>CAFBLY010000116.1_pt1 | contig 3359 bp, 2 predicted proteins | sample 7268321 | NCBI WGS metagenome assembly CAFBLY01 (sample SAMEA6814047, study PRJEB35770) | freshwater metagenome | biome: Freshwater; feature: Freshwater reservoir; material: water | place: Czech Republic | collected 2017-05-23 | depth 30m m | reverse complement strand
TCCATTCACTGCAATAGCACTCGCCGCATAAAATCCAGCCGGTAAATTACCTCGTCCGTTTGAAGCCGCGGTGATTGTGCACGTTGCAGTTAAGGAAGTTGAAAGACATGTGTAGGTTCCGTACAAAGTAGTTGCAGCAGAAGTGGCATTTCTGGCTGACCAAATTTTTATTGTGAAACTTTGAATTGCGACTCCACCATTATTGGTTGTTGAAACACCGATTGAAAGTGTCCTACTTCTTGGAGAAGTAACAATTGGTGTTGATGGCGCAGCTGGTGCAGAACAAACAACAGAGGCGCCGGCAGTTGAGGTAGCCAATAATTTATTGGGTGAACCCGTTCCGGAAGAGGTTACTGCGCCACACGTTGAAGAGTTGACTAATGCATTTCGAATCTCGAGGGGAGTTGCTGTGGGATTAACTTCCAATAAAAGCGCTGCAGCGCCAGCAACGTGTGGTGTTGCCATTGAAGTTCCACTGTAAACATCTGTTGCTACATTGCTTGCAATCACACTTGAAGTGATTCCTACACCTGGTGCAAAAATATCTAAACATGTTCCGAAATTGCTAAATGATGCTCGTGCATCAGTTGAACCTGTCGCACCGACTGTTATTGCGTTGGGTGCACTTGCAGGCGAGTAGGAACACGCATTTCGATTGTCATTTCCAGCAGCAACGGCAACAACTATGCCATCTGCAATGAGTGCTTGGACTGCATTGTTGAGGGCTGTTGAAAGTCCGCCACCCAAACTTATGTTTGCAACTGCTGGACCAGAAACGTGATTTGAAATTACCCAGTTGATTCCCGCAATTACTCCCGAAGTAAAACCTGATCCGGAGCAGTCCAAAACTCTAACTGGTACAAGTGTTACGCCCTTTGCAACACCATAGTTTCTACCACCAATAGTGCCCGCAACGTGTGTTCCGTGGCCATTGCAATCTGTTGTTCCGTTGCCGTCAGAAATTTGAGTATTGCCAACCGCCACTCTGCCAGTGAATTCTTCGTGTGATGCAAGAATGCCCGTATCAATAACGTAAGCAGTTACGCCCTGACCATTTGAAGTATAAGAATATGAATTTGATAGTGGCAAACTTCTTTGATCGATGCGATCTAAGCCCCATGTTGCAGCGCTTTGAACAGTAGCTGGATCTGTGATGGCAGTGGCATAAACAGGCGAATCTTTTTCTGCAAATAAGAACTTAGGATTTTTCTTTAGATCATTAATCTGTGCAGTTGTGAAATCTCCAACCACGCCTTTAAATCCCTGCGTATAAGTTTGATGAATTTTGATTCCCTTATTTCTCAAACCATTTGATTCGCCTTGCACATCATCATCATTTGAGAAACTTAAAATGTATCTTTCAGTACCTGTGCTTGTAGTTCCAGCATGAGCAATTTGTGTGCCACCGAAAAGAATTCCAAAAATCGCGAAGGTGACGAATGACTTCTTTTGAAAAAAGCGAATCATAAAAATTCTCACCCTCTGATTAGGACTTCAGTTTACAGAGAACTCTTGCTTCGTGCCAGTGTTGCTTATCGCCCATTTGCAGCGCGAAGTAAGCGGTCTCTGATGGCAATTGCCAAGCCATCACCACTCGGTTGGATTATTGCAATCGTTATGAGTCCCTGTGAGTCTGCGTCTCGAAGTGCGGCATAGAGAAGGCGCGCATATTCATCTGTATTTGTAGGAGCTGCTAATCGAATTGCACCCTGTGGAGTTGCAACTTCTGCTGGTGCAATAAATCCTTGTCCGGCAGTTGCTTGCACATCCAGAATTATTTGCGCATTCGGTGCATAGTGTTTTTCTAGTGAACCGCTGACGCGAATATTTGAATTACTCGTTTCATTGACCGTCAGGCCAGTGCACTTTTCAATCATTCCTTGTGTAATCGCACCAGGGCGCAAGATGCGTGGTGCATCACCTGTGCAATCAATAATTGTTGATTCCAGTCCCACGTGTGCGGAACCACCATCGAGAATTACATCATCGGGCAATAAATAAGTACCGATTTCTTCATGGACAGCAGCCGCTGTTGTCGGTGAAACGTGACCGAATCTATTTGCTGACGGCGCAGCGATTGCATGCACACCAATCTTTAGACACTCTTGTAATAAGTCAAGTGCCAAAGCATGATCTGGCACCCGCAGTCCAACACTTTCCTGTCCGCCAGTAACAAAATCTTTTGCATGTGCACTTCGGTTAAAGATTAATGTCATTGGTCCTGGCCAGAAATCTCGCGCGAGCGCCAATGCGTAATCCTTCACATCGAGTGCCCAGTAACTAATTTCATCCATGGACGCAATGTGCAAAATCAAGGGGTGATTGTGTGGGCGAGCTTTTACTTCATAAATACGGGCAACTGCTTTTTCATTACTTGCATCAGCACCGAGTCCATAAACAGTCTCAGTTGGGAACGCAATTAGTGCACCGTTTTTTAGTGCGTCCGCGTTTTTCCCTTGACTCATCTGCATATTCTCCCATGATTTTCACAGAGAGAAAGAAGTACACTTGAGCCTATGAAACCTACATATATGAAGAAGTTTGCTATTGCCTCTGTCGCACTTTCCTTGATCGGTGGGTTTGCACTTGCCCCTGCATCAATGGCAGCAGCGCCTACTCGTTCCATCTCAGTAAATGCCGAAGGAACAGTAAAGGTGACACCAGATGCTGTGCGCTTGAGCGCAACTGCAACTGCTATGGCGGCAAGTAATAAATCTGCACTTTCAGAAGCCTCTAAGGTCGCAGCTGCAGTTCGCAAGGCACTTCTTGAAAATGGTGTTGCCAAGACAGAAATCGCAACGCAATCAATTACTTCATATCCTGAGTACAACTACTCAACAGATGGTGTTTCACAACTCATTGGATACCGCGCATCACAATCTTTTGACATAACAATTAAGAAAGCATCAAATGCTGGCACTGTCGTTGACGCCGTTGTCGAAGCAGGTGGAGACAATGTGCAAATAAATGGTGTCTCACCATTTGTACTTGATGCGACTAAAACTTCATCATCTGCTCGCGCTGTTGCTGTAAAGAATGCGCGCGCAAAGGCGCAGTCATACGCGAAGTTGTTAGGTGTAAAACTTGGACGCGTAATTACTTTGACTGAAGGCAGCGGACCATCTGTATTTCCAATAATGGCAATGGCTAAAGATTCAGCTGGAGCAACTGAGATTGATCTTGGTCAGCAAGATGTAACAGTCTCAATCTCTGTGCAATGGGCTATTAACTAGCGCATAAATAAAGGCAGTTTGGTTGCACGCTACCTACAAGGTACGATTTGCGAGCCTCAAACGTCCCCATCGTCTAGGGGCCTAGGACATCGCCCTTTCACGGCGGTAACACGGGTTCGAATCCCG
>CAFBLY010000115.1_pt1 | contig 3385 bp, 3 predicted proteins | sample 7268321 | NCBI WGS metagenome assembly CAFBLY01 (sample SAMEA6814047, study PRJEB35770) | freshwater metagenome | biome: Freshwater; feature: Freshwater reservoir; material: water | place: Czech Republic | collected 2017-05-23 | depth 30m m | reverse complement strand
TTATGGAATGTGCTTCACAAGTTTTATTGGATGTGGGCTGGACTCGGTGGATTTGTTTTGATGATTCTGGCTGGTGTGACGTCATATAAAAAAGCCAGAGCCAAGATGTCTTACGAGACATGGTGGATTATTCATATTTATACATATGCAGCCATTGCGCTCTCCTTTATGCACCAAGTACTCAATGGTTCGATGTTTGTTGGTCATCCGTTGGCGCGTTTATATTGGACTGTGCTCTATATCCTGATGGGTGCTTCTGTGTTGATATGGCGAATTGGCTTGCCGTTGGCGCGATCACTGCGTCATAACATCAAAATTGATCGTGTTGTTGTTGAAGGACCAGATGTTGTTTCAGTGATTATGCGCGGGCGTAAGTTGCACAAACTTGCGGCTCAAGGCGGGCAGTTCTTTTCTTGGCGCTTTCTAGAAAAAGGTCACTTACTTGTAGCGCATCCTTATTCTCTATCGGCTGCGCCAACTGAGCACTTTGTGCGTATTACGGTCAAAGGACTTGGCGATCATTCACGTTCAGTAGCCTCATTGCATGCAGGCACACGAGTATTTGTAGAAGGACCGTATGGTGCTTTCACAGCAGGGCGTGCATCAAGTCCACACGTTGTGTTAGTTGGTGGCGGTGTTGGTATTACTCCTATTCGTGCGATTATCGAAGAGTTTAAAAATGGCGTGCAGATGGATGTAATTTTTAGAGCGTCAAAAGAAGAGGATTTAGTGTTGCGAAAAGAGTTAGATTATTTGGCGGCAAATTCAGATGGCACGATTCGTGTGCATTATTTGGTGGGCTCTCGCAATAATCATCCAATGAATGCGCGATCACTCACGAAGTTAGTACCTAGCTTTGCCGATTCCGATATCTATATTTGTGGACCTACTCCTCTTGTTGAATCTGTACGTAAAGCAGCACGAGATGTGGGTGTGCCAAAAGATAAATTTCACGACGAAGCTTTCGGATATCACACGGAGATCAAATGAATAGAACACTCTTAATCGCTGGCGGTGCACTCGGTGGGTTGGGTGCAGTGATGGCAATTACTCCGCCACACTTATCTAGTACATCTCTTATCGCCGGTGGGATTCCGCAGACAACACCAACGCCTTCAACTAGTGCCAGTGCCACACCAAGTACGACTGCAACTGCAACGCCAACTAAAACTGGCAAGCCAAGTACAAAGCCGACTAAGCAACCGACTACTGCACCGACTACTGCACCGACTACTGCGCCGAGTGCAGGAGTGACTGGATCTTTTAGCGGAGATGCAATCAACATGCGCTATGGCACCGTGCAGGTAAAAATCACTGTGAAAAACGGAAAGATTACTGATGCACAGGCGCTGCAAGCACCGTCAGGTAGCAATGATCGCTACACGCAAATTGCTGTGCCACGCTTGCGCGATCAAACCATTGCTGCGCAATCTGCAAATATCCAAGGCGTATCGGGTGCTTCTTATACTTCATACGCTTGGTACCAATCCTTAGCATCAGCAATTGCACAAGCTGGTCTATAAATTTTCGTATGCGCCAGGTCATTGATGCTTGGGGCACAAAACTTTATTTAAATTGTGAAGGCACAGAATTTGATTCCGGTGCAGCATTTGCACAAATAAGTTCCTTTGTAGATTTAGTTGATAATTTATTTTCAACGTACAAGCAAAACTCTGTTGTATCCCAACTACGAAGCGGTCTTATAGATATTGCTTCGGCTCCGGCAGATGTAATTGAGGTTGCAAATTTGTGCGCGGTGGCTCGCGAATTAACAGATGGCGCATTTGATCCGTGGAGCGTGCCAGGTGGGTTTGATCCCAGTGGATACGTAAAAGGGTGGGCTGCCGATAAGTGCGCAGATATTGCACAAGAGTTTGGCGCTGCGCATGTGCAGATTAACTTTGCTGGCGACCTAGCGCTGCGTGGTGGATTCAATGATGTAGGTGTCACAAAACCGTGGCCAATTGGTATTTCTAATCCTGATAACACGCAAGAGGTTGTGCACGTTGTTGAAATTGGCGATGGTGCGATTGCAACAAGTGGTGATTACGAACGAGGCGCGCATATTCATGATCCATACACCGGCATGATTGCAATCGGTGCGCGTTCTGCAAGTGTTATTGGTCCTGATGCGGGAATGTGTGACGCGCTGGCAACAGCGTTGATGGTTGCTGGCAAAGATGGCGCCAAGTGGTTTGGTTTACCTGAATTAGAGAGTTATTCGGCGTGGGTAGTAAATCGCAATGAAAATACTGCGTGGAGCATTAACGACTAGCAGTATTGAGTTGTTCTACTTCTTCGGCGCTTAATTTAACAATTTGTATTATTTCTAATAATTGTTCAACTGTGCGAGCACTTGCAATCGGTGCACTGACGGCAGGATTTGAACGCAACCACGCAAGTGCAACTGCAGAGATAGATGCACCGTGATTTTTAGCAATTGCATCTAATGCATCAATGATTGCCCAACCTGTTGGAGTCATGTATTCCTTAACCGCTTCGGCGCGAACTGATTCGACTGTAACGCCAGGACGATATTTTCCAGAGAGAAATCCTTTTGCAAGTCCATAAAATGGAAGTGCGGATAAACCATTTTTTATGACAACGGCTGCTTGTTCTGCCTCAAATGGATTGCGAGTGATTAAGTTGTAGTGATCTTGCAGAGCAATGTATGAAGCAAGGTTGTTTGCCTTTGCAACATCTAGTGCGTGTTGCAGACGTGCACCTGAGTGTTGAGACGCAGCGATATAGCGAATTTTGCCCGCCTTAATAAACTCTGTGTACGTAGCCAGCGTGTCTTCGGTTGGAACCTTTAAATCATCTTCGTGTGAATAATAAATATCAACATAATCTGTTTGCAGACGGCGAAGTGAATCGTTGAGTGCTGCTGTGATATTTGCTGGTGATAAACCGCGGCGTGTAGAAAGTTTGGCAACTTTTGTCGCAAGAACGATGCTGCTTCGATTGTTGCGCGCTTTCATCCAATTGCCGAGAATGATTTCTGATTCCCCGCCAGTGTTGCCATCTTTCCACTCTGAGTACACATCGGCTGTGTCGATGAAGTTTCCACCGGCTGCCACGTATGCATCAAGGACAGCAAAGGATTGGGGTTCATCGGCGGACCATCCAAATACATTTGCACCGAGGCATAGAGGATGGACTAAAAGATCTGTCTTTGGGAGTGTGAACATAGATATAACTTACGGCAAGATGCTCTCATGGTCGAGACAACGGGTGGATTTACTAGTGCCCAGCTAGCACTTGAAGCGCAGACTCTTGTTCTGCCATCACTGTCACAAGCAGAAGCAATTGAGATTGGCGAAATTGCAATTGCAATGGGACGCGATCGTGCGCTGCCAATTGCAGTTGAAGTGCGAATGGGTCA
>CAFBLY010000114.1_pt1 | contig 3489 bp, 3 predicted proteins | sample 7268321 | NCBI WGS metagenome assembly CAFBLY01 (sample SAMEA6814047, study PRJEB35770) | freshwater metagenome | biome: Freshwater; feature: Freshwater reservoir; material: water | place: Czech Republic | collected 2017-05-23 | depth 30m m | reverse complement strand
TGTGACGGAAAACAATTCGACCTCGGGTGAGGTCATACGGACTTAATTCAACGATGACACGATCACCAGGCAAAATACGAATGTAGTTCTTTCGCATTTTTCCGCTGATGTGCCCAAGAATTTTGTGCCCGTTCGTTAGCTCCACGCGAAACATTGCGTTAGGTAGCGCTTCAGCAACAGTGCCTTCGATTTCGATTGCACCATCTTTACTTGCCAAGCGCGTACCTACTTCTCTATTTGTGCATGGAGTGCGAAGGAGCAGTCTAAAGGCAGTCCCCCAAGTAAGGGAAATCGGTGGGAAATCGAGGGAAAATCGGGGTTATACCCCTACTGTCGGCAGAAATCTCGTAATCCACACAGGGATTTTTCGAGATTTTGCTTCTAAATCGGCCTACGTGAGCCTATGAGAGCAGTTCGCTGACCTCAATACCTAGAGTCGCCAACTTGGCTCGGCCACCGTCGGCGGCGGTGAGAACGAATGGTTTTCCATCAGGTGCAATCGCATATGAGTTTTCAAAGTGTGCGCCACGAGATTTATCTTGTGAAACAACTGTCCATTGATCTTCAAGCACGCGCGTCTTTGCACTTCCGCGAGTAATCATTGGTTCGATGGCAAGTGCGAGTCCTGCAGTAATTTCTGGACCGTTGCCAGCTTTACCAAAATTTAATACATGTGGTTCTTGATGCATTTCTGTACCAATTCCATGTCCGCCGTACTCCTGCAAAATTCCGTAACGACCTTGCGAATTAATGTACTGCTCGATTGCATTGCCGATATCGCTCAATCGTGCGCCAGATTTTCCAGCTGCGATTCCACGCCACATGGATTCTTCACATACATCCAACATCTTTTGATCTTCCGGATTCGCATTTCCAACAATTACAGAAAAAGCCGCATCGCCATGCCACCCATCAATAATTGCTCCGCAATCAATTGAGACAACATCGCCATCTTCGATTATTCGATCGCCAGGAATTCCGTGAACAATTTCATCATTAAGTGAGATGCAAATTGTTGCAGGATAGCCGTGATAACCCTTGAAATTAGAAGTTGCTCCACCGCGCTTAATGTTTGCTGCTGCAATTGCATCGAGGGCGTCCGTACGCATTCCAACTTTTATCGAATCGCGCATTAAATCTAAAGTTTGACCAACTAATAATCCAGCACGACGCATGGTTTTTAACTCATCAAGAGTTTTAATTTGAATTGCCATGAAAGTACTTCTTATTTATTGCCGAGAGCAGTAATTGCGCGCTTTGTAATTTCATCAACAGCGCCAGTTGCGCTAATTGTTATGAGAGAACCTTCAGTGCTGTAGTAACCAATAATTGGTGCTGTTTGCTCGTGATAAACCTTTAGGCGATGAACAATTACTTCTTCGGCATCATCTGCGCGAGACTCAACACTTCTGCGATTATTCAAACGAGAAATTATCTCTGAATCATCGATTTGAAGTTCAAGAACGGCATCAAGCGGAGTCTTCTTTTCGCTTAGAACCGCTGAAAGAACTTGTGCCTGTGCAACGTTGCGTGGGAAACCATCGAGCAAAAATCCGTTAGCGGCATCTGCATGCGTGAGACGATCTTTAACCATTTCATTTGTCACTGAATCTGGAACTAATTCACCAGCATCCATAAATTTTTGTGCTTCAAGCCCAAGCGGTGTACCGGCTTTTAAATTTGCACGGAAAATGTCTCCCGTAGAAATATGTGGAATCGAATAGTGCTCGGAGAGGAATTGCGCTTGCGTGCCTTTACCCGCACCTGGTGGTCCAACCAGGACTAAACGCATTAGCGCAAGAACCCCTCATATGAACGTTGCTGTAACTGGCTTTCAATCTGTTTTGCCGTATCTAAGCCAACACCAACCACGATCAAGATCGCAGTGCCTCCGAATGGGAAGTTCTGTGTTGCACCAAAGAGAATAAGCGCACCGATTGGAATCACAGCAACTAGCGCAAGATAAATTGAACCTGGCGCAGTAATACGTGAAAGAACATATTGAAGATATTCAGAGGTTGGACGTCCGGCACGAATACCAGGAACGAATCCACCGTACTTTTTCATGTTATCTGCAACTTCATCTGGGTTAAATGTGATTGCAACGTAGAAGTATGTGAAGAAAATAATGAGCGCAGCGTAGGTCGCAACGTAAATTGGGTGATCGCCCTTAACGAAGTTACGGCTAATCCATACGGCCCACGCTGCTTGGCTATTTGTAAAGTTCACGATTAGTGAAGGAATATAAAGAAGAGAAGATGCGAAGATCACTGGGATAACACCAGCCTGGTTTACCTTAATTGGAATATAGGTGCTTGTTCCACCGTAGCTTTGACGTCCAACCATTCGTTTAGCATATTGAACTGGAATACGTCGCTGTGCTTGCTCAACGAATACAACCGCGGCAACAACCAAAATTCCAACAGCTAAAACGAATACAAAAGCGAAGAGACCCTTTTGAAGCTTGATGCTCCACAAGTTACCGGGGAAGCCAGCTGCAATAGATGTAAAGATAAGAATAGACATACCGTTACCGACACCACGATCAGTGATTAATTCACCGAGCCACATGATTACAGAAGTACCAGCAGTCATAACGAAAATCATTGTGATGATGCGCTGCCATGATGTGTCAGGAATAATTGCTAGATCGCAACCAGAAATAAGGCGACCAGGTGTACGTGCAACTGCGATCAAACCCGTTGATTGCAATATTGCCAGACCAATTGTTAAGTAGCGTGTGTACTGAGTTAGTTTTGCAGTACCAGATTGTCCTTCAGCTTTGAGGGTTTCGAAGCGAGGAATAACAACTGTTAGGAGTTGAATAATGATTGAGCTGGTGATGTAAGGCATGATGCCGAGCGCGAATACAGATAACTGCAAAAGCGCTCCACCGCTGAATAGGTTAATGAGGCCAAAGAGTCCGCCTGATTGAACCTGGGTTAAACACTCTTGAACATTTCCATATGAAACGCCAGGTGTTGGTACAACAGAACCAAAACGAAATAGAGCCATGATTGAAAGAGTGAAGAAAATCTTCTTTCGTAGTTCAGGGGTCTTAAAGGCCATACCGAATGCTGAAAGCATCAGATTTTCTCCCTCTTCCTAATCAATCACTAATTATTTACTGTTTATACTGCTGGTTTATTAAAGAGTCTTAGTAGATCCACCTGCTGCAGCAATTTTTTCAACTGCTGAACCAGAGAATCCATGTGCGATCACATTTACTTTGACTGAAATTTCGCCATTGCCTAGAACCTTTACAGGAAGGCTGTCGCGAACTGCACCTTTTTCAATGAGATCTGCAACTGTTACATCTCCACCCTTTGGATAGAGAGCATTAATTGTCGAAACATTGACAGCTTGGTATTCAACGCGTGCTGGGTTCTTAAATCCGCGCAACTTAGGCAAGCGCATTACCAAAGGTAGTTGTCCACCTTCGAAACCTGCACGAACCTGGTTACGGGCGCGAGTTCCCTTGCCACCACG
>CAFBLY010000103.1_pt1 | contig 4051 bp, 3 predicted proteins | sample 7268321 | NCBI WGS metagenome assembly CAFBLY01 (sample SAMEA6814047, study PRJEB35770) | freshwater metagenome | biome: Freshwater; feature: Freshwater reservoir; material: water | place: Czech Republic | collected 2017-05-23 | depth 30m m | reverse complement strand
GGCGGAGCCTTGTTCGCGTCCATCTAGATGACGTGAGTAGTTTTCAATTCCAGAACAAAAACCCAATTGCTCCATCATCTCCAAATCAAATGTTGTTCTCATTCGTAATCTTTGGGCCTCTAATAATTTGCCTTGCTTTTCAAACAAGTTGAGTTGAATTTGAAGTTCATCGGTGATGTCCCCCATTGCCCGCTTCATTGTTTCTGGACCAGCGGCGTAGTGAGTGGCAGGAAAAACATACATCTCTTGTTCTTCGCGAACGATTTCTCCGGTTAAGGGATTAAGGGTCGTAATTCTTTCAATCTCATCGCCAAACATTTCAATGCGAAGAGCTAGTTCTTCATACATAGGAATAATCTCGATTGTGTCACCGCGAACACGGAAGGTTCCGCGATCAAAGGCCATGTCATTGCGTTTGTACTGAACATCGACGAATCGTCGCAATAAAACATTTCGCTCGATTTCATCACCCACGCGCAACTTGATCATTCGATCGACATATTCCTGGGGCGTTCCGAGTCCATAAATGCAGGAAACTGTTGCGACAACAACAACATCTCTACGGGTCAATAAGGAATTAGTGGCCGAGTGACGCAGGCGTTCAACCTCATCGTTGACGCTTGAATCCTTCTCGATGAATGTATCTGTCTGTGGAACATATGCTTCAGGCTGGTAATAGTCATAATAAGAAACAAAATACTCAACGGCGTTATTGGGCAACAGCTCTCGGAATTCGTTAGCGAGCTGGGCAGCAAGAGTTTTATTAGGGGCCAAAACCAGCGTTGGACGTTGCAGTTTCTCAATCATCCACGCTGTAGTTGCTGACTTACCAGTTCCTGTGGCACCCAACAAAACAACATCTTGAACACCAGCATTAATTCGCTTAACTATTTCCTCTATGGCCGCAGGCTGATCTCCGGCCGGCACGTAATCACTAATTACTTGAAAAGGCTCAACTCGCCTTTGAAGATCAGTGATTGGACGCATGTGCCGAACTCTATCTTTGTGGCTCTAAATTTGCGCGCGAGGCAAAATTGTTGATTCCCAGACGTTTTCTACCTGGCGTAAAAGTTCATCTTCACTGCCGTCGTTATTGAGTATGCAATCGGCAATCTTCCGACGTTCATCTTCTGAGGCTTGAGATGCAATTCTTTTTTCGATATCTGAGTGAAACATTCCACGTGAACGTAAGCGTTCTTTTCTTAGTTCCGCTTTGGATTCAACTGTAATAATGTAATCAAATCTATCTGCGGCATTGGTTTCAACAAGTAGCGGTATCTCATAAACCAATACTTGACCTGGGGTGAGACTGGCGACTGCTGCTTCGAACTCAGCACGAATACGTGGATGAATGATTTCTTCAAGATCCTTCTTAGCCTGCGGATTTTCAAAGACAATTTGGCCGAGAGATGCGCGATCGATGTCACCATTTTTGAGAACACCATCGCCAAAGCGAAGAAGTACTTCATCAAAACCCTCTGACCCACGTTCGATTACTGAACGGGCTAACTGGTCTGCATCAATTACGAGCGCACCTAACTGCGAAAAGAATTGCGCAGCAAGAGATTTACCTGAACCGATACCACCAGTGAGTCCTACAACAAAGGCCACTAGAAATTACTCTGCTGCTACCTCGACAGGTGTTGCAGCAGCATCAGCAGCTTTAGCTTCAGCCTTTTGCTTCTTGTGCGCTAAGAAGCGCTCCTGTGCAACTGCATATTCTTTTTCCCAAGTTTCGCGTTGTGATTCATATCCTGGCTTCCACTCTTGAGTGTCAGCATCGAAACCTTCTGGATAAATAAATTTACCTTCAGCATCGTAGCGAGCAGACATTCCATATTGAGTTGGGTCGAATGCTTCGATTTCAACTTCTTGTCCTTCATTCGCTTGCTTAAGAGATAGCGAAATACGACGACGTTCTAGATCGATATCAATGATCTTTACGAACAATTCGTCATCAACTTGAACAACCTGCTCAGGAATTTCTACGTGGCGCTCTGCTAATTCGGAGATGTGAACTAGGCCTTCGATTCCTTCGTGAACACGAATAAATGCTCCGAATGGAACTAGCTTGGTCACAACGCCTGGCACAACCTGATTGATTGTGTGTGTGCGAGCAAATGCCTGCCATGGATCTTCTTGAGTTGCTTTAAGTGAGAGTGAAACGCGTTCGCGCTCGAAATCAACTTCGAGAACTTCAACTGTTACTTCATCGCCCACTTCAACAACTTCGCCTGGATGATCGATGTGCTTCCATGAAAGCTCTGAAACGTGGACCAAACCATCTACGCCACCAAGGTCAACGAAAGCACCAAAGTTTACGATTGATGAAACGACGCCTGAGCGAACTTGACCCTTTTGCAATTGATTAAGGAAAGTTGTGCGTGACTCTGATTGAGTTTGCTCGAGGAATGCACGACGTGAAAGTACAACGTTGTTTCGATTTTTATCCAATTCAATAATGCGTGCTTCAACCTGCTTGCCAATATATGGAGTTAAATCACGTACACGGCGCATTTCAACGAGTGATGCTGGAAGGAAGCCACGAAGACCGATGTCAACGATTAGACCACCCTTAACAACTTCAATAACCGTTCCGATAACAACTTCGTCACGCTCTTTCTTGCCTTCAATGTCTCCCCATGCGCGTTCGTACTGTGCGCGCTTCTTGGAAAGAATTAAGCGACCTTCTTTATCTTCTTTTTGCAAAACTAATGCTTCAATTTTGTCGCCGACTTTTACAATCTCATTTGGATCAGCATCGTGACGGATCGATAATTCGCGGGAAGGGATTACGCCTTCTGTCTTGTAACCAATGTCAACAAGAACTTCTTCGCGATCTACTTGAACAACAGTTCCTTCGACGAGATCTCCGTCGTTAAAATTTCTAATTGTTCCTTCGATGGCGGCTAAGAAATCTGCCGCAGATCCAATGTCATTAACTGCAATTACTGGTGAAGTAGTCAAAATGCTCCGTAGGGATAGATGAGTAGTAGGGACAGGAAGCGTAAGGGTACGGTTTTACGCGTTGCGAGGTCAATTCCGTGCCTATATGCAGGCTCACCCCCTAGTGCGGGTGGATAGAATCGCAGGAAATGCATAGATATAAAGAGTTACTGAGATTTCCGAACGCATGGGTGTTGATTTTGGCTGCCCTGCCAGCCCGTATTTCATACGGCATGATCGGTCTGGCAATTTTCTTTAAGACAGAACAGGAAACTAATTCTGTAGCAATAGCTGGGTTGGCAATTGGAATTAATTCTCTAGCCGGTTCACTTACTGCCGGAGTTCGCGGTTCGATCATGGATAAATGGGGTCAACGATGGCCCCTTCGAATCTTTGTTCCATGTTATGCCGCAATGTTGCTTGCAATAAACATGGCCCACGATCGAAACATTCTTCTGATCGCAGCGTTTGTACTTGGTATAACTGCCCCACCGATTAATCTTTCAGTACGACCTTTGTGGAAAGACGTTGTTCCGCCAGATTTTCTCAGAGTTGCTTACGCAGTTGATTCTGCAATTATGAATTTCGCTGGAGTAATCGGACCAGTTCTAGCGACATCCCTTGCACTGTCTTCACATCCAGGTTCGGCGCTAAGCACCACATCAGCAATGATGTTTATAGGCGGCACCGCACTAGGTCTAACTTCTATTTCTCGCAATTGGATACCTGAGAAAAAGGTTAAAGGAGCAGATTCTCTGTGGCGTTCAAAACCACTGCAACTTTTGATGATTGAAGGCTGCTTCATTGGATTTGGATGGGGATTATTTGACGTTGCTGTTCCAGCCTTTGCAACCCTAGAAGGTGTACCTCAAAGGACTGCTTGGATTTTTGGTGCCATGGGTGTTGCAAATGTGGTGGGCGGACTATTAGCAGGATTAGTCTCCAAGAACCGTTCTGCCCTAGCAACATGGCGTAAAAGTTATTCAATTTGGTTCTTGATATCTATTCCAATTGCATTTACTTATCCGGGATGGTCAATGGCTCTATTCGGTGCAGCCCTCGGGTTAGTTGGTGGAGCAATACAAGTTTTTTACTGGGAAGTTAT
>CAFBLY010000101.1_pt1 | contig 4107 bp, 3 predicted proteins | sample 7268321 | NCBI WGS metagenome assembly CAFBLY01 (sample SAMEA6814047, study PRJEB35770) | freshwater metagenome | biome: Freshwater; feature: Freshwater reservoir; material: water | place: Czech Republic | collected 2017-05-23 | depth 30m m | reverse complement strand
GGTAGGAATACAGCAAGGGTAGGTGCGCTCTGGTGGGTGCACGAGGGATCCCTTATGTTTTTACTGTTTGAGATTTTTTAGTTGCGAGAAGAAGGGGATGTGATGTCACTAGCGTTGTATCGCAAGTATCGCCCTTCTGTATTTGCAGATGTTATTGGCCAAGAACATGTGACTGTTCCTTTAAGTAATGCACTCTCTTCAGATAAAACACATCACGCATATTTATTTAGCGGACCTCGTGGTTGCGGAAAAACATCAAGTGCACGAATCATGGCGCGCTCGCTTAATTGCGAAAAAGGACCAACACCAACTCCGTGTGGCTTGTGCCAATCATGTAAAGACTTAGTTGCAAATGGTCCGGGATCAATTGATGTTATTGAATTAGATGCGGCTACTCATGGTTTAGTAGATGATGCACGAGATTTAAGAGATAAAGCATTCTTCGCTCCAGTAAGTAGCAAGTACAAGATTTATATTATTGATGAGGCTCACCAACTTGGGCCCGGCGCTGCAAATGCACTCTTAAAAGTTGTGGAAGAGCCACCTCCTCACGTTATTTTTATCTTTGCAACAACAGAACCAGAAAAACTGATTGCAACAATTCGCTCTCGTACACATCACTATCCATTTCGTTTAGTGCCACCAGGAGTTCTGACTGCGCACTTAGAAAAGATCTGCAAAGCAGAAGGCGTAGAAGTCGCTAAGGGTGTTTTGCCACTCGTTGTTCGTGCAAGTGGTGGATCTGTGCGTGATGCGTTATCTGTACTCGGACAATTACTTGCAGGTGCCGGTAAAGATGGTGTCAGCTATGACATTGCTGTGCAATTACTCGGTTTCACAGATGGTGCGTTGTTAGATGATGCCATTGACGCACTCGCTGCCCATGATGCAGCAACGTTATTTGCAACAATCGATCGCGTCATTGAAAGCGGTCACGATCCAAAACGATTTACAGCTGATTTGCTAGAACGCTTGCGCGATTTAATAGTTGTGGATGCACTCGGTGAAACAAGCGCAAATTCAATCTTGCGCGATATGCCAGATGATCAACTGGAACGCATGCGCACACAAGCAGATCGCATCGGCACAGCATCACTATCGCGCGCAGCAGACATCGCTGCACAAGGATTAACAGAGATGCGCGGTGCAACCGCTCCACGTTTAATTCTCGAACTCATCTGCGGCCGCATATTGCTACCAATGAGCGATTCAACCGACAGCGGATTGCTTGCTCGCATCGAACGTTTAGAACGCGTGGAGAACATTGCACCAATGCCTTCCGTAGCTGTGCCGGCGAAATCAACTGGTGGAGGCGACACTAAAAAAGTTCTTCCCGTGTCATCGGAGCAATTGACTGAGAAGAAAGCACCTCCCGTTTCTTCGGAACAACAAACTGTGAAGAAGACAAACGTTGATGCAATGGATGTCGCTGGTTTGCGACGTTTGTGGCCCGATGTAATCGAGAACGTTAAGAAGCGCCGCAGATTGACGTGGTCGCTGCTGTCTGCGAGCGCGCACATCTTGGGCGTAGATGATAAAAATATTACGGTCGGCATCGCTAACGCAGGTGCGCGCGATTCATTTGTGCGATCTGAAAGCGATGAGATCTTGCGCCAAGCATTTATTGAAGTTGTAGGACTCGATCGAAAGATCGAAGTTGTGGTCGATCCATCTGTGACACCAAATACTCCAGCGGCTCGTGCTGTGCGCGTGGATGAATCACCAAGTGATGTCGTACAACTCAGTGGTGCCGCATTGCTTGCTCGCGAATTAGGCGCACAAGTTATTACGGATAAGAAGTAATAATGAGTGGTATGTATGAAGGTGCAATTCAAGATTTAATTGATGCACTGGGTCGCTTGCCTGGTATTGGACCAAAGAGTGCGCAGCGAATCGCTTTTCACATCTTGCAGTCAGACGCTGATATTGCTGCTGCGTTAGTTGATGCAATCCGCACAGTAAAAGAACGCGTTAAGTTTTGTACGCAATGTGGCAATGTCTCAGAAGAAACCGAGTGTCGTATCTGTCGCGATCCACGTCGCGATAATTCACAAATCTGTGTTGTTGAAGAGAGCAAAGATGTCATTGCAATCGAACGGACACGAGAATTTCGCGGCAAGTATCACGTGCTCGGCGGCGCCATCAGTCCTATCGATGGAATCGGTCCTGATCAATTACGAATTAAAGAGTTGATGAGTCGCTTATCTGATTCAGCCATCACCGAAGTTATTTTGGCTACCGATCCAAACCTCGAAGGCGAAGCAACGGCTACATATTTAGCTCGATTGATTAAGCCACTAGATATAAAGGTCTCTCGCTTAGCCAGTGGACTTCCAGTCGGCGGCGACCTTGAATACGCCGATGAAGTCACCCTTGGGCGAGCATTTGAAGGCAGAAGGAACGTCGAAAACTAACTATCTCGTTATTTGAGATGCCTATCATCTCATAATTTGAGAAATCCAATAATTTGATTACAAAAGTACTTCTGAGCCTGTCATGCTTTACCCATGGGATTAATCGTTCAAAAGTACGGCGGATCTTCCGTCGCTGACGCTGCGGGCATGAAGCGGGTGGCCGCTCGCATCGTGGCCTCCAAGCGCGCCGGCAACAAAGTCGTCGTCGTGGTCTCTGCGATGGGCGATACAACTGATGAACTCATTGATCTTGCAAATCAGATAACACCAATTCCTACAGGCCGCGAATTAGATATGTTGCTTACAGCGGGCGAACGAATTTCGATGGCACTACTTGCAATGGCTATTTCAAATCTTGGTCACGAAGCGCGTTCATTTACTGGCAGCCAAGCAGGTGTGATTACAGATAGCGCACATGGTCGCGCTCGCATTATTGATGTGACACCTGGTCGAATTCAGGAAGCACTCGATGAAGGTGCAATTGCAATCGTTGCTGGTTTCCAAGGAATCTCGCAAGATACAAAAGATGTTACAACGCTTGGTCGCGGTGGATCAGATACAACTGCCGTTGCATTAGCAGCGGCCCTTGAAGCAGATGTCTGCGAAATTTATACAGATGTCGACGGAATTTTTAGTGCGGACCCACGAGTTGTTCCTGCTGCACGCAAATTAAAAACTGTTACCTATGACGAGATGCTCGAACTTGCAGCATCTGGTGCAAAAGTTTTACATCTTCGTTGCGTTGAGTACGCACGCAGATACGACCTACCAATTCACGTCCGTTCATCATTTACAACCAACGAAGGAACATGGGTGGTCAAAGATCATCCTGAAGGAGGCAACATGGAGCAAGCAATCATCTCGGGTATCGCACACGATAAAACCGAAGCAAAGATCACCATCGTTGGTGTTCCCGATCGCACGGGTGTCGCTGCTCGCATCTTCCAAGCAATTGCAGATGCTGACATCAACATTGACATGATTGTGCAGAATGTTTCTGCTGCTGCAACCGGCTTAACTGATATTTCATTTACTCTGCCAAAAGCAGAGGGTGCTAATGCTTCAAAAATTTTGCAAGCGATTCAAGGCGAAGTTGGGTTTGCATCCATTCAATACGATGATCAAATCGGCAAGCTCTCACTAGTTGGTGCAGGTATGCGCTCACACCCTGGAGTTACGGCAACATTCTTTGCTGCAATGTCAGATGCTGGCGTAAACATTGAAATGATTTCTACATCAGAGATTCGTATCTCAATCATTTGTCGCGAATCAGATCTTGATCGCGGCGTAAAAGCAGCGCACACAGCCTTCGAACTCGATGCCGATCAAATCGAAGCAGTTGTTTATGGCGGCACTGGGCGATGAGTACAAAACCATCACTTGCAGTTGTTGGTGCCACTGGCGCTGTCGGCACAGTAATGCTCAGCATTTTGTCTGAACGTGCAGATGTCTGGGGTGAAATTCGTTTGATTGCATCGGCCCGAAGTGCAGGCAAAAAACTTAAGTGCCGTGGCGAAGAATTAACAGTTGTTGCACTCTCACCGGAAGCATTCGATGGAATTGATGTTGCAATGTTTGACGTACCAGATGAAATTTCTGCAGAGTGGGCACCAATTGCGGCATCTCGCGGCGCGGTTGTTGTTGATAACTCTGGCGCGTTTCGAATGGACGCTGATGTTCCGCTAGTTGTTCC
>CAFBLY010000099.1_pt1 | contig 4142 bp, 3 predicted proteins | sample 7268321 | NCBI WGS metagenome assembly CAFBLY01 (sample SAMEA6814047, study PRJEB35770) | freshwater metagenome | biome: Freshwater; feature: Freshwater reservoir; material: water | place: Czech Republic | collected 2017-05-23 | depth 30m m | reverse complement strand
GGATTAGATGAATCGGGATCCATCGATGCATCCATCACTAATAAATTAAATTTTTCTGCCACTTCTCGGACGATTTTATTAAAGGTACTCATTCGCTCTTCCCACATGGCAGAAGCCTTACCTCCACTGCCATTTTTCTCTAGCACTGTAAAAAGCATCACTGTTGCACCTGATTCAACAAGTTTTGTAACAGATTTTATATAGGCATTACGAACAGCATCGTGATCATAATTTGGGCGAAGTGCGTCATTAGCACCAGCATGAAAAGAGACCAATGTGTGTGGACCTTCGATGAGCGGCAACGCTTGTGGCACTTGATCATCTAGAACTTGTTGTACCAATTTGCCACGAATTGCAAAGTTTGCATATTTAAAAGTAGGAGTTTGTTTCGCCAGAACATCAGCAACCCGATCTGCCCAACCACGGTAATTGCCATTAACAATTTCATCACTCATTCCTTCAGAGAATGAGTCACCTAAAACTAGAAATCGTGTGTACTGCATTTATTTCTTTCTACGTGCCTCATCTACCCAGAAGAGTGCAATAGAAGTCGCAACGCTTGCATTCAATGATTCTGTTGAAGCGTTCATGGGAATAGAGACAACTAGATCGCATTTTTCACGAACCAATCGTGATAATCCTTTTCCTTCGCTGCCCACAACAATCATTATTGGTTCGGTTGCAACTTTCATCCCAGAAAGTGTTACATCTGATTCGCCATCTAGACCGACGACAAAACAACCCATCTTCTTGGCATCTTCAATTGTGCGAGCCATATTTGTTACTTGTGCAAGGGGAATACGCGCTGCGGCTCCAGCCGATGATTTCCATGCCGATGCTGTCATTGCAGCAGCACGACGCTCGGTCATAACTACTCCTGCAACACCAAATGCTGCGGCGCTTCGAACAATTGCACCAAGGTTTCGTGGATCTGTTACGCCATCTAGCGCAACGATTAGTGCTGGATATTTTGCACGTTCGCTTATTTCTTGAAAAGAAGAGTATTGGTATGGCTTGATTGCAAGAATAATTCCTTGACTATTTGCCGAGATTCCTTCGATTTCCGCGCGGTGTACTTCGCGAATTGGTAGTCCGTGATGCAGTGCGAGTTGTAAAGATTCTGCAACGCGATCGTCAACATCGATACTGCGTGCAACCAATAATTCAGTTGCAGGAACGGCAGCACGTAACGCTTCTAGAACTGCGTTCCGACCAGAAACAATTTCGCCTTTTGGTTTTTCTGTGCGGCTTCCACGCGCACCGGCAGTCGGTGTGCGCTTTTCAGTAGCTTTCTTTCGCTTAGCAGCCGCGTGATACGGACGGTCTTCGGCCTTTGGTGTTGGACCTTTACCTTCAAGACGACGTTTGTTATTTCCGCCGGTGCCACCTGATGGACCTTTTTTAGATCCGCGCACTGCGCCTTTACGTGCTGAGTTGCCGGCCATTTATTTACTGCCTTCTGTTATCGACCAACGTGGTCCTTGTGCTGTGTCTTCAATTGAAATTCCAAGTGCTGCTAATCCATCACGAATTGCATCTGATGCGGCGAAATCTTTACGATCACGAGCAGCGGTGCGTTGTTCAAGTGCAAGTTTGATTGTTCCATCAAGGGCAGCAGTTAAATCTGTTGCACCTGAGTGTGTAAATACTGGATCAAATGGATCACAGCCAAGTACATCGAGGGCGCCACGAATCTCATTTGCATGTTGTGCAATTCCTTTTTTATCGCCATCTGTAATCGCTGTATTTCCTAAACGAAGTGATTCAGAGATTCCAGCGAGAGCCGTTGGTACTGCTAAATCATCATTCATGGCATCGGTGAAAGTCGCGTTAACAACTGGAGTTGGTTCTGTGCCGAGTATTTCTACCGAACGTTGTAAGAAAGATTCAATGCGGCGAAACGCTGTTGATGACTCTTCGAGTGCGCCCATGGAAAATTCGACCATCGAACGATAATGCGCACTGCCTAGATACCAGCGCAATTCAATTCCGCGGACAGATTTGAGTAATTCTGCAACTTGTAGTGAGTTGCCGAGTGACTTGCTCATTTTTTCACCAGATGCTGTAACCCATGCGTTATGCATCCATGTCTTTGCAAATTTGTATCCGGCAGCTTCTGATTGTGCAATTTCATTTTCATGATGTGGGAAAACTAAATCTAAACCGCCGCCATGAATATCAAATGCTTCACCAAGATATGTATGTGCCATGGCAGAACATTCAAGGTGCCAACCAGGACGCCCAGCACCCCACGGTGTTGGCCATGATGGATCTCCTGGTTTTGCTGCTTTCCATAATGCAAAGTCACGCGGATCCTTTTTATACGTCTCATCAGCATCGGCTGCAGGTAGTAAGTCATCAAGTTTTTGACGAGACAATGTGAGGTACGAAGTTAGTTTGCGAACTTCTAGATAAACATCTCCGTTGCCAGGTGCGTATGCAGCGCCGCGTTCAATTAGTTTTTGCATTAATTCAATCATCTGCGTGATGTGACCTGTGGCTCGTGGTTCATACGTCGGTGGTGCAACGTTGAGTGCAGCGTATGCCTCAGCGAATGCTCGCTCATATTTCATAGCGACTGCCCACCATGGTGCATTCTCATGAACAGCCTTATGCAAAATCTTGTCATCAATATCAGTAACGTTGCGAATAAAAGTTACGTTGTAACCACTATTTGTAAGCCAACGGCGCAAAATATCGAAATTAACTCCGCTACGTACGTGACCGATATGTGGTGGAGCCTGAACTGTTGCACCACAGAGATATATGGATGCTTCATCTTTTTTAAGCGGCTTAAAAGGTGCAGTGGTTCGCGTCAATGTGTCATATAAATGTAGCGAACTCATTAGGTAATTCTACCCTTGCTTAATCAGCAGAGCTGACGCGATTGCCGCGATACCGCGACCTTCGCCAGTTAATCCCATGCCATCTGTTGTTGTTGCAAGCACGGAAACATTTGCACCGCCAAGTGCGGCAGAAAGAGTAGAAATTGCCTCGCTTCGACGACCTGCAAGTTTTGGCCGGTTGCCAATAATTTGCACACTGACATTAGAAATCACATAACTAGCAGCCGTAATTTTCTGCAATGTTTCCTTCAGAAGAGTTAAACCCGATGCACCTGCATACTCTGGTTTATCAATTCCAAAGTTACTTCCGAGATCACCAAGTTGTGCCGCTGCAAATAACGCATCGCATATTGCATGTGCTGCAACATCTCCGTCAGAGTGACCATCGACTCCTGTTTCATTTGGCCAATGCAAACCAGCAAGCCAGAGTTCGCGACCTTCTGCAAATGCATGCGCATCAACTCCGACGCCAGTTCTAAATTCTGATGAAGCGCCGAGCATTGAAAGAGCTGTCGCAAGATCTGCAGGAGTTGTAATTTTAAGTGCGCGCTCTTCGCCGTTAACGATTAAAACTTTATGACCGATTGCTTCAACCAGTGCGCCATCATCTGTTGCATCTGCTCCCGTTGCATGAGCTTTCTTTAAAACATCAAGATCGAAACCTTGAGGTGTCTGTACGCGTCGAAGTGACGCACGATCAGGTGTTGCGCTGACATGACCACTTGCATCAACACTTTTAACGGTATCGACTAAATCAAGACCAGGGATGACAGCGCTCTCTCCTTTTTTGAGGGCTGCTAATACGCGCTCTGCTAAATCTGTTGTTGCAAGTGCGCGCGCAGCATCATGCACTAAAACATATTTGTTATTGCCCGTAAGGGCTGCGATACCTGCCCGCACACTTTCTGAACGCGTTGTGCCGCCAACAACAACGGTAATGTCATTGCCAACTAATTCCTGAATCTGTTTTTCATATCCTGCTGGCGCACAAATAACTATTTCAGATGCAATAGGTGCAAGGGCAGCGACAGCGTGTTCGATTAGTGTGCGATTGCCCAGAGTGATCAGTGCTTTAGGAAGTGTGGCACCAAATCTTTCGCCACTACCAGCGGCTGCAATGATGGCCGCACACTGGCTCATTTGTTTCCCCAAATACGTAGAAAATTTAAAACAAAATTAAGAAGCTAAAACCTCATCGAGGATAACTGCTGCTTTTTCTTCATCAGTGCGCTCTGCAAGTGCGAGCTCTGAAATCAAAATCTGCTTTGCTTTTGCAAGCATGCGCTTTTCGCCAGC
>CAFBLY010000098.1_pt1 | contig 4228 bp, 3 predicted proteins | sample 7268321 | NCBI WGS metagenome assembly CAFBLY01 (sample SAMEA6814047, study PRJEB35770) | freshwater metagenome | biome: Freshwater; feature: Freshwater reservoir; material: water | place: Czech Republic | collected 2017-05-23 | depth 30m m | reverse complement strand
GTTTAGGAATGTCTCCGGTGCGAGCAATCAAAGTTGGAGCGCCGCCATCGCTAATGCAATCGTGGGTCAAAATCACCTTTGCAATATCTGCGCGACTTGGTACGTCATACATCACGCCAAGTAGAACGCTTTCAAGAATTGCACGTAGTCCTCGAGCACCTGTTCCGCGCTTAAGCGCAAGCTCGGCGATTGCATCAAGTGCATCTGACGCAATTTCTAACTCAACATCATCAATATCAAAGAGACGTTGATACTGCCTGACCAATGCGTTCTTAGGTTCGGTCAAGATTTGCATAAGTGCTGGTTTATCCAAGTTTTCAACACTAGTAATAACTGGAAGACGGCCAATGAATTCGGGGATCATTCCGAATTTCAATAAATCCTCTGGCATGACATCAGAGAAAATATCTCGGCGGTTTTTGTCTGCTTCGCTTTGCAGCGTTGCATTAAAACCAACACCAGCAGATCCGCTGCGGCTTTCGATTATCTTTTCAAGACCAGCAAATGCTCCACCGACAATGAATAGAACATTGGTGGTATCAATTTGAATAAATTCTTGATGTGGGTGCTTGCGTCCGCCTTGTGGTGGAACGGATGCGACTGTACCTTCGAGAATTTTCAGAAGTGCTTGCTGAACGCCTTCTCCTGAAACATCGCGGGTAATTGATGGGTTTTCAGATTTACGTGCGACTTTATCAATTTCGTCGATGTAAATAATTCCTGTTTCAGCCTTCTTCACATCGTAATCTGCTGCTTGCAAAAGCTTGAGCAAAATGTTTTCTACATCTTCGCCAACGTATCCTGCTTCTGTTAACGCAGTTGCATCGGCAATCGCAAATGGAACATTGAGCATGCGAGCAAGAGTTTGCGCCATAAGAGTTTTGCCGCAACCCGTTGGGCCAAGAAGTAAAATATTGCTCTTTGCTAACTCAACAGAGTCTTCGCGCTTTGAATCCCCAGACTGAACGCGCTTGTAATGGTTATAGACGGCAACCGATAGCGACTTCTTTGCACGGTCTTGTCCGATTACGTATTGATCAAGAAATTCAAATATTTCTGCAGGCTTTGGAAGTTCGGTAAGTCCGAGTGTTCCTGCTTCGGCAAGCTCTTCGATAATAATTTCGTTACAGAGTTCGATGCACTCATCACAGATATAGACACCAGGACCGGCAATTAATTTCTTTACTTGCTTCTGAGTTTTACCGCAGAAGGAACATTTCAGCAGATCGCTAGTCTCGCCGATACGTGTCATTTCACTCCTTTGTTCCCAGTGGGGGAAATTTTTGGGAACGTCTAATGGATAAGAATAGATTGAAGGAGCGCAAATGCGCGGGATAAAGACGGCCTGCGTTGTTCGCCGAGAGAATAATTAAGCGAAAAGTTCTAACTACGCCTTTGCTTTACGGCTGGCTAGTACTTGATCGATAAGTCCATACTCAACTGCTTCTGCTGAAGTAAGAATCTTGTCGCGCTCGATATCGGCTGCAATTTCTGCAGGCGAACGAGTTGAGTGACGAGAGATTAACTCTTCAAGAAGTGTGCGCATGCGCAGAATTTCGCGTGCTTGAATTTCAATATCAGATGCTTGTCCGCCACCTTCAGATGATGGTTGGTGAATCATAATTCGTGAATTTTCAAGTGCATATCGCTTGCCCTTTGCGCCACCGGCAAGAAGTACAGCCGCAGCCGATGCTGCTTGTCCAAGACAAATTGTGCTGACATCTGGGCGAACAAATTGCATCGTGTCATAAATTGCAGTGAGCGCAGTAAATGATCCACCAGGTGAGTTGATGTAAATCATGATGTCGCGATCTGGATCCATTGATTCGAGTGTCAACAACTGTGCCATGACATCGTTTGCAACAGTGTCATCTATTGGTTGACCAAGGAAAATGATGCGCTCTTCGAATAGTTTTGTATAAGGATCTAAGCGCTTAAAACCATATGCAGTTTTTTCTTCAATAGTTGGAAGAACATAGCGATTTGTAATCTCTGGAATGTTATTCATTATTTTGCCTTCCCTGCATTGCCTGAAACTTGACCCTCTGATTGTGCAATCTGATCTACGAAGCCGTATTCCTTCGCTTCTTCTGCGGTAAACCAGCGATCGCGATCTGAATCAGCAGTAATTTTCTCAACGCTCTGGCCAGTGTGGTGAGCAATAAGTTCGGCCATCTTCTTCTTAATCGCAGCCATGTTTTCGGCTTGAATGCGAATATCAGTTGCGGTTCCGCCAATGCCACCAAGTGGTTGATGCATCAGGATGCGAGCATTTGGAAGTGCGTAACGTTTTCCAGGTGCACCAGCTGTAAGCAAGAACTGACCCATTGATGCAGCCATTCCCATTGCAACTGTTGCAACATCATTTTTAACAAATTGCATCGTGTCATAAATTGCCATACCCGCAGTGATTGATCCACCTGGAGAATTAATGTAAAGATAAATATCTTTTTCTGTATCTTCTGCAGCGAGCAAAAGTATCTGCGCGCAGATTGCATTAGCCATGTTGTCTTCGACTTGGCCTGCTAGAAAAATAATTCGCTCACGGAGCAAACGGCTATAGACCTGTTCATCTAGTCCACCCATTGATGCCGGTGATGCTTGCGCAACAACCTGCGGTGTCTGCGGGTTCATGTACTCCACGTGAGATCCTCCTGATATTTATTTACCTGTAGTGACCCTAACAATGTCAGCGCAGAAATGCTTCCCGATTAGTGCAATAAAGCGCGTGAAAGCGCTCATGTTCGCTCAGAGCGCAGAGATTATTCGGCTGTATCAGCAGGTGAAGCAGCTGGCTTTGGAGCAAGTGCTTCGAGATCAATTGCTGCACCAGATGCATCTTTAATTGAGATGCGAGAGAGTACGCCAGCAAGTGCCTTTGCACGAGCAACTTCTGCAACGAGTTGTTGAATCTGACCAGCTTTTTGCAACTGCTCAGCAAATTGTTCTGGGGCCATTCCGTATCGCTGTGATGTACGAACCAAATATTCGGTGAGTTCTACTTCAGTCACCTGAACTTCTTCTGCCTTCACAATTGCATCGAGCAAGAAATCAGATTTCAAAGAAGAACGTACTTGTCCATCTACTTCTGCGCGGTGTTCTGCATCCTCGAGGCGACCTTCACCAGATAGGTGATCATTTACTTCTTCTTCAACGAGGATTTCTGGAACCGGAATTTCAGTTTCGGCAAGTAATTTTTCAACGAGCAAGTCACGTGCTTGCGCACCCTGTTCCATCTTCTTCACGCGCTCAAGACGCGTAGCAAAATCTGCCTTCAATTCAGCCAACGTATCGAACTCAGATGCAAGCTTTGCAAAAGCATCATCCATCGGCGGAAGCTCGCGCTCTTTAACAACTTTAACAACAACTTCTACAACGCCTTTTTCGCCTTCGGCTTGTCCCACTAGTTGAGTTTCGAAATCTTTCTTATCCCCCGCACTCATTCCAACAAGTGCCTCATCGAGTCCGTCAATCATTCGATTTGATCCGACTTCGTATGAAATATCAGATGCTTTTCCACCATCTACTTCTTCGCCATCAATGCGAGCCAACAAATCTAGTGTTGAGAAATCACCGTTTTTGATTGCGCGCTCAACTGTATTGAGTGTTCCAAAGCGAGCGCGGAGTTCGTCGATTTGTTCTGTGATGTCAGTATCTGTAACAACTACATCATCGACTTTGATTTCGATCTTAGAAAAATCAGGCAACTTCACTTCTGGTCGCACGTCTACTTCTACTGTGAAAACCAACTTCTCGTTATCGACGAACTCTTTTACATCGACAACTGGACGACCAATAACTAGAACTGTGTGCTCGCGAGCAGCCTTGCCATAAAACTCTGGAAGTGCTGAATTAATTGCTTCATCCATTACGGTTCCGCGACCAACGCGTTGATCGATCATGGCTGCAGGAATTTTTCCTTTGCGGAATCCAGGAATGTTTACTTGTGACGCAACTTTCTTATACGCATCTGAAACATGTTGCGTTAGCTCTGAATAAGGAACTTCGATATCTAAACGAACACGGGTTGGAGAAAGCGTTTCTACCGTGCTCTTCACGAAGTACTCCTTTTATATAAGTTAAATAAAAAAGTTGAAATTTATGGTCGGGGCGGGGAGATTCGAACTCCCGATCTCCTGCTCCCAAAGCAGGCGCGCTAGCCACTACGCTACGCCCCGAGGCGCAAGTGGTGAGTCTAGAGGAGATTTTCACCCTTGCTAACCGAGGC
>CAFBLY010000095.1_pt1 | contig 4457 bp, 2 predicted proteins | sample 7268321 | NCBI WGS metagenome assembly CAFBLY01 (sample SAMEA6814047, study PRJEB35770) | freshwater metagenome | biome: Freshwater; feature: Freshwater reservoir; material: water | place: Czech Republic | collected 2017-05-23 | depth 30m m | reverse complement strand
TTGCGGGCCAAGACAGGAGAACTGTGTCAAAGGTCCGCGTACATGAGTTGGCAAAACAACTCGGTATGGAGAGCAAGGTTGTTCTTGCAAAACTCCAAGAAATGGGCGAATTCGTTCGTTCGGCATCATCAACAGTAGAAGCACCCGTTGTACGACGTCTCATCGAGATGTATCCGGATGCAAAGCCAGTTGAAGAGAAAAAACCAGTTAAGAAAGCAGCGGCAAAGAAGACCGCAGCAAAGGCTCCCAAAGAAGTTAACGCGGAGCTTGCAGCAGAGTTAGCCGCAGAACTCGGTGTTGATCTCGAAGCACTCAAAGCATCGCGAGCAGAAACAATTGCACCGCCTCACATAAATACTTCGACAGAAACACCAGAGTCACATTCATCTACTGATGCACCTGCGAAACCAGCAACACCGCGTCCTGGTAACAATCCATTTTCTACAGGTGGTGCAGTTCCACGCCCACCACGTCCCGGTAACAATCCATTTTCAACTGGTGGCGTTGTTCCGCGTCCACCGCAACGTCCAACTGGTGCACCCGGTGCACCGCGTTCAGGAATGTCAGGACCACGTCCTGGTTCGGTACGTCCAGGTTTTGCAGCGCGACCATCGTCGCCACGTCCACCTGCATCAGGTAATTTTCCACCGCGTACAGGTGCTCCATCTACTGGTGCGCCAAATTCAAGTCCTTACAAAACAACTGGTGGCGGTGCACCTGCCACAGGTGCTCGTCCAGGTGGTGGCCCTAATCGCGGTGGCGGTCGCGGTGGTGCTGGTGGCGCATTCGGAAAGAATCAAAGCAAGAGCAGCAAGCGCAAACCAAAGAGTAGAAAAGCACTGCGCGATGAATTCGACAATATGCAAGCTCCACAACTTGGTGGAGCAGTTGTTCCTCACGGTGATGGCAAAACGCAGATTCGTATGCGTCGTGGATCATCACTTGCAGATTTTGCAGAAAAAATTAATGCAGATCCAGCAGCGTTAGTCGCTGCGCTCTTTCACTTAGGTGAAATGGTTACAGCAACTCAATCAGTTGATGCCGATACATTTGAAATTCTTGGCGCACAACTCGGTTACGTCATCGAAATTGTGAGCCCTGAAGATGAAGATCGCGAGCTTCTACAAGGCTTTGATATCGATTTAGGTCAAGAACTTGAAAGTCTGGATCAAGATCGCCTTGTTGCTCGTCCACCAGTTGTAACTGTTATGGGCCACGTTGATCACGGTAAGACTCGCTTACTCGATGCAATTCGACAGACTGAAGTTGTTAAGAGCGAAGCAGGTGGAATTACACAGCACATTGGTGCTTACCAAATTCACCATGATCACGATGGAACAAATCGAGCGATTACTTTCATTGATACTCCTGGTCACGAAGCATTTACAGCGATGCGTGCCCGTGGTGCGAAGGTCACAGATATCGCGGTTCTAGTTGTAGCAGCAGATGACGGTGTTATGCCTCAAACAATTGAAGCACTCAACCACGCACAGGCCGCAGATGTTCCAATTGTTGTGGCAGTAAACAAAGTTGATAAAGAAGGTGCAAATCCTGACAAGGTTCGCCAGCAATTAACTGAGTACAACTTGGTCGCAGAAGAGTACGGCGGAGAAACCATTTTCGTTAACGTATCTGCAAAATCAGGACTCGGTATTGATGCGCTCATCGATTCAATTCTCTTAACTGCTGATGCTGCAATTGATTTGCGAGCTGTTGCAGATGATGAAGCACGCGGTGTTGCTATTGAGGCTCACCTCGACCGCGGACGTGGACCTGTTGCAACCGTGCTTGTTCAACGCGGAACACTTAAAGTCGGAGATGCAATAGTTGCCGGTGGATCATTTGGTCGCGTTCGAGCAATGCTCGATGAAGATGGCCAAAATGTTTCTGAAGCAGGTCCATCGCGTCCAGTTCAGGTACTCGGATTTACATCCGTTCCAAGTGCGGGTGACACATTCTTAGTTGCAGATGAAGATAGAACTGCGCGACAGATTGCTGAAAAACGCCAAGCCGCAGAACGAAATGCTCAGTTGGCTAAGGCTCGCAAGAAGGTTTCACTCGAAGACTTCATGGAACAATCCAAGATCACAACACTTAACCTTATTCTCAAGGGCGATGTGAGCGGATCTGTTGAAGCACTAGAAGATGCATTACTACAACTAGATGTTGGCGCTGAAGTTGATCTTCGCGTTATTCACCGTGGCGTAGGTGCAATCACAAAGAGCGATATCACACTTGCATCAGCATCAACTGCAGTTGTCATCGGCTTTAACGTTAAGCCAGAACCACAAACAGCAATTTTTGCCGATCAAGAAGGTGTCGAAGTTCGCTTCTATTCAGTCATCTATCAAGCAATTGAAGAGATTGAATTATCACTTAAGGGCTTGCTCAAACCAGAGTTCGAAGAAATTGTTCTGGGTAATGCAGAAGTCCGCGACATCTTTAAATCAAGTAAAGCTGGAAATATTGCTGGATCGATGGTTCTTGACGGAATCATTCGCAGAAATGCGAAGGCTCGCTTGATGAGAAATGGTGAAGTTATTACAGATAACCTCACCATCGATTCACTTAAGCGCTTTAAGGATGATGCCACTGAAGTCCGCGAAGGATTTGAGTGCGGTATCGGTGTTGGAACCCTTAAAGAAATGCAAGCGGGCGACACAATTCAAGTCTACGAAATGCGCGAGAAGAAGCGGGCATAAAACGTGGGTACATCGCATCGCAGTCAAAAAGTTGCCGACCGCATCAAAGTTGTTGTTGCAGGCCTACTCGAGGGGAAAATAAAAGACCCTCGTTTAGGTTTTGTTACTGTGACCGATGCGCGTGTGACTGGCGATTTACAACATGCATCTATTTTTTACACGGTGCTTGGTGATGACGAACAACGCGAATCGACAGCGGCAGCACTTGAAAGTGCCAAAGGTGTAATCCGCTCAGCTGTTGGAAAAGATTTAGGTGTCCGCGTAACTCCTAGCATTGAATTCTTTCTTGATGGATTACCAGAGAGCGCGCTGGCACTGGACTCTTTATTGGCAAAAGTGCGTGAGCAAGATGCTGAAGTTTCTAAACTGCGAAAAGAAGCAACATATGCTGGCGATCAAAACGCTTACAAAGCGCCGAAGATTATTGATAACAGCAATAAGCCAGCGCCAGTTGATCGCATAACTAACTGGGACGACGTTTGAAAAATATGTCTGCAACGGATGGATTTGTAGTTGTAGATAAAGCAGGAGCAATGACGAGTCACGACGTAGTTGCAGTCGGTCGGCGAGTTCTCGGTACACGAAAAGTTGGACATGCCGGAACATTGGACCCGATGGCAACTGGAATCTTGATTCTAGGTTTTGGACATGGGACCCGTTTACTTCAATACATCACAGATGGCGATAAAACTTATCGAGCAACCATTGCACTCGGTGCATCCACAATCACTGACGATGTAGAAGGTGAAGTAATTTCGCAGGTATCACAATCAGAAATCGCCGCCGTTACTGATGACCTAATCCGGCAGGAACTTTCTTTGATGCGTGGAGTTATTTCACAGCGACCAAGTTCGGTATCTGCAGTTAAAGTCGATGGAAAACGTGGGCACGAAAGAGTCCGAGCAGGTGAAATATTTGAATTAGCATCTAGGGAAGTAACTATTTCGCAACTAGTTGTTCAGGACATACGAAGAAATGCTGAGTCAATTCTAATTGATATTGAAGTTACATGTTCTGCCGGAACATTCATTCGAGCAATAGCGCGAGACTTAGGAAACGCATTACGAGTCGGAGGGCACCTAACGATGCTTCGACGCACTCGAGTGGCAAGCTTTGGCGAAGATGTAGCAAACTCTTTTGAAACTTTTAAGTCTGGAGAATTCAACACATTGGGATTAGTTGACGTTGCAAAATCAATATTTAGCATCCGTGAATTAACATCGGATGAAGCCGCAGAACTCTCCTTTGGCCGCAAGATATCTGTCTCAGCATCTGCTGGTGTTCATGCAGCAATTTCATCTACGAATCAATTAATAGCGTTACTTGAAAACAGAGATGATGGCGCAAAACCGATCGCAGTTTTCGCCCCAGCGAATTGAAGTGGCAGAATATATACATGAGCAAGCGAGTGGTCGCCATTGGCGTATTTGATGGAGTTCATCGTGGGCATCAAGAAATACTCAATCGTGCAAAAGAAATAGCAGATGGTGGATCAGTTATAGCACTTACTTTCGATCCACATCCAGCCACTGTTTTTGCACCAGATCGCGCACCTAAACTTCTTGTAACTCTTTCTGATCGGGTAGTTCTACTTAAAATTCATAGCGCTGATCAAGTGGCTGTTATAAAATTCGATGCAAAGTTTGCCTCAATGTCACCAGAAGATTTCGTTGAAAATGTACTCATAAGCCAATTACAAGCCACAGATGTAGTTATTGGTGAAAACTTCACATACGGACATAAAGCCCAGGGTGA
>CAFBLY010000086.1_pt1 | contig 5101 bp, 3 predicted proteins | sample 7268321 | NCBI WGS metagenome assembly CAFBLY01 (sample SAMEA6814047, study PRJEB35770) | freshwater metagenome | biome: Freshwater; feature: Freshwater reservoir; material: water | place: Czech Republic | collected 2017-05-23 | depth 30m m | reverse complement strand
TTCTATCGAACAAGACGCTGACGTTGTAATTCTTTTACACCGTGATGATATGTATGACTCACAGAACCGTTCAGGTGAAGCAGATCTGATCATCGCCAAGCACCGTAACGGACCAACTCGCACAATTACAGTCGCTGCCCAACTTCACTTCGCACGCTTTGTGGATATGGCTCAAAACCCAGGTAGCGGAACAGACTTTACGCAACAACGACAGAGTGAAGAGAATTAAGCAACTTTCGTTCTAGTTTTATCTGCAATGTAAATACCTACAATAACAATTGCGCCACCTATAAGTTGGATTGCATTCCAAGATTCACCAATCCAAATCCATGCAAAAATTCCAGCAAGAACTGGTTCGAGCATTCCGATGACTGAGCTGGTGGATGCAGAGAGAATTTTAATTCCTGAGAGAACACATAGATATGGAATCACTGTTCCTAACACAACAATCCACAAAATCAATGTCCATCCTGGAGCGCTGAAATCTTTAAGCGGACCTTCAAGATTCATTGCTTGATTAAAAATTTTGAATGGAAATGACCAGATTGGGAAAATAACTAACATGAGCGCCGAGGAGATTCCGAAACCAAGAACTGTTAGAGAGTATGTTGACCGAGTCGGCGTAAGACGCTCGCTGAGAACGAAGAATGCTGCAAGTGCGAAAGCGTCCAAGAATGCAGCAATTACTCCGATGGTATCGAGTGTCATGCCTTCCCATACTTGTGCGAGTAGAAGCATGCCAATAAATGCAAGAGAGATTGCGATCCACATATCTTTTGGTACAAATGATTTACGTACGTACTTAATCCAGAGAACGATCCAAATCGGAGCAGTAAATTCAATAATTAAAGCCATAGAAACGTGCATGCGTGAGATTGCTACAAAGTATCCGAATTGGACGAGTGCAAACCCAATGAGGCTATAAGCAATTAATAGAGGCCACTCTTTAAGTTTTACAGCGAGTGATTTGTAATTAGTGAGTAGGACATAGGCGAGTAATACAAGAAAAGAGCCACCAGTACGCACTTGCAACATTCGCCATTCGGAGAGTCCATTTTGCATAACCATCTTGGCAACGATTCCGTTGAGAGCAAAGGCTGTTGCGCCAATGACTAGGAAGACTTCTCCTTTATGGCGCGTGAACATTAGGCAAGGTTAGCGGATTAACTAGTTAACTAGAACGCGTTTTCTGGAATCTCCATGATTGCACCATCAGTTGCTTCAACAATTGCGCGATCCGCAGTGATATGTGGCAAGTAATTGAGGCAGAAGAACTTTGCCGAAGCGATTTTTCCAGTGAAGAAGTCTGCATCTTTTCCTGCATTGCCCTTGAGTTTTTCTATTGCGATATCTGCTTGGCGAATCAATAACCATGCAGTGACAATGTCACCAACTGCCATCAGACAACGAGAAGTGCTGAGCCCGACTTTATAAATCTCGGCGGGAGTTTCTTGTGAAGCCATTGCATGACTGACTAAAACTCCAACGATTGCGTTGAGATCACCAACTGCTGTGAGCAGCGCTGCTTTTTCCTCAGCGTGTGCGCCACCTGCTTGCGCAAATTCGGCAATTTCTTTTCCAAGCAAACCAAGTGCGCGCCCGCCATCTTTAACAACTTTGCGGAAGAAGAAATCAAGACCTTGAATAGCAGTTGTGCCTTCGTACAAGGTGTCGATCTTTGCATCGCGCACGTATTGTTCTAACGGCCAATCTTGCGTAAATCCGGCACCACCAAATGTTTGTAGTGACTCAGTGCCCAGTAGTGTCCATGATTTTTCAGAACCATATCCCTTAACAACTGGGAGCAAGAGATTGTTTAGTGCTTCCATATCTTTTAGGCGTTCTTCGTTACCTGCTTCGCGCGCAAGTTCGATTTCATCTTGAATAGATGCGGTGTATAGAACAAGGGCTCGCATGCCTTCTGAATAAGACTTTTGAACCATTAGTGAGCGACGCACATCTGGATGCTTAATGATTGTGACACGTGGGCTTGCCTTGTCATTCATTACCTTCATGTCACCGCCTTGCACACGGGTCTTGGCATATGCGAGTGCCTGTTGGTAGCCAGCCGACAATGTAGCAATTGCTTTTGTGCCAACCATCATGCGAGCAAATTCAATAATTTTAAACATCTGTGCAATGCCTTCATGGACATCACCAAGAAGATAACCAACAGCTGGTTCTTTCTCTCCCAGATTTACTTCACATGTTGCAGATACATTTAATCCCATCTTGTGTTCGACACCTGTGACGTAGACACCGTTGCGTTTCCCAAGATCACCGGTTTTATGATCAAACATAAATTTAGGAACTAAAAAGAGTGAGAGTCCTTTTGTTCCCGGTCCGCCACCTTCGCGGCGAGCAAGAACAAAGTGCATGATGTTTTCAAAAATATCGGCATCTCCTGATGTGATGTAACGCTTGGTGCCTGTCACATGCCACTTGCCATCACTTTGTTGAACAGCTTTGCTGCGACCAGCACCAACATCTGAACCGGCATCTGGTTCTGTTAATTGCATTGTTGCACCCCAGTGACGATCAACCATTAACTTTGCAAAGTGCTTTTGTTCTTCAGTTCCCAATAAAAATGCAACATGTGCAAATGCATATCCAGAGGCATAGATGTGAATTGATGGGTTAGAACCTAAAACCATCTCTGCAATTGCCCAACGAACAGAGGCAGGAATTTTTGTTCCACCAAGAGGTACTGGAGTATCGACACGCCACCACTCACCATCGATGTATGACTTGTAAGATTTCTTAAAACTTTCAGGAAGTTTCACATCACCGGTTGCTTTATTGAAATCTGTTCCAATGCGATCTCCATCAACGAAAGATGCAGCAAGATCATTTTCTGTTAAACGCTTCATCTCATCTAACATGCCCATTGTTGTTTCACGATCGAGCTCTGAAAAGACAGAAGTTCCCAGAATTTTTTCAGCCCCCAAGAGGTCAAAGAGGCAGAACTCAATGTCTCGCAGATTGGCTTTGTAATGGCTCACAAGGAAATTGTGCTACCCGTCAGTAACTTATGCAAGTGTGTTGAAGTCGAAATTGGTAGAGTCCGCAGATGCTTTTAAGTGATCGCGATATTCGCGCAGAAATAGCTGCCAACCGAGTCGGCGTCGAACCATTCGAAGAAGCAATGATTCAACCATCCTCAGTTGATGTTCGCTTAGACAAGTTCTTTCGCGTTTTCGAAAACCACAAATACTCCGTAATCGATCCTTCAACCGAACAAGCAGAATTAACTCGTGAAGTAATTGCCGAGGGCGATGAACCATTTATTTTGCACCCAGGTGAATTTGTTCTCGCAAGTACCTATGAAGTAATCACTCTGCCAGATGACATTGCAGGTCGCCTTGAAGGAAAGTCTTCACTTGGCCGTCTTGGTCTGCTTACTCACTCAACTGCAGGATTTATTGATCCAGGATTTTCTGGACACATCACTCTCGAACTTTCCAACGTTGCAAACTTGCCCGTCAAATTATTTCCAGGAATGAAAATCGGTCAACTCTGCTTAATTAAATTGTCATCACCCGCAGAGCATCCATATGGATCTGAAAAATACGGATCACGTTATCAAGGGCAACGCGGACCAACAGCTAGTCGTTCATTTAAGAACTTTCACCGTTCGAAAATTAAGTAATTAAGCGTTAGGTTTTACTGCGCGCAATAAAGCTTGAGCAACATCTAATACTTGTACTTGTGACTCACGTGCTGCAACACCATCTGTAACCATTACTCGACAGAACGGGCATGCAACTGCAACTTCTTCAACGCCGGTTGCAAGTGCTTCATCAACGCGATTGAGGTTAATTTGTGTTCCAAGTTTTTCTTCCATCCACATGCGACCGCCGCCAGCACCACAACAAAATGATCGCTCTTGGTTTCGTGGCATCTCGGTAATTGTTACACCGGTTGCATTCAGTAACTCGCGTGGCGCTTCAAAGACTTGGTTGTGACGGCCTAAGTAACAGGGATCGTGGTAGGTCAAAGATTTCTCTGATTTATTAATTGGAATTAAACGACCTTCGCGCACGAGTTGATTAAGCAATTGTGTGTGGTGAACAACCTGTAATTCGTAACCACTTTGTGCGTAATCGCGACCAATTGTTGTAAAGCAGTGAGGGCAGGTAACAACAACTTTCTTTGTGCCTTTATCTTTACGAGTTTCAAATACCTGTGTAAATGTTTCGATATTTTCTTTAGACAAGATTTGATACAAGAATTCATTTCCGGCGCGACGTGCAGGATCACCTGTGCACGTTTCGCGCTTTCCAAGAACAGCAAAGTTAACGCCGGCGATGTGCAATAACTCTGCAACAGCCTTTGTAGTCTTCTTTGCGCGTTCTTCGTAAGCCCCAGCACAACCAACCCAGAACAAGTACTCAACATCTTCTGGCAATGTGCCTTCGACAACTCGGATTGGGAAATCCATTTCAGAGATCCAACCCTCACGGTCATTCTTATTTGATCCCCAAGGGTTTCCGGCTGTTTCAAGATTGCGGAATGTTCCGTTGAGTTGTGAAGGAAATTCAGATTCAACAAGTACCTGGAAACGGCGCATATTAACGATGTGATCGATGTGTTCAATGTCTACTGGGCACTCGTTTACGCACGCACCGCATGTTGTACAAGACCACAACACATCTAATGAAATAGGTGCATTTTCACCAACCATGTTTTCAGTTTCAACTGTTTTTGCGAAAGCGTGATCACGCATAGCCATAATTAAAAGTTTTGGCGACAATGGTTTATCTGTATGCCATGCAGGACATTGTGATTGGCAGCGTCCGCATTCGGTACAGCTGGTCATATCCAGCAAACCCTTCCACGTGATGTCACCACGTGTGCCAAGACCAAATACATCATCATCTGCTGGATCATCGAAATCAACTGGCTTGCCATGTGAAAGTAATTCAGGCAAGTTTCCAAGTGAGTGTCCACCATCTGCGTTGCGCTTGTAATAAATATTAAAGAATGCCAAGAAGCGGTGCCATGCAACACCCATAGTCAGATTTGAAGCAATAACAATGAACCACGTCATTGATACAACAATCTTGATCGTGGCAACAATTGAAACCCACATGTGCAATTG
>CAFBLY010000085.1_pt1 | contig 5104 bp, 5 predicted proteins | sample 7268321 | NCBI WGS metagenome assembly CAFBLY01 (sample SAMEA6814047, study PRJEB35770) | freshwater metagenome | biome: Freshwater; feature: Freshwater reservoir; material: water | place: Czech Republic | collected 2017-05-23 | depth 30m m | reverse complement strand
CAGGTACTGCTCAGCGCAAGAAGAGTTCAAAATCTGTCATTACTCATATTGAGTAATTAAGCATCCTTCTTTTGTGCACGCAATGATCGTGCAAGAGCATCGCGACCTTCGATAATCACACGACGAAGTGCACTCGGCGCATCTTTGCCGGTTACATCGAGCCACTTCTGAGCTTTGGCCAACGTATCTTCTGAAACATTAAAGCCTGGAAATAGCAGGGTCGCTGTAGTTTCCGCGATTTCATAACCAGCATTCGTCCAGAGATCGATCAAGATTGCAAAGTATTGATCAATAAATGGTGTCAATAAATCAGATTGCATCGCAACATTAAATCCACGGCATGTATAGGAATGAATCGTGTTACTTAGTTTGGCTGATGTGACTGATTTAAATGCGAATTCTTTTGCTTGCGCGGTTGGGATTGCAGCATGAGCAAGGGCTCCGTATTGCTTTCCATGGGCAGTGTTATCTTTTGCAAGTTCTACATCGATATCTGTAGCACCCAAAATTCCGCGCTTGACTGCACAGATAACAAGGTGCCATCTAATTTCGGCATCAACAGTTAAGCCTTTGATGGATCCATTGAGTATTTCCAGAATTTCTTTGCTCTGTTCTGGTGTTGCTGCAGCTTCTGCAAAGCCACGTGCAAATGCCAGTTGATGGTCACTTCCAGAAGCTGATGATTTAAGGAATGTATTAAATGCATCAGCAACTTTTGTACGAAGTGCATCCCGATGAGCAGGAGATGCGTATTGCCATATTGCGGTCGTAATGTTGGTGGTCGTTGCAGAAACTATTGAAATATCTGTCTCTGTTCCAAGAGCATTGAGAGCAATTGCAATGTAATCAGATGTGCTGAGTTCGCCATCACGCACTGAATCCCAGAGTGAAGCCCAGATAAGAGCTCGCGCAAGTGGTTCATTTAAGCCACCCAAATGTGATTTCAATGTCGCAATCGAACGATCATCAAATCGAAGTTTTGCATATGACAAGTCGCCATCATTGATGAGAACTAAATCCGCTTCTTTTTCGCCGTGCAATTCGGATACTTCGGTAAGCGCGCCAGAGACATCTAGTGGCACACTCTTTCGCTTTACGAGCGCATTTCCAGAAATATCAAAAAGAGCTACGCGCAAACGATGTGGACGTAATTCTTTTGACCCAATAGGCATTGTTGGTGCTTCTTGTTTGATAGCCAGTTTCTTATATTTTCCAGATTCAATTTCAATCTCGGGCCGCAATGTATTTACACCAGCAGTCTGTAACCATGTGGCAGCCCATGGCTTGAGATCACGTCCACTTGTGGCTTCTAGTTCGACCATAAGGTCGTTAAGAGTTGTGTTCTTAAATGCATGCTTTGTGAAATAAATTCGAAGGCCCTTAATGAAGTTTTCTCGCCCTACGTGCTCGACTAATTGTTGAAGCACAGAAGCGCCCTTTGCATAAGAAATTCCATCGAAGTTTGTCTTCACATCTTCGAGATCTTTCATCTCTGTTGCTATTGGGTGAGTCGTTGAAAGTTGATCTTGGCGATATGCCCAGTTCTTGCGAAGCGCGTTAAATTCTGTCCATGCAGTTGTGTATTGCGTTGCTTCACTAGTTGCCATGTATGAAGCCCATTCGGCAAATGATTCGTTGAGCCACAAGTCTTCCCACCACTTCATTGTGACAAGGTCACCGAACCACATATGTGCCATCTCATGAAGAATTGTGCTGGCGCGACCTAAGTGTGCGCTCTCGGTTACCTTGCTTCTAAAAATTAATACATCTTCATGGAAAGTTACGCAGCCAACATTTTCCATTGCGCCCCAATTGTATTCGGCGACTGCTAGTTGGTCGTATTTGCCAAATGGATAAGCCAAACCAAAAGTCTCTTCGAAGTAAGCAAAGCCTTGTTTTGTGACTTTAAAAATATTCTCAGCGTCCACATATTTAAAGAAGGATTTACGAGCATAAATTCCTAGTGGAATAGTTTTCTCACCAACGTATTCGTCATGAACATGTTGGTATGGGCCAGCCACGATTGCTGTGACATATGTTGAAATAACTTGTGACTCTTTAAATTGAGTTAATTTTGCGTCAGAACCAACATCGGTAACTGAATCTATGTCGTAATTTGAAATAACTTCCCAGTGCTTTGGAGTAATTGCGCTGATGGTAAAAGTTGCTTTTTGGTCAGGTTGATCAAAACAGGCATACATCTGCCGTGCATCGCCAGTTTCAAATTGTGTGTAAAGATAAACTTCGTTATCTGCAGGATCAACAAATCGGTGCAAGCCTTCTCCGGTGTTTGAATAAGGCGCTTCGATTTCTAGGAATAACTCATTCTCGGCATCTAGTGCTGGAAGATGAATAGTTTGGCCATCGTAATCTTTAACATCAAAGGCAAGCCCGTTAAGAGTCGCTGAGATAACGCGTTTTCCAACCGCATCAATAAATGTGCTCTGTCCTGGCTTGAGTCCTGAGAACTTAATTGTTGTTTTTGTCGTAAAAGTTTCGCTACTAGAAATCAGGTCTAAATCAATTCGATAACTATGGGTTTTAACCAGAGTGGAGCGTGTAATGGCTTCGTCGCGGGTCAGATTGATTCCAGGCACAAGAGCTCCTCAGATTGATTAACGTGTGTGATTTCAGGTTGATATCTAATCATGTAAGAGTTGCCCAGTGGAACAAGACGAAACTCAGAATTCTGGGATCAAGAGCTTTCGCTTACGTGGAAAGCGGATGACTAGAGCACAAAATGCTGCCCTTATTCGCTCATGGGGACAATTTGGTCTTGCGACAGGAACTCCGATCGATATCAACGAATTATTTCCACATGCACGTGAAGTGATTATCGAAATTGGATTTGGAATGGGCGATGCCACAGCAGAAATTGCGAAGGCTCATCCTGACAACGGATATATCGCGATTGAAGTGCATCCGCCCGGAATTGGAAAACTGCTTTCATTAATCGAAGAACATGAATTAAGTAACGTGCGGATCATCGAAGGCGATGCTATTGAAATCCTAGAAACTATGTTTGCCAATCGTTGTGTCAATGGATTTCATTTATTTTTCCCAGATCCCTGGCCAAAGATGAAACACAACAAACGACGTATCGTTAACGCAGAATTTCTTTTCCTAATTCATCAAAAACTTAAATCCGGTGGCTACATAAACATTGCAACTGATTGGGTTCCCTACGCAGAATCGATTCAAGCGGTTTTTGCCAACTCATCGCTTTTTACAGGGGGAGAAGTAGTACGCCCAGATTGGCGCCCGTATACAAAATTTGAAGGTAAGGGTTTAGCTAAAGATCACCGAGTCAGCGATTTTCATTACGAAAGAAAAGATTAAATAGAACCCTTGGTTTCGAATTTTGAAACTTGTCCGATACGACGGATATGTCGTTCATCATTGCTAAACGGTGTTGCAAGGAAAACATCTATTAACTCTTTACAGACTTCGATGGGGTGCATGCGCCCACCAATTGCAATGACATTGGCATCATTGTGTTCGCGAGCTAACTTTGCAGTTTCAACGCTCCAAACAAGAGCCGCACGAATTCCCTTGACCTTATTGGCGGCCATTTGTTCGCCATTGCCAGATCCACCTAAAACAATTCCGAATGAGCCAATTTCACTAGCAACACCTTGTGCTGCCGGAATACAGAAAACTGGATAGTCATCAAGAGCGTCAAAAAAATGTGGCCCGTGATCAACAACGTCATGGCCAGAACTCTTAAGGTGTTCAACCAGAGCATTCTTTAATTCAAGTCCTGCATGATCGCTTCCGATGTGTACTCGCATGTCGAAATACTCTCATGCGCATAGGGTCAAAATGAAAGACCCGCCACTAATTTCTTAGTAGCGGGTCTTTCTACCCGTAAGGAGGAGATACGAATTTTAGTTCGTTGGAGTTCCTAGCGGAGCTGGCGCTCCCATAGGTCCACTATGTCCATGCTTGCCTTGACCTTTTACTTCATTAATTTCTTGTGTCACGTGCGCAAGAAGATCAGATTTCAAAGTTGCGGCTTGCTCTGAAGTAATTTTGCCAGCCGTAACTTTCTCATCAATCTTTCTTGTGTGTTCAGCTACGAGTGCTGCAATTAGTGCATCTTTTTTGTCACCAGCGATTGCAGCAAGAGTTTCTCCAGCTTTTAATCGTGACTTAATTTCTGCTGAATCGATGCCTATAGTGGAAGAGATCAATGCATCCTTAGCCGCACGATTAGGTCCCATTGCTTTGTCAGGACGATTTGCTTCTGCTGTTTCAGCTGCAGCAGTAACCGCAGCCTTAATTGCATCTGCTTGAACCTGAGTAATTGTTCCATTAGAAACCAAACCAGTCAGGATGCCATCTAGCGCTGCAGCTGGTCCACCCATTCTGCGCGCATTCACACCTGGTTGAGCAAACTTTGTCACTGTTTTAGTAACAACAGTTCGTGAAGTTTTCGAAGCAGCGTTAGCAGCTCCGAATCCACCGGCTGTGAGTGCAATAGTTGTTAGTACAACAGTTGCAATTGTTCTCTTTGACATTAACTGCCCTTTCGTCCCGTAAGAACTCTGTTAACAACCCCACGTCATTAACTATTCGTAATAAACCCCTTTACCTTCAAAAACAAGGCGGAGAACCCTGTGCGGTTCATGTGAGTTTTCACGCTTGTGGTGTCTGAGGTAACGCCAACTCAATCGGTCTAGCCCTATTCCTTGCGAGTGCGTATGAGCAGAGACTGAGAGCACGGAAAAGAGGTAGAACATGAAAAGTTCAAGTTCGAAAATCCGTCTAATTTCTATTCTTTGCGCACTCTCACTTTTCGCTGTTCAGCCAGGTTTTGCAGCCACGAAATCCGTCTCCAAATTAAAGTCTGCAGGCAGAACAGCGAATTCAATTCCGAACACAATTCTCAATGGCATAAGTGCACCGTCTAAAACCATTGGTATTAATGGCGATTTTTACATTGATACAAAGAATTTAAATATCTATGGACCAAAGAAAAAAATGCGTGGCCTGCTGCAATTTCATTGCGCGGAACAGCAGGAACCGATGGCAAAACAATTACAAACCCACCAACAGGTTCTGGATCTCCCGGATCTCCCGGAGCAACTGGAGCAACAGGATT
>CAFBLY010000084.1_pt1 | contig 5182 bp, 5 predicted proteins | sample 7268321 | NCBI WGS metagenome assembly CAFBLY01 (sample SAMEA6814047, study PRJEB35770) | freshwater metagenome | biome: Freshwater; feature: Freshwater reservoir; material: water | place: Czech Republic | collected 2017-05-23 | depth 30m m | reverse complement strand
AGCGATGTTGGCACAGGAGTAACAAGGCCAATCCACAAGCTAGATAAGTTCGGAGTTAAAACTGGAACTTTAATAATCCAACGTCTGCGCAAACCAGATAGCTTTGCAAACTTTTGCATCATGTCCGCATACGACAAGACTTCTGGTCCACCAATATCAAAGACTTGATTGACTGGTGTTTCTAATACTGCTGCCTTGCGCAAGTAATACAACACATCGCGCACAACAATTGGTTGAGTTAAATTAGAAACCCATTTAGGAGTGGTCATTATCGGCAAGCGATGAGTCAGGTGGCGCAACATTTCAAATGATGCCGATCCTGAACCAATAATGATTCCAGCACGAAATTCGAGAACCGGAACAGATGTTGACGCTAACTCTTTACCTGTCTGTACTCGTGAAGCTAAGTGTTTGCTGCTGTTCTTATCATTTGCAATGCCACCGAGATAAATTATTTGTGATACGCCTGCCCGTTCTGCCGCCTGTGCAAAAGTGCGCGCCATATCAGATTCAATTGCACTGAAATCAACACCAACGTTTATTGAATGTAATAAATAAAAAGCCGTATGAATTCCTGTGAGTGCACGGTCTAAATCCGCGGCTTTTGTAGCCGTCCCGACAACAATTTCCACTTCATCGGCCCATGCACGGTCTTGCACTTTAATTCGGTCGCGAACTAACACGCGCACATCACGTCCATCGGCTAACAGCGTGCGAACAAGGCGTCCGCCGACATATCCCGATGCGCCAGTTATAAGATATTTACGCTTTTGGTTCTGCTGGCTCATGGTTATCAGCCTAGACTTAAGCCAAGAAATCCAACACTTTAAAAGAGGCGACATGACAAAACCACGCGTTGTGATTCTCGGGGCAGGCTTCGGCGGATTAACCGCAGCCCGAGAACTTCGTGATCATGCCGATGTCACTGTTGTGGACCGTCATAATTTTCAAACGTTCCTGCCGCTGCTCTATCAAGTTGCTACCGCTGGTTTAGCCGCTGATCACGTTGCACATCCTGTGCGTGGTGCACTTCGTAAATCTGGCGCACAGTTTCGGATGGGCTCTCCAATAGAAGTTGATCATAAGAATAGAACTGTAAAAATTGATAGCTCTGAAGTTTTGGCATTTGATCACTTAATTATTGCCTTGGGTTCGGCAACTACTGACTTTGGCGTTAAAGGTGTAAACGAGTTCGCACTTGGAATGAAGAGCGTGCACGAAGCACTGGCAATTCGCGCAGAAGTAATGCGTCGATTCGAAGATTTATGTCGCTTTCAAGATGACACTGTGTTTACCATTGCAGTTGTTGGCGGTGGGCCAACTGGTGTTGAAATGGCTGGCGCATTTGCAGAATTAGTACGTGGTCCACTCACAAGTGATCAGGCCGAAGCCGCAGCCAATATGAAAATAGTTTTAATCGAAGCAGGGCCACGTTTATTGCCTAGTTTTTCCGCCTCACTTTCTGCTCGCACAAAGAAAGATCTTGAAAAACTCGGTGTCAATGTAATGCTCAATACAGCAGTTGAAGAAGTAAAAAATAAATCAATTATTATTAAAGGTGCCCCAACAATTCCTGCGCAAATAACGATTTGGGCAGCAGGTGTTCGTGGTGAACCTGCTGCATCAACACTTAATCTGCCGTTAATCTCAACGCGCGTTGATGTTGAGCAAACACTTCAGGTAAAGAATTATCCGCACATCTGGGCAATTGGTGATATTTCAGGATATAAAACTTCTGATGGAAAGTTCCTCCCTATGGTTGCACCCGTTGCAATGCAACAAGGTCGCTTTGTTGCAAAACAAATTATTGGGTTAGCACAGAACAAAGGGCTGCAAGCATTTAAATACCGCGACAAAGGTTCTATGGCAACCATTGGCAGAAATAAAGCTGTTGTCGAAGTTGGAAAATTTAAGATGACCGGCATTCTTGCTTGGTATGCATGGCTCTGGTTGCATCTTTTCTATCTCTTAGGTGGCCGTAATAAAATTGGCACAATGGCAGATTGGACTTGGAATTACCTAACTTTTGATCGCGGCAATCGCCATATTATGGATTCAATTTAGATGCAGAAAAATATCAATCTACGTGGTCATGAAGTATTTACATTTCAATGGTCAAAACGTGGCGAAGCACTTGTAATCCTGCACGGCGGTTTGAGTCATAGTGAAAAAGTTAAGAAATATTTGCTTCCGGCTGTGAAAAGAGATTTCAAAGTTTTTGCCTATGATCGAACGGGCCACGGTCGCACAGCAAATCAAAAAGGAAGTATCCGTTTTAATTTTCAGACAAAAGAGCTCATCGCTTTTTTGGAAGATGTAGTTAAAGAGCCTGCCCACTTAATAGGTGTAAGCGATGGCGCCATCATTGCTCTGATGGCTGCAATTGGCCGTCCTGAGCTAGTGCGCTCAGTTGTTTCAATTGGTGGAAATACAAGCGCCGCACAAGTGCGCTTAAAGTTTGGAAAGCCAGATGTTTCACCTGAAGCCCAAGCGGAGCACGATCGCTTATCTCCTGATCATGCATCAGAATTAATCAAGAAAATTACGACAGCATTTAGGGTTTGGAAGAGTGAGCCAAATATTGCGCCAACTAAGTTGGCAAAGATTAAGTGTCCTGTCTTAATACTTGCAGGAGATGATGACGTTATCAGCGCAAAAGAGTCTGAAAAGATTTATCAAGGAATAACGAATGCCCGACTTGCGATTGTGCCTGGGGCATCTCACGCTGTAATCAAAGAGAAAACCCAACTAGTACAAGCACTATTAAAAGATTTTTATGCATATCCAGATTATCCGCTGACAAAAGATCCGATCAGCCGAATCAGCAATCTATAGGTGTAATAGAACCTGTCTTTACGTCATAAATTGCTCCGCCAACGATGACACCTTCTCGAAGCAATGGATATGCACGAACGCGTCCAACATCTATTGCGAGCGCAGCTTTTTGATCTTTGACAGTTCTAAATTCGAGCGAACTAGTATCCACTCCAAATTCTTTATCGATGTGTGCATGAATTTCTTCTTCTGTTGCACTTGCCATTCTGCAATCTGTGTGTGGCATTACCAAAATTCGATCCACACCTAACAAATAAGTTGCCAAAACTAAAGTACGCAAAACGTCTTCAGTAACGCGCGCTCCAGCATTACGCAAAATTTTCGCATCTCCGGATCGCATTCCACCGACTGAAAGCGGGTTGATGCGCGAATCCATGCAGGTAACAATTGCCAGACCCTTTGCTGCGCGACCAGTGAGTTCTGAATATTTAAATTGAGCGACGTACTCTTTGTTTGCTCCCAGGACATCAGCAAAGCCATCGGCCGGAAAATGACCCTGGTCCATGATTAGCCTCATCTTCTCACCGTATGTGTGTGCTTTGTCCTAATTCTAGGCGGGAAAATTGAGAGACATACCCACATTTGAAGTTGCCGTGTTTACCAAATTGGCGGACGATTATCTCGGTGAGATTTCCCTGAGTCGGCCCCACGTCGTTTCAGAGCAGATAATCCACGCTTCATTCGCGCGAATGAAGGACAACAAATTGCCCTCATGGAGGCTTTGTAAATGCTCGATCTAACAGCGACCCAGTGGAACACGATCTATAACGTATTCTCGTTTGGATTAGTTTCAATGCTTGCTTGCACTGTGTACACACTCGTGTCACAGTCACGCGTACTACCTAAGTACCGTAACGCCCTTGTCCTTTCATCAATGGTTACATTCATTGCTGGATACCACTACTGGAGAATCTTCAACTCATTCACAGATGCTTCAGATGGATACAAGGTTGCAACATCAGGTGCAGGATCATTCAACGAGGCATACCGCTACGTTGACTGGCTATTAACTGTGCCACTACTTCTTGTTGAAGTAATTGCTGTACTCGCTCTTGCAAAGGCTGCATCATCTTCTTTGATCACACGCCTTGTGCCTGCAGCGGCGGCAATGATCGCACTTGGTTACCCAGGTGAAATCTCAGCAGATAACGGAACCAAGATCCTTTGGGGCGTTCTCTCAACAATTCCTTTCCTTTACATCCTTTACGTATTGTTCGTAGAGCTTGGTAAGTCACTTGATCGCCAACCAGCAGGAGTAGCAGGCACCATCGGTCGTCTGCGCTGGCTCTTGCTTGCGACATGGGGCGTATACCCAATCTCATACCTATTCCCACTACTAGGAATCACTGGAACAGATGCATTTATGTATCGCCAGGTTGGTTACTCAGTTGCAGACGTACTTGCTAAGTGCGTATTCGGTCTAACAATCTACAAGATTGCAAAGATGAAGTCTGCTGCAGAAGGTATGTCAGAAGATAAGTAACTCGTAAATAAAAAACGGCCACCAAGTCTGACTTGGTGGCCGTTTTTTATTGTTTGAATGTAATTAATTTATAAATGAAAAGATTATGAGCGCTGCTCCGGCAACAAGTCCGATGGTTTTTCCGCCCTTAGTTTCAAGCCACGCTAAACCCGGCTTTGTAAACGCAAGTACTAGCGCGATGATTCCACCAGCGATAAGGACCAGGCTATTTGTCATCGCATTCGGATTGCTATCTTGATAGCGCCAATTAATTAAGCCGAGTGCAATAAACAGATATCCAGCCCAGCGAGCGTTTGTTTTAACCATGAGCCCCCCGTCAGGATTGAACTGACGACCTACGCATTACAAGTGCGTTGCTCTACCACTGAGCTAGGGAGGCCTTTCGTGCTGCGCAATTATGGCAGGAGATTACAAAATCTAGAAATCGAGCGGCAGTTACTGCGCAGGTGGCCACGATGTAAGCGAAGCATATTTTGCGCTTCGACCATCGCCAGATGAACGTCCACGAATTCTTCGCCAAATCCATGGAAGCACAAATGTTACGACCCACAAAATTGTGATTAGTGTGCGAATAATCCACGGAAATTTCTTTGGTGCAACGACAGGTTCTCTCCAACTCGGATCAAATGGCGCTCCGATATGTTCAAGAACTGCCTGAGCAACTCTGTAATGTCCTGCTGCATTTAGGTGCAAGCGATCGAAGGCTAAAAGATTCGGATTAGATGAATCGGGATCCATCGATGCATCCATCACTAATAAATTAAATTTTTCTGCCACTTCTCGGACGATTTTATTAAAGGTACTCATTCGCTCTTCCCACATGGCAGAAGCCTTACCTCCACTGCCATTTTTCTCTAGCACTGT
>CAFBLY010000081.1_pt1 | contig 5431 bp, 2 predicted proteins | sample 7268321 | NCBI WGS metagenome assembly CAFBLY01 (sample SAMEA6814047, study PRJEB35770) | freshwater metagenome | biome: Freshwater; feature: Freshwater reservoir; material: water | place: Czech Republic | collected 2017-05-23 | depth 30m m | reverse complement strand
TTTGGCACAAGCCGAACTGCGGAACGTCCGTAGATCGACTACCGAAAGGAAAAAAATGTCTACAAAGACAACATTTAAGCGCGTTGCGCTTATCGCTGTTGCATCACTGGGTCTTGGTGTTCTTACATCAATCGCTCCAGCGAATGCAGCTGCAGCAATCTTTACGGGTTCAACACCAGGTGGAACTTTTGACGATGATTCAGACACATTGTCAATTGATCAGACTTCTGGTGCTAACAACTTCGTATCAATAACAACTGCTGATGCAAAAGAAGGTGTTGTAACTATTTCAGGCTCAAAACTCAGTGTTGCAGCTACTGTAGAAGAAGCAACTGTTGATGCTGATGGGCTTTCTGCGTCTCAAACAGGTGAAGAGCCAATTACGTACAAGATCCCAACAAAGAGCGCTGGAACAATTACAGTTAAGTTCTTTGAAACCGATGGTGGCGTTACATCAACTACTGTAACTGAAACAGTAGAAATCACAGTTATCGATGCGGCACAACTGAAAGTATCTGCAGCAAATTCAAAGTCGATTATCACAACGGATGACGATGCTGAGATCGTAATTGGCGAGAACTACGACAATGGAAACGATGGAAAAACTAAGGACGATACCGTTACAGCAGTAGGCGTTGGAAACGACGGTGAAGTTGCAACAATCGAACTTGGTGTTGTTGATGGTACAGCTGCAAAGAATCCAATTGATGGCGACACATTGTCGGCTGTTATTACAGGAGCCGGTCTAGTCCTGGGTGATGGAGCAAATCCAGCGCGTGTTGCAACTACAGAAGTTGATGCAGGTTTCGCAGCCTTTACCGTTCATGCGGATGGTACTTCTGGTACTGGAACAATCACAATCAGTGATGGTAAAACTGTTATCGCAACTGAAAAGGTTACTTTCTCAGGTGCTCCAAAGACAATTACTGTTACTCAGAACTACAAAGTTGGTCCAGGAACTGACACATTCGGTACAGTTGACGCTGAAGATGGCGCAGTAACTCTTACTGTAAAAGACAAGGATGGAATACTTGTTCCAAATGCAGACGGAGAAGATAACTACGAAATCGTTGCAACATCTTCTGATAAGACAATTATCAAGGGATTTACTAAGGGTGCCGGAACCATTGGCAACAATGACGATGGAACATACGAAGTAGTTGCTGAAACTGCAACTAGTACATCTGGTAAGTCAGCATCTGTTACATACACAATCGTGGATACAGATGACGATGATACAGTTCTTGCAACTTCAGCAGCTGTTAAGTTTGCAGTCGGCGGAGAAACAATTGCGAGTCTTGTTCTTTCATCAGATAAGGCTGTTTACGCACCTGGTGACAAGATCACGCTAACCTTGACAGCTAAGGATGCTGATGGATTTGCAGTTGCTGATGGAGCATATGATGTGTTCACCGCAAACAGCGAAGAATTTGCTGGGCTGGTTGCAAGTACATCAACAACTTCAGCACCATTCAGCTATGCAGATGATACAGATACCGGTACAGCATTTACTGGTGGTATTGCTACTGCAACAATGTTCGCACCACTAATCGGTGGTCCAGTATCTGTTTCAGGTACAACTGCTGAGACTGCGGAGCTTGACACAGCCGCAGACGAACTTGCTGTTACGGTATCAATGACAGTCTCATCAGCTGCTGCAGGAAATTCTGCACAGATCACATCACTACTTAAGAAGATCAATGCATTGACTAAGCTCATTGCAAAGATCCAGAAGAAGCTTGGAATTAAGTAATTAATTCCTAAGTACTTCCTACCGAAGCCCGGTTCTCTCGAAAAGGGGGGGCCGGGCTTCGGTCTTTTATACAAGCGATTTTTTCTAAACTAATTTCCGAAGCAAGTCGCCCACATCTTCAATCTCGTTATCGAGCACTTGTGTGTACACATTAAGAGTCACTCGCGGGTCAGAGTGGCCAAGCAAGCGCTGGGCAGTTGTTACGTGCACATTCTGGGACTTTAAAAGGTACGCATATGTGTGCCGCAATGAGTGAATATGCACGCCGTAAGGCGCCAATACTCGGCGCAGAGCCTTTGGAGTCTCGGGCAACTTCTTGAATTCACTGACGTGCGGAACAGAGCGGATTGATGATTGTGACTTGGTTGCACCATGGATGGACTTGGTAATAAAGACTCGTCCGTCGTGGAAATCTTCAGGGGTTAAAACCATTGCTTCGCCCCAGCGAAGTCCGTGAAGGGCTAAGAATTTGATTTGGGTGTCGTATTTTCCGAAATTCTCAGTTGAAAGTTGCTCCCATGTCAGAAATTTCTTCGCCTTAATAATTCTCGCAGGCCCTTTTACTCGTGTGGCTGGAGAGTAGTCAATTAATTCTCTATCGATTGCTTCTCGAAAAATCGTTTTAATTACCGCAAGAGTGAGTGCAGATGTTTGTGGGGGTAATCCAATAATCAATTCTTGAATATCTGATCTACGCACATGTTCGAGTTCTTTTCTTCCTAGAAATGGTTTGATGTGGCACTTGTAATTTGATAAATAATTAACACGAGTTTTATTACGTATTGGAAGTGTTCGAATTACTTTTATTGCAAATAAATCAAAATTCATATCCCCCCCGAGAAATTAATTAGTGCCCATAGGGTCCTCGCTAACGCTGACAAAACAAGGGGGTGAATGACAAGGGTGTAACTTAAATGGTAAATCTAAGCGTGAATTAAATATTCCAACTAACTGCTTTTCGGAGCATTACGCCTACATCATCAATTTCAGTATCTAACACCTGTGTGTACACAGCCATGGTTACGCGTGGATCAGAGTGACCGAGCAATCGCTGAGCAGTTGTTACGTGCACACCTTGGGTTTTAAGGAAGTAAGCGTAGGTATGGCGCAGAGAGTGGATGGTGACTCCGTGAGGGCTTAGAACCCTCCTGAGAGGTCGTGGGGTAGTCGGGAAAGGCTTGAATTCACTTACTTGCGGCACAGATCGCATACCTGATTGTGACTTCGTAGCCCCGTGAATGGACTTCGTAATATAAATACGCCCATTTCGAACATCCTCGTGGGTCAGCGCAACTGCTTCTCCCCAACGCAATCCGTGCACTGCCAGAAAACGAATATGCGAATTGTATTTACCAAAATCATAAGTATCTAACTCTTCAAAAGGAATAAATTTTCTAGCAGCAACAATCTTCGTCGGTGCCTTCACTCCATCAGTTGGAGAGTATTTAATTAATTTACGATATTCAGCCTCACGAAATAAAGTCTTCATAACCGCTAAAACAGTATGCGCGGTCTGACTCGGTAATCCAACAAGTACTTCTTGAATCTCTTCACGAGTAATTTTGCTAATTTTTTTGCTCTCAAGTTTCGGAGCAATATGACACTTATATGCAGACACATAATTTGCTCGTGTCTTCTTTCGTATGGGAAGTGAAGCAATTGTCGCTCCAGCAAAATCCCCGAACTTCACTTCACCCCCTTTGAACGTAAGTGAAAATATTAAACTAAGAAGATAAATAATTCTTTCTCAAATTTACTGAACTACTAATTCCTTATACATAAAAAGTATGAGATGTATCTCCCAAATAAATATTTATTACAAAATAAAAACTCCACAAAAAAGACCGAAGCCCGGCCCCCTCTTTCGAGAGAACCGGGCTTCGGTAGGAAGTACTAGGAATTAATTACTTAATTCCAAGCTTCTTCTGGATCTTTGCAATGAGTTTAGTCAATGCGTTGATCTTCTTAAGTAGTGATGTGATCTGTGCAGCAGTTCCACCAGAAGTTGACACTGTTGATGATGCTTCGATGTCAGTTCCATCAAGTGCAGTTGCCAAGCTACCTGAAGTAGTCAGGGTTCCTGATGCAACGATTGGTCCACCGACTAGTGGAGCAAACATTGATGAAGTCGCTACGCCACCAATAAATGATGTACCAGTGCCATCGCCTGGGTCCTCTTCTGCTGCATAGCTAAATGGTGCTGATGTTGTTGCAAAGCTTGCTGATAATCCAGCAAACGCATCTCCATCGGCTGCGAACACTTGGTAAGTGCCATCTGCAACAGCAAATCCATCTGAGTCTTTAGCTGTCAAGACTAGCTTTGCCTTTTCACCTGGTGCATAAACTGCCTTGTCAAAACCAAGAGAAAGCTTAGCAATTTCGTCTCCACCAACTGCAAATGAAACAGCAGATGAAGTTGCAAGCACTGCATCATCATCATTTACATCTACAACAGTGAATGTAAGTGATGCTGACTTGCCAGAAGTAGTTGAAACTGCGTTTACAACAACTTCGTAAGTTCCATCGCCATTAGAACTAATATCGGCATCGCCTTTAGCCATACTTTCGAAGATAGTTTTATCAGATGAAGTTCCTACGATCTTGTACTTGCTGTCGCCGAAGTTGGTAATGTCTAGTGCATTTGGCACAAGAATTCCATCTTTGTCTTTAACGGTTAGCGTTACAGCACCGTTGTGAGATCCATCGGCATTTGGTGCATCAGTTGTACCGAGAGGGTCCGCACCAGCAACCTTGAGATTCTGTGTAGCAGTAATTGTCTTTGGTGCACCTGAGAAAGTTACCTTTTCAGTTCCAATAACAATTTTTCCGACACTGATTGTGATTGTGCCTGTACCTGCAGTGCCATCGGATTGAACGCTGAATGAGGCAAGTCCGCCACCGGCAGTTTCGTCAGTAGCTACACGTGCTGCAACGCCGCCGCCCTGGACTAATCCTGCACCTGATACAACAGCAGTAACAGTTTCGCCATTCATAGGATCGCCAGCACCGTCACCGTTATTGATTACAACGTTGATTTCTGCAACTTGTTCACCTTCATTGCCAATACCTACTCCAACAACGGTTTCATCTTTTGTAGATGTACCGTCAACAGCATCTGAGTCAATAATTGAAGTTGAGTTAGCAGCAGATACCTTGAGTGAAGCTGCATCAGTAACAGTAATTGTTAGCGTTGTGACCGGGCTTGTTAAATCAACATCTCCACCAGCAGCATCGAAACTTTTAACTGTAATTGTGCCAGCTGTTTTTGTTGAAATTGTGTAGTCAGAGTCAGCAGTCTGAGATGCAGATTTCTTATCTGCTTCAATTGCTGTTGGCTCACCAATTGCAGCTGAGAGAGTTGCACCTGAAACAGTAACTACTGAAACACCATCAACTGTGATTTGAACTGAGTTAAATGCACCAGAAGTCTGAGTTACTTCAACTTCTGATCCAACAGGATCACCCGTGTAAGCAGCTTCTAGAGTTTCTGGAGTGTTAACAATAATTCCATGAGTTAATTCAGGAATATCTGCATTCGCTGGAGCGATTGATGTAAGAACACCAAGACCCAGTGATGCAACAGCGATAAGCGCAACGCGCTTAAATGTTGTCTTTGTAGACATTTTTTTCCTTTCGGTAGTCGATCTACGGACGTTCCGCAGTTCGGCTTGTGCCAAA
>CAFBLY010000078.1_pt1 | contig 5698 bp, 7 predicted proteins | sample 7268321 | NCBI WGS metagenome assembly CAFBLY01 (sample SAMEA6814047, study PRJEB35770) | freshwater metagenome | biome: Freshwater; feature: Freshwater reservoir; material: water | place: Czech Republic | collected 2017-05-23 | depth 30m m | reverse complement strand
TGTGTGAATGAAACTTTTCCACCGCGAGCGCGCTTGAGGTGATTATTAATAACAATGCGATTATCAATCATTAATTTTGCAGGAACAGCGCGCACACTTGTTGCAGTTGGAACAGTGAGTGAACCTTCCATACTTGCAACAACGCGCGCGCTTACCCCACGAATTGGTTCGAGTCGTGCAGCATCAGGTGTACTTAGAACTGGAACAGGTTTAATAATTGGATCTGCTGGTGTTGGCGATTGCAGCGAACGATCACGAACAAGTTTTTGTGTTGCAGAAGTTGGTGTTGCAGAAGTTGGTGTTGGAGAAGTTGGTGTTGCAGAAGTTGGTGTTGCAGAAGTTGGTGTTGGTGTTGCAACTACCGCCGCACTCGCGGCTTTCGGTGTTGGTGGAACTCCGCCACGAGGTGCATCTGCAATTGGCGCACTAGTTGCGCCAGAGGAATTAATAGTTGGGGATGTAAAAGTTTTATTTGCTGGGTTATAAGTTTTAAAAAATTCAATCCACGAAGGTTCTAGAGAATTTGGGTCAGTTAGATAGCGCTCGTACATTTCGTCGACGAGCCATTCATTGGCTCCAAAGTCCTGATTCGGATCCTTTGCCGACACTGACGCTCCCCTGCTTGGCGAATTTCAAATAACCACTTAACGTGCAGGCCTAAGAGTATCCGCTTGCACGCGCAGAGATAAATATGGAAAGCGCCTGACCGAGGCGAGATTGACCACAAATTCAACCCAACGGGCAGGCTGGCAAAGTTTGGGGCACAGTATCGCCATGAATATGTCGAGTGAATCTGCATCAAAACTGGCGTTCGTTACCGGTGGATCACGTGGACTGGGATTTGAAGTTGCCCGTGGATTAGCTCGCAGTGGAATCAGTTCTGTTCTGATTGCGAAAGATGCGACTCGTTTGGAAAGTGCTGTGCAGCAACTGCGTGCGGAATTTCCTGGAATTACATTTGAAACAAGTGCATGTGATTTAGAAGATCAAGTACAAACCAGAAATACGGCAGAATCTTTACTCAGTAAATACGGTGCACCTTTTGCACTCATTTTGGCTCACGGTGTCATGAGCGAAAAAATGTCTAAGACTCTGCGAACAACGGATGCAGAATGGCGCCGAGTAATGGCAATTAATTTAGATTCTGTTTTCACATTAGTAAATGTTCTTGGTGCACCAATGGCCGATGCACGAGATGGTCGTCGTGTTGTTATCTTCTCTGCTTGTCTTGGACGAATGTCAGGACCAGGAAATGCTGGCGGACTCGCGCCGTATCGAATTAGTAAAGCTGGCGTTAACGCATTCGTTAGAAATCTTGCACACGAAACAGGACTCGGTGCGCGTGGTTTCTATGTTGATGCAATCTGCCCAAATCATTCCCGCACCGACATGGGCGGTGCAGATGCACCTCGTAGCGCCGAAGAAGGTGCTGAGTGTGCAGTGTGGTTAGCAACTCGAGAATTTAATGCAGGCGATACAACTGGCGTGCTTTGGGAAGATCGACAGATTGTGCAGTGGTGAGTTAGTTCTTTTCAGGAACTAGAGAGATCGCGCAATAAATAGTTAACGCCGCATAAAGAGTTAGAGGTAATGCTGCCCACCAAAATCCTGCTTCAAATATATATTTTGAAACACCAATTGCAATGAAGTTTGCGAGTACAGCCGGTGCACGACCATACATTTTCTTTGCTTTAAAACCTTTGGCCGCAAAAAGTAATCCAAATCCACCAACGAGTGCCAATGCCAAAATTCCAGAAATGACAAACCATTCAATTGCTCCACTTGTTGCTAATCCCTTAACTATCAGCAATAACCCGAGTGCAAGAATTAAAAGACCTTCTATACGCAGCAGGGCTATGACGGTGCTTCGCCGAAAATCAGAATTGAATGTTGACATGAGCAAACCTTAGCAATCCGCGAAATCAATTGTTTTATATCTCGCTATCCTTTACCCATGGCCGCGCGTGAATATGGGATAGAGATAGGTGTTATTGACGCGACCTTGGTTTCGATTGAAAAAGTATTGGATCTTCCGAAATTACGTAAGTTGGCGGCAGAGCTTGAAGAGCAAGCAGGTGTTCCAAATTTATGGGATGACCCAGAAGCGGCACAGAAGATCACAAGTCGTTTATCTCGCACTCAATCGGTAATTTCTAAGTTAGAGGGTCTACGTCAGCGCGTAAGTGATTTACCTATTCTTATTGAATTAGCACAGAGTGAAAGTGATACCGCTGCTGCAATGACAGATGCTGAAGCAGAGTTAGATGCAACAAAAAAAGCAATCAGCGAATTAGAAGTGCAGACTCTTCTCAATGGCGAATACGATGATCGCGATGCTTTGATAACAATTCGTTCAGAAGCAGGTGGAGTCGAAGCTGCGGATTGGGCGCAGATGTTGATGCGTATGTACTTGCGTTACTGCGAACGTCACGTACTAAAGGTTGATATTTTGGAAACTTCGTATGCGGAAGAAGCGGGAATTAAATCAACTACTTTTAAAGTTAGTGCGCCATATGCCTACGGCACTTTGTCAGTAGAACAAGGAACGCACCGTCTTGTTCGAATATCTCCCTTCGATAGTCAGAGTCGTCGCCACACATCATTTGCTGGTGTAGAAGTTGTGCCAGTTGTAGACCAGAGCGATCACATTGAAATTGATGAAAAAGAAATACGCGTGGATGTTTATCGCTCCTCCGGTCCTGGTGGACAAGGTGTTAATACAACGGACTCTGCGGTGCGTATTACTCACCTTGCAACTGGCATTGTTGTTTCTTGTCAGAATGAGCGTTCACAAATACAAAACCGTGCAACTGCGATGGCTGTATTGCAATCTAAATTACTGGAACGTCGTCGCCAAGAAGAGCAAGCAAAAATTAATGCACTCAAAGGTGATAACTCTGGTTCGTGGGGAAATCAAATGCGTTCATACGTACTTGCTCCGTATCAAATGGTTAAAGATTTACGCACCGATCATGAAACAGGAAATACCGGAGCAGTACTCGATGGTGAGATAGATGACTTCATCGAGGCTGGAATTCGTTGGCGTCGTAGTTCTTAAATCACGCGTGATTTGCCACACTCTGAGAAAAATCACAGGCTCCAGTAGCACCTAATTCCCTAGAAAAGCGCGCCAATTCCATAAACTATGGACAGTAAGGAAAGCACAGCGAAATTATTTTCTGTGTGTAAGAATAGAAATATTCCGCACGAATGAAAAGAAATTAGCGGTGCTTACACCGAATTAATTGGAGTGCACGTGATTCGTTTTGAGAATGTAACGAAGCTTTATCCAGGGCAAGAGCGGGCTGCCCTCGATAGCGTGACTCTTGAAATTGTTAAAGGTGAATTCGTATTCCTCGTTGGATTATCTGGTTCAGGTAAATCCACATTCCTTCGATTGATCCTGCGTGAAGAACGCCCAACATCTGGGACGATTCATGTCGCTGGAAAAGATCTCGGAACACTTGCAACTCATAAGGTTCCTGAACTCCGCCGCCAAGTCGGAACTGTTTTCCAAGATTTCCGATTGCTCCCAAATAAAACAATTGCCGAAAACGTTGCATTCACATTGCATGTGCTCGGTTATTCCCAAAAAGAAATTAACCGCGAAATCCCTGAAGTTCTTGAGTTGGTTGGATTAGAAGATAAAGCCGACCGTTTACCTAATGAAATCTCCGGTGGAGAGCAGCAACGTGTGGCAATTGCCCGCGCATACGTAAGCCGCCCACCAATTCTTATTGCGGATGAGCCAACAGGAAACTTAGATCCTGCAACATCTGTTGGAATTATGAAATTACTTGATCGAATCAATCGCGAAGGCACCACAGTATTGATGGCAACGCACGATGCTGGAATTGTGGATCAAATGCGTAAGAGAGTTATCGAATTAGATAGTGGACACGTAATTCGCGACCAAGTTCGCGGCGTTTACGGTTACACGGGTTAGGGTTAGCAAATGCGCGCACGTTTCTTATTAGGTGAAGTTGGTATTGGACTTAAACGAAACTTCACCATGACCTTTGCGGTCATTGTCACCGTTGCGATTTCACTCTCATTACTCGGAATCGGTTTGCTCTCAAATTCTCAAGTAAATGCGATGAAAGATTATTGGTATGACAAGATCGAAGTGTCAGTCTTTCTCTGCGGCTCACTCTCTGAATCACCATCATGTTCGGCTGGAATTATCTCTTCTGCCCAACGTCTAGCAATTCAAAATGAATTACAAAATATGTCAGTTGTTGATAACGTGTATTACGAATCCCAATCTCAGGCATATGCACGTTTTCAAGAGCGCTTTAAAGATTCAGCAATTGCGCAAAATGTAACTGCCGATCAACTGCCAGAATCTTTTCGTGTGAAGTTGAAAGACCCACAACAATTTCCAGTTATCGTCAGCGCTTTCTCCGGTCGTCCAGGTGTTGATCTAGTTCAAGATCAGCGAACAATCTTGGAAAAATTCTTCCGCTTATTAGCTGTGCTACGAAATGGGGCACTCTTAGTTGGACTTGCATCAGTTCTTACCGCTGCACTTTTAATTAGTAACACATTGCGTATCGCTGCATTTAATAGGCGTCGTGAAACTGGTGTAATGAAACTTGTTGGTGCATCTTCATGGTCAATTCAACTTCCGTTCTTGCTCGAAGGTGTTATCTCCGCAATCATCGGTTGGGGCTTAGCCACTGGCTTGCTCGCACTTCTTAAATCTGTGGTCGACTCCAAAGTTGCACCGCTTTTGACCTTTACAAAGTTCTTTGGCTGGAATGAAGTATTTGTTGCATCAGGTTGGCTCTTGCTGACAGGACTTGGTGTTTCGATTCTGGCTTCAGTGGTAACTCTTCGACGCTATCTCAAGGTTTAATTATCTCTTAACAGCCGCTTTGGTTGTCTTATCAGGGGGTGATCTGCGATGGTAAAAGAAATCGGTCGCAAGGTCATCGCACAAAATAAGAAAGCTCGCCACGATTATTCAATTGAAGATGTATTCGAATGTGGAATTGTTTTAACTGGTACAGAAGTTAAATCACTTCGTATGGGTCGTGCATCACTCATCGATGGATTCGCCATGGTTGATAAGGGCGAACTCTGGCTAAGTGGTGTTCATATTCCCGAATACACACAAGGCACGTGGACAAATCACACTCCCAGACGCAATCGCAAATTACTTGTTCACGCTGCTGAGATTCGAAAACTTACTGCGCGCATGAAAGAAGGCGGACTCACTCTTGTTCCGCTCTCGCTATATTTTAAAGACGGAAAAGCAAAAATTGAACTAGCAGTTGCAAAAGGAAAGAAAGTTCACGATAAGCGTGCTGCACTAATGGAGCGTCAAGCTGGTCGCGAAATAGAGCGCGAAGTTTCTCGTCGCCGTTCCGGAAAAGATTCTTAACTTTCACTGAAAAACTTTGATCACCTTCCAAAATGGTTTCATAACTCCATAATGCAGGCTTAATTCTTAACCCGTTTTGTATCTTTTTTTATTCAGCCTTACACTTATCTACTCATTACTCGAAGCACGCATGTGTTTTGATGAATGAGAATAAAAACTAAATAGTGGAAATTGCTTTCCACACCCATGGGGGTGAACGGTCTCGACTTTGGAAGTTGATTCAGGGGAAGCGGGCCGAGGAAGCCAGGATGATCTCGTTAACCAAAAACCTGTGCAAAAAATAAGTGCAAGTACAACTCGCACTGATTACGC
>CAFBLY010000073.1_pt1 | contig 6022 bp, 7 predicted proteins | sample 7268321 | NCBI WGS metagenome assembly CAFBLY01 (sample SAMEA6814047, study PRJEB35770) | freshwater metagenome | biome: Freshwater; feature: Freshwater reservoir; material: water | place: Czech Republic | collected 2017-05-23 | depth 30m m | reverse complement strand
ATCAACCTGCAACTCACATTTATTGGTGGAGTTGCCATTGGCGTAATTGCACTTGGTTTAGCTCTGTTGCGCACAACGAAATCACCAACACTGACACCTTTTAGATTTCTAGCAACTGCATACGTTGATGTTTTCCGAGGTGCTCCACTTATTTTGATTATTCTCCTTGTTGGCTTTGGTGTACCCGCTCTTGGGCTTAAAGGCATATCTAGCAATGTAATTTTCTTAGGAACCGTTGCGGTCGTACTCACGTACTCGGCTTATGTTGCAGAAGTGATCCGAAGCGGAATTCTTTCCATACACCCAAGCCAACGTGCAGCAGCTCGCTCTCTCGGTTTATCTTCGGGCCAAACAATGCGATACGTGGTCTTGCCACAAGCAATCAGACGAGTTGTCCCACCTCTGCTTAATGACTTTGTATCGCTATTAAAGGACACTGGTCTTGTATCAATTTTGGGTGTTACCGATGCGGTGCGTGCTGCTCAAATAAATGCGAGTCGTACATTTAATTACACCCCGTACGTTGTTGCAGCAATTCTCTTTTTACTCATCACGATTCCAATGACTCGGTATACCGATAGAGCGATCAGACAACGCACGAATGCTCAGAGTTCAGAAGGGGCAATCTGATGAGCAATGTTTTGGAGCTAAAAAATGTCCGCAAATCATTTGGTGAAGAAGTTGTACTCAATAATCTCTCACTCGTCGTACCCGAACACACAGCGACCGTATTGATCGGAGCATCTGGTTCTGGAAAGTCAACCTTGCTTCGCTGCATTAATTTACTTGAAACTATTGATGACGGACAGATCCTTCTTGATGGGAAAGAGATTTCTGATCCATTGATAAATGTTGATGATGTCCGTCGTAAATTAGGAATGGTCTTTCAATCTTTCAATCTTTTCCCACACAAAACCGTTCTAGAAAACATCACACTTGCGCCAGTAAAAGTCCAAGGTAAGTCTGCCGAAGAAGCACGAGATGCCGCCAAGGCTCTTCTCTCACGATTTGATTTAGCAGACAAAGCTGATCAATATCCAGATCGTCTATCTGGCGGACAACAACAACGTGTTGCGATAATTAGATCTTTAGCTGTTAATCCTCGACTCTTATTACTAGATGAAATAACCTCAGCACTTGATCCGGTCTTAGTAAATGAAGTTCTCAGTATTGTCCGTGATTTGAAACACGACGGAATGACAATGGTTCTGGCCACTCATGAAATGGGATTTGCCACTCAAGTCGCCGACGAAGTCTGCTTTCTAGAATCTGGCAATATCCTCGAACGTGGCAGTGCCACCGCAGTTCTTCAAAATCCGACGAATCGCCAGACTCAAGAGTTTCTCAAACGCCTGCACCAAGCAGGAAGATTATGAAACCCCTTTTCATATAAAAAGATTTTTGGCAAAATAGCGCACATGAATAGCAAAGAAATCTGCCTTTCGATCTTAGATAAAGCGGGCATAGAAGTTAATGGTTCCAAGCCATGGTCAATTCATGTGCATAATGAAAAATTATGGGATCGCCTTATTTCCCAACAAGGTTTGGGCTTAGGCGAGTCGTATATGGATGGTTGGTGGGATTGCGAAGCAATAGATGAAATGCTCACCCGTTTACTTGAAATTAAAGTAACTAAAGAATTAAAGCCAGGAGCATCACTGATTGCACACGTAATAAAGTCCTCCGCTTTAAATCGACAGACTAAAAACAGAGCAGCATCTAACGCGAAACATCATTACAACATTGGAAATGATTTATATCAACGCATGCTTGATCCAGAGATGGCCTATAGCTGCGGTTACTGGGCCGACGCAAAGAATGTAAAAGATGCACAGTTAGATAAATTTGATTTAATCGCACAAAAGTTACATCTGGAACCAGGAATGCGAATCCTAGATATTGGATGCGGATGGGGTGGGTTTCTGCGTTATGCGGCGAAGAATTATGGAGTCACTGGAGTTGGAATCAGCCCTGCAGATAATCAAATCGCAATTGCCCGTGAGCGCAACGGGAAATTACCGCTTGAATATATTCAACAGGATTATCGCGATCTCAGTGGGTCATTTGATCGCATCGTCTCAGTCGGAATGATGGAGCACGTTGGACCAAAGAATTATGAAACCTTCTTTGACAAGTGCATCTCGCTCTTGAACCCAGATGGAATGATGTTGCACCACACCATTGCTTCAAATCTGACTAAGCAAGCCACCGACCTATTCTTTGATCGATACATTTTCCCAGGTGGTGTATTGCCATCTCTTAGTCAGATTTCTCGCGCTGTAGAAGAAAAAGTAATCATCGAAGATGTTCATAACTTTGGCCCTGATTACGATCTCACTCTATTGGCTTGGCATAAGAACATAAATAAGCACTGGAAAGAAATCCCACAATACGATGAGCGTTTTCGCCGCATGTGGAATTACTATCTATTGAGTTCAGCCGCTGGATTTAGAGCACGTCACCTCCAACTCTTGCAGGTTGTTTTTAGAACTTTCTCAGCACGTGAGACATATATAACTACCCGTTAGCGATAGAATTTTTCTAAGGAAACGAGGGAAAATATGTGTTCACAGGTGATGTGTGCCAATTGTAAAAAACCAACCTGGTCAGGCTGTGGTGAACACATAGAAGAAGCACTTTTTGATGTTCCAGAGCAAAATCGCTGTACGTGTTCACGATGAACGATTGGATTGCAGCAGTACAAAAAGAACTTGGGTTAAACGTCTCATTTGATACAGATGCAATTTTGGATGCCGCACGTGAAGCAGCCCATGCAACGGAACGTAAATCAGCTCCAATCACAACGTATTTAATGGGCGTTGCCGCGGCACAAGGTGCAAGCGCACAAGAGATTGCGGCAAAGATTGAGAAGTTAGCTAAGAGCTGGCCAAGGGCTACATGATTCAAGAAGCTCACTGGGAACAAGCCAGAAGTGAGGCGCACGGTTTTTGGAAAAAGTTACCTTCGGAAACAATCGTAATTGCTTCATGCGTTGATCGCACGCTTGCAACAGATGCGCTCGCCCTCGTAGACCTACCAACATTTCCAACATCTGCAATGGATGGCTATGCAGTGTGTGGCAAAGGGCCATGGAAAATAATTGGAGAAGTTAAAGCCGGATCGCCTATGAAGAGTGCGCTTAAAGATAAGAGTGCAGTAAAGATTGCAACAGGTGCTGTCATTCCAGAAAATACCTATGGAATTATTCGCTGGGAAAGTGCAACTCTTGATGGTGACATTTTAAGTGGCGACATAAAAGAGGGACAAGAGATTCGTCCTGCAGGATTGGAGAGTAAAAAAGGAGAAGTGCTTGCGGCAGCAGGAACAATTCTTAATCCGGGGTTAATTGGTTTATTAGCAGCAGCGGGGCATGACTCACTCGAAGTTGTTCGCATACCAAAGGCCACAATTATTTTGCTCGGTGATGAAATAGTTTTAGAAGGTTTGCCACACGATGGATTAGTCCGTGATGCACTTGGGCCACAACTTCCTGGCTGGCTGAATAAATTGGGAGTAGAAGTTATTGCGACACAGTATGTTTCTGACGAGTTAGAACTGGTGAGCAATGCTTTCGCAGAAGCCGCAAAAAATAGTGACATTGTTTTTACAACTGCTGGTACGGCAGATGGTCCACGCGATCATGTGCGTGCCGCAATTGCTGCGCTAAAAGGTGAGTTAATTATTGACCGCGTAAAAGTTCGTCCGGGACACCCCATGGTTTTGGCACACGTTAATAAAATTCCCTTTGTCGGCTTACCTGGTAATCCTCAATCTGCAATCGTTGCTCTCTTAACACTTGGCCAACCAGTAATTGATGCACTGATGGGTCGCAAAGAAGCCGAACTCGATCAAATCGTTACAGGCGATAACATAGATGTTTCAGAAGGATTTACGCGATTAGTTTTGGGAAATGTTGTTGATGGTTGGTTTGAAATGGGTGAGTATTTAGGATCTGCAATGTTGCGTGGCCTTGCACATTCAACAGGTTTTGCAGTGGCAGACAAATCTATGGAAGAAGGAGAAATGGTGGCGTGGTTGCCACTGCCTTAACGTTTGAAGCGGCGATAAACAATTACTCCAGAAATAGCAAGCACAATAACAACGCCTAAAATTACGAATTGAAATTCATCATTATCTTTACCTTGATGTTCTGGATTTTCTGGCCCTTCGTGCTCTTCATCTTCTGTAACCAGAGTTATTGAGTGATGGAATGCATGTGCTTGAGCAACTGGTGCAAAGCTGAGAGTGAGAGCAAGTGCAAGTCCAGCAAGAAATTTAGGCATGCCCTTAACCTATTACTTAATTGGTGGATTTACGAGATGGGCGCGATTTTGCCTTCTCATTGAAGTACATAAACCATCCAAAGAGCGCACTAATGATTAAGTAGGGCGCCATGCTTGCAAGTGCTGCAATAAAATCAATACCGGCTCGGCTAATTTTGATTCCGTCAGTAATTATCACGTTAACAAGAACCGTTGCGGCAAAAGCCAATGGTGGTGTAACAACGCTGACATAGCGAGTTCCTTTGCGACCAAAACGAACTCCACCAAAGAGTGCAAGGCACAAAACTATTCCAGTGACTATTCCAACACCACTTCGAATCCTGAGTTCTAGAAGAGTAAATGCGGCAATAAAGAGTGTTTGCAAAATGACAATACCTTGCTTCTTTAATCCCGGGCCAGATATTGCAACTCTATTTGAAGTTTCTGTGCTCATGCTTCTTCTTCATCCTCTTCGGCGTCTATGTAATCAATTTCTAGTGCTGCAGACTTAATGGCGCGAACTTCGTCATCAACATCTGGCAACACTCCAATCTTATTACTTCCACTGGAAACTCCCAATTGCATCATCTTTCGTGCAGGACGCATGATTGTCGTTTCAGCCGTTGCAATCACATCGTTATAAGCACGTTCCGCACTCTTTATACGATCTCCTAGAGTTGAAAGTTTGCTGTGCAGCGAACCAATTCGCTTAATTAGTTCACCGGCTAAGTTTTGAATCTCTGTTGCGTTTCGGGCTAAGTCATTACGACTAAATGCATATCCGACTGTGCGCAGGAGAGCCAACATAGTTGTAGGCGTTGCAATAGTTACGTGCTTAGAAAATGCTTTTTCAAGAAGTTGTGGATCAGCTTTCAAAGATTCGGAGAGAATGGATTCAAATGGTGCAAAGAGCACAACAAAGTCAGGGGAGTTTGAGACTCCTTGATAGTCACGCTTCGCCAGTGCGTCAACGTGCTTGAGTAAATCTTTAGCATGCAGAGCCATCGCGTCATGACGAGCATCGGGATCTTCCATATCTACGGCTTCTAGAAAGCGATGAAACGGAAACTTTGAATCGATAAATATTTGGCTGCCACCAGGAATTGCAATTGTGATGTCGGGACGAGAAATATCGGCTGAATCTGAACGCGAAGACTCTTGTCGTTCAAAGTGAACACCTTCGATTAGGCCCGCACTTTCTAGAAGAATTTCTAATTGCGTTTCTCCAAATTTTCCACGGGTTTGCGAATTAGATAGCGCACCTGCCAGTTTGGTTGCTTGCTCTAACAGAGATTGGTTTCCAACGCGCATAGATTCGATCTGCGTTTTAATCGCGGATTCGGCAGCAAATCTTTTGTTCTCAGCTTCTTGTGTTTGCGTGCTGAGAGTATTCATTCGCGCTTTTACATCGTTGAGTGCTTCATCTAGACGCACAGAATTATTCTGTTGTGTTTGGGCCGCAGATAATTGTTCGGTAAGCATCTTCACTTGTGCTTGCGCACCAACAGAACTGGCATTGGTTGCGCGAGATTTCAGGGTGGCGATGATGAATCCAAGGGCAATACCAATGGCAAGACCAATGAGAAGGGTCACGGTTGTGGCTGACATAGGCATATCGTGGCAGTAACCACTGACGAAGGCGCGTAGGCTCTACTCCTCGTGAGCCTCTCAATCGGAATCGTCGGTCTGCCAAATGTGGGCAAGTCCACCCTTTTTAATGCGTTGACTAAGAACAATGTTCTTGCCGCTAACTATCCCTT
>CAFBLY010000072.1_pt1 | contig 6034 bp, 7 predicted proteins | sample 7268321 | NCBI WGS metagenome assembly CAFBLY01 (sample SAMEA6814047, study PRJEB35770) | freshwater metagenome | biome: Freshwater; feature: Freshwater reservoir; material: water | place: Czech Republic | collected 2017-05-23 | depth 30m m | reverse complement strand
TTCCAAACGCGAACGACCCAGGTGCAATGTTTACAGCCATTACCCAGATTGGAACCGAGCTAGCCGTATTGATTTATTTTAGAAAAGATATCGTTCGAATTATTTCGGCTTGGTTTTCAAGTCTTCGCAGTAAGAGTGCCCGAAATCAAGATTCTCGAATGGGGTGGCTCATCATCGTTGGTTCAATACCGATAGTGATTATTGGTTATCTTGCTCAAGATTTCATTACAAATGAATTGCGTTCTCTCTGGATTATCGCAACCATGATGGTTGTTTTTGGTCTTGTACTCGGTGCAGCCGATCGATTTGGATCCAAAACAAAAGAACTCTCACAACTCAACGTGAAGCACGGAATCCTTTATGGACTAGCGCAATCACTCGCACTTGTGCCAGGAGTTTCACGTTCAGGTGCAACTATTGCAATGGGACGCTTCCTCGGGTACACACGAGAGGCTGCTCTTCGTTACTCATTTTTATTAGCGCTGCCTGCAGTATTTGGAAGCGGTTTGTACGAACTAAAAGGTGCGATTTCAGATAATCAAGTGGCGGTTTACTCATTAACTGAAACCCTCGTTGCAACTGCAATTGCATTCGTTATTGGATACTTAGTTATTGCTTGGTTGTTAAAGTTTGTAACGACCAAAAGTTTTGCTCCATTTATTATCTATAGAGTCATTGTTGGCACTACCGTGCTTATCTTGTTGGCTTCGGGCGTACTGCAACCATAATTGATGAATTCCGCGCGCCTCGAATCTAAATGGCTTGGCTTTCTCGTTGCTTGGCATATCCTTGAACATAGAAAGCAGTTGCCAAAACATTGGTACAACTCAAAACCACCTACGAAGGATAATTAATGATTAAGAAGATATCGGCTGAAATATTAGGTACGTTATTCCTTGGAGCCAGTGTTGTCGGCTCAGGTTTAATGGTTACTATCCTGACTCAAGATATTGCCCTTCAACTCTTTATCAATGCAATCACGACAGTTTTTGTGTTATTCCTAATCATCACACTATTTTCACCTGTTAGTGGCGCACACTTCAATCCCCTTGTAACAATTGTAGAACTGTTTTATAAGCGGATTTCAATCAAAGACGCCTTCTTTTATATTCTTTCGCAATTTATTGGAACATCGGCTGGTGTTGTTCTTGCTAATCTGATGTTTAATAGAACAGCCATTCAACAATCTACCTATGCTCGAAGTGGCAATTATCTGTTAATCGCAGAGGTTGTAGCCACGGCCGGATTGATTATGAGCATCTTGCTGCTGCGTCATCAAAATCGTGGATCAATGGCTGCCGTTATCGTGCCGGCTTGGATTGGGGCTGCCTATATTTTTACCTCCTCAACTTCCTTTGCAAATCCAGCAATCACTCTTGCAAGAACGTTAAGCGAATCATTTACGGGAATTTCAATAAAGTCAGTACCTTTGTTCATCGCAGCGCAATGCGTAGGTGCTCTTATTGGAGTCTTATTGACGCTCCTACTAACCGCAGGTAAAAAGGAAGAAGATGTCATCGCCTAAACCCACTGTTCTATTTGTTTGCGTTCATAACGCTGGGCGCTCACAAATGGCTGCAGGATTCATGATTTCAATCGGCGCAGGTCGTGTACAAGTTTTATCTGCAGGATCTGCTCCGAAGGATTCAATTAATCCGATTGCGGTTCAAGCAATGCAAGAAGTAGGTATTGATATTTCCAAGAACGTACCAAAAGTTTTAACACCGGAGGCGGTACAAGAATCTGATGCTGTTGTCACCATGGGGTGTGGCGATGCCTGTCCTTTTTATCCTGGCAAACGCTATGAAGATTGGGTACTAGATGACCCAGCAGGGCAAGGCATTGAGAGTGTGCGTGTGATTCGCGATGATATTAAGAAACGTGTTGAACAACTCTTATCCGAACTTCTTTCTTAATAAATATCAGCACAATAGACTCGTGCCATGAAGCGCTTTTTCACTCGTGTAGTCGCGCTCTTTACGAATCGCAAAATTTGGGTAAGGCAAATAGTCGTCGCAAGCCTGGCAGCAGGTGCTGCTTGGGTTATTGGTGAACAGGCATTTAAAGGTGGAGGATTAGTCGCTGCAATTATTTGCAGCTTGAGTATTCGCATTTCATTATATAAATCTGTACGTGAAGGATTAGGTCAAATTCTTGGTACCGCAATTGGAGCTGGAGTTGCGCTAACTACAGTTTATTTCTTTAATTTTGGAGTCGTCGCAGTAGCAACAACTGTCTTGCTCTGTTCAGTTGTAGCACGTGGACTTCACTTAGGCGAAGTAGCATCGGTGAACGTTCCAGTTACGGCTCTTATTGTTATCGGTCCAGGAATTAGTAGCAGCACAGCTGAAACCCGTTTATATTCCACTTTCATCGGTGCGGCAGTGGCAATAGTTTTCTCCTATTTTTCTCACGCCAATACACCAGCAGGGCGAACAATTGAACAGATCACAAGACTTGGAAAAAAATCAGCTGAACTATTAGGAACAATGGCAGAGGGTGTTGCAAGCGGATACTCACAAGATGATGCGGGTAAATGGTTAATGCGTGCGCGGATTTTGATTGAAGAAATACCGAATGTTCGTTCTCAGGCACTTGAGGCAAAAAAATATGCACGTTGGTCACCGCTTGCCGAAGCCGATGAGGCTGATGCGCTCTATTTGCGAGGTATCGCAATGGAACACACCGTGGTTCAAGTCCGCACAATCGCACGCACTCTCTTTGACTCAGCTGTTGCCGGAGGCGTAACACAATTTGCAAATCGACAAATCGGAAATGCGTTGTCGGCCTCAAGTTATGCAATATCTGCAAAAGTTGAATCAATCGAAAACCAGAGTGCAGGACAAAGAGCTCTCAACATAGCTGAAGAATTACGACTAGCAGCAGCAACTTTGGCTGAAGAACTTATTGCAGAAGATGATCGAATAGATCAAGAAGAATTTGTTCGAAATATTTCACTTGTATCTAACATCGAGCGCATCGCAGATTCGCTGGATGAAAGCTCGCCGGCACTTAGCGATGTGCAGACTCCAGGTGAGTCTGCGAATTCAAAGGTAATGAAAATTTCTCCAGTTACATTAGCAATGAAGTGGCCAAAACGTTTATGGTTTGCGTTGCGCAGATTCTTAAGGAGATAACTATGAGCATTCGCGAAGCACAACCTTCAGATGTTTCAGATATTTTGCGGCTGATAAAAGAGTTAGCAATTTATGAGAAAGCGCCCGATGAAGTTGTAGCAACTGAAAAACACTTAACGAATGCACTCTTTTGTCCCAATCCACACGTCTTTGCTCATGTTATAGAAGTAGATGAGCGTGTAGTTGGAATTGCATTGTGGTTTTTAAATTATTCAACATGGCAAGGTATTCATGGAATTTATTTAGAAGATCTCTATATCGAGCCGGAATATCGTGGTCGTGGATATGGGCTAGCGATGCTCAAGCATCTAGCCAAGATTTGTGTTGAACGTGGCTATGGCCGATTCCAATGGTGGGTATTGGATTGGAACACTCCTTCAATTGAGTTTTACAAATCCCAAGGCGCGGTTGCTATGGATGAATGGACAGTTTTCCGTGTCAGTGGCGATGATTTGAATAAACTTGGAACATGACTGCGCGCGTCCTATCAATAAACATCACATCCATTGTTCACCAAGGTGAGTGGACGGGTAGTGAAGGACGCACAGGGATAGATAAACAAAGCGTTAATGGGCCAATTGATTTTAAAAATAATGGTGTTGCTGGTGATCGTGTTATCGATACTAATGTTCATGGAGGATACGACCAAGCTGTGTATGCATACGCACAGGAAGATGCACAGTGGTGGGAAAAAGAAATTAGTGAGCAGATTTCAGCGGGTCGATTCGGTGAAAATCTGACCACGCAAGGGATTGATGTCACTGGCGCACTTATAGGCGAGCAGTGGAAAATCGGTTCAGTCATTCTTGAAGTTTCACAGCCACGCATACCTTGTCGGGTCTTTGCTGGATTTTGGAAACGTGCAACATTGATAAAGGAATTTACTCAAGCAGGTCGGCCAGGTGCCTATCTACGAATAATTCAAGAGGGTACTGCGCAGGCAGGGGATTCAATAGAAGTAATCTATAAACCAGATCACTCAATAAGTATTGGTGATTTATTTGCGGCTAAGAGCGGTGAACGGTCGAAAATAAATGACATTAAAGATGTACCGAAGTTATCTGATGATTTTAGGCAGTGGGCTGAAAAAATTGCTGCTACGCAAAATTAAGAAATAGCAGCAGCAATGGCCTGCGTATGCGCAGGCGTTGAACCACAACAGGATCCAACGATGTTGACGCCGAGTTCTTTCATCTCGGCAGCATGCCTAGCCAATTCATCAGGTGTTCCTTCGTAGATGAATGTGTCACCAACTAGTTTTGGCAAACCTGAATTCGATTGAGTAATGATGAAAACACCCTCTGGACGGGCAGCTACTAACTCTTGTGCAATCTGACGAATTTCATCTGTTCCGCGCCCGCAATTTGCACCAATAATTCGCACGCCCAGTGATGCAAGATGTGTCACTGCCATCGCGGGTTTTACACCCATCATTGTGCGCAAGTTTGTATCAAATGACATAGTCGCAATGATTGGCAAACCTGGTGCAACTTCTTTGGCTGCTTCGACAGCAGCTTCTACTTCAGCAAGATCGCTCATGGTTTCGATAAGAATTGCATCGATTCCACCAGCTACTAAACCTCTTATTTGTTCTGAAAATAATTCTTTCGCACTCTCTGGAGTCAGTGTGCCCATTGGATCCATGAGTTCTCCTGATGGGCCAATATCACCCATAACAAAGCAACCAGGGTGACGATCTGCAACTTTGCGTGCGATGGCAGCACCTGCGTGATTAAGTTCGATAACACGATCCGCCAAGCCATGTAGTTCAAGGCGCCCACGAGTTGCACCGAAAGTATTTGTTGTTAAAAACCTTGCACCGGCTGCTGCATACGCTTCAAGTACTGCTTCAATCTCTTCTGGTTTCTCAACATTCCATAATTCTGGAGCACCACCATCAGTTAATCCGCGTTCTTGTAACATTGTTCCCATTGCACCATCTGATGCAAGAACATTGTTGGCAAGTGCTTCATAAATCGCAGACATCGATGCTCCTATTTTAGTGAATTAAAGTGCAGGTTTAATTGCATCAAGAATTGCTTGTAACTTACTTTCAGAAAACTCTTCTTCCAAGGCTGCTGTTATGCGTGCCGCAAGATCTGCCGGAACTTCATCAGATGCCATCCAAGGGTCTCTATTCCAGCCGGATGTGTATGCATCAGCATCAATCTCGCCCATCCGCATTGCAGCTTCATCGATTGCCTCTTGAAAGCGTGCGGGCAACATAACCTTGATTGTGTCGGCGCCATCTCGAGCCATCACCATCGATGGAATCTCCCGCCATCGCATTATTTGGTATTCACTCATACTCAAAATCCTACCAACTCCGAATCTAATTGGACTAAGTATTAGGATTAGTACATGGCTTTCATTCGAAAAACTCCCAACGCAAAAGGTTGGTCAGAACTCGAACAGGTCAGTGAACAGCCACACGTTGGCGCCGAATTTCCTGCAGACTCCACACCATTATTGGTTATGCATCACCTATCTGACTTACATGTATGCGATGCACAGTCACCAATTCGCCCTGAGTTTCTAGATCGCTGGGCAGATCCTGATAGCCCGATACGCGATCAAGTAGGAACCATTGGCACCTATCGCCCCCATGCGATGTTGACGCCCCACGTAGTCGAATCAATGATTCAAGCGCTCAATAAAGTCACGGTTGGTCCGCTATCGGGACATCCAATTGATGCTGCAATCATTACTGGCGATACAACTGATAACGCACAACAGAATGAAGTGGACTGGTATTTAGCATTACTTGATGGATTAGAAATCACGCCAGATTCAGGAGATCTTTCAAAGTATGAAGGCGTCATGGATGATGGCGCCGATCATTACGACGTCAAATATTGGCATCCACACGGAACTCCCGAAGGTAAAGAAGATGATGA
>CAFBLY010000063.1_pt1 | contig 6391 bp, 5 predicted proteins | sample 7268321 | NCBI WGS metagenome assembly CAFBLY01 (sample SAMEA6814047, study PRJEB35770) | freshwater metagenome | biome: Freshwater; feature: Freshwater reservoir; material: water | place: Czech Republic | collected 2017-05-23 | depth 30m m | reverse complement strand
GTGCTGCTGATTTAGCAGCGGCCTTCTTGCGACGCTTTGGAGCAGATTTCTTAGCTGCAGCCACGTATTTCTCCATTCGGAATGGTTCGGATCCGTCACCCAAACCTGTTCGTGGATAAGTGTGACTGGAATTGCGCCGTAATGCCAGTAAATAGGTAAAAAAAGATAGCGCGTGTCGCAAATTTATTTTTATCTTTTTTTGTGCATTTCGGTAAAAAAATCGATGTACAAATTAAAAAAATTGTCCAATTTTTCGCCAAAATTACTTTTCGTCGGTGCTTTTTTGCTCCAATTCACGAATTTTTCTCATTGCAACCGCAAATTCGTTCGTTTCGGCGTCATATTTTCTAAATTTAGGTAAAAAACTCGCCAGTAATGCAACCATAAATACGCAGATGAGACCTCCTGCGGTTACTGAAAAAGTCAGCGATGTAGCAGCTGCCATGGACGCTGCACGAAGTTGTCCGGCTAAGGGACCAATGGAATAGGAAAGTAATTCGATACCAGCTAATCGGCCGCGAAGATTATCCGGGATGCTCTGGTTCCAGATCGTTCCTCGAAAGAGCGCACTAATCATGTCGGCCCCACCTGCGATTGCTAAAAACAAGAGGACCAGAATCAGAGAGTTTGATATCCCTGCCAATGTAATTGCTGTGCCCCACCCAATTGCTGCCCACATGATGGCTCGACCGTGGAATCGGTATGTCTTAACCCATCCACTTGTCAACGTAACGACTACTGATCCCGCAGTTACGGCGGCGTACAAAAATCCGAGTGCCCAAGGTGCGCCAAGTTGATCTGCCCAGAACGGATAGAGCGCAGTTGGCATCGCAAAAAACATTGCAGCTAAATCAATGAGATATGTTCCCAATAAATCCTGGCGACTAAATGCATATTTAATTCCATCTAATAATCCACGCAGGGATGGCTTTTCAGCCTCTGGATTGGCAGGTACCGATCCCACTCGTGCAAGAAAAATCAGTGAAACCAGAAAAGTAATAACATCGAAACCATAACCTGCAGAGATAGAGATTGTTGAAATAACGATGCCACCAATCGTTGGTCCGATAATGACACCCATCTGCCAACGAAGACTCATTAAGGCACTCGCTGCAGGCAAATCTTTGTGCCCAACAATGCGGGGCAAAATTGCATCCGCACTGGGGCGCTGCAATCCATCAACGGTTGCAAACAATCCGGCCATCACATAAATGACCCACACTTTAGGTTCGGAGCTAAGTGAGTTAAGGAGCAAGATGGCAGATAAAACTAGGGCGGCAGCCTCTGTTGCCCACACCATTTTTTTGCGGTCAACATAGTCCGCCAAAACTCCGCCATAGAGGCCAAATAAAATCAGTGGAATGATTTCGATGGCACCGACAACTCCGACGGCCACGTAAGAGTTGGTGAGTTCCTTGATCTGAAAGGGAATAGCTACATATGTGACCATCGAACCTAGGTAAGAAATCAGTCCGGATGTCCATAAGTTTCGAAAATCGGGATATTTCTTTAATGGCGATAGGTCTATCGCAAATTTACTCACCGTCTGATATTACTTAAAGGATTGCTCGGTACTTGGAAAACGAGATGCTGCGACATCACCAGCCCACTCCTTCGTTGCATCAATCATTTCACTGCGCAGATTGCGATAGGCCTTGGCCAACTTGGGTGGATTCTTAGTAATGCCCATTAAATCTGTCCAAACCAGCACTTGTGAATCACAATCAACCCCAGCACCAATTCCGATTGTTGGAATAGATAGCGCCTTAGTAATTCGTGCTGATAATTCGGCAGGGACCAACTCCAGAACGACCGCGAAAGCACCTGCTTTTTCTAGGGCAAGGGCTGCTTCAACAATTGCATCACCATCGGTCCTGCCCTGCACTTTGTATCCGCCCAACTGGTGCAGGGATTGCGGAGTAAAACCAAGGTGACCCATTACTGGAATTCCTGCTGCCACTAATTTTTCAACGTGGGCGATGCGAGCGCCCTCGATCTTTACAGCCATGGCCCCGGCTTCTTTAAAGAAGCGAATCGCAGTTGCCAATGCTTGTTCGACAGATTCTTCATACGAACCAAATGGCAAGTCAGCTACAACCATTGCGCGCTTTGAAGCCAGCACAACAGCTCGCACTAACGGAATCATTTCGTTAACGGTTACAGGAATTGTGTTTTCAAAACCTAAGAAGTTATTGCCTGCGCTATCTCCCACAAGCAAAACTGGGATACCGGCTTCATCAAAAATGGACGCACTCATCTGTTCATAGGATGTAAGCATGGGCCATTTTTCACCGCGCTTTTTTGCTTCTGCTAAATCGGAAATGGTGACGCGACGATGCGTGGCTCCGCCATATAGGGATTCCATGTAAAGACCTCCAGCCTCAAGGCTTCAAGCGAAGTCCCTGGGTACGAGTGCAAGGGTACTAGAAGTAGGCTTAATGTATGAAGTTGCGTGTGGCTCTGGCACAGATCAACCCAACAGTTGGTGATCTTGCGGGTAATGCTGCGCTCGTTGCGAAATACACATCTGATGCAGTGAAGGCATCCGCTGATGTCGTTGTTTTTCCTGAGATGGTTCTAACTGGCTATCCCGTTGAAGATCTTGCGATGCGCGCATCATTTAGAAGTGCAAGCAAGAACGCGCTAGCACAACTTGTTTCAGCACTTGATCCAGCCATTGTTTCGGTGGTCGGCTATCTCGATGAATCTCCAACAGGTGCTCCACAAAATAATGTCGCCATCATTCATGGTGCAAAAGTTGTAGCAACATATACAAAACGTCATCTGCCCAACTATGGCGTTTTTGATGAGTTCCGAAACTTCGTGCCGGGGGATTCAACGCTGGTGGTTCGAGTCAAAGGCGTAGATATAGGTATCGCAATCTGTGAAGACATCTGGCACTCATTGGCAGATCTTGCAGCCCGCAAACCAGGACTTGTCCTTGTTCCAAATGGTTCACCGTATGAGCGAAATAAAGATGATGCACGACTAGCACTTGTGCAAAAGCGAGCTGAAGAAGTTGGCGCACCACTTGCATACGTCAACATGACTGGCGGCCAAGATGATTTGGTCTTTGATGGCGACACCATCGTTGTTGATGCACAGGGCTCTGTAATTTCTCGCGCCGCACAATTTGAAGACCAACTCATAGTCGTTGACATCGAATCGGCAACACAGACTTCCAAGCCAGACTATGTAATTTCAGAGAGCGGCGCAGAAGCATCGGATGTCGTTGCTCCTGCAGTTGCGCCACGAATGAGTGATCACCAAGAAATCTGGAACGCCCTTGTCATGGGACTTCGCGATTACGTTGCCAAGAATAAATTTAGATCCGTAGTCGTTGGTTTATCTGGCGGAATAGATTCCGCACTCGTTGCAGCAATTGCTGTCGATGCTCTGGGCGCTCAGTGCGTTAACGGCGTTGCAATGCCAAGTAAGTATTCATCCGATCACTCTGTTGAAGATGCCACAGCTTTTGCCGCAAACACAGGCATTCACTTTAAAACCGTAGCAATCGAGCCAATGGTCGAATCATTTATGCAGTCCATAACTCTTAAAGGAGTGGCGGCAGAAAATATTCAAGCCCGCGTGCGCGGTACAACGTTGATGGGTATTTCTAATCAAGAAGGCCACCTCGTCCTGGCAACAGGAAATAAATCAGAACTCGCAGTTGGGTATTCGACTCTGTATGGCGATGCCGTTGGCGGATTCGCACCGATTAAAGATATTTATAAAACAGATGTATGGGCACTAGCTAGTTGGAGAAATGCACAAGCTGTTGCTCGTGGCGAAGTAGCACCAATTCCTGTTCGCTCGATTGAGAAAGAACCGAGCGCTGAATTACGTCCTGATCAGAAGGATTCAGATTCACTGCCAGAGTATGAATTATTAGACCAACTCTTAACGCGATACGTTGATGGAGATCAAGGATCATCTGCGTTAATTGCCGCAGGTTTTGATAGGGCACTTGTGATGCGCGTTATTGGTTTAGTAGATAAGGCTGAATACAAGCGCCGCCAATATCCACCTGGCACAAAGGTTTCAGCCCGTGCATTCGGAAAAGATCGCCGTCTGCCGATGACTACACGCTGGAGCGAAGCGTAATTTCGTAACATTGCCGTAACGAGGCTTTGGCACTATCTGCCTATGTCCCCAGAACAAGAAATGTCTAAACAGCAAGAGTTTGTTATTCGCACTCTTGAAGAACGCAACATCCGATTCGTACGTTTGTGGTTCACAGATGTTTTGGGCTTTCTTAAATCCGTTGCTATTGCACCAGCTGAATTAGAGAACGCATTCGCCGAAGGAATTGGTTTTGATGGTTCGGCCATCGAAGGATTTGCTCGCGTTACAGAATCTGACATGTTGGCAAAGCCAGATCCTGCAACGTTTTCAATCTTGCCGTGGCGCACAGAAGCACCAGGTGCTGCGCGCATGTTCTGTGACATCACAATGCCTGATGGTTCGCCATCACCTGCAGACCCACGAAATGTTTTACGTCGTACATTAAATAAAGCAGCGCAGATGGGATACACCTGTTACACGCACCCAGAAATTGAGTTCTTCTTATTTAAATCACGACCAGAAGCAGGTGAAGCGCCGGTGCCCGTAGATCAAGGCGGATACTTCGATCACACACCAGCAGTTGTTGGTCATGACTTTAGACGCCAAGCAATTACGTTGCTTGAAGCAATGGGAATCTCCGTTGAATTTAGTCACCACGAAGGTGGACCAGGGCAACAAGAGATTGATTTGCGCGATGCAGATGCTTTGAGCACTGCCGATAACATCATGACATTTCGTCACGTCATCAAAGAAGTTGCACTCGATCAAGGTTTCTACGCATCCTTTATGCCAAAGCCATTTACAGATCATCCTGGAAGCGGAATGCATACACACGTCTCGCTATTTAAGGGCGAAGAGAATGCTTTTTATGATCCAAAAGCAGAATTTAATTTATCCAAAATTGGTCGATCATTTATCGCTGGCATCTTGACTCATGCTGCTGAAATAACTGCTGTTACAAATCAATGGGTTAATTCATACAAACGTTTACATGGTGGCGGAGAAGCACCAGCACTCGTTAACTGGGGTCCAAGTGATCGTGGCGCGCTAGTACGTTTGCCTATGTATAAACCAGGTAAAGAAAACTCCACACGCATCGAATTTAGATCACCGGATTCTGCATGCAATCCATACCTTGCATACGCAGTAATGATTGCAGCAGGACTTAAAGGAATTGAAAAGAATTACGAGTTGTCTGCATCTAATGATTTGCAGACTCTGCCAACTAATCTCAACGAAGCTATTTTGGCGATGGAGAAGAGCGAACTCGTGCGCGAGACTTTGGGCGAGCATGTATTTGAATATGTACTTCGCAACAAGCGCTCTGAATGGCAGGACTACCGCCGCCAGGTAAGTGCCTACGAATTAGATCGGTATATCCCAGTTCTTTAATACTTGATGGGATAAATTTATCCCCATGAGTAAAGAGATCACATCAGCAGGACTTCGTCGTACCAACATCATCGCCGGAATTTTCCACTTACTGCAGATGGTTGCAGTCCTTGCCCTCAGCAGTGATTTTTCACTACCGATTACCGCAAAATATATGTCTGGTCCTCCGGGAACAACTTACGCCGAACCTATCGTTCTCTTTAACACTCCCATCGGACTAACAGTTGGCATCTTCTTGGGACTCTCAGCACTTGCTCACTTTATTGTTGCTAGTCCGAAATTCTTTCCACGTTATTCAGCAGGGCTAGCACAAAAGCGCAATTACTTCCGCTGGGTTGAATACTCAATTAGCTCATCAGTAATGATCGTGCTGATTGCACAAGTAACTGGCGTCTCAGAAATTTCAGCAATTATTTCAATCTTTGGCGTCAACGCCTCAATGATTTTGTTCGGTTGGCTTCAAGAGAAGTATGAGCAACCAGGCAGTGGTGGATGGCTTCCATTTATTTTTGGATGCATCACTGGCATCGTTCCTTGGATCGCACTGCTCTTTCACGTTTTTGCAATTGGTGGACCAAGTAATGCAAAGGCCCCAGCATTTGTCTACGTAATTGTCTTAACCATTTTCTTATTCTTTAACTCATTCGCACTCGTGCAATGGTTGCAGTACAAAAAGGTTGGCAAATGGTCTGATTACATGCGTGGAGAGCGCACATACATCACGCTCTCACTCATTGCTAAATCAGCACTCGCATGGCAAATATTTGCCAACACCCTTATTCCGTAAGAATTAAAAAGGGCCCTGAGTTTCCTCAAGGCCCTTGCTCACTTTGCATTTCTTTTTGGTTACTGCCATTAACCAGAATGCTTTCATGAGACTACGAAGCTGACGACGGGATTCGAACCCGCACCTTCTGATTGGCAAAAACGGACG
>CAFBLY010000057.1_pt1 | contig 7058 bp, 5 predicted proteins | sample 7268321 | NCBI WGS metagenome assembly CAFBLY01 (sample SAMEA6814047, study PRJEB35770) | freshwater metagenome | biome: Freshwater; feature: Freshwater reservoir; material: water | place: Czech Republic | collected 2017-05-23 | depth 30m m | reverse complement strand
TTCAATTGAAGCAAAATCACTCTTCTTGATTTTATCTTCAGATTTCTTAATGGGTCTGGCATCGGCTACTGCAGCAGTCATCACCAGAACATCACAATTATTCATTTTATCCTTCAGCGCACTGTGCATCTCTTGAGCTGTTTCAACACGGATAGTCTCAATCCCAGCTGTGTCAGATAAGTTTGAATTCGCTAAAACTAGAGTAACGGCGGCGCCTCTATTGCGAGCTTCTATAGCAATAGCTACTCCTTGTTTGCCTGAACTGCGATTACCAATAAATCGAACAGGATCTATCCCTTCGCGCGTTCCACCAGCAGAAATAAGAAATCGTCTTCCTTTGAAATCCTGCTGTGAACCCGTGTGTTCTAGAAAATTGGAAACAATTTCAGAGGTTTCAGGAAATCTTCCAATTCCAGAATCTTCACCAGTAAGACGGCCTGTATCTGGATTCATTATTTCAAAACCTCTGGTTCGCAAAATTCTAACGTTTTCTTGAGTTGTTTCATTAAGCCACATATGCGGATGCATTGCTGGAACTAAGAATTTTGGGGCTTTGCTTGCGCAGACCACATTTGTTAATAAGTCATCTGCTCGGCCTTGAGCTAACCTGGCCAGTAGATCAGCAGTTACGGGCGCGATGATAATTGCTTCAGCAAGTTCTGCGAGTGAAACATGTTTAACTTCATCTACTTTTTCCCACACCTGAGTTGTCACTGGCCTACCGGATAGCGCTTCCCATGTAGCTGTTCCAACAAAATTTAAACTAGATGGGGTTGGAACCACCGTTACAGCAAAATCTAAATCTAGAAGACGACGAAGCAGTTCGCACGATTTATAGGCTGCAATCCCGCCACCAACTCCGAGAATTATTTCCCGCTTGGTACTACTCATTTTTAACTTAAGCTGTTGGCTCGAGGTTTTCGATTGTTAGTAAGCCCTCATTGATTTCACGCAATGCAATTGAAAGTGGTTTTTCGTGAACATGTGTTTCAACAAGTGGGCCAACATATTCGAGCAGACCTTCGCCTAATTGTGAATAGTATGCGTTGATCTGACGGGCGCGCTTGGCCGCATAAAGCACGAGGCTATATTTTGAACCGCTTTTGTCTAACAATTCATCAATAGGTGGATTTGTAATTCCGTCCATTGTTTTAACTCCTCGTTTTAACTAATTAATAGGTGATGGCCCTAATGGGCAGAGGTCAAGGATAACAGTTTCTGCACAACGTTCTGGACCTCATCATTTATGAGGCGATGATCGAAAAATGAGGCTGATGCCAGCTCTTCTTGAGCAAGTGCAAGCCGTTCGGCTCTTCTTTGTGGAGAATCCGTTGCGCGTCTTTCAAGGCGGGAAACCAATTCCTCCCACGAAGGTGGTTCGAGGAATACAAGAATTGCTTCAGGGGAATGAACCTTTACTTGCTTAGCCCCTTCAATTTCAATTTCTAACAAAACATTCTTTCCTGAAGCGAGTGCTCTTTCTACTGGTTCGCGAGGAGTTCCATATCGGGCACCTGCAAAATGTGCCCATTCCAAAAAATGATCCTTGGCTATTTCGCCATCAAACTCTTCATCCGATAAAAAATAGTATTCAATGCCATGATGTTCAGAAGTTCGTGGTTTACGAGTAGTGGACGAAACACTCACCCAAAAAGTTCCATGTTTGCGTATATATGCCGCAATAGTGCTTTTGCCCACACCGCCAGGTCCTGAGAGAACAATCAATTTCCCACGTGATGTTGTGGGGCTGAATTCATCTGTGAGAGCAGATAATTGATGTTTGCCTAAACCTTGGATACGGCGTGTTGGTGAAATATTTAATCGCTCCATAATTGCATTTGCTCGTATTTTGCCTACTCCGCTAAGCGCCGCCAATAACTCGGCTACACGCATCTTTGCAATAACTGGATCGCTTTGAGCCATGGTGAAAATATCGGAAATGGATAATTCTCCAGATTTTATTTTTGATTTTGCTATCGATCGTATTTGTCGAGATTCTTTAGCCTTTGCTAGTGCCGCGCTACGTTGATCGGCACTTAATTGCGGCGGCTTTCCCATATGGATAATCTAGTGGAAAACACAGAAATTAAGAATTAAGAATTTCAGCCGCTATTGCGCGCGCTCGCTTGCCTATCTCAACTCCAGTTGGTTCCCATGCACTAGTGATCGGTCTACCGATCACAACATAATTTGCACCAGCGGCTATCGCTTCCGATGGAGTCATCGTTCGACTTTGATCATCTGTGCCAACCATAGATGAAGGCCTAACTCCGGGTGTGATAATCAAAGTATCTTTTCCGACAGCAGCACGTATATTTACTGTTTCTAAAGGAGAGCAAACTATTGCCCCAGCACCGGCTGAAACTGATAATTTTGCAAGATTAGTCGCCGATTGCATAGATGGTTGAGCAAAACCGATTGATGTGACATCTGATTCTGAAAGTGAAGTTAAAATTGTTACCGCTGTGATGTGTGTTTTGGGAGCAGCTGCAACAGCAGCTTTAATCATCGCAGCTCCCCCGCTTGCGTGTACCGTCAAAAATAGGGGTTCTAAGAGTGAAGCGCTTTTCGCTGCATGTTCTACAGTATTAGGAATATCGTGAAGTTTTAAATCCAAAAATATTCTGGCATCAGAATTATCAGTGATAGCTCGAACGCCTTCTCTGCCGAAATTAAGAAAAAACTCAAGTCCTAGTTTGAAGACACTAACGTATTCGCTTGTATGTGCTATCCACGATTTTGCCAACTCTAAATCAGATGTATCAACGGCAAGAATAATCGGTGCTTTTGTGCTCATGAATTTTCGGATTCTTCAACTGGCCTGTGTGCAAAACCAACGGCTTGCGCAACAGATGTAAAGCCTCGAACTGATAACAATTCAATAAGTTCATTCTGTATAGTAATGATGGCAGCAGGATCTCCGAACGAAGCAGTTCCAACTGAGATGCCTTTAGCACCAGCTAAAATTAATTCGAGTGCATCACGACCGCTTGCAACACCACCCATTCCTAAAATTGGTATATGTGGGAGAGCTTCGTGAACTTGATAAATGGCACGAACAGCAATTGGTCTAATTGCAGGACCTGAAAGTCCACCCGTTTTACCGCCAAGATGTGGACGCATCGTGTCTAAATTGATAACCATCGATAGAACCGTATTGATAAGTGCTAATCCATCAGCACCCGCATCAACAACACCTTTAGCAATTGAAACTAGATCAGTTACATCCGGTGATAATTTTGCGATGATTGGTAATTCACCACCGAGTGTTTTTCTCACTCCATCGATTACTCGTCTGGAAGCATCTGGGTCACAAGCAAAGACCAACCCGCGATTTTCTACATTTGGACATGAAATATTGACTTCTACAGCACTTATTCCAGGAGCAGATCTGAGCTTACGAGCCAGCGTTGAATACTCTTCAATAGTTTCTCCCGCGATTGAGACAATTACACGAGCCTTCTGACTTACCAGCCACGGTAAATCGTGAGATAAAAAGGCATCTATTCCTGGACCTTGTAATCCAATTGAATTAACCATTCCACTTGGAGTTTCAGCCATGCGTGGAGTTGGTCGACCGTGTCGAGGTTTACTCATAACTGATTTGGTTACTACCGCGCCTATTTCACGTAAATCAATGAACTGCGCCAACTCTTTTCCCGAGCTTGCACAACCACTTGCGGTAAATAGTGGAGAAGGAAACCACGCATTTCCAATTGTTGTTGATAAATCAATCATGCGTGTGCCTCGGGAATTTTGCCCACTAAATCCCACATAACCTGTGACCCATCCATTACGGGACCATCTATGCATGAACGCTTCATTGAAACATTTCCTTCAGAATCAGCAACAGGTAGAACACAGGTCATGCAGATACCAACACCGCAGGCCATGGATTCTTCTACCGCACATTGATGAACGACATCACTACCGGCAACAATGTGCGAAATTGCCCGCAACATAGGCATCGGTCCACAAGAATAAATAACATCAACCAGGCCATCAGCGATCAAACCGGGAATAGGTTCGGTTACTCGTCCTCGTTCGCCCATAGAACCATCTTCTGTGTAAATTTTCAGAACATTAACAGAGCGTTTCCCTTCCATGGGTGCATAAATTTTTCCACCAGTACTTGCTCCCAGGTACATATCAACACGACATCCTCGATTTTTTAAAACTTCCGCCAATCCAAATAATGGCGCAGAACCATAACCACCGCCAACTAGTAATGCTCGTACAGGTTCTGTTGGAATTCCGAATGCTGTACCCAAAGGAGCAATTAGATCAATGGTTGCGCCTTCAATCTGAGCACATAACCACTTACTGCCTTGACCGAAAGGAGCCACTATCAATTCCATAGAACCGCCATAAGGGCCAGAATGAGAAACGCGAGAAATAGCGAAAGCTCTTCGCAGAATCATTTTCGCATTATCTCCGCCGACTTTTATAGCTACAAAATTGCCGGGTTTGCAACCATTTACCATCTGACCAACATTTAAAAGGATCTGGTGATATTGCCCAACACGTTTATTCGAAACAACGGTGGCGATTAACCTCTCTGATGACTTATTAATATTCGTCATAATTAGGCCAACCAACTCTGTATTGACCGAATCGATAACTCTTCACGTTGCAAGGATTTAATACCTTCAACTGCAGCTTTAAAACCCGCTGTTGTTGTGATGCAAGGAACGGATCTTTGAACTGCAGCGGTTCTAATAAGCCAACCGTCTTGACGAGTTCCACGTCCCACTGGTGTATTAATTATGAGATCAATTTCTCCAGAATTGATCAATTCCACGATTGTTTTTTCCCCTAAAGGACCTGTGCCTTCTGAATGTTTGCGTACTCGAATGCACTCTATGGATCTAGCATTGAGAGCATCGGCAGTTCCTCCTGTTGCAAGTATTCTAAAACCAATACGAGAAAGGTCATGCGCTGCTTGGATTCCCTGTGGCTTATCCTTATCTGCCAAACTGATAAAAACTGTTCCGCTCTTAGGTAAAGCACCAAATGCACTTATCTGAGACTTTGCATAACTTTGACCGAATGAATTTGAAATACCCATAACTTCTCCGGTGGAACGCATCTCAGGACCGAGCACCGCATCGACTCCTCGACCATCGCTTCGACGGAAACGATTCCAGGGAAGAACGGCTTCTTTGACTGAAATACCTTTGGCAAAACCGTCTCCATTTTTTGGTAACAAGCCTTCTTCGCGCAATTGAGCGATAGAAGAACCGACCGCCAATCGAGCAGCAGCTTTGGCCAGTGCGACCCCTGTGGCTTTACTTACAAAGGGAACAGTTCTTGATGCACGTGGATTAGCTTCTAGGACAAATAACTGTGCCTCACTTATTGCAAATTGAATATTAATTAAGCCGACGACGCCAACTGCTTTCGCAATTTTTGTCGTGGCTTCCTTAATTGAGGCAATTTGTGTCGAGCTCAGAGACATTGCTGGTAATACACACGCGCTATCACCTGAATGTATGCCTGCCTCTTCAATATGTTCCATAACGCCACCTAAGAAAAGTTCGCTACCATCAAAGAGCGCATCTACATCGATCTCAATTGCACTGTCTAGAAAACGATCAACTAATACTGGATGATCAGGAGTGATATCGGTTGCGCGTGAAATGAATCCCGCTAATGATTCATCATCGTAAACAATTTCCATTCCTCTTCCACCAAGTACAAATGATGGACGCACCAAAACTGGATAACCTATCCGCTGAGCAATATCTAAAGATTCCTGTTCTGAAGCTGCCATTCCATATTCGGGGGCTAACAGATTTACTTGTTTTAGTATTTCACCGAAAGCGCCTCGTTCTTCGGCCAAATTAATTGCTTCTGGGCTCGTTCCGAGAATCGTCACCCCAGCCTCTTTTAGACCAGCTGCTAATCCAAGAGGTGTCTGCCCACCAAGTTGGGTGATAACCCCGAGAACTGGACCGGCCAAAGTTTCGGCATGGATTACTTCAAGCACATCTTCCAAAGTTAACGGCTCAAAATACAAGCGATCGCTAGTGTCATAATCTGTCGAAACGGTTTCAGGATTGCAATTAATCATGATTGTTTCGTAATCACTTTCTTGAAGTATGAAACTCGCATGGACACATGAATAATCAAATTCAATTCCTTGTCCTATTCGATTTGGTCCACTCCCCAAAATAATTACAGCGGGTTTAACTCGTACCTTTACCTCAGTCTCTTCTTCGTAGCTTGAATAATAATAAGGCGTAAATGCCTCAAACTCAGCGGCACACGTATCAACAGTCTTGTAAACAGGATGTATTCCCAAATGATTTCTTAGACGTCTTACATCTTCTTCAGCAACAGAGCGTAGTTGGGCTATTTGTAAATCCGAAAAACCTAAACTTTTCGCACTACGAATTACTTCAACATTTAGTTCACCGGGCTGAGCGATAGCCTGTGCCCTTTGATTAATAATCTCTATCTGTTGTAAATACCAAGGATCAATCTTGGTAGCCTCATGTACCCGCTCAGGGCCGCATCCCGCCCACATTGCAAGTTGTACTTGCTGCAAACGATATTCAGTTGGGATACGCATTTTCAGGAGTAGCTCATCTACGTTGATCGCACTTTTTTCTAATGGAAAAGTAAATACCGCTTCTTTGCGTTCAAGAGAACGAAGTGCCTTCATGAGAGCTTCTGGGAAACTACGACCGATGGCCATTGCTTCGCCGACACTCTTCATAGTGGTTGTGAGTCGAGGGTCTGCATCGGCGAATTTTTCAAAAGCAAAACGAGGAACTTTTACAACGACATAATCCAGTGTTGGTTCGAAAGACGCTGGGGTAACTTGTGTGATGTCGTTTCGAATCTCATCGAGGGTATAACCAATTGCCAATTTTGTAGCAATTTTTGCGATTGGAAATCCTGTTGCCTTGGAAGCCAGAGCACTGGATCGTGAAACGCGAGGATTCATTTCAATGACAATTATTCGACCATCAACTGGATTAACTGCGAATTGAATGTTGCAGCCACCAGTATCAACTCCTACCTCACGAATGATTTGTATCGACAGATCACGA
>CAFBLY010000055.1_pt1 | contig 7234 bp, 8 predicted proteins | sample 7268321 | NCBI WGS metagenome assembly CAFBLY01 (sample SAMEA6814047, study PRJEB35770) | freshwater metagenome | biome: Freshwater; feature: Freshwater reservoir; material: water | place: Czech Republic | collected 2017-05-23 | depth 30m m | reverse complement strand
ATTGGCTCTGCCTTCGCACCTGTTTTTATAGCACGGATCATTAAATTACGTGGCGTGTGTTCTCCCCCGACAAATTCAATTGCATCGACTCGATATCCAAGTAGCTTAAGAATCTGAGTTCGAAATGAATCAGTGAGTAAATCACCTAGGCGTTCGCGCATAATTCCGTGTCGAGTCACCATTGGCCATGGTTCAGGGATTTCTTGCATCTGTACTTGTAGGTCATGATGACAGCACGGAGCAATCAATAGAAGTTCGACATTGTGTTGAACTCCCCATGCAATTGCATCATCGGTTGCTGTATCACACGCGTGCAAAGCGATTGCGATATCGGCTGAAGTAATTGTTGTCTCCGATATTTCCTCGGCTCGAAATTCTATTGAATCGCTGACTCCTAGTTTTTTGGCGATTGCATTATTTCTATCTCGGGATGCTTCACGAACATCAATTCCTACAACATGCGCATCAACGCCCTTCTTCTGTAAGTATTGGTGAGCTGCAAAAGTTAAATATGCATGTCCACAACCAAGATCGACCACAGATAATTTCTTTTTCTTATCTGACAACACAGGTTCGAGGATTCTCAAAAACTCTTCTACTTGGCGATATTTGTCCTGCATCGAAGGTTTAATGTTGCCTTTGTGATCAGATATGCCAACTTCAATTAAAAACGGATCACTAGCGTCTAACAATCTTTCTTTGGCTCTGTCATGAGCAAGAGTTCTCTCGAATGTTCCCTTACCTTCGTGAATCAGTGCTTCGCCTTTTTTCGTGATTCGAAGAGAATACGATCCAGTTGTGAATTCAACTAACACATTGGCATAACCGCTATTGAGCAATTCAAGGAGCTTGTCACTGTCCGCATCCATGTTCTTTGTTGTGTCCTGCTTTTCTTCGCTCAAAACAAGTTGTAATTTCAAACCATCTTTGAGCTGAACGGGACGAATATCAATACGTTCGTACTCTGTCTGCAAGTTTCTGCGACGGCCCGAGAGAACTGCCCGAACAAAATTGTTTGGATCAACAATGAGTTCTGCTGCTTTAGCGAATGCAATCTCGAGCGACATTGCTCAAGTGTAAGGGTTATTTAATTGGCAATTGAATATGAATTGCGAGACCACCAAGAGAGCTTTTTGACATTGAGATACTGCCTGAATGTTCCTTTACGATTGCAGCAATAATGCTCAATCCAAGTCCGCTACCACCTGTATCTCGCGAACGTGAACGGTCGAATCGCTCAAACTCATAACTTGCTTTCTTGTACGCATCTTCAGGAAGTCCTGGTCCACCATCTTCAATACGCAATTGAACTTCTTTTCCTTTGCTCTTGAGTTGAACAATTACAGGGGCCGAAACTGGTGTGTGACGTCTGATATTTGAAAAAATATTTTGAATTAATCGATCGATGTGATCCCCGGATGCTTTCATGTGAAGCCCAGATTCAATAGTAGATTCAATCACGCGATCAGGTGAAAGTATTTCAAAATCTTGTAAGTGAGTCTTTAAAGATGCTGAGATGTCATATTTTTCAAAATCCAAGTGAGTCGCTTCGTTAAGCTCTGCACTGAGCAATAAATCGTTGATCAGAGATTCCATTCTTTTTACTTCATGATCTACACGAGTAAATGCTTTCTCTTGATCCTCTTTGGTTTCGATTTTATGCGAACCCAGTAACTCTGAATACCCTTTAATAACCGTTAGAGGAGTGCGCAATTCATGAGCCGCATCGCTGAGAAAACGCTGCATTCGAAGCAAAGATTGTTGCTCAAGTTTTCGTGAATTATTTCGTAAAAGTATGAACGAAAGAGCAATTGCCAGCAAATTTGCCAAAAATAGAAAAGCTAAAAGTCTACTGAAGTTTTGGCGCCAATCTTTTTCTAAGTCAGCAGTTGATATTGCAACAACCAAGAATTCTTTCTCTGGAAGCGGAATCGATTTCATGCGATAAGGATTTTCGGAATTTATTGAAATGGCTTGCTTCACTGACGAATTTATGTTTCTAGAAGTTGTATCCACTACAAATCGTTGCGAGGCTTGAGTCAGAGGTATCTGTTCGCCCCGAGGTGTAACAAGTACGACTGTTGCATCAATTCTTCCCGCCTCCAGAGCGAATAATGCAGCATTTAATAAATCTTGGTTGTTTTGAAGTGCCGCCTGAATAACAAAATTTAATCGTGAATCAACCTGTCGAATCGCTGCCGAATGAGAATCTTGCAGAGCAAATCCCCCGATTCCAAGAGATACCAATGTCGTTATGAGAACTGAAAAAAAGGTAACTCGGAAGCGTTGATTCATTTTCTACTTAGGTTCCAATATTTGAAATCCAACTCCTCGGATAGTTTTAATTCCCTCAAATCCGTCGCGATGTAATTTTTTACGGAGATAGGAAATATATGTATCCACAACACTTGTCTCAGATTCAAATGTGATTCCCCATACGTCATCTAGAAGTACGGATTTGCTCAGCACGCGACCTTTGTTTTCTAACAGAATTGCAAGTAATCGAAACTCCGTAGGAGACAGATCTATAACTTCTGTGTTGAAATTTACTTGATGTGTATCTTCATTGAGTGTGATTGGGCCACACGAGAGTGTTGTGGCTGTTACTGAAACTTTGGATGTACGACGCAAGATTGCTTTGACTCGGAGCAATAATTCTTCAAGCCCAAATGGTTTTGTAACATAATCATCTGCACCCAAAGAAAGGCCACGAGTAATGTCAGCTCTATCATTTCTGGCTGAAAGCATTAATACAGGAGTCATATCATTTTGTGAACGTAATCGTTCGACGAGATCAAAACCATCCATAAGTGGCATATTGATATCAATGATTAATAAATCAGGTTTTTCGGTACGCAAAAGTGTTAGCGCTGACATGCCATCATTTGCTTGTTGGGTTTCAAAACCAGCTATTCGAAGCGCATCACACACAAGTTCGCGGACGCCTGCTTCATCATCTACGACCATAATTTGAGGAGCCATGGCTATACCTTTGCACACCATTGCTGATCTGTAACTAAATTTGCGTGTTTTTGAGCATCTCACAGAAGGTTCACAAAGATTTCTTCTACACTTTTGCCCATGGCAACCAGTGCCCGCCGTATCGGTATATCTACAGTGATTACTACCGCTCTCATTTTATCTTCAGTGAATCCAACAATGGCTGATGATGATTCGAAGTCGAAACCTGAAACTAAAATGAAGATTCAGAATAAGAAAGTTAAGCTCAAGTTTGGGATAGAAGAGTACAAAGCTGCAATGGAAACACGCGATGAAGCTCGCGAAAAAATTAATGAAACCTTCAAAAAGGCAATCAAAAAAGCAACAAGGGATGCAAACGAGGCTCTTGCTAATGCCCTAACCCCTGAAGAAAGAATGATTATTATGAATAACTTTAAGAATGCACGAAGGGCTGCAGTTGCGCTTCGCAATTCCGCACTTCAAGCTCTTGGTTCACTTCCTGCTCCACCCGTTGAAGCAAAAAAGGATAAGAAAAGGCGTACTCTTGCTCCATGAGCAAAGTTAATTCATTTAACAAATTTATTGCCGAAAAAATAACAGCAGGGGTCGCCACCATGTGGTGTGCCTACCTATTTGCCATCATCGCTTTAATTTCTCTTCCCAACGCCATCAAATCCGGGGATACGCTCGTAATAGTTTCTTGGATTGCTCAGACTTTTTTACAATTAGTTTTGCTTTCAATAATTATGGTCGGACAGAGCGTATCTTCAGCCAAACTCGAACAGACAATCAATGAAACACATGAGGCAAGTTTGGGCGAATTTGAGTTAGCCAAAGAGGCACGCACGCTGGCACAGAAAGAATTATCCGAACTTAAGGTAATCTCAGCCGAAATTCATCGAGTGATCAAAGATCTAGAGAAAAAGGATAAGTAATTGGAATCTACAACCGTTTGGCTTACAACAATCGGAATTCTCTCTCTAGTAATTGCTTTTGATTTAATCATGGCGATTTTGCGCCGCAACAAAGAGACCACTATTACAGAGTCTGCAATATGGACCGTGGTCTATGTCAGTGCGGCCATAGCCTTTGGAATCCTGATGCCAAACTGGGTTGATTCCCCTACTGCTCGCCCTGAATTTTTTGCAGGTTGGCTCACTGAGTATGCACTTTCTGTAGATAACATCTTCGTCTTTGTGATTATTTTGTCTCGACTTAAAATTGAAAAAGAAAAGCAACAGTTGGTTCTGCTCTTGGGAATCATCATTGCATTGCTGCTTCGCGGTGGATTTATCGCAGCAGGTGCTGCAATTATTTCTCGCTTCCAAAGCGTATTTTTTATCTTCGGCGCATTCTTGATTTTTACAGCAATCCAACTTGTGCGCGAAAGTGGACATGACGAAGAAGTAAAAGAGAGCAGAGTAGAAACCTTTCTAAAGAGCAAGGGTGCAAGCACCTTTATGATTGCCTTGATCTCACTAGGTGTAACCGATTTAGTTTTTGCACTCGACTCAATTCCTGCGATATTTGGCATCACAAAAGATCCTTACATCGTTGCCACCACAAATATTTTTGCTCTTATGGGTTTGCGTCAGCTGTACTTCTTACTCCAGGGACTCATTGCTCGTTTGGTTTATCTCTCACTGGGATTATCTGCGATTCTAGGATTTATTGGATTTAAGATGATTTTTGAAGCTTTACATGCAGTTGGCGTTCATGATGTCGCCGGAATCAAGATTCCCCATGTTCCACTTACTGTGAGTTTAGGTTTCATTATTATTTCGTTAGCTGTGACAACCGTTGCGAGTCTTACCGCAACTCGAAAAGATGGAAGCGAAATAGTTTAAAGAGGCAGTAAGTAAATTATTGCTGTAGCGATAACTGCATACGCGCCGGCTTGGAAGAGAATGCTCAGCGCAGTTTTTCTATCTGCTGCGCGACTCGTGCTATCTGCTACACGGGATAATTGGCCAAGTTTTCCAAAATTAAATGTCCCCATAAATCCGTAAGCCAGACAGAATTTCTTGCGCGATTGAACCCATCCAATACTTGCAACAGCGAGAGGTATAAATATTCCTAAACGTGCACCGCGTGGAGCATTAGTTGTAATCAAGGTAATTAGTGAAGAAATAGAAAGCACTAATCCGATTAGCGCAACGATCTGTCTGCGACGAATTTCACCTGTACCAATATTGCACGTGCCTGGAATGTAGTCGGCAGTACTCACTTAAGCGTCTTCAAATTCGTCTTCATCAATCCACGCTTCGGCGGTGGAATCTTCTTGGCGTTCGATCCAAGACAAGAAGGATGCGACGGCCTTAAAAGCCAAAAGCCCAACAGCGATTGCTGCTACTAGTCGTCGAACTGCTTTAAACATAGGATAAAAATACTCTTCTTTTTGAACTTTTGCAGTATTTAAAGATTACGCGTTGGTAAACGCCTGTTCAATATCTCGCCATAAATCCTCAACATTTTCACAGCCAACCGATAGGCGAATGAGGTTCTCTGGGGTTAACGTACTTTCCGAAGGCCAACGTCTGCGACGTTCCCACAAACTTTCAATACCGCCCAAGCTTGTCGCGTGGGTAATCAACTCAGACTTCTCGCAAATACGATCAGCCATTTCTGGGCCGTCTGTGACTTCAAAGGAAACAACAGCGCCAAAGCCGCGCATAAAACTCTTAGCTCGTGCGTGCTGTGAATCTTGCGGCAAACCCGGGTAGCGAACTCTAGAAACTCCTGGATGTTTGCTTAAACGTTTGGCTAATTCGAGAGCATTTTCTTGAGAGCGTTCAAAACGAAGTGGAAATGTACGTATGCCGCGAAGTGCAAGCCATGCTTCGTAGGGCCCAGGTATTCCGCCATGCATTTTTCGAATTTCTTGCAGTCGCGAATGCAACCCTGGAATATTTGTCGAAAGTGATCCCATGAGTAGGTCACTGTGGCCTGCAAAATATTTTGAAACTGAATGCATCACAATATCTGCACCCATATCCAATGGTTTTTGAATAAGTGGGGTAGCAAATGTGTTATCAACTCCGACACCCACACTTATATTTCTAGCAGCGACAATCAATGTTGGCATATCTGCAACTTCAAGTCCTGGATTAGTTGGCGATTCCAGCCACAAAAACGCGGCTCCATTCATTGCCTGAATTACCGCGTCAGTATTTGCGATATCGACGAATCGAACTTCAAGGCGTCCACTTTCATGAAAAGATTTAAGCATTGCCATAGTGCCGCTATAACCCTGATCTGATGCAACAACTGGTGCTCCAATTGGAAGCAGTGCGAAGACTGCACTAATTGCTGCATTGCCAGATGCGAATGCAAGAGTCTGACCACCTTCTAATTGGCTAATTGCACTTTCTAATGCACTCCATGTTTGATTTCCTGTACGGCCATAACCAACTGGACCACCGGCGTGATAGGTCGCACTGAGTGAAATATCTGGGTTAAGCGAACCGTCTTGTGTTACAGCCGGGCGCCCTGCAGAAATCGCAACTGTCTCTGGACTTAGTTTGTGATCGCTCATACGTAAAGCCTAACCCTTTGCAAGCACTGCCATTGCAGCATTATGTCCAGGTATTCCGCTGACTCCGCCGCCGCGTTGTGCACCAGCGCCACAGATAAAGATGTGTGGATCATCAGTTTCAACACCCCAGATTTGTGAATCTCCCTCTTCTTTAAATGGAAATGTCAGGTCACGATGAAAAATGTTGCCACCGGGCAACCGAACATCTTTTTCAAGGTCTAATGGACTCTTTACTTCAATACACAATGAGCCATCACTATTTTTTGCCAAGACGCTCTCAATAGGATCAAGCAAGTAAGCATTTAATGCATCTAGACAACGTTGCACTGCAATCTTCTTTGAAGATTCAGGATCTTCCTCGAACAATTCTGCAGGAGTGTGCAAGCCGAAGAGTGTGAGGGTGTGATAACCCTGTTGCGCCAAATCTTTGCTCAAAATACTTGGGTCAGTGAGCGTATGGCAATACATTTCAGAGGGCGCTTGCATAGGTATGTCACCATTTTTTGCACTGATATAAGAATCTTCTAATTCTGTATAACTTTCATTTATATGAAATGTTCCTGAAAAAGCTTTTTGTGGATCCGCACCGGATCGCAAACGAGGCAACGCGCGAAGCAACATATTAACTTTTAACTGTGAGCCGGATAATGAGCCTTCACTTTTCTTGCCACGGATTCGATCCAGGTGTGCCGGTGCGGCATTGCTCAAGAGAAAATCTGCAGAAAAACTCTCTCCACT
>CAFBLY010000054.1_pt1 | contig 7284 bp, 8 predicted proteins | sample 7268321 | NCBI WGS metagenome assembly CAFBLY01 (sample SAMEA6814047, study PRJEB35770) | freshwater metagenome | biome: Freshwater; feature: Freshwater reservoir; material: water | place: Czech Republic | collected 2017-05-23 | depth 30m m | reverse complement strand
TTCTGCCTCAAACGTGAATATTCGATTTCTATTGGTTCTTTGACCTTAAGAATCAGATCAGATTTTTCCCATACTTCGTCGGCTGTATTTAATATTTGAGCGCCAGAGCCGATGTAATCATCGTCTGAAATGCTAGAACCTACTCCTGCGTTTTTTTCTACGAAAACTGTATGGCCATTTTTAACACATTCAGTAACACCTTCTGGGGTTAAAGCGACTCTATATTCTTGAATCTTAACTTCACGGGGAACGCCAATAATCATTAAGAACTCTTCAAAACTAGTGCAGCAGATATTAAGCCTACGAACAACGGGTGAGGGCGCGTAGGACGTGATCTAAGTTCCGGATGGGCTTGAGTACCGACATAGAAAGGATGAACCTGTGGAGACAATTCGACAAATTCAACAAGATCTTCCTTACTATAAATTCCAGAAAAAACCATTCCCGCAGCAGCAATTTTGTCTCTAAACAAATTGTTGACCTCATAACGATGGCGATGTCTTTCAGAGATTTCCTTGCTGCCATAAATTTGCGCCACAATTGAACCAGCAAGAAGATCGGCTTTATATAGACCTAATCTCATAGATGCACCCATGTCCGCACTTCCCGCAACTATAGATTTTTGATCTTCCATTGTTGCAATAACATGAGTACCAGAATCTGGTGAAAACTCTGCTGAGTTCGCATCCTTTATACCTGCCATATTTCGGGCTGCTTCAATAACCATACATTGCAAACCCAAACATAGTCCTAATGTTGGAATCTTATTTTCACGAGCAAAGGTAAGTGCGCCAAGTTTTCCTTCAATACCTCTTACTCCAAATCCACCCGGAACACATATTGCATCAACATCACTTAACGCATTATGCGCGCCTTCTGGCGTTGCACAATCATCACTTGCCACCCATTTCAACTCTACCTTTGCATTATTTGCAAAACCTCCAGCACGCAAAGCTTCTGAAACCGAAAGATAGGCATCTGGTAAATCAATATATTTTCCAACTAGAGCGACTTTCACATGAAATTTTGGATTATGTACTATCTTTAAAAGATCATCCCAATCGCCCCATTTAACATCATGGGATTTCAGCCCTAATCTACGAACAACATATGCATCCAAACCTTCGGCGTATAAAACTTTTGGAATGTCATAAATTGACGGAGCGTCAACCGCTGCTACTACGGCTTCCAAATCAACGTCACACATAAGAGATATTTTGCGCTTAATCGCATCAGGTATTGGGCGATCTGAACGTAAAACCACGGCATCAGGTGCAATACCAATACTGCGAAGAGCCGCCACACTGTGTTGAGTTGGTTTTGTCTTTAATTCACCTGAAGGTCCGATGTATGGCACCAGAGATATATGTAAATAGAAAACGTTATCTCGTCCAACTTCTTGTCTGATTTGTCGTGCGGCTTCCAAAAATGGTTGAGATTCAATATCTCCAACAGTTCCACCGATTTCTGTAATAACAATATCAATATCGGGAGCCGCCATGGCGCGAATACGTTCCTTTATTTCATTTGTTATATGAGGAATAACTTGGACAGTTTCGCCTAAATATTCGCCTCGGCGTTCGCGGCTAATGACACGGGAATAAACTTGACCTGTTGTTACATTCGCTGATCCGTGCAGATTTCTATCGAGGAACCGTTCATAATGTCCAATATCTAAATCTGTTTCTGCACCATCATCGGTAACAAAAACTTCGCCGTGTTGAAAAGGGTTCATCGTTCCAGGATCAACATTTAGATATGGATCTAGTTTTTGCATAGTTACGCGTAATCCGCGTGAAATCAATAATCTTCCAAGACTTGAAGCTGTGAGACCTTTACCGAGACTTGAAGCTACCCCGCCGGTGACGAATAAATGCTTAGTGACATGAGGTTGGCCCATGGAAGGACAACCTATCAGTAAAAATGAGAATTATGCTTTTTTACGCATACTGAGCAACTCGCTCGCGTGTTCCTTGGCGCTAGAAGATTCCTGCAATCCAGCAAGCATTCGTGCTATTTCAATAATTCTTTCATCCCCATCAACTCGATTAACACCACTTGATACAACTGTTCCATCCACACTTTTTTCAACTACATAATGCATATCTCCCCATGCTGCAACCTGAGGTAGATGAGTGACAACAATAACTTGAGCATTTTTGGAGAGCGCATGTAACCGACGTCCTACTTCAATCGCAGCTGCTCCGCCAACTCCAGCGTCAACTTCATCAAAGATATATGTACCAACAGGATTTGAAGCGGCAAGAACAACTTCCAAAGCAAGCATGACACGAGACATTTCCCCGCCAGATGCTCCCTTTGCCAATGAAACAAGTGGTCCATCTAGATGTGTTTGTAAATACATGTTCACACTATCGCAACCAAAAATCGTGAAATCACTCTCCTTAAGTCCGGATCCATAATCCGGAGAAACAATTTCTATCCGCAAATTTGTATGTGGCATTGATAAAGCGTGCATCTCCGTAGAAACTTCTAAAGAGAGTGTATTTGCGGCTATGGTGCGAGATTCGGTTAGATTCTTGGCAGAAGTAAGCAATTCCTTCTTTATATCTACTAGATCTCGTTCCAGGAGTTTAATTCGTTCATCTCCCCCACTTAGGTCATCTAATTGTGATGAAACTCCCCTATATTTTTCGATAAGAACATTTAAACCGGAATCGCCACTGACTTCGGAATCCCACTTCTTGATAAATGCTGCTAAGGAAGCTTTTCGTTCTTGCAAAAAATCTAACCTTTCCGGATCCGCTTCTAGCGATTGCAGATAAGAAGTTAGATTTGGTAATAGGTCGGCCAGAACAAAGAATGCATCATTCAAATCATCTACGAATTTATCCAATTTTGCATCTTTATCTCTTACTGATTCAAGCGATTTCTTCGCCTGGCCGATTGCATTTACCACTCCAGAATCATCATGCTCTAAAGAATTTATGGCATGCGTTACAGAAACTCTGAGTTCCTCCACAAAGGAAAGTTTCATAATTTCTTCTTCAACACTACTTAATTCATTAGATTGCGGCTTTAATTTAGTAAAAGATTCACTAAATAACCTTAAAGAAGAAAGAGACTCTTCGCGGCTCGCCGCACTTTTTTTGAGATCATTTATACGATTCTTAATTTGTTGGTACTGATTTAATTGCTCTTGGTATTTCAACAAAATGGATTCAAAAGGCACACCTGCGAAGCGATCTAAAAGCTCTCTCTGCCGCGATCCTTTAGTGATATTTAGCCCCGAACTTTGTCCATGAATCTCAATTAAGAAATCACTGGCTTCGGCTAATGTGCCCGCATTTATACTGACACCACTTGCAATTGCTTTACTCTTTCCCTCTTTCGTGACACTTCGTGAGATTGCTAGAGCACCTTCCTCGATTTCTATACCCAAATTTTCAAATTCGGCAATACTCTTATTTGGAATACTAAAAAGTGCACTTGCAGTTAATCTCTCCTCACCACTGCGTACTAAAGAACTCTCAGATTTACCGCCGAGAACTAAATTTAATGCGGTAAGCACCATGGTTTTGCCAGCACCAGTTTCTCCAGTCAAAACCGTTAATCCCTTATCAAATTCCAAATTGGCTTGGGTAATAACGCCAATATTTTTGATATGGATTTCCTCTAAAAATGTACGATCACTCACCGCGCCAGCCTTCAACAGGTAATTTGAATTTTGCAACCAATCTGTCAGTAAAAATAGTCGATTTGAGGTGAGCCAAAGTTATCTGGGTCGCATTTTTTGTTATAGCAATTTCATCATCTTTTATGAGTTCAATTTTTCGAAGAGCGTCAGCAGATAGGGATGCATCAGATGATTCAATCGCTATCCCAATCGTTGAAGAAGGTGCGATAACCATTGGCTTGGCAAAGAGTGCATGGGCTGCAATAGGTACGAGCACTAGAGCTTGAACTTCAGGCCAGAGGACTGGACCTCCAGCCGAAAATGCATAGGCAGTTGAACCTGTAGGAGTAGCGCAAATAATACCGTCACAACCCCATCGAGATAAAGGTCGATTATCGATTTGTACAAATAGTTCAACCATGGTCGTACTTTTTCTTTCAATACTTACTTCATTTAATGCCCAACCTTGTTCAATCACCATGCCCGCACGTTTAACTTCAAAGGCGAGCAACATGCGTTGATCCAAAACATAATCTTTGCTGATTACTGCATTCGCGACCTTTTCATATGTAAAAGCTTCAACTTCTGCCATAAATCCAACATGACCCAAATTGATACCTAAAACCGGCACATTCTTTGACACTGCGTATTCGCCGCCACGCAAAATGGTTCCATCTCCGCCCAGTACAAGTACCAATTCAACTTCAGGAATTACAGAATCTGCCAAAGTAAATACATTTATGTCAGCCGCAGACAAAATTGAAACGATAGTTTCAGAGGCCTTTTCTGCTTCTTCACGAGCAGAATTAACTAGCATCAAGATATTGCGTTGACTCATTTATTGTGGTCCAATCTCAATTGCTTGCTCTAATGCACTCTCCGAAATTTCTTGTGCTCCTCGTTTTAACCATAAAAAGTATTCAACATTTCCAGCAGGACCAGGAAGTGAACTAGCTACAACTCCCTTTGTACCCAGGCCAACATCGTAAGCACTCATCGCTACTTCCATTACCGCCGATTTGCGAAGTGCTGGATCTCTAACAACACCACCGGCACCCAATCTTTCTCTTCCTACTTCAAACTGAGGTTTTACCATGAGTAAGAAATCCGCATCTGGTTTTGAAACTGCTGATAAAGCTGGCAATACTAAAGTGAGAGAAATGAAGGAAAGATCGGCAACAACTAATCCTGTTGGTTCGCCAACAACGTCACCGGTTAAATGTCGAATATTGGTTCTATCGAGAACTAACACCCTCGGATCCTGTCGTAATTCCCAGGCTAATTGTCCATAACCTACGTCAACAGCAACAACTTCGCGTGCACCCCTGCGCAATAGAACATCAGTGAAACCACCGGTTGATGCTCCTGCGTCTAATGCTCTAGCTCCATCTACAACAACCTCAGGAAAAGCATCTAATGCTCCAGCCAATTTATGTCCACCACGAGAAACAAAATCATCACGATTTCCTTGTAATGTTATGGACGTTTCCGCATCAACCTGTGTTGCAGGTTTGGTTGCCGGGATTCCGTTAACTAGGACACTTCGTGATTCGATCAAATCAGCTGCCGCTTCTCTGGAACGCGCCAATTCGCGCCTTACAAGTTCGGCATCCAATCTAGTTTTCATAAAATTCTTATAAACCGTCAATACCTGACAGAGTTTCTTGCAATTTTTGATGAAGAGCCTCGTATCGTTCAGAGTGCTCAGAAACCTCGCGCGCATCTATGTCGTTTAACTCTGTCTTGACCTCTTCAACAATCGACGATTGCGATGCTATTTCCTGACTATCTTGATTCATCGGCTGCTCCTTTTCTGGGGAGTAGGTTTCTTTTTCGTTGGTTTAGTTTTTGCCGAAGTCGCGGCTTTCTTTTTGGGAGTGGGGGTTGATGACGCTTTCTTCAATTTTTCTAGTTCTTCACGCAATTCATCAAACTCTTCGCGTTTGATAAACCCCATCCGTGAAACAGTGTTATTAACCTCTTCATCAATTTTAGATTTAAGTACATCGCCACTTTGTTTAACCCAATGATTAAGAGCATTCGCTAATTCGGCAGGAGTTCGCTCACCTTCACTCACCTTATTCAGGTATGTCCGAAGGGATGAAAACAAATCGTTGGCCATCTGAACCGCTCTCTTAATCTCGCTTACAACGAGGCTAAAGAGTACCTAAATTCGTGAAATCTCGGCTGCTTCAACTTGCCAACGGCTAGCCAACCCAGTCGGGGCTTTCCAGAATCTTCTGTGAATGGAACCCGAAATTTCAATCCATTCATCAGGTTTGAGGGATAGTGCACTCCTGCGCGATTTAGCACTCCACGCCGCGATATCTAACGTATCGACGCCAGATAATTCGATCCGAGAAATAATTAAGCGAAACTCAACAACTTTATCACCGCTAGGTAGAATCTTCTCAACTGCAATATCAGAAACCCTCCCACGCAGCATTACATCATTAAGTGAATAATCTGGTTCTTCATATTGAATTTTATCTTTCACTTTTTTGCTGGTTTGCCTTGTTGAAGATGACATAAGTGCTCCTAATTTTTCGAAACGCTGAAATATTCAGATAGCGATAATGATGAGTTAGGGAGATGACAAAATTTCTTGAGGAAAAATCCATTGTGGATAAAAAATTACAGTTGCGAACGCTCCTCTGCATCAGTAATTTGATCAGGATCGATACGAGCACATTTCACAAACCACTCTTTCGAATCATCCTTGCGACCAGCTTTATCTAGTGCATCTGCATAGGCATATCGAAGTCGCACAGCCCACTCTTCCGATTCATTCTTCAATTCTTTGCACGTTAATGTGATTACAGCTGCTTCAAATTCACCTAAATCACATCTGGCGCCAGATGCAACAATTCTCATTTCAATTTCTTCGGCTTTTTCCAAGCGAGAAACCTCTGCCGAACCGGCCAAAGCCAGTGCTTTTAGGGGTTTTCCCAGCCCTCTTTCACAATCAGCCATTACAGGCCACATGGAAACATCTCCCGATATTCGATGTGCTGCGCGGAGTTCCTTTAAAGCAATTTCAAAATGCCCAGCTCGATATGCTGCATATCCTGCGCTTTCGCGAACAACTGCTAAACGTCCAGCGTGGTGCGCCGCTGCTACGCCATGTTTATGAGCTAACTCTGGATCATTATCCATATGAATATTTATGCAAACCAAGTGTCGAGCAACAACTTTGGCATTTTCAGCTGACAAACTCAACAATTCAGCGCGTACTGATTTCTCTAACTCTCCACCCGTAATTTCCTCAGGAATATCTGGTTCAAAAATACGTGGACGCAAGCGAGTCATATCTCGATCAACAGGCGCTGGACGTGATCCACGAACATCTTGTCGTGGCGCGCCAGCTCGCGAAGGTGAACCTGCTCGCTTAGTTGATGGAGCAGAGGAACGCGAAGGTTTATCTGAATATGATCTTTTTTCGCGATCGTTCACAAAAACCTCCAACTACTAAAAGTGGATTATTTAACAATCCATTATCTACTTAAGAAATGTTATTGAGAAATTAAAAAGGGGGCACTAATTAAAGTGCCCCCTTTTATAAAAGAAGTCCGGCGACGTTCTACTCTCCCACACAGTCACCCGTGCAGTACCATCGACGCTGAGAGGCTTAACTTCCGGGTTCGGAA
>CAFBLY010000051.1_pt1 | contig 7487 bp, 7 predicted proteins | sample 7268321 | NCBI WGS metagenome assembly CAFBLY01 (sample SAMEA6814047, study PRJEB35770) | freshwater metagenome | biome: Freshwater; feature: Freshwater reservoir; material: water | place: Czech Republic | collected 2017-05-23 | depth 30m m | reverse complement strand
GCGACTATGTTGCGTGCAGGAACTCCGGCAGAGACAAGCCATACTTTTCCAGAAGCTGCTTCAGTTGTGCGATCTCCCGGAGCTTTTGCACCAACAGTAATAATTAGTGGAGCAAGTCCTAAATCATAAATTCTCTTTGCTTCAGTTAATCGCGCTTCCAATACATCGCCGGGACGACCATCAAATTGCGCGGCACCCATGACGACAATTGCATCGGCTTCACGCGCAACTGGATAGTGTGCGGAGTAATAAGTTTTGCCAATTGCATAGGTTGGGATAGCCAAAATTACTAGAAAGATAATTGTGAATACGCGGCGAATGAATCTAAAAATAAACATCAGCCACCTGAAAACGCATCTTCTAGTTCGATTGCAGCCATCTCATCGGGATCATCTAACCAACGATCAGGCAAAGTAACTGGGCGACCATGGCTAGTGCGCCCTCGAGGTTTTTCGCCAACTTCAATTGGATATGGCTGATCATCTAATTGGTCCAATAATTTACGAAAGTGTGGAAGGGATTCGATTAATCCAAATTCACGACGTAATTCGCGGTGAACTCTAAAACCTTTGAGATACCACGCCATATGTTTACGCAAATCACGGCAACCACGATCTTCAGATTCGAAGTAATCGACAATTAATTCTCCGTGCCGAAACATCACTTCGCGTACCTGGTGCAGAGTTGGCAAAGTTCGTTCAGTTCCACCATTAAATGCACTGACTAAATCGGAAAATAACCACGGACGTCCAAGGCAGCCACGACCAACAACTACGCCAGCGCACTGCGTTTGGCGCACCATTTCAATGCCATCAGCGCCTGACCAAATATCACCGTTTCCTAGTACTGGTACACCTGTTGGTTTGAGATGATCCACAAGACGAGTAATTGCAGACCAATCAGATTTACCTTCATACATTTGTGCTGCGGTGCGCGCATGCAATGCAACCCATGCAACACCGAGATCGGCGGCTGACTTTGCGGCTTCTAAATACGTGTGATGATCGCTATCAATACCGATGCGCATTTTTACTGTAACTGGAATTCCAAATGGTTTGGCGGCTTCAACTGCTGCACCAACAATTGCGCTAAAAAGATTTCGCTTGTATGGAAGCGCTGCTCCCCCACCTTTGCGTGTTACTTTTGGAACAGGACAACCAAAGTTCATATCTATGTGATCAACTAAGTTTTCTTTACCTAACATTGTTACGGCAGCCCGCATTGTGTGTGGATCAACGCTATATAACTGAACAGAACGTGGCCATTCACCTTTACCAGGCTCGATCATGCGCAGCGTTTCTGGACGTCGTTCTATTAGTGCGCGAGCCGTAACCATTTCAGAGACAAATAAACCCGCACCTTGTTCGCGACATAGCATTCGAAAAGGCGCATTAGTTATGCCAGCCATTGGCGCCAATACAACTGGCGGATCAATTAAATGATCGCCACTTGCTAGCGGAAGGGTGAGTGGTTTTAGCAACCGAGTAGTCGTGGCGCTAACCATGCTTCAACCTGATCGAGTGCAATGCGCTCTTGTGCCATCGTGTCACGATCGCGAATTGTTACTGCATGATCTTCAAGTGTTTCAAAGTCAATAGTGATGCAGTACGGAGTTCCGATTTCATCTTGACGGCGATAACGACGACCAATAGCACCGGCATCATCGAAATCGATATTCCAGTTCTTGCGTAATTGTGCAGCAAGGTCACGTGCTTTAGGAGACAGATCAGCATTGCGAGAAAGTGGAAGTACAGCAACTTTAATTGGCGCTAGACGATAATCGAGTTTGAGTACCGCACGCTTTTCCATTTCACCTTTGCTATTTGGTGCTTCATCTTCAGTGAATGCATCCATTAAGAAAGTAAGCGTTGCGCGATCAACACCTGCAGCAGGTTCGATAACAAATGGAGTCCATCGCTCATTTTTTTCTTGATCAAAGTACGAAAGATCTTTTCCGGATGCAGCAGAGTGAGCCTTTAAATCAAAGTCAGTGCGATTAGCAATGCCTTCGAGTTCGCCCCATTCAGTGCCAGCGAATTCAAATTTATATTCGATATCTGCCGTACGCTTTGAATAGTGCGACAACTTTTCTTTTGGATGATCATAGATACGCAGACGCTCCGGATTAATTCCAAGATCGACATACCAAGCCATGCGAGTATCAATCCAATATTGGTGCCACTCTTCATCGGTTCCGGGAACTACAAAGAACTCCATCTCCATCTGCTCAAATTCACGAGTTCTGAAAATAAAGTTACCTGGCGTAATTTCATTACGGAAAGATTTTCCGATTTGCCCAATTCCAAAAGGTGGTTTCTTGCGTGAAGTTGTCATCACTTGATCAAAGTTAATAAATATTCCTTGGGCTGTTTCTGGGCGCAAGAATGCAAGACCAGATTCATCTTCAACTGGCCCAAGATATGTTTTGAGCATTCCGCTAAATTGTTTTGGTTCGGTAAATTGACCTTTGTTGCCGCAAGCTGGGCAATTTATTTCTGTCAGCGATGCTGCAGCTTTCTTATGTTTAGCTTCATACGCTTCAAGTAAATGATCAGCGCGATAACGCTTATGGCAAGCGGTGCACTCCGTAAGCGGATCAGAAAAAGTTGCAACGTGTCCAGATGCTTCCCAGACTTCTTTAGCCAAGATGACGCATGAATCGATACCGACAATATCTTCGCGGCCAGTGACCATGGACTTCCACCATTGGCGTTTAACGTTATTTTTTAATTCAACACCGAGTGGGCCGTAATCCCATGATGCGCGCAACCCACCGTAAATTTCTGATGAGGGATAAACAAATCCGCGACGCTTTGCAAGACCAACAATATTTTCTAAACGATCCGTTGCCATTTCATTTTCTCCATCCGGCTGGCTGTCGGCGGAAAGCAACGTACGTTACTTCCGTGAGTGAATTTTACTCTGAGTATGGCTTTTCATATGCACCCGGCTCATCAATTGCCTGAGCCAGAGTAGGAATCACATTCATCTTCACATCATTAGTGCTCAATGCCCTGCGGTATGAGCCCACGTTTTCCCACTGAGTTACTAAGGACCAGAGAGTTAAATCATCTAAATTCTGGCCGTATTCGCCATCGACGAATCCCTTGCACTGCGAAAAACTTTCCAGCGCTGAACTTAATTGAGTCTGGAAGTGCGCGGCAGAACCGAGCGGAACCGAAAAGCGTGCAATAGCGAGCATAAGGACAACCCTAATGTTGTTATCCTTGAATTATGAATTTAGCCATTGGATTCGCAGCAATCACCGTTGTTGCCACCGTACTTGGCGGAATCCTTGCGCTGCGTTCTCAGGATCGTTTTCATCTCATACTCGGTTTATCTGCAGGTTTGCTGCTGGGTCTTGTGGGATTTGATTTGCTGCCAGAGGTCTTTGAGTTAAATACGGACACTTTCGCAGGAGTACCAATTGTCTCTATTGCAATTCTGAGTGGGTTTCTCTTGCTACATGTTCTTGAACGATCTTTTGGATCGCACGAACCTGCTGACTCTGATTACGGTCATGATCATGAACATCACAACATCGCCGGGACACTTAGTGCAGTGGCAATGGGTGGACACGTATTTCTAGATGGTGTGGGATTAGGCGTTGCATTCCAAGTAAGTAACGCACTCGGCTTTGCAGTATTTCTTGCAGTTGTAGTGCACGCTTTTAGCGATGGACTTAACACTGTTTCACTCCTTGTAAAAAGTGGAAACTGGCACAAAAACAGCAAATGGTTACTTGTATTAGATGGTGCGGCTCGATTAAGCGGTGCGGCACTTGGAACGTATTTAGCACTGAATGAATCCTGGATGGCTTTATATCTTGCACTCTTCACAGGTTTTGTTATCTATATTGCGACATCTCATATCTTGCCTGAAGCACATTCACGCCATCCATCTCGGTGGACATTAGCTGCAACCACATGTGGTGTTTTAATCATGTGGTTAGTAGTTGCGAATTCTTAAGCTCTTCCGAATCTTCGATCTCGCTTGTTATATTCCTCAATCGCTTTCCATAGAGTTTTGCGAGTTACATCTGGCCATAAAACATCCATAAAAACCATCTCGGCATAAACACTTTGCCACGGTAAGAAGTTGCTGGTGCGCTGTTCGCCCGATGAGCGCAAGAACAAATCCACATCGCGCATAGTCGGAGAATCTAAATACTTTGCAAAAGTTTTCTCTGTTATTGAATCGGCTTTAATTTTTCCGCGCTTTACATCTCGGGCTAATTCTGTTGCGGCATCAACGATTTCTGAGCGACCGCCGTAGTTAACGCACATGTTAAGAGTCAAAACTTTATTCTTTTTGGTTAGCTCTTCTGCTTCTTCTAGCTCTGAAATAACACTGGCCCACAATCGCTTTGGACGGCCGACCCAACGTACGCGTACACCCATTGAATTCATCTCATCTCGCCTGCGACGGATGACATCGCGATTAAATCCCATTAGAAATTTCACTTCATCCGGTGATCTACGCCAATTCTCTGTTGAAAATGCGTACGCACTAATTTCTTTAACGCCGAATTCGATTGCACCTTGCACAACATCAAAAAGTGCTGCTTCGCCTGCTTCGTGACCAGCTGTGCGCGGTAATCCACGTTCTTTTGCCCAACGCCCATTGCCATCCATAACGATCGCAACGTGCTCTGGAATTTTCATACTCGCTCCACAATTGGAAGTGAACGCAATCCACGTTCAAGGTGCCATTGTAAATATGCAGCGATTAAACCACTAGCTTCGCGACGATTTTTTCCTTCACTCTTATTCGCGCTCTCCCAATCACTGCTTAACAAAGCAGCCATTAATTCAAGTGTTTCTGGTTGCGGAGTTGCACACGCAGAAGGTCTACATTCAAGGCAGACAGATCCTCCACCGACTAGTGAAAAATATCTGTGCGGTCCAGGTAAACCACAACGCGAACAATCTGTCATCGATGGTGCGTATCCACCGAGTGCAAGAGAGCGCAACAAGAATGCATCTAAAACAAGTGCGGGGTCATAACGATCATCACAGAGTGCTTTCATTGCACCAACAACTAAGTGAAACTCTTGCACAGCCGGTTCGCGCTCTTGGGCCGTAAACCGTTCTGAAGTTTCTAAAATCGCTGAAGCGATTGTCCAGCGCTGATAATCATCTGTAATTGCTTCGCCATAATTTCGCAGTGCTTCAACTTGTGTGACAGTGTCAAATGTTTTGCCAATATGCATCTGAATATCAACATGGCTGCCTGGTTCGAGGCGCGCACCAAATTTTGACATTGTGCGACGAACACCCTTTGCTACTCCGCGTACACGTCCGTGTTCGCGAGTAAGCATGGTGATGATGCGATCTGCTTCGCCTAATTTCTGTGTGCGCAAGATGATTGCTTCATCACGATACAAGCTCATGCAGGCAAAGGTACTGGTGGCAACTATCTAATTGCGCGATTTATTGCAGACACGACGGCCTTTAATGAAGCCGTTGTGGTGTTTGGATCAATTCCGACACCCCAGAAGGTTTCGCCACTAATTGAGCATTCGAGATAGGCAGCAGCGGATGCATCTCCACCTGCGGACAGTGCGTGCTCAAAGTAATCCAAAACTTTCACATCAACACCGTAATCCTGCACGATGTTGCAAAATGCTGCGATTGGTCCATTACCTGTGCCAGTCAATTTTTTAGTATCACCACGGTCAAGAAGTGTTACTTCTAAATTAACATCCTCATCGAGGACTGATGTTTGAGAAAGCCCCTTTAATCTAAAGCGACCCCACGGTGCATCCTGTGTTGGCAAGTATTCATCTTCAAAAACTTTCCATAATTGATCTGCAGTAACTTCTCCACCTTGTTCATCGGTCATTGCCTGAACAACGCGGCTAAATTCAATCTGCAAGCGACGTGGAAGATCTAGATGATGTTCGTTCTTCATCATGTATGCAACGCCACCTTTGCCTGATTGCGAATTCACGCGAATCACAGCTTCATAGGAGCGACCAATATCTTTTGGGTCAATTGGGAGATAAGGAACAGCCCACGTGAATTCATCGACGTGCTTACCGGCAGCCTTTGCATCGCGCTCTAGATGTTCGAAACCTTTTTTAATTGCATCTTGGTGAGATCCAGAGAACGCTGTAAATACAAGGTCGCCACCGTATGGATGGCGCTCAGGTACACGTAATTGATTTGCATATTCAACCGTGCGACGCACATCATCGATGTTGGTGAAATCAATCATTGGATCTATTCCGTGGCTTACTAAGTTAAGACCAAGTGTTACCAGACAAACATTTCCTGTGCGCTCGCCATTTCCGAAGAGCGTTCCTTCGATGCGATCAGCACCAGCTAAATAGCCAAGTTCGGCAGCTGCTACTCCGGTACCACGATCATTATGTGGGTGCAAAGAAACAATCACGCTGTCGCGATTGTTGAGGTTGCGACACATCCACTCAATAGAGTCCGCGTAAATATTTGGTGTCGCCATCTCAACTGTTGCTGGCAGATTTAAGATTGTCTTCCACTGTGGAGTTGGCTTCCAAATATCGTTAACTGCGTTACAAACTTCGACAGCAAACTCTAATTCTGTACCGGTGTATGACTCAGGTGAATATTCAAATGAAACCTTTGTCTCTGGAACTGTGCTGACAAGATCTAGACACATCTTGGCGCCATCTGTTGCAATCTTCTTAATGCCCTCTTTGTCAAGACCAAAAACAACTCGACGTTGAAGAGTTGATGTTGAGTTATATAAGTGAACGATTGCTTGCTTTGCACCCTTTATTGCTTCAAAGGTTCGCTCGATAAGTGGTTGGCGTGCCTGAGTGAGTACTTGAATGATTACATCATCAGGGATTAAGCCTTCTTCAATAATCTTTCGTACGAAATCAAAATCGGTCTGGCTTGCACTTGGAAAACCCACTTCAATTTCTTTATAGCCCATTGCGACCAAGAGATTAAACATCGCTAATTTGCGAGGAGTGTCCATTGGGTCAATCAAAGCTTGATTGCCATCTCGTAAATCCACGGATGACCACTTAGGTGCCTTCGTCATTTGTTTATCTGGCCATGTGCGATCTTGTAGATCTACAGGTATAAAAGATGAATAACGATGCGCACGCATCGATGATGGTTTTTGCTCTGGAAAATTCATTTTAAAACTCCTTATTGGTTACGGGATTTGTCTGGTTTAACCGGTACGACAAACCCCGCGGCGAGGGGACCGATTATTTGGCCCCGCCACGGCAGCTAAGGAGGAGGCTGCGAAGTGTCATGTGTAAATGGTAACCCCACCGCGTGTTTTCAAGCAAGTAAAGTTCTAAACTCCCGCGTATGGCCAACTTTGAATCACAACTAATCGCATTAGTTGACTCTGCCAATGAAATTTGTGACGTCGCAGAAAAATCAGGACGTAGTGATCAATTCAATGGTTCTGAATGGACTCCTGCAATTATTTTGGGGCACCTAGTCGATGTTGATAAAGAAGTGTGGATGGCTCGTTTTGAATTG
>CAFBLY010000050.1_pt1 | contig 7675 bp, 9 predicted proteins | sample 7268321 | NCBI WGS metagenome assembly CAFBLY01 (sample SAMEA6814047, study PRJEB35770) | freshwater metagenome | biome: Freshwater; feature: Freshwater reservoir; material: water | place: Czech Republic | collected 2017-05-23 | depth 30m m | reverse complement strand
CTAAATATGATGATGATGTCAATGATTTCGATTGGTGTTGTCAGTGTGCTCTGGGTAATTTATGGATTTGAATTAGCCTTTGGATACAAAGCTAATTCGCCTTGGTACGGAGCGATTTCTTTTTCTGGCTTGGGTGGAGTGGTCAACGACTTCACAAACAACGGTGGTCTCTACCCGATACCTGTTTTAGTTTTTGCAGCATTCCAGTTGATGTTTGCAATTATTACGCCAGCTTTAATTTCAGGTGCAATTGCTGATCGAGCAAAATTCACATCGTGGGCAGTTTTCGTTGCGATTTGGTCAACAATTGTCTATTTCCCAGTTGCACATTGGGTATTCGCATTTGGAAATAAAGTTGGTGACACCGTTACTGGTACAGGATTTCTTGCAGGTAAAGGTTTAGAGGATTTCGCTGGCGGAACGGCAGTGCATATCAATGCGGGAGCCGCAGGATTAGCGCTAGCAATTGTTCTGGGAAAGCGTGTGGGTTGGCGCAAAGAATCAATGCGTCCGCATTCACTTCCGTTAGTGATGCTTGGATCAGGGTTGCTCTGGTTCGGATGGTTTGGATTTAATGCTGGTTCGGCACTTGCTGCAAATGGAATAGCAGCACTTGCATTTATGAATACTCAAGTTGCAACAGCTGCAGCTCTTGCTGGTTGGCTTCTTGTTGAAAAAATCCGTCAGGGACACCCAACATCACTAGGTGCTTCTTCAGGCGCCGTTGCTGGTTTGGTTGCAATCACTCCAGCATGCGCGTTCGTCGCACCTTGGGCGGCGGTTGTCATTGGATTTATTGCAGGAATTTTATGTTCGTTTGCAGCTGGATTGAAGTATCGTTTTAATGTCGATGACTCATTAGATGTAGTTGGAGTTCATTTAGTCGCCGGAATTTGGGGATCACTCGCTATCGGATTCTTTGGAAGCAGCTCTGTTAACAGCATCGGATTGGATGGGCTCTTTTACGGAGGCGGAAGTGCATTGTTAGGTAAACAAGCCATAGGCGTGGCGCTCGTGGCTGCGTATTCTTTTGTGGCAACCTTGATAATTGGATATGGCATCGAAAAAACTATTGGTTTTCGTGTACAAAAAGATGTTGAAGTTTCAGGAATCGATCTGAACGAACACGCTGAAACTGCATATGAAATGACTAGCTCATCACGCGGAGGTTCAATTCTATGAAATTAATTACAGCGATCCTTAAGCCACATAAATTAGAAGATGTGAAAATCGCCCTACAAACTCATGGTGTTAAGGGCATGACAGTTTCAGAAGCAACCGGCTTCGGACGTCAAAAAGGTCATACTGAGGTGTATCGAGGTGCGGAATATACAGTCGACCTTGTTCCAAAAATAAGACTAGAAGTACTCGCTGATGACACGGAGGTTCAAGGAATTATCGATGTCATAGTTAAGAGTGCCTTGACTGGAAATATCGGTGATGGCAAAGTCTGGGCTATTCCTATTGAACAAGTTGTACGTGTTCGCACAGGCGAGCAAGGCCCAGAAGCAATCTAAAATATTGTTCGGGGCTGAAGTAGGCTCTGCCCATGTTTGATGCGCTGTCGGCTCGCTTTGCCAAGACATTTGGTGGATTGCGCGCGAAAGGAAAGATCTCCTCTTCAGACGTTGAATCTGTCATAGAAGAAATCACAAATGCACTCCTTGAAGCGGACGTTGCCCTAGAAGTCGTAAATCTATTTTCAGATCGCGTGCGCACCCAAGTAATTGCTTTCCTGCCAACTCTTCAAGCTGGAAGTAATCAGGCTCAAGCAATATTTGATGTTGTTAATTCAGAGCTAACTTCAATTCTTGGTTCTGAAGCCAGACGCATTCGAATCGCTAAGAATCCACCAACAATTGTGATGTTGGCTGGGTTGCAAGGAGCAGGTAAAACTACTCTTGCAGCAAAGTTGGCCAAGTTCTATAAAGATCAAGGAAATACTCCGCTATTGGTTGCTGCTGATTTACAAAGACCAAATGCAGTCACCCAGTTACAGATTTTAGGAGAACAAATCGGTGTTCCAGTATTTGCACCGGAGCTAGGTAACGGTTCAGGAAACGCTGTCCAAGTGGCACGCGATGGAGTTGCGTTCGCACACTCCAAGGTTCATAACATGGTTATCGTCGATACCGCAGGTCGATTGGGCATCGATGATGAATTAATGGATGAAGCAATTGCAATACGAGATGAAATTCAACCGCATGAAATTCTTTTTGTGATTGATGCGATGATCGGTCAAAGCGCAATTGAGACTGCCCGAGCATTCGAGCACGGTGTTGGCTTTGATGGCTTAGTTTTAACTAAATTAGATGGTGACGCACGTGGCGGCGCAGCTCTTTCTATAACAGAGATTATCAAGCGTCCAATTATGTTTGTTTCAACTGGTGAGAAAATATCTGATTTTGATGTTTTCTATCCAGATCGTATGGCCTCTCGAATTCTAGGCATGGGTGATGTAGCAACTTTGGCTGAACAAGCAAAAAAAGCACTCAACCCTGAAACAAGTGCCAGACTTGAAGAAAAATTCGCACGGGGTGACGAATTCACTTTAGAAGATTTCTTGGAGCAACTTGAGGCAATGGCCAATATGGGCTCAATGGGGAAATTACTCTCGATGTTGCCAGGTGCTGCTTCAATGAAAAAACAAATAGAGAACTTTGATGAAAGCGAGATTGTGCGCACAAAAGCAATAGTGCAATCAATGACACCTCAAGAACGGCGCGATATCAAAGTTCTCAATGGAACCAGGCGTTCACGAATTGCGCAGGGAAGTGGTCGTGCAGTTTCAGAAGTTAATTCTCTCGTCGAAAGATTTAGTGCGGCGCAAAAGGCAATGAAGCAGATGCGAAGCGGAAACATTCCAGCCGGAATGCCCGCTGGAATGCCGGACATGCGCAGTGCAAAACCACCAGTAGCGCACAAGAAGAAGTCCAAGTCAGGTAATCCCGCTAAAAGGGCTGCAGAAGAGCGCGGATAGGCCTTAATTTCGCTTCCTGAGCTTGTGATGGCAAGATTAGCCACCTGTGACGGGGCCCTCTACCCCCGAAACATCCAAGTCCATCGCTTGGTCAAAATGATTGCGCACCCCGCTGCAATTACTTTGGCAAGGCACACATTTACAGGAGCACACGTTACTTGGCTACAAAAATTCGTTTAATGCGCATGGGAAAAATTCGCACACCTTATTTCCGTATTGTTGTTACAGATTCACGCAAAGCTCGCAATGGTTTATCCATTGAAGAAATTGGTCGTTACGCACCAGGTCAAGAACCATCACTGATCGAAGTTAATTCTGATCGTGCTCTTTACTGGCTCGGCACTGGCGCACTTCCAACAGCAGCAGTTGAAGCTATTTTAAAAGTTACTGGCGATTGGCAAAAGCACAAGGGTCTTCCTGGAACAGAAGGAACACTGCGAGTTGCTGCACCTAAACCACATAAGAGCGTTGCTTACGAAGCAGCTGTTAAGCAAGCAATGGATGAACCAAAAGAAGGCGCAACAACTCTTAAGAAGAAAGCACAAGAGAAGTTAGCTGCCAAAGCTAATCCAGTTGTAGAAGAAACTCCTGCACCAGTTGCTGAAACAGTTGTTGAAGAAGCGCCTGTCGTTGAAGCAGAAGCACCAGCAGTTGTTGAAGAAACTCCAGTGGCTGAAGTTGTTGCAGAAGCAACACCAGAAGCGGCTGCCGAATAACAATGATGGATGAAGCACTCGAGCATCTCGTAAAAGGGATCGTCGATAATCCAGAAGATGTCGTTGTTAAGGAAAAAACTCATCGTCGCGGAACAACGCTAGAAGTTCGAGTTAATCCTGAAGACATTGGCAAAGTTATTGGTCGAAATGGTCGAACAGCCAAAGCTCTTCGCACTGTCGTAAGTGCAATTGCAGGTCGTACAGTGCGCGTCGATCTCATCGAGACCGACGAGGCTCGCTAACAACTTCACGGATATGCGTTTACTCGTGGGCCGTATTGGTCGCGCCCACGGAATTCTTGGTGAAGCGACGATTGAAGTTCGTACTGACGATCCAGATATTCGTTTTGCCGTAGGGGCAACTGTGAGCACTGATAAACACGGTGATCTCACTATTGTTTCAGGACGTGTTCATAACGGAATTCTGCTCCTTGGATTTAATGGCATAACCACCCGCAATCAAATTGAAGAGTTACGTAACGAAATGCTCTATTCCGATGTAGATATAGATGCATCAACTGGAGATGACGATGAGTATCACGTTCTTCAATTGATTGGCTGTATGACTTATCGGGAATCCGGCGAAAAATATGGTGAAGTAACTGACGTGATAAATCTTCCAGGTCAGGATTTATTGGCTATTAAGACTGAACAAGGTGAATCACTTATTCCTTTTGTGCATCAATTAGTGCCAGAAGTAGATATAAGAAATAAGCGCATAGTCGTTATTCCTCCAACAATCACGGGGGAGATAAAATGAAATTAGATGTTGTCACCATTTTTCCAGAGTATCTGGCTCCGCTTAAGTTATCTCTTCTTGGCAAAGCCCAGGAAGAAGGTTTGATTGAAATAAATATTCATGATTTGCGCGTACACGCAAAAGATAATCATCACAGCGTTGATGACACGCCATATGGGGGCGGAGCAGGCATGGTTATGAAAGCCGAAGTCTGGGGATCAGCCCTTGATCCATTGCTAGTTAAAGATGTTGACCTAATTATTTTGACACCAGGTGGCAAACGTTTTAATCAGCGAATGGCAGAAGCATTTTCAATGCGCTCACACCTTGTCTTTGCATGTGGGCGCTACGAAGGTATTGACGATCGAGTCCGTCAGCATTATGTGCAGGAAGTTTTCGCACAAAAAAATGTTCGGGTCCACGAAGTATCTATTGGTGATTATGTATTAGGTGGGGGAGAAGTTGCAGCAATGGTGATGATTGAAGCGATCACTCGGCTGTTGCCCGGAGTACTCGGAAACCCAGAATCCATAGTCGAAGAGTCACACATGCACGATGGGTTCGCCGAATATCCATCATTTACTAAACCACAAACATGGCGAGATATTTCAGTTCCAGAGATATTGCTTAGCGGAAATCACGCGCAAATTGCTGCATGGCGTGCACAAGCTGCAAAAGATCGAGCCGAAAAGAATTTCTAACTAGTCAGTAATCCTAGATTTACCGTATTCTTTCACACATGTCCGAAGAGTCAGAGAAAATCCAATCCCGACTAATACGTGACCTCGAACCAGTTGTTGCCGTAGAACTTGAGCGACATTTATCAATTCAAAAAAATTGGTATCCCCATGAATATGTCCCATGGAGTGAAGGCCGAGATTTTGCAGGCCCACTCAATGGCGATGCATGGGAAGCTAAAGATTCTCGTCTGTCACCCGTTGCACAAGATTCACTCATTCTTAATTTATTAACTGAAGATAACTTACCGAGCTATCACACCGAGATCACACTCTCCATGGGCAGAGATGGCGCATGGGGTAACTGGATTGAACGCTGGACAGCCGAAGAAGGTCGCCATGCAATTGTAATTCGCGATTACTTGATGGCAACTCGCGGTGTCGATCCATACGAGCTAGAAGATTTGCGAATGGCACATATGTCACTGGGTTATCAAACTCCTTATGAAAATGACATGTTGCACACAATTGCATACGTTTCTTTCCAGGAATTAGCAACTCGTATTTCTCATCGCAACACAGGAAAGATTTCAGATGATCCAATCGCTGAAGGCATGATGCAAAGAATCGCACTTGATGAGAATCTGCACATGATTTTCTATCGCAATACTCTTCAAGCTGCCCTTGAACTAGAACCAAATGCGGCGATGCGTGCAATCGCAGATGTCGTAACCAATTTCGATATGCCAGGTGCGAATATGCCAGGTTTTGGTCGCAAGGCTGTTCAAATCGCTCTTGCAGGTATTTATGACATGCAACAACACTTAGAAGAAGTTATTGCTCCCGTGCTTCGAGCATGGAATGTTTTTGAGAGAAATGACTTATCAGGTGATGGTTTAGTTGCTAGAGATGAACTAACTGCATTCTTGACTAAAACGACAGAAGAGTCAGATCGTTTTAATGAAAAACGTGAACATCACTTTGAGCGACTTATCGCCCGTGGACAAGAGCCAATTCGCATTCAAAAATGAGCAAACGTGTAATCTTTATCGAACATGATCACGTCAGCGATGGTGGACCGATTTGGCATCAATTCCAATTACGTGGCTACGAAATTACTCGCTTCATCATTGTTGATAAAGAACATCAGAAAAATCCAAATGTCGTAGTCCAATGGCCAGATTTACTCTCATTTGATGTTGTAGTTGTAATGGGTGCGCCGTATGCCGCTTATGGAGATGATGTTGTCGGAAATTGGTTACTGCCAGAGTTAGAAAAAATGCGAGAAGTGCATAATGCTGGAATTCCTGTTCTCGGTATTTGTTTTGGGGGACAGTTGATGTCGCGAGTTCTAGGTGGAGACGTTTCTAGATCTCCACGCGCAGAACTAGGTTGGTATGAAATTGAAAGTAAAGATGAATCCCTGGTGCCGCGAGGACCTTGGTTTCAATATCATTGGGATCGATTCACACTACCGCCTGATGCAACTTTGATTGCAGAAAATGATTTATGTCCACAAGCTTTTTCATTTGGCCGCACCCTGGGCTTGCAATTTCACCCAGAGATAGATCCACACGTACTTGATTTGTGGTTAGAGATGGAAGGTGGATGCGCTGAAGTGGAGTCAGAAGGTGTTGATGTGAAAGTTTTACGTGCGCAAACAAAAGAACTTGAGGAGCAAACAAATCAGCGCGGTTACGATTTAGTCGATCAATTTCTTGATCGCATCGCAACCGCGCCGATTAAGCGGATCTAGTTTTCTTAGATTATTTCCTAGATTTTGCCTACATATCTAGCGGGGTGACGTATGCTCCAGAAATTCCACCATCTACTAAGAAGTTAGATGCTGTAATAAATGATGAGTCATCGCTAGCAAGGAAGGCAACAGCGGCGGCAATTTCTGTGTCATCCGCAAAGCGACCCATTGGAATGTGAACTAAACGACGTGCTGCACGTTCTTTATCTTTGGCAAAGAGTTCTTGCAAAAGTGGAGTATTAACTGGTCCAGGCGACAACGCATTTACTCGGATACCTTCGCGCGCAAACTGAACTCCAAGTTCGCGTGACATGGCAAGCACCCCGCCCTTTGAAGCCGTGTATGCAATCTGAGAAGTTGCAGCACCCATTGTTGCGACAAATGATGCCGTGTTAATGATCGAGCCCTTACCTGCTTTTTGCATGTACGGAATTACGTATTTGCAGCAATGAAAAACACTGGTGGTGTTGACTCGCAACACTCTTTCCCAGGCATCTAGCCCAGTAGTCAAAATTGAATCATCATCTGGTGGAGATATTCCTGCATTGTTAAATGCAATATCAATACGACCGTACGTATCAAAGGCAACCTTGTACATATTCTCAACATCGGCAGCACTTGTTACATCTGCTTTTACGAAGATTCCGCCAGTTGCTTTTGCAGCAGCTTCACCAGATTCGGCATTCATATCGACTGCAACAACCTTTGCGCCTTCACTAGCTAAGCGCTTTGCTGTGGCCAGACCGATTCCGCTGCCCGCTCCTGTAATTACTGCTACGCGTCCTTCGAGACGTTGAGACATTATTTT
>CAFBLY010000047.1_pt1 | contig 7912 bp, 7 predicted proteins | sample 7268321 | NCBI WGS metagenome assembly CAFBLY01 (sample SAMEA6814047, study PRJEB35770) | freshwater metagenome | biome: Freshwater; feature: Freshwater reservoir; material: water | place: Czech Republic | collected 2017-05-23 | depth 30m m | reverse complement strand
TTGGAGTCGATGACATTACGGAAATCATGACATCGCCATCGCTGAAATTACTTGCACGTTGCTCTGAACAAGAACTTTCATCTGATGAGATGTTGGCGATTGCAACAAAAGAATTAAAAGATCTTGTGACTGTGACGCACTCAAACCCACATGATTCATTACTTGAAATTTCTGCACTTGGTGTTTCAAAAGGTGAAACACTTTCAAAAATGGCAGAACGTTTAGGAATTAGTGCAGAAGATTGCGTTTCATTTGGCGATAATCCGAATGACATTTCAATGCTGGAATGGTGCGGACGTTCGTATGCAATGGCCGATGGACATCCAGATGCGCATAAAGCGGCTAAATCAATTGCAGAACCACACACAGATGATGGTGTGGCAATGATTATCGAAGAGTTATTGAAACTTCCTGCCCGTTAACTCATTAACTAGCGCTAAATATTGGTCAATTTTAAGTGATGGCCTTCTTCAGGTAGATTACGCGACGGAGGGCTCGCATAGCGGCCGAGTGCACCGGTCTTGAAAACCGGCAGGTGAAAGCCTCGTGGGTTCAAATCCCACGCCCTCCGCTCTTATTTATTTGTGGCTGACTTCATACCCGTCTACGCGTGCACGTACCTAGCAACTTAACAACAGGCAGAGCACACTTACCCCTATAAAAGTGCTAAATAATTAGTACCAATTTATTACCAATGGGGGCGGTACATGTCAGGTGTTTTCTCGCCAACGCGAGCAAAGATCAAAGAGCGCACACTGCGCACTGATAAATGGTGGCTCCAACCTGCAATCACATTTGGCGTGTTAATCAGCTTTGTAATTTATGCAACATTTCGCGCATTTGAAAACAAATATTATTTTGTCGAACCATTGATTTCTCCTTTTTATTCTCCATGTCTTTCTACAAGTTGTATCGAAGGTTCATCGCTACTCGGGCAACCTTTTAATAATGAATATTTCGGTATCGGAATTTCACCATCGCTATTTATTTTAATATTCCCTCTTGGCTTCCGTATGACCTGTTATTACTATCGCAAGGCGTATTACAGAGCGTTCTGGATGTCGCCACCTGCATGTGCAGTAGCCGAACCCCACACTAAATACACAGGCGAAACACGCGCCCCACTAATTTTGCAAAATGGCCACCGATGGTTTTTCTACTTTGGTTTAATTTTTAACGTATTACTTACGTACGATGCAATTCTTGCCTTTAGAAACGCAGAAGGAAACTGGGGACACTTAAGCGTTGGAACACTTGTTTTGTTACTTAACGCGACACTGCTCTGGCTTTATTCAATGTCATGCCACACATGTCGTCACACACTTGGTGGACGTTTGAAGCACTTCTCAAAGCATCCAGTGCGTTACAAGTTGTGGTCATGGGTTTCAGTTCTAAATCACAAGCACCCAACATTTGCATGGATCTCGCTCTTCGGAGTTGCTTTTGCAGATATATACGTACGCGCTGTTGCATCTGGTGCCTGGACAAACTTCTATTTCTTCTAAGTGAGAGCGGCTAATTAAATGACAAACCTTGAACGCCATTCATATGACGTAGTTGTCATTGGCGCGGGTGGTGCTGGGCTTCGTGCAGCAGTAGAAGCACGCGAAGCTGGATTGCGCGTTGCAATTATTTGTAAATCACTCTTTGGAAAAGCACACACTGTTATGGCAGAAGGTGGCGCTGCTGCATCAATGGGAAACGTTAATGACAATGACAATTGGCAGGTTCACTTCCGCGACACAATGCGCGGCGGCAAATTCTTAAATCACTACAGAATGGCCGAACTTCACGCTAAAGAATCACCAGATCGCATCTGGGAACTCGAGCAATGGGGCGCTTTATTTGATCGCACAGCAGAAGGAAAAATTAGCCAACGTAACTTTGGTGGACACGAATATCCACGCCTTGCACACGTTGGCGACCGCACTGGTCTAGAACTTATTCGCACAATGCAACAACGCATCGTTGCTTTGCAACAAAAAGATGGCAAGACATATCAATCAATGGAAAGCCACCTCAAAGTATTTCCAGAGTTAACTGTTACTGAGATTATTAAAGAAGATGGAAAAGTTGCTGGTGTCTACGGATACTGGCGCGAAACTGGCGCAGAAGTTTTATTTGAAGCACCAGCAGTAATCATTGCAACTGGTGGCGTTGGTAAAACATTTAAAATTACATCTAACTCTTGGGAAGGCACAGGAGATGGTCACGCACTTGCACTCAAAGCCGGTGCAAACCTTGTTGACATGGAGTTCTTGCAATTCCACCCAACAGGAATGGTCTGGCCGCCATCGGTTCGAGGGATTTTAGTTACCGAATCAGTTCGTGGTGAAGGTGGAGTTCTTACTAACACCAAAGGCGAACGCTTCATGTTTAAGTACATTCCAGATGTATTTAAAGATAAGTACGCAGACAACGAAGAAGAAGCAGATCGTTGGTACACAGATCAAGATAACAATCGCCGCCCACCAGAGTTATTGCCACGCGATGAAGTTGCTCGCGCAATTAACTCTGAAGTTAAAGCGGGACGCGGAACAGAACACGGCGGAGTATTCCTCGATGTTTCAAAGCGTTTAAGTGCTGAAGTAATTAAGAAGCGCTTGCCATCTATGTGGCACCAATTTTATGAATTAGCTGGCGTTGACATTACAAAAGAACCAATGGAAGTTGGTCCAACGTGTCACTACGTAATGGGTGGCGTTGAAGTAGAACCAGATACTGCAGCAGCAGTTGGTGTTCCTGGGCTATTTGCAGCGGGCGAAGTTGCCGGCGGAATGCACGGATCAAATCGTCTTGGTGGAAATTCACTCTCAGATCTACTTGTATTTGGTCGTCGCGCAGGTATGGGCGCAGCAGCATATGTAAAGGGTGCAAAACCAGTTGCAGTAAGTGCTGCAGCAATTAAATCTGCAGCAGATCGTATTGAAGCACCATTTACACGTAGCGGCGGCGAAAATTCATATTCATTACACGCAGAGCTTCAGGAAATTACACACAACCTCGTTGGAATTATTCGCACAGGTTCCGAACTAAAGGAAGCAATAGAAAAGATTGCAGAAATTAGAAAGCGCAGTGCAAATGTTTCTGTTGCCGGTGGACGTAAATTCAATCCTGGTTTCCACCTTGCATTCGATCTAGACAACATGCTGCTAGTTGCAGAGAGCACCGCGAAATCTGCAATTTCTCGCGAAGAGTCTCGCGGTGGACATACACGTGATGACTTCCCACAACTAGATAACAAGTGGCGCCAAGTAAATCACATCGCTTCGTTTAATGGCACAGAGGTATCGGTACGCAAACAGGCACTTCCTGAAATTCCTAAAGAACTCTTTGACCTCTTTGATGTTCACGAATTAGAGAAGTACATGACACCTGAAGAAATCACGAAAGGCGGCGCACGCTAATGGCACGCAATTTAAAAATGCGCATTTGGCGCGGAGATGCCGATAATGGCGCACTTCAAGACGTAACCGTCGAAGCAAACGAAGGCGAAGTTGTACTCGATGTCATTCACCGTGTGCAAGCTACACAAATGGGTGATCTCGCTGTTCGCTGGAATTGCAAAGCTGGCAAGTGCGGTTCATGTTCAATGGAAATCAACGGTAAGCCACGTCTTGCATGTATGACACAAGTTGCGTCATATGGTGATGAAGAAACAATTACCGTGACACCACTTCGAGCATTCCCGGTAATTAAAGATCTAGTAACTGATGTGTCATTTAATTACAGAAAAGCGATGGAAATTCCTTCATATGAACCACCTGCAAATCTCAAACCTGGTGAAGCTCGCATGGAGCAGATAGATGTAGAGCGCAGCCAAGAGTTCCGCAAATGCATCGAGTGCTTCTTGTGCCAAGACACTTGTCACGTAATTCGCGATCACGAAGAGAATAAAAAATCATTTGCCGGCCCGCGCTTCTTTATCCGCATCGCCGAACTAGATATGCACCCGCTAGATATTCTTAAAAACCGAAAGCAAAAGGCGCAAGAAGAACACGGCCTTGGAATGTGCAACATCACCAAGTGCTGTACAGAAGTATGCCCGGAGCACATCCGAATTACAGATAACGCAATCATTCCTATGAAAGAGCGCGTAGTAGACGTTAAATACGATCCAGTTCGTTGGTTAGGCACAAAAATACGCAAACGCGAAGGTATCGTTTAATACATGAGTCAAGCCGTCAATGTGCGATCAATTTCTTTGGTTTCACTTGGTGGAGTAATAGGTTCACTTATTCGTTACAGAATCGGTGAGATATTTACTGATTCACACACTGCAACACTAATTGTAAATCTCTTAGGTGTTGCAATTGCAACGTTCTTACTTGTCTTAATGGAACGCCGAGGAAATACAGATCAACGCAATTTTTTATTGCCAGGATTCTGTGCCGGACTGACAACTTTTTCAGCACTCGCTCTTCTGACTCTAGAACCAGGCAATGGTGGGACTACGTATGTAAGCATCACAGTCATCGCAAGCTTGGTAATAATCGCAATTGTGATGCCAATTGCTCGCAAAGTAATTGCGGTTCGCCAATGAGAACATCGCTAGTCATATTGGGTGCAGCAATCGGTGCACCCTCACGTTTTATTATCGATCAATATTTGCGAAAATTTTCAAATGCGCCATGGGGAACTTTCGCTGTAAACATTCTTGGATCATTTGTTATTGGGCTCACATGGGGCGCATCCGATAACACTGTTGCACTCGTTGCAATTGGTTTTGCTGGTGCGTTTACAACGTGGTCAACATTTATGTTAGATATTTATCAAGCAATCGAATTAAAAAAGTTTAGAGCCGCAGCAATTAATTATGTCGGCTCCTTGATGCTTGGGTTATTGGCCGCAGCTATTGCTATAAATTTAGTTGCGTAAAGAGAGCATCCACTTTTCAACATCATCTGGATGACGCGGTAAGTTTTCACTTAAATTGCGGTATCCGTCGGCAGTAACAACTACGTCATCTTCGATCCGAATTCCGATGCCACGATATTCAGGTGCAAACATTTCGTCATCTGGTTGTATATAAAGCCCAGGTTCTACGGTTAAAACCATTCCTTCTTTGAGTGTTCCGAGTACATAATCTTCATCGCGCGCTTTGTCGCAATCATGAACATCCATACCGAGCATGTGGCTTACTCCGTGCAGAGTCCAACGACGATGCAAACCATTTTCTGGCAGTAAAGACTCTTCAGGTGACATTGGTAAAACGCCCATATCTGAAAGGCCCTTTGCCAACACTGCTTGGCAAGCAGAATTAATAGATCTAAATGTTGCACCTGGTTTAACGGCTGCAAAACCTGCAAGTTGCGCTTCGTACACCAACATATACAAAGCACGTTGTGCGGGAGAAAACTTTCCAGAAATTGGCAATGTACGAGTGATGTCGGCGGTGTAGTACGAATCCATTTCAATACCGGCATCAATAAGAATTAATTCACCGGGTCTTACTTCCCCATCATTTTGAATCCAATGCAAAATACATGCATGCGAACCAGATGCGGCAATCGTTTCATATCCGACATCATTTCCGGCAATTCGAGCACGTCCAAAGAAGGCTGCTTCAACAACACGTTCTCCGCGTGGAGTGCTTACTGCCGCAGGTAGCGAACGAACAACATCTGCAAACCCTTTTGCTGTTTCGTCACATGCACGTTGTAATTCAGAAATTTCGTACTCGTCTTTGATTAAACGTGCTGCAGATGTAAATGCTAAGAAATCTGCTTCTTGAGAGTGAACCGCAATGCTTTTATCAATCATAGGATCTTCACCACGAATAGTTAGGGCAGTGGTTCCATCTTTTAAAATCGCTTCAAGATCATCTACTCGACTAGTTTGAATCTGATAGCGGTCTTCGGCTTCTTTTAATGTGAAGCGTCGGCCAACCCAGAGTTCGCCGAAGCGTCGGTCAGTATAAAAAGCGTGAGTATCGCGAGTAGAGCGCGGATGAATAAACAAAAAAGTTTCGTGACCGTTATCAGTTGGCTCTAAAACAAGAACCGCGTCAGCACTAGCTTCAACACCTTGGACTCCAGAATAATAAGCAAACGCAGAGTGCGGCCTAAATCTGTAATCGCAATCATTGCTTCGAACTTTAAAACCGCCAGCTGGTAAAACTAAACGTAAACCTGGATAACGAGCAGATAAAGATGCGCGACGTAAAAAGGCAGAAGTAACAGCAGGACTAGCAACAACTCCTTCTAAATCAGATGCAACCCAACCTTTGGACATAAAGTCTGCAAATGCAGGAGAAGGAGTGTTATCCCGCGCAGCCTTAACAGGCTCTATTGCAGGTGTATCTACTTCTTTTTGATCCATATGTGAAGTCTAAAGCAAATCTTCCAGTCTGCACACAAATCATGCTCTGATATTTTTCTTCCATGCAAAAGGCGCTTCGCGTATTAATCACTCCTGATTCTTTTAAAGGATCAGCCACAAACCGAGAAGTTGCTGACGCCATCGCCCTTGGTTGGAAAAAGGTGCGAACACAAGATGAGATTAATTGCTTTCCTATGGCCGATGGTGGCGAAGGAACGCTAGAAACTTTTGCAATGAGATTTCCAAGAGCACAACGCATAAAGATTGAAGTTAACTTTCATGAAAAGCAAAAGCGAATTGCTACCTGGCTTTTATTAGATGATGGCACTGCAATTATCGAACTCGCAGAAGCATGCGGATTAACACATATGAAAGTTCTCGATCCTCTTAAGGCAAGCACATTCGCATTTGGTCAGATATTAAAATCTGCAGCAGAAAATGCAGAAGTAAAGAAAATAATTGCGTGCATTGGAGGCTCGGCAAGCACTGATGGTGGAGTTGGTGCATTGATTGCTTTGGGAGCCCGCTTTCTTAGTGCGTCAGGGGATTCAATTCAATTAGGTGGTGTGGGTTTAAAAGAAATTCATACTGTTGATTTTTCAGAAATGACACAACCACCACAGCTAGGTTCTACGTGTTTAGCTGATGTCAATAATTTCTTACTTGGCGACAATGGTGCCGCAAAGACTTATGGTCCACAAAAAGGAGCAACTGCAAAAGATATAGAAATTCTTGAAGCTGGCCTAGAGCGACTGTTAGAAGTAAGTGAAAAAAATGATTTTGCAGGAGCGGGTGCGGCAGGAGGAACTTCATTTGGTTTAAATTTTGGTTGGGACACTTCACTAAATTCTGGAGCTAAAGTAATTGCCGAACTTATGGAATTGCGAGAAGAGATCAATAAATCTGACATTGTGATTACAGGAGAAGGAAAATACGATCAGCAAAGTGCGCAAGGAAAAGTTGTTGGTTTAATTCAAGAACTCTCTGCCGAATATAAGAAGAGAACGCTTCTGTGTGTTGGAAGTAGTGATGTGGATTTTCCTTCCAACCATCTCTCCGGTGTTGTTCTAGAGGATTTAGCTGGCAGCAAAGAGGCGGCCATGTCAGAATCACTTCAGTGGTTAGTAAAAGCAGGAGAGTTATTAGCCCAACAAGTGTGAAAGCGGTAAACTATCGCCTGCACAAGGAGACGTCGCATAGCCCGGTCGAGTGCGCCTCACTGCTAACGAGGTAAGGTGTAAAAGCCTTCAGGAGTTCAAATCTCCTCGTCTCCGCAGATAGATAAGTTAAAGGAGTCCTCGCGTGCCAACGTTTTCAGTAGCAATCGTTGGCGCAGGACCAGCAGGTTATTTCGCAGCGCAAGCACTTCAAAATGCACAGAGCGAAGATAAAACATTTGCAATCGACATGATTGAACGCCTGCCAACACCATGGGGACTCGTTCGAAGTGGCGTTGCACCAGATCATCCAAAGATTAAAACCGTTTCAAAAGTATTTGAAAAGATTGCAACTGCCGGAAACTTTAGATTATTCGGAAACGTCGAACTCGGTACAGATGTTCAACTCAGTGATTTACAAGCAAAGTATGACG
>CAFBLY010000040.1_pt1 | contig 8673 bp, 7 predicted proteins | sample 7268321 | NCBI WGS metagenome assembly CAFBLY01 (sample SAMEA6814047, study PRJEB35770) | freshwater metagenome | biome: Freshwater; feature: Freshwater reservoir; material: water | place: Czech Republic | collected 2017-05-23 | depth 30m m | reverse complement strand
TTCGAAGGCAGAGCCGGGGGATTTACAGTCCCCTCCCATTGGCCGCTCGGGCAACCCGCCAAGGTCGAACGTTTTACGGCGGGTGAAGATTACCTCAAATTAATCAGTAGAGGTAATTCGTCGTTTTCTTGAGCGAAGCAGTAACCCAATCAGAAGAACTACTGCGATTCCAGCGATTATTTTGACAAGAGTAACTAGAAGATTTGATCCAGATTCTGAATCTACTGTTTCTACATTTTCAGAAATTGGAACTATTCCTTCGATTAAATTAAATGTGTAACTTCCATTGAGGACATGTCCATCAGCGGATGCAACGCGATACTTAACTTGGAATTGACCAGTTTCAGAAGTTGTGTTGAGAAGCCGAGTAATTTTTGAACCTTCTGTGCTTGTTTCCCCCATACCGATGTCTTCACCGCTTGGGGACATAATCGAAACAGAATTGCCACTACCCAGATTTAATAACTCTTCACTAAATTCGAGCTCTATCTGTTCTGGTAATTGTTCAATATTCACAGCAGCACTTGGGTCAGATGAAATCAGGTCTGAGTGGGCAAAAGCAGGTGGAATTACAAAACTGATCAGCAGCGTTAAGAACAAAATGAGTATTTTTTTCATGGACTCTTCTTTGGGTGACTGAGTAGGAAACCAACAATGCTTTCTGCAAACTTAGCAGAGGGCTCGGGAGTGTGTTTACCTTTAGTTATGCTCCAAAGTTCGGCTGTAGTGCCTGATTTACAACCTTTGTATCTTAGAACTGTAGTTTCAGCTCCGGATAATTTACGGTCTAAATCAAGGCGCGGAAGAACTCGACTCGGTTTTTTTCTGCACATATTTCTTTTGCCCCATAAATCGATTGTCTTTCGCGCCGATGGATAAGCATTTCCAAACAAATATCCACCTGTGTATGTAATAAGTTGGTCATTGCTACCGTGAATTTCTAAGACACTTACAGGTGATGTTGGTTGACAACTCTTTGGATTGGAAAAGGTTGCACCTGCAAGGCTAACAATTGCAGCGATTCTTTCAGATTGGTTGCACGCCATTCGATGAGCCATAAACCCACCATTTGAAGCTCCAAGAATATATACGCGTGCTGGATCAACTGAATAATCTTTCGATACTGCATCAATTATGCTGATGAGGTAAGCCTCATCATCAATATTGCCTGAATCAAAGTTACAACATGCAGGTGTTGCATTCCAGAAACCAAGACCATTGGAATCTTTACTTCCACTTGGGTAAACAGTCAATATTTCGTTTTCGTCAGCAACTTTACCCAATTGGAAATAAGTTGCAGCAGATTGACCGTTGCTGTTATACCCATGTAAGGCAATGATTAGTGGGGCAGGTACGTTTAATTGATAATTACTTGGCAGAATTAATGTAAATGGCCTGTCCCCTGGATAAACCACATCAGCGGCATGTGATTGTGTAATCGGCAAAATGCTTATCAACAAAATTAAAACGGTTAATCGCGCCCGAAACATGGTAAAAATCTAGTCTATCGACCGAAGAATTTCATTACTTTTCGGGTGAGCAGATAAGATGAGCAAATGGCTGACAGTAGTTTCGACATCACATCCAAAATTGATCGCATGGAATTAGACAATGCGATTAATCAGGCAATTCGCGAGATTGATACTCGCTTTGATTTTAAGAATACTGGCTCTTCAATCGAACTCAAGGGTGAAGTAATTAATATCGAGGCAGATACCGAAGAGCGCGCGAAAGCAGCACTCGATGTTGTCAAAGACAAAATGATCAAACGTGGAGTTTCGCTAAAGCATTTAGATGCTGGTGCTCCACAACTGAGCGGAAAGATTTATAAAATTGCTGCGCCTCTTAAAGAGGGCATCTCAACTGAAAATGCCAAGAAGGTTGCAAAATTCTTGCGCGATGATGGACCTAAGTCACTTAAAACTCAGATCCAAGGCGATGAACTTCGTGTTACAAGTAAGAGTCGCGATGATTTACAGACAGCCATGGCACTGGTAAAAGATGGTGCATGGGATTTCGCAGTTCAATTTACGAATTTCCGCTAATTGTCTAGATACAAAACGGGCTTACTCTTCGGAGTAGCTGCGTACACGATTTGGGGAGCATTCCCTCTGTACTGGCCACTGTTGCAACCGGCTACCCCACTAGAAATTGTTTCCCACCGAGCGGTTTGGTCACTGTTCTTCTGTTTGATTGCACTTGGACTTAGCAAACAACTAAAGAGCACTTACACACTTCTGAAAAATCCACGCGTATTTATTCGTTTATTACTCGCTGCAGCACTGATTTCGGTTAACTGGATTGTCTACATCTGGGGCGTAAATAATGGTCACGTCGTCGAGTGCGCACTTGGGTACTACATCAATCCCTTAATCATTATCGCTTTTGGCGTAATTATGTTGCGCGAAAAAATGCGCAAACTTCAATGGACTGCAGTTGGTTTTGGCGCACTAGGTGTACTGGTTTTAACTATTGATTATGGTCGATTGCCTTGGATTGCACTTGCACTCGCTGTTTCATGGGGCTCATACGGGCTTGTAAAAAAACAACTAAATCTGGGGGCTCTTGAAGGATTGGCAATTGAAACATTGCTTTCGTTGCCTTTTTACGGCGGTTATTTAATTTACATTGGCCTCAATGGCACCGGGCAACTTGGATCATCACCAGGCTTATCAATTCTGCTTATTAGCGCCGGCATTGTTACTGCAATTCCACTCTTGTTATTTAATGGATCAACAACTCGTCTACCTTTTACGATTATTGGATTACTTCAATACATCACACCAACACTTCAGTTTTCAATTGGTGTATGGGTTCGTCATGAAGCCATGCCAACAGCACGTTGGGCAGGATTTCTAATTATCTGGGCCGCACTGATAACGCTTGGAATTGATTTGATTAAATCAGGACGTACGGTCAATAACAGCGTCGCACAGGGATAACAGCGCACCTGTTGCTTCACCAACAGGCAAAGGTCCAAGTGCAGCGCGTGCTTCTTTGGCAATCGAAATCAATTGTGTACGTGATTCCTCAAGTGCTTTGTGTTGGCGAAGTTCACGCAGAACTTGATCAACTGTGGCTTCGTCTTCAATAGGTGCGCTGAGCAGGTGTCGAAGTTCTGCATCCGCAGAGTCCTGTGATTTCATCACATTAAGTGTTACCAATGTTGGAACACCTTCACGTAAATCTGTACCTGGTGTTTTTCCTGATTCAAATGATTCACTAGATATATCAATGACGTCATCAGCTAGTTGAAATGCTACGCCCATCTTTTCGCCGAAAGTAGTAAGTGTTTCCATAACATCGCGAGGAGCACCGGAAAGCAAAGCACCAAAACGAGCACTGGTGGCAATCAATGAACCAGTTTTATCTGCAACAACATTGAGGTAGTGCTCGAGTGCATCAACACCGGCACTGGGTCCTTGAGTCTCCATTATTTGACCAATGACAAGACGTTCAAAGGTGCGTGCTTGCAAGCGAACTGCTTCTGCGCCCATATCTGCCAGTAGATCTGAAACCTTTGCGAAGAGATAATCACCGGTCAAAATTGCAACTGAGTTTGTCCAACGAGTATTGGCACTCATAACACCGCGGCGAAGCGGTGCTTCATCCATAACATCATCGTGATACAGAGTTCCGAGGTGAGTTAATTCGCATACAACTGCGGCGTCAATTACTTGTGAGCGACTTGGATCTCCGTAATGAGATGCAATCAGAGTAAGTAGCGGGCGAAGACGCTTTCCACCTGCATCAACTAAGTGGCGTGATGTTTCAATTACGAGTGGGTACTTGCCAACAATTTGTTCGCGCAAACGAATTTCTACTTGTGAAAGCCCATCAGATAGTTGCGCCTCAAACTCTGGCGAAATCTCAGGAATTCCGAGGGATGCCATTAGCGGATGAAAATCGCGATATTACTTATGAGATCAAGAAGTGGCGATGGGAATACGCCTAAGAAAATTGTTACGGCTAGGGAGAATAAAACGGTAATACGTGTGAGTGCTGATGGAATCACAACGCTTGTTGCGTCTTCAAGTGGATCAGAGAAGAACATCAAGACGATTACACGAATGTAGAAAAACGCAGCGATTGCGCTGGAAAGAACACCAGCGATAACAACTTCCTTTGAACCACTCTCATACGCTGCGGAGAAGATCGAAAACTTTCCAACAAATCCGCTTGTAAGTGGAATCCCTGCAAATGCAAGTAAGAAGGTTGCAAATGATGTTGCAACCCATGGTGAGCGTTTTCCAAGTCCTGCCCAACGATTGAGATCGGTGACTTCTCCGGCACTATCTCGGACAAGTGTCACCACTGCAAAGGCACCAACTGTTGCTATTCCGTATGCGAATAAGTAAAAAATACTTGCATCGAGTCCAGCTTTATTAAGTGCTATAACTCCTGTAAGTAAGAAACCGGCGTGAGCAATTGATGAGTAGGCAAGCATGCGCTTTACATCTCGTTGAGCAATTGCAACAAGTGATCCAAAAACCATCGTAATAATTGCGACACCGATAAGCATTGGGCGCCATGACCATTCGGCATTTGCAAAAGATGTGTAATAAATACGAAGCATCGCACCGAATGCAGCAACCTTTGTTGCTGCGGCCATAAAGGCTGTCACAGGGGTTGGGGCACCTTGGTAAACATCTGGTGACCATGCGTGGAATGGAACTGCACCAACTTTAAATAAAAGTCCAATAGAAAGGAATGCGATACCAATTAACAGGAACACATCGTTTCCAGTGCCACCAACTACGGCGGTACGAATTCCCGCAAAAGTGACTGAACCTGAATATCCGTAAAGATATGCCGCTCCAAACAAGAAGAATGCAGATGAGAACGCACCGAGCAAAAAGTACTTCAGTGCAGATTCTTGTGAAAGCAATCGGCGACGACGTGAAAGACCCGCCATTAAATACAAGGGCAATGAAAGAACTTCGAGTGCTACAAAGAGAGTGACTAGATCGGATGCAACTGGGAATAAGAGCATTCCCGCAACTGCAAATAATGTGAGTGGGAAAACTTCAGTAACTTGCTGGCCTCGTGCAATTGATTCGCGCTCTTCAGGTGATCCAGGAATTGCAGCGGCTGCAGCGGCAAAATTCTCTGTGTCAGCGATAAGAAAAACGGCAATTATTGCAATTATGAGAATGGAAGCTTGAAGTAATACACCTGGACCATCGATGATTACAGAACCCATCGCAGCTGAAGTAGAACCAGAGCTTCTAATTCTCCACACCTGTACAAGTGAAAGCACAAGTGTTCCGATTGCCACACTTACTTGTGCGATTGGGCGAACAGATTTAGAAGCAAAAGCTTCGATTAGAACACCAATAATTGCTCCGGCAAAGACAACTAAAATAGGAGAGAGCAACGAGTATGAAAGTGTTGGTGAGATAAATTCACTCATTTACTTGCCTCCATGAGTAGGTGCCGGATCGATAAATCCCATTTGTGAAACTACGTGCGCAGCTGCTGGATTAATTATGTTTAGCGCTGGTGCAGGGTAGAAACCTAAGAAAATAATTACAGCAATTACTGGAGCGATTGCTATTTTCTCGCGCAGATTCAGATCAGTAAGGTTTTCATTTCCGGCAGTAGTTGGTCCGTGCAAAGAACGTTGAACCGGTATCAGGATGTACAGCGCTGCAAGAATAATTCCAAATGTGGCAATCACAGCGGCAACTGGATAACGAGTGAAAGTTCCAACAAGTACTAAGAATTCGCTGACGAAACTTGATAGGCCAGGAAGAGCCAAACTAGACAATCCTGCAACGAAGAATGACCACGCCATGATCGGTGTGACTCTTTGAAGCCCACCAAAGTCAGCAATTGTTGATGAACCTCGACGAGAAATCATCCAACCAGCAACTAAGAATAGAGCAGCCGTTGAGAAGCCGTGGTTAAACATATACAAAGTTGCACCGCTATGACCCTGTGTTGTCATTGCAAAAATACCGAGGGTAATAAATCCGAAGTGAGAAATAGATGTGTAAGCAATCAAACGTTTGATGTCTTTTGCGCCAATTGCAAGGAATGCGCCGTAGACAATTGAAATAACAGAAAGAGTAATGATCAACGGTGTGAATGTTTTTGTTGCCTCAGGAAATAGAGCCAAGCAATAGCGAATCATTCCAAATGTTCCGACCTTATCTAGAACACCTAAGAGCAGCACTGATGTTCCAGGGGTTGCAGATTTTGCAGCATCTGGCAACCAAGTATGGAATGGGAATAACGGAGCCTTGATTGCAAAGGCTATGAAGAAGCCAAGGAACAAAAGATTTTGAGTTGTCGAACTCATATCAAGTTGTGAGAGCGCAGCGATATTAAAAGTATGTCCGCCTTGTTCTCCAGAAATAACATACAACGCAATAATTGATGCAAGCATAAGCAATCCGCCGAAGAGTGAATAGAGCAAGAACTTCACAGCAGCTGCTGCCCGTTCACCGCTTCCATATCCACCAATAAGGAAATAAACGGGGACCAACATCGCTTCAAAGAAGACATAGAAGAGGAATACATCCGTTGCGGCGAAGACGCCGAATGACATTGTTTGCAGAACTAAAATTAAAATGTAGAAAGTTTTAGTGCTCCAACGTCCGCCTTCTGATTCATTCCAGCCAGCAAGAACCACAATTGGAGTCAATAACGCCGTCATAAGAATCAGAACGAGCGCAATACCATCTACGCCAACTGCATACTTGATCCCAAATGCCTTAATCCAGTCATAGCTTTCAACAAACTGTAAATCTGTATTTGCACGTTCAAATTTAATAGTCATGAAGATTGTTGCAATTGCTGCGATCAAAGTTGTTCCCAGTGCAAATTGTTTTGCGAGTAAAGACTTTGTCTGCGGCAGAGTTGCGATAAGTGCTGAACCAATGAGTGGAATCCCCATGATTAACGTTAAATAGTTCATAGCGTTACCGCCCAGATTGCCGCTATTAGTGCAATTGCACCAATAACAATGAGTGCTGCATAACTACGAACGAAACCAGTTTGTGTAGATCGAAGCGAGCTAGCAGAACCAAGTGCTGCTGCTGCAACTCCGCGAACTGTGCCATCTACAACAACGTCGTCGGTCTTAACGAGTAAACGAGTGAGTGCTTGGCCTGGACGCATTAATACACTCTCATTGAAATCATCCTGCAGTAGATCACGACGTGCGATTCGCGTAAATACTGAAACATCTGTTGGTGCTGTATCTGCTACCGGCCCACGACCGTACTTGAACCATGCAAAAGCTGCACCAAGAATTACGACTGCTAGTGCCATCAATGAAATTACTACTGGTGGCAAAATTTCTTCGCCGTGCCCTTCATGTGCTTCAAAGAGCGGTGCAAGCCAATGAACAAGTGCATCGCCGCGCGAGAGCAAGAATCCCGATGTAACCGAACCAATTGCAAGAATTCCCATTGGTAACAACATTAAAAATGAAGATTCATGTGGTGGATTGTTAATGTCATAACGCGGCGACCCTGCGAATGTAAGAATCATTACGCGAGACATATAGAACGCAGTGATTGCAGCACCAAAGAGAGCTGCAGAACCAATAAGAATTCCCTTGATTCCGCCAGCGTAGAAAGCCGTTTCAATAATTTTGTCTTTGGAATAGAAGCCCGCAAATGGCGGTACTCCCAAAATTGCTAAGTAACCAAGTCCAAATGTTGCGAATGTAATTGGCATAAAGTGTCTGATTCCACCGAACTTGCGCATATTTACTTCATCGCCAGTTCCATGCATAACAGAGCCTGCACCAAGGAACATGCCTGCTTTAAAGAATCCGTGCGTAAGCAAGTGCATGATCGCAAATGCATAACCAACTGGACCAAGGCCGGATGCTAAGACCATGTAACCAATCTGTGACATTGTCGATGCTGCTAGAGCTTTCTTGATGTCATCTTTTGCTGTACCGATAATTGCACCAAATAGAAGTGTGATTGCACCGACGATAACAACAAGTAATTGCGCAGTTGGCGCAGCATCAAAAATAAAGTTAGAACGTGTAATTAAATAAACGCCAGCAGTAACCATTGTCGCTGCGTGAATCAACGCTGATACTGGAGTTGGGCCAGCCATCGCATCGCCAAGCCACGCTTGTAACGGGAACTGCGCAGACTTTCCTGTTGCCGCTAGCAAAAGCATGATTCCAATTGCAGTGAGTGCGCCTTGTGATGTGCCTTCTGCTGCTTCTTTAACGCCGCTAAATGAAACTGTTCCCATAGTTGTAAAGGCAATCATGATTGCAAATGAAAGACCCATGTCACCAACACGATTTGCGATGAACGCTTTCTTTGACGCTGTTGCATAAGCAGGCTTTTCATTCCAGAAACCAATTAATAAGTAAGAAGCGAGTCCCACGCCTTCCCAGCCAACATAAAGATTGAGATACGAATCCCCCATTACAAGGAGCAACATCGCTGCAATAAAGAAGTTGAGGTAGGCAAAGAATCTACGGCGATCTTTATCGTGATCCATGTATGCGATTGAATAGATATGAATAAGTGTTCCGACACCGGTGATAAGTAGTACGAAGCAGATTGATAATTGGTCTACCAATAAGCCAGCATCAACGTTGAACGAACCAACAGATATCCAGTTAAAGAGTTTTTGAGAGACTGCACGATTTTCTGCAGGACGACCAAGCATTTGATAGAACTGCACGGCACC
>CAFBLY010000039.1_pt1 | contig 8714 bp, 7 predicted proteins | sample 7268321 | NCBI WGS metagenome assembly CAFBLY01 (sample SAMEA6814047, study PRJEB35770) | freshwater metagenome | biome: Freshwater; feature: Freshwater reservoir; material: water | place: Czech Republic | collected 2017-05-23 | depth 30m m | reverse complement strand
GCTCCAATGATCTGGTCTGGTGGAATGGCATGGATTGCTGACTTCCCAGATCCAAGTAACTTCTGGGGTCCAATCCTTGGTTGTGGCGGAACAGGTGCAGGTGGTTGGAACTGGTCTAAGTACTGCAACAAGGCACTTGATGCAGATGCAACAAAGGCAGATTCAATGACAGATCCAAAGGATGCAGATGCACGCGTTGAGTTGTGGAAGTCAGTCTTCACGCGCGCGATGGATGAAGCTCCATGGATTCCAATCTTCAACGAAAAGCGCATCACCATGAAGTCATCACGACTTGGTGGAGATGACTCACTCTTTGTTGATCCAGTGCATATTCCTGTTAACTACGATCACGTATTTATTAAGTAGTTAAAGACGTATCACTCAAATGCTTCATAGCATTCACTCTAAAGACCATCATTTTGGGTGGGATCACACGATCCCACCCAAAATGGTTCTTTCTCCTGGGTCAACAATTGAAATTGAAACCCTTGATTCTTCTGCTGGACAATTAAATCCTGATTCAACAGTTGCAGATTTAGTTGCTCTAGATTTTGCTCGAGTAAATCCCGTCACTGGTCCTATCTTTATTGAAGGCGCAGAACCAGGGGATGCAATAAAAATTACTTTTAAAGAATTTAATACATCTGGTTGGGGTTGGACAGGAAACATTCCTGGGTTTGGTCTTCTTGCTGATCAATTCACAGAACCCGCACTTCATATTTGGAAATACGATTCTTCAAATCCACAAACATCTTCTTTTGCAGGTGGCGGCACAGTTCCCCTAAAACCTTTCGTTGGAACAGTTGGACTTGCTCCAGCTGAAGCCGGTCTGCACTCTGTTGTTCCACCACGTCGCGTTGGTGGCAATATGGATATTCGAGATATGGCACTTGGTACCGAACTTTTGTTACCAGTAGAAGTTACAGGCGCACTTCTTTCACTGGGTGATACACATGCCGCGCAAGGAGATGGCGAAGTCTGCGGAACTGCAATTGAAAGTCCGATAAAAGTTGTGATTGAAGTTGACTTAGTTAAAGGCGCAAACATTCCGTCGCCACGATTTAAAACTCCAGGTCCAGTATCACGTCACTTAGATACAAAGGGATATCACGTCACAACAGGTGTAGGTCCAGATCTAATGACCTCTGCTCGTGAAAGCGTTTCACGAATGATCGATTTACTTGTTGCAGATAAAGGTATTTCAGCCATGGATGCGTACATGCTCTGCAGCGTTGCAGGAGATCTTCGTATTTCTGAAATTGTTGATATGCCAAATTGGATTGTCTCTTTCTATTTCCCACGTTCAATTCACGAATAAAAATAAACGTTTATACCAATGAGTCAACCTGTCCTTGCTGTTTCTGATTTAGAAATTTCATTTGCAACCGAAAGTGGAAAAAATACCGTTGTCGATGGTGTTTCATTTTCTATCGATGCAGGTGAAGTTCTCGGGCTGGTAGGCGAGAGTGGTTGCGGTAAATCAGTAACTGCAATGAGCCTTGTCTCGCTATTGCCATCACCACCTAGTAAAAGAGAGAAAGGTTCCATTCTCCTTTCAGGTCGCGAAATTGCAGGACTGAGCGAAAACGAGTTACAGAAAATTCGCGGGGCAGAAGTTGGTTTTATTTTTCAAGAACCGATGAGCAGTCTTAATCCAGTTCTTACAATCGGATATCAACTGACAGAGGCGATACTTCTTCACCAAAAAATATCTAAGAGTCAATCACACGAGCGAGCAGTTGAAATGTTGAACCTAGTTGGTGTGAGTGATCCTGAAATTCGCATGAAGCAGCACCCGCACGAACTCTCAGGTGGCATGCGCCAACGCATCATGATTGCAATGGCATTGATGTGTTCACCGAAGTTACTAATTGCTGATGAACCAACTACTGCTCTGGATGTAACAATTCAAGCGCAGATATTAGATCTACTGAACTCTCTTCGTAAGAAATTAGGTATGTCAATTTTGATGATTACCCATGACTTGGGAGTTGTCGCCGAAACATGTAGCAAAGTAGTTGTTATGTATGCAGGAAGAATTGTTGAAAGCGGTCCTGTTGCAGATGTATTTGCACATCCAAAACATCCGTATACGAAGGCTCTTCTTGCTTCTTCACCCCGCGGTGCAGCGCGACAGAGCGAACTTCCAACAATTCCTGGAATTGTTGCAGCTCCATCTGAACGCACAATTGGTTGTTCATTTGCACCTCGTTGCGTTCTTGTCACAGAAAAGTGCAGAGTTGATAAACCTCAACTCACAAGTGATGTACATGCAGTGGAATGTTGGAACGCATGAGTACACAACCACTACTTACTCTTAAAGATATTTCAAAGAAATTTCAAATTAAAGGTAGCAAGAACAGCATTCGCGCAGTCGATGGCGTTTCACTCTCTATAAATCCCGGTGAAACTTTAGGAATTGTTGGTGAATCTGGTTCTGGTAAATCAACGCTCGGACGCCTTGCCCTTCGCCTCATTGAACCAACAACAGGCGAGATCGAATTTGATGGCAAAAAAATTAGTGCACTTGGTTCTACCGAATTACGTCATGCTCGCAGAGAAATGCAGATGATCTTTCAAGATCCCTTTGCATCCCTTGATCCACGGATGAACGTCGAATCAATCATTCGCGAGCCACTTGATATTCATAACATCGGCACCAAAAGCGAACGCAGCGAGTTAGTCAGAAAAACAATTACTCAAGTCGGAATGACAGAAGATGCTCTAACTCGATTCCCTCATGAATTCTCTGGCGGGCAGAGACAACGTATTTCGATTGCTCGAGCAATTATCACTCGACCTAAATTAATTGTTGCCGATGAACCAGTTTCAGCACTCGATGCTTCTATTCAGTCACAGATCCTTAATCTTTTATTAGAATTGCGCCGCGAATTGAATCTAACGTATGTCTTTATTTCCCATGATCTTTCAGTAATTGAACATATAGCCGACAAAGTAGCCGTGATGTATCTCGGCAAAATTGTTGAGTTTGCATCGGTAGAAGAGATATTTTCTAATCCTCAGCACCCTTATACAAAGGCTTTAATCTCTGCTGTTCCTCAAATAAACCCAGAGCATCGCACTGATCGCGTTGTTCTTACTGGCGATATTCCAAGTCCATCTTCTCAACCCAGCGGATGTCACTTTCATCCACGGTGCCCAATTGCGCAGCAACAATGCACCGATGTCGAACCGGTATTGCGAAACATTAACTCTGTAACGCATCAAGTTTCATGTCATTTAGCCACAGGAGGTGATCTGAGATGAGCACTCTTAAGCGATTAATAAAGAGAAAAATTGCACTCTTCTCTTTCATCGTCATTCTGCTTATTGTTTCAGCAGCTATTTTTGCGCCCCTTATTGCGCCGTATGATCCAAGTAAACAATTTACTGAAGGACTCACACTTCAAGGTGCGCCACTACCTCCAAGTTCTCAATTTCCAATAGGCACAGATCTTTTGGGTAGAGATTTACTCTCACGTCTTATTTATGGCGCAAGAACTTCGTTATTTATTGGTCTACTCGCTAATGGCTTTGCAGTTGTTCTCGGAACCTTTATTGGAATTGTCGCTGGCTTTCTTCGAGGTCGCACAGGTTCGATCATCATGCGCTTTACCGACCTGATGATGGCATTTCCTGCACTTTTACTTGCAATTACTTTGGCAGCAATTTTCTCGCCAAGTTTATTTATTGTGGCTTTGGTAATAGCCATGGTCAACTGGGTTCAAATCGCTCGCGTGATTTATACGCAGACAATTTCAATCTCTGAAAAAGAATTCATTGAAGCAGCACGCAGTTTAGGTGCAACAAATTCACGAATATTACGCAAACACATCTTGCCTCACCTTGCACCGATTGTGATGGTCTGGGCAACTCTTGGTATCTCAACAACAGTATTACTCGAAGCGACGCTTTCATTTCTCGGTATCGGCGTACGCCCACCTACGCCTAGTTGGGGAAACATTATTTTTGAAAATCAAACATATTTCTCGAGTGCGCCTTGGCTCGTCTTTATCCCCGGCTTTGCGATTATTTTGCTTGCGTTGGCATTTAATTTCCTCGGAGATGCACTCCGAGATGAGTTAGATCCAACACAGAGAGGGCGTCGATAATGAAGATTTACATTCTGCGCCGCCTCATTCAATCCTTCTTTATTCTTATCGGCGTTACTTTCATAACCTTCTTATTGCTCTATATCTTGCCGGCAGATCCTGCGCGCCAGATTGCTGGCCGAAGTGCGACACCAGAGGCCGTAGCAAATATTCGTGCGCAACTAGGTTTGGATCAACCACTCTTTGTTCAATACTGGCACTACTTAATTAATTTATTCCAAGGTGACTTCGGACGTTCCTACCTTCAAAAAACCGATGTTGCAGAACTCATTCAAAGTCGCCTGACACCAACGCTTATCTTGATGTTCTCTGCAATCTTTATTGAACTCCTCTTTGGTTTGGCCGCAGGTATTTACTCCGCAACAAAGCGCGGTAAAACTGGAGATAAATCAATCATGGTCCTCTCCTTTATTGGTGTTTCATCGCCACAATTTATCGCAGCAATTCTTGTGCTCTATATATTTGCGGTAAAACTTCATTGGTTTCCAATCGGTGGATACGGAACTTTTGCACACCTTGTCTTACCTGCGCTGACACTCGGTATTTTAGGAAGTGGTTGGTACAGCAGAGTCATGCGTTCGAGCATGATCGATATTTTGCGACAAGATTACATTCGTACTGCGCGTGCAAAAGGTGCACGAGAGAATCGCGTTATTTTCGTACACGCATTTAGAAATGCTGTACTTCCAATTGTTGCCATGATTGGAATAGATATCGGAATATTTATGAGCGGTATCGTCGTTGTTGAATCAGTATTTGGCTGGCCAGGAATTGGACAATTAGCGTGGCAAGCAATTCAACGCGTGGATATTCCAATAATTATGGGAGTTACTCTCGTTTCAGCGATTGCAATCGTCATTGGCAACCTCGTAGCCGATTTATTGGCTCCATTTGTTGACCCGCGAATCAAGAACTCATAATCAAAGGCATGTAAGGGACCCCGTTGAGTGGGACAATTTAGACAATGTCTGGGCTGACTGGGCATCAGTTTTTTTACGAGATGAGCCTTGTGCAACTCAACAATACGGCGACGAATCTTCGCAATCAGATCCGCCGTAAATCAATAATCTCTGCCGCAATTCTCTTAGTATTTGGTTTACTTTCTCACATCACAATTCCAGCCAATGCAGCCCAGACATCAGCGAACAAACCACGATATGTAAAATTTGATGAAACTGACGGTACTGGTTGTTACAAGTGGGAGGATCAATTGGTTTCAAGTGAACCAAATTTGTCGCCCCGTATCCCAAGCTATTTGGGCAAGCAAGCTGCAAAGGTCCCGTGTGCAAACAGACATCATTTGGAAACTTTTGTAAATATGGATAAATCAAAGTTTCAAAGTCTTGGCAAACCGTTCTCGAAAGCTAAAAAATATTGCCTAAAAGTTTTTGATTCTAAAAAGAAAAATATCAGTTCCGCAACCGTGGACATCCAATTACTGTCCGTAAACTCTTCTGGCGGGGTACGCAGATATTTCTGTACAGTGCTTGGAGAAAATTATGTTGATGAGGCTAATACCGCGTACTACGTATATAAAGAATCAATCAGACCTATCCTAAAAATTAATATGGGGGAGTAAGCAGATGAAAATACCTGGACTTTCAATGATTTTAAGAAAACCAACAAAACCTATTCATTGGTTAATCCTCGGATTATTATTTTCAGCTTTATGGATTCCGCGCCTCAGTTTATTTTCTGCCGGAGCTTTTGATGTATGTGCTGATGTGCCAAATTCATTAATCCAGCGCTCACATTCGGCAGCGCATGCAAACTCTTCAGCACCAGATAGCCAAATTAAAACGGATATGTGTGGGGTTTCATTCGCAATTATGACAAGTCAATTTGGACTTGCCACGCAAACAGTTCCGCAAATTCTTGGAAGTGCACCACGTTCCATGTCACGAATGGCAATTTCTAGTGCACATCCCGTAACGTTACACAGCCGTCCGTCTGCAACAAGAAAGCTGTACTTGGATTTTGATGGTTATACATTCCCTGAAGTGAGTGCGTGGTTTGGTGCAGGTGTATGGACAATCAATGCTGGCACTCAATTCCGTGGAATTTCATTGGATGAGGACCAAACAACTTTTTCAGTTGAAGAGAATACTTACATTCAGCAAATTTGGGCCGGCGTAGCAGAGGATTTTTCGGCATTTGATTTAGATGTAACAACGGAAGATCCTGGTACGGATGGCTTATCGAGGAGCGATTTCAGTGATTTAAATTTTGGTACAACTGCTGTGATTTCAGATGAATTCACAAGATCACTTCAATGTAGGTGCGGCGGAATCGCATATGTTGGAATTGTTGATTTTGAATCAGCGGATTCAACTCCAAATCCTTATGCGCCATCTTTTGTATTTAGGAAACAACAATCAGATGCAGATTTTTTGAGTGCACAAGATTCCTCCGGAGTAATTTCACACGAAGTAGGACATAATCTTGGATTGGGACATGATGGAACGGTTGGCAATGCCCTTAGCGATGCATATTACCCAGGGCATTCCAATGGTTTATGGGCACCAATCATGGGTTCTTCTTACGGCAATGCCATGACTCAGTGGAGTAAGAACGAATATCAAGATGGAAAAGTCACATCAGAACCCGATTATTCAGATGCTTGGGATTACGATCCAGATCTGGATTCTTGGAGTTATCTGGGTTGCACTTCTGATGCCTGTAAGGATGATTTTAATGTTATTCAAGAAAATCAAATTCCGTTAGCAGCAGATGATTATCAAGATTCCGCCGACACCGCATACAACCTGAGTGGTTTAAGTTTTTCAAAAGACGGATATATAGGACCAAATTCTGATGTTGATTTATTCAAATTTGTTTTAACAGGCTCCACGAAAGTCACTCTTGATGCATCCGTGAGTTCTATTTCTCCAAATTTAGATATTAAAATGACGTTATATAACGCATCTGGAGCGACTTTACTAGAGAATGATGAGACAGTTTCGCAAGATGCAGAGAACAATCCAACAAACTTATCGGCTCAAATATCTTCATATTCTTTAAGTGCGGGAACTTTCTATGTATCAATAGAAGGGACAGGTGCTCTTGATCCATTAACTGATGGATATTCGCAATATGCAAGCGTAGGCAAATACACGCTCAGCGGAAGTATTGGTGAAGCTCCGTCATATACAACCGGACTCAGTATTAGTGGAACGCAAAAAGTGGGACAAACCCTGACTGCAAACAAGGGCACGTGGACTGGTTACCCAACACCGACATACACATACAAATGGCAATTTTTAGATGGCGGCACATGGACAAACCTTGCGGATTATTCTGCTGTTGCCACTTATAAACTAACCTCTAGCGAAACAAACAAAAAAGTTAGAGTTATTGTCAAAGCCACTAATACCCTCGATTCTGATGAATCTACATCCGCCGAAACTTCTGCAATTGCTGGCCCTCCATGGGTACGAACCCCGAATTTAACTCTTTCTGGAACTGCGCGTGTAGGTGAAACACTTTCTTACACTGATGGAACAACGTGGCAGGCTAATCCAACTGTTACACCGACATATCAGTGGTACCGCTGTAAAGCCGCAAAGTTAGCGACAACTTCTTCTAAAACTACTGCTCTTTCGGGTTGCACCGCGATCTCGGGGGCAACGTTAGATACATACACGTTACGAAATAGTTCCGGAAATGTTGACATCGCAAAATATATTACTGTCGCAGCAACCGGCAAAAATACGAATGGAACATTGATGTTGTGGGCCGCAAGTACTGCCAACGCGATCACGCAAGCCCCATCAAATACCGTACTACCTTCGATTTCTGGAAAAGTGAAAGTGGGTACCACATTAACCGCTAAGTTCGGCACTTGGTTAGGTTTTCCTGTTCCAACTTATACGTATCAATGGCAATACTTAAACGGCCCGAGTTATGCCGATATTGATGGCGCAACGATGGCTAAGTACAAAGTAACTTCAGATGTAATCGGTAAAAAAATTAGAGTGAAAGTCGCTGGTACTAATACTGTAGATAGCCAACCTGCGAATTCGGCAGCCACTACAGAAGCAGTTGGCCCACCTTCGGTTAGTTCTCCAGGATTAACCATAGCTGGTACTCCTGATGTTGGCGGAACAATTACAGCTACCGACATAAGTACATGGATCGCTTTTCCATCGGTGACTCCGACTTATCAGTGGTACCAATGTAAGTCAGTAATTCCACTGGCAACAAAATCAACTAAGGCATCAGCACTGTCTGGATGTAAAGCAATCTCTGCACAAACTTCTTCGACTTATCAATTGCAAGCCGGAGACAAAGATAAGTATGTGACGGTTGCAAGATCCGCAAAAAATAGCGCTGGTACGCTCGTGCTCTGGTCTGCAAGCACAAGTGTTGTTCTACTAACGCCTCCTTGATTTCTACCTTAATTACTGTTAATTTTCACTCGCTTGCTTATTGGGAAAGTAAAAACTCCTAAAAAGTAAGTGGCGTTGTGTCTAGCGAAGTCCGGTTTAATTCCGGCGCTGTCCCGCAACTGTAAAGGATCGAAAGATCTAAGCCAGGTCGCCTGGCAGAACGCCGAAGTATCCGACCTCGGAGGAAGGTCGGGCCTCTAAGCGTCATTGCTTT
>CAFBLY010000038.1_pt1 | contig 8740 bp, 7 predicted proteins | sample 7268321 | NCBI WGS metagenome assembly CAFBLY01 (sample SAMEA6814047, study PRJEB35770) | freshwater metagenome | biome: Freshwater; feature: Freshwater reservoir; material: water | place: Czech Republic | collected 2017-05-23 | depth 30m m | reverse complement strand
GTTGTTAATGAGAATGCTGCTTTGTCAGAACCAGGTAACTGCATCGTCATGTAATAAGGAGGTTGGTTTCCAGCATTGGCACCAAATGTTGATGGATCGCGAGGTACGCGCCAGAAGTCTTGACCACCATAAAACGCTGCGGCAGTTTGTACGTGGTACGCGCTCAAAATATCGCGCTGAATTCTAAACATATCTTCTGGATAACGGATGTGCTCCATTAACTGATCAGAAATTTCTGACTTAGGTTTGATGCTCTTTGGAAATGCTTTAGACCATGTCTTAAGAACAGGGTCATTCTCATCCCATTGGTACAAACTAACTGTTCCATCGTAAGCATCAACTGTTGCTTTTACAGAGTTACGAATGTAGTTAACACTCTGATTTCCCTGTGCAGTAATTGATGTTGAATTCGCTGTCAGTGCATCAGATGTTGCGTTTGAAAGAGTCGTCTTGCGTGAATACGGATATCCCGCACTGGTGGTGTATCCATCGATAATCCACAAAATGCGTCCATCAACGAGAGCTGGATATGGATCTCCATCGAGTGTTAACCAAGGAGCAACTTTTGCAACACGATCGCGTGGGCTTCTTTCAAACAAAATCTTTGAATCTTTATTAATCAAGTTCGAAAGCAAGATGCGTTGTTCTTGATACTTAAGAGCAAAAACTAATTTATTAAAGAGTGAGCCAACTGGAACTCCACCCTTACCTGAATAAGTTACGTTCTTCTGTCCATTAGCAGATGCATCATCTGGGTAATCGAATTCGACTGGATCACCAGTTGCAGATCCACCAATGATTGAATAATCAGGAACGTTTTCGCCGAAGTAAACGCGTGGCTCGAAATCACCAAGTCCCTTAGTTGGTGGAAGATCGCCAACGATAAATGATGGTTTGCCGTCAGCATCGCGAACATTTCCGTATGCGGCTACGAAACCAAAACCGTGTGTGTATACAAGGTGATCGTTAATCCAGTTACGACTTGGGTTGCCATCAATATTTAGTTCGCGAATCGCGACAATTGTGTCGTGTGAAACTCCGTCTACTTTATAACGATCGACATCCAGGGATGCGCCGAAGGTGTAGTACGGCTTGATTTGTTGAAGTTGTCTAAATGTAGGCGAAAGTACATTCGGATCCATCAGGCGAATATTGGAAATTGTTGCTGCATCTTTTGATAACTGTCCAGCTGATGCGTTAAGGGTTGCTTGAAAATCCTTTACCTCAACGGCAGATAATCCAAATGCATCACGAGTGGCATCAATATTGCGTTGGATAAAAGGTGCTTCCTTAGAAGACTCACTTGGCTTTACTTGAAATTGTTGAATTGCTGCAGGATAAATTCCAGCAATTAAAACTGACGAAATAACTAAGAGTGCAGTACCGGCTGCTGGAAGTAGCCAAGATTTGCGGACAATATTTGCAAAGAAGAGCAGAGAACAGATCACAGCAATACCGGCCAAGATTGCCTTAGCGGGTAGTAGTGCGTTTACATCTGTATAAGTCAGACCCGTAATTAATTTATTATCCTTAAGTGCCAGCGCATATCGATCGAGCCAGTACGCAGCAGCCTTGAGCAATACAACAAGACCTAACAACACTGAAAGTTGTACCCGTGCTGCAACGGTTGTGCGCTCTTGTTGAACTTGTGGACGAATTCCACCATATAAGTAATGTGCGATTGCAGAACCAATAATTGCAAAGACAAGGGTTGAAATTGCCCATGCGACAAATGCTTGATACATCGGTAACTTAAATGCAAAGAATGAAATATCCATCCCGAATTGAGGATCTACTACGCCAAACGGAGTTGAATTCTTAAATAGCAGCCACGTTTCCCAGAGTTGAGATGCAGATGATCCACCAAAATAGAAGAGAACAAGTGAAAGTCCAATGAGGACAAGGCGACGAATTGGTTCGATCTGCGAACGGTAGCGTTCAAGATTATCTGCTTCGACAGTTAGTGGGACGTATAAAGGGCGCTTACGAAAAGCGATGTAGATATTTAAAGTGATAACAAGTGAAGTTGCTAAACCTGCTACGGCAAAGACTGCTGCTTTAGTGAGCAGAATTGTTGACCAGACTTCCGTGAAATTAACTGATTTAAACCAGAGCCAATCTGCATAAAATCCACTAAGACTTACGAGTGCAATTGATGCAACGACCAATATCGCGATAACAATTGGAAGCGGTCCTCGGCGGCGGCGGTTAAAGTTTAAATTCGGGAAGTTTCTAGTCATGAGTCAAAGATACTAAATTCGACACTGCTTCTGCCACTTAAGCAGTATTTAGGCTGTTTTTATACAGACCATGCCTAATTGTTCAGGCGAACTATTTGCAGATAGGGCCCTAACTGCATCATCAATCGTTTTAATCGCATAGATAGTTATTCCATCTGGAACAGAAGTGATCTCTGGGCAATTAGAACGTGGTGCAAGGAAAATTGTCACACCTACTCGATGTGCTGCGATTAATTTTTCGTCAATGCCGCCAATTGGTCCAACATTTCCCGATGGATCAATAGTTCCGGTACCAGCAACTTGTCTACCTTTTAGTAAATCTTGCGGAGTTAACTCTTCAATAACACCGAGAGTGAAAATCATTCCCCCACTTGGTCCACCAGTTTCTTTCACATCTAAAGTAATTAAAGAAGAATCTACTGACGGTAAATCTGGGTAATTCTTTTTCATATATGTAAGTGCCACAGCTTTGGCTTTATCTTGCGAAGTTGTCATATCTTGTTTAGCTTCTTTATCAATTACTGCTGAACTCACATGGTCGGGATAGAGGACTGAGCGAGGAAAAATTCGAGAATCGCCTTGCAGCCATCCGTAAACAATTTCGCCAGAAAACATTGCAGATCCTGGACTTGTAACACGCACTGCTAATAAATATAACGAACCTGTTGGCTTGTAAGCATTTTCAGATTTTATGGAAATAACTTTATTTAGTACATCAGTTGCGCCACCGGGCATTACGACTACAAAAGGTAGAGGTGCAAAGAGTGCAAAACCAAAAAAGATAACAATGATTGCTTTAATTGCGATTGGCAGTGAAGAAAAACGCATTACTGAGGTGGCGTGCGATCTTGGTTGGAATTCGGAATTTCATTTCGCATTGGATCATTGCGATTAACAGGAGTGTGGTCGTTGGGATCTCTAAAGGTGCTTTGGAATTCTTTAAATTTTCCTATTGAACGACTTGTTTCAGATTCAAAACGATTCTTGAACTTGGTAACCCACACCACGTAACCTAAAGCGCCAATTAAGCCCGCAGCAGGTATTACCCACCAAATCAGAGCAACGAATGAACTGGACATGTTCATAGCCTAGACGCTGCTGGGTAGAAACGTTGCTGGAATTATTTTCTTTCACCGTGCGTTATAGGTAAAGGCACAACTACGATGTGAAGCGAAGAAGTTAGCTAAATCTGGCTTTAAGGAAGGTTCATGATTTCGCCATTTGGTTTCACTCCAGATGATGGTTCCGATGAGAACCCGGATGAGATGACCCCTGAACAGATTGCTGCAATGCTCGCGCAGATGCAGAAGCAAGTCACAGAAGAGTTTCAAAAACTAGGAATCAATCCGGCGGGATTTAATTCTCCATTTTCTGCCGGAGCCGAATCACTTCCTAAGAGCATCGTTCGCGATACCGCTAAGAAAATTGTTGCAAGTGCAGGCTCGCTTCCGGTCGGAAACATAGATTCAACTGTTGTGACTCAAGCCAGTTCAATCGCCCAACTCTGGCTCAACGAAGCCACTGACTTTGCTCCACTTACAAGTGCGACCAGAACACTAAGCCGTGCTGACTGGGTCGATTCAACGCTTTCGGGATGGCAAGTAACAGTGGAACCATTGGCAAGTGGCTTGGCTGCGGCGGTATCTGAGCTTATGCAGCAAGCAATAGAGCAAGGCCAGGGCGATGAAACGCCAATGCCCCTTGAAACTATTGCCACTTTGCTTCGCTCATTTATTAGCGCATTAATCGCAACTCAATTGGGCCATTCAGTTGGATCACTCGCATCATCTGTAACCGGAATCCATGATGTCGGTTTACCCCTAATAGATCCTGTAATACCTGCACTGGTTCCTGAAAACATTGCCTTATGGTCCCAAGATCTTGAAATTCCGAAGAGTGAAATAACACTTTTCCACGCAATTCGCGAAGAGGCGGTTGCACGCTTATTCGATAGCAATCCATGGCTTGTTTCCTATATTCGCACAGCTATTTCTGAATACGGAAAAGGTATTCATATAGATATTGATGCCATTCAACGTCAAGCACAAGAAGCAATGGAATCTGGAAATATAGATCCAAGTAATCCTGAAAGCTTCACACTTGCACTTGGTGAAGGAATGTTTACGCCTGAAGAGTCACCAACACAGCGTGCAGCTCTAACAAAACTAGAAACAGTCTTTGCGCTAATTGAAGGCTGGACCGATGAAGTCACAACCCTTGCAGTCAGTGATCGACTTCCATCAATAGAAGCTTTACGCGAAACATTTCGTAGACGTCGTGCGACTTCAGCGCCAACACAACAATTATTCAAATCTCTATTTGGTTTAGAAGTCTCGCCACGTTTATCAAGGGAAGCAGCAAACTTCTGGAGAGTAGTTCGTGAAAAAGAGGGCGTTACTACTCGCGACAAAATTTGGTCCTCGCTCTTGCCATCACCGGAAGATCTCTTAGATCCAGAAAACTTCCTCAAGAGCTCTGAAGTTCCAGATGACTTATCTGGGTTGCAGTAACTTCAAGAATTCCTTGCAACTTCTCACTCGTTAATTTACGATAATGAAAAGCGAAGCCCCCGGGTACTCATCCTGTATCTGCCTTCCCCTTGCAGATATAGAACGGTTATCCGAGGACTTCGTAGTCGCAAAGTACGACAGAAGAGAGTCATAATCAACTGAACACCGCTTTGACAAGAGGACTTTTTTTGATATATGGCAAAATTTTTTCGGCGTTTTATTCAATAAATTAAGTTGCAAAAACCCTTCTGCAGGTACCTTGTCTCTGTGACCCTCAACCATTCCATTACACATGTCGTCAATGAGGGTGATGATGGTGGCGAAGTAACCCTTCCTGGAATCTCAGAGGGCGAAATAGTTGTGCTTCGCTCCAAGCGGCGCAAGAAAAGTATCTCTGCATACCGCCAAGGCGGGCGAATAATCATTTCTATTCCAGCACGCATGAGTAAAGCCGATGAACGAAGTGTTATTCCCGAGATGATTGCCAAAATTCGTGCTCAAGAAGCTGGTGACTCACCATCTGAAACACTTTTACTCGATAGGGCTGTGCAATTATTAGAAGAGTTCGCTCCGGAGATTATTCAACGTCCGAAGTCCGTCAATTGGCGTGCGATGCGCGAGCGCTGGGGATCGTGCACATCAGTTGATGCAACCATTCGAATTTCAGATCGCCTCAAAGGTGCACCTTCATACGCCCTTGATTACGTCCTCTTTCATGAAGTGATCCATCTGCACTACTTCGACCATGGTCCAGAGTTCAAGGCTGCATTAGCCCGATTTCCCGAGGAGAGCCGAGCTGAGGCGTATTTAGAGGGGTTTGAGGCTGCTGAACGGCGTTATATGCCCCCAGCGGTGCTGCCAGGCGCTCAAGTCCTATAAAAATTTCCCACAATTACGCTTGATATGTGCCCATTTGAGCGTGAGCGGGGGTATCGTCATGCTTGCACGCCTGCTCCGTAGTGGGAAAAATCCCATAGGCAAGCATGCGTCGATTGGAGAAAAAAATGGCAGAGACATACAAAGGTGACGCTTATTGCGTTAAGTGCAAAGAGAAGCGTGAATTCGAGGGAACCGTAAAGGTCTCAGACTCTGGTCGTCGCATGGCACAGGGCATCTGCCCAGTTTGTGGCACCAAGGTGAACCGCATTCTCGGTAAGGCTTAATACGAGCCCATTTAAAAGCACTTTTAAGAAAACCCCCGCAGGCAGATATTGCTTGGTGGGGGTTTTCTTTGTCTAGGTTTTCACATTGCGTCACATGTGATTACGCAGAGCGAGAAATTCGTGTGCGCATACACAGATTCGGCTGCGCACACCGGCTGGCGCAGAATTTAACGCCATTGTGCGCAGATGAAAATACACACAGTAGATACACATGAGATCGATTTATTACTTATTCGTCCACGGCTTAAAAGAGGCACAATTGTTCTCTCATTAACTGATTCGCTCATTGATGGGAATCGCGTATTTGTTGGTTGCAACGGTTCTGGAATCGAATGTGAAGCAGTTGGCATCAGATCAATTATTGCCGCATTCGATGGCAAGAGCAGCGCCGCAGAAATTGCTACCGCGCTCGCGATTGACTCTGAGATTATCTGCCAAGTTATTAGCCAGTTGCTTACTGCAGGCTTTCTTGATTATTTGGTCACACAAATAATTGCACCTGGTCGATTTAAAGAACAAGATCAAAGCGCTGATGCTGGATACATTCAATTGCAATCTAAAATTACACCAGAGTTATCTGCAACAACATGGATTGCAGGTGTTAAAGATGGCGGAGTTGAAGTGCTGACTAATCGCCGTTTAGCGTTGATTGAAATATCTGGAGAAAATAGAGTTGCAACACAGTTGTACGGAATATTGCTTGCAAGTGGAGTGACGCAAACCAAGATGGCATCAGCATCCAGACGTGACCGTGCGCGCATTGGATACCAAGATATGTGTGCTGGATTGATTACAAGTAGTGATGTCGGCTCTAACTATCAACATACACTCGATGAAAAGTCTCGTGAATTAGCGCTATTCCCCAACAAAGATATATCTGGAGTTGATGAGATCCCAGAAGTATTTCTTAAGATTTTTATTGGAAATGGCCACGAATCACTCATTGCACAGAGCATGAGTGAAGATGAAATTCATTTGATTGTTGCAGCCCCTGATGGGCCATCAATCGAAATTGGACCACTGGTTATCCCTGGGAAAAGCGCTTGCTCTCGTTGCGTCACACTTGCGCGAAGTGATCAACATCCCCGTTCTCGAGAAATAGATATTTTCCGAAGCACGCATACTGAATTAGAAATTCCAGTAACAATTGTGCACTTTGTTGCGGCACAAATTGCTTCTGAAATACTTCGGTTTATCGATACGAAGAAATCAGCTCTAATTTCTACACGGGTGCGCACCAACTATCTAGATCTCTGTAATCCTCAACACATTCGCTTTGCACGCCACCCATTGTGTGGGTGTTCCTGGCGCTAATTTGCCAGTAACTTCTCATCGGCTTCACCGCGCGTACTTTCTCAAGATGCTAATTGTGCAATTTTCTCGCAGAATATCCCCGTGGCCAAAGACAAAGTTCAAGAAACCGAGATCCCTCGCTCTGGCGCTGTGCGTTCAGCGAAGATGGTTTCTATTCCACTTGGTCTAGCAGGCCGTGGTGCAGTTGGACTTGGTCGTCAATTAGTTGGTCAATCAGGTTCTGTAGTACTTGCAGAGATTCAAGAAAAAACTGCAGAGCAATTATTTAAAGTTCTTGGCGAACTAAAAGGTGGCGCCATGAAATTCGGTCAAGCGCTCTCTGTCTTTGAAGCAGCGCTTCCGGAAAATATTGCAAAGCCATATCGAGAAACTCTTACAAAACTACAAGAGTCAGCACCGCCGCTTCCTACTCGAGTTGTTCATAAAGTTTTGGCAAAAGAACTCGGCGAAAATTGGCGAGATAACTTTGCAAGCTTTGAGGATAAAGCAACTGCGTCGGCCTCTATTGGCCAAGTTCACAAAGCGGTTTGGAAAGATGGTCGCTCTGTTGCAGTAAAGATTCAATATCCAGGGGCCGCTGAGGCACTTATTTCAGATCTCAATCAGATTCAACGCTTCTCAAAGATTTTCCAACTAGTAATGCCCGGCCTGGATATGAAGCCACTTCTAGAAGAGTTGCGTGCTCGCATCATCGAAGAAGTTGATTACATGTACGAAGCTGAAGCTCAAACTACATACGCCGCCGCATACGATGGCGATCCAGATATCGCGATTCCTAAAGTTGTAATGGCATCTGACAAAGTTTTGGTTAGCGAATGGCTTGAAGGTAAGCCACTTGCACATGTCATTAAGAGCGGCACACAAGAAGAGCGCAATAACGCTGGAATTAAATTAGCTCGCTTTCACTTTACTTCTCCTATCCGTGCAGGTTTATTACACGCAGACCCACATCCAGGAAACTTCCGAGTATTAGCCGATGGACGTTTAGGTGTACTTGATTTTGGTGCATGTAACCGCTTACCCAATGGTTTCCCAGAGCCATTTAAGAATTTACTAAAGAACGCTCTCGATGATGATGCGCAGGCACTGTATGAAGGTTTCAAAAAAGATGGATTTATTCTTCCTGAAGTAGAAGTAGATCCTGATTTAGTTCTTGAATTCCTTGTTCCACTTGTAGAACCTCTTCGCACAGAAACATTCAAATACTCACGTGAATGGTTGCGCGATCAGAGTGCCCGCGTTGGAGACCCACGTAATCCAACTGCAAAGATTGGTTTCCAATTAAATTTACCTGCCGAATATGTATTAATTCACCGCGTAACAATGGGCACTACCGGAATCTTCTGCCAACTAGAAGCTGAAGGCCGTTGGCTTGATGAAGCGATTATCTGGCTTCCAGAAATCACGCCAGCTTCGCTGACTCGTTAAAAAGCAATGAGCGAGCGCTGAAGTTAAATCAGCACCCGCTCATTACTCTATGCAGCGATACGTGGCCGTCCCGCTTTACGTTTAC
>CAFBLY010000031.1_pt1 | contig 9793 bp, 10 predicted proteins | sample 7268321 | NCBI WGS metagenome assembly CAFBLY01 (sample SAMEA6814047, study PRJEB35770) | freshwater metagenome | biome: Freshwater; feature: Freshwater reservoir; material: water | place: Czech Republic | collected 2017-05-23 | depth 30m m | reverse complement strand
CTTGCAATACCTATGGCGATTTATATGGCAAAGATTGCAAAGCCACGCAATAAGAAATTCCTTGTTGCCCTTGTACTTACCCCTTTGTGGGCGTCATACCTTGTGAAAATTTACGCTTGGCGCACAATGCTCGAACCAGGCTCTGGTGTTGTCGATTGGTTACTGGGACCGATTGGAATACATTCACCAGGTTTTGGTGGACCAGCAATAATTATTGGACTTTCATACCTGTGGTTGCCGTACATGATCTTGCCAATTTATGCAGGTCTTGAGCGCTTACCAAATAACTTATTAGATGCTTCAAGTGATCTAGGTGCAAGGAATTTCCATACTTTTAGATCTGTAGTTTTACCATTAATTTTTCCGAGCATCATTGCAGGATCAATGTTCACATTCTCGTTATCCCTTGGTGATTACATAACTGCCCAAATTATTGGTGGAAAATTGCAAATGCTTGGAAACGTTGTTTATCAAAACTTCAGCATTAACTTGCCATTTGCCGCAACTATTGCAGCAGTTCCCGTCCTAATCATGGCGTTTTATCTGTGGCTCGTTCGTCGCACCGGTGCATTGGCGGATCTCTAATGACGTTATCTCGCGGCGCACGGTACGTATTGGCATCTCTAATGGGAGTTGGCTTAGCTTTTATTTATATCCCACTCACCGTTGTTGTGATTAACTCATTTAACAGCAGTCGCACATTTAGTTGGCCACCAACAGATTTCACAACGCAGTGGTGGACAAAGGCGTTAGAAAATACGGGTGTGCGTGAAGCGCTGCGTTGGAGCATTTTGGCGGGTGTGTGTGCAACAGCTATTGCACTTCTTTTAGGTACAGCTCTTGCCTTTGCGGTTAGCCGTTATAAATTCTTTGGTCGTGACACTATTTCTTTACTTGTCGTACTTCCTATTTCACTTCCTGGAGTTGTCACAGGTATCGCGCTTAATAACGCATTTACCAAGGGTGCTGGAATGAGTACTGGATTACTCACTGTTGTGATTGGGCACGCCACATTTTGTATCGTAATTGTTTATAACAATGCATTTGCTCGCCTTAAGCGAATGGGTTCATCACTGCAAGAAGCATCAATGGATCTTGGTGCTAACGGAATCACTACATTTAGATTAATTACATTACCGAACCTTGCATCTGCGCTCTTTGCTGGAGGTCTTCTTGCTTTCGGACTTTCATTTGATGAAATCGTTGTAACAACATTTACTGCTGGTCCTGGAATTCAAACCTTGCCTATTTGGATCTATAACAATCTATTTAGGCCCAATCAGGCACCTATCGTGAATGTGGTTGCAGCAATACTTGTTATTTTCTCAATTTTGCCTATCTATCTATCGCAACGCCTCAGCCAAGATAACGCTACTGGCGGCCGACTTTAATTTTAAATTGCTCTACGACGTCTACGCCTAATAATTAAGAAGGCAATTAACGCAAGTATTGCTAATCCAACCCACTGCCAGAATGAAATTGGAAATGGTGCATGCGATGGCAAATCTGGAGTACTTCCATTTATGCCTGCAGGAATTGCGAGAGTCGTAAATAAACCAGCGTGATCAGTTTCCATGCACACACCAGTTTCAGGAGAAACAACTTTCATCTCGTTGGCTAGTAATTGCGTGTTATTAATCTGCTCTTCGTTATCGCAAACCCACGTGCTTTCGCTGTATGGCCAAATGTTCCCAACAATTTTTGAGTTCAGTGGTTGCACTCCGTTTTTATAAAAAACATAATCGAGTCTGTCAGTAAATCCTTGTGCATTGCCCATTGCTTTTCCAGCTTTGTAACGATCAAGATCTGGTCCTGCTAATAAAGCACTGCCACCCCATGTGAAATTTGTTGCGTTAAGTGCATCGGGTCCAACATCTAAATAACCACTCTTTCGCATAACCCAATATGCGTTACAGGAATCAATGGAACTTTTTACGGTTGGGTTCTCAACTTGTATAGGACACGTTTCGCTCGCTTCTGGCTGTCCCCCAGGATTACTCTTCGCATCTTTCCGCGGATCGCGTGGATCTGCATTGAAATCACCAATAACAATTGTTGGAATCGACGTGTTGGATAAATCCGAAACTAATTGTTTTGCTTGCTTTGCAGCGTTAGGGACTTTATTCGCATCCCATACTGATTCAAGATGTGTGCTGACAATGCGCACTGTGCTTGTTCCAACTTGTAGATCCATCCATGTATATCCGCGATAAATAGTCATAAGCGTTGGAACAATGCTGTAGGAAGCGTCGTATTCAGTGTTGCCGACTTTAGAAATCTGAGATGCAAGATCTTTTCTGATTATTAGCGCGTCACCAATTTCAAATCCGCATGCTGCAGTGTCTTGACCAAAGAGTGGTTGAAAAGTTTTTGGATCATTGACGATAGTAAGGAAAGGTATTGCCGCAATTGAAAACCCAATATTTTTAGCGGTTGTGCCATCTTTTTCTGCCACAACATACTCTGTGCCCAAATTCTTAGTTGCAGCCAGTAATTGATCCGTGAAGTTAAGAACTTCTGTTTTGCCGCTCCATGCGTTCTTTTTACAAACCCACGTTGTTGCTTCTTGAATACCAACTACGTCTGCCTTATTTGTAATTATCTCTTTTGCAAGAAGTGGAGCACGCTTTGAAAAATCTGTTGCCGAAACCTGATCCCACATAAATTGTGCTGCTGCTTTGAAATCTGGGATAAGTTTCATCGCTACACCAACATCAGAACCCACATAAATATTGCGTGACATAACTTTCAGATTGGCATCGGCTGCTTGTGCATTAGGTGTACCGATAGCAAGTAACAAAAATGAAAGTACTACCGATATTTTTCGCATTTATACACTCCAGGACGAATGAAGTGGTCTGCCTTCTGCATACCCAGCAGAGGATTGAATTCCAACTACTGCCTTTTCTGCGAATTCATCCAGACTCTTTGCACCTGCGTATGTACAGGAAGAGCGAAGTCCAGCAATGATTTCATCTAACAAATCTTCAACGCCTGGACGTTGTGGATTTAAGTACATACGTGAAGTTGAAATACCTTCTTCAAATAACGCTTTACGTGCACGATCAAATGCATCTTCTTGTGTTGTACGTGCTGCAACTGCGCGAGCAGAAGCCATTCCGAAAGACTCTTTAAATAGACGACCTGTCGAATCTGTCTGCACATCCCCCGGTGATTCATGTGTTCCTGCAAACCACGAACCGATCATCACATTTGATGCACCTGCTGCAAGTGCCAATGCAACATCGCGAGGATGGCGAACGCCTCCATCTGCCCAAACAAACTTTCCTTTTTTCTTTGCCGCTGCTGCGCATTCGAGCACCGCTGAAAATTGTGGTCGGCCAACACCTGTTTGCATACGTGTTGTACACATTGCACCTGGACCAACGCCTACTTTAATAATGTCTGCACCAGCATCGATTAAATCTTGAACTCCTGCTGCGGTTACAACATTTCCTGCAACTAGTGGCACATGTGGTTTTAGCGCTTTAATCGCTTTGAGTGCTTCAAACATTTTCTTCTGGTGACCGTGCGCTGTATCAATAACAAGTACGTCTGCACCTGAATCAAGAAGTGCTCGTGCTTTGCCAGCAACGTCACCGTTGATTCCAATTGCTGCGGCTATTCGTAAATTATTCTGTGCATCAACTGCTGGCGTATACAAAGTACTGCGCAGGGCTCCAACTCGAGTCAGAATTCCTGATAATTCACCTTTGCCATTTACAACTGGTGCAAGTTTGCGACGGTTGTCATGTAAGAAATCAAATGCTTGGCGTGCGTCAGCGTTATCTTTCATTGTTACTAAATCTTTACTCATTACGGTATGCAACTGTGTAAAGCGATCTACGCCAGCACAATCTTCTTCAGTAACAATTCCTATTGGTTTGTTATTTTCAACTATTACTACGGCACCATGCGCACGTTTTGATAACAAACTGACCGCATCTGCAACTGTTTGCTGTGGCGACAAAGTAAGTGGTGTATCAAAGAATGTATGACGAGTTTTTACCCATTTAATAACGCTATCTACTACGTCCAATGGAATATCTTGTGGGATGACTGCCAGTCCACCGCGACGTGCAATTGTTTCTGCCATACGTCGACCAGATACTGCAGTCATATTTGCGACAACTAATGGGATTGTTGTTCCGGAACCATCGTGTGAAGTGAGATCAACTTCCATACGAGATGAAAGTTCTGATTTGCTCGGCACCATGAATACATCGTCATAGGTGAGGTCGTGGCTCGGATTATTTATGAATCGCACGTAGGCAAACTCTAATACCTATATTTCAAAGCGCAAAGACACGCCTAGACCGTTGAAAATCCCCGCATAGCAACCTAGCCTTTTGCAATGGCTAATCACATTGAATCAATCGGCGTCGACACAGTCCCAGATAATCAGCGCACAGGAAAACCGCGCAACATCATCTCTGTATTTGTTGGCAGCAACCTTTCTCTCTCTGTCATGGTATTTGGTTGGCTTGGAATTCTTTATGGTTTGAGCTGGTGGCAAAGCGTCTCTGCAATTCTGGTTGGAACATCGATTGCCGCTGCATTTGTCAGTACATCTTCATTACTAGGTTGGCGCGCTGCAACAAATAACTCTGTTAGCTCGGGTGCTTTCTTTGGCGTTAAAGGTCGTTTAATTGCATCCTTCGTTGGTCTTTTGCTCTGTATTCAGTACGTAGCACTAACTGTGTGGACCGGCGGGGAAATTATTTCCGCTGGTTGGGCACGACTTACCGATACGAAAGTTAGCGATTCACTCATTGCTATTGGTTATGCAGTAATCGCTGTTGCAGTTGTTATTTTTGCTGTTCTTGGCTATTCGTGGATTATTAAGCTAAATAAGTACGTTACATATTTAATGGGCGCACTTGTTATTTTGAGCGTCATAGGTTTGTGGTCAACATTTGATCCAAGTTATCCCGGAGATCCTGAGGTTTACGCACTTGGTTCACTCTGGCCAACATGGTTCTTAACAGCTCTCACTTGCGGTGCTGCAGGACCAATTTCATACGTAACTCAAACAGGAGATTGGTCGCGTTACATCTCTGAGAGCGCACACAGCGCTCGAGATATCGTGAAAAATACTTTTGCTGCAATGATTGTTGGGCTTTCGATTCCAACCCTCTTTGGTGCTTTTGTTGCTATTGCAGCTTTTGATGAAGAGAGTTTTGCTGGTGGTTTTGTTGCAGGTTCGCCGTCTTGGTTAATTATTCCACTTCTGCTCGTTGGATTTATCGGAAGCCTCGGTCAAGGATCAATAAACTTGTACAGCATGGGCTTAGATATGGATGCAATCTTGCCTAAGTTATCGCGACTTCAATCAACTGTATTGGTTGCAGGAATAAGCACTGGTCTTGTATTTATTGGCAAATTTATTTATGACGCTGAAGCTGCAGTAACAAACTCTGTTTTATTTCTAACGAGTTTGGCGTCTTCATGGATTGTTATTTCACTGTTTGGTTATTACAAAAATAAGGGCAATTTCGATAAGGCTGCGCTTCAGGTATTTAACAAGCGGGAATCCGGTGGAAAGTATTGGTTTACCGGTGGATGGAATCTAAAAGCTACTTTTTCTTGGATTGTTGGCAGCGTTATTGGAATTTTAGGTATTTCAACTGTTGATTATGTTGGTCCGATTGCCTCCGCTTTAGGCGATGTAGACGTAAGCGTGCCTGGCGCTGTGATTAGCGCCTTAGTTGTTTACGCTCTTTTAGAACGTTAAGTTCCAAGCATGTCACTAGAGAACCCGAAACCTGGCTTATCTCGACGCGGTTTCTTCGCAATCGGCTCTGGTGTTGTAGCGGCAGCAATTCTTGGATCGGGGACATATAAATACTTACATAATGGTGCAAGCGTTCAATTAGATCGCTTAGGAATAAAACTTCCTAAGGCCTTAAATCCACTACCTGCACCACCTGAAGATCCAGCACTTATTATTGAAAAGCTCTCGCCTCTGTTTACTCCAAATAAAGATTTTTTTATTATCGATAACGCAATTGTGGTTCCACAGATTAATCCATCTAATTGGAAATTAACCATTGATGGAATGGTTAAAAAGCCAATCACGCTTTCATATGACGACTTACTAAAAAGGCCAATGATTGAAGTGGATGACACCATCGCCTGTGTATCTAATTGGGTTGGCGGACCATATGTCGGAAATGCGCGTTGGCTCGGTGTTCGACTCGATGATTTAATTAAAGAAGCACAGCCTTCCGGAAACGTCGATCAAATTATGAGCTATTCGGTTGATGATTTTTCTGCGGGTTTTCCAACTGCAGCCTTAGATGGGCGCGATGCAATTATTGCGGTCGGAATGAATGGTGAAGTTCTTCCAGTAAAGAATGGTTTTCCTGCGCGACTTATTGTTCCTGGTTTATACGGATATGTATCAGCCACAAAGTGGTTGTCTCGGTTAGAACTTACGCGCTTTGATCTAAAAGAGGGTTATTGGATTTCTCGTGGATGGGCAAAGTTTGCTCCAATTAAAATGCAATCACGTATTGATACTCCATACGTACAAGAAAGTTTTCCTGCAGGTAAACGCGCCATTGCTGGTGTTGCATGGGCACATAACGTTGGTGTAGAAAAAGTTGAAGTAAAAATAAATAACACTTCATGGCAAGAAGCAAATCTTGGACCAGATTTAGCAAATACAACGTGGCGGCAATGGTGGATCGAATGGGATGCAAAACCAGGACAACACACTCTTTCGGTGCGCGCGATAAATAAAAAAGGTGACACTCAAACTGATGTAAAAAAAGACGTTTTACCTGATGGTGCGCAGGGGTGGCACACAATCACTGTCTTTGCAGAGTAAGATAAAGTCATGACAACGGAGTCAGCACTTGATACAGCGCGCAGTCAATTAAGACGTGCGGTAGACCTTTTACAACTCACCGAAAACGACTGGCAAACTCTTTCAACACCTAGGCGCATTCTTGAAGTCGCAGTGCCACTTCGCCGAGATAACGGCAATGTTGAAATGTATAAAGGTTTCCGCGTTCAATACTCAACAACTCGTGGCCCATCAAAGGGCGGTGTCCGCTTTCACCCTGATATAGATATGGATGAGACTGTTGCACTTGCAATGCTCATGACATGGAAGTGCGCGCTTACTAATTTGCCCTACGGTGGCGCAAAAGGTGGAATTGCAGTTGATGCGCACTCATTGTCATTGACTGAAAACGAACGTCTAACACGTCGCTATACATCAGAAATTTTGCCAATCATCGGACCAGAGCGCGATATTCCTGCACCAGATGTCGGAACAGATGAGCGCAATATGGCGTGGATGATGGATACATATTCTGTTAACGCAGGATTTTCGGTTCCCGGTGTTGTCACAGGAAAACCAATTGTTCTTGGTGGTTCACTTGGTCGCACATCTGCAACTGGTGATGGTGTTGCCATCTCAACTATTGAAGCCCTGCGAGTTAAAGGTATCGATCCAAAGGGTGCAACAGTTGCAATTCAAGGTTTTGGAAAAGTTGGCTATTGGGCTGCAATTGCACTCGAAAACTTTGGTCTAAAAATTGTTGCAGTCAGCGATGTTCATGGTGGAGTTAAAGGATTTAAGAATGTTAAAGAAGTCTGGGATCACCACATTGCCAACGGCAATCTCAATGTGCCCGGCACTGACAAACTCACACAAGATGAATTGCTCCACCTCGAAGTTGATGTATTAATTCCTGCAGCCCTCTCTGATTCAATCTCTGAAAAAACAGCGCCTGGAATCAAAGCCAAGATCATCGTAGAAGGTGCAAACGCACCAACTACTCCTGGTGGAGATGCTGTTATTAACGATAAAGGCATCCTTGTTGTTCCAGATATTTTGGCTAACTCCGGCGGCGTAATCGTTTCGTACTTTGAATGGGTACAAGATAAGCAGAATTATTTCTGGACAGCCGATGAAGTTAAATCAAACTTAAATGACATCATGATGCGATCATTTAAAGAAGTAGAGGAAATGGCAAAATCTAAGAAAGTTTCTTGGCGCGAAGCAGCACACATGATTGGTGTTGCACGCGTTGCAGAAGCCCACAGGTTGCGCGGACTTTATCCATAAGAGTTAAACTCCTCTCCCGCCCTCGTGGCTCAGTGGTAGAGCAGCTCATTCGTAACGAGCAGATCGTCGGTTCAATCCCGACCGAGGGCTCCATTGCCCCTTATTCTGTAACTCTTAAATAATTTAAACAATAAGGAGTTCACGTGGCAATTGTTAGTATAAATATTGAATTAGTGGCAGAAATACCTTTAACAATTAATGAATCTTCTCGTCAAGAAGGTCAGTCATACGTTGATCTCATTACAGAGGCGGCAACATCTTTCATGGAGAACAACGACTTAAATCAACTTGATTTTCAAGTAAAGGTTGTTGGCGACGTAATCGCTGCTGAATAACTCACAGAGTACTCAAAGAGTTTCGGAGTACGTTGTGCCCATGCGCAAATTACTTCTTTCACTTTTAATCCTGATTACTTCTTTGCCAACAAGCGCATTCGCCATGGGCTCTGGTGATCCCTACCTAGACGCGCAAACAGGTCTGACTTATTCCTTATATAAACCAGTAAACACTTTAAATTTGTCGCAAACTAAATTTCAACTTCTGCCCTGTGGTGGCGGTGGAGAAGAGTGGGTTTACACACGCTTTAGCAAAGCCAAAAAGAAAATCGAAATTATGCAAACAATGAAAGGTGCTCACTGTTCAGACCCTGGATTATCCGTAAAGCTTTCTTCAGTAAAGATAAACGGTGTCTCCGCATCCTTATTTGCCTATTGTGATCCAACAAATACTTCAGCGGCCAAAAAGTGCAGCACGAAAGACATCTCTCGTGTCGGTGGTTATCTTCTATTTAAATTGCCGGGTTATTACAGAATGAAGGCAACGAATGTCCAAGTCCAAGCACTTGGAGGCATCACTTACACGCAACTAATTTCTGTTGCCCGATCCTTAACCCCGGCATCCACACAACCTTCTAATTAGAAGATAGGTTTTGCCAATGGCAATCACTATTAGACCAGTTGCTGCGGGCGATAAAGAACGTTGGCTAGATCTATTCAAGCAGTACATAATTTTCTATAAATCCAACTTAAGTGATGAGCAATTCGAATTGAATTGGCAACGCCTCAACTCAGATTTTAATATCAATGGGTTGGTTGCGGAAGTTGACGGACAGGTCGTTGGTTTCGCACACTACATTTTCAGGCCCTCAACTTGGGATAAAAATGATTTCTGTTACCTAGAAGATTTATTTGTTGATCCCGCTATTCGCAGCAAAGGTGTTGGCCGTGCGCTGATCAATGAATTAGAAAAGATTGCTGTGGCTAAAGGATCTAAACGACTTTATTGGACCACTGCACCTGATAACGAAGTTGCTCGAAAACTATATGACAAAGTAGCTATTACAGATCGCGTTCAATACAAAATTATTTTTTAGTTATTTAGTACTTAATTCATATCCCCATACATCGTAATCATCTAAATCTGGCGCTTTATATCCTTTAAATTCCAGCGCTGTTACGGCTTGGCATCTATGTTCGATTGCATGGTGAACAGCTTGCGACAAGATAGTTGCTGCTTGCCAATGAGTAATAACACCATCTCTACTTACCTCAATAACTCTGTCAGATTGTTTGGCAAGTTCTAATAATTCAGAGTCAAATTTCTCTAGTTTCTTTGCTAAATCCTTAATATCTTTCATAGTTGTTGGCATTGTTGTTTCTGTCACCTGTCGCCCACTAATCCGATACACATACCAATCCGCAGATCTGGTGATGT
>CAFBLY010000023.1_pt1 | contig 11959 bp, 19 predicted proteins | sample 7268321 | NCBI WGS metagenome assembly CAFBLY01 (sample SAMEA6814047, study PRJEB35770) | freshwater metagenome | biome: Freshwater; feature: Freshwater reservoir; material: water | place: Czech Republic | collected 2017-05-23 | depth 30m m | reverse complement strand
TGGAAATCTTTGCCGTTGCACTGGTTACCAAAATATCGTCAAGGCAGTTCTTTGGGCTGCTGAAAAAATGCGCGCGGAACTCAACTAGGTCGGGGAGCATAAAAAAATGAGATTAGACGAAATCAAAATTGGCGGAATGGGTGCAAGCCGTCGCCGAGTTGAAGATAACCGTTTCATTCGTGGTAAAGGCAATTATGTAGATGACATCGTGCTACCAGGCATGCTTCATATGGAGATCTTGCGAAGCCCAGTTGCACATGCACGCATCAAGTCAATTGACACAACCGCTGCATGGGATGTGCCGGGTGTACGTATGGTGCTCACAGGCGAAATGATGGCTGCACGTAACCTCGCATGGATGCCAACACTTTCTTATGACACAGCAGCAGTTCTTGCAACAGATAAGGTGCGTTTCCAGGGCCAAGAAGTCTGTGCGGTCATTGCAGATGACCCATACATCGCAAAAGATGCATGCGGAAAGATTGTCGTTGATTACGAAATTTTGCCTGCCATTGTAAATCCAGTTCAAGCAGCAGCATCAGATGCTGTTCAAATTCGCGATGATAAAGCTGGCCAAGTTGGCAACAAAGTTTTTGACTGGGAAATCGGTGACAAGGCTCGTACAGACAAAGCATTTGCGGATGCAGATGTGGTCTCAAAGATCGAACTTCACTACCCACGTACGCATCCATCTCCAATGGAAACTTGCGGATCAATTGCTGATTACGATCGCGCGACAGGAAAATTGACGGTCTACATGACATCACAGGCACCACATATTGTGCGTGCAGCTGTTGCAATGGTTGCAGAACTTCCTGAACAGAATATTCGAATCGTCACACCAGATATTGGTGGCGGTTTCGGAAATAAGGTTCCAATTTATCCAGGTTATGTCATCGCAATTCTCGCTTCAATCTTGACTGAAAAGCCAGTGAAGTGGATTGAAGATAAGACAGGCAACTTGGTCTCAACTGGCTTTGGTCGCGATGTGTACCTCAAGGGCGAGATGGCGCTACGCAAGGATGGAAAAATCCTCGGTGTTCGCATGAACACAATCTCAGACCACGGAGCATTCTTCGCCGATGCACAGCCAAGTAAGTTCAAGATTGGTCTGATGCACTCAGCATTTGCGTGTTATGACATTCCAACGGCACATATGTTTGCAACAGGTTATTACACCAACAAAGCTCCAGGTGGAGTTGCATACCGTTGTTCATTCCGTGTTACTGAAGCAATGTTCTTCCAAGAACGAATGGTGCAGGCAGCAGCTGATGATCTAGGTATGGATCAAGCAGAGTTCCGCCGAGTTAACTTCGTAAAAGATGAACAGCATCCTCACCGCACAGCATTTGGATTCCTTACTGACTCAGGTCAATATGAGAAGTGCTTAGATATCGGATTGGAAGCAATTGGGTACAAGAACTTCGCTGCAGAGAAAGCAGAAGCTGCAAAGCGCGGACGCCTTCTTGGTATCGGAATCTCTGTAATGACTGAACCACTCGGTGCAGGTAATAGCCGTGAGTACGACATCTTGGGTATCAAGATGTTTGACTCTGCAGAACTTCGCATCCACATGTCAGGTAAAGCACTCTTGCGTACAGGTTCACGTGGACAGGGAACCGGTCACGAAACAACATGGGCGCAAATTGTTGCTCACGAACTTGGAATACCTGCAGATGACATCCTTGTTGAAGAAGGCGATACAGATACAGCGCCATTTGGTATGGGTACATATGCATCACGTTCTACACCAGTAGCCGGCGCAGCAATTGCGATGGTTGCTCGTAAAGTTCGCGCTAAAGCTCGCAAACTTGCTGCTCACCTTCTTGAAGTATCCGAAGAAGATATCGAGTGGGAACTAGGTCGCTTCTACGTTCGCGGAAATCAAGAACGTGGTGTGACAATTCAAGATTGCGCAATGGCTGCATATAGCAACATGCCAGATGGAATGGAACCAGGACTGGAGAACGTTGCTTACTACGATCCTCCAAACCTCACATGGCCATTTGCTTGCTACATCGCAAAAATTGAAATTGATCCCGATACAGGCGTGTGGGATGTATTGCAATTCGTTGCAGTAGATGACTGTGGTGTTCGCATCAATCCAATGATTGTTGAAGGACAAATCATGGGCGGTCTCACCGAAGCTTATGCAATGGCAAATATGCAGTACCAAACTTATGATGAAGAAGGAAACATCATCGGCGGTAACTACATGGACTTCTTGCTTCCAACAGCGTGGGAAACTCCAGGCTTTGAACTCTACGAAGTTGTTACACCGTGCCCACACCATCCAATTGGTGCAAAGGGTGTTGGTGAATGTGCAACTGTTGGTGGACCAGCAGCATTCGTTAATGCTGTTATGAACGCTCTGCACGAAAAGGGTATTCGTAACATCGATATGCCGTTGATGCCTAACCGCGTATACGAAGCTCTCACAACAGGCAAAGATGTTTACGGTATGCCACCAGTACGTAGCGGCAACTAACTAATGTCTTTCAATCCAGTCGAAGGCATGGGCGTCATGGAGCGCGCAGTTGAACTCACAAATAGCGGTGAATCATTTGTGATGGCAACTGTCGTGTGGCGCCAAGGCCCTTCTTCTGGACAGAGTGGATCACGAGCAATCATTACTTCAGATGGAAAATTACATGGATGGATTGGCGGAGCATGTGCCGAGCCAGTCCTTATCCGTGAAGCCAAAAAAGTTATGGACTCTGGAAAAGCTCAATTGATTTGGCTTGGTCAAGAAGCAGATTTCAAAGGAATGCATGTTCCAGATGGCGTCATGACAGTTCCAATGGCGTGCCAGAGTGAAGGTGCTCTTCAAATTTATGTGGAGCCAGTTCAATCATCACCACAATTAACAATTGTGGGGCGCTCGCCAATGGCCATCACTCTTAAACAATTAAGTGAAGTTCTCAACTGGAGAGTTTCATTGATTGATTTTTCTGATTTTACAACGTCAATGATTTCTAACTCATCAGTGGTCATCATTGCAACACAGGGTCACGGTGACGAAGAAGCGACAGAGGTAGCTCTTCCTGCAAATCCTGCTTATCTCGGTGTAGTTGCATCACGTAAGCGCGGTAAAGCAGTTCTAGATTATTTGGTAGATCGCGGATTTACATCTACGCAGATTGAAAAGATAAAGCTTCCTGCAGGCTTGGACCTTGGTCACACAACTCACCGCGAAATGGCAGTCTCAATTCTTGCCGAGCTTGTGCAATTGCGCGCAAGCGGTGCGTTTTCACAACAATCAAAGAAAGCACTTCCGCTTCTAGAGACTCTGGAAGTTAAAGATTTGGTCTGCGGAATGACTGTTGCCGCTGAAAAATCAAATCGCCCATATGAATTTGAAGGAACAACGTATTACTTCTGCGCGCCAGGATGTCGTACGGCCTTTGAAAAAGATCCAACCTCGTTCATCAGCCAGGAGGCAAAATGCTAATCTCGCAAACGATAATAGTTGATCAACCGATCGACGATGTATGGAAATTCTTTGATGATATTCCTCAAGTAGCAGCGTGTATTCCTGGTGCTGACTTAACCGACAAACTTGGAACCGATCACTTCGGTGGAGATGTAATTATTTCTGCAGGTCCGGTAAAACTTGAGTTCGCAGGACAGGCAAAAGTTAAGAGTCGTGACAACGCTAAGAAAATAATCACAATTGATGCATCTGGTTCAGATAAGAAAGGTCGCGGAGAAGCACAAGCAGTATTAATCGCTGCACTTAATCCTGCAGCCGGTGGAACATCAGTAAAAATTTCACTTGACCTAACTGTGTCAGGTGCTGCTGCACAGTTTGGACGCGGTCTGATTGCTGATGTGACCGCAGTTTTAGTTGGTCAGACAGCCGGAAGTATGCAAGCGCGCATGAAGGCAATCGAAATGGGTCTTGATCCAAATACTGTTGGTGGCCCTAAGGCTGCAAGCGGTGTTGCAATTGCATTAACAGTTGTGAAGAACGCAGCCGCAAGAATTTTTGCTCGCTTCTTCCTTCCATATCAACCAGTAGCACGTCGATAACGAGAGAGAAAGGAAAACTAATGAGTCTATGGGGAATCGGTAATCTGGTTCTGTTAGTTGTCATCGTTCCAGTTCTCGTTGCATTGCTTAATGCGGTTCTTGGACCGCTAGAGCGCATTCGCGGAGCTGCAGATGATGCACTCAGTGGCGGAGTCGCTTTGATCGGCGAACTCAACACAACACCAGATTTGCTAGCTAAGACAGATAACGTCATCAAGGAAGTGGCTAACGGAGCAGTTCGTTATGCCGGTCCAGTTTCTAAGTTGCTGGGATAGGGGAGAGAAGATGCCACAACAAGCAGTATTTACTTTAATTCTTGCAACGCTAATCATTGCAGCGGCTGCACTTGGTTTATCACGTGTGATTCTGCACCTTCGCACAGTTGCTAAATCACTCGATGCGCTCGAAGGCGGAGTAGCAGTAATCGTTGCTAAGACTGCAACAGTTCCGGCTGTTGTTAATTCAGTAAACGCAAGCCTTAAGCCAGTACGCGACTTCGCGGAATCGATCTAAGGGGAGCGATCATGGACTTTACTAATCACACAGGTTGGCTCGTGGGTTACGTCATTGGAACAGTTGTTGTTCTAGTCGTTGTAGCTCTCGTTGTTCCAATCTTGCTCCTTGCTCACAAAATTGGTGGACAAGCAAAGCGCATTAATGCAGGTCTTGAAGGCGCAGTTGTTAATACAGCTGGTCTTAAGGGATTAAAGGTAACTATCGCATCGGCTACTGCGATTGTTGATGGCCTTCACCGTGGCCGTACGAAGTTGGGAGGCTAAGCAGATGGATTCAAATACTCACACACTCTGGGTACTAGCAAATATCCTTGGTGCTGTTGTAGTTGTGGCAGTTGCTGCGCTACTCACTATCTTGGTTCTTCTAGTTCGAGTTATAGATAAGCGAGTTGCACAAATTCGCGCAACGCTTACAGCTGCTAAGGCAAACACAGCCAACACCGAGTTGATTAATCAGACAGCGGCTGCAGTAGATGCAGTGCTTGCTGAAGGACTCGAACATCACTTATTCCTCGGACGTGTATTGGATAAGGTGCGCTCATGACAACTCTTCAACTATTTACAGTTATTGACATCGTTGCATTAATTGCAGGCCTAGCGATTTATCTTTTCATCGTTGGCCGTCAATTAGCTGCTGTTGCTTCAAAGTTAGAAGAAGCAGCTGATCTTGTCTGGGGCATCAAACACGATGCCGACACCATCGAACCAGGTCTCGAGCGCATTAACCGAACTGGTGGCGTTGTCGCTGGTGCGCTTCCACTTCTTTACGGCTTTGCTGAAGCAATCGTTGTTGGTGCAACATATGTACCAGAACCTGCGCACACTGCACCTAAGCCAAATTTCCCAGCAATGGGAACACGACGCTCACGTCTATTTGATGGCGTTGGCGTAAAGATCGATTAGTTATTTACTGGTCGCGATTATTTGGATCGCGACCAGTGGTCAATGGGTCGGTGAATGCATTTGAGTATTCGCCGATCCATTCGTCTTTCCATGCTTGATCATATTTCTCAAGATTGCAACTTGGTTCGTATACAGCCATTAATTCATGAGCAATCATTTCGCGGTGGCGTTCGGTTCCGCCCGGAATATCAAACCAACAAATATGTAGATTAAATTTGTTACCAGCTCGTGTAACCCATGATGCAGAACGTGGATGTTTTAAAGGGAAACCTTCGGTGCTTAAATCAGCGCTGTGCCCAACATAAATAATTGAAAACTCTTGCGGTTTATTCTCAGCATCATTGAGGCACATCACTGCATAGACAGCAGCAACTTTTGGAGCAGTCCACCCGGCAAGGGCGCGTGGCCCTTCAAAGGGATAACCGGCGAGTGAACCAAGACGAATCATTCTTCGATTGCGTCTTCCCAGTCTTGATCTTCAGACATTGTCTCTGCCTTAATGATTTCAAATGCTGGAAGGTTTGCCTTTTTAACAGCTTCATTAAATAGTTCCAGTGCAGCATCGACAGCGATATCAGAACTCGGAGCTTCAACGATTATTTGTGCTCCATAACCTGTTGTGCCGGCACCTGTAGCTAAGCCATTATAAATTGCAACGGCATCGGCAAGCTCTACTACCTCTTCGAGGGTAATAATGCGATCGCCTTCAGCAAAGATTGAAACGCTGAACTTCATTATCGTGATCCTTATCTGATTGTGACGAGCTTGCGACTGAATTCTTCCAGACTCTTAAGATTATGTCCTGATACAACTTCGTCGATAAATGGTTCGGCAATGATCATTCCCATCGATGTCGGAACATATGTGTCAGCATCTCCTCGATGAGGATTCATCCAAACAACTCTGTGAGCGATACGTGACAAAGCTTCCATAGATTTTGCCAAGGTTTCTGGGTCGCCGCGATCTAAACCATCAGAACAGATAACAACTATAGAACCTCGACCTACACGCCCACGGCCCCACTTCTTAAGAAATGTATTGATGGCATCACCTATTCGAGTACCACCTTCCCAATCCATCGCTTCAGTGCCGGCAAGTTCCATGGCTTGATCAGGGTTGCGACGTGAGAGCGAGCGAGTTACACGAGTTAGTCGTGTTCCGAAACAGAAAACTTCTACTTTTTGATTTGCACTGCGAGCAGAGTAAGCGAGCTGCAATAAATTTCTTGAATAATCAGCCATAGACCCTGAGATATCGAGAATAAAAACAATTGGCCGCAATTTTTCTTTTCTCTTTGTAAAGAAAATTTCACGATTTTCTCCCATTGCGCGCATATTTTCTCGAACTATCTTTCGCATATTTAATTTCTTGCCTTTGTTAGTTGAAATCAAACGGCGAGTTCTACGAATAGGTGGATTGAGTCGAATATTCGACATCATTTTGCGAAGTGCAGCGAGTTCTTGCGCAGTGCATTCATTAAAGGCTTTGTTGCGAAAGATCTCATGGCTAGCCGCCATAAATCCCATCTTGGTGTCATCCTTAGAATCACCCGGTTCAGTTCTTTCATTTTCTGGAATTTCAATTGTGGATGTGGTGCTTACTTGCGCACGGAATTTCTTCTTCGCTTCACTTGCCTCTTCCTCCCAATTATCAAAGAAAAAGCGTTGAAATATCTCGTTATAAATCGGAATATTTTCTTTACGTCGTACTAGCGATGTTCTACCGCCCCAGTACACATCCATGACATCTGTTGCGTCTAAGACGGATACAGCGTTGCAAAAGGTAATGACGTCATCAGAACCGATGAGCATCCCATGCAAACGAAGTTCTTGAGCAAATTCAACAAAGAGTTCGTCAAAACCCTCAGCCAGTGGCATCAGCAACAATCTCCGCAAGATTGCCAGAAACATATTCGAGATCGTCACGACCCTTGATAACAGCCCCAAGTGTTTCAGCTGCATTTGCTTCGGTAAGTGTGTTTGCCCCTATTGCACCGAGTGATTGCACCCAATCAATTGATTCAGCAACACCAGGAGATTTTTCAAGATCCATCTCGCGAAGTTTGTTTACTGTTCCAACAACCTTTGACGCTAATTGTTCGGATACTCCGGGAACGCGCGATTTAATGATTTCAATCTCTTGTTCTGCAGCCGGAAATCCAATCCAGTTATAGAGACAACGGCGCTTGAGTGCATCATGTAATTCGCGAGTACGGTTTGAAGTCAAAATAACAATAGGACGTGACTTTGCTGCAATCGTGCCGATTTCTGGAATTGTTATCTGGAAATCAGAGAGCAGTTCAAGAAGGAATGCTTCGAATTCATCATCGGCGCGGTCAACTTCATCGATGAGCAATACACACTGGTCACCAGCTTTTATTGCCTGAAGCAGCGGGCGTTCGATGAGAAATTTAGATCCAAAAAGGTCATCAACGGATTTATCAGAGACTTCATTGCCAGACATTGCGCGGATGGCAAGCATCTGGCGCGCATAATCCCATTCGTATAAAGCTTGATTGGTATCGATGCCTTCGTAACACTGTAGGCGAATTAAGGTGCGCCCAAGCAACTTCGAAATGCTCTTTGCAAGCTCAGTCTTTCCAACTCCTACTTCACCTTCAAGAAGGATTGGTCGACCGAGTTTCATTGAAATTAAAAGTGATGTAGCAAGACCGCGGTTAGCGACGTAACCGATAGAACGAAGTTCAGATGTTAATTCGTCAACGGTCAGCGAATCGAAAGAAGAGATCATAAATCAAAGCTCTATTCGTAGAGTTACTTGATCTTATTTTCAGAAACTAGTGCGCCGATAGATGCTGAACCGAGTTTGCCGTCGCGAATGAGAGTCTCGCGCCAAGCAGTAGCAAGTGATTTTCCTTCTTCTTGGATATAACCTTCGAAGGTAACTTCTTTCATATTTCTACATGCCTTATTTGGATTGCACTCTTCATCGAGTTCTTCGAGCTTTTCACCTTGTGCTTGCCAAATTGAACTAAGCATTTGACGTGCTTGATCGCTTTCAACTGACATGTCAGACCTCCTGAAGAATTAAGAATGCAAGCGTATCAGAGCCAATAATTCGCGCTAGGTCAGTCAAGCAGTGACTCTGGTGGCCTTGAAGAGCCCCTAAAAGCCACATATGCGGGGTTTCAATCCATGGCCGATTCATTAAGATTACACAATGAGCGAGATGCTAAGCCACATCAATGATGAGGGCAATGCCCACATGGTTGATGTTTCAGTCCGTGAAATCTCGCAACGCAGTGCAAGTGCTTCTGGAAAAGTTTTATTGAGCAAATCTGTTTTATCGCTCATCGCAGATGGCAAAGCTCCTAAGGGTGATGTTTTAGCAACTGCCCGAATTGCAGGAATTATGGGTGCCAAGAAAACTCCAGAATTGATTCCACTATGTCACCCAATCTCTATTTCGAGCGTGAATGTTGATTTAGAAATCGCCGATGACGGAGTAAATATTTATTCAACAGTCAAAATTTCTGATCGCACTGGAGTAGAAATGGAAGCCCTGACTGCAGTTTCTATCGCTGCGCTAACGATTATTGACATGACAAAAGCACTAGATCCAGGTGCCACCATCAAAAATATTCAAGTTGATGAAAAAGATGGCGGAAGAAACGGGCACTGGAAGCGCACATGAAGCGTGCTGCAGTCATCACAGCAAGTAATCGTGCTTTCAAAGGCGTATACGAAGACAAGTCGGGACAGATTCTTCTTGAAGGTTTGAAAACTCTGGGCTACCAAATTGACAGCGTTCTCATTCTACCTGACGAGATTGAAAAAATAAGTTCTGCAATCAAAGATGCAATTAAAGATGGCATAGATTTACTTGTGACCACTGGCGGAACAGGCGTATCACCATTTGATGTCACACCGGAGGCAACTGCTCCACTGATCAAAAAAGAAATGCCAGGAATTCTTGAAGCACTGCGTGCATATTCCAGAGATAAAGTTCCAACCACTGATTTATCGCGTGGTGCTGCGGGGGTAACAAATAAAACATTGATTATTAATTTGCCAGGTTCACCAGGAGCTGCAAAAGATGGTTTAGTAATTATTGAAAGACTTGCATCCCACATCCACGATCAATTGGCCGGACATGATCACAGCCCTAGTAACTAAGCACAGTATTTCGGTAGATGAATTAACCGAAACTATAAAAACTAATCAAGCAGGAGCGGTTGCAAGTTTTTCTGGTGATGTTAGAGATAACGATGCTGACAAGATTGTTTTCTCTTTGACCTATGAAGTTCATCCAAGTGCTCAAGGTGTTATTGAAGAGATAACTCATCGGATTGCTGCCAAACATGATGTTCTAGGCGTTGCCGTTGCGCATAGATACGGGGAAATTGCTATCGGTGAAACAGCCTTTGCGGTTGTAGTATCAGCACTCCATCGTGGGCCTGCATTTGCGGCTTGCGAAGAGATCGTCTCGACTGTGAAGTCAGAACTTCCAATATGGAAGTATCAAGTTTTCGCAGATGGAACAACCGAATGGGTAAACAGCGCATGACACAGCTCGTTGACACCTACGGACGTGGACATAGAGATCTACGTGTTTCATTAACTGATCGATGCAACCTTAGATGCACATATTGCATGCCACATGATTTTGCCGCTTGGTTGCCCTCAGGAGATCTTTTAACAACTGATGAATTAATTTCTATTATAAAAGTTGGCGTTTCTCAAGGTATTGATGAAATTCGCTTAACTGGCGGTGAACCACTTTTGCGCCCCGACATCGTTGAAATCGTCTCTCGTATTTCAGCGATTGAAAATTCACCAATTTTGTCCATGACCACCAATGGAATTGCACTTGCGAAACTTGCGAAACCTTTATTTGATGCAGGGCTACGTCGTATTAATATCAGCCTGGATACTTTAGATAAAGACGTATTTAAGAAAATGACATACAGAGATCGTCTAGATGATGTTTTCGCAGGCATTCAAGCGGCTAAAGATGCAGGACTAATGCCAGTAAAAATTAATACAGTTTTGCTCCGTGGCATAAACGATGGTGAAGTTACCAATTTATTGAAGTGGGCATTAGCCGAAGACCTTAATCTTCGCTTCATCGAACAAATGCCACTCGATGCCGGTGGTCTTTGGAATCGCGCCGAACTCATAACAGCCGATGAAATATTTGAGCAACTCAGCAGTAAATACAAACTCACACCTGTTGATTACCGCGGTTCATCTCCCGCCGAAGAATTCTTAATCGACGGCGGTCCAGCAACAGTAGGAATTATCGGAAGTGTTAGTCGCCCATTTTGCGGAGCATGCGATCGCATTCGCCTGACTTCAGATGGTCAATTGCGTTCATGTTTATTTTCAATGAAAGAGACAGACTTACGTGGAATCCTTCGTTCAGAATTATCTGAAGATGAAAAACGCGAGGCACTCATTTCTAAGTTCCATGTGACAGTGAAAGAAAAGTTGCCAGGTCACGGAATCAATGATCCGAGTTTTATTCAGCCATCACGACCAATGTCAGCAATCGGTGGTTAAGCTCCACCAGCAAATCTAGGCAGTATGTCTATAACATCTTCTGAATTGATTTTTAATTCGTCATTTGATTCAGCTGCGCCATTTACTAAATAAGAACATCCAGGCAATATCGCAATCAGTTGCGGATGTTGGGAAGAAGCCGATGCAATAACTTCGCCAAGTGTGGCGCCATCAATGTGTGCCTCTGAAACTCCACTGGCAGCACGTGCGGCCGCATAGAAATTTACTTTTGCCATGAACAGAACTTTACATCAGGTCTCATTTGATGAGTTTGCTATCTAGAAGCCACTTCTTGCGTTCGCGTTCTGGAAATTTCTCGATTGCATATCTCAACATTGTGCGTGGCATTTCATGAGAGTGCTTTGATAGGAAACTGCGCAACTCTTTTCCATTGAGTTTTCCAGCCTCGCGCAGAGCCCAGCCAACAGCTTTATGAATCAGATCATGTTTGTCAGCGAGCAATTTTTCTGCCATCACAAATGTTGGCTTGATGTCTCCAGCGCGAATAAAAGCAAAGGTGAAAACCATGGAAACTCTGCGCTGCCAGAGAGACTTGCTCTTGGTTAGTTTGTTAAGCAATATGTATGGATCTTCTGTATCGATCAAGAATTCACCAATAATTGGTGCGGTTACATCAACGAGGTCCCAGTTATTTATATAGCCGGCAGTCATTGCTTTCATGTACAGATCAAAGAGCTTCTTCTTTTCTTTGCGCTCTTTAGTAGCTTTGTACTGAAGCGTCAGGATGACCAATCCGCAAAGTCGAACTTCGTGAAAAGCAGAGCGAGTAAGGACTTCAATTTCTCGAAGTGAAATCCCTTTATATTCTCGGGCTACTGAGCGAACTTGTGGAACCGTAAGCCCAAGAAAAACATCACCTTCACCATATTGACCAGGTGCGGTCTGAAAGAATTTCTGAAGATCGTGCGCTCTTCCACGATTAGCAAAGGCTTGAATCTCTTTTTGTACCTGAGTAGCGCTCATAAG
>CAFBLY010000021.1_pt1 | contig 12806 bp, 11 predicted proteins | sample 7268321 | NCBI WGS metagenome assembly CAFBLY01 (sample SAMEA6814047, study PRJEB35770) | freshwater metagenome | biome: Freshwater; feature: Freshwater reservoir; material: water | place: Czech Republic | collected 2017-05-23 | depth 30m m | reverse complement strand
GGTGTATCTCTCTCAGTTAAAAGCGGAGAAGTGCATTGTGTTGCGGGAGAAAATGGATCAGGTAAATCCACACTCATCAAAATAATGAGCGGTGTACACGCACCAGACTCGGGCCTAATTCGACTAGGTGAAAAAACATTTACATCACTGTCTCCTCGTGAAGCTGTCCGAGAAGGCGTACAAGTTATTTTTCAAGACTTTTCGCTTCTACCAAATTTAACAGTTGCTGAAAATATTGCTCTGCCCACATACATATCTCAGAATTCTCGTTTCTTAAGCAAGAAAGCTTCTAAAGAAATTGCGCGCACCGCGCTAGATCTCATTGGCGTCGGTATTGATATCAATACACCGGTTGCGGAAATTTCAATTGCATCAAAGCAACTTATTGCGATTGCACGGGCAACAAACTTAGGCGTAAAAATGTTATTCATGGACGAACCAACAACAGCGCTTACCCGCAAAGAAATCAAACGACTATTTGAAGTAGTTGAGCAAATTAGTGCACGCGGTGTAGCCACTGTTTTCGTCAGCCACAAGATAGATGAAATTCAAGAAATTTGTAACACCATAACCATCTTGCGAAATGGCGAAGTAGTAGCCGATGGTTTGATGAAGGATTACAAACGCGAAGCTATTTCAGAGGCCATGACTGGATTAAATATCTCCGAATCACGTATTGCTCCACCACTAAAGAATTCAACAACAAAGATTATTGAAGTAAAAAAGCTAACAACAAAACCAACTTTTTCAGATATCTCTTTCTCAATTGCTCCGGGTGAAATTCTTGGAATCACGGGCCTTCTGGGTTCAGGTCGCACAGAATTAGCAGAAGCCATTTTTGGCCAATACCCAATTGATTCGGGCGAAATTATTGTCGAAGGAAAATCGATTCACCTGAACTCTTCATCTGCGGCCATCAAAGCCGGTATTGGATATGTGCCACCTGATCGATTGACTCAAGGTTTATTCCTAGAACAATCCATTCTTCGTAATTTAGTTGCAGTCGGCATAGATCAATATCAGGGCCGCGGTGGAAGTCTTGCGAAGAGCCGTCTTTTCGAAGCTGGCGAAAAATGGATTAAAGATTTGAGAATTAAAACTAAGAACTCGCAAAACCCTGTTACATCTCTTTCTGGCGGAAACCAACAACGTGTGGTCTTGGCCAAGTGGTTAGCGATGAATCCTCATCTCATGATTTTAAATGGACCAACCGTTGGCGTGGATATTGGATCTAAGCGAGAGATATTAGAAATTATTCGAGATCGTGCCCAAAATGGAATGGCGTTTTTAGTTGTTTCAGATGACATCCCAGAACTTATTCAGATTTGCCACCGAGTATTAGTTATTAAAAATGGACAAGTTTCCAAGGAATTTAACGAATCAGAGTTAGATCAAAATGTTTTGTATAAGGAGTTGAGTTAGTTATGAATCTCAAGAAACTCCTTCTTCGCAACGAAACTGCGTTAATCATCGCAATTGTTTTACTTTCGATTGCTATAGGTGCAAAGAGTCCAGAATTTTTCACACTCTCAACACTTTTTGACATTTTTAGATCTTCATTCGTTCAACTTCTCTTCGCACTCGGTGTGCTAGTTGTCATCATTAGTGGTGGAATCGATGTCTCATTTCCAGCTGTTGGAATCTTCGCGGGGTACACCGCAGTTGTAGTTATGCAGAAATTTGACCTAAACCCAAATAGTTTGATGATCCCTATTGTTTTAGCAATCATTATTGGAATTGTTCTTGGTGGGCTTAACTCATTAGCTATTGCTAACTTTGGAATTCCAACACTTATTGCAACTCTTGGCACGGCGGGAATTTTCCGAGGCGTCATGCTCACATTTATTGGCTCATCATTTATCAGCGACATTCCAGTAGGCCTTGATAACTTTGCAACGGCAGATTTGTTACAGGTTCAACCTGAGCAAGGAACGCTGGCTCGCTTACACGTTTTGATCATTCCAATAGCAATCATCACGATTCTTGTTTCATTGTTATTAAATCGCACAATGTTTGGTCGCTCTGTCTACGCACTCGGCGGCGGAGTCGAAGCAACCCGACGCCTCGGAATTTCAATCAAACGCACGCAGGCAAAGATTTATATGTTGGTAGGCGGGCTCTCTGGTCTGGCAGGAATTCTCTACGTTTCATTGCAACGCAAAGCTAATCCATATGATTTAACAGGTTCGGAACTCGACATTATTGCCGCAGTTGTTCTCGGCGGCGCAAGCATTATGGGTGGATACGGCACTGTATTCGGAACTGTTTTAGGAGTTATCTTAATTAGCTTGATTAAAAACAATTTAATTCTCTTGGGTGTAAGCGGCTCGTGGCAGCGTGCAGCTGTCGGTGCATTACTTTTAATCGGTATTACAGTTCAAGCAATTAATGAGAGCCGAAAAGCTAAAAAACGCAGAGTTTCAACAAATGATGAGGCGGCTTAATCATGAATGAGCGTTGGAGTAAATTTAATACTGGCCTGCTAGCCGACCGCAAAATTACACAATTGATGGCAATTACATTTGGAACACTTTTAATGTTCTCAATCCTTTCTCCAAATATTTTCTTCTCGCCTAACAACTTTAAATCCATGTCTTATCAAGTTCCAGAAATCGCAATTCTTAGCATCGCAGTAATGCTTTCAATGCTCACCGGTGGAATTGATCTTTCAATCGTCTCAATATCTAATGCAGCAGCTTTGGTGGCTGCTTGGGTAATGAGAAGTCACAGTGATAGCACCGGAAGTGAATCACTGATGTGGATCATCATCGCGTGCGTTCTTGGAATTGTCGTTGGATTAATTGCAGGTGGCATTAACTCAATACTGGTGGCAAAACTCGATGTGACTCCGATTCTTGCCACACTTGCAACGATGACACTTTTTAATGGCATTGCAATTGGTATGACAGATGGTGTTTCAGTTTCCGGATTACCTGAAGCATTCATGCGTGTTGGAAACGGAACATTTTTTGGCATTCCAACCCCATTTATCTTGATGATAATAATTGCAGGAGCCGTTGGTGTGTGGATTAACAGAACCACACTGGGACTCAAGGTTTTCTTAGTTGGCACAAACCGCAAGGCTGCGCAATACAGTGTTATGGGCGATCGCAAAGTCATTGCATGGGTTTACTTAGTTTCAGGCTTTTTATCAGCACTTGCTGGCTTAATCATCGCATCACGTACATCGGCTGCAAGCCCTGACTTTGGCTCTTCTTACATTCTTCTAGCGATCGTAATTGTTGTACTAGGTGGCGTTAACCCAATGGGCGGTTTTGGAACTGTCACTGGTGTCATTCTCGCAACCGTTGTACTGCAAATGGTTGCATCAGGATTTAACGCGCTGCGCTTTAGCCAATTCTTCTACCTTGCAGCACAAGGCGGAGTTCTGATTTTCGTAATGATTCTGAACGTAGCACTTGAAAGACGTAGAGTTAACAAATCTATTTCTAAGTCATTGAGGTCCTAATGTCACTTATAGATCGTTTAGAAAAATACTGTCTCACTCCTGCCATGGCAGGTTTTGAAGAAGAGATGATCAAAAAACTTAAGGCAGACTTAAAAGATCACGTCGATGAAATTCGTGTAGACGTGCTCGGCAATGTGATTGCAACTATTAATGGAACTTCGCCAGATGGCTCTGATTTAATGATTTTTGCTCATACAGATTCACTTGGAATGATTGTTAAGGGAGTAGAAGAAAACGGATTTATCCGAATCGAACGAGTGGGAGGAGTTCCAGAGAGAATTCTGGCTGCATCAAATGTAATTTTGCAAACATCGTCAGGGAAAATAGTTAACGGCGTGATTGGTTTTGTTTCTCACCACCTGACTCCACCGGAGGATAAATACAAAGTAAAACCAATCGGTGAATGTTATGTAGATATCGGTGCAACGAGCGCAAAAGAAGTTGCGAATGCTGGCGTCAAAATTGGAACTCCAGTTTTGTACCGCCCAAGTTTTGAAAAACTTGTAAACAATAGAGTCGCTGCAACATCGTTAGATGATCGCGGTGGATGCGCAGTTCTTGTTGAGTTGGCACAGCACTTTGGTAAAAAGCGCCCCAAAGTTACGCTGCACTTAGTTGGAACAGTGCAAGAAGAATTCAATTTACGTGGCGCCATGGTTGCGGCCCAACAAGTTCGTCCAACGGCTGCAATAAGTATTGATTTAGTTGCAGCATCTGACACCCCAGATATTGATGGTGGAAATGCAGTAGAAGTAGGCGCTGGTCCAGTCGTTGGTACATACACATTTCACGGTCGCGGAACACTCAACGGTTTAATTCCACATCCACGTTTGCTTCAAATTGTTGAAGAAGCTGCCGATGTACAGAAAGTTGATCTACAACGTCACGCAACCATCGGTTTGCTCACGGATGCCTCTTATGTCCAATTAGTCGGAGATGGAATTGCTTGCGTAGATGTTGCTTGGCCAACTCGGTATACGCACTCAGGTGTTGAAGTATGTTCACTCGATGATTTAGAAGATCTCACGAAGTTACTTATTGGAGTTGTAAAGAAGTTTCCCACCGACGAGAATTTCTTAAGAGGTTAACTCTTTAACTAGGGTGAAAAACCATGGGACAAGACTTACTTCTAGGAATAGATATTGGCACCTATGAATCAAAAGGTGTTTTAACTACTCCGCAAGGAAAAGTAATTGCTCAAGCAGCAATTCCTCACAAGCTCTTGTTCCCGCGCGCCGGTTGGGCAGAACACGATCCAGAGTTAACTTGGTGGGGAGATTTTTGTAATCTCAGCAAGCAATTACTTGCGACCGAAGGCGTGTCACCAAGTGACATCAAAGGCGTGGGAGTTAGCGCAATCGGTCCAGATGTCTTGCCAATCGATGAAAACTTTAACCCTCTTCGTATGGGAATTTTGTACGGTGTTGATACTCGCGCAGTTGAAGAAATTGACGAACTCAATGCCATTTACGGCGAAGATACAATTTTTAATGCAACTGCAAATACATTGTCATCACAATCAACTGGTCCAAAGATTCTATGGATTAAGAAAAACGAACCAGAGGTATATAAAAAGGCGCGATGGTTTGTTGATGCAACAACATTTATTGTTGCTCGCCTGACATCTCGTGTTGTTGTTGATCACTTCTCGGCAGGCACGATGGTTCCAATGTATGACCCTTGGAAAAATCAGTGGAGCGATAAATACTGCAAAGAAATATTAGATATCAAGCAACTTCCCGAGATTATGTGGAGCCACGAATTAGCGGGCCACATCATTGAATCTGCTTCAAAAGCCACTGGATTAGCGGTTGGCACACCTGTCTCTGTTGGCACAATTGACGCTGGCGCCGAAGCATTAAGCGTTAGCGTTACAAAACCTGGCGAACTAATGATGATGTATGGCTCAACTATTTTCATGATTCAAGTAACTGATAATGATCAAGCACGCGAAAAAAGATTATGGGCCGGCCCATATCTCTTCCCAGGTACGTGGTGTTTGCTCGCAGGAATGGCAACGAGCGGATCACTTACACGTTGGTTTAAAGATAATTTTGCAAAAGAGTTAGTAGCTGCTGAAGAAGCAGGCGGCGAAAATGCATACGCCGTATTAGTAAAAGAAGCCAAAGCAACACCACCAGGAGCTGAAGGTGTAATAGTTCTTCCATACTTCAGCGGAGAGCGCACACCAGTAATGGATCCACGTGCAAAGGGAATGATCTTTGGTTTAAGTCTGACGCACACGCGCGGACATATATTTAGAAGCATTCTTGAAGGAATGGGTCACGGATTTAAGCAGCACGTAGATTTATTCACAGCAATTGGTGCACGCCCTCACGCAATTAAATCTGTTGGTGGCGGAACTAAAAATGAAGTATGGCTACAAGCCGTCAGTGATATTTCTGGAGTGCCACAAGAAGTTGCACCTCTGACCTTTGGTGCTTCCTATGGCGATGCGCTCTTAGCAGGTGTTGCAGTTGGATTAGTTTCTAGTCCAGAAGAAATTCGTGTGTGGCAAGGCAAACCAAGAATTGTTGAACCTGATCCAAAACTCGCAGCCACGTATGCACCGCTAAGCGAGATTTATACAAACTTGTATCAATCTACAAAAGAGTCAATGCATAAATTGCATGAAATGGGTTATTAATACCAATTAGGGATGCAGCATCACGCGATAACTAGGTGATGTTGTTGCGCGTTCGAAAGCGGCAGCCGCTTCAATCAATGGAAATGTCGCATCAACAATCGGTGATAAATCAATCTGCCCTGTTGCGATTAAATCAGTAGCAACAGCGTGATCGCGGCGATCGGCGCTGACAACACCAACAGCAGATGTTTCGCGGTTGTGCATCAGGTTTGGATCAATAGCAAAAGGCGTTACTGGATGGGCTGAAGCAAAGAGACATATTTTGCCGCGGTTATTGAGCACATCGAGTGCATCTTGATTAACTTCTTCGCTTCCGTAAGCCGCAATTGAAAAATCAACACCACCTAGAAATGCAGCCTTAACACGATCGCGAATATCTGGACCTGCTTGAAGAACCACATCAGCTCCGAGTGATGTTGCTTTTGCAAGGCGACCTTCATTGACATCGACTACGGCAACACGAAGTCCAGATTTTTTTAACACCATTAAGTTAAGTAAACCCATTGTGCCCGCGCCAAATACAACTGCAGTATCTCCTAAGCGTGCTTCTAATATACGCGCAGCATGAATTGCACATGAAAGTGGCTCGGCAAGTGCTGCTTGATCCCAGGGTGCATTGCCGACGGGGAAAACACCATCGCTTCTATGAATTTTGTACTCAGCAAATCCACCAGGACCGTAAAAACCACCCTTAAGCGAAAAGTTTAAGAAGTGTTCGGAGCACCCTTTATCTTGCCCACGCAAACAAGCACGGCAGGTTCCACAAGAAGAAGATCCCATTGTGACTCTGTCGCCAACTTTTACATTTGTTACTAATTCTCCAATAGCGGCAATTTCTCCAGCATTTTCATGCCCACCTACGAGTGGATAATCAGATTTCGCTTGACCTGTATAAATTCGTTGTTCCCATGTGCACAATCCTGCAGATTTAATTTTAAGTAAAACATCGCGCGGTCCAATGACTGGCATCGGGACATCAACAATTTCAATCTGTTTTATTCCAGATATTGCGGCAGCTTTCATTGTCTGACTCATGGTTGTGCTTATTTCTCTAGAACAAGCATGGCTTCATCAACAGATGCGTTGTCATGGACAATCGCACGAATTGATTGAATAAATTTGGCAGGAGTTGGATGCTGAACAATATTTCGGCCATAGACCACACCGGATGCACCAGAATCAATTGCAATTCGTGTGCGTTCGAGTAATTCACGTGGTGGCACAGAACCGCCACCGCGAACCAATACAGGCACACCGGAGGCGATCTCGACTATCTGTTCGAAGTCAGTCATTGGCACTGTTGGATCGACCTTGATTAGGTCTGCGCCTAGTTCGACAGCTTGGCGAACAAGGGCTGCGATCTTATTTACATCGCCGACAGATGTTGTTCCTGTGCCTGACTTTGCAGTCATAACTAGAGGTTCAACCATAAGTGGGATGCCTTCTTCTCGGCATTTAGCCCCAATTAATTGAATGTTTTGCACGCACTGTTCTTGCAAGCGTGAGTTCTCATCAATGTTTAAAAGATTTAATACAACAACTTTAACTCGCTTATCGAAAGCATCGCGAAGTGTTGCAATATTTGCTGTGTCCCAAGAATATTCAATGTCGCGCGCTTCATAGGCATTTGTTACATCTAGGCGAAGTGCAATTGCGACATCTGTTTTCAAATCAAGAGAGTTAAAAATCTTTAGCCCACCAGGATTTAATTGAATTGCATCTGGTTGCCCCGCGATAATTTCAGGCAATGATTTTGCTAAATCTTCAATTCCTTTAGCAAAGGATCTCTCACCAAAAATTCCGAGGTCAAGTGCAATATTGATGCACTTGCCAGATTTTGGATTAAACATTCCATCTAGACGCTTATTCACTTAAGTTCACTCCTGCTCGATTTGAAATTACTTTGACAATCGCAGAGGCATTTAATTCGCCCATACCTGCGTCTACGCCCTCTTTTGCTAACTCTTCAGTCGTTACAGCAATAGAAACCGGCGAATCAAGGCGACTTGCAAATGCTTGAATCAGCCGAGCATCTTTGAGCATTAATTTAAGTGGAAAGTTAACTTCGTAATCATCCTTAATTACACCAGCGCCAACCCCGGCATAAATCGGTGTTTTAAAATCTGCAACAGCTGCAACTTCGAGGACTTTGGTGAGATCTAAGCCTGCTTTTTTAGCCAGAGTCAGTGCTTCTCCGATAGAAACAATCTGTGAAGCAACAAGTAAGTTGCCAACAAGTTTCATCTTTGTGCCATTGCCACCCACGCCCATGTAATGCAGCGTCTCGCTAATTGGCTCTAGTACTGGCAATGATTTCTTATACACATCTTCTGGCCCACCAATAACAATCCATAAACCGCCATCGCGGGCTTCACCTTTTGTGCCAAATACTGGAGCATCTAAAAACGCTATACCCCTTGATTCATACACCTTTCGTTCCGCGTCGCTAGTGACTGGATCAATAGTAGAAAGGTCGATAACAATCGTAGATTTTTCTACTTTGCTTGCAAGCTCTGGTCCTTTAAGAAATATCGCATCAACTGCAGCATCATCTGCAAGGCAATACATAAGAAACTCAGCCCCAGCAAGTAATTGCAAAGGATCACTAACTGTTTTAGCACCAACTTTTTCGATGGCTGCGTACTTACTTTCACTTCTGTTCCACACTGTTACTTCGTGGCCAGCCTTTACAAGATTGCCAACCATTCCAGAGCCCATAATTCCAAGGCCAATGAAACTTACCTTTGCCATGAGTATCTCCTAACGAGATTTATTTGCAGCCGAAACAAGTTCAATTACTCGTCTTGGATCTACAGGATTAAAAGTCTTTCCATCTACTTTCATGCTGCTGCCAGCGATAACGCCATCTGCAATTTTTAAGGTATCCGCAATTGTTGTTGCATTTACACCAGTATTTGCAAATACAGGAATCTTCTTCGCTGTCTCTTTTGCAGCTAATAAATCCTCATTACTAAATGGGACTCCAGCAACTGGACCAGAAATAAGGATGGCATCAAAGCCAAAGTACTCCGCTGCCTTTGCTCGTTGTCCAACGGTGCGACCTTCAAGAGCTGATGCAAATTCAGGCACAATGTTTGTAAAGAGTGCGATGTGATCCGCTTTTAAACGTGTGCGTGTTTGTGCAACCAAGGCTGGATCTGGAGCCAACGGCCCCATGTCACTTGCAAAAGAACCACACATCACTTCGCGCACAAAGGATGCACCAGATGCCGATGCCGCTTCAATAGAAGCAATTGGATCCCACAAAAGATTTACGCCGTAAGGCAACTTCAATTGATCATGAACTGCGCCGATCATAAATGTTGTCCACGCCCCAACTTCGGAACTCACACGAGTTGTATAAGGAAGATCGCTTTCATTGCAAAAGAGAAGACCATCGATGCCACCATCTTGCAAAGCTTTCACATCTGCAGTAACTGCAGCAATCATTGCCTTTAGATCTGGCTTACTTTTAAATTGCGGCTGCCCGGGAGATGCCGGTAAGTGCACCATTCCAATAATTGGTTTTTTTGCTGTGAAAATTGAAGATAATTCGATACTCATGGCTTAATTTCGCCCTCTCTATAGGGACAAAATATAACACTAAAAGTGTGATGAAATGTTATCCGTTCGGGGTCAAGATGGTCGCCCCAGCGCCGAGCTGACGCTGTAACGACTGCCTGCCATCACTAGATGTCACGAACTCATCGACGATATCAATGCCGGCAACTCTGTAATTTGCAGTAACGCCACCTTTAGATGGATCTACTAAAACAATTAACTCTTCGCATCGTTCGACCATTGCACGATTGATATCTGCAATTACCTGATCAAACTCGGTTAATCCACCACTCTTTGAAACACCACCAGAACCAATAATTGTTCGCGTCGCAACGAAGCGGTTAATTGCTTCTTGGGCAATCACGCCAGTCTGTGCCAAGTCAGCTGTGCTAACAACACCACCAGTACTAACAACTTCAATGCCGCGCGATGCCAGCAAGGATGCGTGAGGTAGCGATGGAGTAATAACTGTTAGATCTAAGTTATTAGGCAAGAATTGTGCAAAGACAGCAGTAGTTGATCCGGTGCCTAAGAAAATAACTTCACCCTTTTCAATAAGGGAAGCGGCGTATTGGCCGATTTGGGTCTTAGCCAAAGTTTGATCCATCGCACGTGGGTGTAACAAAATATCTTGCGTATTAACCAATTGCGCAGATGCACCACCACGAGTCGTCTTTAGGTATCCGGCATCTTCAAGGATTCGAAGATCGCGGCGCACAGTCATTGATGAGACACCTAACTCATCGGCAAGGCTTCCAAAATCAACCGCGTTTTCAGATGCGACTCTTTCAAGAATTTTCTGATGACGTTCAACTGATAATAAACGACGCATAATCTAGTAGATCAAAGGACTACAGAGCAGCCTTTGAATTCTCTCCTCCAAACAACGCCTTACCTTGATACACAGTTAATGGCTCTGCCAATAGATCATCTAATTTTCCTAAAAAAGATTTTACGTGTGCAGTTTCTAAGTGCGATTGAAAAGCAGCCTCATCTTTATACACTTCAATATTCATAAACGTTCCAGGTTGATCAATTAATTCGTGCACGTGATATCCACGCACCCCAGATTCATTCCACGATGCGCTCGCTCCACCATGTAATTCATCGCGAAGTTCTGTTTCTTTTCCGGGTTTTGCTTTAAATATCGCAGTGACAATCATGACTACCCTCTTTGACATAAGTTAAAAATATATTTGACCGAGTTTACTGCGGCGCCTGTAAAAGCAGAAGTGCCTTTAAATGGGGTAGTATTCACACGCATTAAGCGCCCGTAGCTCAACGGATAGAGCATCTGACTACGGATCAGAAGGTTAGGGGTTCGAATCCCTTCGGGCGCACAGTACGTTTGAACGGGGATTTAATCTTTTACGTAGATTCTATCTACGAGTTCGCCCTGAAAATAAACCTTAAGTTTGTAGTTTTGAATGTTTCGAGTCGTGGTGAATCTCTTAATGCCATCTTGATTTGTCGTAACCGTGTATTTAATTGTTTTATGCCCCTTTTTGGAAGCTTTTACAATCAATTCTTCGTCAGTTAAATCTGACTCCAACATGATTATGTAACGTCCATCTTTTCTCTTTGAATACGTAAGTGCGGTTTCTATAACTTCTTCTCCGTCGATTACCGGATAATCTGACTCAGCAAGAGCCGCAAGATCTAACTCTGCTTGTGTAACGAAATTTTGGAGTCCATCAATTTTGGTAATTAAAAAATCAAGTTGAGACTTTTGTCCGTATAATTCCATACATTTTGAATTGGCTTTAATCAACTCAGGAAATTTCTGATCAAATGTCCTGACTTCACTTGATAGATTTTTGAATGCATTTTGATCGCTTAATTCAAATAATCCATTAAATTTATTGATCAATACAGTAAAAAGTATGTCCCAGTTGCTAATTAGTACTTTGTTGGCTGAATATAAATTTACACACAAAGAATCAGATGGAGCCGCGTTCTCTTGATCTACCGGATCAGTATCTGCCCGATAATTACTTAGTGATGCGTTTGCGATTTCGTAATTGAGCCACTTTTCAAGTCGTGCAGCATACGCATCGTATGCTGCTTGAGTGTGCGCACTTAACTCTGCTGCATTTGGGCTAGGCATAGGTTTTATATACGTGTAAGTTCCAGCAAATCCAAATCTCTTTTCGAGTAGCGCATGTAAACGCGGGATAAATGTATTTGCCATATTGTCTGCGTGCTTCAGAAAATGATCAAGCGTCCAGTTCGAATCATTTTGTGAAGGAATACTTCCAGCATCAGGAATATTTAAATAAAAAACCTGAGCTTTGTGGCCAAAACCTACTCCGGCGGAATTAATACTCGTGATTACTTTGAATTGGTAATTAGCAGCAAGCAGATAACTTTTTTCTTTAGGAGGAGATAAAGTAACTTTGATACTTGCATAAGATTTCAAATTGTATTCTTTAGGCGTCATTTGGAATTCAGTAGACAGATTTGACGTCATATTAAAGCTGGATTGGATTTCAAGATTAACGACAGGGGAAAAATTATCCGGATACGGACTCGTCGGATTGACAGTTAGTGTGTATTTATCTTGAACGAAGGGATCTAAATTATCTAAAGTGAAACCAAGATCTATAAAACCAATTCCATTTCCCTTATCTGTCCAGGTTAAATATTCATTTGTGGCACTGGCAGAAGCGCTGGCCTGGGACAGACAGGTGATCAATAAACCCAACAATGGAATTATTATTGCCCGCTTAAATAAAATTGGCATTTCCAAATTGTATTCTCTTGAAGAGGTGAGCACAAAGGTTTGACTAACCAATCTCGGTTATAACTCTGGGCTATTCATGCTTAATCGCTTAAACTCCCCTTCATGACTATCTCTCTTGAAACAATATTGCGCCATATGGGCTGGGCGAATCAACAAATTTTTTCTCAGATGTCTCACTTACCCGATGAAGCGTTAGGTGCATATATAACTAACCAAGAGTGGCATGTTGCTGAAATTCTTTCGCACATCACCAGATCTGCGGATTGGTATGTGTATCGGATTAGTGGGCGACAGGTGACAGAAACAACAATGCCAACAACTATGAAAGATATTAAGGATTTAGCAAAGAAACTAGAGAAATTTGACTCTGAATTATTAGAACTTGC
>CAFBLY010000017.1_pt1 | contig 14280 bp, 13 predicted proteins | sample 7268321 | NCBI WGS metagenome assembly CAFBLY01 (sample SAMEA6814047, study PRJEB35770) | freshwater metagenome | biome: Freshwater; feature: Freshwater reservoir; material: water | place: Czech Republic | collected 2017-05-23 | depth 30m m | reverse complement strand
TACGACAGAACGAATCGCAACGGTGTTGGCAGACATGGTCTAAGACTAGACCCGACCACCAAATGGCATAAGCCCCTTAACGCTGTAGATATTGGAGTACAGCAAGCCAGCGTTCTTTGAATTTGCTTCCCACATCATCCCGCCGCCTGCGTAAATTGTGATGTGGTGAATTGTCGAGATGGTTCCTTTATAAGAATAGAAAAGTAAATCGCCTGGTTGCAATTCACTAAGGCTTACGTGCTTTGTATAACCTGCATATAAAGCCGAGTTAAGGCGATCCCAATTTGGCCAATTAAGTCCTGCGGAACGATAAGAGGCATATACCAAACCAGAACAATCAAATGAACTTGGACCTTCAGAACCCCAAATGTACGGCTTACGTGCTTGCACTTGTTTCTTTGCAAATGCAACCGCTGTAGCCCGTTGTGCCTCTGTTGTGCGAGAAGTAGAACGACCTTTAAAGCCGATGTCCGGCCAAATCTTTGCTTGGTTAGGAGTAAACGTTGCCGTATTCGCTTGACTCTCTTCGAGTAATGCAAGTGCACGTTGTTGTTCGAGAGTTGTACGAACTTTTCGTGCACTTAACAACTCTTTCATTAAGTCATCTTGAATCTTTTGTAAACGCGCCACTTCCTTTTGCTGTTCGCTTTGTGCATCATCGGCAACTTTTTTAGCAGCAGCTACTTTTTCAGTTGCTTTCTGTTGAGCCGCTTTAGCGTTATCTGCTTGAATCTTTGCAGCTTTGGCGATTACTTCGGCTGCTTTATAGCGATTAAGCGCAGTTGTATTTTGCGCTCCTAAGGAGTCCAAAGTTGATAATTGATCTACTAAATCTTGTGGTCCATTTGCACTAAGCAATGGTTCGATATCCGTAAGGCTTCCACCCATCACATAGGCATCGACTGCGAGTTTTCCGATTGTGCGGTGTGCAGCACTTACTTGTGCCGCTGTTTCTTCTGCGTGAGCAGCTGCAGCTTTGGCTGCCGTCGTTGCAATTGCTAACTCTTTTTGTGCTTTTACATACAGAGCTCGTGCTGCATTAGCTTTGGCAGTTAATCCTCGAAGTGTTTGAGTTGCCAATGCCAATTTCTTTGCAGCGGCATCAGCGGCCGCTTTCTTTGCTGCTTCTGCTTTTTTTGCAGCCTCAATTTGAGCAAGAGTTGGTTTCGGTTTTGCTGCATATGCTGGTGCAGTCGTAATTGTTAGCCCAAGAACCACGGCAAGAACTAACGCGCGGTTACGGCTCACTAAGGACAACCTCCATGGGGGAAGAGATGTACTAAGGATAAAGAACAAGCCCGTACAAAGCAGGCATTTAACTTTGTGAGTTTTCTGTGTCTTAATTTGCAACATCACGGCGAGAAAAAAGCACTGCCGCAATTATTGAAATTCCAATCACATAAGCTCCACCGACCTGCATTGCATGGCTGTAAGAAATTGTTTCGCTCCCACCCATTGCAATCGTATTTAACTGTGACCCAGGCAACCAATCCAATGCGCTCTCTTTAACTGCACCCAAAAGATTTTCAATGATGAGCATCCAGAGAACGCCAATAGAAATAGAACTAATTGGTGATCTCAATAGGAGTCCGAGTGCCATACCAAATACTCCGTAGCCAATAACGGCTAATACGACGTTAATCACTGTGTGAATAATTGCTGACCAGCCATCACTCGTGAACCATAAATCAGTTGGAACTTTGGCGCGTGATGCAAGTGCAAGTGAAATACCAATACTGACCGCCGCACTAAATAAAACCATAATCTTTGCAAAGATAATATTGGCAATTAATTTTCCGCCGAGAATGCGTAAGCGACCAGATTGACGCACTAACAAATTGCGCAATGTGCCGTATGTATATTCCTGCGCTGTTTGCGCTGCAAAGACACAGAGTGCAATCAAGCCAAGTAGACCACCGACGGATGAAAATCCAGTAACAGAACCGGATGCGAGTGAAAGCACTTCGCGTCCAATTCTGCGCCCACGATCTCCATTTCCATCTGGTGAATCGATCAATAAGAATAAAAATGACGTAACAAGGGCTGCAAAAAAGAGCGCAGCACCAAACGTGCCGAATACCAAAGTAGGGCGACGTAGTTTGCGTAATTCGGCCAAGACTACGCGGAACATTATTTATCCCCCGTCATTTCAAAGAATGTCTCTTCGAGGTTTGGTAATTGTGGAGTTAATTGCCTCAAAGTTATGCCCGCATCAAATGCAGCGCGATTGAGTGTTGATGCCCATTCGGCATTGGCATGAACATGAACTTCGTTATTTCTAATCGTTGCACTATGCCCCATTGATGTTGCAATTGAAACCAACTTCTCTAGATCTGTATGATTTTGACCTTTGGCAATAATGACGTGTTGTTGTGCGAGCAATAACTCTTCAATCTTTCCAGCAAAGACAACTTCACCTTTGCGAAGCATTACTAAATAGTCACTTATGATTTCTAGTTCGGACAATAAGTGAGAAGAGACAAACACCGTCGTTCCACTATCTGCCAGCGAACGCAATAATGCTCGCACTTCTTGAATACCTTCCGGATCAAGACCATTTGTTGGTTCGTCCAACATGAGAAGTTTTGGATTTGGCAATAGCGCCGCAGCAATACCTAAGCGTTGTTTCATGCCGAGTGAATAAGTTTTGTACTTCGACTTTGCGCGATCGCCTAGTCCTACTTGATTCAACAACTTTTGTACTCGTTCAATTGGAAATCCACCCAGAGTTGCAAGGACCTTTAAATTTTCCGCGCCAGTAAGTGCTGGATAAAAAGCTGGTCCTTCAATCATTGCGCCTACTTGAGACAGGTATTTTTCTGGTTCATCAATAGATGCATCCAGTACTTGACCGCTTCCACCAGTGTGCGAAATTAAACCAAGCAACATTCGCATTGTTGTTGTTTTACCCGAACCATTTGGTCCTACGAATCCGCAGACAGCACCGAGTGGAACATCAAAGTTGATATGAGAAACAGCCATACGATCGCCGTATTTCTTGCTCAGATCTCGTACGGATATCGCCAAAGAGGACATGACGCCACTATCTCACAGGCGATTACACTTCTTCTATGTCAAAGCGCCCATGGGGTTACCAACCCCGATCTGAGCGTCCAGATCCTAATTGGACACTCGATCCACAAACACAAGCAGTACGTGCAGGTCTTGCGCGTTCTGGTTTTGGTGAAACATCAGAAGCGCTTTACCTCACAAGTGGTTTTACATATTCAAATGCGCAAGAAGCAGAAGAAGCATTCATTGATGAAACTGATCACTTTGTTTATGGTCGCTTTGCCAACCCAACAGTTTCCATGTTTGAACAAAGACTTGCTGCAATTGAAGGCGCCGAATTCTGCGTAGCAACTGGTTCTGGAATGTCTGCAATGTTTGCCGCTATTGCTTGCTTAGTGAAATCCGGAGACTGCGTTGTTGCGTCCGCTTCGATGTTTAGCTCTTGCTATGTCGTGCTTACTGAAATTTTGCCTAAATGGGGAGTCACAGTCGAACTCGTTAAGGGCAATGACCAAAGTGCATGGGCAACAGCTTTAAATTCTCCAACAAAGGCAGTCTTTATTGAAACACCGAGTAACCCGATGTTAGACATAGTAGATATAAAGATGGTGAGCGACCTTGCACATAAAGTTGGCGCAACAGTAATTATTGACAACGTTATGGCTTCACCTATCTATCAGAAGCCATTACAACTTGGGGCAGATGTGGTCATGTACTCTGCAACGAAACACATTGATGGACAGGGCAGAGTGCTAGCGGGTGCGGTCCTTGGTTCCTTTGGTTACATGCAGGAATATTTCTTACCATTTATTCGACATACAGGACCAACTATCAGTGCGTTTAATGCGTGGGTATTACTTAAATCTCTTGAAACTATGCAGATGCGCGTAGAAAAGATGAATACAAGCGCACAAACAATCGCTGAATTTCTTGAATCACGTAAAGAAGTTAAAGCGGTTCGCTATCCAGGACTTAAATCTCATCCTGAATATGCTCTTGCGCAAAAGCAGATGAATGGAGCTGGTGGCACAACTATCGGAATTGAACTAAATGGCACAAAAAAAGATGCGTTCGCTTTTCTTGATCGCCTAGTAGTAATTGATATTTCTAACAATCTTGGAGATAGCAAGTCACTTATTACTCATCCTGCGTCCACAACACACAAACGTTTAAGTCCCGAGGTCCAAGCAGCAATGGGTATTACTCCATCGGTTTTGCGTTTATCTGTCGGCTTAGAAGCAAGTGCAGATTTGATTAAAGATTTAACTCAAGCCTTTAACAGCTGAGCAACAACTAGCAATACTGATAACAAACTCAAATACGTAATTGACCACTGGAAAATCTTTCCTGCTACTTTGGTGTAATCCGGAGTTGTTTCGCGCAATTGAATAAGTTGACCGGCAAATACAAGCCCTAATCCGATGGTTAAAATCAAGGCCCATAACTGCAGATCTGCAAAGCGAATCAAAGCAATGGATGAAACAATCATCGCAACTGTGTGTAGCCACATTTCGTGGTGCACGCGATTACGGGTCGCAACCACTGGCAACATTGGAATATTTGCAGCCGCGTAATCATCTTTATACTTGATTGCCAACGCCCAAAAATGTGGTGGAGTCCAGAAGAAAATAACCATAAAGAAGGCAACTGCTGTCCAAGATAGCGAGTTAGTTACGGCAGCCCATCCAATGAAGACAGGCATGCAACCTGCCGCTCCGCCCCACACAATATTTTGCGCAGTACGACGTTTTAATCCCATCGTGTACACAACCACGTAGAAAACAATTGCGACAAGAGTTAAAAGAGTTGCAAGAGGAGTTGTAAATACCCAGAAAATAATGAGCGATGCGATTGCAACAATAGTTGCAAACACCGTTGCTTGCGGTTTAGATAAAACACCAGTAACCAATGGGCGCTTAGATGTTCGCGCCATTAACTTATCTATATCGCTTTCGATAATCATGTTGTACGCATTCGCAGCCCCTGCTGCCAAAGTACCGCCAATAATTGATGCAGCTGTAACAACTAATCCTGGAAGTTTGCCTTCTGCTAAAACTAGTGCCGGCACAGTCGTAACGAGTAATAATTCAACAACTCGCAACTTCATCAAATCTAAATATCCGCGACCCTGTTCAGCAGCGGTATGTGTGCTCACCTGACCATCATAGTTAGTGTGCGCAGTTACCACCGCAACTGCAAACCTCTTTATTCGGAGCAACATCCATTGCAGGCGTGCGCTTAAAGAATCCCATTGGTTTTAACATAAAACCTAAGCGCTCAACTGGCATAACTGGCCAATCTTCAATTCGTGGAATGTGATTTAGTCCAAAGACGTACCACATAACAACATCTGTATTTTCAATTGATCGGTTTGCTTGCGTCCATCGTGGTAACCCATCTCCACCTGGATGTTGGAAGGGATAATCGCCAGCTGGGTATCGCTCTTCTTCAGTGTTCTTAGTAACCCACAAGTGTTGATACATAAAACCTGCGCGCTTACCTAAAACAGATTCTGGAAGAGTTAATGGGTATGAATTCCCACCAGTAATAAGTTTGTAACCAACTGGTTTACCCATGTGGTTTTTCTTATTTGGATTAACAATTTTCCAGTATCGAGACTTCATTAAGTCATATAAACGTTGAGCACTTTTCTCGTCCTTGAAAACAGTTTCACTAGTTTCAAATGCCCCACCATACGGATTTTTTGGTCCCATTGGATGTGCAAAAGAATCAACTTCAACAACACTGTTGTTTGGTCCATCAACATCTAAATCCAGCCGCGCGCAGAAAACATGTTGATGATATGGAGCGAACAAGCCCGGTTCGATTTCTGTGGCAGATGGATGATCTGCATGAGGATTATCTCCGAGAGTTAAAAGAATGCCTGTGAGTTTCGCTTCGAATTCAATTACACCATCTTGGTAGAAATACCAGTAATACCCATATTCATAATTATTTACAGTAACAATTGAGGAAAGAACGAATCGGCGACTACGGCGTACTTCTGGATGTCCATCTATATCAACGTGCTTCCATAAAATTCCAAAGTCTTCTTCGTGCATACAAATAGCGTTCTTAATCTCGCGTACTTTTCCATCACCATCGGTGACTGCAACATCTAAATAAGTAATCTCACCTAAACAATCGCAACCCAGTGTGAGTGAATTAGTGAAGTTTCCGAGTCCATATTCACCAGTATCAAATGCGTTCTTGCGATACGCACCTTGGCTTGGATCTCCGTATGGAATAACTAATTCTGCGATGGATAAGCGGTGAGCAATTTTGCGCTCTGTGCCATTGTCATTAAAGCGAACATCGTGAACTACTAAACCTTCACGTTGATCAAATCCAACTCTGAAGTTCCAGCGTTCCCAATCAATTCGCCATCCATTGACGTTAAATGAAGGACCCTCTGGTTGGTGGATTGAAAGCTCTTTTAAGTGAACAAGGGATTCTTGCTGTGATTCGCGGTACGGACCTGGAGTTTGTGGAATCGGTGTTTGTTCATCATCTTCAATTCCAACAACTTCGAACTTATCGATATCAACAATTGCATGCAGACCATTAATTGGATGTGCATAAAAGTTTCCATCTTTATCGCGCTTGTGCCACATAGGAGTCCAGATAACGCGACGACCATCATCGATGTAATCAGGAATCTTGGCACCAATTGGCCAGGTTTCCATGTGCACGTCATCAGGAGAATTAATCCCACGTTTTTTTAGTGCATCTATGACTCGTTGATCGCTACGAGCCACCTCAATTGCACGATCAGATTCGATTGCAAGAACAGGCGCCTTAGCTCCAGGAATTTCTGTGTAACTCTTTACTTCACCATTTGTTGAGATAACACCTTCGGAAACAATCGCCTTCTCTTGATCCCAGATTGTGATGCGCCCATTACGCACAAATGCATCGCCGGATTTCCAATTACTTAAAAACTCTTTAGTTGGTTCATGTAACTGCAACATCGCAATTAAATGACGATGATCTAATTTCCAAGCAGTGCGTGCAAATTTAACAAGGGACTCTTGCTCTGCGGCAGAAAGCGGATCTAGCGGATGTGCTGACACAAAAATCAACTCTCTACGTAGTCGTAACTGGAATTAACTCTGGAAAAATCGGCGCTGCAATCTTTCCAAGAATTCGATCTAACGTATCTCGAGCTCGCTCGGAAGCGCTATATCTGCGCGGAATCTTATCTGCGATAGCCACAAAAATATATTGTCTGTCTTCTGAGTCGACGTAGCCAGCAAGACTTACTGTCCCAGAAAGAGTGCCCGTCTTTGCATGGACTAGTCCAACAGCTTGCGGCGCGGTTGTTAAGAATCGATTTTGCAATGTGCCTGATACTCCACCAATAGGCAACCCATCATAAATCGATGCGAATTTTGAATCATTTCTGATTTTTATCAAAAGTTCAGCAATTGCTTTTGCCGTTACACGATTTTGTTTCGATAAACCACTGCCATCAGATACTTCTAGCTTGTCTGGATCAATTCCAAAGTTTGTCAGTACGGTGTGAAAAGTACTTGCTATTCCTTCATCATTAAAAGCTTCACCTGATGTAACAGAAGCCAATCGTGCGAGTCTTTCTGCAAGAACGTTGTCGCTCCACGTAAGGGTCCACTTGACCATTGTTTCTAGCGTTGGCGATACAGACTGCACGAGTGGCTCGGCAGATTGCACAATTGCATCATCAACTTTAATTCTTTCAGCAGTTGTACGAATTCCGCGTTTTTTTAGAAATGCTTGAAGATTTGCTAAATCTTGTGGAAATAATCCCGTGTATAAAATTTTTAGCCTTTTTGCTTTCTTGCCTGTAATTTCTCTGTACTTATTAATTGTGTTAAAACCCAATCGTGGCAAAGATGTGCGACCCATTTTTTTAGCTTGCGATTGGATTAGGGAAATCCACGGATCGTATTCGCCTTGAATAACTATTGTGCCTGGATTCACACCTTTGTAAATATTGGTATTAAATACTTTCTGTGCATCTAAATAAGTTAGTACCGATGTCGCAGATAGTAATTTCATAACAGATGCCGGTTTACGTGCTTGCGTCGAATTTCTCTCAAAAACAACTTCGCCAGACTTTGCATCCACCAAGATCATTGATGGATCGGCTAAGAACTTTGAACTTGAGAGTGTTTGAAATACTTTGGGAATAGAAGTCGGTGCTAGCTTCTCAAACGCCTGCGCAGGGGTGAAAGAAATTGCCAGCGCAACGGCCAACAAAATACCCAGTGGGCGAAGACGCTTAATCATTTTTAACTAGCAGTTACCAGGTAACGGCAATAACAATATTTGCAACTGTAAGACCGAGCAGGGTAGCCCACGTCTTAGTTGTAAATACTGATTTCTTATTTTGGCGATAACCAATTACCAAAATAATAAGAACAATTCCAAGTTTGACTGCAATCTTTGAGTTGTTGAAAAGTGGCCACTCTGTTGGATTATCTGCATTCAATGGATGACGAAGGCCGACCATGATCAATCCAGCCACGAGTGCTGTAGCTGCACTATGAAGTACTCCAGTATTGAATTTGCGTGGTTTTTTAGATCCTTGTGCAAGCAATAAAACTAATATTCCAAGGATTCCCAACATATGAAGGATGTATGCGATGGTATTAATCATTGAGAGGTTCATGGATTCAGTTTAGAGTGCATACATGGAAAGACCAATGCCACCGGCCACTATTGGACCGGGTGAATTTTTCCCAGTCGTAGGTGTTGGCCCTCATGAAAAACCGTGGCCCACTGGGGATGAATTCGATTCCGAATTGCTTGAAAATGGTGATCGTAGAAATGTTTTGGATCATTATCGGTATTGGAAAGTTGAAGCAATTGTTGCTGACCTAGATACCAAGCGTCACAAGCTGCATATTGCAATTGAAAATTGGCAACACGATTTAAATATTGGCTCAATTGTTCGAACAGCAAATGCTTTTAACGTAACAGCCGTACACATTGTTGGAAAACGCGATTGGAACAAACGCGGTGCAATGGTTACGGATAGATACTTATCTGTTATCCATCACCCAACAATTGCTGATTTCCAAAAATGGTGTACCGAAAATAGTGTGCCGATAATCGGAATCGATAACGTTCCGGGCTCTAAAAAACTTGAATCTGCGAATCTTCCAGAAACATGCGTGCTTTTATTTGGCCAAGAAGGTGCCGGGATGTCTGAAGAAGCTATTGCAGCATGCCCGGTTATTTACGAAATTAACCAATACGGATCTACACGTTCAATGAACGCTTCAGCGGCTGGCGCAATAGCGATGTATCACTGGGCTTTGCAGCACCTGCCACGATGAAGTTTTAAGCGCGCTCTTCTTCGTTGTTCGTATCTTCAATCATCGCATCGCGCACAGACGCTAAGCGGCGTTCGATTTCGTCGGCTTCTTTATCGCGTCCGAGTGTGCGCATAACAGTTGCCATACGAGATTCAATATCAACAATAAATTCGAAGTCCTTTGGATCTTCTTCCGTAGCTGTTTGAAGGACAGTATCCAAAGAATCTAAACCTTCTTCTAGCTTGCCTAACAAAACCTGAGCTTTTCCATATTCAAATAGAGCAAAGGTTTCACGCAAGTGATCATGAGCAGTTTCAAATACATCCAACGCCTTGCGTGCTGATTCAAGCGCAGCATCACCATCTGCAAGTTCTACATAACAAGAAGCAATCTTTTGATCGCAACGAGCAACGTGAATTACCTCTTTATTGCTCTTATATAGCGCACGTGCTTCCTGGAAAGAACGAATCGCTTCGTCATAGCGCTTGAGATCACGATAAGCACAACCAATTAAATGTAAATCATTTGCTGCGCCAATTTCATTTCCATCAACTAGGTGCTCTTGTGCGCACCCTTCCATTGTTGAAATAACTTTGTCGTAATTCTTTGATGAGTACCACCACTCGCCAAGTGTGCAAGCAAGTTCTAGTGCAATAGGAGATTTATTCTCACGCAAAATTTCAACAGCTTTACTCATTGCAGTTGCTGCTTCATCCATACGTTTTAATTGATTGAGGTTGTAACCAATTGCTGAATACGCTTGTGCTAAACCTTCAGAGGGTGCATTAACGCCAAGTGTTGCGTAAATATCACATGCGGTTTCGGCGAGTGCGAGTGCTTCGTCGTATTGTCCACGGGCATAGATTCGGGCACTAAGTTCGTAATAAGTACTTGCGCGTTCCGCGCCATCTACTTCTGGAATTCTGTCCCAGAGCATTTCCTCAGTTACAAGCTCGTCTTGGCTCTCATCTTCGCCCATCAGACCTCCCCGTTGTCCGCGAGTTATGACCGTGACTCTATACGCAATTTCTTAGAGTTGCGCTGGAATATCAATTGTTGCCGGCCGCCATTTTCCAAGTGGCCCGCGTGTGAGTCCTTCAAATATTGCACCAGTGACACCTGCAATTTGCTTACGCGTCTTCATTGCAAATACATGCCCCCCTGGACACTTGTTATCGATCGCGCATACCCAACCACTCGTATTGATATTTAAGATTCCCGCGCCACTTTCGCGTGTGTAATACGTTGCAATAGCTGCCAACTTTTTCACTCCCACCGGCGCAGATGAGGCAAGAACTTCAACGCCCACGCTTTTACCGGCTACTGCCGGCGCACCTACGTCGCGACCAACCACACCAGCAATTTTCTGGCCTTTTTTCAAGGAGTTAAATGGCCATTGAACGGCACTTCTTACGATGTAGTCGCTCTTGACTCCTGATGCAAAGAACCGCGAACCTAGTAATAAGGATTCAGATTTTTTTATACTTAGGTCTCGCCACATAATAACTTCGCTCATGGTTCGCGTTTTTGGATCATAGGTAACTTTGTTGTACGAAGTGTTTCCTCCCAGTGAAACCAGATTTATTCCGGTATTAACGGATGCATCTATCGCACCACGCATACGTGCCGTCCAGTATTCGCTATGACCACCAACGACAATGGATTTGGTATTCCGCAATGTTGTCGGATCAGAATCAAGATCAATGTCTGTAATGTAATTTATCTCGTAACCTGCTCGTTCGGCTAAAGACAGAGCAGGAAGCTCCATATATCTAAATTGCCCAGCACCATCACCGTCGTATGGCCGATTAAACGTGACAGATAAAGCTTTACTCTCGCGTTTTGCATCTGGGCCTTTATAGAGTGAGGCACCACCCCACTGGTTGTATGCCTGCCATGTAAGAACTGATGAAATAAAAGTTATGGCGCTCCTCGATTTGCCATTCCGAATAATCAAAGGAACAAAGGAGGTTTTACGATGTGATGCATCTAAACGAAATAGATATTGACCTGGCGGCGTATTTTCATTCGGTTCAAATTTCCATAACCTGCCGCTAATTTTTTCTACAGCTACTAAACGTGCGCGAGCGCCGTCGTAATAACCCATTCGATAAATGGAAATTGTTGTATCACTATTTTTTTGTGTCCCGACTAAGTGCAATGCAACGTTCTGTCCGCACTGCGCACTTGTTGCGCCGAACCATCCTTCGATTCTCTTAACTTTCACACGACGTGAAAAATCCGCACTTGTTCGCACTGGTGCGCCTTGATCCCACTGCTTTGCACCTGGCTTTGCATTCTCACGTGCAACCCAGCCAGTTTTGTCATCCCAGCCGCACGGCGCCGCGTGCGCTGGTACTGCTGTAAGCACAGAAGCCACCAGAGCCATCACGACAACCAGTGCACGCTTCATGCCCTCCAGTTTATGGCTCATTTCAAATGGACAGCCTGCTGAGCGTGATTTACCCTTGCTACTTGCAAATGATTTGCATCTAGCCAATCCAGTCGAAAGTAGTCATGAACCAGGTCATCGCCCAAACCCAGAAGTCCGCGTTCCGCGATCGTCTGACAAAAGCTGAGTGGCGTCGAATGGGTGCAATGTTTGGCTTCATCGCATTCCTGCACATTGCAGGCGGATTATTAATGTTGAAAGCAACAAGTGGTCGTTACGAATTAAGCGATGGATCTCTATTTGGTTGGGGTACAGCAGCCCTCGCATACGTTCTTGGAATGCGTCATGCATTCGACGCGGATCACATCAGTGCAATTGATAACACGACTCGTAAATTAATGTCAGAAGGTCAACGTCCACTTGCAGTTGGATTCTTCTTCTCACTAGGCCACTCATCAGTAGTTTTCGCTTTAGCGCTTCTACTTAACTTTGGAATTAAAGCTCTAGGTGGTCAATTAAAAGATGAAGATTCAACTCTTCATCACTACACAGGTTTAATTGGCACATCTGTCTCTGGTACTTTCTTGATGCTTATTGCAATTCTTAACTTGGTCATCTTGGTATCTATCGTCGGCGTCTTTATCCAGATGCGCAAAGGCACATATAGTGATGAAGAGTTAGAAAAACATCTCAACTCTCGTGGTTTGCTCATGCGCTTCTTTGGTCCCATTGCTCGTCGAATCGATAAGTCATGGAAGATGTATCCGCTCGGTATTCTCTTTGGTCTCGGCTTTGATACAGCAACTGAAATCGGTTTATTAGTTCTGGCTGGTTCATCCGTTGTTGCCGGACTTCCATGGTGGGCGATTATTTCACTTCCACTATTTTTTGCTGGCGGCATGTCACTGCTCGACACAATTGATGGTTCATTTATGAACTTCGCATATGGTTGGGCATTTTCAAAGCCAGTGCGAAAGGTTTATTACAACATCATAATCACAGGACTTTCTGTGGCAGTCGCACTCTTTGTTGGTGGATTAGAAATCTGCCAAGTAATAGCAGGACAATTAAACCTCACTGGTGGCTTTTGGGATTACGCCCTCGCCTTCGATTTAAACAGTGCTGGGTACTTCATTGTGGGCGCTTTCGTAGTTGTTTGGTCTGTCGCATTATTGCTCTGGCGCTATGGAAAAATTGAAGAGCGCTGGCATAACAAAGCACATGCAGCTCAACTTGCTCGTGGAGAAAACACAGATCACGCTGCAGCCGGAATCGAATTAGGACCAATCCGCGACGGATTTAAGATCGACTAAGTTTTATTCGCCCCTGAGCAATAGCGGCACCTAATAAAACAATTGCACCACCGACTGGTTCATACCAAGAAACACCTTCGCCCAAAAAGATTACGCCGACAATCACGGCAACCATCGGTGTCACATAAGTAACCGAACTTGCAATCGCACTTCCTGCAGCGGCCATAATTTGAAAATTCCAGATATACGCAAAGCCGCGACCAAAAATACCGAGAGCCAACATCGCAAAGACTGGGCCGGGACGGTATTTATCTTGTGCTACTCCATCGATTAAATAAAATGGCAACAAAATAAAGGCAGCGATTACTAATTGCGTTGCAGCTGCAGCTTCTGGCTTTAATCCAATTGGCAAAATGAATTTGCGTGAGTAAGGAAATGAAATTCCGTAACATGCAACAGATAACAAAAGTGCCAATACGGCATAAATAGGGTTATCGCCTAAACCTCGCCACGCACCTAGGAGCGTTAGTACGCCGATAAAACCTAAGAGCAATCCACTCACCTGAGCTTTTGTAATCTTTTCAGATCTAAATACCAACATCATTGCAAGCAACGTCATTAAAGGCGTTACCGCATTAATGATTCCTGCCAGAATCGACGTAACAGATTGTTCTGCAACTGGAAATAAATATCCCGGAATAACATTGAGCGTCATTGCTGGAAAAGTTAAATGCGCCCATGTTTTAACTTCTCGGGGCAAGGCAATTTTTCTAATTCGTGCATATGTCACCAGTGTCAAAGCACCGAGTGCAACACCACCAAATGCAACACCAACAGGTGTTAAGAACTCAAGGCCTAGCTTGATGAAGATAAATGAACAGCCCCAGGTAATGCCCAGCGCTATGTATTGGGCTATCCAGGAGTTAGCTGAATGAGAGGGCGAACGCACCGAGCAATGATGACACAGTCATCCAAACCCACCAGACATTGACGATATCAACGTGCCAGTGATCACTCTTGTACAAACCAAGACGTGAGCGATTCCAGTTACCAAGTGCAAAGAACACTGTCAGTACCAAGTGCACAAAGTTAAGAATCGCAATCAGGTAATAGCACGATGCATACGCACCGGAACTAAAGGTGAACGGTGCATTAGCAATTTGATTAAATTGCAGAACCATTGCAACTGCTGATGCAACAAGTGCAACTAGTCCACCAAGTTTTAATTGTGTCTGATTGCCTGCACGCACACCTTTGAGTGCATAGTAATGACAGAGCAAACCAAAGGCAGCAATAGCTGTCAAAATCCACGATCCGCGAGAAG
>CAFBLY010000016.1_pt1 | contig 14315 bp, 13 predicted proteins | sample 7268321 | NCBI WGS metagenome assembly CAFBLY01 (sample SAMEA6814047, study PRJEB35770) | freshwater metagenome | biome: Freshwater; feature: Freshwater reservoir; material: water | place: Czech Republic | collected 2017-05-23 | depth 30m m | reverse complement strand
GTAGTGGAGTGGATGTTGCAGGGACAATTCTAAACGTTTGCGCATGATTCGCATGTGTTTTCATTTATCAATCTAGTTTCGCTTTGGATCTAGGATTTCTAGAAATGAGCGAAGCGGGCTCCTTTTCAGCAGCTTTATAAAGAATGAGTTTACCTGCTTTATTTTTTAAATCAACAGATGTTTTTACGCGTAAAAAAATGGACTTTTCCTGCGTGTTACAGTTTTTCTATGTTTTTTGTGGCCGTTTTATTAATGGGCGCGGCATCCCTTTTTGGACTTGCGGCGGACGCGATTACGCATAAAGAAAATAAAATAGTTCAGGAAATTAAATTCCATCCCGTTTATTGTTTTAATAAACCAACCGAAAAACTAATTATTCGCCCTGATTTTATTGGTTGTGTTATTGGTGAAGACGAACCACTTGGTGAAAGTGAGATTGTTGAAGGAACGGAGCGTCCAACAGATATAAATCCACAAGTGCTTGCACGTTTTCATAGTGCACAAGCTGCTGCAAAAGAAATCGGAGTTGAAATGAGTATTGATTCGGGGTTTAGAACAACCGAGACTCAGAATTATTTGTATCAACGTGCGATCAAAGAACATAAAACTGCAGAAGAAGCAAAGAAGTGGGTCTTACCTTCAGATCTTTCACGACATCCATGGGGACTTGCATTAGATGTAAATCTTCACCACGAAAAATCTGGAGCATCATGGTTAGAAGCCAATGGAGCCACTTTTGGGCTCTGTCGAGTCTATGAAAACGAATGGTGGCATTTCGAACCACTAACTGCTCCGGGTGGAATCTGCCCACCACTTGAACCAGATGCATCACAAGTAAAGTAAAGTGCGACTGTGAACAAGCCAACAATCATTCTTGCAACAAGCAATGGTGTTGGTATGGGCCATCTTGCGCGAGCAAGTGCAATTGCATTAGCTCTAAAACCGATTGCTAATCCAATTATTGTTTCGATGGCTGGTGGGATTGCTGATATCTCTGACTACATGGGTATTCGCACCGAATATATTCCTGGCCGTGATCGCGAATGGATGTCGCGCGATTCGTGGGATCAATACCTACGTGATCGACTTGTTGCACTCGTTGAAGAAACAGATGCAAAACTTATATCTTTTGATGGAGTGGTTCCTTATCCAGGTGTAATTGCTGCAAAAGTTAAAGCCCCGCATATTTCCTTGGTGTGGGTACGCCGTGGTTTGTGGCAGAAAAAACCACAACGTTTTGTATTGGGATTGCAATCAGCCATGATGGATTTCATCGTAGAACCTGGCGATATTGCACGTTCATATGACCATGGTCCAACGGCATCTCGAAAAGACGCACAGCTGACTTCTCCCGTTTCTTTATTTCAAAAAGAGACAGCGCTTTCACGCAGCGAATCTCGCAAAATTTTAGGTTTAGATCCAGAACGTCCTGCAGTACTAGTACAACTTGGTACGGGCGATAGCGATGTCAATGAAAAAATGACAGCGGCTCTATCTGGATTGCTTGGTTGGAAAGATTTACAGGTAGTACTGACAAAGCAACCGATTGATGTAGATGGCAAGTCGTTAGCACCTGAAGGACTCGATCTTAAAGTTGTGCGCTATTTTCCACTGGCACAAGTTCTTCCTGCATTTGATGCTGCGGTCTGTGCAACTGGTTATAACGGTGTGCACGAATTGTTGCCAGCACAAATCCCAACAGTTTTTGTTTCAAATATTCGCGGAACAGATGATCAAGAAGCGCGTGCACAGTGGTGTCATGACTTTGGTTTTTCCTTACGAGCAGATCAAGCGGATCTCGCAGATATCACTGCCACAGTCAAAAAATTACAAGATCCACAAGTCCGTGCTTCACTAACTGCAAAGTGTGCAGAACTTGCAAATGTTTCCGGCAGTACCGAAATCGCAGAGATTTTCATGAAACTAATTTCCAACCAAGCAGCAATCAAACCTGGCACGCTGACCTATAAACGTTTAATGCTTCAAGATCACATTAATCGTGGAATGCGCCACATCGCTTACATAGGGCTGCGTCGCATGGCACTTATCTATCGCAAATTCAGACCGCACCCAGATGCGGCAAAGATGGCAACAGTTGCACCAATATTCGCTCAGGTCACAGCATCTGCAGAATTACGAGATTTAATTAAAGGTGATGTGAGATTTGAACACATGATTGCTGATGCATCAGAAACCTACAAGAAACGACGTCAAGAGATTGCCCATACTGCATATAACCCACCGCTAATTGCAATTAGAAAACGTAAAAACTAAAAACGCGAGCGAATCTCCCATAAATCTGGAAATACAGGATTGAAAAGTGTGGACTTCAAATACTCTGCACCACTTGATCCACCTGTACCCATTTTGTGGCCGATAGTTCTTTCCACCATCTTTACGTGGCGATAGCGCCACTCTTGAATACCTTCGTCGATATCGACTAAACGCTCACAAATCATTGCGCGTTCTGGATCACCTTGATGAACTGCCAACAAAACATCTTGTACTTCTTTATTAGCAACGTACTGTTCTGATTTATTTCGATTCAAAATCGCTGCAGGCATCGTATGACCAGCATTGTTTAAATAAACAAGAGTGGAATCCCAAATCGAATTGCTAGAAGTAATTTCTGCAATTTCGGTCTGAATATCTGGTGGCAAGTGCCCAGCCATTTTGTTATCGCGTCGACCCAGAATGGCTTCGACTTTTCTAAATTGTGCGGATTGGAAACCGCTAGATGAGGAGAGATATCCACGGAAAGAGTTAAATTGCAGTGGCGTCATAGTTTCTAAAATATCAATCTGCGCAACACACACTTTCATAATTGTGCGAATGCGCCCCAAGATAGCAAGTGCATAATGAGTGTCACCATTTTCTAGTACGCGCTGTGCTTGCTTAAACTCGTGAATTAATTGCTTGAACCAAAGTTCATATGTTTGATGAATAATGATGAAGAGCATCTCATCATGTTCGGGACCAGTTGACAGCGGACGTTGCAGTTTTAATAGCTCATCGACTGCAAGGTATGACGTGTATGTAAGTGCGGAGTCGAAATTCTCGGAATTACTCATGTAACTCGTGAACCGGTCGCTGAAACCTTTTCGTATTGACGTATAGAAACCAAGTCACGAATTCTTTCAAAACCATCCCAGACTTCGACGTATGAAGTTGGTAGTGGTGAAATCGCAAGACGAATTGAATTTGGTGTTCGATAATCTGGAATTACATTGGCGAATTCACGAAGTGCAACACAAATTCGTGCAGCTTCTGGATGTACCAATGAAATATGTCCGCCACGTTCTTGTGGGTCGCGCGAAGTATTTAATTGCATACCGAGCGGTGCTAACCATGCGTCATATAAATCAATCATCATCTGCGTACCAACAGCTGCTTTATGTGCAATTTTATCGATGCCTGCTTCTTTAATTATTTCAAAGGAAGTTTTAATACAACGAAGACCAATTAATGAAGGACTTGCAATTTGGAAACCACGAATACCTTCGGCCTTTTCAAAGACTGGTCCCATGCCAAATTGATCTGCTTGTGAGAACCACCCCTGAATTGGAACCTGTAACTCTTTCTGCATCTTCGTGCTGACATACAACCACGCAGGTGCACCGGGACCAGAGTTTCCATATTTATATGTACAACCAACTGCAAGGTCTACACCGTTGGCGTCAAAGTTCATTTCAATCGCACCAACCGCATGGCTGGCATCCCAAACTACCAATCCGCCATGAGAGCGAACTAAATCAGTAATGGATTTAATATCCGTACGCGCTCCAGATCGATATTGAATAACTTCAAGTGTTACGAGAGCAACATCATCATTTAAACACGGCGCAAGAACATCTGCGGTAATTCGCTCATGCTTTATTTCTCCCGCAGATTCATTATCAATCAGAACGAGATTCATTCCAAATTCTTTTGCAATTCCATCAAGAATGTATCGATCCGTTGGAAAGTTAGCAGCATCGGTAATTATTGTTTTACGTCCGGGGCGAGCTTTTATGGCAGCCATGCAGAGCTGATAGAAATTAACTGAAGTTGTGTCGCACGCAAGTACTTGTCCCTTGGCTGCACCTAAGGTTGCTTCGCCAATGAGGTCTCCAACTGGTTGCGCTTCATCAACCCAGTGACTCCAACCAGTTACAACTTCCGGTCCCCACTCCTTCATCAACAAATCATTTACTGCAACAACAGTTGCATGTGGAAGTCGACCAAGTGAATTGCCATCGAGATAACACATTGCTGGGTCAGTAACCACAAACTTCGATTTAAAATGTGCGAGCGGATCGTTTTTATCTAAATCCAAGGCGTATTGGCGGTCAGTGACGTTCATGGTTGAAAGGTACGCTCTGTCACCATGGCGCGCAATCTTCTCAATTTAGAGGAAGTCTCAAAGGCTTTTGATATTCGCGCGCTCTTAGAACGCGTATCACTGGGCATTTCAGAAGGCGATCGCATTGGAATTGTTGGAAGAAATGGCAGCGGAAAAAGCACGCTCATGAAAATTATGTCTGGTATCGAATCGCCAGATGCTGGTCGTGTTACAAAATCAAATGACACCCAAATTGGTTTACTTTCACAAGTTGATAATGCACCAGCCGGTGCCACTGTGCGAGATGTTGTACTTGGAAACAAACCAACACACGAATGGGCAAGTGATGCAGGAATTCGCGAAGTATTTGTAGGACTCTTTGGTGGATTTGATGATCATCTCTTTGAACGAACATTTGCAACACTCTCTGGTGGAGAACGTAGACGAGTTGGATTAGCACGGCTATTAATCGATGATCTGGATCTAATTTTGCTTGACGAACCAACCAACCATCTCGATGTCGAAGGTGTTGCATGGCTTGCCACCCACCTGCTTGCACGCAAATCTTTAGCGCTTGCAGTCATCACTCACGATCGTTGGTTTCTAGATGCTGTAACAGATCGCACATGGGAAGTTGTTGAGGGAAAAGTTGAAGAGTATGACGGGGGCTATTCAGCATTTGTTTTGGCAAAAGCAGAACGCTCACGTCAGGCAAGTGCGATGGATGCCCGTCGAAATAACTTAATCCGCAAAGAATTAGCGTGGCTTCGTCGCGGCGCACCTGCTCGCACAACTAAACCAAAGTTTCGAGTAGATGCGGCAAATGAATTAATTTCTGCCGAACCAGCACCACGTGATCAAGGTGAATTACTTAAATTTGCTCGCAACAGATTAGGTAACACAGTGTATGAATCTCACCATGTTCAACTTCGTGCAGGTGACAAATTATTGCTAGATGATTTGTATTGGAACATTGGCCCAGGAGATCGCATCGGAATCGTTGGCATCAATGGTGCCGGCAAAACAACTTTGATGCGAATGTTAGTTGGCGAACTACAACCGGCGGCAGGAAAATTTGTAACTGGCATAACCGTTAAAGCAGCATTTCTTACACAGCACTTGCATGAATTAGATCCAACATGGCGCGTACTTGAAGCTGTAGAAAAAATAGCAAATCATGTAGAACTCGGAAATGGAAAATCATTGTCGGCATCGCAATTATGCGAGCGATTGGGATTTAACCGAGATTTACAGTGGACTCCAATCCGAGATTTATCTGGCGGAGAAAAGCGGCGATTACAGCTAACACGATTGTTGATGGATAGCCCTAACGTTTTATTACTTGATGAGCCAACAAATGATTTTGATATAGAAACCCTGACCGAGTTAGAAGATTTATTAGATAGTTACGGTGGCACACTTATTGTTGTTTCACACGATAGGTATTTCCTCGAACGTGTGTGTGATCGCTTTGTAGGTTTACTTGGAGATGGGGCGCTACGAGATTTACCGCGTGGCGTTGATCAATATCTCGAACAACGTCGTGATGCTTTATCAAACAACAAAGCTGGCTCGACAAGTAAGGGAACATCGAGTGCTGCCGAGCAACGACAACTCAAAAAAGATGTCGCACGCCTAGAAAAACAATTGGTTAAATTGGATGAACAAATACTCGCCTTAGTAGCAGAACAAAGCAGTGCAGCATTTGATGCAGAGCGGCTCATAGAAATCACAGCAAAACTCGAAGAATTGCGCCACGATAAGAACACGAAAGAAGAAGAGTGGCTACATGCCACGACAGCATTGGATAATTGAGTTAAAATTTCGCCTATGAATAAAGTCGTACACACAATCGAACTTGTCCTTTTTCGTGCCAGATGGTTATTGGCACCTCTCTATCTCGGTCTTGTCGGAGCACTCGTTCTACTTGCGTATCGCTTTATCATCGAATTCATTCACCTGGCCCAACACATTGGTGACTCTGATGCACACACCTTCACATTAGATTTATTGGCACTTCTCGATCTCACGCTCTTAGCAAATTTAATTCTTATGGTTATTTTTGCAGGATATGAAAACTTCGTTTCTAGAATTGATGCTGCAGCCGATTCAACTGATCGCCCACATTGGATGGGGACTATTGACTTCAGCGGCCTTAAGATCAAATTAATTGGCTCACTAGTTGCCATCTCTGTTATCGAACTTCTTAAAGACTTCATTGAATTATCTGGAGAACCTGAAGTTGGCGAAGGCACAATTTGGCGAATTATCATTCACCTTACATTCGTAGCCTCTGGTGTTCTCTTTGCATTAATGGATTGGATCGCAGATAAACGGGAGTTCAGCGGTACGCATTCATAATGCGTCTAGATTTATTGGCAGCCCTCTCGGGGATTCTTATCTCCCTACAGGCAAGAGCAAATGGTGAGTTGTCTTTACGCCTAAATAATGGATTACAAGCGGCGTTCATTTCCTTTAGTTCTGGTCTAATTCTTATTGCGATTATTTCTCTCTTTAATCCAACAATAAAAAGCGGCGTAAGAAGATTGCGTGCTTCAGTTGCTGCTAAAGAGATTGCCCCATGGACTCTATTTGCTGGTGCACTTGGCGGAACGTTTGTCGCCGTACAAACACAAATTGTTCCACTTATCGGTGTTGCTATTTATTCCGTCGCATCAATTGCAGGACAAGGCGCAACATCGTTAATCGTTGATCGAATCGGTTTAACTGGTGGCGGGAAGAAAGCCATTACTCCTCGCCGTATCGCAGCAGCGGTTGTCACAGTTCTTGCGGTTTTAGTCTCTGTTCTAGATCGTATTGAAGCTAAAGACCTATCTCTTATTGCAGTACTTTTTGCCGGTTTAGCGGGTGCAATAGTTGGAGTGCAACGAGCTATGAATGGGTTGATTAATGAGCATTCCCATCAGAGTTTTGCAACGTCGCTGCTTAACTTCATTATGGGTAGCACAACATTGGGAATTGTATTTCTTATTGCAGTCGCTATAGGCAAAGTTGAATTTGTAGCGCTTCCGGCAGGTCCATGGTGGATATACATGGGCGGAACAATCGGAGTTATTTATATTGCATTTACATCAACAATCGTTCAACACCTAGGAGTCTTAACCTTTACGATCTTTAGTACAGGCGGGACGCTTGCAGGTGCTTTATTAATTGACCTTATATCGCCAACAAAGGGCGTAAACGTAAGCGCTTACTTAGTAAGCGGAATTATTATGACTTTTCTAGGGGTTGTCGTGGGCGGCGTAAATAGTTCCAAAGCATTGAAACGATAGACGCGGTAATAAAGAACGCTGCAATTGCGTAACTAAAACTCTTAACCCATGGCAATGTCGCGGCATAAAAACCTGCAAGAGTTATGCCAACGCCCCACAGCAGCGCACCAAGTGCATTAGCTGAAAGAAACTTGTAGTAATTCATTCGTGATGCACCCGCAATTACTGGAACAAATGTACGAATCCATGGAAAGAATCGCGCTGTCACAACAGCCCACCAACCTGTTTGTTCGTAGAAGCGATCGGCCCGGACAATCATTGCTTTCATGCGTTTTGATTCGCGCTTATCTAAATAGGGGCGACCGTAGACTCGACCAATAACAAAGCCCACCTGATCACCAAAAAATGCAGCAAGAAAAATAATTGTCACAAGAATTACGATATTAATATTGCCATGTGCTGCAGCAACGAGGCCAGCACTAAAGAGAATTGAATCACCAGGCAAGAAGAATCCAAGCAAAATTCCAGTTTCAATAAAGACTATTGCACCAACAATTAGATAGAAGAGGAATGGGGCTAAGGACGAGAGCTGTGTATCAAAGGATGCTGCTAATTCGATCACACCGATTTCCTTACGGCTGCCGCTACCGCAGTGACAACATTGGCGTCAAAAACACTCGGGACAATAAATGATGTATTGAGTTGTTCTGGGGAAACACAATCTGCAATTGCAGTTGCAGCGGCGACAAGTAACTCATCTGTGATCTTGTGTGCATTTGCATCAAGTAGTCCACGGAAAATTCCTGGGAAGGCCAAGACGTTATTTATTTGATTTGGTTGATCACTACGGCCAGTTGCGACAACGGTCGCATGTTTGCGAGCAAGAGCAGGATCGATTTCGGGATCTGGATTAGCAAGGGCAAAGACAATAGAACCCTTTGCCATTGCCGCAATATCTGATTCAACTAAAATATTTGAAGCGCTGACACCAATAAAGACATCTGCGCCAACAAGGGCTTCTGACATAGTGCCTTGGAAATTATCTTTATTGCTGTGCTCGATGAACCACTGCTGCATTTGATCTTCACTCTTCATCGCAGGGTGAATAACACCTTTGTGGTTAAAGCCAATAATGTTTTTCGCTCCATCTAGTACGAGTAAGCGAGCAACCGCATTTCCTGCCGCACCAACACCGCTGAGAACAATTTTTACATCAGACAAATTCTTCTTCACTAATTTAAGTGAATTGCGAAGTGCTGCTAGAACGACAATTGCTGTTCCGTGTTGGTCATCATGGAAAACTGGAATATCAAGTAGCTCGCGCAGACGTGCTTCAATTTCGAAACAACGTGGAGCGGAAATATCTTCCAGATTAATGCCACCATAAACAGGTGCAATCAATTGAACAGTGCGCACGATTTCATCAACATCTTGTGTATCAAGACAGACTGGCCACGCATCAACATCGGCAAAGCGCTTGAAGAGTGCAGCTTTTCCTTCCATCACAGGAAGCGCTGCTGCAGGTCCAATATTTCCAAGACCCAACACAGCAGATCCATCAGTAACTACTGCAACTGTATTTCGCTTAATTGTTAACCGGCGAGCATCGGATGGATCATCAGCAATTGCCTGACAGATACGTGCAACACCAGGTGTGTATGCACGAGATAGATCATCACGAGTTTTTAGCGGAACTTTGGATTGAACTTCTAGTTTGCCACCTAAGTGCAATAAGAATGTGCGATCAGAAACTTTACGGACAACCAAACCCTTGTGTGATCTGATGGCTTTTGTTATTTGATCGGCATGATCAGCATCTACGGTGTCACACGTTACATCGATGACAACTTTTTCTAAGAGAGATTCAACAACATCGAGTGCAGTAATTGTTGCACCAGCATCGGTGATCGCAGCAGTAATAAGTGCAACGGGATGCAATGAAGGCGAACCTTCAACACGAATTGTTATTCCATAACCAGGACTTGTGGATGCCATTTATACAACTCCATACAGGCGATCGCCAGCATCCCCAAGACCAGGAACGATGTAGCCATGTTCATTTAGTTTTTCATCAAGTGCGCCGGTAACAATAGTGATTGGAATTTTTGTATCAGCAAAAGCACGTTCCATGGTTGCAATTCCTTCTGGCGCAGCAAGTATACAAATCGCGGTGATCTCTGTTGCGCCACGTTCAATTAAATAGTTAAGTGCTGCAACTAATGTTCCACCCGTTGCAAGCATTGGATCAAGGACAAAACAGTGGCGACCTGAGAGATCATCGGGAAGTCGATTGGCATAAGTGCTAGCTTGCAAAGTTTTTTCATCGCGAACCATTCCAAGAAAGCCAACTTCAGCATTTGGGACTAGTCGCGACATGCCTTCGAGCATTCCTAATCCTGCGCGCAGAATCGGGACAACGATTGGTTGAGGAGAAGCCATCTTTAAACCCTCGGTATGTGTCACCGGAGTTTTAATTTTTACTTTCACCGTTTGAACATCACGCGTCGCTTCGTAAGCAAGAAGGGTTACTAGTTCTTCAACTAAATGTCTAAATGTTGGAGAGTCAGTTCGTTCGTCACGCAAAATGGTCAATTTATGCGAAATCAGTGGGTGGTTGGCAACGTGAACTTTCATGTTCCATAGCGTACAGGGCTTTTATTCTTCTGAAATGAGTGTAAGGATGCTCTTGTACTTTTTGACGCGGGAGAGGTGAGATATGGAACAGATAAGTAACTCAAATCTCATTAACGATATCGATATCGCCGTTGCCGCCTGGCATGAAGATGGACGTTGGACATTAGCCCTTCTTCCAGATGCACATGATCTTGCGCAAATTATTGATCGCCTCAAATCGCAACAGACAAATGGTGGAGCAATTGCACTGATTGCAATTGATGAAGAATTTTTTATATTAATTCGCGTACTGGGTTCACACATCACAATGTTTTTAAGTGATGTTACATGCGCACTAGATTACGAAGTTGCATCAGATTTCTTAGAAATAAATGAGATTGATACGCCAGAAGAAGATGAAGATCCATTTCCAGTTGGCTACTTAGATATTTTTGCAGACCTTGGAATGAATCACATGGAGATGGCTGCGCTTTGCGACGATGCCGAATTATTTCCAGATGAACAACTCGAAGCGATTGCAAGTCGTTTAGGTTTTGGCGAACAGTTTGCGCAGTTATTGGAACTGTGACATCTGTTGAATTAATGCGCGAAGCAATTGCTATTGCGCAACAAGGCCTTGCATCCAATGATGTTCCAGTTGGGGCACTCGTCATTGACCCATCAGGAAAAATAATTGCTACTGGAACAAATGAACGTGAAGCGAAATCAGACCCAACGGCTCACGCAGAGATAGTTGCAATTCGTAAAGCAGCAAACAATGGATGGCGTTTGGATAACCACACACTTGTTGTGACACTCGAACCATGTGCGATGTGTGCAGGTGCAATTGCACAGGCGCGTATTTCTAAAGTGATCTTCGGGGCATGGGACACAAAAGCCGGAGCTGCAGGTTCAGTCTGGGATGTCTTACGAGATCCGCGTGCTATTCATCGAGTTGAAGTTGAATCTGGAGTTCTTGAAAAAGAGTGTGCAGCTTTACTGAGCGAATTTTTTCGATCAAGCCAGTAGTTCATACGAAGGATTAAGAATTTTTAGCGAGCCATTTTCTTCGCCAACCATTCCTTCTGCGCGTAATTCTGTTCCAACTTCAAGTCCTGCAATTTCGCGGCGCCCTAAGAATTGAAGTGTGATTCCGCCACTTTCATCCCATAATTCAATTTCAAGTACTGGCGCTGATCCACTCGGTGCAGTTTTAATCGATGAAACCTTGCCTTGCACATGTGCACGTTTTCGCCACTGCACAGCTCCAATTGGTGTCATATCTTCTGCATAATGACTTATAGGCCCTGGCGATGGCGCAACTGGTGCCGCCTTAATTGGTGCAACAGTTGCCAACTTCTTTTCTTTCTTATCTATGACAAGAGGTGCACCAGATAAAATTCTTTCAACATCAAATGGAACAATCGTTGCGACCACTCGTGGTAATTGAGAAATCGGTGCAGCAATTGCTTCAGCTGTTCTATCGTGGAGCAAACGTCCTAAGAAGCGAGAGTACGAGCGACGTGGCAAGAGCAGAGTTAATTCAACTTCAGCTTTTTCCGTCATCTTAATCGCATAATCAACTGCAGCGTTTGCGAGGCGACGATCAGGACAATCTATAAGTTCTAGAGTCACATCATCGAGTGCTTCTGACTTTGCCCAAGCCTTTGCAATTTGATCTGCGCGCATATCATCAATGACAAAGTGCACTGCTTTAAGTTCGCGTGGTTTAAGAGAACGTGCGTAACGAATTGCACCGACTGTTGCTACGTCAACACTGTCTACTAATACCGTTACGTCATGTCGGGCAATAGAAGTTGCTCGCTCTTGTTCGACCTTAACATCGAGTGCACTCTGTTCTTTTGTGTACTGACGACGCAAGCGCAAGAAAGTTATTACAAGAATTGGTGCCGTAACCAAAACTAACCAAGCACCTTCGCTAAATTTAACAACAGAAAAAATAATGACAACGATGAATGAAATGGCTCCGGCTAATCCGTTGATTGCCATCTTCCAACGCCACGCGCCAAGGCGGTGTATATATGCATGCTTTGTCATACCAAAGCCAGCCAAAGCAAATCCTGTAAATACGCCGAGTGCATAAAACGCAACAAGATGTTCTACTGAACCAGCGGTGATAAGAACTAAAAAGATTCCACCACCTGCGAGTAAGAGAATTCCATTTGAGAAAGCCAAGCGGTGTCCACGCTTTGTTAATTGACGCGGTAAATAACCATCTGAGGCGATGAAGTTAACGAGCAGAGGGAAAGCGCTATAGGTGGTGTTTGCACCGGCGAATAAAATAAGCATTGTTGCAGCCTGAACAAAGATAAACATCGCAGTTCCGAATGCACCATTACCAACAGCGGCTTTTGCGATCTGCGAAATAACAGTTGGTGTTCCGCTTTCATATGGCATCGCATGGATCTTGTGCGCAAACCACGAAACTCCTAAAACTAAACTTCCCAACAGACAACTCATCACAACTAGAGTGCGACGAGCGTTTACGTGCTCGGGTGCTTTAAAGAGTGCAACACCATCGGATATTGCTTCAAGACCTGTTAATGATGATCCACCATTTGCAAAGGCACGAAGCAAAATAAATATTGCAGCAAATGTGAGCAACCCACTTGGTTGACCCAGAGGAACTGCGCCCGGCAAATTGGTTTCTAACATTGGCAATGTGCCACTGAAATAGCGATACAACCCGATTGCAAAGACGACAAACATAGAACCAACGAATAAATATGTTGGAAGTGCAAATGCTTTGCCTGCTTCTTTTACACCGCGCAGATTTCCATACGTTAACAGAGCAATAACGCCTAAAATCATCGGCATCTTCCACGGTTCAAGTTCGGGAAAAGTAGAAATTATCGCAGCCACACCAGCTGCAGATTGAATAGCAAGTGTCACGATGTAATCGAGCATCAGCGCCACACCAGCGATCTGTGCGACCACCGGTCCGAAGTTATCTCTGGAAACTATGTATGCGCCACCAGTTTTTGTATACACATCAATGACGTTGCGATAGGAGAGAGTAATAATGAGAAGAATAATTAAAACGATTGCCGTCATCGGCATCAAAATTGCAAAAGCCGCAAGTCCAAAAGCTGGCAACAGCGCAATTAGAATCTGTTCGCTGCCGTATGCCGATGATGAAATACAGTCAGAGGATAAAATTCCTAACGCGTATTTTTTGTCCAAACGCTGATGGCTCAAGGTATGACGGTTTAGTGCGCCACCCAGTAAACGCCGCTTTATTTTGTAGGAAAGCGAATCTTTTAGGTGCGCATGATCTTGCAAGGCAACTGGCTCGGGTGCCCCATCTGTCCACGACTTCGGCATAGTAGACTCATCTTATGCGTACAAAGATGTATATCGATGGTCAATGGGTAGATGGCATTGCAACAATGCCTGTTACCGATCCAAGTGACGGTTCCGTTATTGCAGAAGTAGCCGTGGCTGGCCCCGAACAATGCGAAGCTGCCGTTGCAGCAGCAGATCGCGCCGCCGCCGATTGGGCGAAGACCGCACCACGTGTTCGCTCTGAAATCTTGCGCAAAGCATTTGAAATCATGGTTGCCGAAGCAGATTCAATCGCAACAATTGTTTCGAAAGAAAACGGCAAGGTACTCACTGACGCTAAAGGTGAAGTCATATACGCCGCGGAATTCTTTCGTTGGTTCGCAGAAGAAGCAGTGCGCGTTCCCGGAGATTTTCGTAAATCACCAAGTGGTGACAAGCGAATTCTTGTTACTCACCAACCAATAGGTGTCTCACTTCTAATTACTCCCTGGAACTTTCCAGCAGCAATGGCCACACGCAAAATTGGTCCAGCAATTGCTGCAGGCTGCACAATGATTTTAAAACCGGCATCTGAAACTCCACTGACTGCGCTCGCAATCGTTGACATCATGGAACGCGCTGGCGTTCCTAAGGGAGTTATTAACGTCATCCTTCCTCAAAAGGTTGGCGAATCAATTTCAAAGATTCTGCATGATCCACGTGTAAAAAATCTTTCTTTTACTGGATCCACTGAAGTTGGTCGCGTACTCATTCGCGAAGCCGCAGACCGCGTTATTCGCTGTTCCATGGAACTCGGTGGAAATGCACCATTTGTTGTATTCGATGATGCAGATATTCCTGCT
>CAFBLY010000015.1_pt1 | contig 15213 bp, 13 predicted proteins | sample 7268321 | NCBI WGS metagenome assembly CAFBLY01 (sample SAMEA6814047, study PRJEB35770) | freshwater metagenome | biome: Freshwater; feature: Freshwater reservoir; material: water | place: Czech Republic | collected 2017-05-23 | depth 30m m | reverse complement strand
CACAAGGTCGCACTGTTGACTTCAAGAACACAGTCATCATCATGACTACAAACCTTGGAACACGCGATATCTCAAAGAGTCTTGGACTTGGTTTTGCAAACTCCGATGATGATTTAACAAATTACGAGCGCATGAAGGGCAAAGTTAGTGACGAACTTAAGTCACACTTCCGCCCTGAATTCCTTAACCGCATCGATGACATCATCGTCTTCCACCAGCTCACTAAGGATCAAATCATTCAGATTGTTGATCTCATGATTGCAAATCTTGATGAGCGTTTACGTGCGAAAGATATGGGAATCGAACTTACTGTTGCTGCTAAGAACCTTCTTGCAGACCGTGGTTACGATCCACTCCTTGGAGCACGTCCACTTCGTCGCACAATTCAACGTGAAATCGAAGATGCACTCTCAGAGCGCATTCTCTTTAGCGAACTCAATGCTGGTGAAATCATCGTTGTAGATGTTGAAGGCGAAGGTGCTGATGCTAAGTTCACATTCAAGGGTGCACCTAAGACTGAAACTCCAGATTCACCTGAAAATCTTGCAGAGGCTCCAACCGTTTAATTAGGTAACGAGTATTTATTTCTGGCCGATTGGGTAATCAACCCATCGGCCAGAAGTGTTTTCAAAGCCTTTTCTACTTGTGATTCGAGAATCCACAATTTCTTTATCTCTTTTTCGGTTAACGAATCATTCTCACGCAATGCCTGAACGATGATTCCGCGGCACTGTCTATCGGTGCCGTTCCATGCTTGTGTGCGCTTTGGTTGATCCGACAATGGGTAATTCAGTGAGCGCCATTTACATGAATTAGCAACGGGGCAGATCTCGCACTTAGGTTTTTGTGCGGTGCACACGAGCGCGCCGAGTTCCATCGTTGCGGCAGCCCACATGTGTGCATTCTTTTTAGGCACTAATTCAGCACGAGCTGCACGTTCTGTCTTATTTGGGGCAGATGTTGGAGATTGAACACCGTCGTAGATGCGTGAGAACAATCGGCGAATATTAATATCTAGAACGAGTGAGCGCTCCTTGAATGCGAATGCCATAACTGCTGCGGCTGTGTAATCACCTATGCCCGGCAATTTGCGTAATTGAATCTCGTTATCTGGCACCTTGTTATTGAAATCAGTTGCAATGGCTTTTGCGCACTCACGTAATCGAAGTGCGCGGCGGGGATAACCAAGTCGACCCCACTCTTTAATGACTTCTGCAGGTGTGGCTTTTGCTAAATCTTTTGGAGTCGGCCAGCGTTTCATCCAGATGTTCCAGATTGGTTCAACGCGAGAAACAGGAGTTTGTTGCAACATTATTTCTGAAACTAAAACGCCCCATGCACTTGTCTTGCGCCACGGAAGATCACGTTTGTTTTTAGCAAACCACTCAGTGATCTCTTTTTCTAGGAGGCTCATTCGCCGTTAATTTTTACCCGACTAAGTGCCTGATCAAGACGTGAAACTTCGACGATTTCCATTCCCGCAATCTTGACATCAGAGCCAGCAGGAACGAGTGCTCGTTTAAATCCAAGACGGAACGCTTCGGCCAATCGGCGTTCTACTCCGCTAACTTTTCTAATTTCACCAGCCAAACCTACTTCTCCGATTGCAACAAGATCGGCGGGAAGAGCTAAACCTTTTGCAGCAGATGCGACAGCTAGTGCAAGTGCAAGGTCAGCAGCGGGTTCTGACATCTTCATTCCGCCAACTGTTGCGGCATAAACATCACGGCCACCAACTTTTACATGTGCACGTAATTCAAGAACAGCAAGAGTCATAGATGTGCGAGCAGAGTCCAAACCACTTGTGACGCGACGTGCATTACCAAAATCATTTTCACGCCCTGCACTGACCAGTGCCTGAATCTCTGCAAGTAATGGTCTGCGACCTTCGAGGGTGACAGTGACACACGTGCCAGGTACTGGTTCGCTGTGACGAGAAGTAAATAGACCAGTTGGATCCATGACACTTTCAATTCCGGTGTCACTTAAATCAAAGCACCCAACTTCATCGCTTGCTCCAAATCGATTCTTAATTGCCCGAATTAAACGCAGACGAGAGTGGCGTTCACCTTCGAATTGAAGAACCACATCGACGATGTGTTCGAGTAAACGTGGACCAGCAATTGAGCCATCTTTAGTGACGTGACCAACTAAGAGCAGCGTGATGTCACGATCTTTACAGATGCGAATAAGTGCACCGGCAACTTCTCGTACCTGCGTGACGCCACCTGGTGCGCCATCGGCCGCAGATGATCCGATTGTTTGAATGCTGTCAATAATTAAAAGTTGTGGTTTAACGGCGTCGATGTGAGAAATAACAGCGCTGAGATCTGTTTCAGATGCCAAGAATAATTCAGGGTCAATTGCTTTAATGCGTTCTGCACGCAGTCGAACTTGTGACGCGGATTCTTCACCGCTTATGTATAGGGCGCGAATTCCAACTTTTGCAGTTTGCGCAGCAACAGATAAGAGAAGAGTCGATTTACCAACACCTGGTTCGCCCGCTAATAAAATTGCCGCACCCGGTACTAGTCCGCCACCCAGAACACGATCTAATTCACTGACTCCAGTTGGTTTCGCACTTGCAGCAGATAGATCTACATCGCCAATAGGTGTTGCCTTATGTGTAACCGCGCCAGGAACAAGTGATAAACGTTTTGGTGCGTTTATTTCTTCGACAGTGCCCCATGCCTGACATTCGCCGCAACGGCCAACCCATTTATTCGCACTCCACCCACATTCGGTGCAGCGAAACGGATCTTTCTCGATCTTTGCCATAGCGCTTAGCCTAGAGGCAAGTACTGACTATTTGCCTGCCGCAACTGTTGCTGGGTGTTGAATAACAAAGAGCGGAAGTGAACGCTTTTGTGCATCTTTAATACCAGCAATGCGCTGATCGCATAATTTTGCTAATACTGCATACGCTTCTTTGCCCATGAGCGCCTGAAGTTCGGTTTTATTTGAAATATAAACCGGTTCTTTTCCAACGTGAGCTTCAGTGTTGCTTGTGCAATACCAATCGAAATCTTCTCCACCATCGCCCCAAGCAAGGCGTTCATACTCTCCGATGACAGTTACTGAAATTTCGCGCTCGCCGAATTCGCGAACTTCGTAAGAACGACGAAGTGGTAATTGCCAACATACATCTGGTTTTGTATCTACAAAGTGGATTTTTTCTTTTTCAGCCAAGTGGTGAAGCACGCAACCAAATGAACCAGTAAATCCATCTGCTTTGTGTCCTTTGCGATTTAAAAAGATACATGCGCCATCAACGGTGCGAGTTTTGCGTTCTTTGTCTTCATCTTTTTCTGAAATCTGTAACTTGCCACCGAATTTCTTTGGCTGTGCTTCATCAAAGAATTGCCACATTTGCGGTGTTAGTTTTTGAGCCGCAACTAAAGTGCGTGCTTCATCTTCTTCATCTGAATACATTGCACCTTCGGTACAGCAGCCATCATTTGGTCGATCCTTAAATACACCTTTGCAACCATCGCCATAAATACAGGTCCAGTTAGAGGTCAACCATGTGAGGTCGCACTTAAAGATTTCTTCTGCATCATTAGGGTCAGTGAATTCAACCCAATCACGTGCAAACCCAGGCTTTATTTCAGACATAGTTGCAGAGCGTACAGGTATCCTTAGCAACATGAGTACCGCAACAAATCCACTTCAACCTTCACAAGTTGGTGTTATCGGTGCTGGTGTTATGGGCGAAGCACTTATAGCCGCCCTCATTAAGTTTGGAATCAAAGCCTCATCAATTTGTGTCAGTGAAAAGCGTGCAGAGCGAGCCGAAGAGCTCATTAATCGCTACGGAATCTGTGTCTGCAATCTTGCAACGAATGTTGGCGGCAGCGATGTGCTGCTTTTGGTTGTAAAACCACAAGATATGGCTTCAGTTCTAGAGGAAATAAAGGGGTCTATTAAGTCTGGTGCACTCGTTATTACATTTGCAGCAGGCAAAAGTACTTCATTTATCTCTTCTCACCTTGGTGCAAATAATCCTGTCATTCGAGTGATGCCAAATACACCTTCATTAGTCGGTGTTGGCATGTCTGGAATGTCTCGCGGTGTTGGAGTGAGTGATTCTGAGGCTGCATTTGTTAGTGCTTTTCTTGGCGCAACGGGCAAAGTTGTCGAAGTAAGCGAAGATTTACAAGACGCCATCACAGCAACTAGTGGCTCTGGCCCCGCCTATTTCTTCGCATTCGCTGAACACATGATCGAAGGTGCGATGGCGCTTGGACTCTCTAAAGATGTTGCGACAACTCTGACTGCACAAACCATGTTGGGGGCTGCAACACTTCTAGATCAATCAGGCAAGAGTGCTACAACTCTTCGTGAAAATGTTACGAGTCCAAATGGGACAACGGCTGCGGCGCTCGCATCTCTTAATGAGTCTGACTTTGCTGGCATCGTTGCAAAGGCTATGAAAGCGGCGCGCGATCGTTCACAGGAACTTGCGTAAAAAATAATCGTGAAACGTTTTGTAGTTGTATTTTTAACGCTGCCACTCATTTTTTCTTCATTGAATGCAAACGCTGCACCCAAAACAATTGTTGTAAAAGAGATGGTTGCAATAAACCTCGCTACTCCCATAACTTCTGATACAAAAATGCTCGCAGTTGGTCCATCGATTGTGCTGCTTAACTCTTCAACCGTTTGGGCTATCGGTGCCGACGGCGCAGAAAAATGGCGCACACCTCTCACTGAGGGAGCAACAAGTATTGCAACTGCGTTAGCAGCCGATGCTGCAGGAAATATATGGATTGCAGGAACTAGCGCAAATGTTCGCGATGTTGGACCAACTGATGTGCCAACTACAGCGCCGATTAATCCTGACAATGTGGTTGTGGATCCAATACTTCCTGTTCGTGCGGATTTAACAGTTGCAACAATCTGGAAAGTTTCAAATACCGGTGTGCTTCTTTCAACTTTTACCTCTGATAATTTAGCTCCGCTGCTTATAAATTCAATTGCTCTCAATGCTAAAGGTTTTACTATCGGAGGAATTAAAGCAACAGAAGGCGGAAATTCAGGAGTGATCATTTCTGGTGATTTAGATGGGAAATTCTCGAAGCCAATTTATCTAGGCATAATTGATACAAGTATTGATTCAGTTATTCGCGCAACCGATTCGACTGTATACGCAATTGGTAACAGCACAGAAAATCTCGCCGGCAGGAAATTAGCCGGATACCGTGATGGAATAATTGCAAAGTATTCAAATACTGGAAAGCTGCTGATGCTTGTGAGAAGTTCTGCATCAAAGGCTAAACGTGAATGGAACTCTTCAACTAACTCTTTATTTTTAGCCGGATCTGTCCAAACGGGTCAAAAATTTGAGAGTGCGCTAACAAAGTTTGCAACAAACATTTCTCCAACATGGACTTTTAGATTCACATCCACTGGTTCAACATTTGCAGCCGTTGGTCCGAGTGGCTCACATTTTGCAGCTTTCGCATCAAAATCTGCGATTAAAGGAGTTTCCAATTGGAAACCGAGCAAACCCACTTCACTATTGCTTACATTTGATCGCACCGGCGCATTGGTCGGAGCAAGGAGTGCCGTTGGCATACCGATAGCTCTCGGCTATTCGAAGGATCTTGGGGTTGTGCTTATGAGTACTAGCCAGACGGCCGTTTCGATTTTTCGACTCACTTAGCGATAACCTAACCCCCTTACCGATACAAAGAGAAAGCGTGACAAATGGGTTCCGTAATCAAGAAGCGACGTAAACGTATGGCGAAGAAGAAGCACAAAAAACTTCTGAAGAAGACTCGCATCCAACGTCGTAACGCGAAGAAGTAACCCAACTCTTATTGCACGTTATGCAACTTTTAGCAGTACTACTTTTCCATTAATTCCGGCTACTGCGTAGCGAACTTTATTTAAAACAATCCATGCACTGCCTGTCGGTTCCGCTGACTGCCAAGAAGTTACCAATGCAATTGCAGATTGTCCCTTAGAAAATTTCGCGTAATCAATGGCACAGAGGCGACCAAAGCAATTAAAAATAAGCGTCTGAGAGTCGCTACTCATTAATTCATTTGGTGTTCCGAAGTTTGAAGTGGATATGGCCGAAACTGCTGATTTAGAAAGCACATTAAGAGTGCGCAGCATCGTCGGATCTGGCATGGATAAAGGTGTTGCCGAGAACCATGAAGCCATAATGCCTTTTGCGCTCTTTGCAATTTCTACGTCGTAACCCACAATTGCCGCATCCGCTTTTGGTGATTCCAATGTTCGATACCGCCAAGCACCCGGATCAATTGCAGTTCGAGTCGCCATCCTAATTTCCCCCGATGTCGCATCGCGGTTTTGATCAATTTCTAATACTGAGTCGTACAAGACGTAAGTCTTATTGCCATCTGCAAGAGCCTTTAAGTGAAATGCAACGTCGCCAGTTGTTCTGAAGTCTGTTTTGCGATCACCATCGATTAATTCGTAATTCCACTCACCACCAAAATATTTAAATGCACCCAGTAAAACGCCTTGAGTTTCATCTCGGTAGAAAACCTGAATTCCTTCATTTGTAATTGCACAGGCATTTGAAACACTCACATTACTAGCTGTCTGTACACGCACTAATTCTTCATAGGATTGCACTTTTTCAGCATTTCCATCGACAATTTCACGAACTATCTTTGTCCCATTAACCGAGGCGTATCTTAAATCATTCTCCGTTTTATCAGCGTAAAACATGTGCAAGGTTTGCTTGGATTTCTTGCCACTAACACACAACGAAATTTGTCCAGAAATATTGCTATCTATCGTTGATTTCTTCCAAGATTTACCATTCCACTTTGCAAGTCGAAGTACAGAAGTTTTTGAATCAACGTAGGCAATAACTGGTTGTCCATTTAATGTGGCTGAAGTTACAGAACGAGCATCTGCTGCAGGATCAATAACTTGTGATTTCCATGCCGCACGAGGCGTTACCGGTTTCGTTGTTACTTCTAGTGAAGTTCCTTTTGCATTTGAAGCGAAAATTTTAAAGGAATAACTTGTTCCATTTTTTAATCCACTAATTATTGCGGGACTATCTGCGACACTCTTCTCTTTTCCATTATTTAGATTCTTGATTATGTATTCACTTACTTGAGTTGTCCGGGAATTTACTGGAGGATCGAAAGTTAAAATCACAGAAGAGTCGGCAATCAACGCTTGAGCATTCAATACTTCACTTGGTATGCCCCCTGCAAGACCTGGTGCAGGTTTATTGCGAAGGTCTTTCATCATTGCAACCAGAATTGGTCCTGGCTCATTAAATACTTCGCCGGCTTCTAGATTAGGTGTCATAACGGCATTAGTGCCCGAATTAGCAAATGTATTTTCATCTAAATGGCTGACAGACGAGCCACCGTCGTAACTAGTTGGCGTGTACATCAAAGGTTTTTCACCACCATTGGCTGCAATCGCTTCCGTGCCTGACCAAACTAATTTGGTAGTTATTGCCGTTCCTAATTCAGTAGAGGGTGATGGTAAATCAGCCAAGCGATTTCCATCTTGTGTTTGCAGGTAAGCATCAAATGGAGTTGGTTGATCAAGTGAACCTACATATTCACCCTTGGCCCGGTCGTATAAATAAGAACTTGATGAAAGAAAACCTAAGCCGTGCGCCAACTCATGAAACATTACAGACTTTAAGTCATACTCGAAACGTGTAGGTTTTCCGAGCCCATCTAAATCCCACTCTGCTTCAGAATTTATCTGAATAATAATTTCAGGATTGTTTGTATCTAAATCTTTTCCAGCCAATGCATTCGCAAGAGCCGATGCATACCAAAGAGTGGAATCTGGTGCACCAACAAACCTTGCGTAGTATCGATCCGGTCGGGCGCTTCCCAATACATCTGCAGTACTTGAGCGACTCCATGTTGCATCGACATTGATTTGAACCTTTGAATCAAAGTTTGCGGCCCACAAATCAATTGCCACCTGCACTTCATTTTTTGCCCAATCAGGAAAATTTTTATAGTTAACAACAAATTTTGATCGCTTCTCTAGATTTGCAGATTGCGTAGCCGGTACTGACAAGACTCCGGATGCTTCGGCCGCATACGTGTGACCCCATACAGTTGACGGAGCGACAAGCGGTGCGGCTTCGGCTTGCGGCGCGTAGAGAAGGGTTGCAAGGAGAATAAGTAAGAGCCCCGTTGCGGTGCGAGTGCCAGTTCTCGTTTGCATATGTGCAAAAGGTATCAGGATGAGATGATTTACCTATGGAAGAGAGCAGTGCAACCAACTTTGATGAACTTTATTCTCGGATGAAGGCCGAACGGCCAATTTCCTTAGATTTTTCAGAAGCACCAAAAAAACCAGAACCAACATTGGATGAAGCTCGTGAAGATTTAGCAAAATCTGTCAGCGAAGTTGCACATGCACTCTTTGCAAAACAATTTGGCCCACTTGTTGGCTCGGTAACTCAAACTACAGTTAATGCAGTCCTAAAAGATCTTGAGAAGAATGCTTATAGATTTAAGGGCGATGTAACCCTTGTTGCCGAAGAATTCATCGACAGAGCACTTAATAAGAAGCGAAAAAAATAGTTGTCACAAACTTTGATAACAGTATTTTCGCGACATGGTTGCCACCTCTGTGATGTTGCGGTTGAAACGCTTGAAAGCATGAAAAAAGAGTTAGATTATGCGATTGAAATTAAATATATAGATGGTAATCCTGAGCTCGAAAAACTATACGGAGAACAAGTACCTGTGACACATATTGATGGTGAGCACCATGATTTCTGGCGCGTTGATCCTGAACGTTTTAGATCTTGCCTTGAAACACATCGTCAGCATCAATAATTTTGTACGCATAACCCTGCTCGGCTAAGAAGCGCTGACGGTTCTGAGCAAAGTCTTGATCAATAGTGTCGCGTGAAACAACTGAATAAAACGTCGCACTGCGACCATCAGATTTAGGACGCAAAATGCGACCTAATCGTTGAGCCTCTTCTTGTCGCGAACCAAAGGCACCCGAAACCTGTATCGCGATAGTTGCATCGGGTAAATCAATAGAAAAATTCGCGACTTTAGAAACAACTAGGCAAGTCACTTCTCCAGTTCTAAATTTATTAAACAAAATTTCGCGTTCTTTTACAGGAGTTTCACCTTTGATCAGCGGTACTCCAAGTGTTTCGGATAACTCATCGAGCTGGTCAATGTATTGGCCAATTACAAGTATTTGTTCACCGGCATGGTGTGCAACTAAGGACTCAACAACATTTCGCTTAGTTCGAGTTGTTGCGCAAAAGCGATAGCGCTCTTCTGGTTCTGCAGTTGCGTAGGAAATTCGCTCCGTTTCGCTGAGATTAACTCGGACTTCTACGCACTGCGCAGGGGCTATATAACCTTGCGATTCAATCTCTTTCCAAGGAACATCAAATCTTTTTGGACCGATCAGTGAAAAAACTTCACCTTCCATTCCATCTTCGCGAACAAGCGTTGCAGTAAGTCCTAAGCGACGACGAGATTGGATATCAGCAGTAAAGCGGAAAATCGGTGCAGGCAACAAGTGCACTTCATCGTAAATAATTAATCCCCAGTCATGAGTATCAAAGAGATCAAGGTGGGCATAAACACCATCTTTTTTCTTTGTCATAACTTGGTAGGTCGCAATTGTTACTGGGCGAATCTCTTTCTTCGCACCAGAGTATTCGCCAATTTCATCTTCATTCAGAGTTGTGCGCTTAAGTAACTCTTCACGCCATTGCCGCGCCGCTATGGTGTTCGTAACAAGAATAAGAGTTGTTGCCTTTGCGTGTGCCATGGCTGCTGCACCGACAATGGTTTTTCCAGCACCGCATGGAAGTACAACCACACCGGAACCACCGTGCCAAAAACCTTCTGCAGCCAACTCTTGATACGGGCGAATCTTCCAATCATCTTGTTTTAACTCAATATCATGTGCTTGGCCATCAACGTATCCTGCAAAGTCTTCTGCTGGCCAACCAAGTCGAAGCAATGATTGTTTAATTTGTCCACGTTGACTTGGATGTACAGCAATTGTGTCGTTATCGATTCGTACACCCAACAGTGGTGCAATCTTTTTAGCACGAATAACTTCTTCGAGTACTGCGGTATCTGTGGTGACCAGAATAAGTCCATGAATTGGATCTGCTTCAAGACGCAGACGGCCGTATCGCGACATTGTTTCTGCAACATCAACAAGAATTGAGTGCGGCACTGCATAACGTGAATATTTAATAAGAGTATCGATAACCATTTCGGCATCATGTCCTGCAGCACGTGCATTCCATAGGCCAAGATTTGTTAGGCGATACGTATGAATATGTTCGGGTGATCGTTCTAATTCTGCAAAGGGTGCAATTGCACGGCGACATTCAGTTGACATCGCATGGTCAATATCTAAAAGCAGTGTTTTATCGCTCTGAACAATCAATGGTCCATCAGTCATTGAGTAAATCCTTAATAAATTCATGCAAGAACGCGCTTCGCTCTTCAAGTGCTTTGATGCTGATCCATTCATTGGTGGCGTGTGCACCGGAACCAACTGCGCCAAGACCATCAAGAACTTTTGCACCAGCGGCTGCGGCAAAGTTTCCATCACTGGCTCCACCAACGGATGCATGACCAAGTGGTGGCATGCCGATGCGTGCAGCAACTTTTTCTGCGCGTTCGTAGAGTTCCATGGTTGCAGTTGTTTCAAGCGGTGGACGATTTAATCCACCAGTAACTTCGATTCGCGCTTCTGGATGTAATGGAACAAGTCCACGGATTGCTGCATCCACTCGATTAATTTCATCTGTTGAATATGACCGCGCATCAATATCTAGCACTGCGTAATCAGGAACTGTATTTGTGGAATTGCCTGCCTTTACAAGTGTTGGGACAACTGTTGTCTGCTTCTCTTTATTTTCTAAGAAAGCTAGCGCAGTAATAATGTGTGCGATTTCAACTGTTGCGTTGATTCCCTTTTCTGGTTCAAGACCTGCATGTGCCGCGCGACCATGCACATGTACTTGATACATCGCTGTGCCTTTACGGCCTGTTTTAACTTTGCCATCAATTGCTGCTTCAAGAACTAAAACAGCCTTTGCTTTTGATGCTAAATCTTGAATTAATTTACGAGATGCGTGGCTTCCGGTCTCTTCATCTGTTGTTCCAATAAGAGCAACAGATCCGCTGATTCCCTTTAGTGCAAAGAGTGCTTGAACGAATCCGGCTTTCATGTCATATGTACCAGGCCCACGAAGTACATCGCCTTCGATTTGCCACAACGGAGTGAATGAACCAATTGGCCACACAGTGTCGAGGTGCGCAAGTAAAACTACATCTGGTTGCGCAGCGCCCCACCAAAAAACAGGCCGACCTTCTATTTGCCGAATCTCTGCCGGTGTTCCAAGTACGCGAGTTGCAATATCACTTGCTAGTCGAACAACGTCGTTGCATGCATTTAGATCTTCAGTAGGAGATTCACACTTCACTAATGCTTCAAGGGCAGCCAACATAGGGTTAAGTCTGCCGTATTCGCCTTGCTTCTCGCTTGTCATAGCGGTGCAACCCCCGTAATACGCGGAATTCTAAAAGTCTGCATCTCGCCTGTGCCGTGGTCACGAGCAATGAGCGAACCAGCAGAGATTTTGAGTGGATCAATGATTCGATGCGAAACAGCGCCATTGTTATCTGCATAACCAATTGAGAGCGAACGTTGTTCCTGAATGTATTTGAGCAAAACATCTAAAGTTTCATTTGCAGTTGTGCGAGGTAATGCACCCAGAGCGTTGTTTGCAATATTTCGAAGCGTGCTCTGTTTATGACTAGATTTTTCACCGACTCGGATTGTACGAATAGCAGCAGTTAGCGCAGCGTCTGTTGGAACTTCTAGTTCACCAATAATTCGAGGTGGTCGTGGCTTGGATTGTGCTCTAGAAGATCGTGGCCCTGTAAGCAGCATTCCATTAGTGGATTCTGCAGCTGGAAGATAACCGGCATTGCGCAATACATTCATAACATCGTGTGCATCCATGTCACAAATCATTACTTCTGGTGCAATTCTGCGCAGAGACAAAATTTCTAAACGCTTATCACTAATTATTTGAGTGATGAGCGCGGGATCTTCGCAACGGATAAATGATGAAGTATTTCCAACGCGTAAACGTCCGTGCTTCTTGGCCACATCTGCAATTAGATATTCAAGCGGTTGCGGGATTGGAGTCTTAGAAGTCTTGCGCAGGAAGGAAATAATCTCATCGCCAGTTTTGCCGTGATCTAATCCACGACGAATTGTTGTGTCATTAAACCTATATACAGTTGCACCACCACGACTTTCGATATCAGCAATGATTGCAAGTACTGCTGCTACATCGTGGACAAGGGGTCCTGGCGCAATTGCAGTGTTATCACTTTGAATCAAGATGTGATCAACTGGTTGTGGTAAATCTGCATCAATAATCTCGAGATCTGCACCGCTTAAGAATTCCTGACCGTACTTGGAAATTACACCTTGTCCGGTTATGCCCAGCCACTCTGCTTCACGAAGAGTCCAGTGAACCATTTCTTCTTGCAATCCTGGATTTCGTTTTGAAGGTGCACACCATTTAACTCGTTTAGTAAAGCTCTCTAACTCTGGCGCGACATCTTTATTCTCAGCTAAGAGTTTCAAAACTAATGCACGTGTACTTGCCGCATTAACTCGATCTAGTTCTGGTCCTAGTGCTGCAGTATTTTTTGATTCTGCACGCCCAACTAGACCACTTACTCGAGAGGTAATTAACCATGGTGCAGCAAGTGCTTGCCAGCGCACAGAAGCACTCTGTGTAAGCCAGATATCAAAGTTATTTGTTGGCAGGATCTTGTCGTCAGCATCAATAGTGACTAATCCTGCAAGGTAAACAAGTTCTGCAATAAATGCTGCGCAGTTTTCATCAATACCCATATGTGTTGCAATAATTTTCAAATCGCGAACACCTAGACCACCTGCACGAAGAGCATCTGCTGGTTCTTGTGCCCAGTATTCGAGAATTTCATCCGCCCAACGCAAGACTGTTGCAACGTTTGCAATTGCAGCAAGCTGAACATTTCGAGCATCGCGTTTACTGCCCTTAATTTCAGGCGGTACCACTGAGCGATCTTTGTGAACTTTTCCACCACGCAAGTAAATTCCAACTTCGCGAGGAAGAATCACAGTTCGTTGATCAAGTGGAACCATAAAGTTTTCTTCTAATAACCATGCGACACCGGCACCAGGATTTTTAATATCTCCAATGCTTCCACGGGGTGGTCCCCAAATAAGTCTTTCGAGTACTTTCGTGGCAGCAGCGGGTGCATCATCTAGTTTTTTCAAATTTATCTTTGCCATCGAAGCAGGACCAAGTCCGGCAATTTCATTACCTAATACTTCTCGCACAGAGTTAGGCAATCGCATTCCGTCGTCAGATGGATAGATAAGTCCGCGGGCAATTAATTCAGAGATTACTTCTGTGGCAGCTTTTTCTGTTACAGCAACAATTTGTTTTTCGCTAAATGGTTCGTTAATTACCGCACATGCTTCGAGGATTTGAAATTGCCATTGATTAAGTGCGTCAATTGCGCGAGCAAGACTTGGTGCACTACATGCACGAACTGCAAGAGATGCAATATCTGATGGAACTGGCGAGATGAGATCGGCCCTCAAAGTGAAGAGTTCTAAAAGGGCAGCGTCATCTACAGAACGCAGGTAATCAGTAAATGAACGCATTTGCATAACTTGCCTACATTACAGGGGTTTAGTTCGTGCTGTGAAATCGAGTTAGCGTGAACGCCTACGAGGTGCCAACCAGATTCCTGCAGCAGCAAGTCTTGAAACTGTCGGACCGATTATTTTGATAATGAAGCGGGCGCGCCGAAAGTCATGAATAGGCCATCCTTCAGCAAGTGCGCGCAAACTGAGAATCGCATCAGGGTTGATTGCAGAAGGATGTCCAACGGCTTCGAGTAATGGAAAGTCATTATGGCTATCGGAGTATGCATAACACTTCGCAAGATCGAAATCTTTTTCTTTGGCAAGCGTTGAAATTGCAACAGCCTTTTCTTTTCCGTGCAATAAATTTCCCAACATGTGACCGGTGTATTTTCCATCGCGAACTTCTGCTTTGCTTCCGAGGGCACCTGTAAAACCTAAATTCTTTGCAATTAAAATTGCCATATCTTCTGGTGCAGCAGTAACTAGCCACACTTCTTCGCCTGCATTCAAATGCCTTTGCGCAATGTTAATCGTTCCTTGCCAGCAAGCAGGAGAAACGAATTCATCATAAATTTGTTGGGCGATTGTTTGAATTTCTGCAACATCGTGCCCGCCGATAAATTCAGTAGCCGCATTTTGAAACCGTTTGATTTCATCTTGTTTTTCTTTGCCTGTTAAACGAAAACGTAAATTGGCAAAAGCAAAACGAGAAAGATCTGTCTTGGTGAAGTACCCACGTTTGTACATTCCTTTTCCGAGAAAGAAGAGGGTAGAACCGCGAATAAGCGTGTTATCTACATCGAAAAAGGCAATCCGATTAGGTGTGAGCGCCATGTCACAACCCTAGCGAGAAGAGAAGGATTATGACGCTTTATGCTTAGTGAATGAGTTCGACGGTACATGTGGTCAGACATGGCGAGGTACATAACCCACAGAAAATTCTTTATGGCCGCCAACCTGGTTGGACACTTTCAGAGCGCGGTCACAAGATGGCAGCAACCCTAGGTGATTGGTCGAAGAGTATTGACCTAGGTGCGTTACATGTTTCGCCTTTGCAGCGAGCACAAGAAACAGCTGCACCAATTGCCGCAGCGCATAATATAAAAATAACTACTGATGAAAGATTAATAGAAGCAGCAAATGTCTTTGAAGGAAAGCCTTTTGGAATTGGTGACGGCGTTTTAAAACATCCAACAGCCTGGAAACACTTATGGAATCCATGGAAACCTTCGTGGGGTGAACCATATGATGAACAAATAAATCGAATGCTTGCAGCAGTCTTTGCGGCACGCGATGCGGCTAAAGGTAAAGATGCAATCGTTGTTTCACATCAATTACCAATTTGGATTCTTCGCAGTGCAATCGAAGGTCGTCGACTTTTACACGATCCACGCAAACGTGAATGCTCACTTGCGAGCGTAACAAGCGTTCATTTTGATGACGATGGAATGATTAGCGGCACAAGTTATTCAGAACCCGCTGCTCATTTACTTCCACCAAAGAAATGAAAATTAGAAACCTAAT
>CAFBLY010000014.1_pt1 | contig 15720 bp, 15 predicted proteins | sample 7268321 | NCBI WGS metagenome assembly CAFBLY01 (sample SAMEA6814047, study PRJEB35770) | freshwater metagenome | biome: Freshwater; feature: Freshwater reservoir; material: water | place: Czech Republic | collected 2017-05-23 | depth 30m m | reverse complement strand
TTACCCTCATCCACGTTTAATGCCAGATTTTTGGCAGTTCCCAACTGTGTCAATGGGTATCGGTCCAATCAATGCAATTTATCAAGCACGCTTTAATCGTTATTTACAAAACCGCGGAATCAAAGACACATCAGATCAACGCGTGTGGGCTTTCCTTGGCGATGGCGAAGTAGATGAAGTAGATACTCTCGGCGCAATCGGACTCGCAACTCGTGAGAATTTAGATAACCTCACATTTGTTGTTAACTGTAATTTGCAGCGTCTTGATGGTCCTGTGCGCGGCAATGGAAAGATTATTCAAGAACTCGAATCAATCTTCGGTGGCGCTGGATGGAACGTTATTAAAGTTGTGTGGGGTCGCGGTTGGGATCCACTTCTTGCACAAGATCGTGAAGGCGCACTCGTAAATCTTATGAACACCACACTCGATGGTGATTATCAGACATTTAAAGCTGAAAACGGCGCGTTCGTGCGCGAGCATTACTTTGGACGCGACCCACGTACTGCAGCAATGGTTGCTTCATGGAGTGATGATCAAATTTGGGCACTTCAACGTGGTGGACATGATTACCGTAAATTATTTGCTGCCTACTCTGCTGCGACGCAAAATAATGGTCGGCCAACAGTCATTCTTGCTAAAACTATTAAGGGTTGGACACTTGGTTCGCACTTCGAAGGTCGCAACTCAACGCACCAAATGAAGAAGATGACGAAAGAAGACCTTCTTCAATTCCGTGATCGTCTCCAGATTCCACTCACTGATGACAAACTCGATCCGTATTTACCTTCTTATTACAAACCACCTGCAGATTCACCAGAAATTAAGTACCTTGCAGAGCGGCGTCAGGCGCTAGGTGGATCGATTCCACGTCGTCGCAGTGTCTCTAAACCACTAGAGCAACCAAAAGATTCGGCCTACGAATCTGTTAAGCGCGGTTCTGGAAATCAAGAAATTGCCACAACGATGGCATTTGTCCGCTTATTAAAAGATTTGATTAAAGATCCTGGACTAGGTTCACGATTTGTGCCAATTATTCCTGACGAAGCGCGCACATTCGGTTTGGATTCGCTCTTCCCAACTCTGAAGATTTATTCACCAAATGGACAGAAATACATGTCCGTAGACCGCGAATTAATGCTTTCGTATAAGGAATCAACACAGGGCGTAATTCTTCACGAAGGTATCAACGAAGCAGGCTCTGTCGCTTCCTTTACTGCAGTTGGCTCTTCTTATTCAACACATGATGTTCCAATGATTCCTATTTATATCTTCTACTCAATGTTTGGTTTCCAGCGCACAGGAGATGCTTTCTGGGCAGCAGCAGATCAACTTGTTCGTGGTTTTGTTGTTGGCGCAACAGCGGGACGCACAACTCTTAATGGCGAAGGTTTGCAACACGAAGATGGACATTCGCATCTGCTTGCAGCCACTAACCCTGCAGTTGTTTCATACGACCCTGCATTTGCATACGAGGTTGGCCACATTGTTAAAGATGGTCTGCGCCGCATGTATGGACCGGACTCAGAAAATATCTTCTATTACATGACTGTTTATAACGAGCCATACGTACAACCTGCAGAACCTGAAAACTTAGATGTTGATGGTCTGTTGCGAGGTATCTATTTATATGCGCCCGCAACAATTAAAAGTAAGAAGAATGTACAGATTTTGGCATCAGGTGTTGGCGTTAACTGGGCACTGAAAGCGCAGAAGTTACTGGCTGAAGATTTCGATGTTGCTGCATCTGTGTGGTCTGTAACTTCTTGGAATGAACTTCGCCGTGATGGATTGGCAGTAGATCGTCACAACCTGCTAAACCCAGAAGATCAGCGCACTGCTTACATCACCCGCAAACTCGATGGTGCAAAGGGCCCAATCGTTGCAGTGTCAGACTTTATGCGCGCAGTACAAGATCAAGTCGCTCCATGGGTTACTCAATCATTTACAACTCTTGGTACAGATGGATTTGGTCTATCAGATACTCGTGGTGCACTTCGTCGTCACTTCAAAGTTGATGCAGAGTCAATTGTTATTGCGACTCTTCAACAATTAGTAGCACAAGGCGAAATTAAGCCAAAGCTTGTTCAAGAGGCTATTGATAAGTATCAGATCAACGATGTGCGGGCAGCCGATGCAGGAAACACTGAAGGTTCTGGCTGAAAATTAGAATAACGCGTTAGCTAAATCGCTACGCGCTTTAATTAAACGTGCGTCTGCTGGATCTACTAAAGCAAAGAGTGCGAGCAAGTGATCTTTTGCGCGCTTTTTATCTTCATCTGAGCAATTTCGAACGCAATGCAAAAGGCGATCAAATGCTGGCTGCACGTCTCCATTAATTATTTCCATATCTGCGCATGCCATGGCTGCTAATAGATTGAGTGGATCGCCTTGTGCCGCACTCTTTGTAGTATCTAGATTTAATCCTTGGGTGCGAATAAATAACTCTGTCTGCGCCAAACCTAACTTGGCAAAGGAATCATTTGGTTTGCGTGCGAGCAATTTTTTATACGCAGCTTGGGCAGTTGCGAAGTCACCTGTTTCCAGTGCCGACAGCGCTTCTTCCTCTTCAGGCTCTATGACCTCAGCCGGTGGTGCGCCTACTCCTTGTTGGGCAGATAATTCAAGAACTTTGTTAATTACCAGTGCAATCTGTTCTTTTGCATATGCCTGTTCAAATAGTGGAACTAACTGAGCGGAAACGAATGCAACTGCATACGGAACGCTTTTTGTTTGGAGAGCCTGTGCGACTTGAGGCTGTTCGTCAATGTTTACATTGCCAAGACGCCACGTTCCATTATTTTCTGACTCTAATTCGCCAAGAATTTCTAGTGTTGCAATAGATTCAGCACTTCGTGGTGACCAGCATAAAATTATCGCCGGTTTCGTTGCTGAATAATCTAGAAAATCAGTAGTTAGATTTTGTGCAGTAACAGTAATTCCCGCAAGCTCCGATGGAACTTGTGGCGCAGGTTTTCCAAGGGATGAAAGATCTACCGCACGCCCAATGTTTGGTGGAAGAGTCATGTGGTGATTCTGCCAGAGTCACTTCTAAATGGAAGAATCTCGGAAATATATGACCTAGTTGCATTATCAAGACCGACATCATTGCCAGCTTTTTCGCTTAAGTTCCAACGATGTTCCAAAATTTCGTGAAACATTTGCGCGGATTCAACGCGTCCCACTAACTCTTGTGGCACATGTGCAAGCGTTGGTCTAAATATTTCATTGAGCCACTTTAAGGCACTTTGATTTACTGGCGGCCTTGGTTCTTCCATGCGAGATCTATATCGATCAAAAGATGCAAGCAAACGTTTTGCTTGCAGTTCTTCTGTTTCAAGTCCAGTTAGCTCCAATAAACGCGCTTGGTGATACCCAGCTGCAACGAGTTTCGGTTGGAAAATTAAAGTCTTGTTTTCTCCATCGAGTGATACTGAAACTTCTTCAACAGTAAATCCGAGATCGTGTAATGCGCGCATGGCACGTTCGACAGCGTGACGATCATTGGGATCTAATTTTTGTGGTTCTTGCAATGCAGTCCACAATCGGCGATAACGCTTAATAACAGTCTCACTTGCTCGTATCGGATCAATTTCTGGATAGAGCACGCCGGAGAGCGCGAGATCTTCTAATTCTGCTGCAACGTTGAAATGTGCGATTTCTAGATCATGTTCGCGTTGTCCATCGCTCAAAGTTTTCTGAAACTCACTCGTTTCGGCATCAACAAGATATGCGGCAAAGCCTTCGGCATCGCGTCTAAAGAGCGTATTTGAAAGCGAACAATCTCCCCACCAAAAACCTAATAAATGCAATCGAACTAATAAGAGGGCTAAGGCATTTGTCATTGTTGTTACATCATGTGCGCTGACATTGCCCGATAACAAAATTCGATATGGCAGCGAGAATGGCAAGAAACGTGTGGCAAGTGCGCACGGTAGTTCTTCCCCATTGCCATCGGTACGACCCTCGACAACTGCAATTGGATCCACACTGGGTGCACCTAATTGTTTTAGTTGGCGTAAAATCTTGTATTCACGATTAGCAAATTCTGCAACAGTTTCTTTGATTGCATAAACCTCTGCATCTGGATCATCGCTTGCCCGAACTAATCGAACAACGTGGCGAGAAATACCGCGCTTTTCTGCAAGTAGCGGATCTTCAGGCCAATTTTCCAAACTCATCTGCCATGGCAACCCTGTTACTGCGGCTATTTCTTCGCCAAGTCCAGTAATACGAAGTGCCATGTTTGTATTCTCTCACAGAGCGCCCTATCGGCGAACGAGTGCTTTAGAATGTAGACATGGCACTCACAAAGAGAATTTTAAAACCTCGCAAGAAAAAAGAAGTTGTTTCACATAATTACGGCGTTATGGGCGCACCAATAAATCGCTCACATCCCTTTTATTTTGGTTTGATTGCAACTCTTGGAGGATTGTGCGCAATTATCTTGATGAGAGCGCTCGGCAGCGTCAGTCAAGTATTCGTACTTATTCTCATTGCGCTATTTCTGGCAACAGGTCTGAACCCTGCAGTCGAAGCAGTTAGATCTCGTGGAGTCTCTCGAATTAGTGCTGTAGCAATTATTTTTGTCGGAGTCATAGCATTTGTAATCTTTTTTGCGTGGGTTGTTGTACCACCTGTTGTTTCACAAGGCTCTCAACTTATTAATAACTTGCCATCATTGCTGCAAGATCTAAAAGCCAATGCCACAATAAATCGCTTAAATGATCAATTTGGATTGATCGATACATTGCAAGCAAAGCTTAAAGAATTCACTTCAAACGGAACTCTGCTCGTCTCTACCTTTGGCGGTGTAATAGGCGTTGGTAAATCCGTTATTTCTGGCACATTCTCTGCTCTCACAATTCTTGTACTGACTCTTTATTTCATTACTTCGCTTCCACAAATGGTCGAACTTGGAGTTCGCTTAGCTCCTGCTAGTCGTCGTGACCGCGTTGCTAAACTCACAAATGCAATCATTGCTCGCGTTGGTTCATTCGTTGGTGCTCAAATTGTTATTGCATTTATGGGTGCAATTTTTGTTTTGATCCTTGGCACAATCATTGGGCTTCCATCGCCTGTTGCAATTGCAATGGTCGTGTTGGTATGTGCACTAGTTCCTTTAATTGGTCATTTCTTGGGCTGTGGAATTGTCACAATTATTGCCCTGACAGTTTCGATCCCTGCCGGAGTCATCGCATTTGTTGCCTATGTCGTGTATGTACAGATTGAAAATTATGTCGTTACACCACGAATAATGAAGCGGACCCTTGAAGTTCCAGGCGCCGTAACAATCGTTGCAGCCCTAATTGGTTCGTCACTGCTGGGATTAATTGGTGGATTACTTGCAGTCCCGGTTGCTGCAGCAATTATCTTGATTTTGGATGAAGTTGTTTATCCACGGGCGGATAATTCTTAATCACTAGTTAGGCAACAAATTTGCTCCAGTTTTGTGAGCGAGTAATTTCGCCGTTTTTTTCTACTATCAGTACGGAGCCATTTAATTTTTCGATTAGCTCTATTGCCTGTTGTGGTTCGTAATAAAATGCAATCTTTGTAAGCACTTCAGCATTAGCGCCAGTTTTTGCAACCACCGATGCAGTTGCAATATTTACACTTGAAGATTTTCCAGTTGCCGTTGAAATGAGATGGTGATTGTGATCTCCGAAGGTATTTTTCATGGAGCTAGAAGTTGCGACTGCTCCCTCATTAATCTGTATTTTTTCAAATTCAGTTCCTGGATTAAATGGGTCTTCAATCCCTATTTTCCAGGAGTTACCATCGATTGATTCACCATGTGCAACAACATCACCAGATGCAGAGACAAGTGCGCCTTCTGCGCCACTCTCCATCAAAAATTGAGAGAGTAAATCTGCTGCCAAACCTTTTCCTATTCCGCCAGAATCTAGTGTGGTTCCTTTCGGCAATTTAACGATTCCATGTTCAATTTCAATATCCTTTAAATTTCCTGGCCATGTGGCAGATGCGGGAATTGAGGTTTTTTTGCCACTTCCGGTTTTACTTTCGTCATAACCAATTTCAATCAGCAATGGAAGGATTGTTGGATCATAGATTCCGTCAGTTTTCACATGTGATTCAATCATCAACTTGATTAGCAGGCATGTTTGATCTGAAACTAAAACTGGTTTTCCTTCTGCTGCATTTAAACGAGAAATATCGCTGTCAGATTCGAAGCGACTCCAAAGGTTTTCTAATGTAGATATGTAATCTTGGGCACTTGAGATTAGTTCAAGTTTTTGTCCAACCACTGTAACTTCAAACAATCCACCCATTGCAGCAAACTTGGTTACAGCATGCTTATTCATATTAAAAGTTAGTCGTCGTCTTCATTCTCGTGCTCATTCTCGTGCTCATTCTCGTGCTCATTCTCGTGCTCGCCATGGCGGTCATCGTCGTTACCTTCTCTATTTCCAGAACTAGAACTTGATCCACTTCCACCGCTTGAACCTGATCCACCTGAGGTTGCATTGCTTCCCCAATTACCCGTCGATGTTGAAGCACCGGTACCAGCATAAGCACCAGATCCACCAGTGAGAGCATCAACTGGAGCTGTCATTTCTGTTGGTAGCGAAATTGGAGTCAAAGTTTGTTTGGGGGCTTTTGGTGCTAATAGTTTGATTTGCTTAGTCGAAGAATTATTTGAATTGGAAATTACTTTGGCTACTGGCTGCTCACTAACAACTGAAGCGGGTTCTGAAAAACTATCTTCCTTTGCAACAGTTGCTAGAGAATTATCAATTTTACCTTCAGGTGCGCCATCAAATAGTGAAATTGTTACGCCACCAAAAAATGCCGCAACACCTTGCACTGCGATGGCAGTTGCAGCCATTGAACCAAGGAGTGTTCCGGCGCCTTTTAGGATTTTTCGAATATGCATTTATTGAGTGTAACGCAGAAGCATTTCAAAGTCTAAGTTTTTTTGAAACAGATTCGAGAGCCAGTCCTAAAACTAGAACTCTTCTGGTAAAGGTAAGCGTTCTGGCGCAATTAATTTTGTTATTCCTGTGAGAACTCTGTGAACTGCAGGTTCTCCAACCCATAGGTGCTTGGCATCCTCAACAGGAATTATTGAAATTTGTTTCAACGGTGCGAATCTTTTAACTGCGGCGTCAGGTTTTAGATAATCATCAAATTCTGGAACAAATGCAATCACAGGGCGACCATCTATACTCCACCATTGCAGTTCTTCATCAGTTGTAAATCGAAGCGGAGGGCTTAAAAGAATCAAGCCTTGATGTCTTTTATCTCGAGCAAATTTGAGTGCAAGATCTGTGCCGAAAGACCAACCGACAATCCATAGATTTTCTAACTTCAATTCATCGAAGCAGTAATTAATCATCGCTTCGACATCGAAACGCTCAGATTGAGCATTATCAAAGTAACCTGTACTTGTTCCCGCTTCACTCGTTGTGCCTCGAGTATTAAAGCGAACGACATTGATTCCAGCCATCGCTGGCAATCTATTTGCAGCTTTCTTATACACGTGGCTATCCATCATGCCGCCTGCAGTTGGCAAAGGATGCACCATCAAAATAGAACCTGTTGATTTATCTAGAGTCCGTGCAACTTCGCCGACCAGATCAATGCCATCTTCGGTCCGCACAATAAAAGGGGTACGCGTAGCCGGCAAAATAGTGCTTGGGCGTATTAATTCTGGCATGTCAGCAATCTTATATAGCAACCACATTATCTGACGACTACTCTTTGCACATGGCTACACGTATAAAAACATTTGACTCACATTACCCAGTAACTGGCGATGTCATTGGCACCTTTCCTATTCATACAGATGCTGAAGTTCGAGTGGCAGTTGATCAAGCTCGTATCGCATCAGATCAATGGGTTGCTCTGGGTTTTCGTGGGCGGAGGAAAGTTTTGTTGGCGTGGAGCAAATTGTTAATGGAGCGCGTAGAAGAGTGCACTGCACTTATTTCAATGGAAACAGGAAAGCCTGTAAGTGATGCAAAACTTGAAGCATCACTTGCTGCAGGACACCTTGCGTGGGCTGCTCGTCATGCGCAGGAAGTAATGCGCACATCGCATCGCTCCCCTGGCGCTGTGATGGCAAATATGTCTGCGACAGTTGAACGTTCACCAGTTGGAGTTGTTGGCGTTATCGGTCCATGGAACTATCCAATTTTTACACCAATGGGATCAATTGCTTACGCACTTGCTGCAGGAAATACAGTTGTATTTAAACCGAGTGAATTTACTCCAGGAGTTGGAGTTTGGTTGGCTCGTACTTTTGAAGAAGTAGCACCATTTTCAAATATTTTTCTATGTGTTACAGGCCTTGGCGATACTGGTCGAGCACTCTGTGAAGCTGATGTGGATAAATTGGCATTTACTGGTTCAACAAAGACTGCAAAGGTTGTTGCTGCAACGTGTGCAAAAACTATGACACCTGTTGTACTCGAATGTGGCGGAAAAGATCCTGTGATCATCGCTCAAGACGCAGACATAAAGCGCGCGGCGGAAAACACAATTTGGTCATCAATGTCCAATGGCGGACAGACTTGTATTGGCGCCGAGCGCGTATATGTAGTCGAAGACGTTGCAGATCAATTTATTGCAGCGATGCTAGATGCTGTAAAAGATATTAAACCGGGCGAACCAGGTGTTGGAAATTATGGTCCTGCAACAATGCCAAAACAATTAGACATCATTGAATCGCATATCAAAGATGCTCTCAAACGCGGAGGCCGCGCAATTTATGGTGGTGCAAAATCGGTCAAAGGTCCTTACGTCGAACCAGTTATTTTGGTTGATGTTCCCGAGGATTCAAGTGCAATGCAGGATGAAACTTTTGGCCCAACAATTGTCATTAATCGTGTAAAGAGCGTGGATGAAGCAATCTTTCTTTCTAACGCATCTAGATATGGACTTGGTGCATCAGTCTGGTCAAAACGTCAAGGAAAAAGAATTGCTGCACAACTTCAGTGTGGAATGGTCGCTATTAATTCAACAATTTCATTTGCTGCAGTGGCATCGGTGCCATTTGGTGGCGTGAAAGATAGTGGCTATGGTCGCATTCATGGTCCTGAAGGAATTCTAGAATTTACCTATGCACGTACCGTTGTCCGTGCACGCTTTCAATTGCCAGTAGCATTTACAAGTTTTAAGCGAACAGCTGGCAATGATAAATTAATTATTAATTTAACTAAGTGGTTAAACGGTCGATTCGGTTAACTAATATCTAGGTGCATTTCTAGTTCGCTCTGTACGTGGTTTTCTATTTCCACGTTTTGCCCAACAGGCGTTGTGCCAATGGCGTCGGCCTTCTTCATCGCCATCTAGCCATGCAACTGTGTGTGGTGTTGCCATTGGAATCATTTGATCACATCCAGGACATCGGTATGGTTTATTAGATGTTGAACCCGTAATTTTACGAACAACATATAAACCTTCTGCATGTTCTTCAAAAACTTGATTAGAAGTTGCGATGTCACGATCTTCGCTCTTGGGCCGCTTATTTTTGGGATAATTCTTACGCGGGCTCATGTACTTATTTTCTCGCACTTTCTCCCTAATTGTGGCAAGGTAGCCATATGAACGTCATTGAAGTTCAGGGATTGCACAAATCTTATGCTGATACAAAGGCTGTAGATGGGATAGATCTCACTATTGCCCACGGCGAAATATTTGCTCTCCTCGGTCCAAATGGCGCCGGCAAGACCACAACGGTGGAAATACTTGAAGGGTTTCGAAAAGCTGATTCGGGTTCAATTTCTGTTCTTGGATTTGATCCATCCAGCCGTGGAGTTCAATCACGTGTGTGGCGTAATCGAATTGGAATTGTTTTGCAATCAACTGCTGATGCAGGAGATCTCACAGTAGTCGAGACGCTCTCGCACTTTGCAAAATATTATTCTGCTGCGCGCGATGTAGACGAAGTTATTGCCTCTGTTGGTTTAGATGAAAAACGCAGTGCACTTATTCGCACATTATCTGGCGGTCAACGCAGGCGATTAGATGTTGGACTTGGAATTATTGGCTCACCAGAACTCTTATTTCTTGATGAACCAACCACTGGTTTTGATCCAGAGGCCCGTCGTGCATTTTGGTCACTTATTGAAAGCTTGCGCAAAGGTGGCACAACCATTTTGCTCACTACGCACTATCTTGATGAAGCCGAAGCACTTGCAGATCGGGTTGCAGTTATTGCACGTGGAAAGATTCTTGAAGTTTCAACACCGGCTCAATTAGGTGGGCGTGCATCGGCAAAGGCGCGCGTTCAATGGAAAGCTGGTGGGGTAATTCAGGAAGAAATGACCGATAACCCAACAGAAGTTGTTAGAAAACTAGCCGCGCAATTTCCAGGTGAAGTTCCAGAGTTACAGGTACTTCGTCCTTCTCTCGAAGATATTTATCTCTCCATGATCGGAGAGAAATAATGAGTGCTCAGAAATCTCTACCTACGACAATTGCACTTGGTGTGGCTCGTGGTGGATTAGAAATCCGCCAATTTATGCGTCAGCGAGAATCTGTTGTATTCACATTGGCATTTCCAATCATCTTATTAGCAATTTTTGGTTCAGTTTTTAAAACTACGTTGGCAGAAGGGGTTACTTTCAGCCAATATTTTGTGGCCGGAATGATCGCATCTGGACTTGTTAATACGGGATTCCAGCAATTAGCAATTATTATTCCGATGGAGCGCGAATTCGGTTCTCTCAAGCGTTTGCGTGGAACGCCAATGCATGTTGCTAGTTACTTTATTGGAAAATCCATCTTGGTATTTGTCAGTATGGCGCTTCAGGTTCTCTTACTCCTTGCTGCAGGCATGATCTTCTTCGGAGTGCAGTTACCTACTGATCCTTATAAGTGGTTCACATTTACTTGGCTGATTGTTTTAGGAAGTGCGGCATCAACTGCACTTGGTATTGCATTTGCAGCCGTTCCAAAGAGCGGCAGAGGTGCATCGGCAGTTGTTTCACCAGTTGTAATAGTCCTGCAATTCTTTAGTGGAGTTTTCTTCGTATTTACAGATTTGCCGGGTTGGATGCAACAAGTTGCAGCAATATTCCCACTTAAGTGGATGACACAAGGTATGCGTTCAGTATTTCTACCCGACTCATTTGCAATTCGTGAAGTAGCAGGTACGTGGGAAACCGAAAGAACCTTAATTATTTTGCTCATTTGGTTAATTGCAGGTATTTTTCTGGCAATTAGAACGTTCAAATGGAGCAGAGATTGAAAAAATTGTTAGCAGGTTTTTTGATATCAATTCTGACTCTTTCAATTACTTCTGCAGTTGCAGCCTCACCATCTGCCAAGCCAACTCCAAAAGTATCGACCAAAGAAACTAAAAAACCCGTTGTTAAGAAAAAGGCTACAAAGAAGCCTGTCGTGAAGAAAAAGGCAAAAAAGAAACCGGCTGTAAAGAAAAAGGTTGTGAAAAAGAAGAAGAAGAGTAAAGGGAAAAAACTGCCTCGCTTACAACCAGTGAACTGTTTTAAAAAATCATGGCCTTCAGAGTTTACTCAAAATGGTGAAGTTTTTGCGAAGATTCCAATACGAGATGAATTGAAATGTGAGGCTTCAGATAATTACAAACCAGCAAAGGCTTTCTTGCGTGCAGATTTGAAAAAATGTGATGAGTTTGCATGTGGAAACGTTACTGTCGCATCTGAAGCTGGATGTACTTGGTGGGAAGTTAACTCTACTTTTGAACGAATTGATTTAACGACTGGAAAAATTGACGCAACCCTTGGATCTCTTCGCACGATTTCTCGAGGCACAAAGACCAAAGAAATTCAGACCATCATGTTAATTAGTCAAATTAAACATAAGGATGCTGACGGAAAAATACTTAAGAACATTAAGGCAAGTGGAATTGAAGTAAGTTGCCACCATGATGCGGTGCCAGATTTAACTATTCGAAACTTTTTTACAGCAAATTAACGATTAGCTCCTGGTACCCACAATTGGTCGCCAACTTCTTTGTTTGCAACACGTGCAAGTACAAAGAGAAGATCAGATAAGCGGTTGAGATATTTTGCAGTCAATGGATTTACTCCGCCACCGAATGCATGAATTGCAGTCCATGTGCGTCGCTCTGCACGGCGAGTAACTGTCCTAGCAACGTGTAAGTGAGAGGCTGCAGGAGTTCCCGAAGGAAGAATAAATGACTCCAGTGGCTCTAGTTGTTCGTTAAACAAATCAATCTGTTTTTCAAGATAAGCAATTTGGGATTCAACAACTCGTAATGGTTCCACCTTTGGTTCATCAACAACTGGAGTGCATAGGTCTGCACCAACATCAAAGAGATCGTTTTGAATGCGCACGAGCAAGGCGCGAAAGTCACCACTAATTTCATCGGTTGATAGCACAACACCAATCGATGAGTTAGCTTCATCAACATCTGCGTAGGCTTCAAGGCGGGGATCGTTTTTGGATGTGCGACTCATGTCTCCTAGAGAAGTTGTGCCGTCATCGCCAGTCTTTGTGTAAATACGAGTTAAATGAACCATGGGTGGAGCCTATTAGGAGAGTTACGATGTGACCACTCAAAGTATGGGTTTTGAAGCCAAAATGGGCGGAGGGTAAACGATGGCTAACACAGATCGTTTTCGCGTCCAGGGCGGTGCCACTCTTCGCGGCGAAGTTCACATAACCGGTGCTAAAAACTCAGTACTTAAATTAATGGCAGCGACACTTTTGGCACCCGGTACCTCAACGATTACGAATGTTCCAGATATTGCTGATGTAAACATCATGTCTGACTTGCTTACTCGATTGGGATGTTCTGTACAACATAATGGTTCTGAATTAACAATCAATGTTCCAGAAACGCCAGGACACCGTGCTGATTATGATTTAGTTCGCAAAATGCGCGCATCAATTAACGTACTTGGTCCACTTGTTGTACGAACAGGAAAAGCTGAAGTTGCTCTTCCTGGCGGAGATGCAATTGGCTCACGCGGTTTAGATTTTCACATAAAGGGTTTGGAATCACTAGGTGCTAAGGCACATATCGAACATGGTTATGTTGTTGCAGAAGCTCCACGTGGGCTTATCGGCGCACCTATCGAATTAGATTTTCCAAGTGTTGGCGCCACCGAAAATATTATGACGGCTGCAGTTTTGGCGCAAGGAAAAACTACAATTGAAAATGCGGCGCGAGAGCCTGACATTGTTGATCTGGGAGAATTTCTCATTTCAATGGGTGCAAAAATTAATGGTTTGGGTTCACCTGTTATTACGATTGAAGGAGTTAAGAAATTGAGCCCGGCAACTCATGCGACTATTCCCGATCGCATAATCACCGGAACCTGGGCATTTGCTGCCGCAATGACACAAGGGGATATAACAATTCACGGTGCACGTGCCCAAGATTTAGAGTTGCCTCTTGAGAAGTTAACTTCTGCTGGTGCAATCATCACAAGCACTGAAGATGGAATTCGCGTACGTATGGACTCTCGTCCACAATCAATAGATGTATCAACACTTCCCTATCCGGGTTTTCCAACAGATTTACTGCCAATGGTGATTGCACTGAATTCAATTGCCTCAGGAGATGCAATAGTTACTGAAAATGTCTTTGAATCACGATTTATGTTTGTTAATGAATTAACTCGCTTGGGCGCACAAATAACCGTTGATGGCCACCATGCCTCAATTCACGGTATTGCACAGTTATCTGGCGCTCCAGTAGAGGCAACTGATATCCGTGCAGGAGCAGGGTTGGTTTTAGCAGCCCTTGTCAGTGAAGGCGAAACTACTATCGATGGTGCATTCCATATTGACCGTGGTTATCCAAATTTTGCGCAACAATTGGCTTCACTAGGCGCAGATGTTCGAAGGGAAGAAGCGTGAACATAGAACACGATCCTGATCGCAACCTCGCACTTGAACTTGTGCGCGTAACAGAGACTGCAGCAGTTGCAGCTGCACCTTGGGTTGGTCGCGGAGAAAAGAATTTAGCCGATAAGGCCGCAGTAGAAGCCATGCGCAAGATGATTAATACCGTTGATATGTCTGGTGTTGTTGTTATCGGCGAAGGTGAAAAAGATGATGCACCAATGCTTCATAACGGTGAAGAAGTTGGTAATGGACTTGGACCTTCATGCGATGTAGCAGTTGATCCAATCGATGGAACATCTTTGACTGCTAACGGTATGAATGGTGCGATCAGTGTGATTGCTCTGGCGCCACGTGGATCTATGTATGATCCATCAGCAGTTTTTTACATGAATAAAATTGTTACAGGCCCAGATGCTGCTGGGGTTATTGATATTAATGCTTCTACGAAAGTTAATCTTCAAGCAGTTGCTAAGGCAAAGCGCATGAGCGTTTCAGATATAACTGTGGTTGTACTCAACCGTCCACGTCATGACATTCTTCTTAAAGAGATTCGCGAAACCGGTGCGCGCATTAGATTGATTCAAGATGGAGATGTTGCAGCAGCAATTGAAACTGCTCGCCCAGATACTGGAATAGATTTGTTAATGGGAATCGGTGGAACACCAGAAGGTGTTATCACTGCAGCAGCAATGATCTGCTTAGGTGGGTCTATTCAAGGCAAACTACATCCAAAGGATGCAGATGAAAAAGCACGGGCACTTGCTGCCGGTCATGACCTTAATAAGGTTTTCACCACGCGAGATTTAATTAATTCTGATGACGTCTTTTTATCTGCAACGGGTATTACAGATGGTGAATTACTCCGTGGAGTCAGATACATGCCATATGGATCAATAAGTCAATCATTGGTTATGCGAGGAAAATCCAAGACTGTGCGCTTAATTCAGACTGAACATCACCTTAAATAACTAAGGTGTTTAGCGGATTATTTCTTGGCATCCGTCGATTCTGTAAGAATTGAAACGCGATTATTTGAAACAGAGATAAATCCACCGTGAACACTAAATTCAGTGGATGATCCATCAACACCGTCAATACGAACAACACCGTCAACTAGTACGCCAAAGAGCGGAGCGTGATCTGGCAATACACCGAGATCACCTTCGATCGTGCGAGCAGAGATGAACTTTGCTTGCCCTGACCAGACTCGCTCTTGTGGCGATACTAATTCGACGTTAAGTGACATTTTTTATTACTTTCCAACACTGGCTGCGAGTTCGGCAGCTCTGCGCTCTACGTCATCGAGTCCACCGCACATGAAGAAGGCTTGTTCTGGAACGTGATCGTACTTTCCATCTGCAAGTGCTTCGAATGCTGCAATTGTGTCTACCAGCGGTACGAATGAACCTTCGATACCAGTAAAGACCTTCGCAACGAATGTGTTCTGTGACAAGAAGCGTTGAATACGACGTGCACGTCCAACAAGAATGCGATCTTCTTCTGAAAGTTCGTCGATACCAAGAATCGCAATGATGTCTTGCAGATCCTTATAGCGCTGCAAGATCTGCTTAATGCGGTTAGCGACACGGAAGTGGTGCTCACCGATATAACGTGGATCCAAGATGCGAGATGTTGAGTCAAGTGGATCCACGGCTGGATAAATACCAAGCTCTGAAATCGGACGAGACAACACAGTTGTAGCATCTAAGTGCGCGAATGTTGTGTGAGGAGCTGGGTCAGTAATGTCATCTGCAGGAACATAAATTGCCTGCATAGATGTAATTGAGTGACCACGTGTTGAAGTAATACGTTCTTGTAGCTGACCCATTTCATCTGCAAGTGTTGGCTGATAACCCACAGCAGATGGCATACGTCCAAGAAGTGTTGATACTTCA
>CAFBLY010000011.1_pt1 | contig 17644 bp, 19 predicted proteins | sample 7268321 | NCBI WGS metagenome assembly CAFBLY01 (sample SAMEA6814047, study PRJEB35770) | freshwater metagenome | biome: Freshwater; feature: Freshwater reservoir; material: water | place: Czech Republic | collected 2017-05-23 | depth 30m m | reverse complement strand
TGCTATCAGAATAATTGAGAGTATAAAATGTCCAGCCACTGGTAATGGATTTAGATTTGTTAAAACAGTGATGCCACCAAGAACTGCTTGTCCGAAAATACCTGCAAACTGTCCTAGTACGAGAAGTCTTAGATCTTTTCGTTTACTAAATAAGACGGCAAGAATTGAAAGAGCACACGCTAGAACGAGTGCAAAAGTGAGTAAACGATTTCCAAATTCAATCCACGATTTAAATCCTTCAATTTGTCCATGAATAGGCGTATATGAATCGCCCGTACATTCGGGCCATGTTGGACAACCCAATCCTGAACCAGTCAGACGCACAACGCCGCCTGTAAGAACTATTCCAGTTTGGAAAATTAGGAGCACCCGAAGAATCGCCACCAACCATTTTTCAGCAAATTCGCTCATAGCCTTAGCCTAGATTGGCAGGGGAGCAAGGTGAGGGTATTTGCGCCTGCGCCTCGAGTGGTAAGAATCATTGATTTAAGACACAATAGTGTTGTGAAATTAGCAGCTCCTGAAGCCCCTACTGATGACGTTCGTACTCGTGACGTTGTAGCTCGTCAGATCCTGGAAAACGGTCCATCAACGGCGGCTGCTCTCTCTGAAAAACTGGGTTTCACTCCGGCAGGAATACGTCGTCACTTGGACGCACTTGTTTTCGAAGGAGTATTAGAAGCGCGTGAACCCCATGTCGCGCTGGTACGCGGTCGTGGCAGACCTTCAAAAGTTTTTGTTATGACTGATAACGGTCGAGAAAAATTTCAACATTCATATGATGATTTAGCAGTTGCAGCTTTGAAATTTATGTCCTCGCAAATAGGAGAACAGAGCATAAAAGCATTTGCAGAGTCGCGCGCCAATGACATCATTAAAAAAGCTGCACCGGCATTAATGAAAAAATCTCACAAGAGCGATGCGCTTGCAATATTTCTTAGCGAACAAGGCTACGCCGCCAGCGTTGAAGTGAAATCCCACGGTGAAGAAATTTGTCAGCATCATTGTCCAATCGCACATGTGGCAGCGGAGTTTCCACAATTATGCGAAGCCGAAACTCGTGCTTTCTCTGAATTGCTCGGAACCCATGTTCAACGATTAGCAACCATTGCTCATGGTGATGGAGTGTGTACGACATTTGTTCCACAGATTGTTGCTTCACCAACTACTAAGAAAGGTCGCTCATGACTATCGCGCATCCAGAACTCGACGGTATTGGCAATTACGAGTACGGCTGGTCGGATAAAAACGAAACCAGCGACAATGCCAAACGCGGTATAAATGAGGACGTTGTCCGAGATATTTCTGCTAAGAAGTCTGAACCACAGTGGATGTTAGATCTGCGTCTTAAAGGATTAGCTCTATTTGAGAAAAAGCCGATGCCAACATGGGGCTCAGATCTTTCAGGAATTTTCTTTGACACGATCAAATACTTTGTGCGTTCTACTGAAAAACAAGCACAAACATGGGAAGACCTACCTGATGATATTAAGAATACTTACGATCGTTTAGGTATTCCAGAAGCAGAAAAACAACGTTTGGTTTCTGGCGTTGCAGCTCAATACGAATCTGAAGTTGTTTATCACTCGATTCGTGAAGATCTTGCAGCACAAGGTGTGATTTTCCTAGATACTGACTCTGGCTTACGTGAGCATCCAGAATTGTTTAAAGAGTATTTCGGAACAGTAATTCCCGTTGGCGATAACAAATTTGCTGCCTTAAATACATCTGTATGGTCTGGTGGTTCATTTATTTATGTCCCTAAAGGCGTACATGTAGAGATACCTTTGCAGGCTTATTTCCGCATCAATACAGAGAATATGGGTCAATTCGAACGCACATTGATCATTGCGGATGAAGATTCATACATCCATTATGTTGAAGGATGTACTGCCCCAATTTATAAATCTGATTCACTTCACTCAGCAGTAGTTGAAATTATTGTTAAAAAGGGTGCGCGAGTTCGTTATACAACAATTCAAAACTGGTCGAATAACGTTTATAATTTGGTTACCAAACGTGCAACGTGTGCTGAAGGTGCAACCATGGAATGGGTCGATGGAAACATCGGTTCGAAAGTAACCATGAAATATCCAGCGATATTCTTGATGGGTCCACATGCAAAGGGAGAGACTCTTTCATTAGCATTTGCAGGAGAAGGACAACACCAGGATTCTGGCGCAAAGATGGTTCATGCTGCGCCATATACATCGTCAACTGTTATTTCCAAATCAGTTGCTCGTGGTGGCGGACGAACTTCTTATAGAGGTTTAGTACAGATTCAAGAGGGTGCACATCACTCAAAGAGCACGGTTAAGTGCGATGCACTTTTGGTTGACACAATTTCTCGTTCTGACACATATCCATATGTTGATGTTCGTGAAGATGATGTTTCCATGGGTCACGAAGCCACAGTTTCAAAAATCAGCGATGATCAATTGTTCTATCTGATGTCACGTGGTCTTACAGAAGATGAAGCCATGGCAATGATTGTTCGTGGATTTATCGAACCTATTGCTCGGGAACTTCCAATGGAGTACGCACTCGAACTAAATCGTTTGATTGAACTTCAAATGGAAGGCGCTGTTGGTTAATGAGTGTTTTAACCACAAATATTTTGGTGCCTCATGGGCGAGAAGAGTCGTGGCGTTTTACTCCACTCAATCGACTTAAAGGCTTACACGATGGTTCTGCAGCAATAGCAGAGCATCGTTCTCTCTCAATGCACTCCGAGGTTACCCCTGGAGTTAGCTTCGAAAGAATTTCGCGTGAGCTTTTGCCTTCATTGAGCACAACTGATGACGCAGTAATGAATAGAGTCAGAGAGTTTTCATTGGATGTTGCAGTGTTGAAAATCGCTGCAAATACTGAAGTTAGTTCTCCTATTCACCTGTCGAGAAAAACTTTTGATCTCAACGCAGCTGAATTCTCTCGTGTTTTAATCCATGTGGGATCGAATGCACGGGCAACAGTGATTCTTGCAAATACAGGGGACACCTTGTTAGCAGAAGAAATCGAATTCAAAGTTGAATCAGGGGCTCACTTAACTTTTGTTACTTTGCAAGAGTGGGACTCAAAAACCGTTCATGTTGGTAAGCACCACGCAATCGTTGATAAAGATGCCATGTTTAAATCCATAACTGTGACTATTGGCGGCTCCGTAGTTCGCTTACTTCCAACAGTTGAATTCACTGGCCCTGGCGCAGACGCTGAATTAATTGGTGTTTATTTTGCAACTGCCGGGCAGTTCTTTGAGCACCGCATTTTTGTTGATCACTGTGTTCCTAATGCTAAATCTAGAGTTAATTTCAAGGGTGCTTTATCTGGAGATAAAGCACACACAGTTTGGATTGGTGATGTTTTCATCCGCGCCAATGCTGAAGGAACCGATACTTACGAACTTAATCGAAACCTATTGCTCACAGACGGTGCTCGGGCCGATTCAGTGCCAAATTTAGAGATCGAAACTGGCGAAATTGTTGGAGCAGGTCACGCAAGCACAACTGGTCGTTTTGATGATGAACAGCTTTTCTATTTAATGTCTCGCGGTATTTCCGTGGAAGACGCTCGACGCTTGGTTGTGCGTGGTTTCTTTGCTGAAATTATCACCGAAATTGCTGATTCAGAGATTCAAGATCGCTTGATGCAGCGTATCGATGATGAACTTGTAAAGGCTGGTGCTTAAGGTGAGCTTAATCAAATTTTCTGAATTGCAAAATCGCAAACCGAAGAAGGTATCGATCAATGGTGAGGATATTTGCCTCACGCGAATAGGCGATGAAGTTTTTGCCATAAACGATACGTGTACGCATTCGGAGGCTTCTTTATCTGAAGGTGATGTTACAGATTTTAAGATTGAATGTTGGCTACACGGCGCTGAATTCGATTTGCGCACTGGTGAAGCTTTAACTCTTCCAGCAAATATTGCAGTGAAAACCTATCCAGTTAGCATCGTCGATGATGTTATAGAAGTTCAATTAACGAATAAATAGTCCCCAAACAAATACGAGAGATAACAGGTCAACCATGAGCACACTAGAGATCCGAAACCTACAAGTTTCTGTTAACACTGAAACCGGTGCTGTAGAGATTTTAAAAGGCGTAGATTTAACGATTAAGTCCGGTGAGACGCACGCAATCATGGGACCGAATGGTTCTGGTAAATCAACTCTCGCTTACTCGATTGCTGGACACCCTAAATACACGATTACAGGTGGTTCGGTAACTCTTGACGGTGCTGATGTTCTAGACATGAGTGTTGATGAAAGAGCAAAAGCTGGTCTGTTCCTTGCCATGCAATATCCCGTAGAAGTTCCAGGTGTTTCTGTTTCAAACTTTCTTCGCACCGCAGCTACAGCGTTGCGTGGTGAAGCACCCAAACTTCGTACATGGGTAACAGAAGTGAAGGACGCCATGGATGCGCTATCGATTGATCCAAGCTTTGCTCAGAGAAATGTAAACGAAGGTTTTTCCGGCGGAGAAAAGAAGCGTCACGAAATCATGCAGCTCGAGTTGCTTAAGCCAAAAATTGCCATCCTCGATGAAACAGACTCAGGCTTAGATGTAGACGCTCTACGAATCGTCTCTGAAGGTGTTAACCGCGCAAAAGATGCTAACAATTTAGGTGTTTTACTCATCACGCACTACACCCGAATTCTTCGTTATATCAAACCGGATTTCGTTCACGTTTTTGCTAACGGCAAAGTTGTTGAAGCAGGCGGCCCAGAGTTGGCCGACAAACTTGAAGCTCAGGGGTATGCCGAATACGTCGGTAGCTAATTCTCCTTATGTCACTTGATGTCGAACGGATTCGTAAAGATTTTCCAATCTTTACTCGCACGATTCGCGATGGCAAAAAACTTATCTACTTAGATAGTGGAGCCACAAGTCAAAAACCACAAGTGGTTATTGATGCTGAAATTGATTTCTATAAATTGCATAATGCGGCAGCGCACCGCGGTGCTCATCAATTAGCAGAAGAAGCTACCGAGCTCTTTGAAGCAGCCCGCGAAACTGTGGCTGCATTTCTTGGAGCCGATTCTCAAGAGATTGTTTTTACCAAAGGCGCTACAGAATCTCTCAATCTCTTAGCTTATGCATTTACCAATGCTGAACCGGGCAGTCGTTTCGCTATTGGTCCAGAACACACGATTGTTGTCTCCGAGATGGAGCATCATGCCAATTTGATTCCTTGGCAGCAATTAGCAAAGCGCAGTGGCGCAGCACTTAAATGGTTTAGCGTCACACCCGATGGACGATTGGATGAGTCAAATATTGATTCTTTGATCACGGAGAAAACAAAGATTGTAGCTATTACCCAGCAATCAAATGTTCTAGGAACAATTGTTAATCTTGATCAAATAATTAAGAAAGCTCACGCAGTGGGTGCAGTAGTTATTGTTGATGCTTGTCAGTCGGTTCCCCACGTAGCAGTTAATGCGCGCAAACTTGGGGCAGATTTCTTAACATTTTCTGGTCACAAGGCTTTAGGTCCGACGGGTGTTGGAGTTTTGTGGGGATCCTATGAATTACTTAATGAGCTTCCTCCATTCTTATTTGGTGGATCAATGATTGAGAATGTAACGATGACTGATGCAACATGGGCTCAGGCACCAAAAAAGTTTGAAGCAGGTGTTCCAAACATGGCCCAAGTTGTTGGACTAGGTGCTGCTCTAAAGTATCTCCAAAATATTGGAATGGATGCCATTCACAAGCATGAGGAAGAATTAACTTCTTACTTGTTAACCGAACTTGGAAAAATTGAAGGTATTGCAATTGTGGGGCCTTTGGATAGTTCAATGCGTGGAGGAATAGTTTCTTTCACAGTTGAAGGTATTCACCCGCATGATCTTGGTCAGTACTTAGATAGTCTCGGCATTGCGGTGAGAACCGGTCATCATTGTGCGTGGCCGCTCACAAGAGCACTTGGTGTTCCCGCCACAACCAGAGCATCAATGTATTTGTACAACGATTTTTCAGATTTGGATGCTTTAGTTGGGGGCGTAAAAGATGCCAAGAAATATTTCGGTCAATGATGCAACTAGATAATCTGTATCAAGAAGTAATTTTGGATCATTATAAACATCCAGAGAATAAAGGCCTATCTACAACCTTTGACGCGCAAGTTCATCACATCAATCCAAGTTGCGGGGATGAAATCACACTCAATATCTCGTTAGAAGGCCCTGTAGTAAAAGCAATTTCATGGGATGGTGTTGGATGTTCAATTTCACAAGCCAGCGTATCGATCATGAGCGGTCTAATGATTGGTAAAGATTTGTCAGCAGCGCAACTTATATTTGATAACTTTGTTCAGCTGATGCAAAGCAAAGGAAGCGGAAAACCAGATGAAACGATTCTGGAAGACGCGGTTTCACTTACGGGCGTGTCTCAATATCCCGCTCGAATTAAATGCGCGTTATTAGGCTGGATGGCTTTTAAAGATGCGTCAGTACAAGCTCAGAAAAAGAACTAAACTAAACTCCATCGAGAAGGGTCTGTAACAATGACAACGAGTGTTGATGATGTAACTGAAGCGATGAAGGATGTCGTAGACCCTGAATTGGGAATAAATGTTGTTGATTTAGGTTTAATTTACGACATCATGGTTGATGAATCCAATATAGCGGTTCTCAACATGACTCTTACGTCCGCTGCATGCCCACTACAAGATGTCATTGAAGATCAAACCAGACAAGCTCTTGCTGGTATGACAAATGATGTCAAAATTAATTGGGTGTGGATGCCGCCATGGGGCCCAGATAAAATTACAGATGATGGCCGCGAACAGCTCAGGGCATTGGGCTTTACGGTTTAAGTAATGTCAGTTCAAGCAGTGTGGTCCGCTCATCGGACAATGACTGCTGACCCATCGGTTAAAAATCAAAAACTTAAACCCGGAACCGTTCGGCGCATCTTCGAATTCGCACAACCGTATCGGCTATACCTTTCGATATTTTTAATTACCGTTGTTATCGATGCTTTTCTAGTTATCGCAACTCCGCTTTTACTGCGTCAATTGATTGATGATGGCGTAATACCGAAGAATGCAGACCTAATTACCCGACTAGCTTTCATCGTTGGCTTGCTAGCTATAGCAGATGCGCTGATGAGCATTATTGGTCGTTGGTTTTCGGCGCGGATCGGTGAAGGCCTTATTTATGATTTACGTTCACAGGTTTTTGCTCATGTTCAAAAGCAGTCAATCGCTTTTTTCACAAGAACTCAGACTGGCGCACTGATATCAAGAATTAATTCAGATGTAATAGGAGCCCAGCAAGCCTTCACATCCTCGTTATCAGGGGTCCTCAGTAATGTTGTTAGTCTAATTCTGGTCACAGCCACAATGCTCTTTCTTTCTTGGCAAATAACAGTTGTTTCTCTGTTGCTTTTACCCTTGTTCTTAATACCAACGAAATGGGTAGGCCGTAAACTGCAATCGCTTACGAGAGATTCATTTAATCTAAATGCAGCAATGTCATCAACAATGACTGAACGATTTAATGTTTCGGGTGCAATGCTTGTAGCGCTCTACGGACAAGCACAAAAAGAAAATGATTTTTTTCGATCCAGAGCAAAACGGGTCGCTGATATCGGAATTAGTATGGCGATGTTAAACAGAGTATTTTTCATTGCTCTTACAAGTGTTGCAGCTGTTGCAACAGCTTTTGCTTACGGAATTGGTGGCCATTTAGCGCTGAATGGAACGGTGACGGTTGGAACGTTACTCGCAATCACTGCTTTACTAGCCCGTCTTTACGGACCATTGACGGCTCTGTCTAACGTGCGAATCGATGTTATGACTGCCCTTGTCTCTTTCGAAAGGGTATTTGAAGTGTTGGATTTAAAACCAATGGTTTCCAATAGCGATGATGCAAAAACTATGACGAGCAAAGTACCGTCAATAGAATTTAGAAACGTAGTGTTTTCTTATCCTCGTCCTGATCAAATATCTCTTGCATCCCTCGAATCTGCCGCCAAAGAAGAAGTAATTCAAAGTGGCGAGATTCTAAAAAATATTTCTTTTGAGGTGAAAGCAGGTACATTCACAGCGATTGTGGGTCCATCGGGTGCTGGTAAAACAACAATCAGTGCGTTAGTGCCGAGACTCTATGACGTAACTTCGGGTTCTATTGCGATAGATGCAATCGATGTTAGAGATTTAACGTTGGAATCACTTCGTTCAAATATTGGCGTAGTAACTCAAGACGCCCACCTTTTTCATGACAGCATTGCAGCAAATTTAAGATATGCAAAAGATGATGCAACGGAAGAGGAAATGGAAAATGCTTGTCGTGCTGCCCAAATTTGGGATTTGATTGAATCCTTGCCGAATCGATTCGAAACTCTCGTGGGCGAACGTGGTCATAGGTTATCCGGGGGAGAGAAACAACGATTGGCAATTGCTCGGCTATTACTTAAATCTCCATCTGTCGTCATTCTTGATGAAGCCACTGCGCATTTGGACTCAGAAAATGAAGCGCTTGTTCAGCAAGCTTTAAAGTCAGCCTTAAAAAATCGCACAAGTATTGTTATTGCCCATCGACTCAGTACGATAAAAGAGGCAGATCAAATTATCGTACTTGAACAGGGCATTATTGTTGAACGTGGCAAGCATGATGATTTAATAAATACTGGCGGACTCTATTCCGAGCTCTATGCAAGACAAGATTTAGGGGTTCTTTCGAATGAGTCGTCTTCCATAAATAACTAGCCCAGCGAAAAATATCCATTGCAATGCATACGCCATATGTGGACCATCGCTAAGTTCCGGTAATTCCACCGGTACATCTGGATTCATTCGTTGATCTGATGAAGAGATTAAATCGACATAAAAATCTTCCGTTTGTACACCATTTTGAGCATTTAATTGAGAGATTAGATTCTTATTGGGTCCCTGAGACACGGCGAAGAATTTACCTTGGGGTAGGGAAGAATCTAAACGCAGACGACCATTGATTGTTACTCCATTTTCATAAGTTTTCTGGAAATTTGGAGAAACTGTTGCATCCGATCCGGCTTGAATCCACCCACGATCTACCCAGATTTTTTTCTCACCAATCATAAAAAGTGTTAATTGTTCAAAACCATAAACTCCGTCGTGATACCGATTTCGGAGCAATATCTCATTGTCTGAGTCAAAAGAACCTTTGACAATGATTTCTCTCCATTCGAAAGAGGGAAGATTTCCATCTAGATCTTGGATTTCTATTGGGGTTAATTGCGATTGTTCTTTGATCATATTGTTTCGAGAGTGACGGTCGACTCCACGGTGATATTGCCATTGTGCAGCCCATATACAAAGTACTACCAAAGCTAAAGCTATAAGGGTTTTTAGAACTGCATACCGTTCTTTAGACACGGCTTAATCTTAACTTCATTCTAGGAGAGAGATTTAGGTTTCTTTTTTAAGATTGCGGTACCAGGAAGAATTGTTTCCCGACCAGCATTTGCGACGACCACAGCGATATAGGGAAGAAAAACCGCTCCTACTAAGGCAATCCAGCGAAATGGGCTAGGTAGAACTACAGTCAATATAAAACAAGCAGTACGAACCATCATTGAGATGAAATATCTACGTTGGCGTCCGGGTTGATCAGAACTCAAAGATTTTTGGGCACTAGTTATGTCGTAGATGTCTTCATCTTTAGCCATGCGCTGATTCTAGGCTAGTCAAAGACACGATGCTCGATGAAATTCACTTTACGCGATAGTAGCCAGTAGATTTGCAGTATGTCCGCTAAGCCAATCGCCTTCGTTACCGGCGGAAATCGTGGCATCGGTTTAGCTATCGCTCATTCTTTGTCAGAAGATGGTTTTCACGTCGTTATCAGTTCACGTTCAGGGGCTGTAGTTGCTGGTTTTGATTGTGTGTCTGTGGATGTAACGTCTACGAACAGTGTTGATGAGGCGTTCAATCACATCGAAAATACATGGGGTATTCCGGAAGTTCTTATCTGCAATGCGGGTATAACTAAAGATTCTCTCGTGATGCGAATGTCTGATCAAGATTTTGAAGATGTTATTAACGCCAATCTTACAGGGGCATTTCGAATTGCGAAGAGAGCAACCAAAGGATTACTTAAGATCAAAAAAGGACGCCTGATTTTTATTGGTTCTGTGGTTGGATTGCTTGGCTCACCGGGTCAAGTTAATTACGCAGCAAGTAAATCGGGCTTAATTGGCATGGCTCGTTCATTCGCTCGAGAACTAGGAAGTCGTGGAATTACTGCCAATGTTATTTCTCCAGGATTTGTAGAAACTGATATGACTGCTGCCCTAGAGGATAAACGTCGACAAGAGATTGCTGGGTCAATTCCTTTGGGACGTTTCTCAGATGTTAAGGAAATCGCTGATGTTGTTTCATTTATTGCATCAGAAAAAGCTGGTTATATAACCGGAGCCGTAATACCTGTCGACGGCGGATTAGGAATGGGACATTAAATGGGTTTGCTTCAAGGAAAAAATATTTTAGTAACTGGCGTTCTAACCGATGCGTCAATTGCATTTCACATTGCCAGATTGGCACAAGAAGAAGGTGCCACCGTTTTGTTATCTTCTTATGGTCGTGTATTGAGTTTGACCACACGAATCGCTGCTCGCTTACCTAATCCAGCTCCTGTAATTGAATTAGATGTCACTAACCAAGCAGATTTACTTTCTTTACAAGATCGGGTTCGTGAACATGTTCCACATCTCGATGGCGTTGTTCATTCAATTGGATTTGCTCCAGAAGCGGCGCTAGGTGGCAATTTTCTCAATACAACATGGGATGACGTCGCAACGGCAATGCACGTATCGGCATATTCATTGAAAGCGCTTTCGATGGCTTGCGTGCCATTATTTATGGAGAGTGCATCCATTGTTGGTTTAGATTTTGACGCAACAGTTGCATGGCCAAAATACGATTGGATGGGAGTTGCAAAAGCGGCTTTGGAATCAACTTCTCGTTATCTAGCGCGCGACTTAGGTCCAAAAAATATACGAGTTAATCTCATTGCCGCAGGACCAATTCGTACTATGGCGGCGAAATCCATTCCAGGTTTCGACGAATTTGAAAAAGTTTGGAATGAACGATCCCCACTTCATTGGGATGTCGGCGATCCTGTGCCTGCTGCGCAAGGATCTGTAGCACTGCTTTCAGATTGGTTTCCAAAGACAACTGGAGAGATCATTCATGTCGACGGTGGCGTCCACGCGATGGGTGCCTGAGCGTAAATTTCCTCTTTAACCGCTTCTCGGGTAATCTTTGCCCCAGACCAGTGACTGCATAGTTACTGCAAGAGGAGTACCGCTCCCACCTCCATCGCTACGGCGGGTTGGTTTGTCAGGGTTAAGAATTGGTTAATTCCAATTCTCCTGCGGTGTTTTTCTTGTAGCGCTTGCAACACACAAAGCGTACGAACCGCGATTAACCAAAGGAGCACAAATCAGCACTGAACCGCGCATTAATGATCGAATTCGCACACCTCAGATTCGACTCATCGGTTACACCGGTGATCAAGTTGGAGTTGTAGATATCGATACCGCGTTGAAGATGGCAGATGAAGTTGGTCTTGACCTAGTTGAGATCGCACCCGATGCCAACCCTCCCGTTTGTAAAATTATGGATTTCGGAAAATACAAGTACGAGATTGCACAGAAAGCTCGGGAAGCGCGACAGAACCAGACCCACATTGTGGTGAAGGAAGTGCGTATGCGACCAAAGATTGAAAATCACGATTACGAGACAAAGCGTGCTCACATCGAGAAATTCCTCAAAGGTGGCGACAAGGTAAAGGTGACGATGCAGTTCCGTGGAAGAGAGCAGACGAGACCAGAACTTGGTTTCAAACTCTTGCAACGTCTTGCAGAAGATGTCGCATTGTTTGCATTTGTGGAGTTCGCCCCAAAGCAAGAGGGACGAAATATGACAATGGTATTAGGACCGACGAAGAAGAAGACAGAAGCAGTAGCAGAACAACGTGCAGCACGAAAGGCTAAAGAACTAGCCGCTGCTAAAGAAGAAGTTTAAATAGAAACCGAACTAGGGAGAGCACAATGCCAAAGATGAAAACGCACAGTGGAGCGAAGAAGACGTTTCGCATCACAGGAACCGGAAAAGTTATGCACGAACGTGCAGGCAAGCGCCACCTCCTCGAACATAAGTCTTCACGTGTAACACGTCGTTTGAGCACTGAATCAGCAGCGAAGCCGTCAACTACATTTACAGCCAAGCGCATGCTTGGTCTTAAGTAAGGAGCGTGAATTAAATGGCTAGAGTAAAACGTGGAGTTCACGCAGCAAAGAAACGTCGTACAACTCTTGAGCGCGCAAGCGGTTACCGCGGACAACGTTCTCGTCTTTTCACAAAGGCGAAAGAACAAGTTACGCACTCGATGGTTTATGCATTTAATGACCGTAAAGATAAGAAAGGCGATTTCCGTCAGCTATGGATTCAGCGAATCAATGCTGCAAGTCGTGAAAATGGCCTTACCTACAACCGTCTGATCCAAGGATTAAAGAGCGCTGGCGTTGAGATTGATCGCCGCATTCTTTCGGATTTAGCAACGAATGATCCTGCTACGTTCAAAGCACTTGTTGATGTGGCTCGTAAGAGTCTTACATCTGCTTAATCATTGCTTATGATTAAGAGCCTTAATTCCCCGCACGTTGGGCGAGTTAAGGCTCTTATCAGTTCTAGAGGTTCGAAAGAACGCGGTGATTCTGGGTTATTTATTGCAGAAGGTATTCAATGTATTAAAGAAGCTATGCAATCTGAATATGGTCCAGAATTACAAACGATTTTCTGTACAAATTCTGCACTTGAGAAATACGCAGATGTCATAAATCAAGCTACGTGTGAAGTCCTAAGTATTTCCGATGATGTTTCAAGGGCAATGTCAGACACTGTCACCCCGCAGGGATTAGTTGCAATTTGCAAAATCCCGAAGTCCGAATTTCCGGTGATCTCAAATTCTTCTAGCAAATTTGTGTACCTCAGTGAAATTCAGGATCCTGGAAATGCTGGCACCATTATCCGATCGGCGGATGCATTTGGATTTGATGCAGTTCTGATTTCACCAAATAGCGTTGATATTTATTCACCAAAGGTAGTAAGAAGCACTGCTGGTTCTTTGTGGCACATACCGGTTTTCCAAGGCGTTACCCTAAATGAAATTATTGATTGGGATTGCCAATTCATCGCATTGGATGCAAACGCAGAAATGCCAATTTCAGAGGTGCGTGCAGATCGATCCGTCGTTGCGATTTTTGGTAATGAAGCAAGGGGATTGAATACTTCGCAAGGTATTTTTGGTTCCAAGGATTCAATAGTTCCCGTGAAAATTCCTATGCAGGGTAATGCCGAAAGCCTTAATCTTTCTGCGGCGGCAAGCATTGTTATGTATCAATTGGCTAATATCCCGACTTCCTAAAGTGCCAGGCATTAGACTTTCGCCCATGAATGCGCAAGAGATTCAAGGGTGGGTAGATGCGGCTCAAGCGGCTTTTGATTCAGCCACAAATCTTGATGAACTTAAAAGCGCGCGGTTACTTCACTCCGGTGATAAATCATCAATCGCTGGTGCCTCTCGAAATTTAGGCTCCTTATCTCCGGATGAAAAAGCTTCGTATGGAAAAATTATTGGAGATGCTAAGTCCGCTATTACGGAATCTTTATCTGTAGCCACCAAACGTTTAGAAAATGAACGTGATGAAAAAATGCTCGCCGAGGAAGTAGTTGATATAACTTTGCCTGTTCGCAGGTTTCATCGGGGAGGACTGCATCCAATAAGTATTATTAAAAATGACATTGCTGATTTTTTCGTTGAACAAGGCTATTTCATCGAAGAAGGACCTGAATTAGAATCGGGTTGGCTCAATTTTGATGCTTTAAATATTCCAGCAGATCATCCAGCTCGAACTATGCAAGATACATTCTTCATCGAGCCTCTTGAATCTGGAATGGTTCTACGAACTCATACATCACCAGTGCAGATCAGAACAATGCTTACTAAAGAACCCCCTATTTACGTTATCTGTCCGGGTCGCACTTTTAGAGCAGATGAATTAGATGCCACACATAGCCCTGTGTTTCATCAAGTTGAAGGTCTTGTGATTGACCGCGGAATCAATATGTCTCACCTGAAAGGCACCTTAGATAATTTTGCTAGATACATGTTTGGTCCGGATGTAACAACCAGGCTGCGACCATCTTTTTTCCCATTCACTGAACCAAGTGCCGAAGTTGATGTTTTCTTCAATGGGAGATGGATTGAGTGGGGCGGCTGCGGCATGGTTAATCCGCGCGTCTTAAAAACATGTGGAATTGATACCGATGAATTCAGTGGTTTCGCTTTTGGTATGGGACTCGAGCGCACTCTCATGGTTCGACATGGAATTACCGATATGCATGACATCGTCGAAGGTGATTTGAGATTTACTCGCCAATTTGGAGTTGGTTTGTAATGCGCGCACCCTTGTCATGGATAAAGGATTTTGTTGAAATTCCATCTTCTCTTTCTGTTGAAGAAATAGGCAAAGGTTTAGTCCGTGTTGGATTTGAGGTTGAAGAAATTATCTATCAAGGGTCAGACATCAAGGGCCCACTTTCTTTTGCGGAAGTTCTTTCAATTGAAGAAATAACTGAGTTTAAAAAACCTATTCGATACGTGGGTCTTGATTGTGGTGAGAAACAAACACGTTACGTAATTTGCGGTGCTATCAACTTTGCTGTCGGCGATATTGTGTTGGCAGCGTTACCGGGTGCTGTTCTACCAGGAGATTTTGCAATAGCGGCTCGTGAAACTTACGGAAAAACTTCCAATGGAATGATTTGTTCCTCTAGAGAGCTGGGACTAAGTGATGATCATGCTGGAATTATGGTTTTCCGCAAGGACCAAGTTTCAATCACAGATGATGTTAGAGAGAAACTTGCATTTGAGGATGTAATTTTTGATATTGCCGTTAATCCCGATCGTGGTTATGCATTGAGCATCAGGGGAGTCGCTCGCGAAATTGCGGGAGCTTTTGATCTGAAATTTGTAGATCCGGTTGAGCAATTACGTGGAGTAAATTTCGAAAATACGGGCAAGGGTGTTCAACCAAAAATTGAAGATAAGGACACAGCATCAATTTTCTACCTTCGCACCATGTCACATTTTGATTCCAAAGCAGCAACGCCTTTATGGATGCGTCGTCGTATTGAAAAGATGGGAATGCGTTCGATTTCTCTTGTTGTAGATATTACAAATTATGTAATGCTCGAATTAGGTCAGCCTCTACATGCTTTTGATCGCGAGAAAATAAAAGGCAATCTGGTAATCAAGCGTTCTGGTAAAGTTGAAAAATTCATAACACTTGACGGTCAGGAACGCATTCTTGATCCCTTAGATCTAATGGTTAGCGATGATGAGAAAGCGCTTGCCTTGGCAGGCACTATGGGTGGCTTATTCTCAGAGATAACCGAATCTACGAAGGAAATCGCACTCGAAGCGGTTCGCTTCAATCCAGAATCTATTGCTCAAAATTCACGGCGACATAAATTGTCTTCAGAAGCATCGCGTAGATTAGAGCGTGGTGTCGATCCATCATTAGCTGAGTTTGCATCAGCGCGATTTGTGCAATTGCTGACGCAACATAGTTCAGCCAAGCATGTTGAAACTGCAAGCACAGGCGAAGCAAAATATCCACCCGTTTTCGAAATTGATCCTGCACAGATTTCACGGATACTAGGATTTGAAGTGTCTAATACTCGGATTATAAATGCCCTTCGAACCATTGGCTGTGATGTTGATGAGAAGAAATGGTTAATTGATCCACCTTCCTGGCGCCCGGATTTAACAAATATTTCTGACATTGCCGAAGAAGTAGCACGCATTATTGGATACGACAGCATTCCTTCAATTTTACCTAACCGACCTATTCATGCGTCACTTACAGCGAAACAAAAACGTAGGCGGGTCATTTCGCAATTCTTAGCAAATCGTGGTTTCGCCGAAGTTCTTACTTTCCCATTTACAAACCAAAAAATGATTGATGACATGGGTTTTCTTGGACCGCGAGCAAGTACGTACGCACTGGCAAATCCTATGTCAGAAGAAAATCCACTTCTTCGCGTTCATTTGGTTCCTGGATTAATTGAAGTTGCGCAGCGAAATATAAATCGTGGAGCTCAAGATTTTGCGATTTTTGAGATGGGCTCAATATTTAGAGGTTCACAAAAATTGGGACCTGGGATTAGCCCTGAGACATCTAGTCGTCCTAGTGCAGATATTATTTCGAGCATATTTGCTTCTGTTCCATCACAGACAGAGATGGTTGCTGGTTTATTGGTAGGTAAAAAGGAATTAGAGAATTGGCAAGGTAAGGCTGATCCGTATACGTGGAAAGATGCTATTGCTACTGCTCAAGAGATATTAGAGTTGTGTCACTTAGATTTTGAAATTAGAAGGTCCGATCTGGCTCCTTGGCACCCTGGACGTTGCGCCGAATTAGTTGTAGACGGGACAGTGGTTGTGCATGCGGGTGAGGTTCACCCGCGAATACTTTCTCAATACAATTTGCCACCTCGATCTAGCGCTTTTGCCATCAACTTAGGACTTCTACCTGATGCTCCATTGGTGCGCCCGTTAAGAGTTGGTGTTATGCCTGCAGCAACTCAAGACGTTGCACTCATTGTGGATGCCAGTGTGAATGCTCAAGATGTAGCGGATGCATTAAAAGAGGGCGCTGGAGCTTTGCTCGAGTCAATCTCATTATTCGATAGATACGACAAGATCGGTGAAGGGAAAATTTCTTTAGCTTTCACACTTACTTTTAGGGCGCAGGATCGAACATTAACCGGTGAAGAGGTTTCAGCAATGAGAGAAGCAGCAACCAATCTAGCTGCCAAGCGTTGTGGGGCTGTAGTACGTACCGCATAATTATGCATATATTTGCATAATTACCCATATCCTTATAGCCTTCTTGCATGAAAACTGCCGTCATAGGTGCCAGCGGATACGCGGGAGGCGAACTCCTTCGCTTGCTCTCGACGCATCCGCATTTGCAAGTGACTCAAGTAACCGCTCATAGCAATGCTGGAGAGTTAATCACAAGCATTCATCCTCATCTCACAACGCATAATGGTGAAAGATTCTTAAGTATTGATTCACTCAAATTTGAAGATATCGAAGTTGCGTTCATGGCTCTGCCACACGGACAATCAGCGGGGATTGTTGAGAAGTTCTCGAAAAATACAAAGATCGTGGATCTGGGTGCGGACTTTAGATTAACTGATGCTGCACAATGGTCAAAATATTATGATGGAATACACGCAGGAGCTTGGACTTATGGATTACCTGAAATACCTGGCAACAGAGCGAAAATATCGGAATCATCACAGATCGCAAATCCTGGTTGCTATGCAACGTCAATTATTACCGGAGTTCTACCTGCGTTAGATGTTATTGATTCTTCAGACATTGTTGTTGTAGCTGCATCCGGAACAACAGGGGCGGGTCGAAATGCGAAGATCTCCCTGATTGCAAGTGAAGTTATGGGTTCGTTAACTTCCTATAAATTCGGTGGCGTTCATCAACACACTCCAGAAGTTGAACAAGCTTTAAGTCAGGCGTCAGGTAAGGAAGTGAAAATTTCGTTCACCCCAATTTTGGCGCCAATG
>CAFBLY010000010.1_pt1 | contig 17831 bp, 21 predicted proteins | sample 7268321 | NCBI WGS metagenome assembly CAFBLY01 (sample SAMEA6814047, study PRJEB35770) | freshwater metagenome | biome: Freshwater; feature: Freshwater reservoir; material: water | place: Czech Republic | collected 2017-05-23 | depth 30m m | reverse complement strand
CAGTTTCCGAGCCAACTCTTGATACAAAGTTATGTAACCAAGGAAATCCAAGTAATAACCGCATAATCAACGTTGTTCCCTTCGGAATTGATATAGACATGAAAAAAGCCGATGTTAGGCTCGTCAAATAATTGAATACGTCACTAGGAGTTAAATGAACGGTTTAGATTCACCATTGAGCGGCAGTGTTAAGTCGCGCTTTGGTGGTGCAGGCAAATATCGCAACAAGGTTGTACTTGGTACAGCCGTTGTTGCTTTTGTGCCGTTCTTGCTCTCAACCTTTGCGGCAAGTGTGACCGTAGGAACCGGTGCCCTCGAATTTGGCCAGGGTTCGCAGCAAGCAATCGCCTGTGATGACACTGTTTACGTAGCCCTTGGCGAAGAGTGGCACGCAAATCCAGCCACCGATGATCCATCTGCTGGATTCTTCCGCCTTCGCACAGCAACGATTTCAAATCTGAACTTAACAACGTGTGCAGGCAAGAAGCTGCGCCTGCGTTTAATTGACGGATCAAGTGCTGAAATTGTTTTGGGATCACTACTTGATGCAAAAGTTCTTCAAGTAACTATTCCGCGCGACGTACCGGTTTCAAATATCGGTGATCCAACAGAATTAGGCCTCACATACCTCACTGGTGAAGGTCAGCCAATTGCAGGTGTAATGGCTGCATCAGTTGGCATGAATGTTTCTGGCACATCTGTCTATGACGGAAGTGCGCTCTCGGATACTTCTGCAGATGTGATGTTCTACCTTGATCCAACTGCAACATTTGTAAATATCGATGGCCAGCAAGTACGCCGTGCCACTGTTGAAACAGTTGCGAACCCAGGTTAATCACATGTCAAAATTAATAGCGGGCTTACTCATCACAATTCTTACTGGAATCGGTTCGATTTTTGCTGGAAACTTTTCGATGGGCAATGCATCATCGGCTGTCGAATTCGGTCAGGGCGTGTATCAAATCGAAGCATGCGATGACTGGGTACGTGTAAATATTTCAACTGGTGCAACTGGCGAATTTGGTGCACCCGAAGGCTTGTCTGCTCTGACTGGAGTAGTTATCTCCAGCTTGGATACCCGGGCATGCGCCGGAACCGAATTCACCATTGCAGCATTTGATGAAGAGAACAATCCACTTCCGATCTATCGAACAGATGGCCTAAGTGGAATGTGCTCAGATATCGGCTGCGCTGGACCAACAGAGATCAAGTTACAGATTGATAACGCTGGCAACTTAACCTCTTCAATTCCGGCATCGCTGTATTTGATTGATCAGAACCCAATGACCGCTGATTTCACAATCACCTTCGTGAATCCAGCAATTCTGGCCAATTCTGTAGGGAGATTGAACATTCAGACCGCGTCTTTGTAGAGGTTCGGGTATCCCCCACATTTCGCCAAATCGGTGAGGGCTGGGGGTGACACGAGTTATACGAGATGTTTGACTAACCACTTAAGACAACAAGGAGAAAAGCACAATGGAGATCTTAAAGTTCGACGAATCAGGTACTGCAGCGCCATCGCGCAAGCGTTCAGGTCGCGGTGCAATTCTTGTTGCCTTCGTAGCAGTCGTATTCGGTGCAAGTACAGCACTCGCATCTGGAACCTTGACTATTAACAACAACGATGGAATCGAATTAGCACAAGGTGTTCAACAAACAACTCAATGCGATACAGACGTAACGATCTCCATGGATTCAGCTTTAGTATTCGATGATCCCAATCCTTCAAAATTCTTTCTTCACGGTATTTCAGTCTCCGATATCGCAGATAACTGCCTTGAAAAAACTCTTCGCTTAAAGGTTTACAGTGCGGGTGGAGAACAACAAAGCTTTTGTACTGTAAACGATATTGTGTGTTTTGGAGATGAAATCGGTACATTCATCGAGGGCACACCAACGCCTGGTGCACCTGGATTCAATACTTTGAATTTCACCTTTGATTCTGTACTAGAAATTGCGGATGAAGACACCGCAAAAAGTGTCACTATTGAAACCATAAGCGCGAAGTAAGGAACCTATAAAAATGTCAATACTTGATCTAGGTACTGGTCCTTCTCGCCCATCAGTGGGCAAGAAGTCGACTCGCATTTTCTTAGGCTTTGGTTTATTGATTGCCGTTATCGGCATCGGTTCAACATTTGCGTCAACGATTTCTATCAATGCAAACCAAGATATTGAATTCGGACAAGGCGTTCAAAAGTCAATCTTCTGTGGTGGCGATGAGAAAATTACCGTTACTCCTATTTCATCATTTGCTAACAGCGATGAGCTTGGTACTTTCGGTTTCACTGGAATCACAATTTCAGATATTCCAGCAGAGTGTTCTGATAGAGACTTTGTAGTCAAGGTTTATGACAACAATGGTGGTTCTCAACCGTTGGAACTTTCACATACTGAAGAGGCCTCAATGAGTCTTGCTAACGTCTGGTGGGCAAATGGATGTCCTGAAGACGAGAGTGGATGTCGCTTGAGCAATTCATCACTTGAAGATGGTTACGCACTCGTTTCAGCAAGTCTTGAAGATTACAATTTGCCAGTTGATATAGCAGATGTAATGGCTGACTCTCCAACATCTTTTACGATCACATTCCTATCTGACGTTCTATCGAGTGAAGATGTGAAGAAGATTGTGATCGAAACTCAGAACGACACATACGGATTTGATAAGTGCGTAGAACTTACAGATTGCACAGTTAACTCTTAGGGAAAGCAGTATCTTCCCCCGTGTTTACTGGAGTAAGCAATGACAAAGAATCGACGAGAAGTATTCTCTGAGTCATCTGCTAACCATGTTTGGATTGAAGGAAGAACCAACGATTTAGAGTCCAAGGTTCTTCTAACTATTACTAATCATGATGGCGAACAAACTGCGCTAATCACTCCTGATGAAATACTTTCAAGCAAAGCAAGTCTCTTTGTAGAGGCTCCAGCTGAACGTGTGCAGGTCAAAGGTAAGTCAACCCTTGCGCGAATGTATCGATATGTTCGTATTGCTGGCTATGCACTTGTGGCCGTGGTTATTTCCTTCTCACTCTTTTCATTTACAGGCGCCGTTAAAGCGCGCATTGTCTTAACTGGATCTATGCAACCGGCGATTAATCCTGGTGACATTATTATTACAACTCCCCCATCTAATAAAACGCCACAAAAAGGTGACATTGTTGCCTACACCGCTCGACGCTTTAATGGCGGTGAAGTAGGAATTTTCTCCCACAGAATCATTGGCGGAGATGCTAAGACTGGCTTCATTGTTAAGGGAGATAAAAACAAGGCCCCCGATGTGCAAAAGCCGATGATGAATGACATTGAAGGCGTTGTGATTGCAATTATTCCGTTTATTGGAAACTTCTTAACGCGCAAAGCGCTTTTCTTAATTGTTCCTACTGTTATCGGCCTGTGGCTCGTCATGGATGCGATGAAAAATGCTGAATAAATTTATCGCCCTGACTGTGGCTGCCTTTTCACTCTTTATTGCCATTCCATCTTCATCTGCAGCATCTGATATTCCTTTGCTCACATGGGAGCGCGGCAAAGAGCAAAATATTGTTCTAGGTGGTTATACCAACCAATCAAGTTGGGAGATTCAACTTGTTGCTAAGGGACAGAATCCTCTTAAGTTTTCGAAGTCGACAGCGAATAAAGATGGGTATTTTGTATATTCACTCTTCTTGCCTAAAGATTTTCCAATTGGTGCATACCGTGTAGAAAGCGTTGGAACATCAGGGGCTGCAAATGTTGTAGCAGGTGTACAAGTAGTTGAGTTGTTGTTTTTTGAAATAATCCGTGTCCCAATTCAATTGTTGTTCCTGCTGACCGTGCTCATTTTCTTACTATCTACACTATCTACATTACGCATTCGACGTTTCGAGCAGATGTCCTACCTTCAAAGTAAATCCGAAGTTCACTTGGCTCCTGCTATTGCCAGTTTCTATCGTCTACGCCGAAGTTCTGTCGCCGGAGTGCAACGATCACTCTTTAAGCACGTAATTAAAAAGGAAGGCGAATTGCTACACAAAATTAGTCCTGCTTTGTGGGCGCTTCTTCCTGTTGCCACCTTTATCTTTGGCTCATACATCGGCATTGCAGCAGGGACTGAACTAGGTATTCCTAATATTCCAATTCTTTTATTTGTTATCGCAGCAATCATCGGAGTTTTCGATCCATACTCTGGATTCACAGCAGCAATTGGTTTTTCAATACTTCAAACCATGCAAGGTCATATTTCAAGTATGCGCGCAGTTGGTGCATTGATGGCGATTGCTCTGTCATGGCTTGCACCTGGACTAATCTCATCTATCTACCGAGAGATGATTGCTAAAGACAATCTTCCAGAAGTGATTAAACGAAGTATTCCAACTCTATTTTCTGCTTTCTTTGGTGGCGCAATTTTCTACTCTTCAGAGCTGCTTTTATCTAGCTTGCTAGATCGCACTGGAGCAATTGTTAACTCTCGCATTGACTTACCGATTGCCATTGGCATCGCAGTATTACTCAAAGAGCGTTTAGAGAAGATGGTTGATCGTCGTGCACTTCTGAGCGATGGCAATATTGAGGTCAAATCAATACTTCTATCTCGAATCATCTCTCCTCGTGCCGTGGGCATATTGGCCCTGTTCTTCGCAGGTGTGACTTACATCTGGACGCAATCACTGATATTTGCCCTCTCAGCAGCGCTCGTATTTATTGTTCCGCTTTTGCTTCTTCAGATCCGCTTTGCATCCCCTGTTGTGAGCGCCCTAGCCAGGGTTCCAAGAAATATTCTTGCTGAATCATCCATCGTCTCTGCGGTATCTTTTGGCATATTTATGTTCATTCAGAGTATGCCTTTTGAAGTAATTCAAAAAGGTAAACTCATCATTTTAGGAGCAGCAGTACCACTGATTATTCACGCTGTATTTAGTTCACTCAGTGATACGCAAGATAGAGAGATGGTGGATGCGCAATGAAGAAGATGACGCTCTTCTTGGCAATTCTTATTCTTTCTCGTGTTGGTGTTGCATATGGCGCCGATCTTGCCCCTAACGGAATACAAAACTTTTTCCTTGGAACATCTAATACAAACGGCACAAATATCAATCAAGTACTTGCACTCCTTGTTGGACCAGCAGGTCCCCCGGGAGCCGCAGGTGTTGCAGGTCGTGATGGTTTTATTGGTTTAAATGGTGTTGATGGAATGCCCGGTGCACCAGGTCCCGTTGGACAACCAGGTCCAGCTGGTCCAGCAGGACCAGCTGGTCCAGCAGGTGCAACTGGAGCGCAAGGACCGATTGGTCCCGTAGGACCAACAGGACCAGCAGCTCCTGGATCACTTGATTACGCAAACGGAACTGTTGGACTATCTGGTTGTGCTGAAAACGTGAACATAAACATCGGAAGTTTATTTACACCAGGTGGATTTAAACTAAGGTCTGTAACAGTAAGCGGAATAAATATTGATACAGTCAAGTGCACAGATCCGTTGAAATTAATCATCTACATAACCAAATTCCCCTGCGAAATCGAACCACCTGCAGGTTATCCCGATGGCAAAGCATGTGTGATCGAAGATAAAGTCATCATGATGTGCGAAACGCCAATAGTGGACTCAACTGATGGTGTCATAACAATTGATAATGAAGCTCTAAGCCCACTAGGCAATACAACATGTAGCAAATATTCCGGTACGGGCAGCATCGATAACTTCTTCTGGAATCCCGCAGATGAGACTGGCTCGTCAATGAATGATCTATATCGAAATCCTAAAATCGATGATCCTGCCCTAGATAATCCCGCCATTGGCGTAGAAATCGTTGTAGCGTGAAACAAACAAGGAGAAGCAATGGCTAAGAAAAAATCGGTATCGAATGCGCCGGTGGTAACTAATCTGCCATTGCCTATTTCTGAAACGCCCCTAGTTATTGACTTGCCAGATGGCCAAAAACTGGTCATCGGCAAGATGTCTCAAGGTTCCGTCATTGAGGTGGCAACATGGCGTGGCACGGGGCGCCCAGATTCTCGTACAAGTCGCTTGATGTTAGGTATGAGCAATGCAGTTGCAGCCTCTCAAACAGAAGCGAGCCAATCTGTTTCAACGCCTGCACCTGCAAAGGTTTTTTCTAATAACAAATTCGATCTCCGCGCACTAATGAGCCGCATCAATATCGCACCAGTGATCAGTGCACTCAAAGCAGTGAAATCTAAGGCTCCTAAGCGCCTTGAAATTCTAAAGAAAAATGAACCAGAAGAATTCACAACATCAGTTGATATCGATGAGTGGCTAGCAAAAATTACGAGCAAGGCAGAAGCGAAACGTGCAAGGACGGCTAAAGCGCCTACAAAAGCACCAGTTAAAAAGGCTGCTAAAACCCGCAAGTAAACGCAATCGACCGTATGATATTAGCCATGAGAAAGTATCTTGGCATTGCTGCTTTGATTATCGTCATAGCATTTGCCTTTGGAATTCGCGTATCACACCCTCATTCAGGATTAAAGAATGCACTGGGTTCAGCTAATTCTGGAATTGTTGTCTATAAGAAATCTCATGACTTTGCTGTTGGCGATAAAATCCTGGCAAAAACCACAGATGATGCATCCAGCCCCGTGCTAGCAATCGTTCGCTCTGTAGATAAAGAGGCACTTGAGATTCAATCAGGCATTGCAACTGATCGTATTGAGGCCAGTGCCGCCTTTGGAAAGTTAATTGTTATGGTGCCATTTATCGGCACAATTGCTCAAGTAATTGGACTCTAGATTATTTAATTTGTTATTTAATTTTAGCCACGAAGGTCAAACGCAAAGCAATTTCATCTGGCTTTAAAACCAAGTTTGAACCCAGATTTGTGGCAGCTGTTGCAAAGAGCTGCGGACTATTTTTCGATAATTTGATACTGAATTCGAGGGCTCGCAGCTTTCCATCATCGGGGTTCTCAGTTTTTACATCAAATCCACCAAGAATTTGGGCATAAATAATTTCGGCATCTGCAGGCAAACCTTCGCTTCTCTTAAAGTTCGCAATGTCATCGGCGATCAAGGCAGAGTTAAATCCGTTATAGACCAGGGATAAACCCTTGTTGTAGTTATATCCGGATGAAATCTGCTTTATTTGAGTGGTTACAGCTGCGCTGGAATTAGCAAGGTTCGGGACGAATGAGATTGTCGCTAGAAATATGACCATCAATGCGAGCAATAAGTCCGCATACATCCACCCAGCAAGAGGTGAAGCATCTTCGGCTTCTACGTGCTTTGTTCGTGAGCGCATTAAATATTTCGCTTAAATATTTGATTCTTAATGGCTTTAACCTCAAGCAAGAGATCGCGGTGCGTTGGCAATTCTTTAAACTTCTTCTCAAGTGTTTTCGTGCTCTTGTCCAGGGCATCTGTGGCATTGAGTAATTGACGTAGCGCTGTTGCCATATTTGCATTCATTGTCAGAGGTGTTATCGCTTGCTTCGTAAACAAATAAGCAGAAATATCTAGAGCTAAAGCAGTGCGTTCATGATCCAGAGCTGAGATTGCGTCTTGACGAAGATTTTGATTTCGGCGACCTAGATATGCCGTCAGCAACGTCAATAAAATAACCAACAAAATCAGAACGAAGTCGAGAAACGCGATGCGTCCGATGGTCCACTCTTTAGCCAATACGCCATAACCGTTCTGCCAGAACTCTAGAAAGTTAACAACCGCAATTGAGTTCTTACTTGTATACAGAGAGAAAGCACTTGTTGCCTTACTGACAGCGATCCATGTCAGAGCAACGGGTAAAAACACGATGCTATTTCGGATAACAACTAAAAAATGATTAAGCGTTTCTGCCGATCGCATTGAATGAATCTCAGGATTAGGTAAGAACTCCATCGGATTAACCGATGCCCACATGGACAAGTTTTTACGAGTGCGCAAACTTTCAGATAAACGTTTTACGTAAGGATCTTTTGCGACTTTGTGTTTTTCGGCCCACTGTTCAAGAGAATCGGCAAGGACGACGTTCTCTTCAGACTTCTTCGCTTTGGCCACTGCAAGAGGTTACTTGAGTCGAGGCGATGTTGCTATATCAAAGAGATGAATTCCTAGGGCTTCACCACAATGCGAACAACATCTTCTGGAGTTGCACTCCCCCGTAGTTCGGCCTCGACATTAGTGGCTATCCCGTTTATTTGAGCCGCTGCCAAAAATGTTAGCTGCGATGCAATCTCTGTCATCCAGTAAAAAGCCGCAGGGCCTGCGCGGTCCAGAATCCTATGGGCTTCTGCAATCTGTGAATCGCTAAATTTCTCCCGGTCATTCTTATCATCATCGATCACAGAGAGTAAGAATCGTTTGATATCCAATCCGACACCGGTGGGATCAGTTGAGTTTTCAACGAGCTCTTTAAGTTCGGCATCTAGGCCGCGTGGTTTTTTCTTACGCTTTTTGCGGTTGAGAAATAGAAAGACAACGAGGGCAATTGCTATGAATTCGAACATGTTCCAAAGTTACTGGGCGTGACTGACACTAGATAATCTGCGCCAAAATCACGCGTGCCTGGTCACCAAAGTGCGGGCTGCCTTTTTCATAGACATCGATGCGCAGTATTTCTGGCGTGGTAATTCTTTTGGCAGCGGCCAGTGAATCTAACTCTTCTTGAAAATCCTTACCTTCAAAGTGTTCATTATTTACACCAATAACAATCCAACCCGCAGGACGCACAAGAGATAAAACATTCTTGAGTGCATCTGGTCCAAGATGACCATGCGTAAATGTTCCTGAACATATAAGTGCGTCATATGGTTCGAATTTATTTGTTACTGGTTGCGTCAGATCGCATTCATTGAGGTTTGTATAAACTGGAGATTCATCTGTGCGCTTCTTGCCTTTAGCTTCTGCCAGCATTTCGGGCGAAATATCCAAACCATCTATGCTTAATTGAAATCTCAAGTGAGATAGATACATCCCAGTTAAACCAGTGCCGCAACCGATATCTATAACGCGTGCTACTTCATCCAAATCGATAGGTATATGTTCGTTAAAAACTTCTGAGATTGCCTTGGGGTATCGATATTGCTTGGCATCGACAAAGGAAGATTCATACGTGCTGGCCCATTTTGCATATAAGCGACGATTATCCTCTGGAGTCTTAACTGAGTACGCCTCGTCTAACCCCAGCACCTTTTCATCTGACATGAGCGAGAGTTTATGGAATTGGAGTATCGATTACTAGGTTAAGCAGGACGGAATGAGTCTTTAGCTTCTGTCTGTGCGTGCTTAATCATGATGTGTCTAGTCACAGAGTATTCAGCCACAGATTCTGCGCTCATATCTTTTCCAAAACCACTGCCTTTAACTCCTCCATGTGGAGCTTCTGATGCAATTGGTAAGTGATCGTTAATCCAAGTAACTCCAACTTCTAGTTGGTGCGTCACGCGCATCGCACGTGCAACATCGGTAGTCCAAACCGAAGAAGCCAAACCATATGCGCAGTCATTAGCCAGTGAGATTGCTTCATCTTCGGTAGAAAATGGCAATACAACAACAACTGGTCCAAAAATTTCCTTTTGAACCGCATCGCTATTTTGCTTAGCTTCCGTTATTAGAGTTGGCGGGTAGTAAAAACCTTCTGAGTCAGGGATGAATCCACCAGTGTGAATAGTGGCACCTGCCGCCTTTGCGTTTTCTACAAAACCATGGACGCGTGTGCGATGTTCTGCGCTAATAAGCGGACCGATATCGCTGGTGGCATCATGTGGGTCGCCATATTTAATCGATGACATCACTGAAGTTAGTTCTTTGACTGCTGCATCAAATTTGGATGCATGTACATAAATTCGTGTAGCCGCTGTGCAATCTTGTCCTGTGTTATATGTAGAACCCATGGCAAGTGCGTGCGCCATTGCCTTGATATCCGCGTCTTCAAAGACAATTGCTGGGGCTTTACCACCGAGTTCGAGATGAAGACGCTTTGTTGTTTTAGATGCCTCAGCCATGATTGCTTGACCTGTCGTGGTAGCACCCGTTACCGAAATCATTGCAATGTCTTTATGTCCAACGAGTGCTTTACCAAGATCATCATCACCAGAAACAACATTGAGCAAACCTTTTGGCAATCCTGATTGCACAGCGATTTCTGCCATTCGTAATGCGGTACTTGGTGTTGATGGAGCTGGTTTTAGAATTACCGCGTTGCCTGCAGCAAGTGCTGGACCGAATTTCCAGATAGCCATGATCAACGGAAAGTTCCACGGTGCAATCGAACCAACGATTCCGATTGGGCGTTTAATTAACATCGACGTATAACCCTCGGATAGAACTCCGGCGCCTGTGCCATCGAGTGAACGTGCGGCTGCTGCAAAATACTTGAGGTTATCTACTGCAAATGGAAGTTCGCCATCACGAAAGACAGCAATGGGTTTTCCACTTTCGCGTACTTCAAGTTCAGTTAGTTTCGCACTGTCGGCAGCTATTGCATCTGCAAAGTTAAGAAGTGCTGCGCTTCGTTGTGCCGGCGTCATTTGTGACCACTGCTTGTAGGCTGCCTTTGCGCCAATGATTGCGCTCTCTAAATCAGCGGTTGTAGCTGCTGTGTAGGTAAAAGTTTCTTTCGGCTTCGCGGGATTAACCAACATAATTGGCGAACCCTTGCCAAGTACGTATTCGCCATTTATATAGGCGCTATACATTGTCATGGTTTACGCATCTGCTAACAGAATCGAATCAGAAGCGCTCCATGACAAATGACATGTAGAACCAACTGGTGGCACCTGATTGAGTGCACAAGAAACTTTTACCAACTGCTCAAATCCGCAGTCAAAAAAGAGAAGACTAGAGCCACCATAGAAATTGGAACTGACAAGTGTTCCCGAAATCGTGCCTGCTATCCCGAGTGAAATATCTTCTGGCCGCAGTACGAGTACTGCTTTAGCACCAGCTGATAACGCAGTTACAGGAGTTGGCAGTGACTTGCCTTGAACAGTGATTGTTCCACTACCAAGAGTGCCTGCAAATAAATTGCTGGTACCGATAAAGTCAGCCACAAATTTTGTCTTAGGAGCGCTGTACATCTCAACCGGTGTTGCAATCTGAACAACTACGCCTTTATCCATCAGTGCGATTCGATCGGCGATAGACATCGCTTCTTCTTGATCGTGAGTAACGATTATGAAAGTAATGCCAGCTTCATGTTGCAAACGCTTGAGTTCGAGCTGCATTTCTGAGCGGACTTTCTTATCTAGTGCAGATAATGGCTCATCTAATAACAAAATCTTTGGGCGCTTTACAATGGCGCGAGCAAGAGCTACTCGTTGTTTTTGACCACCTGATAATTGAGAAGGACGGCGATCTTTCTGATCAATTAATGCAACAGTTTTGAGTACATCATGAACTCTCTGATCAATCTCAGTCTTATCCAACTTCTCGCGGCGCAATCCGTAGGCAACGTTGTCATAAACGTTTAGGTGCGGAAATAAAGCATATGACTGGAACATTAAATTAACTGGGCGCTTATTTGCAGGCACAGAGAGCAAATCTTCATTAGCTAATGTGACAACGCCTGAATCAAGAGATTCAAGGCCCGCCAGTGCGCGCAGCAGTGTGGTTTTTCCGCATCCAGATGGACCAAGGAGAGCAAAGAATTCGTTTTCACGAATATCTATGGAAACGTTGTTGAGCGCTTGCACATCACCGTATCGCTTGGAGACCCCTGCGATATTTAGAAATGAACTCATATTTGATCCTGCACCTTTACGTTTCGTTGAGCGATTGTGACAATTAATGCGCTTATAAGCAAAACAACTGTGGCTAATGCGTTAATTTCTGGCGAAACACCAAATCGAACCATCGAATAGATAATAATTGGCAAGGTAGGAGTGCTTGGGCCATCAGTAAAGAAAGCAATTACAAACTCATCGAGTGAGAGCGTGAATGCAAGTAAGCCACCGGCAATGATTGCTGGTTTGATGCTTGGCAGAGTAATTCTAAAAAATGTTCCGACAGCGGAATCACCCAAATCTTGTGCTGCCTCTTCAAGGGATGAGTCAATCTGAGACAGACGTCCACGGACGATTGCGGTTACAAAGGCCATACAAAAGAGTGCGTGACTAATGATGACTGAGTGCAATCCTAAAGTCAGATGAAGAGATGTAAATAGTGCGAGTAATCCAATTGCAAGTGCTAGGTCAGGAAAAATAGCCGGGGTCAGTGCAACGGCTTCAAGTGCCGAAGATTTTTGATATCTCGCTAATCCAATAGCGAGCAGCGTTCCAAGAACAATAGAAATGATTGTTGTAACAATTGCAACAATAAGGGTGTTCTTAAAACCTTCCATGATTTTTGGGCTATGAATTAACACCGAATACCACTTTGTACTAAATCCAGTCCACATAAATGGGGAATCAGATTTATTAAATGACATAAAAATAAGCACTGAAATTGGTAGGTATAAAAAGACCAATACGCCGTAAAGCGGTATGCGCAACCAACCGAGTTTGTTATGCACGGGCATCACCCAGCACGCGTCGATTAACGCGTGCTTGGATAAAGAAGAGCATCAAAAGCATTATGACCATTGAGAGCGCAAGCACTGAGCCAAATGGCCAATCGCGCGCCTTTAAGAATTGATCTCTAATCAGGTTACCAACCATGATTGTTTTTCCGCCACCTAATAACTCAGGAACAATAAAGTTTCCAACACTTGGTACAAATACAAAGATCGCACCGACTAAAACACCAGGAAGAGCCAAGGGCAAAGTCACTTGTCTAAACGCTTGCGCAGGTGTTGCACCTAAGTTAATAGCCGCTTCTTTCATTGCTGGATCAATACGAACAAGGGCTGAATAAATTGGCAAGATCATCAATGGGATGTAGGCGTAGAGAAGGCCTAAAACAATTGCACTTGGTTTATACAGAAGTTCTAAGGGCTGACTAATGACCCCCATGTTAATTAAACCTTTGTTGAGAAAACCTTGGGTATTCAGCAGAACAATCCATGCGTAAGTTCGGATCAGAAAGTTGGTCCAAAATGGCAAGACAATTAGCACCAACAACAGGTTCTGCCGATTGGTGGGTAATTTAGTTATTGCGTAGGCAACCGGAAACCCAATAAGAAAAGCAAGAATGGTCGTTGTTGATGCGATAAGAATAGATTTAATTAAGACGCCTAAATAGAGCGAATCTAGTGCGCGTGTGTAGTTTTCCGCTGTAAAGATAAATTCGATTCCGCCATAGGTGCCACGAGATAAAAATGTATAGGCGATGATGAAACCCAGCGGGATCAACATAAATGCGGTGATATATGTCAGCCCCGGAACTAAGAAGACGGCACGCGAAAGAAGAGCGCGACGCTTGATTGCGTCGCGCCCTTCTGACTTAACCGCTAGAGCCATTTAGTAATTGGCTTTGATTACTTGGCCGTTACTTCAGTGGCTATTCGTGTGTACAGAGCAGAAGCATCGCCGAGATCAACAAGTGCTTCATTCTTCAAGAGTTCAGCTGGAGTAATACCCATATTTGGATAAGCGCCAACAAGTGCTGGCAATGACTTTTCCATTGCTGGCACATTTGGAACCTTGTAAAGAATGTTGTCGACGACCCATGACTGAACATCCTTATCAAGGATGTAGTTGATGAATGCGTGAGCAGCTTCTTTATTCTTAGAAGTTTTTAGAATCACCATGGTGTCAGTGAAAAGATCTGATCCTTCTTTTGGAACTACGAATTTAATGTTCTTATTCTCCGCAATTCCATAGTTGCACCAGCCATCCCATGCTTCAACCATTACCGCTTCACCTGTAACTAAGCGGGTATAGAAAGTTGTGTCATCGTAAGCAAGTAAGTTCGACTTAGCCTTAACGAGAAGATCCTTGACCTTACCCATTTCTGCTTCGTCCTGTGTGTTAAGTGAATAACCAAGAGCACGCTGTGCTGGAAGCATTAACCAACGCTCAGTTGCAAGCATTGTTACCTTGCCCTTGTACTGTGGTTTTGGCATTAACAAGTCATTCCAACTTGTTGGTTCGTTACCCTTCATCAAATCTGAGCGGTAGCAAATACCAGTTGTTCCCCATGAATAAGGCATTGAGTACTTATTGCCTGGGTCATAAGCGAGCTGCGCTGCTTCTGGATAGAGGTTTGCTTCATTTGGAATAAGTGTCTTATCCAAATCTTCGATCAAACCTTGTGCTGCAAGTGCTTGCGCAAATTGACCAGAGACGAATGCAACGTCAATTCCTGAATCTCCACCAGCTGTTAGCTTAGCCATGATTTCTTCATTAGTTGCGTGGTTTGTAATTGTTACTTTGGTTCCAAATTTTTCCTCAAACTTAGCTGGCAAATCTTCTGGGTTGTATGCCGCCCAGTTACTCACAGTCAAAGTTTGCGTACTGAGATCTGCATTTGGGTCCAGTGCTGTAGCACCGGAATCTGAACTGCTACATGCAGATAATCCGAGCAATAGTCCGGCGATTGCCGTTGCGGCTATTGCTGTACGTGAAATTCTCATGAAGTTCCTCTCAAGAAATGCACCCGCACTGGGCACAAAGAATTACTTCCTACCTTAGAGAAAAAAACCGGGATTTTCTAGAGTGTTCGGCCCTAAAAAGGACGTTGTTTACAACTTTGGCGCCGTGTTGTTGGATTAGCCCATGACACAGCAAAATTTAACTGTCCTATTTATGCCCGAGTCTGCCTACGGCCCAACAAACCAATGTATTGGCATCGGCTACCGCCTTCTCAAAGCTGGCCACCGCGTTGTCTTTGCCGCCGAAGCATCATGGGAAGGAAAATTAAAGGCACTTGGTTTTGAAGAAGATTTAGTTAATTTGGCACCACCAGCGCCAGCAGATTCCGATGTAGATCCTGGACAGTTTTGGACGGATTACATTCGCGATACATCACCAGAGTTTCGAAAGCCAACAATAGAACAACTCGAAACTTTTATTAAACCGACATGGCAGGCGCTCATCGATGGTGCAATGTATTGCGAACCACAATTACGCGACATCATTAAGCGGGTCAATCCTGATGTAATTGTTGAAGATAACGTTGTTACATTTCCAGCACTGATGACTGCTGGTAAACCATTTGTAAGAATCGTTTCTTGCAATCCGCTTGAGATTAAGGGCTCCAAAGTCGCACCAACATTTTCGGGATATGCAGCCAATGATTCAAGCAACTGGGACACATACCGAGCCGAATACAAACGCACTCACTATGACATGTGGTCATCATTTAATGCATGGGTGCAAGAACAAGGTGCCCCTGCATTGCCAGAACTAGAATTTATACACGAATCAAAAGATGCCAACTTGTATGTGTTTCCTGAAGTTGCTGACTACGTTAAAGAACGCCCACTTAATGCAACATGGACGCGCATTGATTCCAGTGTTCGCGAAACGGATAGTAAATATGACATTCCATCTGAAGTTGCAAAGCGTCCAACTGATTCAAAATTGATCTATCTCTCCCTTGGTTCACTGGGTTCTGCTGACGTGGGTCTCATGAAGCGTTTAATTGAGGTACTAGGAAAAACTAAACACCGCTTCATCGTCAGTATGGGTCCACAACACGAGCAGATCACATTGGCTGCAAATATGGTGGGTTCTCAGTTCTTGCCTCAAATAAACATAATTCCGCAGGTTGATCTCGTCATTACTCATGGCGGAAATAACACTACGACGGAGGCGATGCACTATGGAAAACCAATGATTTTACTTCCGCTCTTCTGGGATCAATACGACAATGCACAACGCATGCACGAACTTGGTTTTGGTGTGCGCCTTGCAACGTATGCATTTACTGAACAAGAGATGCACAACGCACTTGAATCCCTCTTAAGCGATGATGCACTTGGAAAAAAGATGCGAGAAAATGCTGCTCAGATTCAACAACGAGATGGCTTGGGTGTGGCATCTGCTCTTATTGAAAAGGTTGCACTTGCTCATAAATCCAATTAAGTCTTCGTAAACATGCATCTATCCAAGACGCAATGCCAACAGCTCTTGCCGGCATCTCGCGCCGACTTGATTACGGGTTGCTCCGATGTCTCAGTTGATTTTCCAATTTCTGAATCTGCGGGCATTCTAATATTTGAATCAGATGGTCAGAATTTCATCGCGCCCTATGTGAAATCAAAAGGTATACAGCGTGCACAATCTAAAGATGGTGTGACTGCAAAACTTTTGAGCAACTCCTTGCCCGACGGTTTACGTTCGACTATGCACATTGGCACATATTCACACGAACGTTTTATTTCAGTAGATCAGAGCAATGAATCAGTAGTCCTCGATGAATCCATTATTGTTAAATGGCAACTCACTGCAAATAAGTCACTTGGTGCACATAAAGAAGAAGTACTAGCCGATAATGCTTTTGAGTATTTACCAGAGTTATTGGGCAACATCTATTGGAATGAGAATCTCTTAGCAAGTATTAACAAATACATTCAAGGCACTACAGATGGTTGGACGTGGTGTAAAGAAAAAGCCGAAGAAAACGACCTTGGTATGTGGCTAGATAATTTGGCACTATTGACCAAAGAAATGCATCGGTGCCTTGAAGGATTAATTCATGGCGATTTTCATGTAGGACAGATCTTAAAAGAACACCACAAAGATAAATTCTGGGTCATAGATTTTGAGGGTGACCCGCTTACAAATATCGCCGAGAATTCAGATTTACTCCACGATATAGCCAGCATGTGTGCTTCTTTTTTTCATGTTGGCGCAGTCGCTATTAAATATGGCGCAGAAGTAGACCAGATAAAAGAGTGGGTTGTTCAAGCCGAATCCACTTTCACTGCAAAGTATTTTGGTGACAAAACTTTCGATGTTTCGGCGCTTCATTCGTTGATGCGTACCCTTGAAAACCGAGAATTAAAATATGCAGATAAATTCTTGCCGCAATGGCGTTATGCACCAGAGTTTGCAATCACTTATATGGAAGAGTTGGGCTATGGATCCAATTAAGTTTGGCGAAGATTTAGCTCGCAAAGCTGATCTCGCTCACTCACTTTCTACTCAAAAGTTTGCATGGCCAAACCTTTCCGGGCAATCACTTGTTTTTATGGCAATGGGATCCTCTGCCTTTGCTGCTCAATCAATGGTTACGCGCCTTCAATCTTGTGGAAGCGATGCCACATTCACTCTTTCAAGTAATCCGACTCCTCCCCAATCCAGCACAGGTAAAACATTGATTGGCATATCTGCTTCAGGCAATTCTGTGGAAACAAATGCTGCCTTTGATGCAGCAGGTGGATACAAAGAGAAAATTTGGCTTACAAATTCAGCAGAACGTGGCAATCTCACGGTTGCAATGAATGCTGGGATAGAAAGTGGTGGTGTTGCATCCCTTACATATATGGCAACTCACGTAGCGTTACTGAGATTATTTGAATCACTAGGTTGTATTGACGGCTTAGAAAAATCGATTGAATCCGCCGCTGTTGCAATTGCAGATATTTACACGCGCAAAGAATTGTGGCTTCCAGAGTTAATTAACCACATAAAATCTCCTGCTGGTTCATATTACATAGCACCTGCAGATCGTTTGTGTAGCGCGCAACAGAGTGCATTAATGATGCGAGAGTCTCCACGTCTACCATCTGTTGGCTGCGAAACTGGCGACTGGAGTCATATTGACGTGTATTTAACAAAGACTCTTGATTACCGTGCAATTTTATTTCCTGGTTCACAATGGGAAGACCAATTATTTAAATGGACGCAAGAACGTGGATCCAAGGTTATAACTATTGGCTTTGATCACCCTCACGCAACTTCGTCGCTTCGATATACAAATGACTCAGACCCACTTGTTCGCTTACTCGCAGAAACAACCTTTGCTGAAATTCTTGCCCAGCACCTGTGGGTTACAGCTTGATCATGTAT
>CAFBLY010000009.1_pt1 | contig 19081 bp, 18 predicted proteins | sample 7268321 | NCBI WGS metagenome assembly CAFBLY01 (sample SAMEA6814047, study PRJEB35770) | freshwater metagenome | biome: Freshwater; feature: Freshwater reservoir; material: water | place: Czech Republic | collected 2017-05-23 | depth 30m m | reverse complement strand
TTGCTGGCGCTGACGTAATTGTCCATGTTGTAGATGGTTCGCATGCCGATCCTTTTGAACAAATTCGAGCTGTTCGAGCTGTCATTGATGAGATTGGGGCGCAAGAGGTTCCAGAAATTATCGCTATAAACAAATCAGATATAGCAGATCAAGAAATCCTTATGGATATTTTGCGAAAAGAACCAAATAGTTATGCAATCTCTGTAAAGACAGGTTTTGGAATAGACGCGCTAATTCATGCAATCGAAAAAACTCTGCCTAGGCCAAGAATTGAGGTGGATATTGTCATCCCATACAGTCGTGGTGATCTCATCAGTGCAATTCATGAACACGGAGAAATATTGAGTGAAGAGTATGTTGCAGAAGGAACTGCAATACACGCCCGAGTGGATGCAGGGCTAGCACGCCAAATTCACGATTTGCAGGAATAAATTCGCATCTCGGCGTGTTATATCGGGCAGTAACCTCAGAAATAGGCGATTATGCGCCCGTTCAGTATTTATACAACTAGAAGCACGAAGGTAGGTGAGAGCAGTGGCAACGGATTACGACACCCCCAGAAAAACTGATGAAGAACTCCACGAAGAGTCGTTAGAAGAGTTAAAAGCCCAGCGAGTCGATGCGCAATCTGGCCAAATCGACGTTGATGAAGCAGAAGCTGCTGAGAACCTAGAGCTTCCTGGAGCAGATTTATCTGGTGAAGAGTTAGCAGTTCGTGTTGTTCCAAAACAAGTTGATGAATTTACTTGTTCACGTTGCTTCTTAGTTCATCACATTACGCAACTTGCAAAAGGCGAAGGTGCAAAAGCGGTCTGTAAAGAGTGTTCTTAACGCAAAACCGCAGCTAATTCTTTTCCACGCTTTGAAGAAATCAACCAGTATGGCGTGGGGTCTCGATGATCTTTTATGCCAACCAATACTCCGCGCGAACTCCAAAATCTAATTGCTAAAAATGCAGCAGGATCAGCATCTCGTCCGCGTACCAGTCGCATTTCATCAGCATCTAATATTGTTACATCGCCCAGGTACTTTAATTCAATGTGGGCATCATCGATCCGCAAAACATTCTCATCTATTTCAATAATCATCCGCGAACGTACCGCAATGAAAACAAGTGCCACCGTGAGAATTATTTGAGACCAAAGAGCGGGATTATTTCCAATGGCTGCCCACAATGAGATGCTTATTGATGTAAATAAGAAGTAAATGAAGGCTAAGAGCCAGACCGGGGGAGCAATAACTTCTCGAAATCGCATGGATGCCACGCTACATCATTTATTTTTCACTCGCTCACGCACTAAACTAATCACATGAGCCGAGTCGCGAGCACTACACCACCTGATGGAGCGATAATTCCAGATCGCCATCCGGAGTCACCCGCCACTGGTTCAAAGATTCCTTCTCACTTTGCCCATTGTTTTGGTTGCGGAGAAAAACATCCAACTGGCTTGCATCTTGTTGCACACGTTGGAAATGCTATGGATCTCACTGCCGAATTTGTTGTTTCAGAAAATCACCAAGGAGCACCGGGACTAGCTCACGGGGGATTACTCTCCGTAGCCCTGGATGAAGCACTAGGTAAACTAATGTGGTTACTACGTGCACCTGCAGTAACTGCTCGACTCGAAACAGATTTCATAAAACCAGTACCTATAGGTTCGCGATTATTTATTACTGCTGAAATTACGGGTCAAGTTAATCGAAAAGTTTATTGTTCCGCCGTTGGGCGATTAGATTCATCTGATGGTGAGATTGCCGTAAAAGCAGCTGCGCTTTATGTAATTGTTCCAATGACACACTTCTTAGAAAGCGCTCCGGCAGATTATTTGAAAGCCATTTCAAAGACTCCAGAAGTTCTGGCATTTGTAGATCCGAATTTTAATATAAATCCATGAGCGTAAAAGTATTGATTAAGCGTTTGGATCCGGGAGTTCCTTTACCGATTTATGCAAAAGGTGGCGATGCCGGAGCAGATATTGTTTCAGCAGTTGATATTACGTTGGCGCCTGGAGAACGTGCACTAGTTCCGACAGGGATTTCAATTGCGCTTCCCGATGGATATGTCGCATTAGTACATCCACGTTCGGGATTAGCAATCAAGCATGGAATCACCATGGTTAATGCTCCCGGAACAGTCGATGCAGGATATCGAGGCGAGTTAAAGCTGATTTTGATTAACCATGATCAAACGGAATCTGTTTCTTTCAAACGCGGAGATCGTGTTGCACAATTAGTTATACAACAAGTTGAACGTGCAGAGTTTATTGAAGTTCAAGAACTTCCTGGATCAGGCCGCGGAGCAGATGGTTTTGGATCAACGGGGCGCGCATGAGTTATGAACCAGACGATCGCGCCAAGGTGGTTAGTGCACTTGGTGGCAAAAAAGGCCTAATTGATTCAGGCCTTCCCTCGATTCTTTTTCTCATCGTATTTAACGTTACTGATAATTTAAGAACTGCTCTTTATGCAGCCGTAGCAACCTCAGCTGTTCTCACAATAATTCGATTGATTAAGAAAGACACTGTTCAACATGTAATTTCTGGGTTTATTGGCGTAGCTTTTTGTGCATACCTTGCCAACCGCACTGGCAATGCAAATGATTTTTTCTTACCAAAATTTCTTACCAATCTTGTCTATGGCACTGTGTATCTCATTGCCAATGTTGTGGGATGGCCAATTCTTGGATTAGTTTTAGGACCAATCTTGGGTGAAAACCTCTTATGGAGAAATCATCCAGAGCGCAAGAAGGCGTATATACGCGCCGGGTGGATTTGGGTTGCTATGTTTTATCTGCGGTTGCTTGTACAAGTACCCATTTATCTCAGTGGACCAGAAAATCTTAATTTATTAGGAAGTGTGAATTTAGCCATGGGTTATCCGCTTTTCGCTGCGGCAGCGTGGGGTTCTTGGTTAATTATTAGGAAAGTTCCAAGCGTAAAAGCTGAAGATTAGATTGTAATGAAGCACGCTTTGATTTGAGCCTCAGCTGCAGCTGATGCAACAAAGAGTAATTCATCGCCAGCGGCAAAAACATCATGAGCTGAAACTGCAATTACTTGTCCATCGCGCACGATTGCAGCAAGAGATGCATTATCTGGTAACTCAATTTCTTCTACTGTTTTGCCAATGCAGGATGAGTTATCTGGAAGTGTGAGCTCTACAAGGTTCGCTTGCCCTTTTCTAAATGAGAAAAGACGCACAACGTCGCCAACACTGACTGCTTCTTCTACAAGTGCAGAAATTATGCGTGGAGTGGATACGGCAACATCTACGCCCCAAGAAGTATCAAATAACCATTCATTCTTTGGATGGTTAATGCGTGCAACTACACGAGGAATTCCGTACTCAGTTTTTCCCAGAAGTGATGCGACGAGATTAACTTTGTCATCTCCGGTTGCGGCTACTAGAACTTGGCAATTATTTAGTTTTGCATTGTCCAAAGATGTGATTTCGCAGGCATCAGCCATCAGCCATTCAGCATCTGGAACACTCTGCATCTTCATTGCTTTTGGATCTTTATCAATTAGCAAAACTTGATGGCCGTTATCTAGTAGTTCGCGTGCAATTGCGCGACCAACATTTCCAGCTCCAGCAATGGCAATTCTCATGATGCACTCTCTGGATCATGTGAGAATGATTTTTCAATATTTACTAAATCTTCATCTCGCACCATCATGTGCAGTAGATCGCCTTCTTGAAAGACTGTGTGCTCATCTGGAATTAAGCCCGAACCAAGCCGAGTAATAAATGCCACACGAGCTCCAGTGATGTTTTCAATTTTCGCGACAGGTATTCCGAACCATGTAGAAATCGGATGAAATTCGCAGAGTTGAACTGCTCCACTTGCATCTCGCCACTCTGATTTTGAACCTTCAGGAACAATTCTTCGCAGAATTTGATCAGTAGTCCATAGAACTGTGGCCACTGTTGGAATTCCTAAGCGTTGATAAATTTCAGCACGTCCAGGGTCATAAATTCGAGCAACTACATTTTCAACTTTATAGGTTTCTCTAGCTACTCGAGCAGCAAGAATGTTTGAGTTATCTCCATTACTGACTGCGGCAAATGCATCTGCTTTTTCAATTCCCGCTTCAAGGAGAGTGTCTCGATCAAAGCCCATTCCAGTAACTGTATTACCTTTGAAATTTGGGCCTAAACGACGAAAAGATTCACGAGCTTGATCAATAATTGAAACTGAATGACCAGCAGATTCCAATTCAATTGCGAGGGATGATCCAACTCGACCGCAACCCATAATGACTACGTGCACGTAGTACAACTTACACCCTTATTCTTAGATACATGGAATCAAAGGCGAAAATAAGCCTGCAGGTGGGCCAACGTTTGACCGTTGATATTGAAAAAGTTGCCCACGGCGGACACTTCATTGCGCGCCATGAAATCGAACCGGGTAAAAAGGCAGTCATCTTTGTTCGCCACGCGATTCCTGGCGAAAAAGTAGAGATTGAAATAACAAGTACAAGCACGAACTTTATTCGCGCCGATGTCATCGATGTAATTACTTCTAGTCCTGATCGAGTTCAAGTCCCGTGCCAATATGCTCATTACAACGGTTGTGGAGGCTGCGATTTTCAACATATTTCTATTACTGCCCAGAGAAAGTTAAAGGCAGATGTCATCACTGAACAATTTGCAAGAATTGCAAAACTTTCCTTATCGGTAGGCGTCGAAGAAGTTGATCAACCGCTGCACTGGCGAACACGAATAACAGCAACAACTGATGCATCAGGTGCTGTAGGTTTTTATTCATCCCGAAGTCACCACGTGATTCCAGTCCAAGATTGCTTAATTGCCGTGCCGGAAATTGGGATTAGTGAACTTGCAGCACAAAAACTTCCAGCAGATGTCAGATTAGAAATTGCGTGTTCATCCGAGGGTGAACGTATGTTGGCGCAGGGTCCAAAAAGTGGTGAGGGTAAATTTCGGCAAAGTAGTGGTCCGTCAGTCTTACATGAACGTGTTGGAAATCGCTTACTTCAAGTAAGCCAAAGATCTTTTTGGCAAGGCCATAAACGTGCGGCAGAAGTACTCACTCAGGTTGTCAGTGATTTCGCAGAAATAAAAATCGGCGAACATGTATTAGACCTATATGGAGGAGTCGGGTTATTTACTGCTGCTTGCTTGGATGAAGTTGGCTTATCTGGATCTATTCACCTTGTTGAAGGGAGCAAAGATGCCACAACGGATGCGAAAGCTAATTTTGTGCAAAACTCGAATGTCGAAATTACAACAGGAGATGTAGCAAAAGTAATTACTCGCATAACTACAGCTGATGTGATTATTTTGGACCCTCCACGTGAAGGTGCAGGAAAAAATGTTGTTCAGGAAATTGCGCGCATCGCACCGCGATCAATTGTTTATGTCGCCTGTGACCCGGCTGCCCTTGCCAGAGATACGGGATACCTAAGCGAGTTTGGATACTCAATAAAGAAAATTCGCGCGTTCGACCTATTTCCCATGACTCACCACATCGAATCTGTTGCGCTATTCACCCCCGATAAGGTATCTTGACGTCAAGATACTTTTAGGTTGGAGCGACGGTGAGTACGAATTCATTCAATGCCAAGAGCGCCTTAGATGTCTCTGGAAAATCCTATGAAATTTTCGACATCTCGAAAATTGAAGGTGCAAGTAATCTTCCTTTTAGTCTAAAGATTCTTCTAGAAAATTTATTACGCACTGAAGATGGCGCAAACATCACAAGTGCTCACATCAAGGCATTAGCGCAGTGGGATCCAACCACCGAACCTGATACTGAAATTCAATTCACTCCTGCACGAGTTGTCATGCAGGACTTTACTGGCGTTCCTTGCATTGTTGATCTTGCCACTATGCGCGAAGCAATCGTTGCTCTCGGTGGTGACGCATCAAAAGTTAATCCGCTAGCGCCTGCCGAATTAGTTATCGATCACTCGGTTATTGCCGATGTTTTTGGCACAAAAGATTCTTTCGAGAAAAATACTGATATTGAATATGAACGAAATCGCGAGCGTTACAGATTCCTTCGTTGGGGACAAAGTGCTTTCGATGAGTTTAAAGTTGTGCCGCCTGGAACAGGAATTGTTCACCAAGTGAATATCGAATATTTAGCTCGCGTTGTCATGACCAGGAATGTAAACGGAGTCTTGCGTGCTTATCCGGATACGGTTGTCGGTACAGATTCACACACAACCATGGTGAATGGACTTGGAGTTCTTGGTTGGGGAGTTGGCGGAATTGAAGCCGAAGCAGCGTTGCTCGGTCAACCAGTATCTATGTTGATTCCACGAGTTGTAGGTTTCAAACTCAGCGGAGAATTACCACTCGGAACAACGGCTACAGACCTTGCTCTGACAATTACAGAAATTCTTCGCAAGCATGGAGTTGTTGGTAAGTTTGTTGAATTCTATGGACCAGGCGTCGTTTCTGTTCCCATGGCTAATCGCACAACCATTGGAAACATGAGTCCTGAATATGGTTCTACGTGTGCAATCTTCCCAATCGATGAAGAAACACTGCGCTACCTCACACTGACAGGACGTAGTACGGAGCAAGTGGAATTAGTCCGTCAGTATGCACATCTTCAAGGTTTATGGCACAACCCAGAAGTGACACCGCGTTTTTCTGAGAACATCGAACTTGATTTATCAACTGTGGTTCCATCCATTGCAGGACCAAAACGACCACAAGATCGCATCTCGCTTTCAGATTCCAAGATCGCATTCGAAAAGATCTTGCCAACGTATTTCGGTGATAAAACTTCAAATAATCCGATTGATATCAAGGTCAATCAGAAAAGTACAACTATCAAAAATGGTGATGTTGTAATCGCATCAATTACTTCATGTACAAATACTTCAAATCCATCAGTAATGATTGGTGCGGCTTTACTTGCTAAGAAGGCCGTAGAAAAAGGACTGTCCTCAAAGCCCTGGGTAAAAACAACCCTGGCACCTGGGTCAAAAGTAGTTACAGATTATTACGATCGCGCGGGCTTAACTCCTTACATGGAAAAACTTGGTTTTAACCTTGTCGGATATGGTTGTGTAACGTGCATCGGCAACTCTGGTCCGTTACCACTTGAAATTAGCAAGGCTGTTAATGAGCATGATTTAGCCGTAAGCGCTGTACTTTCTGGAAATAGAAATTTTGAAGGCCGTATTAGCCCAGATGTAAAGATGAACTACCTTGCTTCGCCACCGTTAGTTGTTGCCTATGCATTAGCAGGAACAATGGATCACGATTTTGTTAGCGATTCATTGGGAATTGGCTCTGATGGTAAACCTGTTTATTTGGCAGATATCTGGCCCACTCCACAAGAAATTCAAAGTGTGATTGACTCATCTATCTCTTCAGAGATGTTTGCTAAAGATTATGCAAGTGTCTTTGATGGCGATCATCGTTGGAAATCACTCGATACTCCAGCTGGCAAAACTTTTGAATGGGATCCGCAATCCACTTACGTTCGAAAGCCTCCATACTTTGATGCAATGCCTGCGAGGCCAACTCCAGTTACTGATATTTCATCTGCACGAGTCTTAGCAATTCTTGGTGATTCGGTAACGACAGATCACATTTCACCTGCAGGAAATATCAAAGCAGATTCACCTGCTGGAAAATATCTCCAGGACCACGGAGTTGATCGTAAAGACTTCAATTCTTATGGTTCTCGTCGCGGAAATCACGAAGTAATGATTCGCGGAACATTTGCAAATATTCGATTAAAAAACTTACTGTTAGATGGCGTAGAAGGTGGTTACACTCGAAACTTCCTTAAAAATGGTGAGCAAGCAACAATTTATGATGCTTCTATTGATTATCAGAATTCTGGTGTACCGCTGGTTATTCTTGCGGGTAAAGAATATGGTTCAGGATCTTCACGAGATTGGGCTGCCAAAGGAACAGCACTCCTTGGCGTTCGTGCGGTAATTGCAGAGAGTTTCGAAAGAATTCATCGATCAAATCTGATCGGTATGGGTGTTCTACCATTGCAATTTATAAATGGCGAAAATGCAAAATCACTTGGCTTGGGCGGGGATGAAGTATTTGAAATTAACGGAATCACTGAACTGAACTCCGGTAGCACCCCTAAAGAAGTCACAGTTAAAGCCGGCAAAAAATCATTTCGCGCACTCGTGAGAATTGATACACCCGGAGAAGCTGACTACTACCGCCACGGCGGGATTATGCAGTACGTATTGCGTTCACTTCTCACATAGTGTGCTTATTTTGCATCCCCGTTCTAGAATGGAGATGTGATTTCAGATATCAATTCGCCTAAAGATATAGGCCACCTCAGCCACGATGAGCTAAACACTCTCGCGGCTGAAATTCGAGGATTTCTGATTGAAAAAGTTTCCAAATCTGGGGGACACCTTGGCCCAAATTTGGGTGTTGTTGAATTAACTATCGCAATTCATAGAATTTTTGAATCTCCCAAAGATGTGATTCTCTTTGATACCGGCCATCAAAGTTATGTACACAAAATTCTGACCGGAAGAAGTAAAGGCTTTGATCTGCTTCGCCAACGTGGAGGTCTTGCCGGATACCCGAATCGCTCTGAGAGCATTCACGATGTAATTGAAAATTCTCATGCATCAACAGCACTTTCATGGGGCGATGGAATTTCTCGTGGGTTTTCACTCAGTGGCCAAGATGATCGTTCTGTCGTCGTCGTAGTTGGCGATGGGGCACTGACTGGCGGAATGTCTTGGGAAGCCTTAAATAATATTGCCGCTTCGGAAACGCAAAAACTTGTCATTGTTGTTAACGATAATGAACGCTCGTACTCACCGACAATTGGTGGTTTAGCAACGTATCTTTCAACGTTGCGTGCAACTCGTGGCTATGAGAAATTCTTAGATTGGGGCAAGGAAGTTCTCTCTCGCACACCAGTTGTTGGTGGCCCAATTTATGACACCTTGCATGGAATGAAAAAAGGTATTAAAGACATCGTCGCACCACAAGGAATGTTTGAAGATTTAGGGTTGAAATATCTAGGTCCCTTTGACGGGCACGACATTGATGTCATGGAGAAAGCACTTCAAAAAGCAAAAGAGTTCGGTGGTCCAATCTTGGTGCATGCGATCACTGAAAAAGGACGTGGTTATGCACCTGCCATTGAAGATGAAGCCGAAAAATTTCATGCTGTGGGAATTGTCGATGCAGAAACAGGCTTACCAGTTAAGAAGAGTTCTGCTTCTTGGACATCTATTTTCGCAAATGAGTTAGTAGAAATTGGACGCGAGAGAAAAGACATCGTTGCTATCACAGCTGCAATGCTTGGACCTACAGGATTAGATAAGTTTCAAAAGGAATTCCCAGAACGCACGATTGATGTTGGTATTGCTGAACAGCATGCTGTTACAAGCGCAGCAGGATTAGCTTTTGCAGGAATGCATCCAGTAGTTGCCGTGTATGCAACATTTCTGAATCGAGCATTTGATCAGATGCTCTTAGATGTCGCATTACATAAAGCTGGAGTGACATTTATATTAGATCGCGCGGGCGTAACTGGCGACGATGGTCCGTCACATAACGGTATTTGGGATCTTGCATTAACGGGAATTGTTCCAACGCTGCGAGTTGCAGCGCCACGCGATGGTGCGCGAGTAAAAGAAACTTTACGTGAAGCACTGGAAGTTAGTGATGCTCCAACACTAATTCGTTTTCCTAAAGGTGCGGTTGTAGCCGATATTCCAGCTTTTGAGCGCCGCGATGACATTGATGTTTTATACCGTGGCGAGAGTGCCGACGTATTACTCATCAGCATTGGTGCGATGGCAAACATGGCTGTGGAAGCAGCCTCACAGGCTTACCGTGAAGGTGTTGGAGTAACAGTTATTGATCCTCGTTGGGTAAAACCCTTGCCACAATCTCTTGTGACTATGGCACAACGCTACAACAGCGTTGTGGTTATTGAAGATGGAATTAGGCATGGTGGCATCGCAAGCACTGTTTCTGAATTATTTAGAGACGCAGGATTACAAGTTCCAATTCACTCCATTGGCGTACCACTTGAATTTTTAGAACACTCTAAACGTGACGAAGTTTTGCAAGACCTAGGGATTACCGCACAAAATGTTACGCGATCAATAGTCGAGTGGAGCAGCTCCCTTAAGGAAGAGATGCAATTCCCGGCTGATGAAAACGTTTCGCGCACGCAGCTTCACTAATTCCTTCGCGATCTAAATACGGCAAAATTCCACCTAAGTGCATCGGCCAACCGGCACCGAGCAACAGACATAGATCAATTTCAGCAGGAGTAGCAACGACACCTTCATCGAGCATCAAGCGGGCTTCTACGGCGAGTGCCGTGAGTGCTCGTGTGCGAACTTGCTCTGCAGTAGATGCATTTTTTCCGGCAACAATGAGTGCAATTGCTTCTGGATTTGCTATCAATGATCCCTTGTCATCTTTGATGTAGAAGGTACGAATACCAGCCTTAACCAGGGCCTGCATTGTTGGAGAAACTTTATAACGAGGACCAAGGTTCTTATTTAAAATCTCTGAAACGTGCAGTGCCACTGCAGGACCAACAAGGCCGAGTAATTCAAATGGTGACATAGGAAAACCAATTGATCGCATGGCATTATCGGCAACGTCTGGCGGAGTTCCTTCATCCATAGCATCCGTAATTTCGCCCATAAAACGTGTGAGCAAACGATTAACAACAAAACCAGGTGCATCCTTTGTGATGACCATAGTTTTCTTTAACTCTTTGCCAACACTTACCGCCGTTGCGGTTGTAGCATCATCGGTTTTTGTTGTACGAGCTATTTCAAGCAGTGGCATAATGGCAACTGGGTTAAAGAAGTGAAAACCAACTACGCGTTCAGGATTTTTTAATCCTTCGCTCATGGCTTCAACTGATAAGGATGAAGTATTAGTTGCAAGAACGCACTCTGGAGAAATGATTGATTCCAATTTTTTGAACAGTTCTTGTTTGAGTGCAAGTTCTTCAAAGATTGCTTCAATGACAAAATCGCACCCTGCATATACGTCTTGTTCGGCTGAACCTGAAACCAGTGCTGAAAGTCGATCAGCGCTCTCTTGCGACATCCGCCCTTTTTCAACAAGTTTGGCTAATTCTGCTCGGACCCAGGCAACGCCTTTGTCCGCGCGCGCCTGATCAATATCTGTCATAACTATTGGGCACTTCAAGTTACGAACAAATAAGAGCGCAAGTTGGGATGCCATTAAACCTGCACCGACTACTCCCACCTTTGTCACCTTACGAGCGAGAACAGGTTTTGGTGCACCTTCAACTTTTTTACGTTTTTTCTGAATTAAATTAAAAGCATATAGAGATGCACGCAGTGGATCTGACATGGTTAATTCTGCAAGCGCTAGATCTTCAGCATCAAAGCCACTTGATCGTGTGGCACTCTTTGAAGCAGCAATGAGTTCTAGTGCACGAGCAGGAGCCGCGATTTCTGCGCCTCCATATTTTTTCAGAGCTGCTGCTCTGCCAGTAGAGATTGCGCTATCCCAGGCAGGATCGTTGCTGAAATCTTTTCGCTCTATTTTTGTTCCACCACTTAATACCGAAGCCACAAATCCAACTGATTTCTCGAGGAAATCTGCTGGTTCAAATACGGCATCAACTACTCCAAGTGAAAGCGCATCCTTAGCTTTCATCATGGTGTTGTTGTTGAGGGCATTAAGCATGATCACTTGTACGGCCTTTTCTGGACCAATTAATTTCGGAAGTAGAGTTGCACCACCCCAACCGGGAACAAGTCCAAGAAATACTTCAGGCAATCCCGTAAAAGCAGTTGAGGAAAGCGTTCTGTAATTGCAATGCAAACCAAGTTCTAAACCACCACCAAGTGCTAGTCCATTGATAAAGGCGAATGTAGGGATATTGATTTCACCCAAACGACGAAAGACGTCATGCCCAAATTTACCGATAGCCAGTGATTGCTCACGCTTGTTAAGAAAAGCAAGGGCTGATAGATCCGCTCCTGCTGCAAAAATAAATGGTTTTCCTGTAACTGCAATTGCAACAGGTGCACTTGCAACTGCTGCGGTTATGGCCTCGTTGAGGGATGCAAGTGATTGGGCACCAAAAGTGTTTGGACGGGTGTGATCCAATCCGTTATCTAATGTAATAAGCGCCAATGTGCCATTGAACCCAAATGCACCGAGATCAACTGAGCGAACTATTGCGTGGGTGATTACTTCTTCCGGAGCACCTTCGGGTAGTGCAAGAGCTGCAGGCGTGCTCATTATTGTGCACCCTTCGAAAAGTGTGGGTTTTCCCAAATAATTGTTCCGCCCATACCAAGGCCAATACACATTGTTGTAATTCCATAACGAATTTCTGGGTGCTCTTCAAAACTCCGAGCTAAATTAATTGCCAGTCGAACGCCAGAAGAGGCAAGTGGATGCCCGACTGCAATTGCACCACCAACAGGGTTAACGCGAGGGTCATCATCTGCAATTCCAAAGTGATCGAGAAATGCGAGAACTTGAACAGCAAACGCTTCATTGATTTCAAATAAACCAATATCTGCAATTGATAGCCCAGCTTTCTTGAGCGCTTTTACTGTTGCAGGAACTGGTCCGTATCCCATGACTTCAGGTTCGACACCAGCGAATGCGAAAGTTATCAATCGAGCCTTTATCGAAAGTCCTTTTTCTTTTGCAAAATCTTCACTGGCAAGTAATGAAGCCGTTGCACCATCGTTAAGGCCTGCAGCATTTCCAGCGGTGACGCGTCCAGCAGGGCGAAAAGGAGTTTTAAGTGCGGCTAGAGCTTCCATCGTTGTTCCCGGACGTGGCGGTTCATCAACTGTTGCGATTCCCCAACCGAGTTCAGTGCTTCGAATAGCAGTCGGAATTAAATCTTTCTGAATTTTTCCTGCAGCATACGCTTGGGCAGTTTTTTCCTGAGATCTAACTGCATATCTGTCAGCACGTTCTTTAGTGATTGCAGGAAAACGATCGTGCAAACGCTCTGCAGTGTTTCCCATAGCAAGTGCATCTTGTTCAACAATTTTTTCAGCAAGGTAGCGAGGATTTGGATCCATGCCTTCGCCCATCGGATGATTTCCCATATGTTCAACTCCGCCTGCAATACCAATTTCGTATGCACCCATTGCAATCGATCCAGCAATTGTTGTCATGGCAGTTAGCGCACCAGCGCACCAGCGATCAATTGAATATCCAGGCACAGAATTTGGTAGTCCGGCGAGCAACGTTGCACTTCGCCCGATGTTCATACCTTGATCACCACTTTGTGTTGCTGCTGCGATTGCGACGTCATCGATGTCGGTAGGTGCGATTTTTGGATTACGTTCTAAAAGACCACGCATCGCACGAACAATCAAATCATCGGCTCGTGTTCCGGCGTACAAACTGCCAGCTTTACCAAATGGAGTACGTACGGCATCGACTAGAACTACTGAACGTGACATCTAAAACTTCTCTCTTTGAGCACCTGTATTAGGTACTCATAGGTTACTCGTCAGTAGTCAAAAGTAAAAGATTTATGCAGAAATAAGAGTCTTCTTTGCAACACGTGAGGGCTTTAAGTAAAGCCACAGTACGACTGCAAGGTAAACACCGGCTATTAAGAATTGCACCCATGAAGTTGTTGTATCAAATCCGATGGATCCGGCGAGCACGGTGGCTACGATTGAATCTGGAGCCATCCAACTTGTGACATCCCAGATGAATGAATCTGCACCTGGCAGCCAACCCAACTCCTGGTATTCATGAACTCCGTAAGAGAGAACTCCAGCTGCGACAACAACGAGTGCGGTGCCAGTGATTTGGAAAAATTTACCAAGATTTATTTTCACTGAACGGTTATAAATTAAATAACCAAGTGCAATTGCTACACCGAGTCCTAATATCAAGCCAACAGTGGCAGTTGATGCGGCTCCAACAGTTTTAAAGTTTGTATAAATAAACAAGGCGGTTTCTAGGCCTTCACGAACAACAGCCACAAATGCAGTAACTGCAATGGCCAGAGATCCCGCTCCAACAGCAGAATCTACTTTTCCGTGGAGTTCATCGCGTAATCCGCGTGCGGCGCGTTGCATCCAAAACACCATCCACGTAACAAAACCAACTGCTAAAAATGATGTTGTTCCCGCAAAAAATTCTTCACCACGTGCAGTTAGTTCTGCAGATGTAAAGGAGAGAAAGCCGCCTAACCCGAGGCTTGCAACAATTGCGAGTGAGACGCCGATCCACAGTGGTGCCAGCAAGTGTGTGCGACCAGTTTTTACTAGGTAGGCAACGAGAATTCCGACGATGAGGGCAGCTTCTAGCCCTTCACGTAGCGCGATTAAGAAAGTACTCAACATAGGAATAATCTAGAACGGGGTACCGATTTACGCAACTCAAATGTTGCGTAAATCAATCTGAGGCAGGCTCTGCTTCGGAGGTCTCTAGAACTGGAACTTCCCTTGGTTCACGCTCAAGTAGGGCTGCTGCCAGTGATGGGGCAACTATTTCAATCTGCCAGGGTCTAGCCCCCAGCGCAGCCATTGCCTCTGATAGAGCGTTCACGTCGGCGTTGGTTGCTCTTGGTGTGGGAGGCGCCCAGCATATTCGGCGAATTATTTCGGGTGAGATCAGGTTTTCTGCAGGAATGGATAACTCGTGTGCCATTGTTTCAACAGCGAATCTGGCATGAGTAAGCGGTGCGTACTTTTCTGGAAACCTTTCTCGCCACAATTTGATTGGGGGCAAAGTGTCTGCGCCAGATTTCATTGGTGGCCACTGATCTTCGGGAGTGTTGAGTGCAGATTCGATTGCAGATATCCATGTGGGCATATTTTCTGACCAGCGCGCTCGCATACCAATTGGACGTAGTGCTTTTTCTGCATCTTTTTTGGTAAGTGGCTTATGAATCGCAAACTCAATAATGGCTGAATCGTTGAGTAATTTTCCACTTGCGACATCATTTGACCGTGCGATCTCGTTGCGGGCTGTCCATAAATTTTTAATTATTGCTAGTTGATCGCGTTTCTTAATTTTATGCATTCCTGAAGTACGTCGCCATGGATCAATCCGTGGGGGAGACGGAGGTGTTAACAAGATAGCCGCAAATTCTTGTTCAGCCCATTGCCATTTATTTGCACCACTGAGTAGTTCATAAATTTTTTCGCGCAGTTCAACTAATAACTCGACATCTAAAGCAGCGTAATTAAGCCACTCATTTGGCAGTGGGCGAGTAGACCAATCAACGGCAGAGTGTTCTTTTGCAAGAGAGACACCCATGAGTGATTCAAGAAGTGGCCCCAAGCCAACTCTGGGCAGACCGGCGATGCGCCCACCTAATTCAGTATCAAATAATTTTGTTGGGTTAATGCCTATTTCACGAAGACACGGTAGGTCCTGAGTACTGGCGTGCAAAATTACTTCATCTGTATTGAGAAGATCATTAAGTTGAGAAAAAAGTGCGTGACCTGGACCAAAAGGGATTGGATCAATTAAATGTAATCCTCCGCCAGTTCTCTTTATTTGAATTAGATACGCACGAGCACTGTACTTGTAACCAGAAGCTCGTTCGGCATCAACGGCAAATGGCCCCGTTCCACTTTCTAAACTTTTTAACGCAGAGGTAAATTTTTCTTCAGTATCTACAACATCAGGTACGCCATCAGATGGAACCAGTAAAGGCACGGCAGCAGGCGTATCAGGTGTCGTTTCGCTCATGTTTATTTACGTTTAGCAGATGTAATCGCTGAAACGCCTTCAGGAACTGGAGGCAACCCGGCTACTTCTGCAATTAAATTACACCAACCTTCGATGTGTTTAATGAGATCACGTGGATCTTCAACAATCGGACTCCAGGACGCCCTTATCTCCATTTCAGATTCATCATGACGCGGGGATAACTTTCCAAAAGATGCACTCGATACTCGTGTAACAGTTCCACTAGGTGCATTAAATTGGCATCCACTTTTTGTAATGGATTCAAGGAACCAACTCCAGCCAACTTCAGGCAATAGTGGGTCTTCCTGCATAACGGGATCAACATCTGCACGTACAAAAGTTACACAGCGGAATTCACCTTCCCAAGTGTCTTGTCCGCCAGGTTCGTGCAAAAGAACAAAACGTCCAGAGGCAATTTCATCTTCGGCATCACCAAATAATCCATTGCTGACATCTGCAGTGAAAGCAAAGGAGTAAGACGCTAATTTTTGCGGAGCAGGAACTTCTTCAAGAATGATTTCTGGGCGTGGAGTAATTGATCGAAGATGCTCAATTAACTTATCAAATGCAAATGAATCCACTGGCTAACTCTAAATCGCATCCTCCTGCTTACGTGGGAGGCAGGGCTGTACTCTGCGGGGATGGCATCAGTCCTTGCTCTCTTATCTAGCGCCCTGTGGGGTGCAGCTGATTTCTTTGGTGGAACATTAAGTAAGAAATACACACCGATTCTCGTATTAGGCATGACTCAAGCAATCGGTTTGTTATTTGGAATTACATTGGTGTTGTTAACTGGAGAACTATTTGGTCCCAATCCACCAAATGCTTTTGGCGATGGTGGATATTTCTTTGCGGGTGCTGTTGCAGGAGTATCTGGTTATCTCGGATTAATTTGTTTATATGCAGGTTTATCAACTGGCCGCATGGGAGTTGTTTCACCGATTAGCGCTTTGAGTGCAGTCATTCCACTTACGGTCGCACTTGTAGCAGGAGAAGTTCTTACGGCAGCACAGGCAATAGGAGTTGTTGTTGCGCTAGCTGGAGCATTTTGTGCCAGTGGACCTGAACTATCTCAAGGTCTTTCTCCGAAGCCACTGTTTTTGGCACTCGGAGCTGCAGCTGGATTTGGAACCGCGATGACTTTTATGGCAATTGGATCTGAATCTAGTGCACTGATGACAATGGTAATGATGAGATCTGTAACTTTCATCGTAAGTATTTTCCTAGTAATTAAATTTAGAACTGTTGGTAATTTTAAAAAATCTGAAATTCCACTCCTTATCTTTATTGGAGTTGCAGATTTCTTGGCAAATCTATTGCTGGGCGTTGCCACTAATTTTGGATTAGTTTCACTAGTAATGGTTCTTGGATCTGTTTATCCAATCGTCACGGCACTAATGGCATTTAAATTTCTACACGAGCGTTTACATAGAATTCAGTATGTTGGAATTGTTTTGGCAGTTGCTGGTGTTGCACTTATTTCTGCGTTTTAAAATTTGCTGTATAAAAAATGGTGTCTTCAACAACTCTTTTGGTTACATCTGTTGCTTGAGCCAAAAATTTTTCGTATTCGAAAATATCAGTACCTCCACGCGCTGGCGTAATACTTAACTCTAGAATCTCAATCTCTTTGCACTCGAGTAGGTAAGAAATGAATGCAGAACCCCCTTCGATGAGAATATTTTCACCAAATTCATCGCGAGCCCGTTTAATTCCTTCGACCGGATCGATATTCCATACATGTGCCGCAGGCAGTTTCGGATGCTCATTGCGTGAGATGACCACCAGGGGCACGGGCGTTTTTAAATAAGGTTCGTTTCGAGCTGTATTTCCACCGATCATGATGCAATCGGCTTTTCGGCGACGTTCGAGAAAGATAGCTCTATCAGCAGTGGAGGTGACCTGTGTAGAGGAGCCGGCGATGCACGTAGAGCCATCAATGCCGGCAACAATCGTTGCAGCCACGCTCATGTCTATTGAGTCTCCCTCGTTGCAGGTAAAGAAATGTCAGTGCCTATCCCTATCGTAAGGCTCATGATCATTGACTGCGATACTTGTATAAAGAAAAATATCGAATGCTCAGAGTGCGTCGTCTCTTTTTTTATTGGTGCACCGGAAAAGACTGAGATATCACTTCGCGTGCATTCTGCAATTACGTTGCTCGCATCTCGCCACATAAGCAAAGAGCTTAAATTTCAACCTACCGAGAATGGGCAGCAGACGGGTTAGATTCTCCGGATTTTCGAAATTCTTGCCCATTTCTCAGGCTCACATGCGCGTCTGGAGTTGAGGCGTGCTCTTCTAACAGGTTAACCTCATAACCATGCAATTAATCAACAAGCGTGCCCGAGTGAGTCTTTTGCTCACAGGGGCGCTGATTTTAACTCTCGTTGCAGAGCCAATTGCTAACGCGGCACCGACATTGGCTGAAGTGCAAGCGAAGGTGCGAATTCTTGAAGAGGATGCCACCTCTGCGGCCGAAGGCGCACAGGCCGCAAAAGTTAAATTAGATTCTCTGACTCGAACGCTTACGGGCATAAAACAAAAAGCTGCCGTGCAAGGCCAGAATGTATCGGCACTCTCAAAATCACTCGGTGCCATCGCAATTGACCAGTATAAAAATGGCGGCTTAAGTCAGAGTCTCGAACTCTTGTTCTCATCGGATCCAACGCTCTATTTATCGGCTGCGGGATCTCTAGATGCATTAACTCGTCGCAAATCAATTCAACTCAACAAGTTTGAAGCAGCAGAGCAAAGACTAAACGCAACAACTCTTACAGTTGCAGATAAAGTCGCACTGATCGCAGCGGCTCAAAAGAAATACCAAGCACAAGCTCGCCTTGCTCAATCCAAATTAGCCGAAGCAGAAAAAATATTAGCTCAACTAAAAAAAGAAGATAGAGAACGTCTGGCTCGATTGGCAGAAGAGCAAGAAAACGCAGATATGGTTTCCTCTCTAGCAGCGGCTAAGGGTGCCAAAGGAGTTTCGGGGCGAGCGGGAGTTGCCCTTAAGTACGCGTTAAAACAAATCGGAGATCGCTATGTCTTTGGCGCAGCAGGATTAACAACGTGGGATTGTTCGGGTTTAACAATGCGTGCATTCCAATCTTCCGGTGTTTCGTTGCCACACTCATCTGCGGCTCAATTTCGCTACGGTAAATTCATACAGCGTTCTAGTCTTAAACCAGGGGACTTAGTATTTTTCGGTTCACCGATTTCCCATGTTGGCATTTACCTAGGTGGCGGCAGAATGGTTCATGCACCACGTTCGGGCTCGCGCGTTAAGGTCGCAACTATGGACATGGGGCGTAAGAAATTTAGAGGTGGCAGACGTTTATAAGAAAATTCTCCTCATAACAAATGATTTCGGACCACGTACGGGCGGAATCGAAACCTTTGTTATCGG
>CAFBLY010000007.1_pt1 | contig 20189 bp, 20 predicted proteins | sample 7268321 | NCBI WGS metagenome assembly CAFBLY01 (sample SAMEA6814047, study PRJEB35770) | freshwater metagenome | biome: Freshwater; feature: Freshwater reservoir; material: water | place: Czech Republic | collected 2017-05-23 | depth 30m m | reverse complement strand
CTGGTATTAAAACTTTCCAACCAAATTGCATGAATTGGTCGTAGCGCATACGTGGAAGTGTTCCGCGCAACCAAACGAATATGAAAAAGAATCCAGCCACTTTTATAAAGAACCAAATAGCAGTGAACCAACCACCAAGCCATGCTTCGGTAAAGCCAAGACCTGGAGGTGCGTGATATCCACCAAGGAAAAGTGTCGTGGCAAGTGCTGAAACTCCAACGATGTTTACGTACTCAGCCAAGAAAAATAATGCGAATTTAAGTGATGAATACTCTGTATGGAATCCACCAACGAGCTCGCCCTCTGCTTCTGCCAAGTCAAATGGTGCACGGTTAGTTTCGCCAACCATTGAGATTGCATAAATTACAAATGAAGGAAATAGAACAACTACGTACCACCACTTATCTTGCGCAGCGACAATGTCAGATGTAGACATCGATCCTGAGTAGATAAATACTGAAACTAGTGAGAGTCCCATAGCTACTTCATAAGAAATAACTTGTGCACTCGAACGAAGTCCGCCGAGTAGTGGATAAGTAGAACCTGAAGACCAACCAGCAAGAACAATTCCGTAAACACCAACGGAAGCAATGGCTAATACATAGAGAACGCCAACTGGAATATCTGTCATCTGCATGACAGTTTCATGTCCAAATAAAGTAACTGGGCCAGTAACAGGAATAACTGCGAAAGCCATAAAGCATGTTGTTGCACTAATGATTGGCGCGATAACGAAAATGATTTTATCTGCCGCTGCTGGAATCAAATCTTCTTTAAGAGCTAACTTAACGCCATCGGATAATGATTGAAGTAAACCAAGTGGACCAACTCTGTTTGGACCTGGGCGCTCTTGCATGCGAGCCACAATGCGACGTTCTGCCCAAATTGCTAAAAGTGTAAGAACTACACACGTTGCAAAAACAAGAAGGCCTTTAACAGCGATTATCCAACCTGGATCAGTTGCTAATAACTCTGCAGTACTCATGCCTTCACCACCTTAACTACGCCACCGTGTGCGTTACCAAGTTTGGCAAGTAGTTCTGAGCCGCGAGAATTACGTGGTGCCCATACGGCGTCGTCATGAATATCTTCGACAAGTACTGGCAATACAACGGAACCTTGTGCATTTGATATTGAAATCTTGTCACCAGTAGTAACGCCTATAGATGTTGCGCGCTTTGGTGAAATAACTGCAATTGTTTGGCGTGCAGTTCCTGCAAGATTTTCTTCGCCTTTTTGCAGAGTTCCTAGATCGAGCAAGCGGCGCCAAGAAGTAATGAGCGCCTCATCTGCTGCAAGTGTTGCTGCACTGCGTTCAGGAGTTGCAGTAAATGTTGCGCGTGCGCCATCCCATGGACCGAGGGACGCAATTTCGCGGGAAGCTGCAGAAACAGTTCCTAGTGAAATAGTTTTTCCGAGTGCATCAGCAATCATTGAAAGAATTCGAACATCACTTCGGTTGAGCGAATCTGCAACTGCAGCATCAAATGCGCGTGCGCTGCCTGTCCAGTTAAGGAACGATCCACTCTTTTCTGTTACTGCTGCAACTGGCAAAACAACATCTGCACGTTCTGTAACAGAACTTGGCGCGATTTCTAGTGAAACAACGAATGCTTTTTTGAGCGCTGAGAGAGTTTCTGATGTGTTATCGAGATCTAGTGGATCAACACCACCCACAACGAGTGCGTTAAGTTCGCCAGAGTTAATTGCAGAGATAATTTCTTTAGTAGAGCGACCGACAGTTGTTGGTACTGATGCGACAGACCATGCACTTGCTAAATCAACGCGAGCAGCAGCATCTGTTACTGGGCGTCCACCTGGAAGAAGATTTCCGATAGCACCTGCTTCGAGTGCGCCACGTTCTCCAGCACGACGTGGAATCCATGCAAACTTTGCTCCAGATTGTGCGGCAAGGGCTGCAACAGCAGATAGTGCACCGGCGCTTTCAGATGCACGTTCTCCGACCAAAATAAGTGATTGAGCAGTTAGTGATTGTGAAGCAATGGCAGCAGCTTCAGAACCTGGTGCAACCTTTACAAAAGTTGCTCCAAGTTTTTCAACACCAATTGAAAGTTTTGTTCCTATCGATGTAACTTTGAGTTTGCGCTTTTTGACTTGCTTATTTAATCGCAAGAAAACAATTGGTGACTCTTCTTCGGGTTCGAAACCAACTAGAAGTACGTGATCTGCCTTATCAATATCTTTATATGTTGCATGTGATCCAACAACGTGCGCTGCTAGGAAATCGCGCTCTTCATCAGAAGTTGCGCGTGCACGGAAATCAATATCATTCGTGCCCAGTGCAATGCGAGCAAACTTGCTATAGCCATATGCATCTTCATACGTTGAACGACCGCCAACTAGAACCGCAGCTTTTGCTCCAGATAAACCAGCGGCAGCGGCAGCAATTGCTTCTGGCCATGAAGTAACAACTAATTCACCTGTTGACGTGCGCACCATTGGTTGTGCAAGTCGATCAAGGGCTGTGATGTATTTAAATGCCCAGCGACCCTTATCGCAGTTCCACTCTTCGTTAATTGTTGGGTCATCACCGGCAAGGCGGCGAAGAGTTTTTCCACGACGAACATCTGTGCGCATATCGCAGCCCGATGCGCAGTGTTCGCATGCAGAAGGAGTTGAAACTAAATCGAATGGACGTGCACGGAAACGATACGTTGCACTTGTTAGTGCTCCTACTGGACAGATCTGAATCGTGTTGCCAGAGAAATACGATTCAAATGGTTGTTCTTCGTAAATTCCAACTTGTTGGAGTGCGCCACGTTCGTTGAGAGTAATAAATGGATCACTCGCAATTTGTTCTGAGAATCGTGTGCATCGCGCACAAAGAACGCAACGTTCCCGATCAAGAAGTACTTGTGAAGACAAATTAATTGGTTTTTCAAATGTGCGCTTTGTGCCTTCAAATCGAGACTCTGCTTGACCATTGCTCATCGCTTGGTTTTGAAGTGGGCACTCTCCACCCTTGTCGCACACTGGACAATCAAGTGGGTGATTAACAAGAAGTAATTCCATAACTCCACGTTGTGCTTTTTCAGCAACATCAGATGTGAGTTGAGTTTTAACAATCATTCCTGGCTCGACAGGTATCGTGCATGACGCTTGAGGCTTTGGAAAAGCGCGACCATTAATTTCGATATCTACCAAACATTGGCGGCATGCACCAACTGGATCAAGTAGTGGATGATCGCAGAAACGTGGAATTTGGATTCCAAGTTTTTCTGCCGCACGAATAACAAGAGTTCCCTTTGGAACGCTTACTTCGAAACCATCAATGACGAGAGTAATCATGTCTACAACTTCAGTTGTCTGTGATTGTGTAGTTGTCATTTGGCACCTGCACTAGAAAAAAGAGTTGATGCAACTGGATCAAATGGACATCCCTTGCCAGTTACGTGTGCGATGTATTCGTCGCGGAAATACTTAATAGAAGAGGTAATAGGACTTGTCGCGCCATCACCAAGTGCACAGAATGAGCGACCCATAATGTTGTCGCACAAATCAAGTAGTTTTGCGAGATCTTCTTCTGAACCAGAACCATTTTCAAGATCACGAAGAATTTGAACTAGCCACCATGTGCCTTCGCGACAAGGTGTGCACTTTCCGCATGATTCGTGCTTATAGAACTCTGTCCAGCGAAGTACGGCGCGAACTACGCATGTAGTTTCATCAAAAATTTGAAGTGCTTTTGTTCCAAGCATTGAGCCAGCTGCAGCAACACCTTCGTAATCAAGTGGTGTATCTAAATGTGCATCTGTAAATAGTGGTGTTGATGATCCACCTGGTGTCCAGAACTTAAGTTTGTGACCAGTGCGAACGCCGCCTGCAAGCTCAAGAATTTCACGAAGAGTGATTCCGAGTGGAGCTTCAAATTGTCCTGGGTTATTTACGTGACCAGAAAGAGAATAAAGAGTCATTCCCTTGCTCTTTTCAGTTCCGTACTTTTGATACCACTCTGCACCGTTAGCGATAATTGCTGGAACTGATGCGATTGATTCAACGTTATTTACAACTGTTGGACGTGCGTATAAACCAGCTATCGCAGGAAATGGTGGACGCAAACGTGGTTGCCCGCGGAAACCTTCTAGTGAATCTAGGAGTGCGGTTTCTTCACCGCAAATATATGCGCCTGCTCCAACGTGAAGTACTAAATCAATTCCATTACCTAAGTGACCGGCTTTATACGCATCTTCGATGGCTTGGTTGAGACGGCGAACTACGTGAGTTACTTCACCACGAATATAAATAAATCCATGCTTTGCACGAATTGCGTGGCACGCGATGATGCAACCTTCAATAAGAACGTGTGGATTAGCCAAAAGTAGTGGCATATCTTTGCAAGTTCCTGGTTCAGATTCATCTGCATTAACAACTAAGTAGTGTTCTTTGTTATCGCCTTGTGGAATAAATCCCCACTTCATTCCTGTTGGGAATCCTGCTCCACCGCGACCGCGTAATCCAGAATCTTTAACTAATTGAATGACTGCATCAGGATCCATCGCTAGCGCTTTTGCTGATGCTTTGTATCCACCATTGCGTGTGTACGCATCAATTGTGAATGAATCTTTTTCATCCCAATGAGCGGAAAGGACAGGTGTGAGCTTTGACATTGCTTACTTACCTTCCTTTGCTAACTTCAAACCGAGAAGAGTTGGTTCGCCTGCTTGTACGCCTTCATTTGCGCGACCATCGTTAATTCCTGCAAGTACTGCAGAGTTTTCTTTCCATGTAGGCAGTGACTTTGGTCCACGAGTTGGTGCAGTGGGATTTCCTTGACGCATTGAATCAACTAAATCTTTTGCAGATTGAACGCTTTGGTTGTCATAAAACTCCCAGTTAGCCATTACAACTGGTGCATAATCACATGCAGCATTGCACTCAATGTGCTCAAGTGAAACTTTGCCATCAGCTGTTACGCCATCGTTTTCAATTCCTAGATGATCTTTAAGTCCAGCGAAAATTGCGTCTCCGCCCATTACTGCACACAATGTATTTGTACATACGCCAACGTGATACTCGCCAACTGGCTTGCGCTTGTACTGTGTATAGAAAGTTGCCACTGCTGAAACTTCTGCAGTTTCAATCGTTAATAGCTTTGCAATTAATTCAATACCCTCATTTGTCACATATCCCGCTTTAGATTGGGCATAGTGAAGCAAAGGCATGATCGCAGAGCGGCTACGTGGGTAACGCTTAATAATTAAATCCATAATTTGCAGATCTTGATCAGTAAACATTAGCGATCAACACCTCCCATAACAGGATCAATAGAAGCAACGGCACCGATGATGTCAGCAACCATGCTGCCTTCACACATTGCAGATGTTGATTGCAAGTTATTAAATGATGGTTCGCGAAAGTGCATGCGATACGGACGTGTTCCGCCATCAGAAACTATGTGTGCACCGAGTTCACCGCGTGGTGATTCGACAGCTGCATATACCTGTCCGGCTGGAACTCGGAATCCTTCTGTCACTAATTTAAAGTGATGAATAAGTGATTCCATTGATGTGCCCATAATTTCGCGGATGTGATCAAGTGAATTACCGAGACCATCGCCACCCAAGGCCAATTGTGCAGGCCAAGCAATTTTCTTATCCGCAACCATTACTGGCGCCCCAGCTAGTTTGTCGATCTTGTCGCATGCTTGTTCGATGATACGAAGTGATTGTTCTAATTCGTTCATACGAATCAAGAAGCGACCATAAACATCGCAGGTATCTGTTGTGACAACATCAAAATCATAATTTTCGTAACCACAATATGGCTGTGTCTTGCGTAGATCCCAAGGCAATCCAGTTGAACGCAAAACGGGTCCAGTAATTCCAAGAGTTGTACAACCGGCAAGATCTAAATAACCGATGCCTACAGTGCGCTTCATCCAAATTGAATTACCAATTAAGAGTGTTGCGTTATCTTTAAATGCTTTACGCATTTCTTTAACAGTTTCGCGAATCTTTTGCGTTGCACCTTCTGGTAAATCTTGTTGAACTCCACCTGGGCGGATATATGCCATATTCATGCGCAAACCAGAGATCATTTCGAATATATCTAATACTCGCTCGCGTTCACGGAATGCAAAGAACATAGGAGTAATCGCACCGAGTTCGAGTGCACCAGTTCCGAGAGCAACCATGTGGGAGGAAATTCGATTGAGTTCCATCATTAATACGCGAATCGCAGATGCGCGCTCTGGAACATCATTTGTAATTCCTAGAAGTTTCTCTGTTGCTAAGCAGTAAGCAGTTTCATTAAACAGAGGAGACAAGTAATCCATGCGAGTTACAAAAGTAACGCCCTGTGTCCAGTTGCGATATTCAATGTTTTTTTCGATTCCTGTGTGCAGGTATCCAATTCCGCAGCGAACTTCAGTAACTGTTTCGCCTTCAAGTTCGAGAACTAGTCGAAGTACTCCGTGTGTAGACGGATGTTGTGGACCCATGTTTACAACAATGCGTTCTTCTTTAGTCGCACCGATCTCTGTTACGAGTTCGTTCCAGTCGCCACCAGTTACTGAGAAAACTGTTCCCTCTGTTGTTTCGCGAGACGATGAATATGGATCGATAAAAGTTGTCATCTGTATGACCTGCGATCATCAGGTGCTGGAATTGTTGCACCTTTATATTCCACGGGAATTCCGCCCAATGCGTAGTCTTTGCGTTGTGGGTGGCCTTGCCAATCATCTGGCATCAAAATTCTTGTAAGTCCAGGATGTCCGTCGAAAATAATTCCAAACATGTCAAAAGTTTCTCGTTCGTGCCAATTATTACCAGCCCATACTTCGACAACTGAAGGAATATGCGCATCTACTTCTGGAACAGATACTTCTAGACGAATTCGACGATTATTTGTAATAGAAAGTAGTGGATAAACAGCGTGCAGTTCGCGACCACTCTGTTCTGGATAGTGAATTCCAGAAACACCCATGCACATTTCAAACTTAAGAGAATCACGCAAAATCTTTGAAACTTCTACAAGTTTTTCACGCTTTACGTGAAGCGTAAGTTCGCCGCGATCAACAACAACGCGTTCAATTGCGTCTGAAAATCCTGGGTATGCGCGCTCTAAATCATCTGCAACATCATCGAAATAAGAACCATAGGGGCGCTCACTTGAACCAGTTGCAGCAGGAGTACGAACGAGTCCGCCGTAGCCGGATGTATCTCCTGTGCCGTGTGCACCAAACATTCCTTGATCGCTCATTTAGGCAAGCAATCCCTTCATCTGGTGCGTAGGTACCGCTTTGAGTGCAGCTTCTTCTACTGACTTAATTACAGCTTCACGATTTGGTCCGAGTTTTTCGTCGTAAATACTTGTGTGCAATTTAAGAATTGCATCCATCAACATTTCTGGACGCGGTGGACAGCCTGGAAGATAAATATCTACTGGTACAACGTGGTCTACACCTTGAACAATTGCATAGTTATTAAACATTCCGCCAGAAGATGCGCACGCACCCATCGCAATTACCCATTTTGGTGCTGCCATTTGATCATAAATTTGTCGAAGTACAGGTGCCATTTTATTTGATACACGACCAGCAACAATCATGAGATCTGCTTGACGTGGAGATGCACGGAAAACTTCCATACCGAAGCGCGAAATATCGTACTTTGCTGCAGATCCAACTGCCATCATTTCAATTGCACAACATGCAAGACCAAACGTTGCTGGCCATAAAGAGTTCTTGCGCATATAACCCGCAAGTTTTTCAACTGTTGTGAGTACAAACCCGCTCGGTAACTTTTCTTCTAGACCCATGATTAATCCCATTCCAATCCACCGCGGCGCCATACATACGCATATGCCACGAAGACTGTTGCAATAAAAATTGCCATTTCAACTAATCCAAAGAGTCCAAGTTGATCAAATGTGACTGCCCATGGATAAAGGAAAACGATTTCAATATCAAAAATAATAAAAAGCATCGCTGTTAAGAAGTATTTAACTGGAAAACGTCCACCTTGTATTGCAGATGGTGAAGGTTCGATTCCACACTCGTACGCATCTAACTTTGCGCGGTTATAACGTTTTGGCCCAGTAAGTGCGCCTGCTAATACGGAGATTACGGCGAAACCGAAGCCAATCGCTCCGATGACCAAGATCGGTACATATGGGTTTGATGCAGAGTCCATGATGGTTCAAATCCTATGGTGCCGCGCAAGTACTTTTGACCGCGTCAGGAGTTGATGGCTCTGTGAACTGCGACAACTCCGCCGCTCAGATTGCGCCAGCCCACTTGAGACCAGCCGGCTTGGGCAATTCGAGCCGCGAGCGCTGTCTGATCTGGCCACGCCCTGATGGATTCGGCGAGATAGACATAGGCCTCGGGGTTTGATGAAGTTTTAGATGCAATGGCTGGCAGTGCTTTCATTAAATAATTTATATAAATTGTGCGAAATGGTTTAAATGTTGGTGAAGAAAATTCGGCAATGACGAGTGCCCCGCCCTTTTTAGTAACTCGTTTTGCTTCGCTTAAAGCCTTGTCCATATCTGATGTATTTCGTAACCCAAATGAAATTGTTACAACATCAAAAGTTTCATTTTCAAATGGCAAATCGAGTGCATCTGCTTTTTTAAAATTTAAATATGGTCGTGCTCGTCGGCCTGCCTCTAACATTCCTTCCGAAAAATCTGCGGAGATAACTTCAGCGCCAGCAATGTGTAAAGGTTCTGAACTTGATCCAGTGCCAGCTGCTAAATCCAGAATTTTCATTCCCGGTTTGGGTGCAATCGTTGCCGTCGTGGCCTTACGCCATCTCTTAGTCTGTCCAAGGCTCAAAATGTCGTTTACGAGGTCATAGCGCTTAGCCACCGCATCAAACATCGCGGCTACTTCAGCAGGATTTTTATCCATGTTGGCGCGGGACATAGGCTTATTCTGCTTCAGAGTAGGCTCATCCACAACTTCGAGAAAGGGCGCACGTAATGTCCACAGCAACCACCACACTACGCACCGCAGTTTTCCCAAGAAGCACAGTTCTCACTAAAGCTGGCTTTGTAATTGCAGGTGTTGCATTTCTTTCCTTATTAGCTCAGATTGCAATTCCTGTTCCTGGTTCACCTGTTCCTGTAACAGGACAAACTCTCGGAGTTTTATTACTTGCAACAAGTTATGGCGCAACTCTTGGAGCTTCTACATTTCTAATATATCTATTGGTTGGAGCACTCGGTGCACCCGTTTTTGCAAATGGTGGTTCAGGCTTAGATCGCATCGTTGGTGCGACTGGTGGTTATTTAGTTGGAATGCTTTTGACGTCAGTGCTCCTAGGTTATTTAGGTGGACGCAAGTGGGATCAAAAGTTTAAAACCGCATTACCTGCAATGTTATTGGGCAATGCACTCACATTTACTCTGGGCCTTTTCTGGCTTCACCAATACACCGGTAAAGATTGGGCATGGACAATCTCAGCGGGATTTACACCATTTATTCTTGGCGAAATTCTAAAGATTGCAATTGCAGGAACTTCACTTCCACTTATTTGGCAATTCGTACAGCGAAAGATTTCATAAGAATAATTCCTTATGCCTTCCCTTACACCTGTAACTACCGTGCGCCTTGGCGAACATCTGCCTCTATTAGAGTTGTTGCCTAAAGGAGAAAATTTTTCATGGGTACGCGGTGGCGATGGAATTGTCGGCTGGGGCGTATACGCCAGTACAACAGTAAAAGGTTCGAATAGATTCAATGATGCCCGAACATGGTGGCACTCTGAGTTAGAAAAATTTGCAATTACAAATAATGTTCAAGGCAGTGCAACGGGTCCAATACTTTTTACATCGTTTTCTTTCTCTCCTGATGAAGAATCTGTTCTTGTTATCCCTAAAGTAATTGTGGGGATGACCAGTGGTAACTCATGGATAACTTGGGTCGGTTCTGATTCTCAACCACAACTTATTGATACACCCGAGAAGATCATTGATCAATTACTTACTTGGAATGAAGATGATCTAGCAAGTGAACATTGGATCTCTCATGTTGCCCAAGCAGTGGCAAAAATTCATGCTGGTGAAATTGAAAAAGTGGTTCTTGCGCGCGACCTTTCAGCAACTAGTGCAAAACCAATCGATGAACGTTCAGCATTGCATAAACTCTCAGCAGCGTATCCATCAACATGGGTGTTTAGTGTTGCAGGATTAATCGGTGCTACTCCAGAACTCTTACTTCGTTTAAAGCGTGGAATGGTTACATCTCGGGTTCTTGCGGGCACTATTAGTAAATCTGGTGATGATGAACGCGACTTAGCTCTAGCAGGCTCTCTTGCTCGCTCATCGAAAGATCTTGAAGAACACGAATACGCAGTACGTTCTGTCGCAGATGCTCTCGAACCTTTTTGTTCATCTACAAATATTCCTGAAATTCCTTTTGTTCTTCACTTAGCTAATGTCATGCATTTGGCGACGGATGTAACAGGTGCATTAATCGAATCCAAGAGCAATGTCGATGTATTTACGCTTCTCAATCAGTTACATCCATCGGCTGCTGTATGCGGAACACCAACGCAAAAGGCTGCAAAAGTTATTAGCGAAATTGAATCAATGTCGCGCGGTCGCTATGCAGGCCCGGTTGGGTGGATTGATGCGCGCGGGGATGGTGAATTAGGTATTGCACTTCGTTGTGGACAAATTACAGATAACACAATTCGTTTATATGCTGGATGTGGAATTGTTGCAGGATCTGATCCTGAAAAAGAGTTGGCTGAGAGTGAAGCTAAATTTTCTGCAATGAAGAGTGCACTTGCTTAATTAGATCGGCATTACTCTCACGATCTGGCATTTGAGCAATAACAATTCGTAGACCATCGATTGGTTGAAAAAGTTCTTTTGTTAATTGATCAACAGTATTAACTGTGCTGGTTTTTATTTTTAGAGCATTAGCAACGGCTGATAAATCTAAATCATGCGGAGTCCCGAAGATACTTTCAAATCCATCAGATCCACGGTGAGTTAGGGTAGAAAAGATTCCACCGCCATTGTTATCGATGACAAGAATAAGAAGGTTCGGTTTTTCTGCATGAATCAAACCAGTGAGATCGTGCAAGAAAGATAGATCTCCAAGTAAGGCAACTGTTGCTTTTCGAGCTGTTGCAATACCGATTGCTGTTGAAATATTTCCATCTATTCCCGCAAGTCCACGGTTGGCAAAAGTTTCGATATCAGAACGTGCATCTGCGAATGCTTCGATATCGCGAATTGGTCTAGAGGATGAAACAAATAAAGTTGTGCCAGTTTTTATCGTTGCTGCAATTGTCCGAGCCAAAACAGGTTCAGACCACTGCGAAATTTTCTCTAACTCTTTGGCTGTTCGAACTGAAAACTTTTGCCATTTTTCTAGCCATTCAGAATCTGATTGATTTGATTCTAGAGTTGGAATTTGCGTAAAACGTTTGTCTGCATATCTGTCGGTGTCCACAGTAGCAATTCGTGAGTCAATAACTATTTGCTTATCCGCCGATGCAATAAATGTATTTATTGAACGAGACAGTGTTGTCCGACCAATCACTATGACCGTTTTGGGCGTGAGTTCTTTTGCAATGGCAGTTGAACCTAAAAATAATGAAGCATGAGCAATGGCATTTTTTAGTGAGAGTGGGTCTTCACTTAATAAAGGCCATCCAAGCTGATCTGCAAATTTATTTACTTCTTCAACTGTAAATCCACCACGATCATGGCCAACTATTAGAACTCCGCGTTCGCTTTTAACTTTTAGAACACTAGGCGCTTTTGTAGATTTAACATTTCGCGGAGCAACATTAATTTCATCGAGCCATGTTGAATCTGTGTCTGCTGAAAGTGGTTCTTCGAATTGAACGTTCAGATGAACGGGGCCGCTAGCCAATGAGTAAAGCGGTAGCTCCATTGGAAAAACTGCACCAGAAATATCAGAAAAATAGCGAACAGATTTTCCAAATATGCGCGCTTGTTCGGTTGTTTGATTTGCTCCAGTTTTGCGCAATCGTGCGGGGCGATCAGCTGTTAGAACTAATAACGGTGTATTTGTATGATGCGCTTCTAAAACAGCAGGATGATAATTAGCCACTGCTGTTCCACTTGTGCAGACAATTGGTACCGCCCGATTACTGGCTTTTGCTAATCCCAATGCAAAGAATGCAGCAGTTCTTTCATCAATGCGAGTGTGAAGTTTTATCAATCCTTTTTGTGATGCTGCAAAGAATGCAAAACTAAGTGGTGCATTGCGTGAACCCGGTGAAATCACAACATCGGTGATTCCAGCTTCAATTATCTGGCGAACAATGACGCGTGCGAGGGAAGTTGATTCGTTCACCAGTGCCACCCCATCTCGCTAATAATTTCATCGGCACCTACGCTCCAAGTTTTACGAACCCGATCCTGCCACCATTGCGTGCGTTCTGCACTTGCTTCTAATTCGATCATCAACGCTTCGCTGGGCGTAACATCTGCAACACGCATTTTTCCGCCTTCTATTGGAATGTTTGCAATATCGGAAGCAAGAAGTTGCCCAGTTGCTAATCCGCATGCGAAATCCAAAGTAGGAAGTGCACCCGCAAGTCGTATTCCGTGACCAATTCCCACTGCGCTTTCTAGTGCGCTAGAAACAACGACAGGCAGTCGATGATGCTTTGCAAGAGCAAGTGACCTTTCAATTCCACCAAGTGGGGCAACTTTTAAAATCAAAATATCTACTGCATCTTCTAATTCCAGGTCGAATGGATCTTCCGCTTTCCTAATTATTTCATCACCCGCAATTTTTACTGGCACCATGCATGAAGATTTCAATTCACGCAATTCAGCCAGAGTTGCACATGGTTGTTCGATGTACTGCAATAAATCCTCATCGAATGAATCATAAAATCCATAAATAAATTCGAGTGCTTGCTCAACGTCCCAGCTTCCGTTTACATCTAAGCGCAGCGCCGCATTTGGCAATACTTCATGAACATATTTAATTCGGGCCATATCTTTACCTTGATCTGAGCCAACTTTTATTTTTACAGTTGTTGCACCTGGGTACCATGACAAAATACTTTCAACTTCTGCGCGTGTATTTACTTCAGGCAATGTTGCATTGATATCAATGTATTTTCTGGTTGCTTTAGCACGTGGTTGTGTGGCACCTTCTATTGCACTCACTAACCAAGGAATTAATTCGTTTTGGTCATACTCAAGAAATGGCGAGAATTCACCCCATCCAGCGCTTCCTTCGATCAATGCAACTTCGCGAGTATCAATTCCACGAAAATCAGTTTTCGTGGGCAGCGAAATTACTCGAAGGTTTTTAAGGATTGAGTCGAGCATTTAAATAACTTATGGGCGCTTAGGGAATTGACCGAAATTTGGTGCGCGTTTTTCTTTGTAAGCATCGCGACCTTCTTGGCCTTCTTCGGTCATGTAAAACAAGAGTGTTGCATCGCCAGCTAGTTGTTGTACACCAGCTAACCCATCATCTGCAGCATTCAAACTAGCTTTAAGCAAACGAAGTGCCAGCGGAGAGTTACGTAACATTTCGCGGGACCAAGAAACAGTTTCGGCTTCTAGTTCGGCAACTGGAACAACGGTGTTTACAAGCCCCATCGCGAGCGCTTCTTTTGCATCGTATGAACGAGTCATAAACCAAATTTCGCGAGCCTTCTTTTGGCCAACATTTGCCGCAAGCAATCCTGATCCATATCCGCCATCAAATGAACCAACCATCGGTCCCGTTTGACCAAAGAGTGCGTTATCGGCCGCAATTGTTAAGTCGCAAACAACGTGTAGAACATGTCCTCCACCAATTGCCCAGCCAGCAACCATTGCAATAACTGGTTTAGGAGTACGACGAATTTGTACTTGCAAATCCAAAACATTTAAACGGCCAATACCTTGCTGTGCGAGTTTGTCATCGCCGAGATATCCATCATCTCCGCGAACGCTGATGTCTCCGCCTGAACAAAATGCTTCATTACCTTCACCAGTTAAAATAATTACGCCGACTTCTTGGTTATCGCGCGCTAATGAAAATGCACTCTGCAACTCAATAATTGTTTGCGGACGAAATGCATTACGTACTTCTGGACGGTTGATCGTGATTTTTGCAATGCCATCAGCAGCTTCGTATTTAATATCGCTAAATTTTTCTCCGCCGGGTGCGATTTTCCATTTCGGAATATCACGGCTTCCTAATTCACGCTTGATTGGCTTACTCACGAACCCTCCATCAGACATCACTACCGTTACAAGCGATAGCCTACGCGGGCAATGGACACATCTTCACATCGAGAAATAATCAGCCTCGAGCCCACGCGCCCGCTGGCCGAATATATGAGTGCGCTACAAAAAGCCCTCTTGGTAGATGCTCCTGCCCTTGGATGTGGCCCGATTCATTCCACAACTGTGCGATCAGATATTTCAGTACTTATTGCAACAAGTGGAACTACTGGCGTACCGAAAGAAATAGGAATTACATCGTCTGCGATGATTGCAAGTGCAACGGCATCTAACAAATATCTCAAAGCTTCTAAAGGCGATATATGGTCATTGTTATTACCATTGACTCACATTGCGGGCATCAATGTTTTAGCCCGTGCACTTCAATTAGAAACTTCGCCGATAGATCTTCGCAATCATGTTGGCCCCTATCCGCAGGCAGATTTCACTGCAATTGTCCCTACACAACTATTTAATGCACTGAATGAGAATTCAGATTTATTAAAGCACCTACAGGGGGCCAAAGCGGTACTTGTTGGTGGCGCATCTTTACCCAATGAACTTCGCGAACAAGGAGTTGCTGCGGGAATTAACATCGTAACAACATATGGAATGTCTGAAACGTGTGGTGGATGTATTTATGACGGAGTTGCTCTCGATGGTGTGGCATTTGAAATCACGCTAGACGGACGCATTAAAATCTCTGGACCTGTACTTGCTGATGTTGAAAAAGCTAATGGTTGGTTTGTCACTCAAGATTTAGGGAAAATAACTGATGGAAAACTTCAGGTGATCGGAAGATCTGATGATGTGATTATCAGTGGCGGTGAAAATATATCGCTCAGCGCTATAGAACAAACTTTGGGTAAGAAGTTCCCTCAATTACAAGTAGCAGCATTTGTAACTTCTGATAGCAAGTGGGGCCAAGCATTACATGTTGCAGTGCAATCACAGGATGAAAATATAAAAACACAAATTTCAGAAGTACTAATTAATACAATCGGCAACCATGCAAAACCAAAAAGCGTAATACTTCTTGATAAACTTCCGCTAATTGGTGTCGGTAAAGTTGATCGCATATCACTAGCGAAATTGGTGAATTGATGAATAAGTGGATTGCGGGTGCTCGCCCCAAAACTCTGCCAGCTGCTATTGCACCTGTCGCAGTTGGAACCGCACTAGCTGGCGCAAATTTTCATCCGTTCTTAGCATTACTCGCGCTTCTCGTAAGTTTGGCACTTCAAGTGGGCGTTAATTATGCAAATGATTATTCTGATGGAATTAAGGGAACTGATGACAATCGCGTCGGTCCGATGAGATTGGTTGCAAGCGGTGCAGCCCCTGCACATCACGTTAAGACTGCTGCATACATTGCTCTTGGCTTCGGTGCAATTGTTGGGTTAATTCTTGCGCTACAAACTTCACTCTGGTTAGTTGCAGTCGGTGCTGTGGCAATTGCTGCAGCGTGGGGATATACAGGTGGAAAAAATCCGTACGGTTACTTTGGTTTTGGCGAACTTGCGGTGTTTGTGTTCTTTGGACTTGTGGCAACGATGGGCACGTATTACGCACAAACTGGTGAACTCACTCTTAACTCTTTACTCGTTGCAATTCCAATGGGTTGCCTTTCATGTGCTTTACTAGCAATAAATAACCTACGTGATCGAGCCGCCGATGAATTAGTCGGCAAGCGGACACTCGCTGTTCGTCTTGGAGATGCCAGCGCGCGAACTGCTTTCATCGCACTCTTATTAACCGCTCACATAAGCGTTCTACTCTTAATAAAGCCTTGGACGTTGCTCACCCTATTGGTGCTTCCAATGACTTTTTCATTGATCAAAGCAATTCGGTCAGGCGCAAATGGGGCTGCACTTATTCCATTACTCGGGAAAACAGGCAAGTTACAACTGCGCTTTGCAATTCTCTTAGCTTTGGGTTTGTTGCTCTCTTAGAAAAGCGTAGAATTAACTCATGCTCCGTTACTTACCGATTCTGATCGCAATTGCCGTTACGTTGTATGCGCTGATCGATTGTGCACGCACTGAACAAGAATTAGTTCGTGGATTACCAAAGTGGGCCTGGCTATTAATTATTATTTTCATTGGAACAATCGGCGCAGTTGCATATTTATATTGGGGCCGTCCACGTAATCCTGGTCCTGGCCGCGGTGGAAAACGCAAAATTATTGGGCCAGATGATGACCCAGATTTCTTACGTAAACTTTAAAACTTATAAACCTGAGTAGGTGTGCTTTCCTGTGCCCCACACGTTTACGTACACATAGTTAAACAAGAATGTAGAACCTGCAAAAATACATAACCAGGCTGCTCGCCGTCCGCGCCAACCAATTGTTACGCGCGCATGTAAATATGCAGCGTAGGCAACCCACGTAATAAATGCCCACGTTTCTTTTGGATCCCAACCCCAATATCTTCCCCAGGCACTCTCTGCCCAGATTGCTCCGGCAATAACTGCGAATGTCCAGAGTGGAAATACAAATGCAACGAGTCGATAAGAGAGTTGATCTAGAACATCTAGTGATGGCAAACGTTTTGCCCATGGAGCACGTTCACCTTTTTTCTCCATTGAATCCAAAACCAAATATGCACCCGCAACTACATTTGCGAGTAAGAAGACTCCACCCGAAATAATTGCCGCTGATACGTGAATTATTAACCACGTTGATTTAAGCGCAGGAACAAGGGGAGCACTAGGTCGGTACAAAACTGCAACTGCTGTACCGAGTGTTAGTAAAACTGAAATAGAAACAAATAAACCTAACCAGCGAAGATCATATTTTCGAAGCGCTGCTAGGTATGCACCAGAAAAAGCAAGCGCACCAGTAATTGAAAACTCATACATGTTTCCCCAAGGAACTCGTCCTGCAGAAATTCCACGTGCAATTACTCCGGCGAATAAAAGAAGAAAGCCTAAAATCATCATTGCTGTTGCAACACGAGCAACTTTTTCTGTGCGTGTGTAATCGAAAGTTTTAGTACGTAAGTTCCCTTGGGCAGAATCTGCTAAGTGGGGTGCACGAACAGCAAATGCAGTTTCGTATGCGTGTGCAATAAAAGCCAGAGTGAAAACAGCCATGGATGAGTACACCAAGTAATTTGAAATATACGCCCATGTTGTAGACATCTACTCTGCTCTCCCTAAAGCTTTTGCCAGTTGTGCAATTTCTACTTCTAGTCCAGGTGCAGCATTTTTTGCTAAACCTGCAACGTTAACTTTTTTCTTATCTACACTCACCCAGATTCTGCGCCTTCTCGTAAAGAGTGAAGCAAGTAATCCAAGTATCGCAACAATACCGCCAAGCAGCGCATAACTCTTTCCGGGATCTTTTACTACTTGCAGATTTACCCACGGCACAAAAGTTTCAAATGTGATTGACCCCTCTGCGAATGTATAAGTCTCCCCTGGTGCAAGTGATTTAAGTCCTATTTTTTTCATTACATCAGTATTAATTCGATAAACAGATTGTGGACGTCCATTATCCAATCCAAGATCGCCAGTCCATGCTGCTAAAAATAATCGTGGATCGAGTGCTTCTGGAAAGACAGAAATACCGCCACCTTCATTAGCTCGACCAATCGTTGGAAAGAATGATCCGACAAAACCAAGTTGCGGTGATACATCAGGAACTTTAATTGCACCCGTTGAACTTAAGTTGGAATCTTGTGGCAAGAATGGAACTGGTCCTTGATATCCAACGCTTCCAGCCGCATCTCGCACTGTAACAATTGGCGAATAACCATTAGCTTGTAAATACACGCGAGTACTTCCAAAAGTAAGTGGGCTGTTTACCTTCACAATTTTTTTAATTGGTGGTGACTCTGGCGAATCTTTAACAGTTACAGACAATGTGTAATCCTCAGGAGCATTCGTAACAGGATTGTATTTGCCCACAAATTTATCAATTTCAATCGAAAATGGGGAGAGAGATTTTTCATTAAATAGTTTGCCGAATGAGAGTGAGTCATATGTTGTGGGTGTGTTTATAAATCGCTCACCCACATTAACAATTGCATCTCCCCTCATTCCAAAGAGCGAACCGAAGCTAACTCCGATAAGAATAAGTACGAGTGCTAGATGGAAAAATAAGTTCCCAGTCTCACGAGTGAAACCCTTTTCTGCAGAAATCGAACCATCCAATTCACGGATTCTGAATCGATTTTTCTTAAACCATTTGTGAGCAATTTCGAGCTCGTCTCCACTGCCTTTCCACTCCGAATGAAATTCCATTCGTGAAAGATTTTTTGGCGTAACAGGTGGCAGTGCCCGTGAGGCCTTGTAGTGCTCGAATGCGCGCGGCAAAACACACCCGATGAGTGAAACAAATAGCAGAATATAAATCGCACTAAACCAAGGCGATGCGTACACATCAAATAATGAGAAGCGTTCGTACCACAGTGCTTTTGTTGGTGAATCCGTAAACATGGCACTTACCGCCATTGGATTTTGTGAACGCTGTGGGATGAATGATCCTGGTATTGCTGCAACACCTAGCATCATTAACAACACAAGTGCTGTGCGCATACTTGTTAGTTGTCGCCAAGCAAATCGAACTAGTCCTACTGTTCCAATCTCAGGTGCGGTTTCTTTCATTTAAACCACCGGAATAAAATCTGAGATCCACGAACGCATCTCATTGTTAAATGTTCCCCACAAGCCAAGAATTTGTGCAACGCCAATTAAAATCAAAAGTGCGCCCCCAATTTTTGTTATGAGATCGCCGCGACGTACTAAGAAATGTCTCAGTTTTTCTGAACGATCAAGGAATAAACCTGAAGCAATGAATGGAGCTCCTAAACCAATGCAATATCCCACAGATAAAATTGCACCGCGCAGTGCACTTGATTCTTGAAATGCGAGTGTCTGAACGGCACCTAGTGCTGGACCGATACATGGTGTCCAACCAACACCAAATAAGAATCCAAGTACTGGGGCGCCTACAAGCCCAAGAGTCACGGGCATCTTTGCACGATACGTCGGAGCAAATGGAAATGCACCAATAAAAATTAATCCAAGAAACACTGTGAAAACACCCAAGACGGAAGTTATTAATTTTTCATTTTCAGAAATGTAAGCACCAAAACCACCAAAGAGTACCCCGTATGAAATAAATAGAACGCTAAAACCTAAAACAAATAAGACTGAACCGAGTAACACACGCCCTCGGCTCTTTGAAAATCCTGCTGCATAAGAAATGTATCCAGGCACCAGCGGAAGTACACATGGAGATAAGAAAGAGATTAATCCAGCAATGAGTGCAATTGGAAAAGCTGTAATCAAATAGCCATCTAATATTTGCTCTACAAAGAACTCTTTCATTCTGCGCTCACTTTCTCAATGAGTTCACTCAAGGATGCAACGGTTACTTCACCAGAGATACGTGCTGCTACATCGCCATTTTTGTCTATGACAACTGTTGATGGAATTGCATTAGCTGGTAATGATTTTCGAAATCCAATCAAAACAGAGTCATCAATCAGAGTTGGGTAAGGAAGTGCAAAGCGCCTTACAAATGCTTCTGCAGTAGCAGGGTTATCGCGCGTAAGAATTCCGATAAACGCAACGTCTGTATATTTCTCAGATAGTGCAGCAAGTGTTGGCGCTTCTGCTCGACATGGCGCACACCATGAAGCCCAGACATTAACAACTGCAACTTGACTGCCACTAAATATGTAATTTTTTCCCGACAGCGTAATTCCAGAAAGTTGTGGAGCTGCGATGCGATCTGAGGCTTTAATGTAAGAAATACTGCCATTGCCAGAAACAAAACTCTCCTCCGCAATCGATGATCCACCTCCACCGCATGATGAAAGCGCCACCGCGATTAGTGGCACAAGAATTAGGTTTCTAATTTTCATTTCTTTGGTGGAAGTAAATGAGCAGCGGGTTCTGAATAACTTGTGCCGCTAATCATTCCATCGTCATCAAAATGAACGCTTGTTACGCTCGCAAGTGAGCATTCACGTTTGCGTGGATCGTGTAAAAGT
>CAFBLY010000006.1_pt1 | contig 22191 bp, 23 predicted proteins | sample 7268321 | NCBI WGS metagenome assembly CAFBLY01 (sample SAMEA6814047, study PRJEB35770) | freshwater metagenome | biome: Freshwater; feature: Freshwater reservoir; material: water | place: Czech Republic | collected 2017-05-23 | depth 30m m | reverse complement strand
GCGTTAACCCGACCTCCTCTGGACTAAGACGGCCACAGTATTTCTGTGACAGGAGGGTTAGTGCTTTTGGTGCGCGCTAAGAGTAACTCCTGAAGGGGTTAAGTGAAAATCACGCTCAGATTTGTGCGTAGGAATGGACTTACTACTTTGGAACCTGGACTCCACCTGACGTCATAACGATTGGGTCAAGACCGCCGATATTAGATGGTGCTGGGAAATCCATTACTGGTTCGCCTTTGAGTGCGCCTTTCATAAATGCAGTCCAGATGCGCGCTGGGAAAGATCCGCCAGTAACGGAAGTAAGTCCGCCAATTCCGTTAAGTGATTGCGTTGCATCATCTCTAAAGAATGCAACTGATGCAGCCAGTTGTGGTGTGTATCCACTAAACCAAGCAGATGCATTTGCTTGTGATGTTCCCGTTTTGCCTGCAGCAGGTCGACCTAGTGCAAGTGCAGCCGCACCAGTTCCACCAGTTACAACACCTTTAAGAGCGTAGGTTAAATCAGCCATTACTTCTTTTGAAAACACTTCTTCTGTTTGAGGCTTACCCTCATAGAGCACGCCTTTATTAGAACCAATAACACTGGTTACTAAGTATGGTTTTGATTTAATTCCTTGTGCAGCAAATGTGGCATAAGAGTTAGCAACATCAATAACGTGAGGGCTGGCGGGTCCGAGTGCCACAGATGGTGTTGGCATCATTGCAACTGTGTCTGGAATTCCAGCACGTCGTGCAGCACTAACAACATTATCTAAGCCCGCTTTTTGTCCAAGTGGAACATATACCGTGTTAATAGAGTGCTTCGTTGCAAATAATAAATCTACTTGGCCCCAGCCTTCATTGCCGTAATTTCCCACTTCATATGGTTTTCCTAAATCATCAAATATTTGCGGTGAATCTCCATTCCACATTGACGTCAGTGGGATACCAGCTTCTAGCGCTGCAACTAGCGCAAATGCTTTAAAGGTTGATCCGCCGAGTGCAATTGCTTGCGTTGCATCGTTGAGTTGACGCTTTAAATAATCTGCACCTCCGTACATCGCAACAACTTCACCCGTGCCAGGACGAATTGCGAGGAGTGCAATGTGTAAATTCTCGGGCACTTTCGTCGGCGTTAATTTATTTATTGCATCAACCGCGGCTGTCTGTGCTTTTTGATCGATAGTTGTTTTAATAACTAATCCACCGACGAGCAGTTGCTCTTCAGTAAATCCGAGGGATTTCAACTCCTTGGAAACTGCTTCAATGATGTGACCTTTTGGTCCGCTGAGCGAACCTGAAGTCACGCGCGGAACAATAGTTGGGAATTTTATTTTTGCGGCGTCTTCAGGAGATAACCACTCTGCTTCGATCATGCCTTTTACTACGTATGCAAATCGATCGGTGAGTCGTTTTTGATTCGCTTCAGAGTATGACGGATCGTAAAAACCAGGGGAACGCAAAATACAGGCAATAACAATTGCCTGAGCATTTGTGAGTTGATCAACGTTGCGATTGAAGTACTGCTGGGCTGCAGTTTGGACTCCGTATGAACCGCGGCCAAAGTAAATAGTGTTGAGATAGTTCTCAAAGATCTGATCTTTTGAGAGTTGATTCTCTAACTTAATTGCGATTACCAGCTCTTTGATTTTGCGCTGAATAGTTCGCTCTGGAGATAAAAATGCGGTCTTTGCGTATTGCTGCGTGATTGTTGAACCACCTTGTAGTGATCCACCTTTTAAGTTATTTAATACAGCACGTGCAATACCTGTAACGCTAAATGCACGATTTGAATAGAATCCACGATCCTCTGCAGCTAAAACTGCGTGACGAACATTGAGTGGAATTCTGGCGAGTGGAACGATTTGGCGGTTTTCAGAACCAACTCGGCCAATTTCTTCACCATTTGAATATTGAATAATTGTCGATTGGCTATTTACGAATGCATTTGCGTCCGGAACTGAGACCGTGAAATAGGCAAAAGCAAAGAGCGTTGCGCCGGCGATAAAACCAAACCCAGCTAGGAAAATCGTTGCTCTAATTAATAATTTGCGCACGGCGACAGATTACCCCTTTACCCAATCTTCATCTTCAAGCGTGCGTACACGCCGAGGTGGTTTGCGTTCTATTCCATCTCCTAGAACAAAAGAAGCGGACAAATGATTCCATGAACAGTCGCGACAGACTTCAACGATATACACACGGAATTCACCGAATTCACGTTCCATCTCCGAAAGTTCATCTGGAGTTTTAATTCGACCTGAATACTGACCTAACTGGTCGCCAAAGGCATAACGCAACTCAACCAATGATGTTTTTTTACAGACAGGGCAATTGCGTTCAACTTTTTCGCCATGAAACTTTGCTGCTCTCATTAAGTATGGATCTGCGTCACACGCATCTACAACTCCACGAAATAACTTAAGAAGCGTTGCGCGCTTATCAAGTGAGTAGTCGATATAGGAGCGTTGCGATTTCATAATAGGCAAGAATAATCCTTGATTGCTTACTACGCTTGCCCTATGAATTTCTGGGAACTTTTGCGCCACCCCAGACTCTCTCGATTACTCGGGGTTCGTTGGAGTGGTCAGGCAACTGATGGATTATTTCAAAGCGCACTCGCATCTTTTGTTTTATTTTCGCCTGAACGTCAGGCAGATGCACTTAGTGCTGCCGTTGCATTTGCTGTTGTTTTATTGCCCTATTCGATAGTTGGCCCATTTGTTGGAACCATTCTGGATCGAGTTTCAAGACAACGTGCTCTCTTGTTTTCCAATCTTGCCAGAGCAATAAACCTGCTAGTAATTGCATGGCTCGTCTTTGCAGGACAAACAGGTATTGAACTAACAATTTTTGTCCTGATCGCATTTGGAATAAATAGATTAATTCTGGCCGGACTATCTGCAGGATTACCTCTCATGATTGAAACAAAATCATTGATTAGTGCAAACGCACTTGCTGTTACAGGTGGTTCAGTCTTGGTTGTTCTAGGCGGCGGACTGGGTGTTGCAATTCGAAACTTATTTGATTATCTAGCAGTTGCTGATCACGCAGATGCGATTATGGTTTTATTCGCTGCCGGTGGTTATCTGACAGCCGCACTTCTTTCATTGCGAGTAGGACGAAAGGAAATTGGTCCCTTACCTCATGAAGTTAAGGAAGCAAGCTTTAAAGAAGGCATAATCGAAATGCGTGAAGGTTTTGCATTCTTACGCGGACATTCAGATGCAATTCGTGGAATTCTTGCAACCGCTGTGCAGCGAGGTGGAATTACTGCACTAACACTTACGGCATTGTTATTAGAGAGAAATACTTTTAACTCTCCAACAGATCCGGAAGCAGGTCTAAAAGGATTTGGAATTGTTTTAACAATTGCTGGAATCGGAATTACACTTGGCGCACTCACTGCGCCTTATGGTGTTGCTCGCTTTGGTCGCCATCGATGGATTAAATGGTCGTTACTTGCGGGCGCCGCTGGACCACTCTTTTTAGTTTTCTCGCAGACACCCATTGCTCTTGCGCTAACTGGTTTCTCTGTAGCGTTGTGCGGGCAAAATGTAAAAGTTACTAACGATGCACTCGTCCAATCAAAAATCGACGATTACTATCGTGGTCGCGTATTTGCTGTGTACGACGTATTGGTAAATGGTGCAATTGTTAGTGGTGGGTTAATCGCAGCGTTACTGCTGCCAACGAGTGGTGTAACTCCATGGGTGCCTGCTTTGGTAAGCGCAATTTACTTGCTGGTTGCACTTCGCTTACTTAGACCAGAAAAGTTCTTCCTTAAGGTTTAGTTTTCCACCACGCAAGCAACTCCTTCGTCGCCAATTCCTCGCCAATTGGTCCGCGTTCTAAACGAATTTCCATTAAAAAATCCAGTGCACGCCCAACATCTGCAGATGGCTTGATACCTAATATCTGCATTATTTGTGCGCCATCTAGATCAGGTCGAATCTTTGATAACTCTTCTTGTTCCATTAAAACAACAATTCTGTTTTCTAAACTGTCATAAGTTGCAGCCAATCGTTGTGCTTTCTTTGCATTTCGAGTTGTGCAATCTGCGCGGGTTAAAACGTGTAAATGTGTTAGTAATTCACCTGCATCACGCACGTATCGGCGAACAGCAGAATCACTCCATTCGCCGTCTCCATAACCATGAAAACGCAAGTGCAGTGCAATTAAAGTCTCAACGGCTTCGATGGTGTGGTTATCAAAGTGCAGTGCTTTAAGTCGAGTAAGAGCAAGACGCGCTCCAACTATTTCATGGTGATGAAATGAAACTCCACCACCTTCAATGAGTGCGCGAGTCTTTGGTTTTCCAATGTCATGCAACAGCGCCGCTAATCGATTTACAAGATTTGGTCCATCCAAACGATGTTCGAGTGCGATGGCTTGTTCAAGCACAGTCAATGAGTGTTCGTACACGTCCTTGTGGTGATGATGCTCATCGATTTCTAATTGGAGTTTCGGGATTTCCGGCAGAACAATTGCTGCCAGCCCTGTTTCTACAAGGATTGTTATACCTTTGCGCGGATTTTTTGACATAAGAGTTTTCACAAATTCATCTCGCACGCGTTCTGCAGAAATTATTGAGATGCGATCTGTCATTGATTTCATGGCGGATAAAACATCTGGGGATATTTCAAAATCTAGTTGACTTGCAAAACGTGCAGCACGCATCATGCGCAATGGGTCATCTGAAAATGATTGTTCGGCGCTACTTGGTGTGCGCAGTATTTTTTTACCTAAATCTTCAAGTCCATTAAATGGATCGATAAATTCTGGTTTCTCGGTTGTAAGTTCGAGCGCCATTGCATTGACTGTAAAGTCTCGACGAGATAGATCACCCTTGATATCTTTGCCGAATTCAACTTCTGGTTTGCGGCTCTGTGGGTCATATGTTTCGCTTCGATATGTTGTGACTTCTACGGTTGTATCACCGCGTTTTGCTGCAACGGTTCCGAATTCAATTCCAGTTTCCCAAATATGTTCTGCCCACTTAGAAAGTATTTTTTTACTCATCTGTGGTTGAGCATTGGTTGTGAAATCCAAATCATTTCCAAGTCGACCAAGAATTGCATCGCGTACTGGTCCACCAACTAAAGCCAATGTGAAACCTTCTGCCTTAAAGGCAGCAGCGAGTGAGCTGGCTAGTGGTGCGCGTTCAATAAGGGAGCGAATTGCCAGTTCTCCCGCGGCGCCAAGTGCTGTACTCACAATAAGTAAGGTTAGAGCAGTAGCCTTCTTCCATGATCCCTGCACCTGGTGCGGGCAGCGAAGGTACGAAGAAAAAGCGGAAGCGCAGACGCCCCGCCAATCGCGCCCCACAAACTTCTACACCTGGCACCACACCCACACCAAGTAAAAAACCTGCGCGCCCATACGCCAAGCGTGTGGATGAAGTCAGTGCTGGTGGACTCGTAATAGATAAGAGTGGATTGCAAGGTTTATTAATTGGCAGACGTGATCAAAAAGATCCAACAGGTACAAAAATCTTATGGTCGCTTCCAAAAGGTCATATCGAAGAGGGCGAATCACCAGAACAAGCAGCCATTCGTGAAGTTGCCGAGGAAACTGGAATTAATTCAGAGATCACACAATCTCTTGGCATTATCGATTTTTGGTTTATGGCTGGCGGAAAACGCATTCATAAAACAGTTCACCACTTTATTTTCAAGGAAACTGGTGGCTTACTCGCACCGCAGGAAAGTGAAGTGGATGAAGTTGGTTGGTTTGCACTTTCGGACATTGTTGGTTTGTTGGCCTATCCAGATGAGAAAAAACTAATTGCAAAGAATTCTGGATTACTTTCATGAAAAAAATAATCCTATTTTTTCTTATTGGTTTTTTTATTATGCCCTCGCCAGCGCATGCCGAATCTCTTGAGGTTCAAATAACAGATACCGTGCACCGCAATTTTGACGGAACATTTAGAACGAATGCTCTGGCTCAAGAGATTGCCGTTGGTGGACGGTTATGGAATTTAATATTCTTAACTGACTCGACACCTCGAATTTGGGTAATAGATGCGGCTCTCATTGAAGATATAACCGCAATGACTGAACCGTACGAGTTGCGCAATGGCACAAAATTTGAAGCATCCGTAGAGGCTGTTGCTTTTTTATCTCAATTAAAAAAGGTTGCAAAAAATGCTCAGGTTGTTGCACTTCCTTTTGGAAATCCGGATCCCAAGTTGGCGCGCGCAATTGCACCGAATGAACTAAATTATTATTACAAAACTGCTCAGACACGGTTAGCGGTAATTCTCGAGCGTCCCGTGCGCAGTGAACCATTAGCCGCTTGGAGCAAAGGCGAAACGCTCTTTCCTCAAAATTTACGAGATCAATACGCAGAGAATCGAAAAGCAATCTCTGCTTTAGCCACTGTTGTAGATCCGGCTGAATTAGCTGATATTCGTGCCCAGCTAGGACGATTGTTAACTCCTGCTTTGAATCAAGTTGATCGCGCTTATTTTTCGTTTAATGCGAGACAAGAAGTGTATAAATATAGAGAGCGTTTAAAAATTTATGGGGGTAATTATCAATTAACTTCTGCTAAATCGAAGTTGCCCATCACGCTTGCCAATGGTTTTGCATCACCAATCGAAGTGAGTTTACATTTATACGCAGGTTCTTCTCGTATCAGCGTGGACGACGTAAAAGATATTGTGCTTACTCCTAAATCAAAGACCCAGATATCTGTGCCGCTAGAAGTATTTGCGCCGGGGCAGACATATATAACTGCTGAATTCGTCAATAAAGAAGGGCGCGTAATTGGCGATCCAGTTGAGTTAACTTTGAATTTAACGGTAATAGATTCTCGCGTTGCTTGGTTTACTACAGGGGCGGCAGTACTTTTGTTCCTAGCCGCGATTACCCAGAGTGTGCGACGAGTACGGAGGGCGCGTAAGTGAAAAACAACGAACTCTTCCGCGCATCTAGTGTGATGGCAGTCGGCACGATTATTTCTCGTATCACCGGATTTATTGGTGGTGTAATCGTGATTGCAACACTTGGCACAGCCTTGCTTGGCGACGCATTTAACGTTGCAAACACCATGCCAAATATTTTGTACAACCTACTTGTTGGCGGTGCTCTCACCGCGATCTTTGTTCCGCAGTTAGTACGTGCATTCGATGATGCAGATGGTGGGCATTTATTTGCCTCACGCCTTGTCACAACAATTAGCGGAATACTCTTCGTTTTAGTTGCTATCGGTGTAATTTTTGCGCCACAACTTGTTTATATTTATGCACCAAGTTTTTCTTCTCCTGGATTTGAAACTGAACGGGAAATTGCAATTGCATTTACTCGATACTGCTTGCCACAGATTTTTTTCTTAGGTTTATTTACAATGCTCGGACAAGTTGCAAATGCTCGTGGTTCCTTTGCTCCCCTAATGTGGGCGCCAATTGCTAATAACCTTGTTGTCATTGCTGTTTTCTCAACTTTCTTACTGAAGTGGCCACAAGTAAGCGTTGATTCAATTACAGATACACAGATTCAAATATTGGGTTGGGGAACGACTGCCGGAATAATCATCCAAGCGTTGATTCTTATTCCTGTCGTTAAAAGATCAGGAATTCAGCTTCGACCTAAGTGGGGCGTCGCCGGACTCGGAAAATCATTTTCACTCGCCGGATGGACTCTCGTTTATGTTTTAATTTCACAGATTGGTTATTTAATAACTGTAAATGTTGCAACGACCGCAGCGGTCAAGAGTGCGAAGGCTGGAATTACAACAGGTGTTGGCTTCACGCCATTTAAGAATGCTTACTTAATTATGCTGCTGCCATATTCGATTGTCACAATTTCTATTGTCACTGCTTTGTTGCCACATATTGCGAAGTTAGCTATAAATAAGAAGATTGAAGATGTGAAAGAACAACTGCTACGTGCTATTAAAACTGTGGGTGTTCTGACAATTCCAAGTTCTGTGGCATTCTTATTATTCGGTCCGCTTATAACGGAGGTTCTCTTCTTTGGTGTTAGTAAGAATGACAGTATTTATATTGGGTACGTCTTATCTGCGCTAAGCATTGGGTTGGTTGCATTTTCAATTAATTTGATACTTATTCGTGGATTTAACGCCTTTGAAGACACTCGCACACAAGTTCGATCAATTTTGATAATCAATGTTATTTCTGTTGCACTTTCTTATTTATCTTTAGCAGTCCTGCCAAGTGATTGGGTTACTGTTGGATTAGGTATTGCTTTCTCTGTTAGTTATTTGATTGGCCTATTTATTACATTACATTTATTGAAAAAGCACACAGGGCCGATTTATGTTCATGAATTTATTGGTCAACACGGGCGACTTCTCTCTGCTGCTTTGATCGCGATGCTGCCAATTTTTGCAATTTCGCAATTTTTTGGTTGGGTTGGCTCTGATCAGCCAGCTGTGATTCGTGCTGCTGAACTTCTCTTTGTAATTATTGCCGCAGCACTCGGATACTTTTTTGCAGCAAAGGCTTTGCGAATAACTGAGGTGAGTGGAATTACCTCACTCATTTTGCGCCGTAACAAGGTTGCGGAATAAACAGGCTTAAACTGAGGTTATGGTGAATACATGAGCGAAAAAATCCACGAAGTCGTAATAGTTGGATCTGGTCCAGCTGGTTACACCGCTGCAATTTATGCTGCCCGCGCTCAACTCGAACCAGTTATTTATGAGGGTTCAGTAACAGCAGGTGGAGCGCTCATGAAGACAACAGAAGTTGAAAACTTCCCTGGTTTTAGTGAAGCCATCATGGGTCCGGATTTGATGGATTCAATGCGCAAGCAGGCAGCACGTTTTGGTTCGCAATTAATTACGGATGACATAGTTGAAATGGATCTCAAAGGTTCTGTAAAAACTTTAAAAGATGGATCAGGAAATGTTCTTAAATCTAAGGCTGTGATTCTTGCTATGGGTTCTGCTTATCGCGAGATTGGTTTAGAAAATGAAAAGCGTTTATCTGGCCGCGGAGTTTCGTGGTGTGCCACGTGTGATGGTTTCTTCTTTCGTGATCAAGAGATAGCCGTCGTTGGTGGCGGAGATTCCGCTGTTGAAGAAGCAACATTTCTTACAAAATTTGCTAGCAAAGTCACTTTGATTCATAGACGCGACTCATTGCGTGCATCAAAGATTATGGCTGATCGTGCAAAGGCCAATCCAAAAATTGAATTCTTATGGAATACCGAAGTCACTGATGTTTTAGGTGAAACCAAAATGGAAGCACTGCAATTAAAAAACGTTCTCACGGGTGCTGTAACAAAACGAGAATTTGGTGCACTCTTTGTTGCAATCGGACATATTCCACGTAGCGAATTAATAACAACACAAGTTTCACTCGATGCCGAAGGATATGTAAAGGTAGAAGGACGTTCGACTAAAACCAATATCGAAGGAGTCTTTGCGTGCGGAGATCTCGTCGATCACACCTATCGCCAAGCAATCACGGCTGCGGGCTCTGGTTGTCAGGCAGCTCTCGATGCTGAAAAATTTCTTTCGCACTAGTAAAGTTATTCAAATAGACTAATAAATCTAAATAAGGGGAAGCCATGAGCGCAGCAACAGCAGTCACAGCAGCAACATTTGATGAAGTCGTACTAAAGAGCAGTATTCCCGTTCTTGTTGATTTCTGGGCTGAATGGTGTGGACCATGCCGCGCGGTTGGGCCAATCCTTGATGAAATTGCAGCAGAACATGGCGATAAGTTAAAGATTGTAAAACTTAATACAGATGAAGAGTCTGCAATCGCAATTAAATATGGCGTTACATCGATTCCAATGTTAAATGTCTATGTCAATGGCGAAGTTGTGAAGACAATTATTGGCGCAAAGCCAAAACCAGCACTTCTTAAAGATCTCGAAAGTTTTATCTAATCAATTATGAAAGAGCTCTCTGAAGAAGAGATCCGCTCTTTTCAACAATCGCGCGGGTTAACAGTTACGGGCATCATCAATGATGTCACTGCTCGTGCGCTGGACGAAGCTCGATGGAAATTAGGGGATCGCTCCCTGTATCTTCAAGAGTCTCCCTCGATGCGTGGTGATGATGTTGCAGCCCTTCAAAGCAGATTAACTGAAATGGGTTTTGATTGTGGACGTGTGGATGGAATTTACGGAGAACTTACTGCACACGCTGTTAAAGATTTCCAGAAATCTGTAGGCATCGCTATTGATGGAAAATGTGGACCTGCAACTGTTATTGCGCTCATTCGATTAACAAAAATAGTTTCCGGAGGTGCACCATCACAACTGCGAGAAAGTGCTTCGCAGAAAAATCGTGGTCCTGCTCTTGCTAATAAAGTAATTGTGATTGACCCAAGTTTGGGTGGAAAAGATCAAGGCAATAGTGCAAATAACATAATTGAATCCGAGATCGTTTATGACATTGCCCAACGTGTTGAAGGACGTTTATTAGCGCTTGGAGCAAGTGTGTTTCTTACTCGCGGTGCAAACAATTGCCCGACCGAAGCAGAGCGAATTACATTTTCTAATAAGCAAGAAGCAGATCTCATGATTTCTCTTCATGTTGATTCACATCCAAACCCAGAAGCCCATGGTGTTGCAACGTATTTTTATGGAAGCGATGCGCACGGAATTCACTCAATTGTTGGAGAAAGATTTGCATCCCTTGTGCAGCGAGAAATTTGCGCGCGCACCGATTTACTTAATTGCCGAACCCACGCTATGACATGGGATTTGCTACGTTTAACAAAAGCCCCTGCTGTTCGAATTGATGTGGGGTATGCCAGCAATGCCGGAGATTCCAGTCGTTTAGCCCGCCCTGATTTTCGCGACGTGATTGCGGAGTCTTTACTCATTGCAATTCAACGCCTTTATTTATCAACTGAAGATGATGCAAAAACTGGGACCCTTCGCATTTCTGACTTACGTAGCGCAGGTCTTCGCCGCTGACGCCAATCCCACCACCTGTGGGATGATTGGCGGATGAGCGAAATCTCCACGCGTCACCAAACCGGTGCGCCGCAGAATCTTGAGCAGCGTTTTGCTGCTCGCGCTGCTGGCATGCAACCAAGTGAGATTCGCGCGCTCTTTGCAGTGGCATCACGACCAGAGATTGTTTCACTCGCTGGTGGAATGCCAAATCTTTCTGCGCTTCCAATGAAGATGATGGCAAGTGTTGTAAATGATTTGATTTTAAATAATGGTACAGAAGCGCTTCAGTATGGAAGCGGACAAGGCCACCCAAAACTTCGCGAACAAATCTGCGAAATGATGGCACTCGAAGGAATTCGCGCACATCCAGAAGATGTTGTTGTAACAACCGGTTCTCAGCAAGCTCTCGATCTAATCTCTCGAATTTTTATTGATCCGGGCGATGTTGTCTTGGTTGAAGCGCCTTCTTACGTTGGAGCACTGGGAACTTTCCATCAATATCAGGCATCTGTTGTGCACGTTTCAATGGATGATGACGGATTAATTCCTGACGCACTTCGTGATGCGATTAAAACAACTCGCGCTGCCGGACGAAAAATTAAGTTCTTGTATTTGATTCCGAACTACCAAAATCCAACTGGTGTTTTGTTGCCGGCGGATCGACGCACAGAGATTCTTGATATTTGCCGCGAAGAAGAAATATTTGTCGTTGAAGATAATCCTTATGGATTACTGGGTTTTGATCGTCCAAGCCCAAATGCAATGCGCGCAGAAGATAGTGAAAACGTTATCTACTTAGGATCTTTTTCGAAGACGATTGCATCTGGTTTGCGTGTGGGTTGGGCGCTTGTTCCACCATCACTTAAAGACAAATTGGTTATTGCAAGTGAGTCTTCGATTTTGTGTCCATCTAACTTCACGCAATTAACAATTTCTAGTTATTTAGCTGATCAACCATGGCGCGATCAAATCGCATCATTTTGTGAACTATATAAAGTGCGCCGCGATGCGATGTTACAAGCACTCGAAGAGCACTTCCCAGCATCTGCTACATGGACAAAACCTGGTGGAGGCTTTTATGTCTGGGTTAACTTGCCACCTGAAATTGATACGAAGTTATTGGTACCAAAAGCGATTGTTGCAAAGGTTGCTTATGTGCCCGGCACTGCGTTTTATGCAGATGGCCTGGGTTCGTGGCAGATGCGTTTATCTTTCTGTCACCCAACGCCAGAGCGTATTCATCAAGGTGTTGCAGCACTTGGCGGCGTTATTAAACAAGAGATCGAACGTCGCAACAGCAATAAATTAAATTAGCCCTCTATTTTCTTAACAATTCGCGCAAGATCTGCATAACCTGAAAACTCTATTGAAATCTCGCCTTTTGTCTTTCCGCCCTTAATTTTTACGCGAGTGTCCAAGTGATCTCCTAGGCGCTCCGCAATTTCATTGACTTCTGGCGATGATCCTGAGGATTTCTTTTTTGCTTTACTCGCTGCTTTAGGTGAAGTGGTAGCGATTATTTCCTCAACTGCGCGAACACTTAAGCCCTCAGCGACTATGCGCTTTGCTAAGTTGTCGATTTCTGCTGCATTGCTTAATCCAAGGAGTGCGCGTGCATGTCCTGCGCTAAGAACACCCGATGCCACTCTGCTTTGAACACTTGCTGGCAAATTTAATAAACGCATTGTGTTTGAAATAAGCGGACGAGAGCGGCCCAGTTTGTGTGCCAACTCATCATGCGTGCAATTAAAGTCTTGTAGCAATTGTGTGTATGCCGCAGCTTCTTCGAGTGGATTAAGTTGGCTGCGATGAATGTTTTCAATCAGCGCTTCGCGTAGTAATTCATTATCTGGAGTCTGGCGAATGATTACAGGAATGCTTCGTAGCCCCGCTAATTTTGCTGCACGGAAACGGCGTTCACCCATTACTAATTCATAGCGACCGGGCGATGTTTGTCGAACAACAGGTGGTTGCAGGATCCCAATTTCTTTAATTGATGCAACGAGTTCTGCCATCGCCTCTTCATTAAAAACAGTTCGAGGTTGTTTTGGGTTCGGAGAGATTGAATCAATTGAAACTTCATTCTGTTGTGCAACTTCATTTCCACCAACAGTAAGAGATGTTGGGATAAGTGCATCTAGGTTTGTGCCTAATCCCCCGCGTTTTGCACTCATGCAATTTCACCGCTTTGTTTTAACTTGTAATTAATGCTGACAACATTTGAATCAAAAGCTTTACCGCGATCCGCAATTTCTCGCGCAACTTGCATGTAAGCAAGTGCTCCTGGTGAAGTTGGGTCATATGTCATGACGGTCTGTCCATACGACGGTGCTTCTGATACGCGCACTGCACGTGGAATTGGAATATCAATTAATTCATTTGGAAAGTGTGTACGAACACTTGCAGCAACATCATTTGCAAGACGCGTGCGACCGTCAAACATTGTTAGAAGAATTGTAGAAAGCTCAAGTGTTGAATTTAAACGCTTTTTAACTACTTGATATGTTTCTAATAATTGAGTTAAGCCTTCAAGTGCGTAGTACTCGCATTGAATAGGAATCAATAATTCTTTTGCCGCAGCAAATGCGTTGACAGTTAACAAACCTAAACTTGGAGGACAATCAATAAAGATGTAGTCGTAGGGATTGCCTTCTTTAATTTTTAAATTTACTAACTCATCGATTGCTTCTTTTAAGCGCAATTCGCGAGCAACCATTGAAACTAAATTAATTTCTGCTTGCGCCAATGCTGTATTAGATGAGATGCAATCAAGGGAAGGAAAACCTGCAACTTTTTGTACAACAGATGCAATGTTTGCCGAGCCCATCAATACTTCATAAATTCCATCATTAGCACGGTGTTCAACACCGAGTGCCGTGGAAGCGTTTCCCTGTGGATCTAGATCGATAACTAAGACGCGCAAACCACCCATTGATAGCGCTGCAGCAACATTGACAGTTGTGGTGGTTTTACCGACCCCGCCTTTTTGATTGGCCACAGTGAAGATCCGAAGGTGCTCAGGTTTGGCCATCGGCTCTTTTAGACGGCGAACCCCGATGACCTGCTTTGTTTCACGTGAATCATCAGAAATGCCCTCAACCATGCGCGTAGTTAAGCACCTTTAAGTACTTCAACTATTCGGGCCGGCTCTATGCCCTCTAAAGAAATTTCATGCAAGCGAGATCCAGGCACGGTTGCCATCTCAGCAGCGGCATTTTCGCCCTTCATGGCTAGCAAGGATCCCCCGTTTTTGATTAAGTGCCAGGAGATCTTCTTTAGTTTTTCAAGGGGCGCCACAGCTCGGGCTGTTACGTAATCCGCGCTCTTCTTCACACTCTGGGCTTGGCCTCGAATAACGGTAATTTCTGTGCCGGCTGTCGCCTCTTCAAGAAAGTCCACCCTTCGTTGAAGGGGTTCGATTAGTGTCACCTTTAAATCAGGGCGGGCCAGGGCAATCACAATTCCTGGCAACCCCGCACCTGATCCAATATCAAAGACCGTCGCCCCCTCTTTGAAAAGGGTGGTGACAGGTAGGCAGTTAAAGATATGGCGTTCCCAGATGCGGTCGGCTTCGCGGGGGCCAATCAAGCCACGTTCAATTCCAGCCCCTTCAAGAAGGGCGGCGTATGCGGTAATAGCCCTTACTGAGCTGGGAAAATACCGCTCGATGAGGGTTTCACGTGAAACCTCCATAGATTTTAGGCTGGGTAGATAACTACGTAGCGATCTGGGTCTTCACCATCAGATTCGCTCGTCAACCCTAGGTCCTGGATCGTGTCGTGGATGATCTTGCGTTCAAAAGCGTTCATTGGGTCGAGTTTGATCGACGCCCTTGTTGTTTTGGCCTTTTCGGCCATCTTTTCAGCGAGTTTTTTGAGTTCTGCTTTTCGTCCAGCACGGAAGCCCTCGATATCGAGCATGAGGCGGCTGCGATCTCCAGTTGAAGTCTGAACCGCTAGGCGGGTTAACTCCTGAAGAGCGTCCAGGACTTGGCCTTGATCTCCGACGAGGTGATTGAGTTTGCCACCGACAATCGCAAGTGCCGCGCGACCATTTTCTACGTCAATATCAATATCACCATCGAGATCTGCGATATCCAATAGACCCTCTAGGTAATCCGCTGCGATGTCGCCCTCTTCTTCGAGTTTGGCCGCGCTCTTCGGTGCCTTCAGATCTGCGTTCGGATCAACCTTTACCTCTTCAACTACTTCTTCAACAGCTTTGCTTTTTGCCATTTTTATCCTCGCCACCCATAGTGGGTTTGTAGTGGTTTAAGCCTTTTTGTACCGATATGTACCGTTATATCGTCCTTATTTCTTCTTCTTCTTTTTTGATTTTGGTTGCTGGCGCTGGCCTTTAACGTCGCCCTCCGGTTGGGACTCGTCGATGGTTGTGCCCTCAATAGCAGTTCCTGCTTTGCGTGCCTTTTTATGTTGTAACTCTTCATACGCTGGTGATCCCGGTGTTGGGTTTCTCTTAATTACATAAAACTGTTGGCCCCATGTCCATAAGTTTGTTGTTGACCAATAAATAAGAACACCAATTGGAAAGTTAACACCTGAGATTGCGAAAATAACTGGGAATAAATACAACATAATTTTTTGCTGTTGCAACATCATGTTGTTGCTGGAATCCATCTTTGGCATTCCTTTAACCATCAACTGACGTTGTGTTGTAAATGTTGTTAGTGACATAAATGCAATCAATAGCACGGTAACAATTTTTACAGTGGTGCTTGAAGATCCTAAGAATGTCTCTGAAATTGGTGCACCAAAGAATCTTGCCTGTGCAGCATTAACAACATCTGCTTGTGTAAGAACACCGTGTTTAACTGGTGGGTTTTTTCCAATTCCATTGAGTACTGTAAAGAGTGCAAAGAAGATTGGCGCCTGTGCCAGGATTGGAAAACAAGAAGCTAGTGGGTTTGTCTTATGCTCTTTATAGAGCTTCATCATCTCTTCAGATTGCTTCTGACGATCATCTTTGTACTTTGCTTGAATCGCCTTCATTTGTGGTTGAAGTGCGGTGAGCGCACGTTGGCTTTTAATCTGTTTTACAAAGAGCGGAATTAAAATAATACGAATAAGAATCACAAGACCGATGATGGAAAGGCTCCAGGTAACACCGCTGGTTGAACCAAAGATTGGCGCTAATAAACCATGGATCGAAATAATGACCCAAGAAACAGCAGTATATAAGGGGTTTAGGATCGTGTTCATATTTAGATTCCCACCTTCTGTGATTTCATAATTACATAATCAACGCCACCATGTGACCATGGGTTACAGCGCAATAGCCGCCATGCAGCCATCGCAACTCCTTTTAATCCGTACTCTTCGATTGCGGTTGCGGCATATGATGAACATGATGGGAAGTATTTACAACGCGGACCAAATGCTGGTGAAATCCATCTCTGATAAAAATGAATTAGGCCGACTAAAAGAATTTTCATTGGGTGGCCGCCTGATTTGATTTCTTAATTAAACGATTAATTATTTCTGAAACCTCTGTGTTGGTTTGTGCTTTTTCGGCCTTTCCAATTGCTCGCAACACAAAGAGTGATCCTTTAGGCAAGGCGGAAATATTCTGCGCGATTGCATGACGAGCTTTGCGTGCGATGCGGTGACGAAGCACAGATCCTCCAACGCTTTTGCTAATAATTAATCCAGCTTTGGGGCTTTCATTAGTACCTGTGAGATAGAGGTATCCAACAAAAAATTCAGTCGCTGCGCGGTGACCACTTTTGGTCGTACGAGCAAAATCTGAACTTTCTGTTAAACGCGCGCTTTTAGTAAGCACAAAGTTCTTCGAACTCGATTAAGCCGAAAGTCGTACGCGACCTTTTGCGCGGCGAGCAGCGAGTACAGCGCGGCCTGCACGTGTAGCCATGCGAGCGCGGAAGCCATGCTTCTTTGCACGACGGCGCGTATTAGGCTGGTAAGTGCGCTTAGTCATTTCGAACTCCTTCTAATCAAACAAATCTAAATCGGGCCATAAATGCGGGGGAAGTGCGGTAAGAGGGGTAACGGTAGAGGTCTGGGGATAACCCGGTCAAACTGGCCCTGGGGGTCATTTTAAGGTTGAGAGTTGTGGATAACTAGTTGCGCTTTTGGCCAAATGGCTCTACTTTTCGCTCTCCTCCACAGGTTTTGACCCCTTAAAAAGGCTCAACCTACGGTTTAGGACACAGCCTGTGGATAACCATGTGGACAAGAGCTTTTTAGGGAAAAGGTGCGAAATGGCCGTTATTGAGATGGAACTAACCGATCTCTGGGGCCGTGTTATCGACGTTGTTGCAGCCGATGCGCCACAACACCGCGCATTTCTTTCACTGACTAAACCACTTGGACTTTTACAAAGTGATGGAACAACAAATTTATTAGTTGCCGCACCAAATGCTTTCGCTAAAGATGTTCTTGAGACTCGTCTTCGCGCATTAGTTAGCGAAGTGCTCACCCGCGAACTAGGTGAAAAAACAAATATCGCTGTCACGATTGATGAAACTCTTGAAGCCACAGATTTACCGGCCCCTGATGTTGATATTGAAATTGTTCCTGCTCGCGCCGGCACTGGAAGAGAAGATGTTGCGACACAGATTTCATCTAAAAATACTGAGTCTTCACAATTAAACCCCCGTTATATTTTTGAAACTTTTGTTATCGGTGCATCAAATCGTTTCGCACATGCAGCTGCGGTCGCTGTAGCCGAAGCGCCAGCAAAGGCTTACAACCCACTCTTTATTTATGGAGAGTCTGGGCTGGGAAAAACCCACTTATTACACGCTATTGGAGCTTATGCAAAAGAGCTATATGGCCATGTCCGTGTGCGTTATGTATCAAGTGAAGAGTTCACGAATGACTTTATTAATTCGATCCGCGATGATAAGGCTTCTGCTTTTCAACGTCGCTACCGCGATCTAGATATTTTGCTCGTTGATGATATTCAATTCTTAGAAAACAAAGAGCGCACTCAAGAAGAGTTCTTCCATACATTTAACACTTTATATAACGCCAACAAACAAATCATTATTTCTAGCGACCGCCCACCAAAACAATTAACAACTCTTGAAGATCGTCTTCGTTCCCGATTTGAGTGGGGATTAATTACTGATATTCAGCCACCTGAATTGGAGACTCGAATTGCGATTCTCCGTAAAAAGGCTGCGCAAGATAAATTGAATGCCCCAGATGATGTACTCGAATACATCGCTTCGAAAATTTCTACAAATATCCGCGAATTAGAAGGTGCGCTCATCCGCGTCACTGCTTTTGCAAGCTTGAACCGTCAAGGCGTTGATTTAGGTTTGGCAGAAATCGTTCTTAAAGATTTGATCCCAAATGACGCATCCTCAGAAGTAACGGCTGCAACAATCATGGCCCAAACGGCTTCGTACTTCAGTCTTACAATTGATGACCTTTGTGGCACTTCTCGCTCCCGGGTGCTGGTGAACGCTCGCCAGATAGCGATGTATTTATGCCGTGAGTTAACCGAGCTCTCGCTTCCAAAAATTGGCCAAACTTTCGGCGGCCGCGATCACACAACTGTGATGCACGCTGATCGCAAGATTCGCCAACTTATGGCAGAGCGACGTTCTATCTATAACCAGGTGACAGAGCTGACAAATAGGATTAAACAACAGGCGAGAGCGTAAAAAGTCCAAATTTTCCCATTTAGGGGTGTTTACCCCCAGTATGGGGAAAACTTGTGGATAACTGTGGGGATCTAACCGATTTCTGTGGGTAACTACCAAGTTATATGAGTGGCACGGGAGAGAAAGGGGTTGTGGGATGAAGTTAGCGCGCGTTACGCACACCTTCACCCACAGAAAAAGTGGAAAAGTTCAAGGCTTTGAACTGGGCTTTTACTCTTTACCCACAGATAACGCGCTAGTTACTACTACTACCTTTATATATAAGAATTCAACCTGTAGAGAACTTTTGGAACATCAAACAAAACAAAACAGTACGAAGAGAGGTGCGGCGTGAAATTCACCGTCGAACAATCAGCTTTAGCAGATGGCGTTAACTGGGTTTCACGATCCTTATCCACGCGCCCAATTATGACCGCGCTCCTAGGAATTGTTATTGATGCAAGCGGTGACGAAGTATTTTTATCAGGGTCAGATTTAGAGACATCTAGTAAAGCTCACTTCACTGCCGACATAAAAGAAAAAGGAAAAGTTTTAGTACCTGGAAGATTACTCGCAGAAATAACACGTTCTCTTCCCAATAAACCAATTTCAATTTCGTTAGATGGTTCCAGAGTTTTAGTTACATCCGGGTCAGCAAAATTTACACTTCCAACTCTCTCACTCACAGATTACCCAAACCTCCCAGAGTTGCCAGAGCCAACAGGAACAATTCCTAGCGATACTTTTGCAAACGCGGTGGCACAAGTTGCAATTGCTGCAGGGCGCGATGATTCACTACCAACACTTACTGGTGTACACATTGAAGTAAATGAAAACACAGTCACTTTGGCCGCAACAGATCGTTACCGTTTAGCCGTTCGTGAAATCCAATGGCAACCGTCACAACCTGGTGTTTCAACAACAGCGTTACTACGCGCTCGCACAATCGCAGATGCCGCTAAATCTCTTACTGGTGTAAAAAATGTTTCCGTTTCCCTTGCACCAAGTGCCAGCAACGACCGACTCGCTGGTTTTTCAGGAGATGGCAAAACAATGACATCGCGGATGTTGGACGGAACCTTCCCTCCATATCGACACTTATTACCTCAAGACATCACAAGCACTGCGGTTATTGAAGTAGCACCATTTTTAGATTCAGTTCGCCGCGTCGCACTCGTTACAGACAAAACAGTTCCATTACGTCTTGAGTTTGCAAACGCACAACTCTCACTAGAAGCAGGCGCGGGTGAAGATGCACAAGCGACCGAGGTTCTAGATATTTTATTAACAGGGGAACCAATATTAATCGCTTTTAACCCAACATATTTAGCAGATGGCTTACAAGCAGTAGGCACGCCATTTGTTCAAATTTCATTTACCGGATCAAGTAAGCCAGCAATCTTGATGGGTAAAACAGAGCCCAATTCAGCCGCAATTGAGAACTACCGCTACTTATTAATGCCAATGCGCTACGCCTCATAAGGCTCGCATGCGTATTAACAAGTTAGAACTCACTAACTTCCGCTCCTACAAAGAGTTGTCACTGGAGTTTTCACCAGGAGTCTCTACTTTTATAGGCGATAACGGCTGCGGTAAAACAAATATCGCCGAAGCAATTATTTATTTATCTTTTCTATCATCCCACCGGGTATCAAATAACCAACCACTAATTACCTTAGGTTCTGAACAAGCCATCATCCGAGCAGAGATAACTCGAGAAGATCGAACCTTGCAAGTAGATTTAGAGATCAATTTAAATAAAGCAAATCGCGCTCGCTTAAATCAAAATCCCACACGCAGCCAACGCGAAATATTGGGCGCTTGCCAAGTCATTTATTTTTCTCCTGAAGATTTAGATTTAGTGCGCGGAGATCCCGGCAACCGCCGCGATTTCTTAGATAAATTACTTATAACCCGGACCCCTCGCATTGCAGGTGTTATTGCAGATTATGAACGTGTTGTTAAGCAACGAAATGCGCTTCTTAAAACTCGATCATCTGCCAATGCGTTAGCTCCGTGGAGTGAACAACTAATAAACTTCGGTGCGCAATTAAGTGCAGAACGCATCGCTTTAGTAGAAGCACTAAACCCGTGGGTTGCACAAAATTACGCAAACCTAAATGAGGTGAAGGCTGCAAGTATTAGTTATAAATCAAGCACAGAGGGATTAACTACAAACACCGCAACAAACACACAACTTCTCACTGATCGCTTAGCCGAAGTTTCTTATCAAGAAATAGAACGCGGTGTAACACTGATTGGACCACACCGAGATGATTTACATTTACAACTAGGAGACTTTCCAGCCAAAGGGTATGCAAGCCATGGAGAATCGTGGTCTATTGCTATTGCATTACGAGTTGGCTCATTTAACTTATTAAAATCAGAGGGCGCCGAACCAATTCTCATTCTCGATGATATTTTCGCTGAACTAGACACGTCGCGCCGTCAACAATTAACATCAGTTGCACAAATGGCAGAACAAACAATTATTACCGCAGCTGTTGAGAGTGATTTGCCCACGGAGTTACTAACTGAGAAATACCATGTAACTCCTGGCGCAGTTAAGAAGGCGAGAGGTTAATGGCAAAACGTGATCTCGCCATAGATTTATTCCGTTCTTTTAAAACCGGAATAATTAAAAAAAGAAAAGTTATTGAAGTTCGAAATAACACAGCAACAGACCCACAATTATTAGGAGATGTCTTAACAAATCTTATTGAAGAACGAGATTGGAAATCTGGTGTCGCAGAAGGTTCACTTTTCACACAATGGGCTGCAATTGTTGGTGCCGACATCGCGCAACACGCATCACCAGTTTCAATAAATGAAAGCGTTTTAACAATTCAAACAACATCAACTGCGTGGGCAACACAATTAACACTTGTAAATAATGAAATTTTAAAAACAATTCAAAATAACCCGTTCGGTGCAACAATTGAATCAATTGCAATTATTGGTCCAAACACTCCTTCATGGAAGCGCGGCATCAGATCTACACGTGATGCTCGGGGCCCACGCGACACCTATAACTAAAAGCCAAAAATAGGCTCAACCTAGTAGCCACCCTCAACCTGTAGATTTACCCTCGGCTATACCCACTCCCACGCCTTATTTGCGCTAAACCTGAACAGATTTACCACTAGGATTAGCAGCGTGCACGTGGGGAATTCCCACCCAGCGGCTTTTAGAGGAGTTTCATGCCAGGCAAAAGCGGTAATTACGACGCTAGCGCGATCACGGTTCTCGAAGGCCTTGAGGCTGTCAGAAAACGCCCAGGTATGTATATCGGATCTACTGGTGAACGCGGACTACATCACTTAGTTTACGAAGTAGTCGATAACTCTGTCGACGAAGCACTCGCTGGTCACTGCGATGAAATAAATGTAACTCTCATGGCCGATGGCAGTGTTCAAGTCATCGATAACGGTCGCGGAATTCCAGTGGACATGCACCCTGTTGAGAAAAAACCCGCTCTCGAAGTTGTACTTACTGTTTTACACGCAGGTGGAAAATTCGGCGACAGTGGTTATTCAGTTTCTGGCGGCTTACATGGTGTTGGTATCTCTGTTGTTAACGCTTTAAGTTCTGATCTCTCTGTTTTTGTACAACGAGATGGCTTTCATTGGTCTCAGAGTTACAAACTCGGAGTTCCAACAGCTCCCCTTAAACAAGGCGAAGCATCAACTACATC
>CAFBLY010000003.1_pt1 | contig 26907 bp, 27 predicted proteins | sample 7268321 | NCBI WGS metagenome assembly CAFBLY01 (sample SAMEA6814047, study PRJEB35770) | freshwater metagenome | biome: Freshwater; feature: Freshwater reservoir; material: water | place: Czech Republic | collected 2017-05-23 | depth 30m m | reverse complement strand
GTAGCAGAAGCACTTGCCGGCGCTGTGATTTATATTCTGGCAAAGCAGGATCTAATTACTCTGGACGGGCAGTCGCAAGGAATTTTGTCGGTGTTGGTTATTGGTGGTGCAACCGATTATGCACTTTTGTTGATTGCCCGCTACCGCGAAGAACTTCACCATTTTGATTCAAGATTTGATGCAATGAAAGTTGCCTGGCGTGGGGTTGTAGAACCAATCATCGCTTCTGGCAGCACAGTAACTCTTGGATTACTTGTCCTACTTTTGTCGCAGCTGAGTAATACGCGTGGCCTTGGCCCAGTGGGAGCAATTGGAATAGTTGCTTCAATGATTACTGTTTTAACGCTATTACCTGCATTGCTCGTGGTATTCGGGCGTTGGATATTTTGGCCAAGGGTGCCACGTCACGATGATAAAGATGAAAAACTCACTGGACTGTGGTCAAAGGTGGCTAATGCAACAGCGAATAGTCCGAAGAAATTTGCAATCGTTACGACGGTAATTCTTCTGGTTTTCGCTGGATTCATCACAACTCTCAAAGCAAGTGGTATTTCAACAACAGAAGGCTTCACATCACGTCCTGATTCGCTAATTGGTCAAGACGTTTTGCTTGAACATTTCCCAGGCGGACAGAGTCAACCCACTCAAATTTTGATTACGGAATCCAAAGTGTCCGAAGCGATCGCGGCACTCAAATCAATTGAGGGAGTTTCCAGCGTTGTGCCAGAAGTTGATGGTCAAGTGTTACCGGGTCAACCAATGCCAGCAATAAAAGTTATCAATGGCAAGGTAGTTCTGGATGCCACATTGAATGTGCCGGCAGATTCCAAAGAAGGACGTAATTTAGTTCCGGTGATTCGAGATGCTGTTCACTCAATCGATTCACAATCACTAGTGGGCGGAATTAGCGCAACTTTTTATGACCTTAATGTTGTAGCAGCTAACGACCGCAATTTGATTATTCCAATTGTGCTGTTTCTTATTGCAATTATTCTTGGACTACTACTTCGCAGCATTGTGGCAGCTGTAGTCCTTTTGGTCACAGTAATTCTTTCTTTTGTCGCCACCCTTGGAGTATCTGCGCTTGTCTTCAACCACATCTTTGGTTTCGCGGGAGCAGATACTGGTTTCCCACTTTTCACATTTATCTTCCTTGTAGCACTCGGTATTGACTACAACATCTTCTTGATGACTCGTGTGCGTGAGGAAGCAATCAAAATCGGAACCATTGCGGGTGTGACAAAGGGCGTAACAGTCACAGGTGGAGTCATCACTTCTGCTGGTGTTGTTCTGGCAGCTACTTTCACAGTCCTAGGGGTACTCCCATTAGTCGCGTTAGCTCAAATTGGATTCGCAGTGGCCTTTGGAGTGTTACTCGACACCCTAGTTGTTCGCTCAATTCTGGTTCCTGCTTTGGTTCATTTGCTTGGACCAAAAATTTGGTGGCCTTCAAAACTCAAGAACTAGTTCTTTGCAGCAGTTTCATCAAGGACTGGAAATGAGGGATCGTGCCTAATAAAGTAATTGTTATTGGTGCGGGGTTAGCTGGACTTAGCGCTGCGATTACATTACAGAACGAAGGTGTTTCGGTTACTGTGCTTGAAAGCAGCGATCGTCCAGGTGGTCGCGTAACAAGTGATGTTATTGATGGATTTATCTGTGACCGTGGGTTCCAACTTATCAACGCGAATTATCCAGAGATTCAGAGATTGGGAATCATCAAGGATTTTGAATTTATCTCTGCTTCTTCAGTTATAGAAGTAGCACGAGATGATAAACGCATCCGAATCGGTGACCCCAGGGAAGCTTTTTTCTCAGTATTTAATTCAGAGACTGGCTCCCTACTCGAAAAAATGAGAATCATTAAGTATCTATTGCGTCGCAAAAATGTTGCGAGCGTGGGTGAAGAACTTAAAATGAATGGAATCGGAAAAACGTACGAGCGAGTTCTCCGCCCATTCTTGACAGGAGTTTTTCTTGCTGATCCCTTATTGGTAAATGCAGAGTACGGACGAACTACCATTAAGTATTTTGTTTCAGGGAACTCGGGACTTCCTGAGCAGGGGGTTAAAGTGTTTTCAGAATCTTTGGCATCAAGAGTGAAAACTATTGAATATGGTGTCCAAGTAAATTCGATTAAGAAGAATGTTCTAAAAACTTCGCGAGGTAGATATGAAGCCGACGCCATCATTGTTGCAACTGATGCTACGACAGCGGCGCAATTGCTAGATCTAACTGATGTTCCCCAGCTTGTGGGGTGTACGACGTGGTATCACTCGACGAATGAAGCTCCTACGCAGAGTACATCGCTGATTGTTGATAGTCAAAATCGTGGTCCTTTAGTAAATACGATTGTTATTTCAAATATGGTTCCAAGTTATGCACCTGCGGGCAAATCATTGATTTCGAGTACCAGCATTTTGCCTACTACTGAATCAGAAGTTCGCAGACATTTAGCAATACTGTACGGAACTGATACAAGAAAATGGAAGCTTGTTGCAAAGTATGAAATTCCTAGTGCGCTTCCGTTATCAGGACTTGACCACGACACGTTATCAAGTGCCCATGTGCGTGATTCAATTTATATTGCTGGAGATTACAAAAGTGCTCCGTCGCAAAATGGTGCTTTGCTATCAGGGCGTTTAGCGGCCCTATCTGTATTAGTCGACTAGGGCAGCAAGAGCTGGTGCAATATGCGGATAATCAAAAACAAATCCGGCATCGAGAAGTGCTTGTGGCATCACTTTTTTAGATCCTAAAATTTCAGAAGAAAATCCACCCAAAGCAATCTTTAATGCGAATGCTGGCGCAGGAAATAGTGCTGGTCGATGCAATGCGCGCGCTAACCCAGCGGTGAATTCTTGATTGGTTACGGGATTTGGAGAGGTTAAATTCAGCGGACCTTCAATTTTACTTTCAAGAGCGAGTACGATTGCACGAATTTGGTCGTGCAAAGTTATCCACGACCACCATTGTTTTCCATTTCCTAATTTCCCACCTAAACCAAATCTAAACATAGGCAACATGCGTCCTAAAGCTCCACCAGTTGGATCAAGTACTAATCCTGTGCGAAGTTTGACAGTGCGCACATCTTGAACCAAATCAGCTGCACCTTCCCATTCGCGACAGACTGCGGCAAGAAAATCTTCACCAGCACGATCTGTTTCGATCACTGCCCGGTTGCCAGTTTCACCATACCAACCAATTGCACTAGCACTTATGAAAACTGATGGTTTAACGATGTTTACCGCATTGGCAATTGCAGTGGTACCAAGCAATCGTGAATTAAGAATTTCGCTTCTATATTTCTTGGTCCATCGCTTATCTCCAACGCCGGCCCCAGCTAAGTGAATAATTGCATCAACTCCAGCTAGTGCTTCCAGATCAACAGTTCCTGATTGCGGGTCCCATGTAATTTCTTCTGCTGAGCGACTTGGTCTGCGGACGAGTTTTTGAACTGTGTAACCTTCAGATTTGAGATGACCAACAAGTGCACTACCGATCATTCCGGATGCTCCGGTAACGGCAACGCGCTGCATTGTCGGCATTAGAGACCTAGGTCCGATTCAAACGCGCCGTGTTCGAGACGTTCCTTAAGTGTTACTAAGAATCGAGCTGCATCTGCACCATCGACAACTCGGTGATCATATGAAAGTCCTAGATAAACCATTGAACGAATTGCAATAGTTTCTCCGCCATCTTCGCCGCGAACGACCATTGGTCGCTTAACAATTGCGCCTAAGCCAAGAATTGCAACCTGAGGTTGATTAATGATCGGAGTATCAAATAGCGCACCGCGACTGCCAGTATTTGTGATTGTAAATGTTCCGCCACCTAATTCATCTGGTGAAACTTTGTTATCGCGAGTTCGCGCCGCTAAGTCAGAAATCTTTCGTGCGATTCCGCCCATGTTTAGATCACCAGCGTTGTGGATAACAGGTACAAGCAAGCCACGCTCTGTATCAACTGCTATACCTAGATGTTCTGCACCATGGTAGGTAATTTGATCTCCTTCAACTGATGAGTTAAGTACAGGGTGAACCTTGAGTGCTTCACAAACAGCCACTGAAAAGAATGGTAAGAATGAGAGTTTCACACTTTCACGCGCTTCAAATGAAGCCTTCGCACGATCACGCAAGCGAGAAATTTTGGTTACATCTACTTCTATGACCGTCGTTAACTGGGCGCTCACTTGAAGTGATTCAACCATTCGTGCCGCAATAACTTTGCGCAAACGTGACATCGTCACTGTGGTGCCACGCAATGGTGAAGCTGCTACTGGCGATGATTTTGCGGGAGTAGTTGGTGATGCCTGCGTAATAGGAGCGCTCTGAGTAACAGATGGTTTTGCAGCTGCTTGAACATCTTCTTTTCGAATTCGACCACCAACACCGCTACCTTGAAGAGTTGAAAGATTTACACCGAGTTCTGCTGCTAATTTTCTAACAATAGGTGTTACGTATGCGTCGACGTTTGTGGCAACTGATGTGGCAATGGGTGCAACTACTGGCGCAGCAACTGGAGCAGCTGGAACAGCCACTGGTGCTGACATAACTGGGGGAGTTACTGGAGCAGCTGGCACAACAGGTGCTGCGCCATTCGTTGTACCAATTAGTCCCAGTCGAGCGCCAACTAGAACGGTTGTATCGACTTGAACATCAATTGCTAAAAGCGTTCCAGCAACCGGTGAAGGGATCTCTGTATCAACTTTGTCTGTAGAAACTTCAAGTAGTGCTTCATCCATCGCAACCGCATCGCCAACATTTTTTAACCACCGTGTAACCGTGCCTTCGCTGACACTTTCGCCAAGTGCGGGCATCGTAATTACTGTTCCAGAAGAGTTTGGCGTCGCTGCCGCAACCGGAGCAGGAGTAGCAACAGGTGCAACAGGTGCGGGAACTACAGGAGCAGGAGTAGCAACTGGTGCAGAAGGTGTTGCAACAGGTGCAGCTGCTCCGTCAGCAATAACTGCAAGTTCGGCTCCAACTGCAACAGTTTGATCGACACCGACAACAATTTTTTGAAGTACGCCAGCTACTGGCGATGGAATTTCTGTATCTACTTTGTCTGTAGAAACTTCGAGCAACGGTTCGTCGACAGCAACATGATCGCCTTCTGATTTTAGCCAGCGTGTAACCGTTCCTTCAGTCACGCTCTCGCCAAGTGCTGGCATCGTTAGTGAAAATGTCATTGTTTTCTCCCTAGATTATCCGTGAGCATGAAGCGGTTTACCGGCAAGTGCCATGTGTGCTTCTCCCATGGCTTCTGAAAGTGTTGGATGTGCATGAATCAGTGGTGCAACGTCATCAGCGCTTGCTTCCCAATTAAATATTAACTGTGCTTCAGCCAGAAGTTCTCCAACACGAGAACCAACCATATGAATACCAAGCACTGGTCCATTTTTAGCAGCGACTAATTTAACCGAACCTGCTGTGCGCAAAATCTGTGCCTTTCCATTTCCTGCTAAATCGTAATTTAACTCAACAACTTCATAGCCACGCTCTTTGGCAACGGCAGTTGTCAGACCAACTGAAGCAACTTCCGGTTCTGAATACGTAACACGTGGAACGCCGTCGTAATTAATTGGACGAGGGTTTAATCCAGCGATCTCTTCTGCCACCAAAATACCTTCGCCAAATCCAACGTGAGCTAGTTGCAGAGTAGGAATCAAATCTCCAACAGCCCAAATTCCTGGCACATTTGTACGGCACTTGTCATCAACTAGTACATAACCGCGGTCCATCGAAATACCTTGTTCTTCATATCCTAGGTTTGCAGAGACTGGGCCACGACCCACGCTGACAAGGAGTACGTCGGCGCTGAATGTTTTTCCATCTTCGAGGGTGACAGTTACAACATCACCATTAATTGATGCGGACTGAAAGCGAACACCAAGTTCGAAATTAATTCCACGTTTCCTAAATGCACGCTCGAGCTGCTTGCTAGAAGATTCATCTTCCAGCGCAACAAGGTGAGATAAACCTTCGATAATTGTTACTTCTGCGCCAAATGACTTCCACACAGATGCGAATTCACAACCAATTACTCCACCACCAAGAACAATCACGCTCTTTGGAACATAATCCATTTTTGTTGCGTGATCAGATGTAACTATTTTCGTGCCATCAATTTCAAGTCCAGGCAAAGTTTTTGCATAAGAACCTGTTGCAAGGACAATGTTTTTTCCTGTGTATTTTTCTCCGTTAACTTCGACGGTGTCTTTTGAAATTAGACGTCCGTGACCTTCAATATAAGTGATGTTTCTAGATTTAACGAGACCCTGTAAACCTTTATGGAGACGAGCGATAACGCCATCTTTATAAGAATTAACAGCAGGCATATCCATGGATAGAAATTGTGCATTAACGCCAAAGTGGTTGGCATCTCGCGCACCATCTGCAATTTCACCTGAGTGCAGTAATGCTTTTGTTGGAATGCAACCTCGATGAAGACATGTTCCACCAAGTTTGTCAGATTCGATAAGTGCGACTGAAAGACCTAGTTGTGCACTACGAAGGGCGCACGCGTAACCACCGCTTCCACCACCAAGAATTACTAGATCGAATTGAGCCACTCGCGTAAACCTCCAACAATTTCAGGTTAGCCAATATCAATAAGGCCAGGCCAGATTGCACCCTGCCCCTATCTTGCCAGCCTTCGGGCTAGTTACCGAATTATCGAATTCTCCACCAAGCACAGCAGTGTGCGCAGTGCCACACCGGTGCCGCCAACTGGGGTGTATCCATGCGCTGTGGATTCGTTATAGGCAGGTCCTGCAATATCAAGGTGTAGCCACGGAACTTCTGGCTTAATAAAATCTTTCAGAAACAATCCAGCAACTAACATGCCGCCCATTCGATCACCAATATTTGCTAAATCTGCAACTGGCGAATCAAGGGATGCACGTAACTCTTGTGGCAATGGCATTGGCCAGAAAGCTTCGCCACTGTCTGTTGCCGCACTTATAAATCGAGTACTGAAGTCTTCATTATTTGTCATCACGGCACTTGTTCGTGTTCCAAGTGCAACAACTTGAGCTCCAGTAAGTGTGGCAACATCGATTAAACCATCGAGAGATTTTGTTTCTTGAGCCTTCACAAGTGCATCGGCTAATACAAGACGGCCTTCAGCATCTGGATTGAGAACTTCAACAGTTTTACCGCCATAAATTGTGATGATGTCGCTAGGACGAGTCGCGTTATCGCTGACCATGTTTTCTGCAAGAGGTGCCCAGGCTTCAACTGCAACTGGGATTTTAAGAGATGCAATTGCGAGTATGGCTCCACATACTGCCGCGGCTCCACTCATGTCAGATTTCATAGCTTCCATGCCGGCTGCTGGCTTAAGTGCTAAACCGCCAGTATCGAATGTAATTCCCTTACCTACAAATGCAAATGTGCGCCGTGGCTTTTTCGGTGTGTACTTAATATGAAGCAGGCGAGGAGGATTTGCCGAGCCTTGCCCTACACCGATAATTCCGCCATAGCCGCCACTCTTTAACTGTTTTTCATTTAAAACAATAACTTTTAGCCCAGCGGTTGCACCGCCCAATGATTTTACTGCAGCAGCAATTTTTTTGGTAAAGGTATCTGGAGTCAGATGTGAGGGAGGTGTATTAATTAAATCTCTTACAAGGTGTGTGTACGTAGCAATTATTTGAGCTCGCTTAAGCACATTTTTTGCCTCGATGTTTTTAGTGAATTTAGAATGAATCGAAATCTTAACCAGGGGCAATTTGCGTTCGGATTTTGTAGACCCTCGGAATTCATCAAAGGCATATGCACCAAGTGCTGCTCCTTCTGCAATTGCAGCAACCGATTCAATATTTGGAGCCGGTAAAGCAAATGTTGCTTCTGTAGTTCCGGCAAGGGCGCGAGCAGCTGACCCCGCAGCACGGCGTAGAGTTTCATGTGAATATTCTTTTTGCACTGGTCCTAATCCTGTGAAAACAATCAATTTTGTTTTTGTGCCAGGTATTTTGATCACTTCGTCGGATTTTCCTGTGGCTCCAAGCTCTGCGAGATGAGCAAGTAAAGTTCTCGTGTCCAGTGCCAAGTTGTTGGATTCGATACTTAATGCCGAAGCCTTGTTTGGATTAAATGAAAGTCCGACGACCAAGACACCGCTAGTTACGGCGCCGTCAGTAAGTGTTAGCGAGGACATTTTTCTCCTTCTCAATCCAGCAAGGTTTATTCTGCAAGGAGCACAGGTTATCGGTTGTGGCATCTTGTGTTGGGGTGGGAGTAGGTTGTGAATGTGAAAAATTCTCCTCTTCATCAAAAGCACCTCGATCTGCAAGCCAAGATGGCTGATTTTGGTGGCTGGTTGATGCCGATCGAATATCCGGGATCAGGAGTTCTTGCTGAACACGCAGCGGTTCGAGAACATGTCGGACTCTTCGATGTTTCACACTTAGGCAAAGCAAGTGTGAAAGGTCCAGGCGCATTAGATTTCCTTAACGAAATCTTAACCAATGATCTCAATCGAATTTCAGATGGCATGGCGCAATACACGATGCTGTGTAATGACTCCGGCGGAGTAATCGATGATTTAATCGCTTATAGGAATTCAACTGAAGATATTTTTCTCATTCCAAATGCATCGAATACTTCACAGGTCGTTGATGTGCTCATATCTAAAGTAATCCCCGGAATCGAAATTACAAACTTGCATACCGAATATGCGGTACTTGCATTACAGGGACCATCAGCGCCGCAAGCTTTACACTCGCTAGGTATTTCTTCACAACTTGATTACATGAGTTTTACGCATGTAAAAATAGCAGGGTGTAACGTAATTTTATGCCGAACCGGATACACAGGCGAGAGTGGTTTTGAATTATTGCCTACGTGGAAAGACGCCGAGAAAGTATGGGATGCACTTGTGCAAGCAATCACACCGCTAAATGGTTTAATTTGCGGCTTAGGCTCCCGCGACACTTTGCGAACTGAAATGGGTTATCCGTTACATGGCCATGAACTCTCACTAGAAATTACACCTGTTCAGGCATCTGCGTCATGGGCAGTTGGTTGGAAGAAAGAAAAGTTTGCGGGAGATGCAGTTCTTCGAAAAGAGCGCACACATGGCCCGCGCCGTTTTTTACATGGCCTTAAATCACTGGACCGCGCAATTCCGCGAGCCGGTATGCAGGTTAAAGATCTTGGAGGTACTGAAGTAGGAGTTATCACTTCGGGAACATTTTCTCCAACATTGAAAAACGGAATCGCACTAGCGCTCCTAGATTCCTCAATTTCGCTAGGAACGGTTGTCGTTATCGATGTCCGTGGTCGAGAATCTCAGGCTGAAGTTGTGAATTTACCCTTTGTCGAATCTCATGTTAAATAAATTAGTTCACTCTAATTAAAAACTATCTCCTGCTTTTAATTGTGGATGTGGGGTTCGCAGACGTCGCATCTGAGTAGATCGGAGCCATCCGTAGAGCCCAAGACCTTTAGTAGAAGTTCCTGGAAAACGACTACGAACTTCACGATTAATTTTAAGGGAGAGAAAAATTCCGTCTACCAAAGCGGTCAAAAGTACGGCGTACATAATTGCAATTCCACCGTACTGGAGAGCGGCTACAGGAAAAATTGAAAGTAATAAAACTACAAAAATAATAGGTAGGAAATATTCACCAATGGATTTTCTTGAATCCACAATATTTCTTACGAGTTTGCGGGCTGGTCCTTTGTCACGATGCGGTAGAGCACTCTCTTCGCCTCGCAAATAAGCAGCCCGTGTTGCATTTCTGGATGCACGTGTTTGTTGGCGTGCGCGTTTTTTCTCCTCTTTTGTTGAAGCAGGAGCAAGGGAAGAAACAATTCTCTTCGATTGCGCTTCTTTTCGTTTAGGAGTTGGACGGCCCTTTTTTGCAGATGCATCGGAAGTGTTAGACATAGGCGTAACTATAGAGCGAGCATTCTTTCTAAAGCGAGTTTTGAATACTTTGCCACTTCAGGGGCGACACGAATTTGGTTTACTACAGTGCCAGATACGAGGGATTCCATAGCCCATACCAAGTGTGGCAAGTCGATTCGATTCATTGTTGAGCAGTAACAGATGTCTTTATCCAGGAAGTAGATTTCTTTATCGGGATTTTTCTGTGAGATTCTTTGTACAAGATTGAGTTCGGTGCCGATTGCCCATTTTGATCCAGCCGGAGAAGCTTGAACTATTTGAATTATTTTTTCAGTAGATCCAACCCGGTCTGCAGCACTGACAACTTCATGAGTGCATTCTGGATGAACCAAAACCTGTACTCCAGGCACACGATTACGGATTTCATTTACGCTATCGATTGAAAAACGTCCATGAACTGAGCAGTGGCCACGCCACAAAATTACTTTTGCATTCTTAACTTGTTCTTCAGTAAGTCCACCCATGGGTTTCCATGGATTCCAGAGCACGCAATCCTCGAGTGAGAGACCTAGGGACAAAACAGCAGTATTTCTTCCTAGATGTTGATCGGGCAGAAAAAGAATTTTTTGACCTTGCGTAAATGCCCATTTCATTGCTGCTTCGGCATTTGATGAAGTACAAATTATTCCTCCATGCTCGCCGGTAAAAGATTTGATAGCAGCAGATGAATTCATGTAAGTAACTGGAATAACTTTTCCTGCTACGCCAATGCTCGCAAGTTCTGACCAACACTTTGAAACTTGATTAGCAGTTGCCATATCGGCCATTGAACATCCTGCTGCAAGATCCGGCAGAATTACTCTCTGGTGATCAGAAGTCAGGATGTCAGCACTTTCAGCCATGAAGTGAACGCCACAGAAAATAATATTTTCGACACTGCTTGCATTCGCTGCTTCTTGCGCCAACTTAAATGAGTCCCCAGTGATATCTGCAAATTCAATGACTTCATTGCGCTGGTAATGATGGCCCAAAACTAAGACATCTGATCCGAGAGTTTTACGTGCAGCCCTGGCGCGAGCAACTAGATCAGGATCACTTGCAGGTGGCAATTGGCCATCGCACGAAACGCCACGTTCACTGGCCAGATCGCTGCCTTGTCCAAGCAGTAGCAAGTCACTCAGGTTCACAGGTGCATTCTCTCTCATAATCTGTGTCCATGTCGCGCATAGTCGTGCAGTTCGCTAGGCTTAGCACGTACTCGAAAGGGAGAGAACATGAGCACAGAGACAAGCACTACAACAGGAATTCTTCTCACCGATAACGCAGCATCAAAGGTCGCTGCATTGTTGGCACAAGAAGGTCGCGACGATCTCAATCTTCGCGTTGCAGTACAACCTGGTGGTTGCTCTGGTTTGAAATACCAACTCTATTTCGATGATCGCAACCTCGAAGGCGACGTTGTCCGTGAATTCGGAGATGTTAAAGTAATTACCGACAAAATGAGCGATCCTTACTTGGCTGGCGCAACAATTGATTTTGTGGACACAATTGAGAAGCAAGGCTTCACAATTGATAATCCAAACGCCCAAGGCTCATGCGCCTGTGGCGATTCTTTTAACTAAGCCATCACCTAACTAGTATCACGCCATGCGAATTGGTGTAGCTGGCTCTGTCGGTCTTGATCATTTAATGACTTTTTCCGGAAAATTTACTGATTCACTCGTCGCCGGTTCACTTGAAAAAGTCTCGCTCTCTTTCTTAGTTGATGACCTCGATGTACGTCGCGGCGGGTGTGCTGCCAATATTTGTTTTGGCATGGGAATGCTTGGCCTTAAACCAATTTTGATTGCAGCAGTTGGTAAAGATTGGGCTGATTACGATGCTTGGCTCTCTCGACATGGCGTAGACACAGGCCACGTTTTGATTTCTAAAGAACTATTTACCGCGCACTTTATGGTGACAACAGATACTGAACTCAATCAAATCGCATCGTTTTTCCCTGGCGCAATGAGTGAAGCGCGAAATATTGAGTTGGTGCCTATTATGGAAAAAACTGGCGAATTGGATTTGATTGTAATTTCACCTGATGACCCAGAGGCGATGATGCGTCACAGCGAAGTTGCAAAAGCTCGCGGGATTGCAATTGCGGCCGATCCGTCCCAGCAGATGGCACGGATGGAAGGACATGAGATTAAAACTTTGATTGATGGAGCTTCATATTTATTTATGAATGAATATGAACTAGCACTTGCCATCCAAAAAACTGGCTGGAGTGATGCCGAGATTCTTTCTCGAGTAAAACATCGCGTTGTAACTCAAGGGTCAAAGGGTGCACGTATCGAATCAAAGGGTGGCGAGATGATCAAAATTGCGTGCCCTAAGGAGAATGGCAAAGTTGATCCAACTGGTGTGGGGGATTCTTTCCGATCAGGTTTTGTCGCTGGACTTTCGTGGGGTCTTTCACATGAAAGATGTTTGCAACTAGGGGCAATGTTGGCAACGTATGTCATTGAAACAAAAGGAACTCAGGAATATCGCTTTACGCCAACTGAATTTATTGAGCGTTTTCAAGGCGCCTACGGTGATTCCGCTGCGAAGGAAATCAGCGCTCACTTAGTTTAGTAATAACGAAAGTGCTCTCCGATATTTTCTCAAATTTATTTCCTGTCATTCGAGACCATGCTGATAAGTCCGGCTCAGTTGCTGGATCATCTGAAAGTAGAGTCACTTGATCGCTATGGCGCATAGTTGAAATCACTTTGCCCAATTCAATAATTGGTTGAGGACAACGCAAACTGCGGGCGTCAATTTCATTCATGAGCGTTGTTGATTTACATTTTTTGTAACGGATGAAATTAAGCCATCGATTTCTACTTGCGTCGTGTCAGGGTGGATAGTTATTCGGATATTGCCATGAGTCAGGACGCCCATAGCGGCCAGCACATGACTCGGTTCCAGGTTGTCTGCAGTACATGCCGATCCTGAGTCAACGCTGTAGCCATCGTTTTGAATTGCGCGAAGTAACTCTTCACCATTGCAATTGAGAAATGAAGCGCTGAGCATGTGGGGCATGCTGGAATTCAAAGATCCTGCAATATCTACATCTGCCATTTGCGAAAATGCACTTCTTAGTTGTTCATTAAATTTGCGAGCTTCAGTGCTTGCATCTTCAACTTCTGCAGAGAAATTTTCAAGTGCAACAGCACTTGCCAGTAGTAGTGGTAGCGAAACATCAAGATTTGGGTGCGCAGCGTTGAGATGGGGCAGGGGATTGCTCCATTGTGATGGTTTTTTGACAATCAAAAACCCAATACCGGATGGACCGTACCAAGACCTGCTATCGAATAGCGCTGTCGAAAAATCATCGACTAGTGGAACTCGTATTCCACTAGTTGTTGCGTCGAGAAAAATATGATCAGAGTTCACATCCGCAATAATCTCGTCGCATTTTTGAATCACTCCTGTTTCTGCATTAGCAATTTGCAAGGCCAGAACTGAATTCCTCCCCGCATTTTCTGCTGCAATTAGTTTTCCATCGAGGTCACTCTTCAATAACTGGTGAGGGGTTTTCGCGGCAATTGCAAAGACATCTTTACGATCGGTAGCTCCGTGAATCAAGGTTGATGAATTTAGAAGTAATCCTTGAATACCTAAAAAATAGCCAAGTGAAGTGGGTGAGATAGGCACAATTGAGTCGACAGATACTGCAAGCGCCTTGCCAATGGTTTCAAGGGCATTGTTTCGCAATTGAGCAGCTTTGGTGCTGGCTTGTGAAAGTTTTGCCGGGTCAGCCCAGCCACTTTCAAAGGCAGCAGAAAGCACTTCAAAAGCCTTGGGATGAAGAGGGCTCTCACTCTGGAAATTTCCTGTGACACGTACCACCAGATGAACGCTACTGGCAGGTGAGTGCGTTTTGGAAATGCCCCACTATTCTTAGGCCCATGTCCGCACGAAAAAAGCGATCCTTATCCCTAGCAGGAATAGTGGTCCCAACCGTATTACTTCTTACTGGTTGCTCAAAGGTTTCTGGACTTGGATTTGAAGAAGGAATAACAAGTGTTAATGATCAATCTTTATCCCTGTGGCAAGGTGCATGGATTGCAGCAGGCGTAGTTGGCGTATTCACTTTTATTCTCATTATTTGGCCGGCGATGTTTCATCGTCTCAAGAAAGATTCACCAGAATTTCCAAAGCAAACTCAATATAACGTGCCCGTAGAAATTCTCTACACAGTGATTCCGTTTATCATTGTTGCTGTTCTTTTTGTGTACACCATGCAAGCGCAAAATGTGATCACTGCTAAAACAACAGGACCAGCACATGAAATTTCAGTTGAAGGCATTCAGTGGTCATGGCAATTTGGTTACACCGAAGCCGGACCTGGTGCAGTCGTAACTGGCACACCTGCCCAACCGCCTACGTTATACCTGCCTCAAGGTGAAAAAATTAGATTCGCAATTACTTCAAATGACGTTGTGCACGGTTTTTGGATCCCAGCTTTTATGATTCAAATGCAGAACCTTCCTGGAGTTACAAATAAACTTGAATTTACGGCCAACAAATTAGGCACCTACCCTGGACGATGCAATATTTTGTGCGGACGCAATCACACACAGATGATTTTTAGTGTAAAAGTTGTTACTCCATCGGAATATGAGAGTTACCTAGAATCCCTGAAGGCGAGCACAGTATGACAACTTATGCAGAGCGTCCGGCGCTGAAACTTCCGACACAGGGAATAAAGCCAACCCGAAAAGGAAATGAATTCGTTAAGTGGGTTACAACAACAGATCATAAACGCATTGGTTATTTGTATCTCATCACAACTTTTGCCTGGTTCTTAATTGCTGGATTTTTGGCTCTGCTATTGCGTTCGGAATTAGCTCGTCCAGGATTACAGTTTTTGAGCAATGAGCAGTACAACCAAATTTTCACAATGCACGGAACAATTATGTTATTGCTCTTTGCGACTCCACTCTTCGTTGGATTTGCAAATGTAATTATGCCGCTGCAAATCGGTGCGGCAGATGTGGCTTTTCCTCGTTTAAATATGCTTTCTTATTGGCTATATCTTTTCTCTGGAATTATGGTCTTTGCTGGATTTTTAACTCCGGGTGGCGCGGCTTCATTTGGTTGGACTGCTTATGCCCCACTTTCTAACTCCGTGTATTCGCCAGGAATTGGCGCAGATCTCTGGATTGTTGGATTGGCAATCGGCGGTATCGGAACAATTTTAGGCGCAGTAAATTTCATCACAACGATTTTCACAATGCGCGCACCGGGTATGACGATGTTTCGAATGTCGATCTTTTCTTGGAACGTTTTACTAACATCCATATTGGTTTTACTCGCATTTCCGCCATTAGCTGTTGCATTCCTAGGGCTCGAATCCGACCGTTTGTACGGCACGCATCTATTTGATCCAGCCAACGGCGGAGCGATGCTCTGGCAACATCTTTTCTGGTTCTTTGGACACCCTGAGGTTTACATCTTGGCATTACCATTCTTTGGAATTGCGACAGAAATTTTACCGGTGTTTAGCCGTAAACCAATATTTGGTTACAAGGGTTTAATTGCCGCAACAATTGCAATCGCTGCTTTATCAGTTTCGGTGTGGGCTCACCACATGTTTGCAAGTGGTCAAGTGTTGCTTCCGTTTTTCTCATTTATGACATTTCTTATCGGCGTTCCGACAGGTGTGAAGTTCTTTAACTGGATCGGAACAATGTGGCGTGGCCACGTTACATTTGAAACACCGATGCTCTGGGTGATGGGCTTCCTCGTAACATTTTTGTTCGGTGGTCTAACCGGAATTATTTTGGCGTCGCCACCACTTGATTTCGCAGTTTCTGCATCTTATTTCGTAGTAGCGCACTTCCATTATGTTCTCTTTGGAACTGTAGTTTTTGCGATGTTTGCTGGATTTTATTTCTGGTGGCCAAAGATGACAGGGCGCATGCTCAATGAACGTCTTGGAAAGATTCACTTTTGGACACTCTTTTTTGGCTTCCATCTAACATTTTTAATTCAACATTGGCTCGGAATTAAAGGCTTCCCACGCCGTTACGCCGATTATTTACCAACCGATGGATTCACATTTATGAACACTGTTTCGACCATTGGCTCATTTCTGTTGGCTCTTTCAATGATTCCATTCTTTATAAATGTGTGGATTACGCGTAAGAGCCCATTAGTTGGTGTTGATGACCCATGGGGTTACGGGTCATCACTTGAATGGGCAACTTCGTGCCCACCACCACGCCATAACTTCACTTCAATGCCGCGCATTTCAAGTGAGCGCCCAGCATTTGATTTACACCACCCGCACATCAAAACTGAAGGGCACTAAGTTTTATGAAAACAAATTGGATGCTCTTTGCTGGGTTATCAATATTTTACGTGATTATCACCATTGTTTATTGGCAAGTAAATGGTGAAGCACTTGGTATTACAGGGTTAATGCTTTCAGCGGGTCTTGCCGGCATGATTGGTTTCTATGTTTGGTTTACACAAAAGCGAATCGGCTCAACACTCCCAGAAGACAACATAACGGCAGAGATTTCCGACGGAGCTGGCGAACTAGGATTTTTTAGCCCTCATTCATGGTGGCCATTGCCAACTGGATTATCAGCACTGGCAACTGGTTTAGGTTTAATAATCGGTTGGTGGTTCACTCTCATCGCAGTAAGCAGTTTAGTAATCTGCGTCATCGGCTGGGTTACTGAATATGAAAAACCTGCAACTTCACCAAGTCATTAATTATCTACTTCGCAGTTAAGAAATAATGAAGAAGTTCCGTGGGCTGTTACAAGCTTCTCATTTCATTCCTACATTAATCGTTACGAGCATCGCCTTTGCCTTTGGCGTACATTATTGGTGGGAAGGCCCAGCGTACGTAATTGCTTTTACTGTTTTTACAGGCCAGCTCGTGGTTGGGTGGAGTAATGATCTCTATGACTTCGCAGATGATCAGCGCCATGCACGTGGGAATAAACCACTTGTTTCTGGTCTGATATCAGAGACGTATTTGCGAAAATGGCTAATCTTCATGGTGCCATTTTCCTTTGTAGTAAATCTTTTGGGGCCGTTGGGTTTTAAAGGTGGCCTTCTTTATTGGCTTGGCATTGGATGCGGTGTTGCCTATAACTTTTATTTTAAATTTAGCGTGCTCTCACCGCTTCCGTACGCAGTTGCTTTTGCAGCCTTGCCGTCATGTATAGCAATTTCTAAATCTGTTATGCCTCCAGTATGGATGTGGCTTGGAGGAGCGGTTCTTGGATGTGCCGCGCACTTTATTAACGTAGTTAAAGATATGGACCAGGACCGTCAGAGTGCTATTAGAGGTTTACCTCAACGAGCTGGCAAGCGTGGATCTATTGCTATTGCTGCAGTTTTAATCGCAATAGCTACATTGATAATTTATTAGTGGTGTTCGATCTCTTTGAGATCTTGTGTCGAAACTTTAGGTGCAACTTCGGCGTTAGCCTCGCTCATCCGTGAGCGAAGTTTGTTACGAATTGCATCGGTGCGACGCACGCCAGCCTTATCGATTTCGGGCAACTCGAGAGGACCACTTTGTTCATGGTAAGTAAGTAACCATTTTTTCTCTGGTGATAATTCCTCGTGAACTTCAACAAATTCTCCGTGTGGAAGTCTGACCAAGCGCCCTGATTCTTTACCGTGCAAAACAAGTTCGCGGTCTGCACGTTGAAGTGAGATACAGATTCTCTTTGTAATTACAAATGCAATAGGTGGTAACACAATGATGCCAATGCGACTAAACCACATGATCTGATTGATACTTAGATGGAATTGCTGAGCAATGATGTCGTTGCCACCATTTATAAGGGCAATTAAAGTGAAAGTTAGGGCCATTGCACCGATTGCCGTGCGATTTGGAACATTGCGTGGACGATCGAGTAAGTGATGCTCTCGTTTATCGCCTGTAATCCAACTTTCGATAAATGGGTACAACGCTAAACCAGTAAACATGATGCCTGGAATAATTAGACCCGGAATAAGAATGTTCCACGAAATAGTGTGTCCAAAGGCATGTGTTTCAAGTGGAGGAGCCATGCGAACTAATCCGTCGAGCCAACCCATGTACCAATCGGGTTGGGAACCTGCAGATATCTGACCAGGTGTGTACGGACCGTATAACCAAATTGGGTTAATGGATGCGACGGCTGCAATAAAAGTTGTTACACCAAAGACTATGAAAAAGAATCCGCCAGCCTTAGCCATGTAGACAGGAAATAGGGGATAGCCAACAACGTTTTTCTCTGTGCGACCAGGACCTGGGTACTGTGTGTGCTTTTGGTACCAGACCAACATTAAGTGCACTGTAATCAGCGCTAAGAAAATTCCAGGAAGCAATAAAACGTGCACAGTAAATATTCGCGGAATAAATGCTTCTCCCGGAAATGCTCCACCGAATGCAAAGAAGGCTATGTAAGTTCCCACAACAGGCACCGCTTGAATAATTGCTTCGGCGATTCGAATTCCGGTACCTGATAGCAAGTCATCTGGAAGTGAGTAGCCAAGGAAACCTTCAACGATTCCAAGAGTTAAAAGTCCAACACCGATGATCCAGTTAAATTCGCGAGGTTTGCGAAATGCTCCTGTGAAGTACACACGCAATAAGTGAACAACGATTGCAACCATAAAGAAAAGCGCAGCCCAGTGGTGAATTTGGCGCATGAGCAGGCCGCCGCGAACTTCAAAAGAAATATGAAGTGTAGATGCGTACGCTGCAGACATCTTTAAACCAGATAGCGGTTGGTATGCGCCTTCATAAATAACTTCGCGCTGCGAAGGGTCAAACCAAAATGTTAAGAATGTTCCAGAGAGCAACAAAATAACAAATGAGTAGAGCGCAATTTCACCAAGTAAGAATGACCAGTGATCAGGGAAAACCTTATTGAGGTTTTTCTTCATCCACGCTGCAGCACCTGTTCGCTCATCTACATAATTTGCGACATTGCCTGCAATACGTTCACGTGCTGTCATGATGAGCGCTCCCAAAAACTAGGTCCAACGGCTTCATTAAACGGTTGCTTAGCTACGAGGTAACCCTCGGCATCGAGTGCTAATGCTAATTGAGGTAGTGGCCTAGCCGCAGGTCCAAATAAGACTTTTGCTGCCCGCGTTACGTCAAATGTTGATTGGTGACATGGGCAAAGCAGATGCTTGGTCTGTTGTTCATAGAGCGCAACTGCGCATCCCATGTGAGAACAAATCTTGGAAAAAGCGATGATTCCTTCGTGCGTCCAGGACAAGCGTTCTGCATCTAAATTAAATTCTTCTGGACGTAGGCGAATAAGTAGCACCGCATCTTTGCCAATGTCACTCAGAGTTCGGTGATCTTGACCCGGCAACATTGCAGGAAGAACTTGTGCAACTGCGCCAACTTCTAGGTCCTCAGGTTTAATTGGGCGATCACCTGGGTCGGTTACCAAGCGAGTACCAGCTTTCCAACTTGTTTTATTCAATGAATCCCCTGGTAGTGGACCTAAATCGCGCAAGAGTAAAAGCGGAGATAAACCAACTAAACCAAGTGATAAACCAAGTGAGCGTTTGATTAATGAACGCCGTCCCAAACCTGCGGCCGAGGCGCCTTCTTTTGCGGTTTTTACAAATTCTCTACGGTCATCATCTACGGAACGAAATTCATGTCGTTGCACAGTAACTTCGTTATCTGGCATAAGAGTTTTAGCCCAGTGAATCGCGCCCATTCCTATGAAGAATAGAGAGAAAGCTAAGCCGAGCCCTAAAAATAATTGATGTGCGTTCGTGCTTCCCATGATTGGCAAGAAAACAAAAATATCATCAGGAATAGCAATGTATGAAACTATGAAAAGTATTGTTCCAAGTGCTGATAGTAAGAAGAGGATGGCAACTTGACGTTCAGCTTTTTTAGCCGCAATCGGATCTGTATCTGTTTTGCGATGTACGTGCGGAGGAATACCAGGATCATCAATTGTCTCTAGGTCGTGTGCCATGTTTTCCTTATCTCGCCTTCATTGCAAGCCAGACTGCAACGCCAATTAATATTCCGATTCCAAGAGTCCACACAAGCAATCCTTCAGTTACTGGACCAACGCGTCCGAGTGATGCGCCGCCCAATGCTGGCTCTGCTTCTGCTGATTTAATCCATTTAATAATAGATAATTTTTCTTCAGGTGTAATAATTTTATCTGAGAAAACCGGCATTGATTGAGGACCTGTAATCATCGCTTCGTAAATATGCACGGGTTCAACGCCCATAACTGTTGGCGCATACTTTCCTTGAGTTAATGCGCCACCTTGACCAGCGAAGTTGTGGCACATGGCGCAGTTATTTCTAAATAATTCTCCACCTTCAGCAACGCTTCCATCACGTTCGTAATTGAGTAATTCATCGCCAGGAATCTCTGGGCCGGGTGCAAGGGATGCGACATATGCAGCAAGTGCTGCAACTTCTTGCGGGGAATACACGGGAGCTTTACGCATTGCTTGAGTACTCATATCTGCCATCGGCATACGTCCTGTTGCAACTTGGAAATCTACCGATGCTGCGCCGACACCAATTAAAGAAGGAGCAATTGCGCCGCCTTCTGCGTTAAGACCGTGACAAGACGAACAGCCTTTAAGAAAGATTTGCTTTCCTTCCTCAATGATTGCAGATCGCGCCAATGCCAATGAAGATTTATTTGGTGTTGCACTAGCGACTGAAAAAGTAGTACCGATACCTAGCAACGCAATTATGAGAAGCAAGGGTGCAGCCGCACGGTGTCTGCGGTACTTAGATAGTCGCTTCACTCTTATGCCTTTCGTTAATCACTAAAGTCATTTGATTAGGTAAATTGCTGAGAAGAGTGCGATCCAAACAACGTCTACAAAGTGCCAATAGTACGAAACTACGATTGCAGTAGTTGCTTGCGAATGTGTGAATCGTCGAGCTTTGGCCACGCGGATTAAAACAATTAGGAATGCAATGAGACCCCCAGTTACGTGCAAACCATGGAATCCAGTTGCGATATAAAAAATTGAACCGTATGCGGTGGATGAGAGTGTCAAACTTTCACTCACTAGGGCCGCGTATTCATAAATTTGTCCTGCTACAAAGAAAGCACCCATGAGAAAAGTAAGTGAGAACCATTCGCGCATTCCCCATTTGCTAATTTGGAAAAAGGAACCGGTTCTTTTGTTTTGAAAACGTTCGGCCGCAAATACGCCGAATTGGCATGTGACCGAAGATAAAACTAGAATGGTTGTGTTTGCTGCCGCAAAAGGAATGTTCAATAATTTTGAAGATTCGGTCCAAATTGATGGCCCTTGTACTGCGCGCGTTGTGAAATAAATCGCGAATAAACCTGCGAAGAACATCAGCTCACTAGAGAGCCAGACAATGGTTCCGACTGCGACCAGGTTGGGGCGAGAGATTCTGTGGGCCGTAGTTGCAGTAGACATGGGGATGATTATTCCTGCATTCCTCTCTGACTTCCACCGCCACGGACCTAGTTACCCGAGGCATTTTCGCTTTTCCTAGGTGAAACGGGTCACTAGAAATCCTTGCCCAAAAAATGGTCCGCCAGACAATAAGATACGAGCATGGAATTATCGGCTGGGACATCACTTAAAAAGAAGCAGATTGCTATTTATTCCGATGATAGCTCGGTGCGCGCTTCAATCGTTCTGGCTTTAGGAAAGCGAATTGCCGATGATTTACCAGAGCACGAAGTTCACGAATTTGCTACCGGTGCAGCGCTTCGTCAATACATCGATCGCAAATCTGCGGATGGCACTTTTAAAATCGACCTTTTTATTCTCGATGGAGAAGCAGCCCCTGAAGGGGGTCTTGGAATTGCTCGTCAATTAAAGGATGAAGTTTTTAATTGCCCTCCAGTCTTGGCAATTACCGGCCGAAAAGAAGATGCATGGCTTGCAGCATGGTCGAAAGCAGAAGCGTCAGTAATACATCCGATTGATCCCTTTACGCTTGCACGTACCGTCGCAGATTTATTGCGCTCTGGTTCACTTACTTCGGCGTAAATATTTACGAAAACCCACTCATGAATACGAGTTGGAAATCATCCGTTGCGGCACTCCAATCTGGGTTGGATTTAACAACGTCAGATGCGCAATGGTTCATGCGCGAAATTCTTGAAGGCCGCGCTGAGAGTTCAGATCTAGCAGCATTTCTTGTAGCGTTAAAAAATAAAGGTGAAACATCAGATGAGGTAGGCGCTTTTGTATCTGAAATGTTTAATCACAGTGCACCGATTAATATTGCTGAACGAGCGGTAGACACAGTCGGTACAGGTGGCGATGGCGCGCACACCATCAATATTTCAACAACGGCAGCAATTGTGGCTGCAGCCGCCGGAGCACGCGTGGTTAAACATGGCAACAGAGCCTCCTCTTCAAAATCCGGGGCAGCGGATTTATTGGAAGCGCTAGGTGTAAATATTTCACTCGATGGAAATGGAGTTGAAAAGAGCGTCCGAGAATTAGGAATCGGTTTTTGCTTTGCACAGAAATTTCATCCAGCAATGAAAAATGCTGCATCAGTACGTAAAGAACTTGGAATCCCAACTGTATTTAATATCCTGGGACCACTTGCCAATCCGGCAAAACCCCAAGCGGCAGCCATTGGCGTTGCAAATGAACGGATGCATTTAGTAATGGCTCAAGTCCTTGGCGATCGGGGCGTTGATGGATTTGTTTTCCGTGGCGACGATGGTTTAGATGAAATTACATTGGCGACCACAACATCTGTTTTATCCATTGGTGGTGGCAGTATTTCAAGTGAGCGCATAGAGCCAGCAGATTTTGGTTTATCTGCTGCGCCAATTTCAGCACTCGTTGGGGGAGATTCTCAAGAAAATGCTCGAATCACTCGCGCAATCTTTAATGGTGAACAAGGTGCACCGCGCGATGCAGTTTTGCTCAATGCAGCTGCTGCAATTGCTGCATTTGATGGAGATATTTCCGCTGACATTCACATTCGAATTTCAAGTGGACTCAAGCGAGCAATTAACGCAGTTGACTCTGGCAAGGCCACGCAGTTGTTGAGTGACTGGGCAACACTTACACAAAACCTGGCTGCGAATTAATCCACGGCGTACTCTTTCGCATATGGGAACAGAAGGTGCACCAGCAGGTTATTTAGAAGACTTTTCTGCAATAGGAAATGGCGCTACAAAAGAAATCGGAATCCTTTTAGTTCATGGATTCACAGGCTCGCCTTCATCTATGCGCCCGTGGGCAGAGTTCATGCATCAGCAGGGTTACACCGTTCGTGTTCCTCGATTGCCTGGCCATGGCACAAAGCCGGAGGATCTCAATCAAGTTAAGTGGGAAGAATGGCCGCGGAAGATTGAAAGTGAATTACGCGAACTCCAAAAAACATGTACAAAAATTTTCGTCTTTGGTTTATCCATGGGCGGGGGATTAACTCTTTACACAACTGAAAATCATCAAGAAAAACTTAGTGGGATTGTTTTGGTCAATCCCATGATTCATATCCCACTTGTAACTCCGACAGTGGCGAAGATATATTCTAAATTCAAGAAAATGCGTTCGGCCGTTGGCAATGACATTAAGCGCAAAAACGTCACCGAGTTCGCATATGACGCGAATCCCTTAGTTGGAATTTACGAGCTGACAAAGATGCTCAAAATAACTCGTGAACATCTTGGAAAAGTTAACATCCCAACCCTTCTCTTTCATAGCACCGAAGATCATGTGCTTCCTGTTTCAAACACAGAGATCATTCTTAAGGGCATAAATTCAAAGGATAAAGAGCGAGTAGAACTAACCAATAGCTATCACGTGGCCACGCTAGATCACGATATGGAGATAATCTTCGAGAAATCTCTTACTTTTGTGCAAGTACGCTCTTAACCATTTTCACTAACAATTTCTCATCAACTTTCCAATCATTTGGCACAGCCACAGTCTTTTTGTTGACCTTGTACTGCTTGAGATCAGGAGCCATTTTCTTCAGCACCTCGGCGTTGAAGGGTGCAATCAAAATATGATTTTTAGCCACAGAAGCTCCAAAAACATAATGTGTGCCTTTGCGCATCATTGGTTGATTCCAGGCAATAACAGTCTCTAAATCCGGAAACTTTAAAGTTAAAATTCGGAAAACTTTTCTAAGCGTTTTAGCTTGTATTGGATCTATTGATTTATAGAAATCACGCGGTGTTTCAAATTTTCTAGTTGTAGTAGACCCACGCGAGAACATAACTAATGCGTTGGCATGTGCTTGGGAAAAACCATAGTTCTCACGAAGGTGGGCAATTTGTTCTGGGTATTTCTGTTCCTTAATTGTTGCCATCACTTTGAACCAGTACTTCATTGGTTCGCCGTACTTCTTTTCTATGAGCGGAAAATGCGCTTCGCGGCTTGGGTCTTTTGTTGGCACATAGCAATATTAGTAGAGATACGATTAACCCATGACATGGATTTTGCTAGCGATAGCGATTCTCGCCGAAATTGTAGGAACGTTGCTCCTTAAGCGAAGTGACGGTTTCACAAAACTCTGGCCGTCTATCGGTGTAGTTATTGGATACTTAACGGCATTTGCACTTTTATCCCAATCCCTAAAGAAAATAGACGTCGGAATCACCTACGCCATCTGGTCTGGGTTTGGAATTGTTGGTGCTGCAGTGGGCGGTGCAATTTTCTTCGACCAGCATCTGACTAAGTTGAATTTAATCGGAATGACAATCATCATTGCCGGAGTTGTGATTATGAATGCTGGGGGAGTAAGTCATTAAATGTATATTCCACGCCATTTCGTAGTTGATGATCCAGTAGCGCAAGAATTTTTGGAAAACCTCAAGAGTGGACACTTAGTTACTAGTACAGCTCAAGGCATTCTTTCAACAATGATTCCAGTGGCATTCGATAAAGCATCTCGCTCCATCATTGGCCATGTGGCTAGGGCGAATTCCCAGTGGTCAGAAAAAACAAACCAGGAAGCGCTTTTTATCAGCGCACCTGTTGATTCATATATTTCTCCAAGTTGGTATGCATCAAAGCAAGAACACGGCAAAGTTGTTCCAACCTGGGATTACATGCTTGCGCATGTTTATGGGGATTTAATAATTCACGACGATGTTGATTGGTTGCGCAAAGCAGTTTCGGATCTTACGGATTCTTTTGAAATAGGCAGAAGCAAGCCTTGGAGATTAGATGATGCCCCAGACGATTATATTGATGGTCAATTACGAGCCATAGTTGGAATTGAATTAAAAGTTACTCGCTTAGATGTTTCATTTAAGATGAGTCAGAATAAAACTAAGGCTGATCTTGATGGAGTCCTCAATGGTTTGCGAAGCGAAAATCGCGAAGATGTAGCGATCAAAGTTGAAGAATTAAGGCCCGAGGATAAGAAATAGTTCAATTAAGTAGAAAAGTTACAGCTTCTGCTGCGCTCCAACCTTGTGGATGCATTTGTAATAATCGTCGAGGTCCTTCTAAATCAGATCCAATAGTAACTAATGGCATTTCTGTACTGCCATTCGGACGTATTTGTCCCAATCCGATATCTGCCATGAGGGCATTGCATAAACATTTTGCATTATGAGATTGTTCAATGTGGCCGTGCTTGAATACAAAATTTGATTGTGGTTCAGCTGGGCATCGATAACCAATACTGCCGGACTCTCTTTTAAATGGCGTACGAAGATATCCAAGATCACAGACTCGAATACGTTTTTCAAAGTTATCACGAACAGACAGGGAGTCTTCATTTTCGATTACCTTAAATGGAAATCCTGTCGGGGAAGCGGTTGCATCAGTAGTGACGTGAATTGACCCATCCATCAGATGATTAATTGCGTCAACTTTAAGATTCTTCGTAAAACCAGATTCATTGGAGAGTGCGAATAACGAACCAACTTGTATTCCGCAAGCACCCAAACTTAGAGCCTCCTTTAATTTCTCAGGAGTACCAAAACCACCTGCTAGCCAAAAATCTGAACCCGTTGCGATAATTTTGTCTAGATTTGGTGAATCTAATTCTGAATAGATTGCCTCTCCGTTGCCGTCTATCGCGTCTTTTTTTCTAGGAGGTGCGTTATGTCCACCTGCAACGTGGTACTCAATGATGTATCCATCGGGTTTGGTTTCATCATCCTTGTTTAGGTAAGAAACCAACGCGTGGGAGGAAACTATTGCAAGAAATTTTGGCCTTTTTAGTGGATAAGAAATTCCAGTAATAGTTGATGGATCAAATTTCAAAATGGATTTTTCGTTTGTATCGGCCACATCAACACGCATGGCCACTGGTTTTCCCTTTTGTAGTAGGTCGAGAGCAAAAGGGATTTGTGCTGGAATTCCAGCTCCAATAAGTATGTAATCGACATCTGCGAGAATCGCACCAAATAGTTGAAATGGAATTGCCATCTGTATTTTTTCTAGAATATTCATACCAACTAATCCAGAGTGCCCCTCTTTCGCTAACCAAACCTCCACAAATGTTGAAACAACTAGAAGTTCCACTGCAAATGAAGTTGGACGCAACGATAATTTTGGTACATCTATATATGGAACTTTCGAATCTCTTCCACCCTCGATGTAATAACGATCGATAATCAGTTGAGCGATTTCTTGATTCGGGAAATGAGTCAGTGCTCGCCTGACATCCCCGCTGATATCTCCATCTTGCAACCTACGGGCTATTACTGCATCTATTGCAGTGCCAGAAACAACCCCTAGTTGACCCTTTCGTGAAACTTCTTGTGCCAATTTCCATGAAGAAACACCTATGCCCATTCCGCCTTGAATCAAAATTGGAAGAGTCGCTGCAGGCGTTGATGTCACAGATGAATAATAAAAGGGTCAGCGAATCAGAACGTTGCGTTAGTGCAGAGTTAGCACTCACCGGGATAAAAAGAATTTTTGGTCATGTTTTGTAACCAATTTACTGCTTTATGTGCTCGATTCTGGGATCGAATCAGTGCGTCTATCCGTAAATTCAGGTGAAAGTGGTATTTTTCTCCAAAATTTATTGAAAGCATGAGGCGCCGCAATGGATAAAGATCGTGAAGCCGC
>CAFBLY010000002.1_pt1 | contig 34396 bp, 36 predicted proteins | sample 7268321 | NCBI WGS metagenome assembly CAFBLY01 (sample SAMEA6814047, study PRJEB35770) | freshwater metagenome | biome: Freshwater; feature: Freshwater reservoir; material: water | place: Czech Republic | collected 2017-05-23 | depth 30m m | reverse complement strand
TATGCGGCGAAGATAAGTCCAGTTGCAATACCAGGACCGATTGCTGCGAGGCCAAAACCGACCAGGTTAAGTGTGCCTTCCATTTTTTTCTCCTTTTTTCTTTTCTTTAGGTATGTACCTAATTAGTGCTCGTCGGCAAGGGCGCCGGCGATATATAGAGCTGCCAACAGAGTAAATATGTACGCCTGTAGACACTGGACCATGAATTCAAAGAAAGTCAGCACGATGCCGATTAAGAAGGCAAAGGGACTGATTAACTTCAAACCAATTACACCTTGGAGTAGATGTTCTCCACCCAAGATAAAGACAAGCAGGAGCAAGTGCCCTGCAAACATATTTGCGAATAAACGAAGTGAAAGAGTAAGTGGACGAACGAGTAAGAAGGTCAGCAATTCAAGTGGAGTAATAAGGATGTATGCAGCCTTTGGAACACCAGGCATGAACATAATTTCCTTGAAATATTTCCAGGCGCCTTGCTTGCGGATTCCTACGTAGTGGAAAACCAAATAAACAGTTATCGCCAAGACATATGGGAATGAAACTCGAGACATCGTTGGGAATTGAAGTAAAGGAATAATTCCGAAGAGGTTATTGGTCAAAATGAAAGTAAAAAGTGTGAATAAATACGGAACAAATCGCATGAATTCATGTCCGATGACATCTCGCGCTAAATCATTTCTTACGAAGGCATAAACACTTTCACCTGCGAATTGGAACTTAGAAGGAATGATCGCTGCTTTGCGTGATGAGAGAATGAAAAATACTGAAACCAAAATAACTGAAAGAAAGACCATCAAAATCGGTTTTGTTGTAAAAGCACTATTTCCAAAAACTGGTGGGAGTTCGAAATCGTTGCTGCTAGGTGGGACGAAGCCTTCACCCTCGGCGCTTAAAAACACTAACGAGCGCACGCACACTCCTTCAAAAAACTCAATTGAATTTGGACGGACTTTTCAATAAGAACGCTGGGGATGCGTTCTGTGGGAAACCTTATGCGGAAAAAGCCCGCCTGTGAAATCGTAAAAAGGGTGGTCTAGGTAACCCTTATTCGCGGCCGAATCGAAGCCAGACGAGGTAAATCCCTGAAGCAGCGCCGACGATCAGGCCAGTCAGAAGTAAAAAGGAGGTGCCTAGCCACTTATCGAGCGCCCAACCGACTGCGCCCCAGAAAAGTAATCCGGAGAGCAAGTATCCGATGATTGACCAAGCAGCATTCTCATCACGAGTTGCCATCTGTGTTCCCCTTTGGTTAAAACTAATTTCTAGATTCGGGCAGGGGTAAATGTATGCGCAACTTCATGTAACTGGCAATTTCCCCGCCTAACCAAGCAAAAGTTAGGGCAATTGCTGTGGCACCAAAACTGGTTCTGTTTATTGTTTCGCGCGAGGTAAAAGCGCTGAGTAGATATAAAAATACACCGAGAAAAAGTAGCTTCGCAAAGTATGAAAATACAGCTAACGCCATTGTGCTCATCGGATCAAGATTTCGTGCAATCCGAGATACTCCGATATGAATTGCAAAATAAATTAACACAACACATTGAGCTATCAATGCTCCGAGAAAACCTGCAAATCCAACAAAGAAGGTGCTAAATCCAATGGCAATAATGCCAACGATAAAAGATGGAATTAATGCTCCTCGAAGCATCAAACTTTCAGAACTTTTCTCCTTAGACATATACCGAATCCTTTTTACCTGTTCGGGTAACCACAATTGTGATTGTCGCAAGAACTGCAGCAACAACCAGTGCAACCCAGATTGGTGCAAAAGCAGAAATTGTTATCGGAAATGCAAGAGTTGCTGTCCATAAGTACATAATCACAGCAGTACGTACATGTGAGTTTCCAGCCGATAACAATCGATGATGAAGATGATCTTTATCTGGCGAAAAGGGTGAGCGACCTGCCCGTAAACGTCTAGAAATTGCAAGAACTAAATCTGCTAATGGAATTGCAAGAACTGCAAATGGTAAAAGTAGCGGCAATAAAGTTGGGCCAACTTTTACTGCTGTGATTGCATTGGGATCGACTTGTCCAGTTAGTGTGATTGCAGCTGATGCTAGTAATAATCCTAAGAACATCGACCCTGAATCCCCCATAAAGATTCGGGCAGGATGTGAGTTGTGAGGCAAGAAACCTAAACAAATTCCAACTAAAACTGCGGTCATCAAAGAAGGTGCACCCGCACGGCTAAAGCCCCACACGACAGCTAATAAGTAAGCAAATGTAAAGAATGCGGCGCCTGCAATCGCAACTATTCCGGCTGCTAACCCATCTAGTCCATCAATAAAATTCACTGCATTAATTGTTACTAATACGATTAAAACAGTGACAAGTTGCCCAATGCTAGGCGGTAGCGCAATTACGCCATTTATAGGTAACCACAGGATTTGAATTCCGTAAATAAGCAAGATGCCAGCAGCGAGTGCTTGGCCCGCTAATTTCGTTAGCGCATCGAGTTGATACCGATCATCTGCCATACCTAGTAAAACCAGAAATGTTCCGGCTAAGAAAATTCCCTGTGCTTCATGACCAAATGATTTTCCAACGAGTGTGAGGTGTTGAACGATGATAAAAGTTAGTGACATCGCTGCCCACATTGCAACGCCACCCCAGCGCGGAGTTGGCGAAGTATGAACATCTCGGGTACGTACCAGTGCTACGGCCCCAAATTTCATTGCCAGAGTTCGAATGAAAGGAGTAATCAGATAACACAGTGCCGCAGAGAGCAGCAATGTAAACATGTACTCACGCATGGAATAAGTCTATGCGTTATAAATTGGGAATTTCGAAGTTAATGCGTGAACTTCGCTCTTGATTCCCGCCAATACCGCTGGATCTTCGCTGCGAATGGCTCGTGAAATCAAAGAAGCAATAGTTTTCATCTCTTCAACGCCCATGCCCTGTGTTGTTGTTGCAGGAGTTCCTACGCGAATACCACTGGTGATTCCTGGCTTCTCTGGATCAAATGGAATTGAATTCTTATTCAACACAATGCCTGCATTGCCGCAACGTTCGTCGGCAACTTTTCCATTGACACCAGTTCCACGAATATCAATGAGTGCTAGGTGAGTTTGAGTTCCACCAGATACTGCGCGCATTCCTTCGCCTTCAAGAGCAGTGCACAATGCTTTCGCATTTGTTATGACATCTTTTGCATACTTTTGGTATTCAGGAGTTGCGCATTCTTTTAATGCAACAGCCTTCCCAGCAACTGCAGACATGATTGGCCCACCTTGCATGCCAGGAAATACTGCTTTATCAATTGCTGCTGCATGTGCTTCTTTTGCAAGAATCATTCCACCGCGTGGTCCACGCAAAACTTTATGAGTTGTAAATGAGACAACATCTGCATATGGCACTGGTGATGGAATTGCTTTTCCAGCTACAAGGCCAATGAAGTGCGCGGCATCAACCCACATGATTGCGCCAACTTCATCACAAATTGCGCGTACTTTTTCGAAATCAACAAGGCTTGGATATGCAGTTGCCCCTGAGCAAATCATCTTTGGTTTATTTGCAATGGCTAAATCACGTAATTCGTCATAATCAATCAGTTCGGTGTCTTGGCGAACGCCGTATGAAACTACGTTAAACCACTTTCCAGAAAAGTTAACGGGAGAACCATGCGTGAGGTGGCCACCATGTGGCAGTGACATTGCAAGGACTGTGTCACCTGGTTTTGTAAAAGCTTGGTACACCGCAATGTTTGCACTTGCACCAGAGTGTGGCTGAACATTTGCATGATCTGCACCGAATAGAGACTTGGCGCGTTCGATTGCAAGATATTCGGCCTTATCTACTTCTTCACAACCACCGTAATAACGCTTACCTGGATAACCTTCGGCATATTTGTTTGAAAGAGTGGAACCAAGAGTTGCAAGCACAGCGCGCGAAGTAAAGTTTTCGCTGGCAATCAATTGCAGGTTCATCTGCTGGCGCTTGAGTTCTGAGAGTAAAACTGCAGAAATTTCTGGGTCCTGTTGGCTCAGCAAATCAAAGTCTGGTCCGTAAAAAATATCTTTCGTCATTTGTAGATTCTATTGCGTCGCGCCGAAATTGTCAGGGGATGCTTTTTGGAGAGAATTACGCGAGATTGCACCTTCTCGAATCAGTTCTATTCCATCATCTGAAACATTTACGACGGTAGTGCGCGGACCCGCTGGAAGGTGGCCACCATCAAAAATTACATCGACTCCTGGATTTTCGTATCTGTCGACGTCAAGCAAAGTTGGTAAGCCATTGTTTGTAATACCCGCGATTGCCAATGGACCACTCTTTTGCATTAGTTCTAAAACAAATCCTTCTTCTGGCACTCGTAAACTAATTTGATCAAGTCTTTGGGAATCACCTAAATCCCACGCCAACCCCACTTGTGGTTTTACGTTGATACTAAGCAATCCTGGCCAAAATGCATTGGTTAGTTCTTGAACATCGGTGCGCATACTGCGAGACAGACCTTGTGCCGTTTTTGCCGTCGGAATTATTACTTGAGCCACCACTCCAAGTGCATCACCCCGAAGGACATGCATTGCTCGAACAGCAAAGTGGCTAAATGCATCACAGGCATATACATATCCATGTTCAAGAGGGACAACAATCACATAACCATCGCGAATAGATTTAAGTCCACGCGCTAAATGCTCGGTGCGATCACCGCTTGTGATGTCTACTCTTTCATTGCTCATGTATTTTTCCGAATCGCGCTACTCCAACGTGGACGTCCAACTAAATCGTGATGCAATTTTATCTCTTCGAAATCATGACTGAGCACATCAGCAACCAATGCACCTTGCTTTTCATTGTGTTCGATTGCCAGCAAGCCACCTGATTTAAGTAATCGTGATGCTGCTGCAATAAATGCGCGAGGAGCGTCCATGCCCTCTTTTCCACCAAATAGAGCAATTGCTGGCTCGTGTTCTACAACATCTCTTGGTAATTCTGATTCATCTTCAATATATGGAGGATTGGCAATTACAACATCGCATTTAATTCCTATGAGCGCATCATTAACATCGCTATGCACGATGCGTAAATCTTCAACAATTGCTTCAACATTTTTCTTTAACCACACAAGCGCATCATCACTTTTTTCGACAGCAATAACACGGCTATTTGGTGCCTCCGTTGCGATTGCAAGTGCAAGTGCTCCCGAACCTGATCCAAGATCGATAACGCTTACAGGTGCTGGCAGATTCGCTATGTGAGTCAGCACTGCCCCGACAAGTAACTCACTTTCAGGCCTTGGAACTAATACGCCTGGACCAACTTTTAATTCGAGGTTTCGAAAGTAAGCAACGCCGGTTATGTACTGCAGAGGTTCATGAAGAATTCTGCGTGCTAAAAGATCGTGAAAAGTTTCCAGTGCAATTGAAGTATCGCCTAGGGAAGCCAAAGTTCTTTCAAGTACAACTGGATTATGTAAATCCATTCTAGAGATTCCTAAGACGTGTGCGAGCAAAATTTCAGCATCTACGCCATCGATTTCTGAAAGGGCAAGCTGTTCTTTTGCGTCTTTAAGAACTTCGCGCACATTCATGTTGGTGCTTATTCTGTCGAAGCTAACTTCGCCGCTTTATCAGCATCTAAAAGAGATTGAATAACCTCATCGAGCTCACCATTTAATACGGTATCTAAATTGTTAGATTTGTAATTTACTCGATGATCACTTATTCGGTTTTCTGGAAAGTTATATGTTCGAATGCGCTCTGAGCGATCCACTGTTCGAACTTGGTTTTTGCGTTCAGCAGATGCAACTGCATCCGCTTTTTCTTGAGCATCTGCCAACAAGCGTGCACGTAAAATTCGTAGCGCAGACTCCTTATTTTGTAGCTGACTCTTTTCATTCTGACATGAGACGACAATTCCAGTTGGAACATGTGTAAGTCGAACAGCAGAATCTGTTGTATTAACGCTCTGTCCACCAGGACCTGATGAACGATAAACATCTACTCGGACATCATTCATGTTTAATTCAACATCGATTTCTTCAGCTTCAGGAAGAATAAGTACGCCTGCGGCAGATGTATGAATGCGACCTTGGCTTTCGGTTTCTGGAACGCGTTGCACGCGGTGCACGCCTCCTTCAAATTTCAAACGTGCATACGGAGATTCTCCAGGTGCTGCCGTGCCTTTAGATTTAACGGCAACTGAAATATCTTTGTAGCCGCCCATTTCACTTTCTGTCGCATCTAGAATTTCAACTTTCCAATTTCTTTTTTCGGCATACCGCATATACATGCGCAATAAATCTCCAGCAAAAAGTGCGGATTCATCTCCACCTGCACCCGCTTTAACCTCAAGAATTACATCGCGATCATCATTTGGATCACGAGGAAGCAATAACTCTTCAAGTTTTTCAGCAGCCTTTTGTGCAGTTACTTCTAGCGCTGGAATTTCAGATGCAAAATCAGGATCCGTTGCCGCTAGTTCTTTTGCAGCGTTGAGATCTTCATCAGCGCTCTTCCACTCTTTAAATCCAGCAACAACTGGTCCGAGTTGGGCATATCGACGACCGAGTTGCCGAGCTTTACCTTGGTCATCGTGAATAGAAGGATCAGCCATTGCTGCTTCTAGTTCTGCGTACTCGCGAACCATTTCGTGTGCTGATGCAAAGCGATCATTTGCCATTTGGCTTCTCCTTTCTATGTAAATTGTGAATCGAGCTTCTTAGCAATTAAATAAAAGCAAAAGACCGCAACCACTACGGAAGTAGTGAATGCGGTCTTTTTAGAAAGCTATTTTTTACCGAAGCGCTCTTCGAACTTCGCTACACGTCCACCGGTATCAAGAATGCGCTGCTTACCTGTGTAGAAAGGGTGGCAGACAGAACATACTTCAACGTAAATTGAACCGCTTGTAACTGTTGAGCGGGTAACAAACTTTTCACCGCAACCACAAGTTACTTGAGTCTCTTTGTACTCTGGATGAATCTCTGACTTCATTTCATATCCTCTTTCATGACTGGGTCGTGATTCTCACGTGAACCAGGCTGGGCTGTTAATAGGGCTAAAGATTAACCCCATTGGGTGGGAATTTAAAATTTGAGCGTGAACTTATCCTTCAGATCCTGGTCCGACTGTTGTCTTCTGGATCTGCATTAAGAATTCAACGTTGGACTTAGTGCCCTTCATCTTTTCAAGTAGAAGTTCGAGTGCTTGTTGTGGCTCGAGTGCATGAAGAACACGACGAAGTTTCCACACAATATTAAGTTCTTCTGTTCCCATAAGAATTTCTTCTTTACGAGTACCGGATGCAACTACGTTAACCGCAGGGAAGATTCTCTTATCTGCCATACGGCGATCAAGAATAAGTTCCATGTTTCCGGTTCCCTTGAACTCTTCGAAGATAACTTCATCCATACGAGAACCAGTATCAACGAGGGCAGTTGCAAGAATTGTGAGTGAGCCACCATCTTCGATGTTACGAGCGGCACCGAAGAACTTCTTTGGTGGATACAAAGCAGCTGAATCAACACCACCGGAGAGAATTCGACCTGATGCTGGGGCTGCAATGTTGTACGCACGACCTAAACGTGTAATCGAATCGAGAAGAACAACAACATCATGACCGAGCTCGACAAGACGCTTTGCACGTTCAATCGCTAATTCAGCAACCGTTGTGTGGTCATCCGCTGGGCGATCAAATGTTGATGCAATAACTTCGCCCTTGACGGAGCGTTGCATATCTGTAACTTCTTCAGGGCGTTCATCTACAAGTACAACCATTAAGTGGCACTCAGGGTTATTTGTAGTGATTGCGTTTGCAATTGATTGCAAAACCATTGTCTTTCCGGCCTTTGGTGGAGACACAATAAGTCCGCGCTGACCCTTACCAATTGGTGAGATCAAATCAATTACGCGAGTAGTCAAAATATTTGGTTCGGTTTCGAGGCGTAAACGCTCTTGTGGATACAACGGAACTAGCTTGTTGAATTCAACACGGTTGCGAACTTCATCAGGAGCTGATCCGTTGATTGTGTCCAACACGATGAGTGCGTTGAATTTTTCACGGCGTTCGCCTTCATTTGGTTGACGCACCTGACCGGTTACAACATCACCTTTACGAAGTCCGTACTTACGAACTTGCTGCAGTGATACGTACACATCATTTGGTCCAGGTAAATATCCACCTGTGCGAATAAATGCATAGCTTTCAAGAATGTCTAGGAGGCCGCCTACTGGAAGTAGTACGTCATCTTCTGATAGTACTGGCTCACGCTCTTCGCGGTTTCCACGATCACGGTTGCGATCACGACCACGACCACGGTCACGTCCGCGACCACGGTCATTGCGATCAAAGCGATCGCCGCGGTTGCTCTGTGAATCGTTATCTGAATCTGAATCGTTATCTGAATCTGAATCGCGTGGCGCATCTTTCTTATTGCGGTTATTGCGCGCTTCGCGCCGAGCTTCACGTTCTGCCTTTGCTGCTTCTCTGTTGGCTGCTTGTAAATCAGCGATTGCCTGAACGAGAGCATCCTTTTTCAATTTAGTAGCACCATCAATACCGAGTTGCGAAGCTACTTCCTTTAGTTTCGGAAGAGACATCGCAGTTAACTCAGGGCTATCTGAACGTATAGGTTCTTTTTCTGTCATTGTTTTCATTTCAGTAATGGCCTTAAGGATTGCCCAAAAGGAGCGAGTAATTTATTTATCTGAAAAATTTTGCACCGATTAACTAGAGCCGGCTGATCAGATGACATAAGGGTAGCACCGAAGCGCTAGGTCCTACAAATTCGAAATTATGCGATTATTCCCGCTCCAGTAGTGCAGATACTCAGGCCTTTTACCTCAAATGCTGAACCAGCTGCGCGCTGTAATTCAGTGATCTCATTGGCATCCCCATTGTGAAGAGCTAACACAGTTGGGCCTGCTCCAGAAATAAAAGCAGCAACTCCTGCACCGCGCAATTTATTTAGTAGCGCGAAGGATTTAGGCATTGCTTCTTGACGAAACTTTTGATGAATGAAGTCTTCTGTTGCGATAAATAGCAGGTCAGGTCGAGAAGCAAGTGCATGCACAAGTAATTCACCACGAGTTGTATTTGCGGCAGCATCTGCATGAACAATCGTTTCTGGCAAAAGCTTGCGTGCTTTAGATGTTGCTACGGCGCCTTCTGGGATAAATGCAATCGCACTGATGCGTGGATCTACCTGAATTTGTACTGCACGCGCAATCTTTTTTCCTCGTTGGTCCTCAGTCCATGCAATTGTTGCGCTTCCAAATAGTGCTGATGCGACGTTATCTGGATGACCCTCCATCTCAGTTGCAAGGTTTAACAAATCTTCGTTACTCATCTTCTCATCGCCAGTTAAGACAAGGGAGCGAGCCAACATGAGACCACCAACGATTGCACTTGCAGATGAACCTAAACCGCGACCATGTGGAATCACATTGAGCGCTCGAATTGCAACACCTTTTGGTTCGCCACCTAGGAATTTAAAACCTTTGTACATAGCCTTAACTAAAAGATTTTTCTCTGTTCGTGGTAAAACATCAGCGCCTTCGCCAGAGATATCGATATCTAATCCCGGATCATCAAGAATTTGTGCAACATAGCGATCGTGCATACCAAGTGCTAAACCAAGTGAATCAAAACCAGGACCTAGATTTGCACTTGTTGCTGGAACTTGAATTTGTACCGCGTTTGCGCGAAAAGTTGGTTTAGCCATTTTATGAAAGACCTAACGCTTTTGCGGCGGCCTTAACACTAACCGGAACAACAACTGGTTTCTTAGCGCCTTCTAGTGCCCATGGAATATCTTTTAATCCATGTCCTGTCACAGTGATAACAATTGTTTTATTCTTTGGCAGCTTTCCAGCCTTGTGATACTTAATTAATCCTGCTAAACCAGCTGCCGATGAAGGTTCAACAAATACACCTTCTTTTGAGGCAATAAGGTGATATGCGGCAAGAATTTCTTTATCTGTGACTGCATCGATTAAACCACCAGATGAATCACGTGCATCAAGTGCTTGTTGCCACGATGCTGGATTTCCAATTCGAATGGCTGTTGCAATCGTATTTGGATTTTTTACAATTTTTCCTTTAACAATTGGCGCCGAACCTGCTGCTTGAAATCCCCACATTGCTGGTAACTGAGTACTCATGCGATCGGCGCGGTATTCCTTATAGCCCTTCCAATACGCAGTTATATTTCCTGCGTTTCCAACTGGTAGCGCATGAATATCTGGGGCGTCACCGAGTGCGTCAATAACTTCAAATGACGCTGTCTTCTGTCCTTCGATGCGATATGGATTAACTGAGTTAACGAGTGCGACTGGGAAATTTTCGGATAACTCACGTGCCAATGTCAGACAGTCATCAAAGTTTCCATTAACTTGCAGAATTTTTGAGCCATGTGCGACTGCTTGGGCTAATTTACCAAGTGCAATTTTTCCCTTTGGAATTAATACAGCAGGAATCATTCCGGCCTTAACCGCATATGCCGCAGCAGATGCTGATGTGTTTCCAGTTGATGCACAAATTACTGCCTTAGATCCATCTTCGGCGGCTTTTGAAATCGCCATCGTCATTCCACGATCTTTAAATGATCCAGTTGGATTCATTCCTTCGTACTTAAGCCACACATTATTTTTTAATAATTCTGAGAGATAGCAGGCATAAATAAGAGGTGTTCCGCCTTCATTGAGAGTGATAACAGGAGTCTGCTCTGAAACCGGCAAGCGATGACGATATTCATTAATTACTCCGCGCCATTGATGCGCACCAGGTTTGCGAGAAAATATTGACATCAGATTTGTGATCCTAAAACTCGAATAACACTCTCCACTTTAGTAACAATGTCCATTTTAGAAAGGGCGCTGACAGTTGAACTCAGTGCTGCCTCAGTTGCACCGTGGCTTACGACGATAAGCTCTGCATCATTTCCTCGACCGGATTGACGTACAGTTTGAATAGATACACCCTCTGTCGCAAAGACTTGTGCAATAGCAGCCAAAACACCTGGCTTATCAGCAACATTTAAACGAATTAAAAATTGTGTTTTTGTATCACTTATCGGTGCAATTGCACGATCTGCATAATCACTTTCACGTGGACCCACAGATTCGCCGACTTTATGTCGAGCAACCGCGACTAGATCACCCAATATTGCACTTGCTGTCGGAGCGCCTCCAGCACCGCGACCGTAAAACATTAATTGACCCGCTGACTTTGCTTCTACGAAAACCGCATTAAATGCATCCCGAACTGCAGCCAGTGGATGGCTCAGTGGAATCAGGGTTGGATGAACTCGGACTGAAATTCGATCATCAGGTGTTAATTCTGCAATCGCTAATAATTTAATAACATGATTCATAGTTTTAGCAACGGCAACATCATCTGCAGTTATCGATGAAATTCCTTCCCGATAAACATCATCCACTGTCACTCTGGAATGAAATGCAAGTCCGGCAATGATTGCAGCCTTTGATGCAGCGTCGATTCCTTCGACATCTGCAGTTGGATCAGCTTCGGCATATCCAAGGTTCTGTGCTTCTTTGAGAACATCTGCGAATGCAAGACCCTCTTCATCCATCTTTGTCAGAATATAATTTGTAGTTCCATTTACTATTCCCATGACGCGAGTAATTTGATCTCCAACAAGGGATTCGCGCATTGGGCGAATAATCGGAATAGCACCTGCGACTGCTGCCTCGTAATAAAGATCCACACCCTTCTTATCTGCGGCAGTAAATAAGTCGGCACCGTGTGTAGCAAGAAGTGCTTTATTGGCAGTTACAACAGATTTGCCATTCTTTATTGCAGAAAGAATTAATTCACGAGCAGGTTCAATTCCGCCCATTACTTCAATGATGATGTCGATTTCAGGATCATCAATCACTGATTGCGTATCAGTTGTAAAGAGCGCTGGATTGACTCCATCGCGCGCAGCCTTAAGGTCGCGAACAGCAATCTTTTTTAATACTAATTTCGCACCGGCACGAGTAGAAAGTTCAGCGTTATTTTTTTCGAGCAGCGATGCAACTTGGCTGCCAACTACTCCACAGCCAAGCATGCCAATGTGTATATTTTTTTGCGCGCTCATGTGCTTATTCTTTCACAGATGAGCAGATGGGCGTTAAATATCTAGGCGCAAGAGATCTTCGATGCTCTCACGACGCAGGATTATTCGAGCTTTTCCATCTTTTATCGCTACAACGGGTGGACGCGAGATGTGGTTGTAATTCGTGGCCATGCTTCGACCGTATGCACCAGTTGCTGGTGTCGCGAGTAAATCGCCTGGGGTGATATCTGCAGACATATCTATATCTTTAATAATGATGTCCCCAGTTTCGCAGTGTTTTCCAACAACACGTGTTGCAATTTTTTTCGATGAAGATTCACGATTAGCGATTATTGCGGTGTACTCAGCGTCATATAAAGCAGTGCGTAAGTTATCGCTCATTCCTCCATCGACTGAAACATAGTTTCGTGTTGAGCCATTTTCTAAAGTAACAACTTTTGTTGTACCGACTGTGTAAAGCGTAAACATGGAGGGACCAACAATGGTGCGACCCGGTTCGATAGAAATCTTTGGTACTTCAAGTGAGTATTTGACACAGGATTGCTTTACCACTTTCGCTAAAGTGCTAAGCACATCTGCTGCTTGTATTTCAGATTCATCATCTAAATATGCAATTCCGTATCCACCACCAAGGTCAAGTTCTGGTAATTGCTGATCGAATTCTTCATTGTACTTTGCTAAGAGTTCAATCAATCGCTCTGCTGCAATTGCAAATGGTTCTGTCTCAAAAATCTGTGAGCCAATATGAGAATGCAATCCACGTAATTCAAGGCTGGCGTGCTTCTTTGTTTCAACAATCGCTTGCCATGCAGCTCCACTTGCAATTGAAAATCCAAATTTCACATCCTCATGTGCAGTAGCAATTGATTCGTGAGTATGCGCTTCGATACCAGGTGTTAAACGGAGCAATACCTTCTGAACTTTTCCTGAACTCGTTGCTGCAGCAGCAACTCTTTCGATCTCAAAGAGTGAATCCATAACAATTGCTCCAACGCCAGCTGCAACCGCTTGTTCAATCTCCTCAACTGATTTGTTATTTCCATGCACTTCGATGTTTTCAGGCTTGATACCGCCTTTAAGTGCAACAGCTAATTCACCGCCAGTGCATACATCGATTCCAATCCCAAGATCAGCAATCCAACGAGCAACTTCCACGCAGATGAATGCCTTTGCTGCGTAATACACGCGACCAGCCTGTGGTCCAAACGCTTTGGAAAGTTCTGTGTTCCAATTCAATGCACGTGTACGGAAATCATCTTCATCTAGGAAAAAGGTTGGTGTTTTAAACTCTGCCGCTAAAGTAGATGCTGAAATACCTGAACAGTAAAGCTCGCCACCTTTAATGGAGATATTTTTCGACCATAGCGATTGTAAATTTTTACTCATCACATTTTCTCCGGTGCACTCACGCCGAGTAAATCTAAACCATTTCTAATTACTTGCTTAGTAGCCGCGCATAAATTTGCACGTGCACTATGTATTGCAGTGACAGGTTCGTCGCCCAAAGGCAGGACACGGCAATCGGCATAAAAACCGTGATAAACGCCCGCGAGTTCTTCGAGATAACGTGCGACTCTATGTGGCTCTCTCATTTCTGCAGCCCCTGCAACAATCTTTGGAAATTCTGCAAGGGCGCCGAGTAATTCGTTCTCGCGATCATGAGTCAGTTGTGACGGGTCAAAGTTTTCAAGCCCAACTGGGATTTTTAATTCTTGCGCATTGCGAAGAACTCCAGCGATTCGAGCATGTGCATACTGAACGTAATACACAGGATTCTCATTTGTATTTCGCTTTAGTACATCGACATCTAAAACCATTGGAGTATCTACTGGATAACGAATCAATGTGTATCTGGCAGCATCGACTCCGACTTTTTCAACGAGTTCTTCGAGAGTAATAATTGTTCCAGCGCGCTTGGAAAGTTTGACTTCTTCTCCACCTTCAATAATTTTTACGAGTTGTCCTATTAATACGTGGATGTTGTATTCAGGATTATCACCAGCACAGGCCGCTGTTGCTTTCAAACGTCCAACATATCCATGGTGATCTGCGCCCAACATATAGATGCAGATATCAAAACCGCGATCACGCTTGTTGATGTAATAAGCAGTATCAGATGCGAAGTATGTTAAATCGCCATTTGCTTTAGTTAAAACACGATCTTTATCGTCACCAAAGTCCGTTGTTCGCAACCACGTTGCACCTTCATCTTCAAAGACATGTCCTTGCTTGCGTAACTTCACCATTGCAACTTCTACGGATCCACCTTCATGCAGCGAGCGCTCTGAGAACCAGACATCAAAGTGAGTTCCAAAATTATTGAGGACGCGTTTTTGATCACCGAGTTGCCATGCATAACCACGTTCGCGAAATTCGTTTACGCGTTCTGGTTCAGGTAATGAAACAAGTTTTGAATCTTGCACAACCAGTGAGGCTGCTATGTCACCAATATATTGACCTTGATAACCATCTTCTGGAATTGGCTTTCCAAGTGCTGCGGCTTCAAGGGATGCTCCAAATAAATCCATCTGGTTGCCACGATCATTTATATAAAATTCGCGAACTACTTCTGCTCCTGCTGCACTCAATACTCGACCAAGAGAATCCCCAACAGCTGCCCATCGTGTATGTCCAAGATGCAGTGGCCCTGTTGGATTTGCACTAATAAATTCAAGGTTGATGCGCACACCTTTAAGCCCAGTGCTCTGACCATATTTAGAGTGTGCAGTCAAAATTGTGCGAACTAGTTCAGCTTGACTTGCTCTATTCAAAGTAATGTTAAGAAAACCTGGGCCAGCAATATCTACTTGTGAAATTTCTGGGATAACAGCCAAATTAGATTGCAAAATAGTTGCCACATCACGTGGATTCTTTCCTGCTGATTTGGCTAGTTGCAGTGCAATAGAAGATGCATAGTCTCCGTGATCGCGATTCTTTGGACGTTCAAGTGCAATTGTTTCTGGCAGATCGTTACTAATTTCTTTAGGCAGTTCTCCCGATGAAATGGCAGAGAGAATGGCTGTTCGGATATGGGCGGAAATCTGCTCTGAGAGGGAGATTTCTGAGCTGCTCATCTGTCAAAGGTTACTCGCAGCACCTGCACTCTGGCGTTGATATCAAATCCACTGATTTTTCCTTCGCATGATACGGACGACCCCTTCGTAAAAATTAGCCGTTTTGGCATCATCGCGAATTAACCTCTAACCTTGGGCACACTCAACAGGTTTTAGTTAGTAATCCTGTGACACTCTTTTGCGGGAGTGGTGAAATGGCAGACACGCAGGTCTTAGGAACCTGTGTCTTCGGACGTGCGGGTTCAAGTCCCGCCTCCCGCACCACATTAATTAGGTAATTTAATTACAAAATTAGGCTCAATTTAGCCAAGGGAGTTACGTTGATAACTCAACTAAAAGAACTTCGTGCACATAAAGGTTTCGTCCCACTTGTCAGTGCGCGATTTATTTCAAATTTAGGAAATGGTCTTTCACCTGTTGCATTGGCGTACGGCGTTTTAAGTATTCCTGGAGCCGATGGAAAAGATCTCAGTATTGTTATGGCAGCACGTTTTGTACCAATGGTTGCGCTGATGTTGCTTGGTGGTGTTGTAGGCGATCGCTATAAACGCAATCGCGTTGTTGGTGGAGCAGACATTATCGGTAGTTTTTTTGCTGCAATAAGTGCGATCTCATTTATCGGTAATTTTCCTTCCATCTGGCTCTTAGCATCAATGGGTGCGCTCTTTGGAATTCTGAATGCATTGTGGTGGCCGGCAATGACTGGCGTTCTTCCAGATATCTTGCCAAAAGAAAAATTTAAAGATGGAAATGCAGTTGTTGCACTTTCTAGCAATATTGGATTTGTTGTGGGAGCACTGCTAGGTGGAACTCTTGTCACTCTGTACGGATCTGGTTGGGCTCTATTAATTGATGCACTGACATTTTTTATCGCTGGAATTCTTGTTTGGAATTTAGATTTGCCACCAATGCCACAGCGCACTGACAACTCAGTACTTCATGATTTACGAATTGGATGGCGTGAATTTATATCTCGCCCATGGGTAATCGCAATTGTCTGCACATTCGCAATTATTAACATGTGTTTTGAATCTGTGTGGCAAGTACTTGGTCCTCTTGCATATAACGAAGGTGGAAATGGACCACGTAATTGGTCACTTAATCTTGCGGCTGTCACCGCTGGAATGATCTGCGGAAGTGCGATTGCACTTAAGGTTAAATTCAAGCGACCCTTAGTTTCTTCAATGATTCTTATTGCGTGCTCATCTATTTGGGATATTGCTATTGCAACTTCGCAGCCGCTCTTGTTGACAATGCTGTGTGGAGTTATTTCAGGAATAGCAATCGATGTGTTTATGGTCCAATGGAATACAGCTATGCAAACACACATTCCTGAGGAATCCTTCTCGCGTGTTGCCGCATACGATGCATTTGGTTCATTTGGTATTGCTCCGATTGGTGTGGCATTTGCGGGACCAGCGGCTGCTTATTTTGGAATTACGACAACGTTGTGGGCAACGGGAATACTTACATTTGTTGCTGCACTCGCATCGTTAAGCGTGAGATCTCTTCGTTCTTTGAAGTAATTTTCTTGCGAATAACTTGCAACAACTAGTTACTCGTGAGAACTTTTTTAAAGTATTTGTTACTTTCTTCTCCTGAGTAAATCACTCACTACGCCGAGGAGGTCGCACCTGATGTCAGATAACAAATGGTCTTTTGAAACTTTACAAATTCATGCTGGTCAAACGCCTGACCCAACAACAGGAGCACGCGCACTTCCTTTGTATCAAACGACTGCTTATCAATTTAGAGATACTCAGCATGCTGCCAACCTCTTTGGTTTAGCAGAGCTTGGAAATATTTATACGCGAATCATGAATCCAACTCAGGATGCAGTTGAGCAACGGTTAGCAGCACTTGAAGGTGGTGTAGCCGCACTTCTAGTTGCATCCGGATCTGCAGCAACAACTTATTCAGTGCTTAATGTCGCTGAAGCGGGCGATCACATTGTTTCTAGTCCAAGCCTGTACGGTGGAACTTACAATCTATTTCACTACACACTTCCAAAGTTCGGTGTCGAAGTTACATTTGTTGAAGATCCGGATGATCTTGATTCATGGCGCAAAGCTGTACGACCAAATACGAAGGCGTTCTTTGGCGAAACAATTGCTAACCCAAAAAATGACATTTTAGATATTGAGGGCGTAGCCAAAATTGCTCACGAAGTAGGCGTTCCGTTGATTGTTGATAACACTGTTGCAACACCATATGTAATTAAGCCAATTGAATATGGTGCAGATGTTGTAATCCACTCTGCAACTAAGTTCTTATCTGGCCACGGTAATGCTGTCGTTGGAGCAATTATCGATTCCGGTAACTTTGATTACGCAAAATATCCTGCAAAATTTAAGGGATTTAATGAACCAGACCCAAGTTATCACGGACTTGTATTTGCTCAAGCACTTGGAGTCGGTTCAGCATTTGGCGCAAACCTTGCATATATTTTCAAGATTCGCCTGCAATTGCTTCGCGATATCGGGGCGGCTGTTGCACCATTTAATGCATGGTTACTTGCGCAGGGTTTAGAAACATTGAGCCTTCGCATTGAACGTCACTTAGAAAATGCTAAGTCAGTTGCAGAATGGCTTTCCAAGCATCCAAGTGTCGAGAAAGTTAATTACGCATCCCTTTCAAACTCGCCATGGAACAAACTGGCGAAGAAATATGCACCTAAAGGATCTGGTGCGGTACTTTCATTTGAACTCAAAGGTGGCATAGAAGCCGGCAAGAAATTTGTGGAATCTCTCAAACTATTTAGCCATGTTGCAAATATTGGCGATGTACGTTCCTTGGTGATTCATCCAGCAACTACGACACACTCGCAGTTGAGCCCAGAAGAACAATTGGCCGCTGGTGTTACACCAGGACTTGTTCGATTAAGCCTAGGTCTGGAGAATATTGAGGATATCAAGGCTGATTTAGAATATGGATTCACGGCTTCTAAATAAATGAGATGGGCTTAGGCTTATCTCATGACAACGCAGGTGCCAGCGCCACCGAAACTTCGTGGGTGGTTTCATCTTGGCGCTACACCCGCGGTCTTTATCGCTTCCCTAGTCTTATTTATTCTAAGTAAGTCATCGTTAAAATTTGCTGTCGCGCTCTACTCCATCACTGCAATCATGCTCTTCAGTGTTTCTGCTATTTATCATCGTGTTCCGTGGTCACCCGCTAAGAAACTAATGTGGCGTCGTTGGGATCATGCCAATATCAATTTGCTCATTGCGGGTTCGTACACACCCTTCGCTGTTGCACTACTTGAAGGACGAGATCGTCTTATTTTGCTAACAGTCGTTTGGATCGGTGCGATTCTTGGAGTTGCTGTTCGCGTTTTTTGGATTGGCGCACCTCGTTGGCTATACGTTGCAAATTATTTATTGCTTGGATGGGTTGCAATTGCTTATACGCCGCATCTTTATCGAGAAGGCGGACTCTGGGTTTTACTTCCAATAATCATTGGTGGGCTTTTTTATTCAGTCGGTACGATTTTTTATGCACTTAAGAAACCAGGTCGTTACGCAAAATATTTCGGCTTCCACGAGCTATTTCACATCTTTGTTTTAGCAGCGTGGATTTCGCAGTACATCGCAGTTTCTGTGGCTATCTACCGCAATTAAGAAGGGCCTCACTGCTGCCTCTAACCCCCATTTACTCACACGGGGACTTTTGCCGAGAGCCCAAACTGCTCTAATCTAAAGCCCCTAGAGAATCTCTAGAAAATATCCGTCGGCAGCAAGGAAAATAATGAGCGAGAAGAAGAGCTTTCTTAATTGGGTTGGCTTCACAGGTGAAGAGCAAGCAACGCCAGGTTCTGTTGACCGCATTCGCGAATTAGAGCAACAACTCGCAGATCTTCGCTCACGTCGCGACATCACTTCTCTCAGTAAAGAAGAGTTTGAAATTCTTGCAACCGAAACTGCGATGTCCATGATCAAGTCTGCGCAATTGCGTGAAGCTCGTGCGCAGGCAGCATCGGATCGTCTTGTAAATGAAACATCACGCGCTGCAAAAGATGCACTTGAAGCTGCACAAAATAAAGCAGCATCCATGCTCTCTGGTGCTGAAGCACGTGGGCGAAAATATATTCAAGCGGCCGAATCAGAAGCCGATGAGATGATTGCAAATGCAGAAGATGCTGCAGAACGCGCAATGGAAGATAAGAAGCGCGAAGTTACCGCTCTGGCTCAGGCAGCGCGGCGCGAGGGCGAACGGATTATCTCTGGGGCTACCGCTGAAGTTTCAAATTATCGTCAATGGCTCTCTGGAGTAATTTCAGAAGCAGAACGTTTGTATCGCATTCAAACGCAATCACTTGATGCAGCAGAGAGTGCGATACATCAATCTCGTACTCGTCTCGAAGTGGCGTTTAACCGATTAGCTCAACTCCAAAAGAGTGTTCTCGATAATCTAAATCCAGATGACACCATCATCAATCGTGGCCCTATCCGTGTTGAAAGTCAGCGCACCAAAGCTGCACTCAACGCACCAAAGGGTAAGTCGACCAAAAAGGTTGCAAAGAAGAGTTCTGCAAAGCGTAAGTAACTCCAATGTCTGCTCAGCGCGGAGTTAAATACATCCCTGCAATTGACGGACTGCGCGCTGTAGCAGTCATTTCAGTGATTCTCTATCACTTAGGTGTTCCTTGGATACCTGGTGGGTTTCTTGGTGTAGATCTATTCTTTGTTATTTCTGGATATGTCATAACGCGTTTGCTCTTGGATTCAATTCAGCGAAGCGGTGGGTTAGATCTTCGTGCGTTTTATAAATCTCGTATTCGAAGATTGCTTCCACCCTTAGTTTTTATGATTATTACTACCACGCTCTTTATTGGAGTGTGGGCACCTGACACCATTAAGAGATTGCTCACCGATACTCCATTTTCGCTCGCCGGATTAATGAATTGGTGGTTGGTGTTTCGCCACCAAGATTACTTTGAAGCAATAGGTCGACCACCGCTTTTACAGCACACGTGGTCACTTGGCGTTGAAGCACAATTTTATTTAATTTGGCCTCTTATTTTGCTTCTAGTTCTTCGTCAATTAGGTCGCAAGATTATTCCTGCTGCCGCACTCTTTATTGCTATTGGATCTGGCGCTGCACTTTTATTGGTCTCGCTAAGTGTGGATGCAAACTCTTCTCAAGGAGTAAGCCATGTGTACTTCGGTACAGATACGCACAGCATTGGCCTTTTCCTTGGAGCAGCACTGGCAGTTAATTGGATTCCACAAAACCTTAAGGTAGACATTGCTAAGCGAGCTCAAGATGTTATTGATGGCATTGGTGTATTTGGTTTTCTTGGATTGCTGGCTAGTTTTTTATTCATAGAGGAAAGCAATTCCACTCTTTACAAAATTGCTTTTCCATTAGTCAGTATTTTTGGTTGCGCAATAATTATGTCTGTTGTTCATCCTGCATCTCGATTTGCCCCACTCTTACAAGGAAAAGCTATTTTATGGATAGGCGAACGTTCATACGCGATTTACTTATGGCACTGGATTATTTTCCAAGTTACTCGACCAAGTGTTGATTTAGCTGGTGCGAGCTGGGCTTTATATGCACTTCGAATTCTGATTGTTTTTGCGCTGGCTGATATTTCACTTCGATGGATTGAGTTGCCATTTAGAAATGGATACATCGAATCGTGGTTTAGGGGAATGAAATATCGAAGCAAAAAAGTTCGTGTGCGACAAAAGTCCACCTTGGCTGTATCAATTGTTTCAGTGCTCGTAGCTACTTCCTTGGTCAGCGCCAATGCCATCGCAATCAGTGAACAAAATCTTGCTAAATTAAAGTTGGAAATTACTACTGAGGCTGAAGTAGATACACAGATTACAAATCCATCAGATGGACTCTGGGTAGCAGGGGATTCGGTAATCCTTGGGATACGAAATGAATTATCTAATCGTCGCCAAGTTGGATTAATTAATGCGCATGTGGGTCGTCAGGCACCAGAATTGATTCAAGTTCTCAACAAGGATAAATCACGCATGGTCGGTTCATCAGTGATTGTGAATATGGGAAATAATAATCGACTACTTGAAAGTGAAGTAGTTTCAATATTTGAAGCAATAAAGGATCAACCACAGATAATTGTTGTTAATACTGCAGTTCCTCGCGGATGGAAAGATGAAAACAACGCACTGATCTCCCAAGTCGCCGCTAACTATCAAAATGTGAATATTGTGGATTGGAACAAAATTTCTGAAGGGCATCCAGAATACTTCGCTCCAGATGGCGTGCACTTAGTTCCAACTGGAATTAGTGTGTACGTTGATGCAATTCTTTCTGAACTCAAATAAATCGCAATAAAAAAGCCCCCGCGTTTCGCGAGGGCAATTTTATTTAAATCTTTTATTCGTACTGACCTGCAAGACTAAAGATTTTTGCAGATGCTTTCTTGTTATCTGAGTAAACACTTGAAACTCTAAAAAATGTTCCGCCTTCAGCACTGGTCAGCGCCACAGCATGTGTTAACTCTGTTGGATCAGTTGTTGCAACAACAGTCCACTCGCCGCCCATAGGCTTAACTTCAACTTTGTATCCTGTCAGACCATCTGTTGCAGATGGCGCGTTCCAACGTAAGTTCATTCCGCCTTCAGTTTTTATTGCCACAAAGTTTGAAGGCGCTTCCACAGTTCCAACTGGTTCTGCAGGAGTTGTTGGTTCTTCAGTTGCAGGTGTTGTTGGTTCTTCCGTCATTGTTGCAGTACTAGATGGAGTTGATGGCGCTGCTGCGTCATCTCCTGTTTTTCCTGACTTTGACCATACGAGAATTGCTAGGAGAACAATTCCAACAATAACTATTGCTACTACGCGATTAGACGCACCTTGCTTTGGTTTGTCATCAAAAGATACTGACTTTGCAGAACTGCGTGGTGCTGGAACTGTAGAAACATCAACGCGACCGCGAGCGCCACCAACTGGAACAGCTGGTACGACTAAGCGATCAACAGATGTTGCACGACGTGAAGATTTCTTTGTTGCCTTGCGTGCAGAAGATTTTTTAGCACTCTTCTTTACCGCAGACTTACGAGCGGTGCTCTTCTTTGCAACTTTCTTAACACTTCTCTTTGCTGTTGACTTGCGAGCAACAGACTTCTTAGCGCTCTTCTTCGCTGCTGACTTTTTAGCGGTTTTCTTGACAGCCACATGAACTCCTTGGGTAGCGGTACGTACTTACTTCACGCACTCGGACAGTAGAAGTTTACCCCAGTGAGGAGAGCAAACTGATTACGTAAGGTGCTATTGAACGGAGTGATTTACCGCGATGGCTAATCAAATCCTTCTCTTCCGCGCTCATTTGCGCGCTAGAGATTGCTAAACCTTGTGGCCTAAATAGGGGGTCATACCCAAAACCTTGATTACCGATCGGGGCAAAAAGAATCGATCCTTCAAAGATTTCTACACAGACATGCTCTCGGCCATCAGGAAGAACAAGAGCTGCGGCACAAGTGAAGTGAGCGCCACGCTTTTCTTCAGGAATATTCTCTATTTCTTTTAACAATTTTAAATTATTTGCTTGATCATCACCGTGCACACCTGCGTACCTAGCCGAAAAAATCCCAGGCGCTCCATTGAGTGCATCTACACATAATCCACTGTCATCGGCGATTGCTGGCAATCCAGTTTCACTGCACACACTTCGCGCCTTTAATAATGCATTTTCTTTAAAAGTACTCCCAGTTTCTTCTACTTCGGTAGTAAGTGGGAATTCTTCAAGTCCAACCAGATTAATTGTGCCTTGTGAAATTGCATCAAGAATTCTACGGAATTCTCTTACCTTTCCTTGATTGCGCGTTGCCAAAACTAAAGTTATGGGTGTGCTCATTTTGAAAGAACGGAACTCTGCATTCTTGATAAATCTTTACAGCCACCAACTGCAAGATCAAGTAATTCATTTAAAAGTGCACGATCAAATGGAACACCTTCGGCCGTTCCTTGAACTTCAATAAATCGTCCATCACCACTGCATACAACATTCATATCCGTATCCGCACGGACGTCTTCTTCGTAGCAAAGATCTAGCATTGGAACACCGTTAATGATTCCAACACTAACTGCAGCAACAGAATCTGACAGTGGTTTTGAATTTTCTTTAATGTGACCTTCTTTTTTGGCCCATGCAATCGCATCGGCTAATGCAACATATGCACCAGTAATTGCTGCAGTGCGTGTTCCACCATCTGCTTGTAAAACATCACAATCGATAACAATTGTGTTTTCCCCGAGTTCTTTCATATCAACAATCGCGCGAAGTGAACGACCAACTAAACGTGAAATCTCTTGTGTGCGCCCACCTAACTTACCTTTTACACTTTCGCGATCTGATCGCGTATGTGTTGCGCGTGGAAGCATTGAATACTCTGAAGTTACCCAGCCGTTGCCAGAATCTTTTAACCAACGTGGAACACCAGGAGAAAATGATGCAACACAAAGAACTCGTGTCTTACCGAATTCAACAAGCACCGAACCTTCGGCGTGATCTAGCCAACCGCGCGTAAATTTAATTTCACGGAGCTGATTGTTCGTGCGTCCATCATTGCGTGACATGTATATCTCCGTTTATCTAAGCAGTTTATAGGTTTGGGTGGTTTATAGAATTTGGTGTTCTACTCGTCCAACTTCTGGACCGAGAAATCTACGTGCGAGTGTTTCAAATGCGTGTGCATCTCCTGTAGCGAGGAATCTATGGTTGGCATTTTTTGTGCTGGAGTGAAGCAAGTTATTTTCCACAAGCACCCTATACAAATCCTTAGCAGTTTCATCGGCGCTAGATACCAACGAAACGGAATTACCAACCACGTATGAAATTACACCTGTAAGTAATGGATAGTGAGTGCAGCCTAAAACCAAAGTATCTATCTCTGCATCGATTACTGGCTTGAGGTATGTGCGAGCAATATCTGTAATTTCCGGACCAGAAGTTTCTCCGCGTTCAACGAATTCCACAAATAATGGGCAAGCAACAGAAGTAATCTGCAAGTTAGGTGCTGCTGCAAATGCATCTACATAAGCCTTTGAATCAATTGTTGCTTGCGTGCCGATCACGCCAATTTTTCCAGACTTTGTTGCAGCAACAGCCCTGCGTACTGCTGGCTGGATTACTTCAATAACTGGAATCGAATACCTTTCACGTGCATCACGCAACATTGCAGCACTCGCCGTGTTGCATGCAATGACGAGTGACTTAACGCCTTGATCAACTAAGAAATCTAAAGTTTCTAATGCAAACTCTCGAACTTGTGCCAGTGACCGCGGTCCATATGGTCCTCGTGCTGTATCACCTATATAAAGAGTGGTTTCATTTGGAAGCTGGTCAAGAATGGCGCGTGCAACGGTTAATCCGCCAACGCCGGAATCAAATATTCCAATAGGTGCATCACTCACACCGCGAAGTCTACCGCTATGCCCATAACTGATCATCGAGTGCTTCTGATGCACTCACGTGATCAGCGCTATAAACACCAGTAGATAGGTATTTCCAACCTGCATCACAGACAATAAATGCAATGTCTGCGCTCTTGCCGTCGCGGATTGCTTCGGCGCCCATTGCAAGGGCTGCATGAAGAATTGCACCAGTTGAAATTCCGGCAAAAATTCCTTCAATTTCTAATAAATCCCTAACACGCCGAACAGAATCTTCGGCGCCAACAGAAAAACGTCGCGTTAATACAGATGCATCATAGAGTTCTGGGACAAAACCTTCGTCGATGTTTCTTAAACCATAAACAACTTCACCGTAACGTGGTTCGGCTGCGATAACTTGTACATCTGATTTTTGTTCACGCAAATATTTTCCAGCACCCATGAGTGTTCCTGTAGTTCCTAAACCCGCAACAAAGTGTGTGATCGTTGGCAGATCTGCAAATATTTCAGGGCCAGTGCCTTGATAATGCGCCAACGTATTTGCAGGATTTCCATATTGATACATAAAAACCCACTCAGGATTCTTGCCTGCTAATTCTTTTGCCACTCGAACTGCTTCGTTTGAACCACCAGCAGCTGGTGAAAATATGATTTTTGCGCCCCACATTTCTAATAACTGTCGGCGCTCAATTGAAGTATTTTCTGGCATCACACAAATCAATTTATAACCACGTGTCTTTGCCACCATCGCAAGTGAAATTCCAGTATTGCCACTTGTTGGTTCGAGAATTGTTGCACCTGGCTTGAGAGTTCCGTCTGCCTCTGCCTTTTCAATCATTGCCAATGCAGCACGGTCTTTTATTGAACCCGTCGGATTTCGATCTTCCATCTTTGCCCACAGTCTCACATTGGGTGCAGGAGAAAGTTTCGGCAAACCGATAAGGGGTGTATGGCCTACGGAACTTTCTAAAGAATCAAATCGTGCCACTGTTAGCCACCTGCGACAGCAGGCAGAACAGTAATTGAATCACCTGATTTAAGAGAAGCATCTAACCCGCCAAGGAATCGAACATCTTCATCATTGACATAAATATTTATGAATCGGCGCAGTGCACCATCTTCTAGTAGGCGCTCGGCCAATCCAGGATATTGACGATCAAGATCTGAGATTAAGGATTTAAGATCTGCACCATCAGCAGAAACAACCTTTGCATCCTTTGTATATGGGCGCAAAATTGTTGGAATTCGAACTTCAATTGCTGCTGTAGTCATGTGCTTATTATTGCCAATGCGTGCTGCTTTCGCCAATTCGAGAATAAGAAGTGGCTCTAATCCAAGATTGTTACGGGCTCTTCTGTGACCATGCCATCAATAATTCGATAAGAACGAAATTCAGTCGCAGGTGCAATCTCTTCGCGTGTAGAGACAAGTACATAGTGCGCTCCTGGTTCACCGGCATATGCAATATCTGTGCGAGATGGGTACGCCTCTGTTTCTGTATGAGAGTGATAGATAACAACTATTTCTTCATCTTTGTCATCAACTTCACGGTAAAGAGCTAGCAAATCTTTTGGATCAAATTCATAAAAAGTTGGTGAGTGAGCTGCATTAATCATCGGCTTTAAGCGAAGTGGAGTGCCTGAGCCTTGTGGCCCAAGGATTACACCGCATGCTTCATCAGGGTATTCAGTGCGCGATTGTTGAAGTATCTGATCAACGATTGTGCGTGAAATTGTTAAAGACATGTCAGGATTCTAATCCATCCATGAGCGCTTCAAGTAAATTGCCTTGCAACCAACCAAGCCAGCTATATACCCCATACACGCCACGCATTGGATCATCCGGTGCTAATAATTCGAGTTCTTCATGAGAATTTTTTTCAACGTTTAGTCGAACACCAAGTGCAAGTCGAATGTCATTTATCCCACCTAGCCATGCATTCGCCAATTCATGATTGAGTTCGATGCTTCCATCTTCACTACTCATAAGCATCGTGCGAATAGACATAGCGTGTGCTTGTTTCTTGGTGCGCAAAACCGATTCGGTATACCTGCGAAACTCAGCCGCATCGACACCGTCTGCATAAGCATTCGGTAATAAACGTAGTAAGACTTCATCATCTGGAGGAGAGTCGTGAAATGTTATTCCCACCATTGCAGCAAGTGGATCCTGGTCTTGTTGATCAACGCGCTCGGCAAGTAATTCAATAATTTGTTGGGAAAGATTAATTAAAACTTCTTTTTCAGAATCTGCAAATTGTGCGACATATAATTCTTCTCCGTGTCGAGTAAATCCGTGGCCTTCGTTCATTAACCTTGGTCTCCACGTTGCAGAGTTGCCCACAATCCGTACTCATGGAGCCTTGCAACATCATGTTCCATCTCTTCTCGTGTGCCCTCTGAAACAACTGCCTTACCTTCATTGTGAACTTTCATCATCAACTCTGTTGCACGCTCATGTGAATACCCAAATAACTCCATGAAAACATACGTCACATACGTCATGAGATTAACTGGGTCATCCCAAACAATTGTTATCCATGGACGATCACTGGAAAAAATTGCATTAATTTCTTCTTCTATTTTTGATTTTGTTTTTACCACTATCTAATCACCACTGTAATTACATCTGATTCTGCTTGGTTCCACAAAGTATCTTTAGCAACACTCACTCTGAACTTGGCAAAACCTTTTTGTACAGAGGTTGTAGAAATTGTAAATGCTCCATTTGTATCTGTCACTACTGGTGCTCCAACTGAAATCCATTTGCCTGCTTGCTGTTGTAACAACTGAACTGGAACTCCGCTTAGATGGGGTGATAGAACGCCGGTGATTGCAAATGCTTGAGAGCGAAGAACAGATACAGGAGCATCGACTGAAATTCGACGATTAATAACTACTGGTAATTCTTGAGAGAATGATTCGAGTCGCTCCCATGTGTCATCGGTGTGTGCTCGAAGCATTGTGCTCTTTGAAAGTAAGAGCGGAACCCGAATACTTCCGTCTACGCCCGTTGTACTAGTTGCAATTTCTCGCCACTGGGTTTCATTTTCTGATTTTGTTTCGATGCGAACTAGCAAATTATTTATTGGTAACTTATCCGGTAATTGAAATGTTGCATTCAGTTCGAGTATGGATCCGAATTCAAGAGGCGAAGTTAATTCGGAATTTGCAGTAGTAAGTGAAGCAGTGCTAATTACTTGATCCGGAGCGATAGCTAAAGCAGCATCTCTAATTGCTTGCGAGCCTGCCATGTCTTCCATTCCAAAAGTCCACAGAGCAACTCCACCCAATCTGTACTTAGAGACAAATCCAATACGTGAAGTAAAACTTCGTGCGTCTTGATACCAAGCAGTGCGAGTTGCTGTACACGTAGTTGCTAGCCCAGCTGCAGTCAGCCCGCTGTACACCTTGTTGTATGTGAAATTAACTTCTCCAAATGCTTCGTCATACTTCGGAAATACTCCATAACTTTGTGAAAGTGCTGCCGCATCTCGTAACAAAAAGGTTGCAGCTTTTGCTCCAACTTTTACTACTTTGGCAACTTCTACAGGACAGATTCCTTCAACTTTAGTAACCCAATCTCGACCGTAACCTGGTATTCCGACGTATACCTTGGATGCAGGCATTACCGATATTGCATACTTAATTGTTTTTTCAGTCCAAGCAAGGGGACCCAGTGGGCCAGCTCTTGAAATGGAATAGTCGTAAGTCATGATACGAAGTCGATCAACGTATGCAGCGATATCTGCCCATGCATATACAAAGTAACCCTTTTGCGCTTCTGCTGGGTTATATACATAAGGAGTAGTGACCGACAGTAATTTGTTCTTAGCCTTAAGGGCACTACTTAATTCTTTTATGAATGCAATCCAATTTAGTTTTGTCGAATTCCATGTTGTGTTTTTATCTACGAAGGCAAAACCTTCAAAATCCAAATCAATTCCATCGTAATTATTTGTCGTTACTAGATTAGTGATTGCATTCACCACCTGTGTGCGCGATGTTGGATTTGCAAGTAATTTTGCTAAAACTAGTTCACTTGTTCCGTCAGTAATCGTAGGAATGATCGTCAATCCTGCATTGCGCATGGCAGTAAGTGGTACCGAGATTGGAACACTCGGGTTTGCAGGTGCATATAAATTCGTGACAACTGCTTCATTTTTTGCACCATTGAATTTAAGTTGGTACCAAAATGGCATTACTTCTCGAATTAGATCTGCATTTGCGATTGCAGCCGGAAGAGCTGTTTTCATTGAATAATAAGGAATCCAACCAGATAGCACTTTACGCGGTTGTGATCCGGCATTTGCAGATGGTTGAACTGAGACCACACTTGAAAAAACAAGAATTAGTGCAATTACTGGTTTTAGTTTTTTCATATTAATTATCTTTAGGCGCTTCGCGCAATCCATCATGAATCTCTTTACATGCCGGACAGATTGGATATTTTTCGGGATCACGCGTTGGAATCCATTTTTTACCACACAGAGCTTTGACTGATTTACCCGTTACGGCCGATTCAACTATTTTCTCTTTTTTCACATAATGTGAAAATCGATCATGGCCACCATCATCTTCTTCTAATTCTGGTCGAGTGAGCAGATCTGTATCGGTAGCAGTGTCGCTTCCGCGTCTTAAAATACCCATGAGCACACCTTACCGTGAGGGTAGAATTGATTAGATGAAAGACTTATTACGCACCGAACATTTAACGCGCGATGACGTTGAATTGTTGCTCGATACTGCTGCGCAATTTGCTGCCGAACCACTTCGTTCTAAAGATGCCTTAGCCCATAAGAGTGTGGCAATTTATATGACAAAACCATCTACTCGTACTCGGTTGGCTTCACAAACCGCAGTTGCACACTTAGGTGGTTCGCCAATTGTTTTACGCGGGGATGATTTGCAACTTGGCCGTGGAGAATCAATTGCAGATACTGCAAGAATATTTAGCGGATACTGCGATGCGATAATTGTTAGAACATTTGCTCAATCCGATGTTGATGAACTCGGAAAGTACGCTTCGATTCCAGTTATTAATGCACTTACTGATGATGATCATCCAACACAACTCTTGGCAGACTGGCTAACTATTCGCGAAACTTTTGGTAAAGATGTTTCTGGTCGCAAATTCGTTTATTTGGGCGATGGAAATAATATGGCGCATGCATGGTTAATCATGGGTGCAATCATGGGCGCACACGTTGTTGCTGCAACTCCTGAAGGTAAATGGGCACCAAGTGCGATTGCAATTGCAACAGCACAAAAGATTGCTGCACAATCTGGTGCGACGATTGAAGTAACGCACGATGCGCAGAGCGCAGCAAAAGATGCCAGCGTTTTATACACCGATGTATGGATGTCCATGGGCGATCCTGAATCTGAAAAGCAAGAAAAAATTAGAGCGCTAGCACCATTTGCTGTAACTGATGCATTGATGGCACAAACTTCTAAAGATTCAATATTTATGCACTGTCTTCCAGCACATCGTGGCGAAGAAGTTATGGCATCTGTCATTGATGGACCAAAATCTGTGATCTGGCGTGAAGCATTTCACAGACGAACCACAATTCAATCCCTGTTATTTCACTTAACAAGAGGTGAACTCAAGGGTTCTATCTAGCCACTAGGCACAAAAAGTATTAGATTTACCTAATGCGAATAGCCGTACCTAAAGAAATCCGCGAAGGCGAGAAGCGCGTAGCGCTCGTTCCAGACATCATTACCAAATTAACTCGTTTGGGTTATGAAGTTGCTATCGAATCTGGCGCTGGCACGCACTCGCAAGCAATGGATGATGATTTTAAGAGCGCTGGTGCATCCGTAGTAAATGGTGATGTGCTCAAGGATGCTGATGTTGTCCTCAGTGTTTCTCCACTAACTCCAGCGCAAATGTCTTCACTCAAAAAAGGTGCAATCACTATTTCATTCTTATCTCCTGTGACTGCAACAGATTCCATCGATGCAGCTGCCAGCGCAGGTGTTACGGCATTTTCACTCGAATTAGTTCCACGCATTTCGCGTGCGCAATCCATGGATGCTCTGACATCTCAAGCACTCTGTGCTGGATATCGTGCGGTATTAGTTGGCGCAGAAATGTCGCCACGTTTCTTTCCATTATTAATGACTGCCGCAGGAACAGTTACACCCGCACAAGTTCTTGTACTCGGTGCAGGTGTTGCTGGTTTGCAAGCGATTGCAACGGCTCGTCGATTAGGCGCAGTTGTATCTGCCTACGATGTTCGACCATCTTCGGCCGATGAAGTGAAATCAATGGGTGCAACTTTTATTGAACTCGAACTCGAAGCACTCGAAGGCGCTGGTGGCTATGCGCGCGAGATGACTCCAGAGCGTGCTGCAAAGCAACGCGAGTTATTAACTCCTTACATCGCTAAATCCCATGTGGTTATAACAACTGCTGCAGTACCTGGACGACAAGCGCCACAATTAATGACTCAAGCAATGGTCGATTCAATGGCATCAGGAACAATCATTGTGGATTTAGCCGCAGAAACTGGTGGAAACGTTGAAGGATCAAAACCAGGAGAAGTTGTTGTAACTAAAAATGGTGTGCGAATCTGGGGTGGAAAAGATGTTCCAAGCCAACTTCCATATCACGCATCAAGTTTGTACTCACGTAACGTCGTAAATCTTCTAACACTTCTAACTAAGCCAGCTGCAGAAGGCAGTGCTCTTGCATTCAACCTTGATTTTGAAGATGAAATTATTAATGGTGCTGCTGTTACACATGCTGGAGCTAAACGAAATGGAGGCACAAAATAATGGAACCGATTGCAATCATCTCTATTTTCGTTCTTGCAGTTTTCGTAGGTTTTGAAGTTGTATCTAAAGTTTCTAGTACTTTGCACACTCCATTGATGAGTGGTGCTAACGCTATTCATGGTGTGATTTTGGTTGGTGCAATCATCGTGGCCGATCACAGCCGAACTAATCTCGAGTTAGGTCTTGCCGTTGCGGCAATCATCTTGGCCACAATTAACATGGTCGGCGGATTCGTGGTTACAGATCGCATGCTTGAAATGTTTAAACCAAAGAAGGGCGGTGAGAACAAATGAACCATTTTCTCTATAGCCTGATTGGTCTTTCAGCTGGTGTTTGTTTCATTCTTGCTCTTAAAGGATTGTCTAAGCCTAAAACTGCACGTCGTGGAAATATCATCGGTGCAATTGGCGCAACAATTGCAACCGTTGTTGTTTTCTTCTATGCACAAGATGGTGAATCACTTCCGCTAAATAATCTAGGTTGGATTCTTGGTGCCATAGCTATTGGAACAGTCATAGGCGTTCCTGCTGCACGTAAAGTTCAGATGACGCAGATGCCACAACTCGTTGCACTATTTAATGGTGTCGGCGGTGGCGCTGCAGCACTCGTTGCAATCGTTGAGTATTTACACCTTGGTGATAAGGCAAACACAGCAGAAGTAATCGCAACAGTTTTCACCGTCATCGTTGGTTGCGTTTCATTTAGCGGTTCGATCATCACCTTTTTAAAGCTTCAAGAGTTAATGACCACTCGACCAGTTGTATTTCCTGGCGGTCGTTTTGTAATTGCAGGAACACTGGCTGCAACGCTCGCTGCTGCAGTCTGGGTTGTCATTGAACTAGGCAATAATCCGCTCTTGATTCTTGCGGCTCTTGCGTTGGCATTTGGTGTGTTGTTCGTGCTCCCTGTTGGTGGAGCGGATGTTCCAATTGTTATCTCTCTACTAAATGCCTTTACAGGTTTAACTGTTGCTGCAAGTGGTTATGTTCTAGATTCCACACTATTGATAATTGCTGGAACTCTCGTTGGTGCTTCAGGAACAATCTTGACTCGCTTAATGGCAGAGGCCATGGGTCGCTCACTCTTTGGAACACTCTTCGGTGCGTTTACCGCAAAGCCACAAGAAGCAAGTGGCGCCACAGAAGAGCGTCCTGTTCGTTCAGGTTCGCCAGATGACGTTGCAATTTTGCTTAACTATGCGCGTCGTGTCGTCATCGTTCCTGGCTTTGGTTTAGCCGTTGCACAAGCACAGCACACAGTTCGCGAATTAGCAGATCTGATGTTGGCAAAAGGTATTGATGTTGCATACGGAATTCACCCAGTTGCAGGTCGTATGCCAGGACATATGAACGTGTTGCTTGCAGAGGCCAATGTTCCTTATGACCAATTAGCTGAAATGGAAGAAGTAAATCCAACTTTTGGACAGACAGATGTTGCAATAGTTATTGGCGCTAACGATGTTGTTAACCCTGCGGCGCAGACAACTCCTGGTTGCCCAATTTATGGAATGCCAATTCTTGAAGTTTCCAATGCTGCAAACATTATTTTCCTTAAGCGCTCAATGCGTCCAGGCTTTGCAGGTATCGAAAATGAACTGCTTTATGATCCAAAGACAATGCTTCTGTTCGGTGATGCAAAGGCTTCGCTAACAAAGGTTGTTTCAGCGCTTAAGAACCTTTAACTTCTGAGTTGCAGGTAGTTGAAAGTTCAACTATTCTCGGCTTATTGAATTAAGGAGTTGAAATGCCAGCAGTTACCGTCAGCGATATAACAATTCTGCCTCGAGTTACAGAGGCGCCAGGATCGCGCGCGCGAACAGTAAAGAGCATCACAACTGCGCCACAAGGTTTTGAAGGCGAAGGTTTTCCAGTCCGTCGTGCATTTGCTGGCGTTGATATGTCACAACTCGATCCATTCATTCACTTAGATCAAATGGGCGAAGTTGAATACGCACCTGGTGAACCAAAAGGAACTCCATGGCATCCACACCGCGGTTTTGAAACTGTTACATACATTATTGATGGAATCTTTGATCACTATGACAACAATGGTGGTGGCGGAACAATCCAAAATGGTGACACGCAATGGATGACTGCTGGTGCGGGAATTTTGCACATCGAAACTCCCCCAGAACATTTAGTGATGAGCGGTGGTTTATTTCACGGTTTTCAATTGTGGGTAAATCTTCCAGCTGCTAAAAAATGGTCACCACCTGCATATCAAGATTTACGTGCAAGCGAAGTTGCACTTCTTGCATCTCACGATGGTGGCGCACTTATCCGTGTAATCGCTGGCGAAATAGATGGACATAAAGGTCCAGGATCAACACAGACTCCAATCACCTTGGTGCACGCCACTGTTCAACCTGGCGCTGAATTACGTCTGCCATGGCGCAAGGATTACAACGCACTTGTGTACACATTGGCGGGACACGGTTTTGTTGGCGAAGAATCACGTCCGGTTCAGATGGGTCAACTCACTGTTTTCGGTGATGGAGATTCTTTGGTTATTCGCGCTGCTAATCAGCAAGAGAGTCGTTCTCCAGAATTAGAACTATTCATTCTTGGTGGCCAACCAATTAAAGAACCTGTTTCATGGATGGGCCCATTCGTTATGAATACTAAAGCTGAAGTACTGCAAGCCTTTGATGACTTTCAAAAAGGATTGCTCGGAACTGTTCCGGCGATTCATAAGAAAGATGTTTTGAATGTACACGGAGCACCGACTGAAATTGTAGAAAAGTAAAACTAACCAACCATTTCGGAGTCGTAGGCACGATTGCTATCGTGAATGCAACTCTTGCTGACATCAATCTTTGAGCAATCTTCGCATAGTAAAACTAATTCGTGACACGCTTTACGGGCACAGTTATAGAACTGTTTAGTTGGCGCGTTGCATGCTTCGCATTCGCCGATAATTTTTGCTTTGGATGAGAAATCAATTGCCATACGGCCATCAAATGTGTAGAGCGAGCCTTCCCACAAACCTTTATCACCATACTTCTTGCCGTACTTAGCGATGCCGCCTTCGATCTGATAAACCTCTTTAAATCCGTTATCGACCATTACGGCTGAAAGGATTTCGCAGCGAATTCCGCCGGTGCAATATGTAACTACAGGTTTGTCTTTCAGGTGATC
>CAFBLY010000001.1_pt1 | contig 39657 bp, 40 predicted proteins | sample 7268321 | NCBI WGS metagenome assembly CAFBLY01 (sample SAMEA6814047, study PRJEB35770) | freshwater metagenome | biome: Freshwater; feature: Freshwater reservoir; material: water | place: Czech Republic | collected 2017-05-23 | depth 30m m | reverse complement strand
CCTATGGCTGGTCGCGAAATCAGCGGGCCACAGTCAGCTCGTGGTGACTTATTTGCTGGTCGCACGTGGATTGTTACGACGGGGGAGTCCGCTGAAAAACACAGTATCGATGTTGCAGCAGAACTGATTTCCATATGTGGCGGCGTACCTATTTACATGGACCCAGAAAACCATGATCGGGCAATGGCGCTGGTATCTCACACTCCTCAAATGCTGGCTAGTCTCTTGGCAGCTCAATTAATCGAAGCAGATCCACAATGGCTTGCTTTGATCGGGCAAGGTTTTCGAGATTTCACCCGCATCGCAGATTCAGACCCCCTTTTATGGAAAGACATCATCAGTGAAAATGCAACCAATATTCTTCCCGTTTTAAGTAATTTTCGTAAAAGCTTGGAGAAGATCGAATCCGAACTTAATAATTCTTCTGCTGCGCAATCATTTATTGAATTGGGTAACAGAGGTCGAAAATTAATTCCCGGAAAACACGGAAATGTGGCTCGATCATATATTTATCTACATATTGTTATTGATGACAAAGCGGGTCAATTGGCGGCAATATTTAATGATTGTGCGTCGGCAAGTGTCAATATAGAAGATGTTTCGATAGAGCATACGCCTGGTCAAAACACTGGTTTAGTAACGCTATCAATTTTAGATGAGGAAAAAGCACAATTTTTAGAGCTTTTTCTGACACAACAAGGCTGGAAAGTTCATTTAACTAGTAATTAAGCACTCTGGCTAGCCGTAGAATTACGGCATGGGAATCGTTGTAGCTATTGATGGTCCCAGTGGGGCTGGCAAATCAAGTACGGCGAAATTAATTGCTCATCGCGCTGGCTGGAATTATTTAGATACCGGTGCTCTTTATCGCGGCGTTACGTGGTTGAGTTTAGAAAAAAATGAAGAAGATGCCCACAAACTTATAGATCTGCTGAAACATTTTCCTTTGAAATTTAACTGCGATCCTCAAAATCCGATTTTGCACGTTGGCCAAACGGATGTAAATCTTGCGATACGTTCACAGGAAGTAACTGATCGCGTAAGTTATATAGCGGCGATTCCTGAAATCAGAAAAGAACTATTGTCGATCCAACGTCAATACATAAAGAACGCACAACGGGGAATAGTTGTCGAAGGAAGAGATATTGGAAGTGTGGTTGCTCCAGAAGCTACCTTGAAATTATTTCTTACCGCTGATTTGCAATCGCGGGCTTCTAGACGAGAAGCTGAGATTGACAGTGATGTTTCCACTCAAGAAGTTAAGGCTTCTTTAGAAGGTCGCGATCAGATTGACACAACACGTAAGGTTTCACCATTGCAAAGGCCTACGGACGCAGTTTTAATTGATTCAACGCTGTTAAACCTCGATGAAACCGTCGATCGAATCTGGGAGTTGCTGCGTGAGCGCAATTTACTTGGTTTACCAATAGTTGGAATCTTAGGCAGACCAAACGTTGGGAAATCAACGTTAATAAATCGATTTATTGGCAGACGCGAGGCAATCGTTGAAGATACTCCAGGAGTAACGCGAGATCGTGTGCAGTACGAATGCGAATGGGGCGGTCGTAGATTTATTGTTATGGATACAGGCGGTTGGGAATCTAAACCGGATGGAATTTCAATAGCGGTCAGTGCCGGCGCTGAAATCGCAATGGAGCAATCAGATGTTCTTTGCTTTGTCGTGGATGCTCAAATTGGAGCGTTGGATGAAGATGATGTTCTGGTTCAAGAATTACGAAAAGCTAAGAAACCTATAATTCTTATTGCCAACAAAGTTGATAGTGAACGTGAAGAATCAGATGCACATTCATTATGGAGTCTTGGTTTAGGTGAACCCTTCTTTGTTTCTGCTTTGCATGGGCGAGGAAGTGGTGATCTCTTAGATAAAGTCGTTTCGCATTTACCTGAAGTTGGCAGAGCACAGGTCCAAGATGGTTATCGACGCGTTGCTCTGATAGGACGTCCTAATGTGGGAAAATCATCTTTATTGAACGCTCTCGCGGGTGAAGAAAGATCTATCGTTTCTGAAATTGCTGGAACTACACGTGATCCTGTTGATGAATTGATCTCATTTGGTGGTTCAACGTGGAGATTTATTGACACGGCCGGTTTACGTAAACGTTCTAATCAAGCTAGTGGTACTGATTACTACGCTTCACTTCGTACACAAGCAGCATTGGAACGTTGCGAAGTAGCTGTTGTTGTTTTAGATGCGAGTGAGGCAATTTCAGAGCAGGATTTACGTATTATTACAATGGCGGAAGAAGCTGGTAAAGCTATGGTAATTGTTATGAATAAATGGGATCTCGTGGATGAAGACCGCAGAGACCAACTTGACCGAGAAATTGATCGACATTTGGATCAAGTGGAGTGGGCCCAAAGAGTAAATGTTGCTGCAAAAACTGGATGGCATAGGGATCGACTGGCTCCAGCTTTACGTACTGCAATTGATTCGTGGGAAAAACGCGTTCCAACTTCTAAATTGAATGCTTTCTTGGGGGCTCTTATTGGGGCCACACCACCACCAGTTCGTGGAGGAAAGCAACCTAAAATCTTTTACGCAACTCAAGCCGGTATCGCCCCGCCTAAATTCATCATATTTTCTAGTGGTTGGATTGAAGCTTCCTACCGAAGGTTTATAGAGCGTCGACTTCGTGAGGAATTTTCATTCCCGGGCACTCCTGTTCAGGTAGCAATACGCGTTAAGGAACGCGAGAAAATTTAGTATTTCGCATGAATAGAAATCTAAACGTTCCGAATGCGCTAAGCATCCTACGATTATTAGGTGTACCTGTATTTATATTCTTCGCATTAGTTAGTAAACAAGATGTATTTGCAATTCTAACCTTAATGGTTGCTGGTGCCACGGATTATTTTGATGGAAAAATCGCGAGAGCCTGGAATCAAACTTCAAGCTTTGGAGCGCTACTAGATCCCGCAGCCGATCGTATATATATTGTGGCAACACTCATAGTCTTGTATCTGCGAGATGCAATTCCTTTGTGGGTTGTGCTACTACTGCTGGGCAGAGATGCGATACTCGCTCTTATAACCCTGGTCATGAAGTTACGAAACATCGCACTTTTGGAAGTTTCCTTTCTCGGTAAAGCTTCGACTTTCAATCTTTTATATGCTTTTCCACTTCTACTGTTGGCGACTCATGAATCCACGATGGGTCATGTCTCTTTTGTCCTAGGTTGGAGTTTCGCAACGTGGGGGATAGTGCTTTATATTTATACGGGTTTGATCTATTTCCAAAGCGGTATTAAAAGGATTAGAGTAGGTTCCATAAACTTCTAGAAGTGGATGTAAAAATGTCTAATATTCCCGATTTACTCAAGTACACCAAGGAACACGAATGGGTGGCTCCAACGGCAACTGCTTTGGTTTATCGAGTCGGAATCACAGATTACGCCCAGGCTGCTCTCGGAGATATTGTTTACGTCCAATTACCTAAAATTGGTGAGACATTAACTGCGGACAAAGTATGCGGGGAAGTAGAATCAACAAAGAGCGTTTCGGAAATATTTTCACCCGTTACCGGCAACGTAACAGCCGTAAATTCTGATTTAAATTCAGTCCCTGAATCAATCAATAGCGATCCATACGGAAAAGGTTGGCTCTTCGAAATATCCGTTGAAGTTGAGCCAGAAACACTACTTTCAGCCACTGATTACGCTGGCATTACGGCTTGACCCGCAGGGTTACATCCCCCTAGTGTCACCCTTAAGTTCAAGGTGAGCCCAAAGATTTCAAGGGAAGGGGTTATTCGTGGCAGCAGTTGAAAATGAACGCGAATTAACCTCAACACTGAGCCTAGGACTACGAAGCATTGATGTTCCCGGTGAGATATCTCAGGCAGAAATATTTCTACAAAAAACCGATGCATCAATCAAGTCAATTATCGATGAAGTCTGTGCACCAGGCTCGAAAAAAGCTATGTTGGTCATTCACCGTGGTCCAGCAGAAGGTTCTCGTTTCTTATTAGATAGCGATCAAATTTCTATAGGACGTTCCCCCGAGAGTGATATTTTCTTTGATGATGTGACCGTTTCTCGCAAACATGCACGGATTGAACGTTCAAACAATGAGTTTGCAATTCTTGATTCTCAAAGTCTTAATGGAACTTATGTAAATTCAATTTCAATCGCAAAGCAAGTTCTGCATATGGGAGATCAGTTACAAATTGGTAAGTTTCATGCGCTATTTTTTGGTAATTCACATATTAAATCTTCAGGGGAGAAGTAATGAGCGTTCCTGCACGTGCCTATCTAAGCATTGGTGAAGTTCTCACGAAATTGAGAGGGGATTTCGCAGATATTACAATTTCAAAAATACGATTTCTAGAATCAGAGGGTCTAATTGATCCACAAAGAACTCCATCGGGTTATCGAAAATTCACAGGCTCGGATCTTGAACGTTTAAGGTATGTATTGCTTGCCCAACGAGATCAATATTTACCTCTTCGCGTTATCAAGGAGAACCTTGATGCACTAGATCGTGGATTACAGCCTGCGGCAACTTCTGGTGGTATAGCCGTCCCTCGACCATCACTTGCCACTGTTGATGGCGAAATGGCGCCATCTGCCTTTGCTGAATCCAGCGAAATGCGTCTTTCTCGTGAAGAACTTCTTACAGCCAGTGGGTTAAGTGAGAACGCTCTCGTCGAATTAGAATCATTCGGACTCATTGCACCCCGCGGTCGACACTACGACGGTGATGCTCTTGCTGTTGCTAAGGCCGTAACCGAGATGGGTACATTTGGAATCGAACCCCGCCACTTGCGTTCTTTTAAATCTGCAGCTGATCGCGAAATAGGTTTGATTGAACAGGTGATTACCCCACTTAATCGTCAGAAAAATGCCGAATCAAAGGCACGTGCACAAGAAGTTCAAAAGGAAATTGCCTCACTTTCAATCCGCTTACACGCATCATTGGTGCGCGGTGGATTAAATCGCCTGCGCTAGACCAGTATTGATATGAGTATGGTTGCTATGCAGGTAGTTGGTGTTCGAATTGAGATGCCGTCTAACCAACCCATAGTGCTTTTAAAAGAAATTGATGGAGTTCGTTTCTTACCGATTTGGGTCGGTGCTGTGGAAGCCACGGCGATCGCTTTTGCGCAGCAAGGTGTAATACCTCCGCGGCCGCTAACTCATGATTTAATGCAAGATATTGTTGAATCCTTAGACGCCACCCTCACCGCCGTGCAAGTTACCGCGATAGAAGATGGTGTTTTTTTAGCGTCATTGCTTCTTAGAGATCCAGAAGGAAAAGCTATAAGTGTTTCCTCTAGGCCATCGGATGCAATTGCCTTAGCCCTTCGTACTCACAGCAATATTTTGGCGGATTCCGATTTACTCGACAATGTCGGAATAGAAATTCCAGACGACGTTGCCGAAGACGCGGCTGCAGCATCAGGGGAGAGCACTGAATTAGAGAAATTCAGAGAGTTTTTAGATCAGATCAATCCCGAAGATTTCGCTGGGTAAGCAGATAGAGTATGAATCTCTCAACCTCAGGTATAGGTTTTGGGAGTGTCGTTCCGCCTTTTTACGCTGCGGTGGCTCTATCCTTAAGCACTCCCCAAGAGAATTGAGATTCCCCTCATGATGTCTACGCCTGATTTCGAACTAATCGGCTATCGCGGTGCAACTGCGTGTTCAGCAGCAGGAATTAGTTACCGTCAGCTTGATTATTGGGCGCGCACTGGATTAGTTGAACCGAGTATCAGACCAGCCGGGGGATCTGGATCCACACGCCTCTATGGATTTCGTGACATTCTCGTTCTCAAAATTGTAAAACGACTACTTGATGCAGGGGTTTCTCTACAAAATATTCGAACTGCAGTTAATCATCTACGTGACCGCGGCGTCACTGAATTAGAACGAATTACGTTAATGAGTGACGGTGCATCGATCTATGAGTGCGCTAGCCCCGATGAAATTATTGACTTACTAGCAGGTGGGCAAGGCGTCTTCGGAATTGCCGTGGGCAAGGTTTGGCATGAAGTTGAAGGATCGCTCTCAACTCTTACTGGAGAAATAGATGGTCAAGCAATAGGTGGCGAAAGTAACGATGAATTATCCCTTCGCAGAAAGCGCAAAGGCGCCTAAACAGGCATATTCTTTCCTTAGTAGTTTTTTCTTTCATAGCTAGGGGTTTGTGCAATGTCACGCGAAGAGCATTTTTCTTCATATGAAGAATATGCCGCCTTTGAACGAAGGCACATAGGTCCAACATCTGCCGAAGAAGATCTACTTTTAAAAACGCTTGGTTATAAAGATTTAGATTCGTTCATACGCGATGTGGTTCCCAGCAATATTGCGATGGCTAGGAAGTTAGCGGATGCTCTTCCGGATCCATTAACTGAAGTGCAAGCAATTGAAGCGTTGCGCGATATGGCGGATAAAAATGAAGTGTTTACATCCTTCATTGGTTGCGGATATTACGGGACGATCACTCCGCCAGTGGTTCTTCGAAATGTACTTCAAAACCCGGCTTGGTACACCGCATACACTCCTTATCAACCTGAGATATCCCAAGGAAGACTCGAAGCACTTTTTGCTTTTCAAACTGCAGTCTGTGATTTAACTGGATTACCCATTGCTAATGCATCCATGCTCGATGAAGGCACGGCTGCTGCCGAAGCTATGACACTAGCTAGACGTTCTTTTAAAGGAAGCGACGAAGCTGTTTTCTTAATTGAAAAAAATGTTCATCCCCAAACAAAGGCAGTTATTTCCACACGCGCGAAACCTTTGAATATTGTTATTGAAGAATTCGACGCATCTATTGGCATTACGACAACATCCTCTTATTTCGCGGCACTTGTGCAATACCCAGACACAACAGGTTCAGTTCGAGATTATTCAATAATTTCTGACAGTGTGCATAAAAATGATGCATATTTAATAGCTGCAACCGATTTATTATCACTAACTCTGCTTAAACCTCCGGGGGAGTGGGGTGCAGATGTTGCAGTTGGTTCAGCGCAGCGTTTCGGTGTTCCGCTTGGATTTGGTGGACCACACGCAGGATTCATGGCAGTCAGAAATGGTTTAGAACGTTCCATGCCTGGACGCTTAATAGGACAAAGTGTCGATGTGCACGGTAATCCTGCGTTTAGATTGGCATTGCAAACTCGTGAACAACATATTCGTCGGGATAAAGCCACGAGTAATATTTGTACCGCACAAGTTTTGTTAGCTGTCATGAGCGCTTTTTACGCAATGTGGCATGGTCCTATTGGATTAAAGTTGATAGCGCAACGCATAAACAACCAGGCGCAGACTCTGGCTGCTGCTCTCAAGTTATCTGGCTTCGAAATGATCAATGATACGTATTTTGATACATTGACTATCAAGGTTGCTAACGCAGAAATGATCCACCAAAAAGCTCAAAAACACAGAATAAATTTGCGTCACGTTGATGGTGAGCATGTATCTATTTCGATAGATGAAACAACTACTTCAGAGTCTCTTAAAAAACTAGCTCAAATCTTCGATGCAACTTTGACGAAAACAAGCGAAGCGAAAACAATGGGCGATAATTTAATAAGAAATTCCTCATTCCTGCAGCATCCTGTTTTCAATATAAATCATTCGGAAACAGCGATGCTTCGATATATTCGAACTTTATCAGATAGAGATTTAGCGTTGGATCGAACAATGATTCCGCTGGGTTCTTGCACAATGAAATTAAACGCTACAACCGAGATGGAATCAGTTACATGGCCAGAATTTTCTTCATTACATCCTTTCGCGCCAGTTGATCAAAGCATTGGTTCGCGCCAGTTGATTCAAGAACTTTCAGATTGGTTGATTGCGATAACTGGATATGACGCTGTTTCATTACAACCTAACGCGGGTAGTCAAGGGGAATTTGCCGGGCTATTAGCTATACGTAATTATCACGATAGCCGAGGGGACCAAAATAGAACTATTTGTTTAATTCCATCTAGCGCTCATGGAACAAACGCGGCCAGCGCGGTAATGGCTGGAATGAAAGTTGTAGTTATTGATTGTGATGATCACGGAAATGTTAGTTTAGAAGATTTGAAATCAAAAATATCAGAACATCAATCGACATTGGCTGCCTTGATGGTTACATATCCATCAACTCACGGTGTTTTTGAAAGTGCAATTTCGGAAATTTGCGAATTGATACATAACGCAGGTGGACAGGTGTACGTAGATGGTGCCAATTTGAATGCTTTAGTTGGATTGGCTCAACCAGGTAAATTCGGTGCCGATGTTTCGCATCTAAATTTACATAAGACTTTTTGTATCCCGCATGGTGGTGGGGGACCCGGAGTTGGTCCAGTTATTTCCCGCGCACACCTTGCACCATTTTTACCAAATCATCCGTTTGATTCATTAGCAGGTCCATCTACCGGACCGGGACCAGTTAGTTCTGCTCCTTATGGTTCGGCGAGCATATTGCCTATTTCTTGGGCATATATTCGAATGATGGGGGGACAAGGGTTAACCCACGCAACACAGGTTGCAATCTTGTCAGCTAATTACATAGCTTTAAAGTTAAATCCGTTCTATCCAGTTTTGTATACAGGTGAGAATAAAAGGGTTGCGCACGAATGTATTTTAGACCTTCGCGAAATTACTAAATCATCTGGAGTTACAGTCGATGATGTAGCTAAACGATTGATTGACTATGGTTTCCATGCTCCAACAATGAGTTTCCCGGTAGCCGGTACCTTGATGGTTGAACCAACGGAGAGTGAAGATATTGCCGAAATTGAAAGATTTATCTCCGCCATGATCTCGATTCATGGTGAGATTATGGATGTACAAAATGGTGTTATTTCACATGAAGATTCACCATTGGCTCACGCACCTCACACCGCTGGCGATGTTATTTCAAGTCAATGGGATCGCAAATACCCACGTGAAATCGCTGCATTTCCAGAACTTCTAGATGGTTTCGTTCCTGGAGAAATAATTGGGATGCGCGGTAAATATTGGCCAACTTCAGGTCGAATAGATGGGGCATTTGGAGATAGGAACCTGATTTGTTCCTGCCCGCCGATATCTGAATTTGCTCAATAGGTTTTAAGTTACTTTACATAATGTAACTTATCGGCGTTATGCCGAAATATACGCTGTAAACCCCAGATGCTCACTCTTGCAAAAGCTTCCAGCACGATGACTTTGCTCATTTTTGATACACCATTTCGACGTTCTATGAAATGTATCGGAATTTCCTTGATGGACGCTTTAATAACTGAAATAACTCGGATCATCTCTATTTGAAAACAATACCCATTCGAGGAAATAGTTTCTAAGTTGATTTGACTTATAGCTTTAGCGTCATAAATTCGTAAACCACCTGTTAAATCCTTATATGGCAAGGCTAAACACCTACCAGCAAACCATGTTCCGAATCTCGAAATTAGAATTCTATGCACTTTCCAATTACTTACTGATCCACCTTCTATCCACCTTGCTCCCATAACAACTTCGTATGAATCACTTTCGATAAACATTCGTTGCAGATCGAGAACCTGATGAGAACCATCGGCATCCATTGTGGCTATCTTTGAATAACCTTTATTCAAAGCAACTTTAAATCCACTGATGTAAGCCGGTCCTATACCTTTTTTTGACCCATGATCTATGACGGATACGTTATCGAATCGCATCTTTTTGACTATCTCTGATGTGCCATCTGGCGAATTATCATCTATAACAATAATGTCGACATCTAATGTACTCAATTCTGTAATAACTCCTACAATTGAATCAGCTTCGTTGTAGGTAGGCATCAAAACCACCCTATTTTTCATGCTTAACGCGCTTTCTTGCATATATTAAGGTTGAGAACAAAATCAGCACCACTGAACTCCAACTTCCCAATCGATTAGCTAAAGAGCGTTCCGAAATCAATTTAATTTCATCAAAAACAAATGCAGGTGTGTTTTGCCCAGTTATATCTTGAATATTCCCATAATTATCAATTATTGCAGAAATTCCTGTTGTAGAAATACTCAGTGCCCATCGATTATTTTCAACGGCGCGTATGCGCGATATATTCAACTGCTGAAAGCTTTGTGCGCTGCTAGCAAATGTTGCATTATTGGTTTGAACCAACAAGAAATTGGATTCTCGAAGAATTGATTGAACCGCAGAATCATCAATAATCTCATAACAGATAACTGGTGCGGCCAATATTTTGCCGAGTTTGTGTACCATAATCTTTTTTCCTGGAACAAAATCAACTACCTCTTTAGTTAAGGGGGAAATCTTTTCGGCTAGAGAACGTATGGGAATGTACTCACCAAATGGAGTTAAAACTCTTTTTGTATAAATCGAATCTATTGCACCTTGAGCATTCCACAGAATTGATGCATTCTTCGGTCCTTGATCACTTTGAAGAACCGCTCCAACAATGATTGGAGTGGCATTACTCTTGGCCAAATCCGAAATTTGTTGTCCGACTTGTATATTGATGAAAGGATCTACATCTACTGAGTTTTCAGGCCAGATAATTGCATCTGGTTTCTCACTGATTTGCTTCAAAGCTATCTTTGTTTCGCTTACATGATATTTGAAAACTTCCTGCGCTTGGGAATTGAAATCCAACCCTAATCGTGGAACATTTCCTTGTACTCCTAGAACCGAAGCGCTCCCCTGAACGCTTACAGGTGTTTGAATCACGATAAACATAGTTGTTGAAAAAAGTATTAAAGCAACTGAGAACAACTGCGCCCGAGCGCATAAGAGGTATAGAGCAATTCCCATTGCAATTGCCAAAAAACCTAAACCAGTGTCCCCCAATAAACTTGCGATTCCGATGTAGGGTGCCTCTGCTTGGCTAAAAGCCAATCGATTCCAACCAAATCCGCCGAAAGGGACAATTGATCGAACTTCATCGGCTAAAAGCCATATGGGTAAAATAAGCCACACTCTTGAGTAGCGTTCTCTTTTATACGAAACAAAACCTAACGGAATATAGAATAGAGATTGTAAGAGAACCAAGAAAAGTACGGGAAAGATTCCGACGTACGTTCCTGTCCATTTCAAAGTAAAAAAATTAAAAACCAATGCAAAAAGAAAAGCGACTCGAAATGGATTCCTCGTTTTTGTAACAGCGTATAGAAAAATTGCTACAGATACCGGAGCTAGAAACCACCAATTTAAAGGTGCGAAACTTCCTGAAAGAACAATTCCAGAGACAATAGCCAAGACAAAGCTCACCATCTAAGTGCTGCAATCATTCGATCAATACTTGCACCCAGGCCATATTGTTTTTGAAGAGAATATATCTCTGAAAGATCCTCTGGCTTTTTTGGTAAGGCAAGATCTAACTGCGGTAGTGAAACATTTCGAGCGCATTGCACTAAAGTGGGAGCAATCGCGAGGTAATCCTGACCATCTAGGATCTTTTTAATCAAATTTGGTGTTAAATCAGGGTGGTTACCTTTAGCTGCAAGAATGACTTCGTCAACATTAGGAAAAAAATTGCAAATTAACGCCGCTCCTTTCTCACCGATTCCTTTAACACCCGGCAAACCATCTGATGGATCGCCTCGAAACATGGCGAATAAGGCATACCTATCCCCCGGAATCTGATATTTTTTCTGTATCCAGTCGAGATCTACTAGATCATGTTGAGAAATTCCCTTTGCTAAATAGACAACTTTTACATCTTTGCTGTCATCAACTACTTGAAACATGTCACGATCACCAGTCACGATTCTGATCGGTCCCAATTCCCTTTCGGCAAAAGATGCCATGACATCGTCTGCTTCGTAATCATCAACGCCAACTATTGCAATACCAAATGCGTCTAAGATATCCATCAAGATTGGAATCTGTGGAGCCAATAAATCAGGTTCTTCTTCTTCACCTTCTTCATCAATTCGATTAGCCTTGTAATCTGGAAACAATTCGACTCTCCATGAAGGTCGCCAGTCTCCTTCAATGCATGCCACCAATCGATTGGGTTGATAAGTTGTTATCAAACGGGCACTCATATCTAGATAACCTCGTATGGCATTTACGGGAGTTCCATCAGGGCTCAGAAGAGAATCAGGCATCCCGTAAAATGCCCGGTACCAAAGAGATGCTGAGTCCAATAACATCAAACTCATATATCCCCCAAAAGATAAGTAACCACACCTCGATCAATTAATTTAACAGCTTGTCTGCATTTTTTATTAAGATCCGGAGAAGCATTTGCTATTTGCCCTAGAAGATCAACTAGTTGTTTAGTTGAACGGACAAAATCGCCCACGGACATATCGGACCCCTTGAGTACCTGATTAAGGGAAGATCCATTTGCCCATCGGAAAATCATGTAACAAAAACCAAAATCAGGAGATCTTTGAGTTTTGACACCAACTTCTAATTCAAGCTCCTCTAGTTCTGCCCAAACTCGAGTAATGGAGGCTAAAACTTGGGCAACAGAATCATTAGGAATTTTTGGAGATAAATCCTCCTGGCTACGAGATTCGAAAATCATTGCAGAGGCAACGCTTACCAATTCGGCGGGATTGAGTTCTACGAGCAATCCTCTGCGAATACTCTCCGTCAGCAAAAGGTCAGATTCTGCATATATTTTTGAAAGAATATGCCCTTGAGGTAGCAATTTTTCGCCTTCAATATAACCCAGCAGGGTTAATACATGACATATTTTGTCAAAAGTTTTCGCGATTACGTGAGTACGGTTCATAACTCGGTTATTTAAACCTTCATTTTCTCGGATCAATCGATCAGATCGTTCGGCAAAGCGAGCGTGAGCTTCACGATCATTACAAGAGTGGCAAGGATGATTTCTCATCGCTTTTCGTAGACCATCAATTTCTGATTCCATATGAATACGTTGTTTGTTATCGAAGGTTTTCTTTCCTCCTCGTTTGCTCAAAAATCCCTCTAACTCCTTTATTCCTCTACGTAAACTGGCATACTCCGTGAAATTTCCTAAATGACAACCTGCTTGATCGAGTAATTCATCAATTGCTATTTGATTGCGTTTCTGCTGTTTTACTAACCCAACAACTGCTCTATCTGCTTGAAATTGGGCAAAAGATGACTCAAGTGAACCTCTTGCTCGTTCACGGCCAAATCGTGAAATTAAATTAACAGCCATGTTATATGTGGGCGAAAACGAAGACCGCAGTGGATACGTACGAGTTGACGCCAAACCTGCAGCTGTAGATGAATCAATACTGGGTGACCATTGGATAACGGCATTACCTTCTATATCGATTCCACGACGACCCGCTCGTCCTGTTAACTGAGTGAACTCCCCCGGAGTAATCGGAACGTGCGCTTCTCCGTTGTACTTAACCAGCTTCTCGAGAACTACAGTTTTTGCTGGCATATTGATTCCAAGAGCTAATGTTTCTGTTGCAAAGACCGCTTTAACTAGCCCTCGTTGAAACAAATCCTCAACTGCCGATTTGAAACTGGGAAGTAATCCAGCATGATGCGCTGCTATTCCACGTTCAAGAGCGGCAAGCCACTCAGAGTGTCCAAGTATTTCCAAATCCTCTTGGGCTAGATTTTGTGTATATCGATTTGCAGTTTCCAATATTTCTTTACGCTCTTCAGCGTTTGTCAGTCGCAACCCGGCTTGCAAGCATTGCTTTACAGCAGCGTCACACCCGATCCTGGAAAAAATAAATGTAATAGCGGGTAATAACGCCATACGATCAAGTTTTTCTATAATTTCCGCGCGAGATAACTTATTCGAATCATCCACCCATCTAGTTGAACGATTCCCACGGTGGCGTACTTTGCGCAATGCTTCATTTTCTAACTTGAGAATCTCGCCATTGATTTGTCCTGGTTTTGTGAATAGATCAACTAGTTTATTTCCAATGAGAACATGTTGGTATAGAGGAATTGGTCTTACTTCACTAACAATTACATCGATAGTTCCTCGAACTTCACCCAACCATTCACCAAATTCTTCTGCGTTGGAAACAGTGGCCGAGAGTGAAATAACTTGAACACTCTCCATTAAATGGATAAGAACTTCCTCCCAAACTGCGCCTCTAAACTTGTCTGCCAGATAATGAACCTCGTCCATGACCACTGAACCCAAATTTATTAGCGTGTTTGAACCTTGATACAACATATTTCTCAATACTTCAGTGGTCATTACCAATATAGGAGCCTCGCTATTAATATTGGTATCTCCAGTTAATAAACCAACGTTTTCGCTTCCAAATCGCTCCACAAACTCCTGAAATTTTTGATTTGATAAAGCTTTGATAGGAGTTGTATAAAAACACTTCTTCCCGTGCAGTAGTGCTAGATAAGCTGCGAATTCTCCAACTACAGTTTTACCTGCGCCAGTTGGTGCCGCCACCAAAACTCCATGACCATCTTCAACGCTATTGCATGCTGCAATTTGAAAATCATCAAAGCCAAAATCGAAAGAATCTATAAATTGTTGTGTCAGCGGGTGTGAGGAGCGTTTTTTGGCAGAAGCGAACTTTTCTGCAGGTGCAACTATTTTCTCCATGTTAGCCCAGCATTGGCCACGCACTCAGCACTAATTGGCAGTGATCCTATTCTTTCACCATCGGCATAAGCAATGGCATCAGAACTAATATGTATCTTTTTTGTTCGATAAATCTCTACTTCCGGATGGTGAATGTGCATACCTGAATATACTTTTGGAAAAACACGAATAAATTCAAGTTTCGAAATTGGATTCAAAACCATCACATCAAATAAACCATCTGAAAGGGATGCATGAGGACAAACCTGCATTCCTCCCCCATAGCTAGAACCATTACCTACTGCAATGAGCATTGCTTGGGTACTTATCGTTCGATCATCTAATTCAATGTCAAAATGTGATGGCTTAAACAACGGTAATTCTAAAGCTATAGCTACATTATATTTCGCAGGACCTTTCGGCCATTTCATCGTATTCGCTTTTTCGTTTACTGTTGAGTCAAAACCCGAAGATAAAACTGCGCCAAACCATTCTCCATCAACTAAGCCTAGATCAATTGGTGTTGGCAACATTGTTGTTACTTGGTCTAGTTGTTGTTCGATCAAATCTCGTGACCAGCCAAGTGCCCGTGCGAAATCATTACCTGTGCCAGCCGGAATAATTGCAAAGGCTACATCTAAAGGCACAACTGCTTGGAGTACCAAATGAGCTAAACCATCTCCCCCAACAGAGATAACTCCGGGAGTATCTGGATTATTTTCCAGAAATTTCTGCAAATCCATCAGAACATTTGCGGCAGATATCCCACTAATTATTTGGTAGTTGAGATCGTGCCTAGAGAAATAGCCTGCGACTTTTTTACCTACTTCTGCACCGGTGCCCTGACCTGCGCTTGGATTTACAACTATTGCCCATCGCAGATCAGGCACGATCATAATTCTTTCTATCGCGTCTCTTATCATTGAATAAACAGAAAAGACCAGCACCTAGATAAAGAAAAATAAGAGGAATAGCTAGTAACGACATCGTTAGCGGATCGGCTGTGGGAGTAAATGCTGCGGTGAACAGTACGATGGAAAAAATCCAAATTCGCCAGGGTTTCAAAATTGTTGATCCTCTGAGAAACCCAATTAAATTCAAACTAATGAGGAATACCGGTAATTCGAAAGCGATTCCGAAGAGCAAAATCACTCTGAGAACAAAATCTAAATAATCGTCGAACTTAATAAGGTTATTGAGTGCATCCGGTGTGAATCCGAAAAGTACCTTTACTGCTGCCGGTAAAACTGAATAACCCAAATACGCTCCAGCGGCAAAAAATGGTGTTGCTGCTATGACGAAAAAGATAGAGTTGCGTTTTTCCTTCTTGTGCAAACCCGGGGCAATAAAGGCCCACAATTGAAAAAGCCACACTGGTGCTGCCAGAATTATCCCCGTCAGAAATGCGACTTTCACCTGCAGATTCAGAGGGCCAAGCACTCCGTTTATATATAACGATCCACAGTATTGATTTCCCAATTCTTGCGCTTTGCGTAAATCACACACAGGGCTTGCAAGTTCCACGATAATATCGTTATAAAAATACCAGCCAAGTGCGGCCGCGATAAGAATTGCGCATGCGCTTCGAATAATCCTTTTACGTAATTCACGTAGATGATCAAACAGGGGCATGCGACCACCAGTTGAGGTCGGCATATTGTTACTTCTCAGATGACTCGTCGTTATCTGATTTCTTATCGTCTTGCTTCATTTCCTTTATTTCGCTCTTGAAAATTCGTAAACTTTTTCCTAGCGAACGAGCAGAATCAGGTAGGCGTTTTGCACCGAAGAGAACTAAAACAACCAGCAACAAAATTAGGATATGGCTTGGTTCGCGCAAAAACATGATTACTCGCTCTCTGAATGTATGACTATGAGCGCAACTTTATCCCAATAAGGGTCTGAACGCCTAGCCCATTGCCCTAAAGGTATAAATTAAGTGCGTTCTGGGCTCTGTTGGCAATCAGGTTACGAATTTCTAAAGGTTGGGTTACTGCTGCCGTGCCTTGAAAGCTAGATATAGTTCTAACAATCCATTCCGAATTAAAGGCTTTAATTTGCAGTTGATTTCCGGACTGTGCATTCAATAGATCATTATTATTGAAAGTTTCTGCAATTTTACGCAAATTTGCAAGCACTCTAATGGATACATCAATCGAACTATCACTTGTTTTTTCTTGCCGATTACTGATGTCTAAGAATTTTTGATTTACATCTGCCTCCACAATACGATCCAAACGAAATACCCTAAAATCTTGCGAAAGCTGACAAAAAGAATATACATATTCATGATTTGCTTCATAAGAAAATGACAAAGGGATAATGTCTCGTATTGAAATTTCATCTCGTGAAAAAGAGTGATAGGAGATCTTCAAACTTTCATTATTTTTCATCGCAGAATAAATCATTTCTCTTAAACTTGCTGAAACCTCTGCCTTCACAACTGTAGGTGCGATGATTTCAGACTTTATCGACAATCTGGAAGAAAGATCTTCTACGAGTTTATTGTGGGAACTATCGGGCCCGATAATCTCTCGTAAGATGCTCAATCCAACAATAATTGCTCCTACTTCACTATTTGTTAACTTGCGAGGATTGCTGAGAACTTCCGCATTCCTAATCCATACAAAACCCGTTTCAAAAGACAAATCAATAAGTTCCAGTGGCGTATAACCTGGCAACCCACACATCCACAGTGTATTCAAATCGTTTAAAACATCAGATTTGCTGATATTGAAATCCAAGGCTATTTTTTCTAAAGCAACACCTTGATTCAGGGTCAAATACGGAACAAGATCCAACAAGCGAGCAACCTGGTTATCAGCAAGTTTATTAACCATGAGTTGCAACCAATTCGCGTAAAGATGCGACAACTGATGCCCTCAACGATGCAGGTCCAAGCACTACTACATCGTCTAGATGCCACAAAATGAGAGAAATTAACTCACTCTCTGAAAAAAACGGCAGTTCAACAAAATCAAATTCGTCTCCTAGCTCGACTTTGGATGCGTAACTACGTAACTGTGCGCCCCTGCCTTTGCGAACACTGAGTTGTGCGGAGATTTTCTCATCAGAATCGCTGAAATTTACGTCGGTTACAAAATCGTTGGGCACATCATAACAATTAGCTTTTTTCGAAATTGTTAAAGGACCAGAAACTCGGTCACAACGAAAAGTTCGTATGTCCGATTTTGATTCGTCATAACCACTGAAATACCAAAAACCCTTTAATGCGAAGTATGAATAAACGTTTACCTGACGGACAAGAGTATTCAATTCACTATCGATATAAGAAAATTCGATTGGTTTTCTCTTACTTATGCACTCTATTATTTCCGTTAGAAAAATTGGAGCATTAAACGCAACTGGCGCCAATGTAGGTATCTCCGAAATATCGGCTTGCTTGGCTAAACCTGATAATTTCCTGATCACTTTTTGACCAATTTCCCCCAAAGACGCGTCCTTCCAGACCTGGGCTGCGAGAGACATGTAGGCAATCTCATTTGAGGTGAAACCATTTCGATCTAATTCAAATTCTTCCGAACGTATGCGATATCCAATTTCGTCATCGAAAAGAGGATCTAATGCGGAAACTTCTATTGAAATACCAAGCGCACGCAATTCATCCTTATCACGTTCAAACATTCGTTCCATTGACTCGTTGGAGCCTTCATATCCTTCAATAATCCTAAAAATTTCTGACTTGGTTAAGTATCTTTTAGTAGCTAATAATGCAATGACTAAATTAACTAAACGCTCACTCTTCCGGGACACCGTAAGCACCTTTTGAAGGACGTCTACGACGGGCTAACACATTTACTCCCGGCGCCATGCGTCGGCTTACAATAAGGAAACCTGTATGACCAATCATTCGCTGCATCGGACGCACAGCCAAACCCTCGTGATGCCAATCTCTAACGATAGTTTCCGAACTAAGTGGCTCGGTAAAGCGACCGTCTTCTTTTATAGCTTCGGCGGTGGCAGATAACTGAGTAGTTGTTGCAACGTATGCCAATACAACTCCACCTGGTCGCAAAACCTCGGCGGCAAAAGCTATGCATTCCCAGGGAGCTAGCATGTCGAAGATTACGCGATCATAATTTTTATCAACAGCAGAATCCTGAACCGATCCGATGGTAAGACTCCAATTTGCGGGTACGGTGCCGAAATATGAACGAACATTTTCTGTTGCAATGTCTGCAAAATCTTCTCTGCGCTCAAAACTTGAAAGTTGGCCATTAATTCCGATTGCACGCAAAAGCGAAATACTCAATGCCCCACTTCCGACGCCTGCTTCTATAACTTTAGCGCCGGGGAAAATATCTGCGACACCTACAATCATGGCAGCATCTTTTGGATAAACGATTGTTGCTCCACGCGGCATTGACAAAACAAAATCGCCTAAAAGAGGTTTGAATGCTGTGAATTGCAATCCAGCACTTGTGCTTACAACGCTTCCCTCTGGCAATCCGATCAAATCATTATGAACAATCCAACCTTTATGAGTATGCCATTCCTTGCCTGGAATAATCGTGAAGGTGTACATCTTTCCTTTTGGATCGGTAAGTTGAATCCGATCACCTTCCGCAAAAAATCCGTCATTCGACATAGGCATATCTTATGCGTGCGAGTCCTTAAATATCAGAGTATCTTCGGGTTAATGAACCAATTGCGGCTTTCACCAAGCAGGGTAAATGACTTTACCAATTGCCCATTGCTCTATAAATATCGTGTTATCGACCAGCTACCTGAATCGCCAAGCATAGATGCCGAACGTGGAACGTTAGTTCACACAATCCTTCATGATCTCTTCGAATCTCCCCCGCAATCTCGTACGATTCAAACGGCTTTAGATCTCTTACCAAGCAGATGGCAAGCGCAATTAGAACTCAAACCTGAATTAGCAAACTTAATAACGAGTGAGAAAGAGTGGTACGACCGTGCGAAATCTCTTCTCGAAACATATTTCCGTTTAGAAAATCCTACAACTTTCGAGCCAACTTATCGCGAACTTCATTTAGAGCAGAATTTGTCGGCTGATACATACCTACATGGGTACGTGGATCGTTTAGATGTGGCACCAACGGGCGAAGTACGAATAATTGATTACAAGACCGGTAAATCACCCAAACCTGGGTGGGAAGAAAAGGCACTCTTTCAGCTTAGAGTTTACGCATTGCTATATTGGAAAGAACACAACGTTATTCCAAAATTATTGCAGCTAATTTATTTGGGAGACTCGAATGTTTTGAAAAATACACCCTTAGAATCAGATTTAATTGCTACCGAGAAGTCACTATTAAAAATTGCCGAATCGATTTTGGAATCGATGGAAACTAACAACTGGAAACCAAGAAAGAGCAGATTATGCGATTGGTGTTCCTTTAAATCTATTTGTCCTGCTCATAATTGAATTGTAGATTTGCAAAACTCAACTCTTCGAGTGAATTTATTACTCGCAAGCGATCGAGTGGTTCAATGTGCACCAAATGGGGTACAGCAATAGTAAAGGCGCCACTTGAATATGCAGCTTTTACCCCATTAGGTGAATCTTCAAGAACCAAACAATCTCTCACATCAACATTCAACCTTTTAGCAGCTGTTAAGTATGCCTCCGGATTCGGTTTTGGTTCGGCAACATCATCTGCTGAAAGTGAAAATTCGAATGTGTGTTCTGGGACTCTGCTCAATACTGCATCCACAAGAATCCTTGGACTGGCAGATACGAGAGCAGTTTTAATACCTTCCTTGTGCAGATCTTTAAGTAATTCGAGGGCACCTGGCATCACAGGTGCTCCCGATGCTAATTTTTGACTCATTAACAAAATTACATTATTAGTAAAATATTCGGGTGATTCTTTAGTATTGGTTTTCTCCGACATGTATTGCCCAACTCGACTCAAGGGTCCGCCTAGACAGTGATTTTGATCTTCACTAGTCCATTGATAACCAAAATTTTCCATTAGTTGCGTTTCGGCCCTAAGCCATATTGGTTCGGAATCTACGAACAAACCATCCATATCGAAAAATACCGCACTATAGAAATTCGACATATTAAATAGCTAGACCAAGTAAAGCATCAAGAGTCCTTGACAGTTCGCCAGGGTTACCTCCGACGGCCCCCACTTCGGTTTCCTTGATCCAGTTATTTAGTAAGAAAAATACCGATTCCGTATCCAAGTTTGAAGACAAAGCCTCAATAATATTCTGAATCAACTCTTGAGTAGGCGCGCATTCCGTTTGCGATAGATGTAGCGCTAATTTATCCATAAAAATCTGCGCATTTTCCAATAGCTCATCATTCCACATACGATCCTTGGAATATCTCTGCATCAATAAAGCACAACGAATAATCATGGGACTGACGCCTGTGTTTATGAGCGATGATACGAATTGCAAATTACCTAAACTCTTGCTCATTTTTTCGCCATTAAGTCCAATCATTCCAGTGTGGACATACATTCGAGCGAATTTTTTACCCGTAGATACACGAGCTTGTGCGGCACTCATTTCATGGTGAGGAAAGATTAAGTCACTTCCGCCACCTTGAATATCGATCAAAAAATCTTCAGAAGAATCCGGCTCTAAATATTTCAATGCAATAGCGCAGCATTCAATATGCCAACCCGGCCTACCCTGTCCATGAATACTTGGCCATCCAGGTTCATTGGGGCGTTGTGCCAGCCATACTAATGAATCTAGAGGGTGTTCTTTCCCAATTCGTCCAGGGTCTCCCCCACGTTCTGCGAAAATCTTTAGGCAATCATCCTCTGATAGATGACTTCTGGAACCAAATTCGGGATCTTTATGTATTCGGAAATAGAGATCCTGATTGATTGAATAAATCGCTTCTGCATCCTGTAATTCTTGAATTTTCTCTGTAACTAATGGAATTGCCTCTACAGCACCGATGTAATACTTTGGCGGGATCACGTGTAAAGCAGTCATATCACTTCTAAACAGATCAATCTGCGAATTGGCTAACTCCTGCCAATCAACACCGTCTCGTTGAGCTCTTTCAAGTAACGGGTCGTCAATATCAGTTATATTTTGGACGTAAGCTACTTCAGCATTCATTGCACGCAGGTACCGATTGATTAAATCAAAAGCAATATATGTTGCGGCATGCCCTAGGTGTGTTGAATCATAAGGTGTTATTCCACATACGTACATTCGGTATCTATTTTTACGGGGTAATACTTCAATTTTCCTAGAAGCAGAATTGAAAAGTGATATTTCCGGAAAATGATATTTGGAATCTATGGAAGGGGTGTAGACTTCTGGCCAAGATTTCATGTGCCCATACTAATGCATCTATCTTTATAACGGTTTTAGAACGCGGGCCAAGGGATAGCGGGCCAATCGGCACTTGGTGTAGGAAACTTTCCAGATACGAGTAAGTTTTCAATCCTCAAACGTAAAGCACTAAATTCCTCCACCGTTATTAATGATTTAAGAATTTCCCCTGGTTTCGATTGCAATACATGTAAAAGATTGTTCAATGCTTCTAACTCTTTATCACTAAATATCTCATCAGCCCATTGCCATAAAACTGTGCGTAATTTGTCCTCCTTGTGAAATGTAACACCGTGATCACAACCAAAAAGTTTTCCATCGCTACGAGGCAATAAATGCCCAATTTTGCGATCTGTATTATTAATAACAGCATCAAACAGAGCCATCTGTCTTAGTTGTGGGTCATCTTGACTAAAAAAGTTTGCTAAATCAATTTCAAAATCAATTTCTATCCACTCTTGAACCATCCCAGATCCAAACGGTCCATCACGGAGCATTGTCATGGGCACTATATGTAATTCCATAAACTCACTTATCAGGTATGCCGCAAACTCACGTGAAGCTAAATTTCCATCCGGAAAATCCCATAAAGGACGTTCCCCCGCAATAGGTTTATAAATACATTTGATCGATTCTTCTCCAAGTTTACAAGCAGCCAATAACGTTGCATTGGATGCATCAACAAGTCTCCCCGAAACAATTAGTTGTCCATTTCGCAATATTTCTTCGGAAGAAGTCATCTACGGTAACCATTTGAACGTGGACACAGATGACCCGTTGGATCTATTGGACTGCCACAGAATGGACATGGCATACGACCCGCACTTGCTAAGGAAATACAACGTTTAGAAAAAGCGGCAGCTTGCGTTGGCGATACATGCACACGAAGAAGATCTGCAGAAAGATCGCCTTCTTCGAAAATTACATCGTCCTGGGAATTATCATCCGAACCTGTCATCTCACGCAGTTCGTAAATAAGAACGGAATTCTCGGAATCCCAAGCCATTGCAATGATTCCCGCACGGAACTCTTCGAAAATAGGTTGTTCTAATGGTGCATCGTCAATTTCAGTACTCTTTATAACTATCGCTGAATCGGTTTTCTTGATTTCACGTAACATGATTTTAGTACGTTCGCCTAAAGCAATTACTTGAGACTTATCTACTACAACCGAAACAATGCGTGATCCTGTACGAGCTTGGATGAAGAAGGTTCGTTCCCCAGGAGAACCAACCGTTCCCGCCACAAAACGTTCAACAGGATTAAATTCATAGATTATTGGTGTCATTTGCGACCTGCTCCCCCACCAACTTGGGTCTTACTTGATCGTTTGCTTTTAGCCAGATGTTCAAAATTCGAAGTTGAATCATTTAGATGAAGGAGGCGGAAATTTCCTTTGCTGTAATCCAAAACAGATATAGACGCCGGATCTATAACTATCTTCTGAAACTTATCTAAATCAAGATCCAAGGCTGTTGCAATTAGACTCTTAATTACGTCGCCATGACTTACGACTAAAACTAAACCATTTCCCGCCTTCTTTATAGACTCCAGTAATGATTTTTTTGCTCTGGCTTGAACTTCAAGTAAACCTTCCCCATTAGGGAAGATCATTTGACTGGGAGTTTTTTGAACAATGCGCCACTCTTTTTTTAGCGACAGAACCATCAATTTCTTGCCTGTCCAATCTCCATAATCAACTTCTGTGAAACCTTGATCCACAATTACTGCGTCCTCAGACACAGCAGTGGCTATCAACCATGGCTCTATTGTTGCAAAACACCGCTCAAGTGGACTGATTCGAATTTGCCCAAATTTCAAATTACCTAAACGCTTTTTCAATTCAACGGCTTGGCGCGTTCCTGATTTACTCAAAGTTATACCCTGAGAACGGCCAGCCAGAAGTCCCTTTTCATTGGCAATCGAATGGGCGTGGCGGATCAAAATCACTGTGGTCACAGAGCAAGGTTATCGGGATTTAGGAATACACACTTGCTAAGGTCTCACCATGCAATTAAGGCGCGCGGGTAAAAGTGGACTGATGCTTTCTAGAATCGGCCTCGGAACCATGACATGGGGCAGGGATACTGATGAGCATGAAGCTGCAGATCAATGTCGTGCTTTTCTTGATGCTGGTGGAAATTTTCTGGACACTGCTGCCGTATATGGCGATGGTGATAGTGAGCGAGTAATAGGTGGATTGATAGGAACTCTCTTTGATCGCAATGATGTAGTTATTGCTTCTAAAGCTGGTCTGAGTTTTCCAGATGGTGTTCGTACTGTTGATAATTCACGGTCTGCTCTCATTGCGCAATTAGAAAATTCTTTGCAACGGTTAAATACTGATCACTTGGATTTATGGCAGGTGCACACATGGGATCCGAAGAATCCATTGGATGACACCTTGTCCGCACTTGATTATGCCTACGCAAGTGGCAAAGCAAGATACGTCGGAATTTCGAATTTTTCAGGGTGGCAAAGTGCTCGCGCAATTACAAGACAGGAAGTTATAGCGAACAAAGCTCCGATCACGACAATTCAAAATGAATATTCTTTACTAAATCGTAAAATTGAGGAAGATCTAATAGATGCAGTCAGCAGTTTGGATATTGGATTACTTGCGTGGTCACCATTGGGTCGTGGAGTTCTAACAGGTAAATATAGAAGAGGAATACCTAGTGACTCACGGGCGGCAACCCCACATTTTTCTTCTTTTGTAGAGCCTTATCTATCCGATAAACAAACTCAAATCGTTGAAGCTGTTTGTGTGGCGGCTGATGGTTTAGGTTATTCACCTCTGGAAGTAGCACTTGCCTGGGTTAGAGATGCTCCAGCAGTAACGAGCGTAATTCTTGGCGCTCGTACAGGAGCCCAATTAAGAGGCGCTCTATCAAGTGAAGAGGTTGTTTTGCCAGATGTAGTTCGCAGCGCATTAAATCAAGTATCAAGAATTTCTTAAAAAATTCTCCAAAACATCAGTTCCAAATTTCAAACTATCAATCGGCACTCTCTCATCTACACCATGAAATAACGCCATAAAATCCAAATCTGCTGGCAATTTCAAGGGAGAAAAACCATATCCAACTATTCCTAGTTCACTCAGCGCTTTGTTATCCGTGCCACCACTCATCAAATAAGGAACAGGAATTCCTTCAGGATCAAAGGCAAGAATCGCATTCGTCATGGCATCTACTATTTCGCCTTCGAAATCAACTTCTAAAGCAATATCATGAGTAATCGTTTCAATCTTGATATCTGGTCCAACAATTTTTTTGATAGTTTCATTGAGTTCATCTTCCATTCCAGGAAGGAAACGGCCATCAATAACAGCACTAGCAGATTGTGGAATGACATTTGCTTTATAACCAGCATCTAACATTGTTGGGTTAGCAGTATTTTGCAGTGTTGCACCAATCATTCGTACCATCGGACCCAACTCCTGTAAGAGTGGCCGTAAATCTTTCTCGTCGTATTTTTTACCAGTAACTTCTGCAATTTTTTTGAAAAGAATTTTCACTGTTTTTGTGTATTTTTGTGGCCACTCATAATTTCCAACAGCGGAAACAGCTTCACTCAATCGTGTTAATGCATTTTCTGAATTCATCATTGATCCATGGCCGGCTCGACCATCTGCACTCAATCTCATCCAGTGAATACCTTTTTGAGCAGCTTCAATGAAATACAGACGTTTGTTATCCGCAACCGTGACGGAAAATCCTCCGACCTCGGATATCGCCTCTGAACATCCACTGAAAACCTCTGGATGATTTGCGACCATCCATCGAGATCCAAAAAGAGAACCAGCTTCTTCATCAGCAAAAAAAGCTAAGACTATATTTCTGGGCGGTTTAATTCCTTTTCTAGCCCACATACGAAAAATCGCAATAATCATCGCATCTGTATTTTTCATGTCGACAGCGCCGCGTCCCCAAATCATTCCGTCTCTAATTTCTGCAGCAAATGGTTCAACACTCCAATCTTGCGCGTTGGCTGGAACAACATCTAGATGCCCATGCAGAACTAATCCTGGCCTCTTCGCATCAAGACCTTCGATCGTTGCAATTACATTGCATCGACCCGGTGCTGATTCGTAAATCTTCGAAGCTATGCCAACTTCGGCAAGTAATTCCACAACTGTAGATGCGATGGCAGATTCATCACCTTTACCGTCGCCGTAATTAACGCTGGGAATCCTGATAAGCCTTTGGCATATTGAAATTACTTCCGTATGCAACTCTTTGCGATCCAGTTCACTTAATTGCAACGAAGTCATAGTCACATTCTCCCTTAGAAAGGGGGCTTTTGCTTACCTTTACAGGCATTGCTATCGTTCTACTCACACTCGTCCGGGTGGCGGAATTGGCAGACGCGCTAGCTTGAGGTGTTAGTGCCCGCAAGGGCTTAGGGGTTCAAGTCCCCTCTCGGACACAAAAATATGAAACTATCAGCATTGTGAATATTGAAAAGGCATTGGGATTAATCCGTGAAATTCCGGATTTCCCTAAACCCGGAATCACATTCCAGGACATCACTCCTTTGCTCGCCAACGGTGAAGCCTTCGCACTAATCATTAAACAAATGTCTCCAGAAAATTCAACCTTTGACTACGTTGCAGGGATGGAAGCCCGTGGATTTATTTTTGCATCGGCAATCGCAAACTATGCGTCTCGTGGATTTATTCCGATACGCAAATCAGGAAAATTACCATCAGATATATACTCAGAAAATTATGGGTTGGAATACGGAATAGATACTCTTGAAATACACGCAGATGCTTGCCCATCGGGATCTAGAGTGCTGATCGTCGATGACGTTCTTGCCACCGGAGGTACTGCGTGTGCGGCAATTCGTTTGATTCAAAAAACCGGTTCTGATGTAACTCATATTTTTTTCTTATTGGAAATAGCTGCTTTGAAGGGCCGGATAAAAATTGCCCAAGAATTTCCCGAAATTAAACTAGATTCCTTGCACATAGTATGAGCGCCAAATTCTCAACACCAAAAATCTCCCAAATTCAAGGGCTAAGAGCCCTTGCCGCCATATTGGTAACCCTATTTCACGCTAAATGGGTAAGCGGCGGATTTATCGGGGTAGATATTTTCTATGTGATCAGTGGTTTTTTGATCACGGGGCTTCTTGTTCGAGAGATCGACCGAACAGGAACGATAAATTTCAAGCAGTTTTATTCTCGTCGATTCAAACGTTTACTGCCAACTTCATTCTTTATTTTAGCGGTCACTGCAATCGTCTCTTGGCTGCTAATACCTGCAACTATGAGATCTTCGCTGGGCCGCGACATTATTGCCGCGAGTTTATACATTTCAAATTACCTTTTTGCTTGGTGGCAGGCTGATTATCAAAATTTGGACGCAACCCCATCCCCTGTAATCCACTACTGGTCACTAGCCGTTGAAGAACAGTTTTACTTGCTCTGGCCATTACTGATTCTCATTTTTTTCTCAATTGCAAAGAGAGTCAAAAAGAGAAGTGTTATAACTTTTTTGGTTGCCACTTTTTCGTTGCTATCATTTATTTTTTCCCTATATCAAACTGAAACTTCACCTATTTGGGCGTTTTATTCATTACCCACTCGGGCGTGGGAATTAGGGCTTGGTGCGCTCTTAGTACTGGTCCCGGCATTTAAAACCAAGAAATTGGTCGGTTTAGTTGGCTTTACTCTAATTTTGATAAGCGCGTTTCTTTACAATGAAACAACTGCATTTCCTGGGATAAAGGCAGTCTTGCCAGTTTTGGGTACTTTTTTACTTATAGCTTCCATTAACTCATGGCCACCATTTCTAGATGATGTCGCTAATAGTCGTCTTTTCCAATGGCTCGGTAATATCTCTTATCCACTCTATCTGTGGCATTGGCCATTGCTTGTCTTACCGAGTACATACCTTGCTCGTCCCCTTGCTATCTATGAACGAATAATTGCAATCTTATTCACTATAGTTTTAGCAGATCTCACGCACAGATATGTCGAAGATCCAATGCGTAGATATTCAGCTGCCCCATCATGGATTTATAAGAGAGCAGCTATTCTGACCATAGTTTCAGTCCTCCTCGGCACAGCAATTTCACTTACTACAAGCGACAAATTTGATATTTCTGGAGTTAAAGGTTCAGTATCTCTGGCTGAAATAAAGGCTCTTCCGATAATCTACAAAGATGGTTGCCATGCTACATATGCAGATTCTGTTTCAGGTAAGTGTGAATACGCAGATATAAATTCATCCAAAACGATGGTTCTATACGGCGATTCTCATGCGGCTCAGTGGTTTCCTGCTCTCGTCGAAATTGCTTCTCGTTCCGGATACAAGTTGATTTCCTTAACAAAATCAGCGTGTTCATCCGTGGATGTCATACGACTAGACCAAGGTGCATTTAAAATGTCACGCTGTGCAAAATGGCGAGATAATTCAATCAAACGAATTCAAAAAATTAAGCCAGATATTTTGATCATGAGCAGTTTTCAATATTTCGGTCAGCCACCAGCGTTTAAAAATCGCCTTGTGTGGTGGAATGACGGTCAGCGCAAATTACTCAATGATGTGAAGGATTCTTCTCGGCATCTGATTTACATAACAGACACACCGCACCCAGCACGAGATATTCCAGCATGTTTGGCCAGTAATCCGATATCAATGTGCAACACAACTATGCGCAGCGAAGACCTTTCCATACCTGGCTTCACAGTAATCGATCCAAATTCTTGGTTATGTTCGGACGTGTGCACCGCGGTCAAGGACGGAGTAGTTGTATATCGAGATGCTTCGCATATTTCAATGGACATTGCCATCTCTTTGATACCCCTCTTAACTCAAGCTTTGCGGGATGATGGTGTAAATCTATAGTTTTGATTTCGATCTAAACCTGCAAATATTCCCAAATAATGGCAAGATGAACCCGTGCCCGAACTCGTTTACTACTGCGGAACAATGGATAGTGGCAAATCCACGCTTGCACTTCAGACGGCGCACAACCATCAAAGCAGAGGTCGTACAGGTTTGATTTTTACCTCACAGGATCGAGCTGGATCAGGTGTCATTTCATCACGTTTAGGATTACAAAGCCCCGCAATTGAAGTTTCAAGTGAAATGGATTTGCACAAATACGTTGTAGATAATTTATCGCAAGGTTCACGTATCGATTACATAATTTGTGATGAAGCGCAATTCTATCAACCAAAACAGATCGAAGAATTAGCCAAAATAGTTGATGGACTAGGTATCGATGTCTATGCATTCGGTATTCTTTCGGATTTTAGGACAAAACTTTTCCCAGGTTCTGCCCGTTTAGTTGAACTTGCAGACCGCGTAAATACGCTTCAAGTTGAAGCACTATGTTGGTGTGGCTCGCGTGCTACACACAATGCCAGAACCGTCGGTGGCACAATGGTGACCCAAGGAGAGCAAGTCGTTGTAGGAGATGTTGCTCCCGATCAAGAAATTGCATATGAAGTTTTGTGTCGCAGACATCATATGCGCGAAGTAACTGCCCGCTCATCAAGAGCTGCGCATGTATCAACAGAACCACTTCCATTCACATAACCAGCAAAGGATAAATATGAAATCTCGTGGCCTAGCAGTCGATAACGCAACATCTCCCCTAAAAACATTCGAATTTGATCGCCGCGAAATTGGAGCACACGATGTTGCTCTCGATGTGAAATTTACTGGTATTTGCCATTCAGATATCCATACTGCCCGAGGTGAGTGGGGATCAGCTCTGTATCCATTAGTCCCTGGACATGAAATCGTAGGCGTTGTAACTGCCACCGGTTCAGGTGTAAGTAAATTCAAGGTAGGCAACTTGATTGGCGTAGGAGTTTTTGTTGACTCGTGCCGTAAATGCGATACCTGCCTAAAAGGATTACAGAATTACTGTCTTGAAGGAATGACGGGTACGTACAACAGCATGGAACGCGACGGTAAGAATCAAACAAGGGGTGGTTATTCAAATACCTTTGTTATCAATGAAGATTACGCCGTGCACATTCCTGCAAATTTACCACTCGAAGGTGTTGCACCCCTTTTGTGTGCCGGAATAACTCTGTATTCACCGATCAAACATTTAAATGTAGGGCCAAAAACGAAAGTTGCGGTTATGGGCCTCGGAGGATTAGGCCACATGGGCCTAAAGTTTGCAGTTGCAATGGGCGCTGAAGTTACTGTTTTGTCCCACTCACCATCTAAAGAAAATGACGCAAAAAAGATGGGCGCTCATCACTTCGTAAGCACTAAAGATATAAGCGCATTGGACACATTAAAGAAATCATTCGATATCATTCTAAACACAGTAAGTGCAGAGCTTGATATAAATGCATATTTACAATGTTTAAAACTTGATGGCACGCTTGTTGTTATTGGTCTGCCTGGTAAGCCATATGCACTTAATCCTGGTGTAATGCTTGATGGACGACGCTCATTAACTGGTTCAATGATTGGTGGCATGCCTGAACTACAAGAGATGCTCGATTTCTGCGGTAAGCACAATATTGTGAGTGATGTAGAAATTATCAAGGCAGATTATGCGAACACTGCATATGATCGCACTGTTGCCAGTGATGTTAAATATCGATTCGTAATCGACGCCAGCACTTTCTAAGATAGAAACGTGTGGAGTACATAAACAAAAATCGGAGCAATAGCCAAAGCCGGTAATAGGTTTCCGACTGCTACTTCCTTGATACGAAGTAGGCGTAATCCAATGGACAGTAGGAGCAATCCACCGACAATTGTCATGGCGTCAACTTGATATTGCGCCAGAATGTTTCCAAGAAATAAACCAACCAAGGTCCAGATACCTTGATATATGCCAACTGGAATCGCTGAAGCAGCTACTCCCCAGCCTAAAGAGGCAGCAAAGGCTATGGCTGCAAAAAAATCGAGGATTGATTTTAAGGAAAGCTGGTCAATTCCGGTACCCATGCCATCGCTAATACTTCCTAAAATAGCAAGAGGGCCAATAACAAAAAGTAGGGAAGAAGAAACAAAACCTTCCACAAAAGTTCCTTCTTGATGCGCACCAAATTTGCGACGTAGTTTCTCGCCAAGTTTCTCCAAGCGATCTTCTAACTTTAATGCGGAGCCAATTAAACCTCCGAGTAGTAATGAACCCAGAATGCTCAATAACGTCCACCCCTTTGGAAGCGAAGAAGAGAATTCACTGCTAAACATCGGGATAACAGCACTAGAAGCCGCAAGTATTGTGATTAAACCCAAAATATCTGTTATCAAATCACGAGTTTTTGGGGCTAAGCGAGATCCAGCCAAAACACCAACGGTTGCACCAGCAACAATTGTTGCGATATTAATTAAAGTACCTAAGCCGATAATCACGATAAAAACCTCATTGACGCAGTCTACCCCGTACTATTGCTCAATGAGTTCAGATGCCTCGAAGAATGTTTTTTTAGAATTCCTACGCCCCCATAGGACTATTCCACATACTTCATGGGCTGCGCGGCATAGATGGGATTTATCAATACGTAGAACACTTATTCTTTTTTTCGGATTACTTATTTTCGGTCTCGGGGATTCACTTTTTGTACAAAGCGGCACAGGCAATGCTCCTTGGACAGTTCTTGCAGAAGGTGTTTCGAAAAAATTGGATATTTCTCTAGGTATCTCAACATTTACCATTAGCACCCTTGTTTTACTTTTATGGATTCCATTACGTGAAAAACCAGGCTTTGGCACAATCGCAAATATCGTAATTATTGCAAGTGCAATTCAACTGGGTGTTAATGTTTTTCCTTCAGCCAGTAATTATTTATCAGGTGTACTGATGGATTTACTAGGGATCGCAATGGTTGGAATGGGCTCTGCACTCTACATAACATGTGCTCTAGGGCCGGGACCTAGAGATGGACTAATGACTGCCCTTCACAATCGAAGCGGAATCCGCGTGGGAAGAGTTCGACTGGGAATTGAATCCACGGTACTCATTATTGGAGCCTTCCTTGGGGGCACTGTCGGGCTTGGAACCGCACTTTTTGCCCTGCTAATCGGCCAATCTATTGCCATCTCATTGGGTGTTGTTTCCCGAATTACCTCTCAGAAATAGGTAGCGTTCTCGTATCTTCCTCCGGCCTGCGAGCCGTGATTTCGCACGGGGTCGCAAACACCCCCGATACCAAAATCAGGAAGGTCGTACATGCTAGATACATACTTCAAAATCACAGAACGTGGATCAACAGTTGGTCGTGAAATTCGCGGCGGCTTCGTTACGTTCTTCACGATGGCATACATCGTGGCACTTAACCCACTCATCATCGGTTTGGCAAAAGATGCCGATGGTAAATATCTCGGTGGCGGCGACGCTCCGAACCTAGCAATGGTTGCAGCAGCAACTGCACTCATCGCCGGTGTACTTACAATTCTTATGGGCGTTGTCGGTAACTATCCTCTTGCATTGGCTACCGGACTAGGTCTAAACACCTTCGTAGCTGTAGGTATCGCTTCGCATATGTCATGGGCAGATGCAATGGGACTAGTTGTACTTGAAGGTTTAATCATCACAGTACTGGTTCTAACTGGTTTTAGAACTGCGGTATTCCGCGCAGTCCCAGCGCAATTAAAGATTGCGATCTCAGTCGGTATCGGTCTCTTCATTGCATTGATCGGTCTGGTGGATGCAGGTTTCGTACGTCGTACAAGTTCAGGTCCTGTACCCGTAACACTTGGCGATAATGGAAATCTCGTTGGTTGGCCAATTGTAATTTTCGCACTTGGACTCTTCTTAATGATCGCTTTAATGGTTAAGAAAGTTAAAGGCGCCTTATTAATTGGCATCTCTGTAGCAACCGTTGCTGCAATAGCAGTTGAATCTGCATTCAAAATCGGTCCAAACTTCATTGCCCCAGATAAAGTCAATCCAAAGGGTTGGGGACTTAACGTTCCAAGCATCCCATCTGATGTGATTGCAACTCCTGATTTTGGATTATTAGGACACTTCTCACTCTTCGGATCTTTTAGCAGAATTTCTGTAGTTGCTGCAATTCTGATTGTCTTTACACTTTTGCTATCAGATTTCTTTGACACCGTAGGAACTGTTACTGCGATCGGACATGAATCAGGACTTATTGATTCAAAAGGAAACATTCCTAACAATGATCGAATTCTCCTAGTTGACTCATTGGCAGCAGTTGCCGGTGGAGCTGGCAGTATTTCATCTAATACCAGCTACATTGAATCAGCATCTGGTGTCGGCGAAGGCGCTCGTACAGGTTTAGCATCAGTTGTCACTGGTGTTCTATTCCTTCTCACCACTTTCCTTGCGCCTCTTGTTGCTGTGATTCCTTACGAAGCTGCAACTCCAGCTCTTGTTATTGTGGGATTCCTCATGATGACACAGATTAAGGGAATTGACTGGGCAGATTACGGAATCGCGATTCCAGCATTTTTGACAATCATCTTGATGCCATTTACTTACAATATTTCTGTGGGTATTGGCGCAGGATTTGTTTCCCATGTAGTTATTCGCATGGTCCAAGGACGACGCAAAGAAATTCATCCACTTCTTATGCTCGTCAGTGGTCTTTTTATGATCTACTTCTTAGCTTCACCAATTAATACCTGGATTGGATAACAAATACTAAAGCGATAGCGCGGGGTCACATGGCTCCGCGCTATGGCTTTGTCCAGTTTATGGGCAACTTATTTTCCGAATGCAGAATTGCATTTGTTTTACTAAAGGGTTTACTACCAAAAAAACCTCTATAGGCTGATAACGGACTTGGATGAACGCTGAAAATTCTATTTTTTTCTGGAAAGAAATGCGCCAATTCTTGTGCTTGATTCCCCCAGAAAATACCAATTACTCCCATTTTTGCTAACGCCTGCGCAACTTGTTCGGTGAATAGATACCAGAGCGGATTAACCTTCTTCTGCGGCAAAGAAATACTTAAACCGCGATTAAGTAACATGACCCCTTGTTTGGAAAGATAACTTAAATCTCCATTAGTGATCTCAACTTTACCTAAATCGCTTGCAATTTCTTTAAAAATATTTTGCAAGGATGCCGGGATTTTGGTTGCGTTTGCAGGAATACTAAAAGAGAGTCCCATGGCTTGATCGGCATTAGGGTATGGATCTTGACCAAAAATAACTACTCTGATTGCAAGAGGATCACAATCAAATGCTTTGAATATAGAATTTTTTCCCGGAACATTTGTGTCGAAATCCAATTCAGTTTCTAGCAGATCAAGTACGCTCAATGATGGCTCAAGTAATGCTTTCCAGCGATGATCCAGTAAATCTCTAAGCGCGGGCAAAGAAACGGGCACTTTCATGCGTCACTTCGATTGGTAAACCAAAAACAGCGCTTATATGTTCTGTAGTAATAACCGATGCCACAGGTCCACTCGCTGCAATCTTTCCATCTTTAAGTAAAATTGCATGAGTGGTACCTACTGGAATCTCTTCAATATGGTGAGTAACCAAAACACTTGCAGGAGATGTCGGGTCGATTGAAAATTGTGCGAAACGGCGCAATAAATCTTCACGACCTCCAACATCTAATCCTGCTGCCGGTTCGTCGAGCAGAAGTAGTTCTGGATCTGCCATCAATGCTCGAGAAATCAAAACACGCTTCTTTTCGCCAGAACTCAGGGTTGAAAAACGTCGATCTCCTAATTCGCGAACGCCAAAAGTAGTTAATAAGGCAACTGCACGTGATTCATCCCATAAGTCATAATCTTCATTCCAGCGACCAATGATTGCATAAGCCGCTGTTAAAACAACATCTTTAACCAATTCTCCTGACTCAACCATCGCTTCAAGCGATGGAGAAGCTAAACCAATTCGAGTTCGCAATTCAGATAAATCAACACGTCCCACTTGCTGGTTCAACAAAACAGCATTACCTTTACTCGGAAATATTCGAGCCGACAAAACTCCAAGTAAAGTTGATTTTCCAGCTCCGTTTGGTCCCAAAATAACCCAGCGCTCCCCCGGTGCTATTTGAAATGTTATCGGTCCCAATATTTGATTACCGTCGCGCACAACGCTTACCCCATCGAGGGCTAGAACCAATTGCGAGGACATAGACCAAAAAGATAGCGCGTCGAAGGGCCGGAAGGCGGTAATAGCACGCAATTTCGCATGTGTAATTGGCGATAAACTTCATCCATGGATACGCGTAATGGGATTGAAAATCGTTATACGGGATTAATCCTACTTTCCGGTGTTGATACCCCTGGAATTTCTTCGGCTCTATTTAAAACCCTGGAACCTTTCTCCGTCACTATCTTGGACATAGAACAAGTTGTCATTAGGTCTCGTTTAATTCTCACAGTTTTGATCGACTTAGATCCCGCACATGCCCAAGCTGTTGAGTCAGATTTGAATGAATGCGCTAAAAAACTCAATGTAGATATTGCTACATCATTTTCGAATGAATCAACTCAGTCAATTGCACAAAAAACTGGTCTTATACATGTCATTGCACTTGCACAGAAGATTACACCTGGAGCAATTGCTGAACTTGCTTCTCATATAGCTTCAACGGGTGGAAATATAGAACGTATCCATCGAAGCGCCTCTTTTCCTTTAACCGCAATCGAATTCCTAGTATCCGGATCGCATTCAGACTCCCTCCGAAATTCATTAGGACCATCTGCTAAAAAATTCGGAGTAGACATAGCTATCCAAGATGCAGGCCTCAATCGCTTTGCTCGAAAATTGGTCGTTATGGACGTTGATTCAACTCTTATCGAACAAGAAGTGATTGATTTATTGGCAGAAGTTAGCGGCGTAGGGGACCAAGTTCGGGCTATTACAGAATCTGCCATGCGCGGCGAATTAGATTTTGAAACATCCTTAAGAAAACGAGTCGCACTGCTTAGTGGACAACCTGAATCCATAATTGAAACGGTGGCGAAACAAATTTCCCTCACTCCCGGTGCCAGAACGCTTATACGAACGTTGAGAAAACTTGGTCATGGCGTGGGGCTTGTATCTGGTGGTTTTTCGCAAGTTGTTGATCCAATAGCTGCTCAATTGGGTATTCCTCACGTACGATCAAATACCTTAGAAATTATTAATGGGATCATCACCGGCAATCTCTCGGGACCGATTATCGACCGTGCAGGAAAAGCGCAAGCGCTCAAAGAGTTTGCCCAACTTGAGCAGATCACGCAAGCCAACACAATCGCCATAGGTGATGGTGCTAATGATTTGGACATGATTGCAACTGCTGGTCTAGGCATTGCTTTCAATGCCAAACCTACTGTGCAAGCGGCGGCACAGAGTGCACTTAATGCACCGTATCTGGATTCAGTACTTTTTATTCTAGGAATTAATCGAGAAGATATCGAAGAATCAGATCGCGAAGATTAAAGTCGGCAAGCGTGAATATCTGTTACTAGAATTCCACGAGCACCAATCTCCCATAACTCATCCATCACTCTATTCGTATCTTTTCGCAGAACCATCGCACGTACGGCAACCCAGTCTGGATTTTGCAGAGGTGAAATAGTTGGTGACTCTAAACCTGGAGTAATGGCACATGCAACTTCAGATTTATCCTTAGGAACGTCGTAATCCAATAAAACATATCGACGCGCAGTAATGACACCCTGCAAGCGCCTTAGCAAAATCTGTAAAGACGGGTTTTGTTTCTCTGTTGCACGCGTAATGAGAATCGCTTCACTGACAAGGATTGGGTCTGCAAAGATTTCTAACCCTGCTTGTCGTAACGTATTACCTGTACTTACAACATCTGCAATTAAATCTGCAACTCCTAGACGCACACTACTTTCAACGGCTCCATCCAAACGGACAACAGTTGATTTGATCCCCAGGGAATCTAAATGTGAATTTACTAATCCAGGATAAGCACTTGCTACACGTTTTCCTGCAATATCTGCAATCTTCCAATTCTTGCCAATTGGAGCCGCAAATCTGAATGTCGAACCTCCGTAACCAAGTGCGAGTACTTCCTCAGCCGTGGCTCCGGAATCTATAAGTAAATCTCGACCGGTAATTCCTGCTTCTAATTCCCCGGAACCTACATACAAAGCAATATCTCGTGGCCGCAAATAATAAAATTCCACTTGATTTTCAGTGTCAACTAAAACTAAATCGCGACTATCAGTTCTTTGCCTATAACCTGCTTCCTTCAGGACAGAAATTGAGTCATCGGCTAAAGACCCTTTGTTAGGAATAGCTACTCTCAACACAATAATCTCCTAAAGATTTTTATAGATATCTTGAAGGGTCAATCCCCGAGCTAACATCAAAGTTTGAAGGTGATAAATTAATTGGCTAATTTCTAAAGCAAGTGCTTCATTATCTTCATGTTCGGCTGCCAACCACACTTCGCCAGCTTCTTCGATGATCTTTTTGCCGATTGAGTGTAAGCCGGCATCTAACGCCTTAACGGTCCCTGATCCCTCTGGGCGAGTGAGAGATATATTCTCCAACTCGCTCCAGAGTGATTCAAAGGTTTTCATGGTATTAGTTTACTAGACAGCAACCTTTTCATTCTTGCTAATTTTGAGCCATGAGATGAAGCCCCACAGCACGAATGGCAAGTAAATCGCGTACAAAGTACCTGTTGGGTAATAACCATTGATAAATGCGAATGGAACACCGACTAAATCCACCGCTACCCAGACGAGCCAGAATTCAACATATCCTCTGCTCATTCCGTAAGTAGCTAATGCGGTTCCAGTGAAAATCCATGTATCAACTAGTAGCCAAGTGCCCGATTCTCCCAAGGCTTTGAAAATGTTCATCGCTAAGAAATAGCCCACCACGATCGTGGGTACTAAGTAGATTTTTTCCTTTGTGGTGGTCCAACGAGGTGTCACCGTTGTATGCGATTTCGACATTTTTCTATATGCGGTCCAGCGAATCCATCCATAAACACTGACAACTATTAGAAGTAAATTACGACCAGCTTGACCATAAAAATTTGAATCTTGGTCGCTGTAAGCAAAGACAGCACCTAGAAACACCGTAAATAAGAGTGCGTCGCCAATGATACCAATCGGCCAGGCAGCAATTTTTCTTTTAGCACCAAGCACAGCGCTTGTTAATCCTAAGATGCCGCCAATAATTTCTCGTAGTGGAATGGATTTGGATCCAAAAGCGATATTTGTTTCAAAAAGCCATTTAATTAATGACATTTACGTATTCCCTCCTCGGTTAAAGCGCCCAGGAAGCAACAAAGCATCACCTTTTCGGGATTGAATAGGTGAAGCTATGTCCCTTTATCCAGACTTTAACTGTCGGTATTGGAATTTCACCAAATCAACCGATCAATGGTTTTGATCGGGTCGCGGACTTTACCGCCGGTTCGGAATTACACCGACCCCCGGAACAACGTGGGCCTAGTTTTGCACAGTTTGCGCTAAATCGCGCAATATAGAAACCATTGCTGCTGGATCTTCAGCTTTATATACAGCGCTGCCTGCCACGAAAGTGTCAGCACCGGCTGCACTTGCAATCTCGATAGTTTCCTTCGAAATTCCACCATCAACCTGTAACCAAATCGGTCTTTCGCCAATCAATTCGCGGGTCCTATGAACTTTATCCATCATATCCGGCATGAAGGCTTGGCCACCAAAACCAGGTTCTACGGTCATGATCAAAAACATATCTACATCATCTACAAAATCTAAATAGTCCTCAATTTGCGTAGAAGGCTTGAGAGCTAAACTTGCCCGGGTCCCATGAGATTTAATATTTCTTATAGCTTTGCGAATATCCTTTGTTGCTTCGACATGAACCGTAACACTTTCGCAGCCAGCCTCGGCATATTTCGGACCTTGCTCGTCACAATCAATAACCATTAAATGAGCGTCCACAGGAATACTCGATCCATCAATAATATATTTGGCTTGTTCCCAGGAAAAAGAAGTGTTCGGAGCAAATTTCCCATCGAGAATATCTAGATGCAATAAATCTGAAACTTTGGCAACTCTATCTATTTCGGACAAAATTTTTGAATAGTCAGCGTTCAATATGCTCGGATGAATACGTACGGACTTGCTCATTGAGTAATCCTATTTCTTCTTACGTAAAATACTGAGGAACATAGCGTCCGTGTTGTGGCGATGAGTCCACAGAGTTAAAGAACCTCGATCTATTGCAGAAGAACGTAATTCGGGATGTACATATTCAGTGAGGTCTACGAGCTGCATTTCAGGGTGTCGTTTGAGGGCCTCGGATATTGCAATACGAGTCTCCGATAAATGTGGACTACATGTTGCATACCCGAAAATCCCTCCAGGAGATATCGCCGAAATTGCCGCATCAATAATCTCTTGCTGTAACACGACTAAGGATTTCAGGTCCGCAACACTTCGTCGCCACCTAACCTCTGGGCGTCGTCTTAAAGCCCCTAAACCTGTACATGGAACATCAGCGAGTATGGCGCCGTAATTCTCCCCGAAGGTAGAAACTTCTCGTGCATCATAATTACTAACTTTCGCTCCTTGTACTACTTGGCGAACTAAATTTGCACGAACTTCCGAAATTTCATTTGCCGAAAAATCGATGCCCTTAATTTTTGCTATCGCCGATAGAAGCGCAGCTTTTCCGCCTGGTCCTGCGCATATATCAAGCCATGACTTCTGGTCTTCGGCAACATCGGCAAATATTTTCGCGACTAATTGCGAACCTTCGTCCTGTACTCCAGCTTTGCGTTGCACTATGAGATCTATCGAAGCGGGTGAACCATCATAAATTGCACCAAAAGGCGAGTAATTTGTAGCCACTGCTCCCACATCAATTAAATCTTTTTGAGTACTTAAACCGGGCCAAGAAACTAAAGTGGGTTTGGCTGGAATATTATTAGCCATGAGCAGTTCTTCAACTTCTTCTAAATTTCCTAACTGATCCAGATAGGCACTAATAATCCACTCTGGATGCGAAT